>OGPC01000001.1_pt1 | contig 391620 bp, 376 predicted proteins | sample 1552911 | NCBI WGS metagenome assembly OGPC01 (sample SAMEA2580248, study PRJEB22360) | human gut metagenome | biome: human gut; feature: human-associated habitat; material: faeces | place: Denmark | collected 2008/2010 | reverse complement strand
GCTGTTTGTTACAAAAATATAATACAAATACAGAGATCAGAGTTTGGAAATTTCCTCTATAAAAGCCGAGGCGGAATCAAATTCTTTATAAACCGAGGCAAAACGCACATAGGCAACCTCATCTATCTCCCTGAGTTTTTCCATGATCAGTTCGCCGATGCGGACACTGGTAACCTCCCTGTCTGTAGCGCTTTGAAGCGTTGCCTCAATCTCTGATATAGCGGTCTCCAGTTCCGTGGAAGTGACGGGCCTTTTTTCACAGGCGCGCAGCATGCCCTTAAGAACTTTATTGCGGTCAAACACCTCGCGGCTCTTATCTTTTTTAATCACGATGATGGGAACATCCTCAATGACCTCATATGTGGTAAACCGCTTGCCGCACTGCACACACTCGCGGCGGCGGCGGATTCTTTCATTTTCATCTGTTGGCCTTGAATCGATCACTTTGCTTTCTTCGCAGCCGCAAAACGGACATCTCATGCTTTTTACCCCCTCTGGAAGCATTTAACAAAAAGCATTATACCACAACATATAGAGAAATGCAAGTGTTTTTGCTTTACACTATATCTTGTTACTGATTATGCTTTTTCGGGGCGCCTTGCCTGTTGTTGTATACGAACATCCAAACCGCCATGGCTATGATGATAAAATACCCCACAAAAGACCATACATCCGGGATATCGCCGAACACGAAGAATCCCACAACTGCGGCGAAAATGATCTGGGAATAATCATAAACGGAAATCTCCCGGCTGGGCGCATGCGTATACGCAGCCGTGATCGAAAACTGGCCGCCGGCGGCAAAAACGCCCGCCATGAGCAGCGCAAACCACTGAAACGCCGTCATATAATGATAATCAAAGATCAGATACGGAACGGTGAGCACACAGGAAAAAACAGAGAAGAACAGCACAATGAGTCTGCCGTTTTCCCCTTTTATGCCGAGCCAGCGAACGCACGTATAAGCGCCGCCTGCCGCCATTCCGCCGGCAAAGCCGGCGAGGGACGCCAAAAGATCCGCATTGCCGAAAGTGGGTTTTATAATGAACAGCGCGCCGATAAACGCAACGGCGATCGCGACCGCCTGTTTGGGCTTTACCTTTTCTTTAATAAAGATTGCGGAAAAAACCAGCGCGAAAAACGGGCTCATTTTATTGAGCATGGAGGCGTTGGACAGTTCGATCTTATCCAGCGCGTAAAAATTGCCGAATATACCCGCAAGGCCCGCGGCGGAACGAATCAGCAGATATTTCAAACTGCCTTTTTTGGGTTTGAAAGAATCCCCGGCTTTTACCATGGCGGCAAAAGCGAAGATCATGGCAACAAAATTTCTGAAAAACACCTTTTGCATGGTGGGCAGATCGCCGGCAAGGCGCACAAAAGTGTTCATCCCCGTAAAACTGAGCGCAGAGAGAATGATGAAGATCACGCCTTTGGTTTTACTGCTTAAACTACTAAACTTTGAAAACATGGATATCCCTCAAAACAAACAGCGGAGGAGATCCTCCGCCGTTAAAATTTATTATTGAGCAAGAATTTTTTCAGCCGCTGCAAGGCGAACGCAAACACAAAGAAGTTCTGCTGCCGTATCCAGTTCATCCAGCGGCGGATAGGTGGGCGCTATACGGATATTGCGATTATTCGGGTCTTTTCCGTAAGGGAATGTTGCGCCAACGGTTGTTAGAACAACGCCTGCCTCCTTGCAAAGTTCGCCCACTCTTTTCGCGCAGCCGTCCAGCACATCCAGGCTGATGAAGTAGCCGCCCCTTGGCTCCGTCCAGGACGCAATGCCAAGGCCGGCAAGTTCCTGATTCAGGTGTTTTAACACCATATCAAACTTGGGCTTTAAAATTGCCGCATGCTTTTTCATATGCGCAAGAATGCCGTTGACATCCTTGAAAAATTCCACATGGCGGTGCTGATTCATCTTATCATAACTGATCGTCTGGGCATTCAGGCGTTTTTTGATTGCCTTGATATTGTTATCGCTTGCCGCAAGGGCGGAAACACCTGCGCCGGGGAACGTGATCTTTGAAGTTGAGCAAACTTCTATGACCATATCCTCGTTGCCGTATTCGGGCAGAAGATCAAATATGTTGAGAAGTTTATCACCGTCCTCAACGATATCGTGCACCATATAGGCGTTATCCCAGATCACCCGAAAATCCTTTGCCGCCGGCCGAAGCGCCGCAATTCTGCGAACAACAGCATCGCTGTAAGTGATGCCTTGCGGATTGGAATATTTGGGCACACAGAACATGCCTTTCACGCTTGGGTCTTTGACCGCTTCCTCAACCGCGTCCATATCCGGGCCGTCTGCTTTCATCTCTATATTGATCATTTCAATGCCAAAGTGCTCTAAAATCGTAAAATGGCGGTCATATCCCGGAACGGGGCAAAGGAACTTAACGCTGTTCAGCCTGCACCACGGGGTATCGCCCGCGCCGTGTGTAAAGCACTGTGCGATATAATCAAACATCAGCGTAAGACTTGCGTTGGGGCCCACGATCACATTTTCCGGCTTTACCTGCATCAGATCCGCAAAGAGTTTTTTGCAGGCGGGAGTGCCGTCCATCATACCGTAATTTCTGAGATCAACTCCGTTTTCCGTATAATCCGAAACCGCATTCAGTTCATTTGAAAGATCCAGCTGATCGGAACCGGGCTTACCCCTGCTCATATCCAGTTTCAGGTTTTTTGCCTTGAAATCGTTATATCTTTTTTCGAGTTCTGCTTTTTCCGCCTGAAGTTCGGCGGCAGTCATATCTGCATAAGTTTTTTTCATTCTAACGCCCTCCTTAACAAAATCACTGTGTTATTTTACCACTTTTACAATGCCTTTTCAATATATAAAATCATTAGAAAACAGGGCGCAAAGCAGTTGAAAATTATAAAATATGCAACACATTCAGCACGCCGGCTCAAGAAACCACTTGGTTTCCTCCAAAAAAAGATAAGTCAGCCTGCCCTCCACCGAACAGGTATATCGGATCCCGGCGCCGCCGCTTTTCAGGGACGCTGCCGGGCGGATATCGCGCACACGGTCCACCTCAAATTTTTCATCCCCTATTTTCACGGCAAGCGGGATGATCCTGCCGTCCGTATCAAACCTTGCAAATACCTCTACATACTGTTTCATTTTTTACGCTCCTTTGTATTCTTTAAAATACCCTTCCGGATGGATGGTATGATCATCATGCGGATTAAAATGGCTCAGATCTTTGGCGGCAAGCAGTGACGCACGCTGCACCGCGTAATTCCCGAACCGGCGGCGGATATCATCCAGCGCCGTTTCCAGTTTTTCCAGTTTTTCATGCTTTTCCACACTGCCGCCGAGATCAAACTGCAAAAACTCGCTGCCGAAATCAGACACCGTAACCCCGATGCTGCGAAGCGGCCGTTCCCAGTTATAGTTTGCCCTGAAAAGCGCCATGGCGGCGGAGAGAATCTCTGAAGAGACATCCGTATACATTTTCATTTTGGCCTGGCGGGTAAAGCTTCTGAGTTCGCAGTCCCTGACCGATATGGAAACGCCCCTGCCTTTTACACCGTGTTCCCTGAGACGCCTGGCAACGCTTTCCGCAAGAACGGTCATCACCGTTTTTACATCCCTGTCGTTCACCATATCGCGCGGCGTGGTAGCGGAGTTGCCGATGCTTTTAACCGCCTGCTCATCTTCCATATCACAGACCGGCGCGGCATCCAGCCCGTTTGCGAAAGTATAGAGCACCTCGCCGTTTTTGCCGAACACCGATCTCAAAAAATCAAGGCCCGATTCCGCCAGTTCGCCAACGGTATAAATGCCGTAAGAATTGAGTTTTCTTTTGGTTGCCGGACCGACGAACAAAAGATCCGAACACGGGCTTTTCCACACGATATCCTTATAATTTTCGCGGCTGATCACGGTAACGGCGTCCGGCTTTTTATAATCCGAGCCGAATTTGGCAAAGATCTTGTTCCAGGAAACGCCTACGCTTACGGTGATTCCGAGTTCATACTTTACACGCCGGCGTATCTCCTGCGCAATGGCGGCGGGACTTTGCTGAGAACCCGTAACATCAATCCAGTTTTCATCCAGACCAAACGGCTCGATCTGGCGCGAATAATCCCGGTAAATATTGCGCGCCATTTTTGAAAAGCGCACGTAAAGCGGAAAATTCGGCGGCATCACAACAAGATCCGGGCACTTTTGCCTTGCCTGCCACAAAGGCTCGCCCGTGGAAACGCCGTAACGCGCGGCGATTTCATTTTTTGTAAGCACGATACCGTGCCGCGCCTCCTCGCTGCCGCCGACGGCAACCGGCTTATCGCGTATTTCCGGATGATGCAGGCACTCCACGGAAGCATAAAATTTATTGCAGTCTATATGAAGAATTGCGCGTTCCAAAAGATCCTCATCTCCATTTCGAACATTTGTTTCATTATATATCCTTTATGCACGAATGTCAACCTTAAGAGAACAAACTTTTCTAAACAAAAAAAGGAAAACGCCGAAGTTCTAAACAGCGGACGTTCAAAAAACGGGAACAAATCCCTTTCCCCTTGCCGAACCGGCGCGCTTGACTGCGGCGCGCAAATCATTTATACTGTTACATAGATTAGAGTTAAACAGAACTAACTGAATAAAATTTAAAGAGGTTTAGCCAATGGCGGTATGCGATATTGCAGGACTTAGAGTAAATATAAAGAATATGACGGGCAGAACGGGAAAACAGGCGCAGCCATATCTTTCTGCGGATCAGAACGAAGAGACGGCGGATATTGTGATAGACGTTTCGCCCCAGCGCGTGGAGGCGGCAAAAAAAGAGCACCCCGAACTCAACAGCGATGACTGGGAATACATGCTGACAGGTCAGGATTTTTACACGGCGCTGATCGAACATGACGGAATCCTGCTGCACTCCTCCTGCATTGCGGTGGACGGTGTTGCCTATGCGTTTTCGGCGGACAGCGGCACAGGGAAATCCACGCACACCTCGCTTTGGCTCAAGCACTTCGGCAAACGCGCGCATATGGTAAACGACGATAAACCCGCCCTGCGGATCATTGACGGCAAAGTTTATGCCTGCGGCACGCCGTGGAGCGGAAAATATGATTACTCCACGCCGGAACTGGTGCCGCTTGCGGGCATCTGCTTTTTGGAAAGGAGCAAAGAAAACCACATAGAAAAAGCGGACACCTCAAAGGCGATATATAATATTTTTGCGCAGACTGTAAGGAAGATCGGCGCCCAAAGGATGGAAAAACTTTTGGATGTGCTGGACAGGATCTTTAAACTGGTGCCCATATGGCAACTTGGCTGCAACATCAGCGACGAGGCTGTTTTGACCTCCTACAACGCCATGAAACCGAAAGAATAAAATTATCTTTTTAAAAAGTATTGACTTTTTCGGTGCACAAGAGCTATATTGGGGGGCAAAGGTGGGCATATGTATGATCGGCATTATCATAACAGGCGTATTATGCGTGGTATGCCTTATACTTTCCGTGATCCTCTTAAGCGGTAACGGCGCATGGCTCATTGCCGGGTACAACACCGCTCCATACGAGGAAAAAGAGAAATACGATGACGAAAAAATGAGCAGAGCAACAGGCGTTCTGATGCTGTTTGCCGCCGTCTTAGTAGCAGGCCTCGGCGCTGCCGGATACTTTGTTGAAACCGGAAAAATGCAAGAAAAGTTCGTGCTGCTACCTGCGGCAGTTTTCATTCTTTTGCTTTTTGCGGGCATAGTTATTTTATCAGTCTATATAAATAAAAAATGCAAAAAATAGTGTAAATCAATCAAAAAAAGCGGAAAGGCGATTTAAATGCCTTTCCGCTTTTTTTGATTTTATGCATTTATACGATCAGCAAACCGATACGGTAAACTATGAAAGTTACGACCCAGGCGACTGCAAGTTGGAAAACGGCAGTAAAGCCCATCCAAGCCCAGCTATTGGACTCCTTGCGGATCGTTGCGAGCGCGGCTGCGCACGGAATATAGAGCAGGCAAAACACCATTAAGCAAAAGGCGTTGAGCGTGCCAAAACCAATGCCGGAGAGCGCTGTGGAAAACGCATCCATACCAGCGGCAGAACTTGCGTTTACAATGCCGAAAAGCACTGCGCAGCTGGAAACAACAACTTCCTTTGCCGAGATACCGGCGATAAGCGCAACGACGATCTGCCAGAATCCGAGCCCGATCGGCGCAAACACGGGAACGAGCCATTTGCCGATCACGGCGCCGAAACTGTTTGACGTATCCTGCGCAAAACCGGACGGGCCGAAATTCAGCAGAGCCCAAATAATGATGGTTGCGATAAAAATGGTGGAACCGGCTTTGCCGAGGTAATCTTTTATCTTTTCCCACACATAGATGCCGACGGTGCGCGCGTCCGGCATTTTATATTCCGGAAGTTCTATGATGAGGTAATTTTCACTCTTTTTCCGGTCTATCAGATGGATAACGGCGGAAACAAGGATTGCGACCACGATACCGATCAGATACATGGAATAGGCAACGATCATGGCGTGATCGCCGAAAAACATCTCTGAAAACAGAATATAGATCGTAAGCCGCGCATTACAGCTCATAAACGGCGTAACCAGCATAACCTTATAGCGATCCCGCTTATTTTCCAGCGCACGGGACGCCATAATGGCGGGAACCGTGCAGCCGAAACCGAGGAGCATAGGGATGAACGCCTTGCCGGAAAGGCCGAGTTTGCTCATTACGCCCTCCATAACATAGGCGACTCGCGCCATATAACCGCTGTCCTCCAGCAGCGCAAGGCACAAAAACAGGATCAGTATATTGGGCAGGAACGTGATGATCGTTCCCACACCGGCAATGATGCCGTCCACCACAAGCGAAGTGACGATATCGCCCGCATGGATGGCGGCAAGACCGGCAGTGGCGGCATTGGAGATCAGATCGATCCCGATCTCAAAGTAGCCTTTGATCCAGTCCCCCACCGTAAACGTAAGAAAAAAGATGACCGCCATGATGCAGAGAAAAACGGGAATCCCCCAGATCTTGCTTGTCAGGACCTTATCCACTTTTTCCGTAAAAATATCCTGGCGCTCCTTATGCAGAAGAACTTCATCTATGATCTCGCTGATAAAATCATATTTCTGGTTGATGATATCCGATTCGTAACTGCGGTCTATAACCTGCGGCAGATCTACCGGATATTTTTCGGTTATCTCTTTATCTTTTTCCAGAAGTTTGATGGCGTGCCAGCGGTAATTTTTCAGATCCGGATAGCGTTTTTTCAGTTCCGGAATGATCCAGTCTATTTTATCCTCAATAGAATCCGCATACACCATTGTATACTCGGAATGATGATCATGCTTATGATGGGAACTTGAGGCATGATTATGTATCAGGCGGTCCGGCGCGGTTGCGCCTTTATGATGCACGGCGGCATGCAAAAGCACATCCAGACCGCGGCGCTTTCTTGCCGAAACGGGCACAACAGGTATGCCAAGCATCTCCGGCAGGCGGTGAAGATCAATCTCCATGCCGCGTTTTTCCACAATATCCATCATATTGAGGGCAAGGACCACGGGCTTGCCGAGTTCCAGCAGCTGCAGCGTAAGATAAAGGCTGCGCTCCAATGCGGAGGCGTCCGCAACGTTGATGATCACATCCACCTCGTCGCTCAAAATGAAATTCCGTGAAACCGTCTCTTCCATTGTATAGGAAGTCAGGCTGTAGGTGCCCGGCAGATCCACCAGGTGAATATCCATATCGTGCGCCTTGATCGCGCCCTCCACCTTTTCAACCGTTACGCCGGGCCAGTTTGCCACCTTTAAATTTGCGCCCGTATAGGCGTTAAAAAGCGTTGTTTTGCCGCAATTGGGGTTTCCGATAAAACCGATCGTCATTTCTCCGCTCATTCCGCTCGCCTCACTTCTATATTTTTCGTTATGTTATAGCCGAGCGCAAAACGCGTGCCCCTGAGTTTTATGATCAGGATGCCTCTGCCCTTTCTGTTTATAACGGAAACAGGCGTATCCTTTGTCATTCCCAGCGCCTCCAGCCGGCGTTCCATCTGAAACGGCAGACTGATCCGCTCAACAATGCAGACATCCCCTATTTTAGCATCTTTCAGCAGCATAAAGCTGCGCACCTCCCTCAGATTTTGCTAAAAACAGATATCAAATTCAATTTATGATGATCCATGGTGAAACTCTATTTAATATAAGTTCCAACCGTTTATATTCTACATAGTATTCAAAAAACAGTCAAGCCCGTTTAAAAAGGAAAGCGCGTTTCTTATGCACAAACCGGCTGATCCGGAAACTGTGTCTGAACGCGCTTTCTTATTTATTTAAAATACATATAATACTGGCATTTGATCATACCGTTATACAGTTTGCGGCGTTTATCCGCCCTTCTGCCGAAATATTTTTCGAATTCTTCATCCGGCGAGATGATCCCGTAACTCCAGCCGCGGCGGCGGTCAAATTTGCCGCCCATGATCCGATAGATCTTTTCCGCGGCGGAAAGATCCAGCATTCTTTCCCCATACGGCGGATTCGTAACCAACGTGCCCTTTTCGCTTGACGGCACAAAATCCTTTATATCCTTGGTTTCCAGGCGCAGAAAAGAAGAAACGCCGGCATGTTTGGCGTTTTGGGCGGTCAGTTCCACACAATCGCGTGAGAGATCGCTGCCGAACGCAACAAAATCCGCATCCTTTTTTACAAGGCTGTTTGCCCGTTCACGCTCTTCCTTCCATATTCTATCATCAAAAAGCCCCCATTTTTGCGCGGCGAAATCCCTGCTGATCCCGGGCGCAATATGGTTTGCCAGCATCGCACCCTCCACCAGAATGGTTCCGCTGCCGCAAAAGGGGTCATACAACGTGTGATAATGGCGCAGTTTGGAAAGTGAACACAGCGCGGCGGCAAGTGTTTCCCGTATCGGCGCGTCATTTGCCTGCGAGCGGTATCCCCGCTTATGAAGCCCGGCGCCGGAGGTATCCAGCATAATGACCGCTTCATCCTTAAGGATGGAAAACTGGATCTGATGAACGGCGCCGCTCTCCGGAAGCCACGAGACCGAATAATCCTCTGCCAAACTATCCGCAACGGCTTTTTTGATGATCTTCTGGCAGTCCGGCACGGAATGCAGCGCCGAGGAAACGCAGTGCCCCTTTACGGGAAACGCGTCATTCACACCGATAAAATCGCTCCAGTTGAGCAGTTTAACGCCGTCAAACAATTCGGTAAAGGACTCCGCTTTAAACCGATCCATAACGATGAGTATTCTTTCCGCAAAACGGCAGCAGATATTCGCGCGGGCAAGAATATCCTCCCCGCCTTCAAAAAACACCCTGCCGTTTTCCGCCGCAACATTCTGCGCGCCCATGGATCGGAGATCTTCTGCAACAAGCCCCTCCAGCCCAAAAAGGCACGGGGCAACCATATAAAGATACATAAAAATCCTTTTCTTTAAATTTCTGCCGAGGCATGACGGGTAACGTGGCAGCCGATATTGACCGCCACCGGAAGCCCGGCAATATGGGTGGGATAGGTTTCTATATTGACGGCCAGCGCCGTTGTCTGCCCGCCGAATCCCTGCGGACCGATATTCAGGGCATTGATCTGATTCAGCATCTCTTTTTCCATGCCGGCATAAAGCACATTCGGATTCCGTTTGGAAACACTGCGGCAAAGCGCTTTCTTGGCAAGCAGAGCGCTGTATTCAAAATCGCCGCCGATGCCGACGCCGACAACGACCGGCGGGCAGGGATTGGAACCCGCCTTTTTTACCGTATCCACAACAAAGCCGATAATATCTTCCTGTTTGGCGCTGGGGGTAAACATTCTGAGCGCGCTCATATTCTCGCTGCCAAAACCTTTGGGTGCGGCGGTGATGCGGATCTTATCGCCCGGCACAATACGGGTATGTAAAACAGCAGGGGTATTATCGTTTGTGTTAACACGATCAAAAAACGGATCGCGCACAACGGATTTTCGCAACAGCCCGTCCGTATACCCTTCGGCTACGCCGCGGTTTACAGCGTCTTCAAAATTTTCCCCGGAAATATGCACATCCTGCCCGATCTCGGCAAAGATCACCGCCATGCCCGTATCCTGGCAGACGGGTATATCCAGCTGCGCGGCGGCATCTATATTTGCCTGAAGATCCGAAAGCACGGCGCGCGCAGTATCCTTTTGCTCCGTTTTTTCACAGCAGGAAATGCAGTGCACAAGATCCTCCGGCAGGATCTTATTGGCTTGAATCACAAGCGCTTTAACGGTTTTTGTAATACTGTCTGATGAAACGTCCCTCATAAAAACTCCTTATCTGCGGATTAAAAAACAAGCCGAGAAAGTTCCCGGCTTACTTATTGCATAGAAATGTTGAATTTGCAGAAACCAAGCACCCGTATCAGTTACCGGAGCCGGATATATCGTAAAACACGATCTCATCGGATTTTACATAGCCTTTTTCACGCGCTTTCTGCTCTATATAAGCATCGCGGTCGTCCGAATCCAAGATCTCCTCCAGTTCGGCATTTTCCTCTTTTTGATCCGCAAGCTGCTGTGTATAAGCCGCCTCCTGATTTTTGAGCCGGTTGATATCCGCCATTTGGGATACGATGGCAACGGCGCAGCCGAAAAACATCACAACAAGCAGCACGGAAACCACAGAAAGGCGCACTTTTCTGTTTTTAACCAACAGGTTTATCCACTTTTTCATTCTTCTCACCCGATTTTTTACCTTTGGCTTTGCGCTTTTTGCGTAAAGGCTTTTTGCTTAACATAAACACATTATAATACAGCCGCTTTGGTAATTGCAATAGTTTTTTGATACAATTCACAAATTTTTTTATTATTTTCCGCAGGAAAGCGGCTACACCGCTTTGCATACGGCGGGTTAAGCGAAACAAGGTAAAGACATATACAAGCAAACCGAGAAAATAAGCTGTAAAGTACATTGCCCTTACAATGCCGTTATTATAACCGAGCAGCAGAATAAAAAAAACGAACGCATAAACGGCAAAAAACAGAAAATCAAGAAGAAAAGACGCCGCTTTATTTTTAAAAACAAAGCGCAAAAAGCGGAAAAAATCATAAACGATGCCCATTACAAATCCGTATATCAGAAACGCCAGCGCGTAATCAGGCACCGAAAAGCCTCTTGAAAATATTTTTCTCCTTTGAAGTTTTACTGCTATAGATAAGCGCCGTTACCTCGCCGCTGATATCAAGAATTCCGTTTGCGATATTCAGTTCCTCCACATGCAGGCCGGAGCCGCTTACACTGAGGCAGCCGTAATCCGTATAGGCGGTAACGCTTTCTTCATCAAACGCGCCGATATCGGTTACGCCTGTCAGTTTCAGACCGCACCGGTTTTCAAGGTGAAGGCTGTGGGGCTTTTTGCTGAATTTATCTTCCATATATATCACCGTTAAAATATATGAAAGGCAAAACAAAAAAATGAATCATTCAGATCTGTTTATACATTTTGGCAGCATCCTCTTTCAGAGCGTGCTCACTGACTTCCAGCACTTCGTAAACTTTGGGCATCGCGCCCATATTTACGGTTATTTTATCCCCGGTTTTCACGTCATAAGACGCGCGTTGCACTTTGCCGTTTACCTCTATTTTGCCGGCGTCGCACGCCTCGTTGGCAACCGTGCGGCGTTTGATGATTCTGGAAACTTTTAAATACTTATCAAGCCTCATAACAATACGATCCTTTACAGAATGAAACGAAAAAAAATCAGCCGCCACAAGGGCGGCATGAATTTCAGATTATTTTACGGCGTTCTTAAGAGCCGCGCCTGCCTTAAAGGAAGGAACTTTGGAAGCGGGAATGGAGATTGCTTCGCCTGTGCGCGGATTTTTACCGGTGCGGGCTGCACGGGTCTTAACCTCAAAGGTGCCGAATCCTACAAGCGCCACTTTATCACCGTCAGCAAGCGCTTCTGTTACGGAATCGATAACAGCCTTAACTGCGGCTTCAGCGTCTTTTTTAGAAAGTTCTGCTTTTGCAGCAACTGCTGCTACAAGTTCTGTTTTGTTCATTTAAATTTCCTCCGTTTTCGCCTTTTCGGCAATTTTATTCTTTGCCTCATCCCATAAGGAATCCAAAACATCAATGGATGAAGATTTCATATCTATACCGCGCTCCCCGGCAAGCCGCTCAACCAAAAGATACCGGCTGATAAACTTATCCGTTGCGGCGGTAAGGGATTCCTCGCTGTCTGCCCCGATAAATCTTGAAACATTTACACAGGAAAACAGCACATCGCCGAACTCCTCATCAATATGATCTTTTACACCTTCGGACAAGGCATTTTTCAACTCATTAATCTCCTCCTGCAGTTTTTGAAAAGCCCCTTCTGCATTGCTCCAGTCAAAACCTGCCTTGGCTGCCTTTTGCTGCACTTTCTGCGCCCGCATCAACGCGGGAAACTCACGCGGCACTTTAAGCATGGATTCACTCTGCTTTTTTATGCCTTTTGTTTTCCGTTTGACTTCATCCCATCTGTCAAGCGCTTCTGCGCTGTTTGCCGCAGAACTGCCGCCAAACACATGGGGATGCCTTTCAACCAGTTTTTGGCAAAGCTCGTTTACAACATCGTTGAAATCAAAAGAACCCTTTTCACGTTCCATCTCACAATGGAGCATGATCTGAAGCAGCACATCACCGAGTTCCTCACGAAGGCCCTGCGTATCCTTTTTATTGATCGCTTCAATCGCCTCATAAGTTTCCTCTATAAAATTCTTTTTTATGGATTCGTGAGTCTGCTTCCTATCCCAAGGGCAGCCGCCGGGTGAACGCAAAACGGTGATCAGGCGAATAAGATCTTCCATAGTATAATGATCTTTGATTTCAAAATCGACTGACACCGTATCACCCCTAATTTGATTAATTTGTTCAAATTTATAATACTATAAATTACCATTAAAAGCAAGGGTTTAAGCCGTTTTTTTACAATGTTGTAAAATTTTTAATTCTGAAAATTCCACTGTTTTTGACACTATGATCAGGAATGTTAAAATTATAACGTAAATCAGACTGGATACGACAAAAGACGTAAATCCGTTATTAAATTCGAATAAAGCATTATAAGTGAATATGGTCAAAAAATAGGATAAAATACTGCATAGAAACGGCTTGAAGAGCATTTGAGCAAAGCTGTATTTTACGCCTGCATACTTTGAAAGAATATGCAGATTACACACAAGAATGACCGCATATGCGGCAATATCGGAAAATGCCGCGCCGTAAATATTGAACCGCGCATCGGAAACAAGCAGAAAATTCAGCCCGACGCGGATGACTGCCGCAATGATAAAGGACGGAATGCTCTTTGCCGCGCACCCGATTGCCTGAACGGAAAAAACAACAGCGCCGGAAAGGCAGAAAAAGAGCATGGTATAGCCGTAAAGTTTTACAAGATCAAAACAGCCGAGCACGATATCATAATTGGAGCCGCCGTACAGAATCTCCAGCAGTTCTTTTGCGTGCAGAGAAAGATAAAACCCGCCGGCAAAAGCAATGAGCGAAGTATATTTAAAAATACTGTTTATGAGCGAAGAAAGATAAACGCGCCGCCCGGATTCATACGCGGCGGTAAGCGCAGGAACGGCAGCAACGCCGAGCGCCATGGTAAAACCGGGAAACAGCATTTTCAGATCGTTGGCCGAGGAAAACAAGCCGTAAATATAAGTAACGGTATCACTTTCCGCGGTATTCCCGATCTTTAGGCACTGCTGATAGGCAAACCGGAGTTCCTGCTGATCGCAAAGTGAAAGGCAATACTGGATGGACGCGTTATCCAGAAAAGACGAAAGGCTCTGAATCAGAGTAGACAAAATAATGGGCAGACTGAAAGAGAGGATCTCTTTGATCTCAGGCGAAACAGAACCTTTTACAGCCGGATAGGCAGAAGCATATTTTACCCGCACATACGCCGAACAATAGATCCAGCAGAGCAGCGCACCAACCGCTGCGCCGCCCACTGCCGCGGCAGAAGTAAAAGGATAGATACAGGAAAGCGCCTGCTGCTCAGACAAGCAGACTGTTCCGAGCACCTGACCCGTTTCCAGATAAGCGGTATAAAGCGCACCCATAACATATTTGGAAAAGAGCAGCCCGAAGATCATTTTGAAAGCTGCCTCAATGATCTGCCCCACAGAAGTGGGCACCATATTCATATGCCCTTCGGCAAACGAACGGTTCAGCGCCGCGGCGGCGGAAAAAAACACAGCGGGCGCCATAGCACAGATCGCGGGCACGCTTTTTGGCGAGGAAACCGCATTGGCATACGGCGTTGCCGCGAGGAGCATAAGCGCCGTGCCGGCCAGCCCCACACAAAAAAAGAGGATTGCGGCGCCTTTTTTTAATTTATAGACCTTTTCCGGATCCCCTTTTTCCCGGTATTTGCTGATCAAATGCGTCAGCGCGACCGGAAACGCACCCATAATAACGGCGTGAAGCGGCATATATAAATTATAGGCAGTATTAAAATAACCGCGGCCGGTGGCGCCGATAAAAGAAGTAAGCGGAATCTTATAAACAGCGCTTATGATCTTAACGATCACGGACGCCGCAAGCAGCAAAACGGCGGAATTGATATATTTTTGTTTGATATTGTTCAATAGAATCACCAAAAACAAAAAAGGCAGCGCCGGTTTTGCACTGCCTTTAAAATCTGACTGCTTTAATGATCCTGTTTTTGATCTGATCTTACATCTTGCTGTTCAGGCGTTTGTTCTTCCTTGACTTCCGAAAATTCCGCATGGATCTCACTGCCGGGATCATACGGCGCGCCGGACTTGACGGAAAGCTGAACCGCCCTGAAGAAATCCTTTGCCTGCTGCACAATCACGTCGTGCGCTTCCTTTGAAGCGGATTTCACTTCATTTTTAAATTCTTCGGCGCCTTTTTTAAGTTCTTGTGCGTCTTTATTTTTTGCTTCTTCCAGTTCGGCGGAAAGTGTTTCTGTTTTTTCCTTAAGCGCAGAGATATCGGCTACCGCGCAGGCGTATTCATTTTCATCCACCTCATTGCCGATATACGCCTCATACTGGAGCCTGCCGAATTTTTCATATGCCTTGGAAAGTTTGGATTTTGAATCCATATACTCTATTCTTTTTCTGGAAAGTTCAAGGTACATTGCGCCTTTTTTATTTAATGTTTCCGCAACGTTTTTGGTTTTGGAAAACATTTCCTCAAAATTTGTAAATTTCTGAGAACCGTTTTCAGTTTTAGCCATAATGATCACCACAGACTTCAATAAATTGAACAGCACAAATGCTGACGAAAGCCGTTTCAAAATGCGAAAGCAAATCTTGGGGCAATACAGAAAATAACAGAGCAAAACTACTTGCGGTTATCTTCTGCTGCATTTATTATATTACATTTTGAATAATAATGCAATACAAAATGTAATAAATCAAGCGTTGTTTAGGATTTCTTTATAAAAGTCGGATATTTTTTGCTTTCTGCGGAGTATTTCATCAAAATGCCCTATATATTCATATGGGTATTTATAGTTATAAATGCGCTCAATTTTTCCGTTCTGCGGATTTTTGAGCCTGGTAACAGCGCCGGCGCCAACCGCAAACACCGTATGCGTTTCATCCATCATGAAAACATTATAAAGGCAGTCCCTTCCCGGCTTGCACCAACCGGTGTTTTCCAGATTGCCCACGGATTTGCCCTGCCGGTACATATAATACGGCCTGTAACCCGCGCCGGACAGAACCCGGCGGCTGTAATCCACCATTTGTGCGGCAAGATTTTTATCCGGCATGCCGTTTGCCGTCATAAACGCGCCTGTTTTCAGGCACAGTGTGTGCACCGTAATGTTGGAGGGTTGCAGCGCCAAAGCGGTCTGCATACTGTTTTGAAAGGAATCCAGCGTATCTTTCGGCAGCCCGGCAATAAAATCCATATTGATATCATCAAAGCCGCATTTTACGGCGGTTTCATACGCGGCAAGCGTTTGGGCAGAGGTATGCCGCCTGCCGATTGCCTGCAGTACGCTGTCCTGAAAAGTTTGGGGATTGATGCTGATTCTGCCGACTCCGGCAGCCTTGAGTGTATTGAGTTTTTCCGCCGTTACGGTATCCGGTCTGCCCGCCTCAACGGTATATTCACGCAGGCAGGAAAGATCAAAATTTTTTTCAACCGCAAAAAGCACGCGCTTTAACTGCTGCGCAGAGAGCGTGGTGGGCGTGCCGCCGCCGAAATACACAGTTTCCAGGCGGAGACCAAGCGCGGCGGCATATTTTCCCGTTTCTTCCAGTTCTTTTTCGAGCAGGGAGAGATAATCCCCAAGAAGCGGCGCCGCACGTTCAATACTATGAGAGACAAACGAACAATATGAACATCTTGTGGGACAAAACGGGATGGAAACATAAAGCGAAAAGCTGTTGTTTTGCGAAAGGGAAATGATTTTATTTTCGCTTTCCGCCACATCACAAACAAGCGATATTTTCTCATCACTTACAAGGAACTTCTCTTTTAAGATCTTTTGGGCGTATTCTTCGGAACCTTTACGCACAAGGGAATGATAAAATTTAGCCGGGCGCACGCCGTAAAGTATGCCCCAGGGATAAGTATCACCCGTTGCCTCGGAAAGCACGCGGTAAAAAAGAACAGACAGGGTATTTTTCCTGTCTGCCTCAGGAGACATCTGCACGCAGGCGCTGTGTTTTGCTCCGCACAGATCGGCAGTGACGGTAACCGTGCTGCCGTTTATACCCGTATACACGATCTTGTCATCCGTTTCATTCTGCGGCATATGTGAAAACATTTTGATTTTTTCATACGGAAAAAAGATTTCCGCAAGATTTTCCGTATCATAGGAAAAATTGTGATTTTCGTTAATCAGTATCATAATTTATCTCATAAAAGGGTTATTTGCTTTTTCAAAGGCAATGGTGGAAGTGCGGTCATGGCCGGGATAGACTTTGAGCGAATCCTCAAGCGTGGCAAGGCGCTTTAAGCTCTGCATGATCTCCTTGGACGATCCGCCGGGAAAATCCGTTCTGCCGCAGGAGCAGAAAAACAGCGTATCCCCGGTAAAGATGCAGTCCTTCAGCAGATAACACACGCCGCCTTTGGTGTGGCCGGGCGTGGCAAGAACTTTGATCTGCGTTTCTCCCAGCATAAGGGACGAGCCCTCCGAAACGGTAAGATCCGGTGTGATTTTATCCTGCTTTATACCGAAAAACGCGGAAAGGCTGGCTTTGCCTGAGGAGAGCATTGACGCGTCTTGCGCGCTGATCACCACTTTGGCGCCGTAATCCCGACTGATCGCGGCAACGCCGCCGATATGGTCAAAATGGCCGTGCGTGAGCAGAATATATTCCAGTTTTGCGCTGCCTATAAAATCACGCATTTCCTTTGAATCATCGGTGCAGTCCACCAAAGCGCTCAAACCGCTTGCCTGATCCGTGATAAGATAACAATTGTTGCCGAGTTCGCCGAGCGTTATGGATTTAATTTGCGTCATAAAAGATTCCTTTCGGTCTGTCTGATTTAAAGTATAAAATGTGTTATTTCAGTTCGCGGCTATCCAGAAGGATCGTAACGGGGCCGTCGTTTAAAAGCTCTACTTTCATATCGGCGCCGAAAACGCCAGTATCCACATGTGAAATGCCGTTATTTTTTAATTGGGAAACAAAATATTCATAGAGTTTTTCTGCCTCCTGCGGCGGGGCGGACGGCGTAAAACTCGGCCGCCTGCCGTGCGTGCAGTCCGCGCACAGCGTAAACTGGGAGACAACAAGCATCTCTGCGCCGGTATCCAGCGCGGAGAGATTCATTTTGCCGTTTTCATCCTCAAAGATACGCAGGTGAACGGTTTTGTTCACCAGCTTATCCGCCTCTTTTTCCTCATCGCCCGCCATAACGCCAAGCAGGATCAGAAAGCCGTTTTTACAAGAGCCGACGGTTTTGCCGCCCACCTTTACGCTTGCGTGAGAAACACGCTGTATAACTTCTTTCAAAGCGATTCACCGCCTTTTAAACATTGGTTCTTTCAATATGGTAAACGCCGTCTATCTTTCGGATGATCCGAACGATATTATCCAGGTGCTCTTTGCTGCTTACGGCAACCGTTAGCGTGGTAAGGCAGTTGCCGTCATGGATCGGGCGGGCGTTTATGGAATGTATCTTCACATGCATATTCATCAGGGTGCTCGTTATATCGAGAACGATACCATCCCTGTCGATCGCGTAAACATCAAGGGTAGACTGCGTTTCGATCTTAACGCTGTCGTCCCAATGGGCTTTGAGCCATCTTTCCGGCTCCGCGCAGTGCGCAAGATCACGCGGGACGTTTACGCAGTTTCTTCTGTGAATGGAAAGTCCGTGCCCTCTGGTTATAAAGCCGATGATTTCCTCACCGGGCAGCGGATTGCAGCAACGCGCCATTTTGATCAGGCAGTTATCGATTCCCTCCACGATCACACCGTTTGAGGACGCATTTCTGCGCGGGCGATCCAGCACGTTTGTGCCGTGGGGCTTTTCCGTCTCTTTTTCTTTCCAGTTTTTATTATACTCGTCCTTAATTCCGGGCATAAGGCGGTTGATCTGAATGCCGCCGTAACCCACCGCGGCATAAAATTCATCCACCTGCGCAAAATGCTGCTTTTCCGAGATTCGTTTGATGAACTCATCATATTTCGTGCCGCTGAGGCCGATCATGTTGCGGCGCAGTTCCCGCTTAACGGCAGTTTTGCCCTCTTCAATATTTTCCTCGCGCCGCTCCTTTTTGAACCAAGAGCGGATCTTGCTTCTTGCCTCGCCTGTTTTTACGATGGAAAGCCAATCCCGGCTTGGGCCTTTGCCCTGCTGATTCGTAGTCAGGATCTCGATTCGCTCGCCGGTCTTGATCTTATAATCCAAAGGAACGATGCGCCCGTCCACCTTGGCGCCGATCATTTTGTTGCCGACCGCGGAATGGATGGCATACGCGAAATCAATAACGGTGGAGCCGGTTGGAAGGCTCTTGATATCCCCTTTTGGAGTAAAGACATACACTTCCTCCACGGAAAGATCGCCTTTTATGCTGGCAACAAGATCCTCTGCCGTATCGGTAGACTCTCCCGTTTCGATCATTCTGTGGATCCAGGAGAGTTTTTCATCCATATCATCCTTGCCGCCCTTGCCGAGCTTATATTTCCAGTGCGCGGCAATACCGTACTCCGCCGTGCGGTGCATTTCCCAGGTGCGGATTTGGATCTCAAACGGGATACCGTCTTTGGAAAGCACGGTGGTGTGCAGAGACTGATACATATTGGGCTTGGGTGTGGAGATATAATCCTTGAATCTGCCGGGAATGGGCTTAAACATATCATGCACGATGCCAAGGGCATTATAGCAGTCGATCATCGTATCCACAATGATCCTTACAGCGTAGATATCGTAGATCTCTTCAAAGGATTTGCCTTTGATATAAACTTTTCGGAAAATGCCGTGAACGGATTTCACGCGCGAGGTGATCGTTGCGTTTTTGATCAGCGGCGTAATGCGTTCCTGAATCTGCGCTTTGATATCGTTTAAAAAGCGTTCGCCCTCTTCCTTTTTCATAGAGAGGTTATTTTCGATCTCCTTATAAGCAATCGGATCCAGATAACGCACGGCAAGATCTTCAAGTTCATCCTTGATGGCCCTAATACCGAGGCGGTGGGCTATGGGCGCGTAGATCTCCAGCGTTTCCAGGCTCTTTTCCCGCTGTTTATAATCCGGCATATACTGAAGCGTGCGCATATTATGAAGCCGGTCCGCCAGTTTTATAATGATAACGCGCACATCTTTATTCATGGCGATGAACATTTTTCGGATATTTTCCGCCTGCACTTCCTCTCTGGTGGAAAGCGGGATCTTACCGAGTTTAGTAACGCCGTCCACGAGCAGAGCGACCTCGTCACCAAAATGCTCTTTAATAAAATCGATGCTCACCTTTGTATCCTCCACCACATCGTGCAGCAGGGCGGAAATGATACACTCGTTATCCATACCGAAATTCAGAAGGATCTGCGCAACGGCGACCGGGTGCATGATATAAGGCTCGCCGGAGCGGCGTTTTTGATTCTGATGCGCCTCTTTGGCGATATCATATGCCTGTTTGATTTTTTCGGAATCATACTGCGGATTTTGCTTTACCTTTTCAAAAAAAGCGGCAAAGCCGTCGTCAAAATCGCTCAATATTCAATCTTCCTTTCAGGTATTTAATGGTTTTGGTATCGGCAAGATCCACCTTGCCGGAAGTTTCACGCAATTTGATCTCTCCGTTTTCAAACGAGATCAGCGAACTTTCATAAAACGCTTTAAGCGCAAACATCATCTGGCCGTATGTTGCCCCGCTCAGGGAAAAATAGAGGCTGTCCGCATCGGTGTAGATCTGCTTTCTTTTACGGATCGCCTTATATACGGCGGCGCAGACATCATGATCGGGATAGACGCTTTCTGCATTATTTTTTCCTGCAAGAAAAAGTTCATACTCTTCTTTTTGTGCAAAATAAGCGTCTTCATCCATACCGTGTTTTCGGATATCCACCGCCTGAACGGACAGATATTCGCGGCCGTTATACGGATTGACGCCGATCTTGACGGCGGCGTCTATCTTTTCCCCGGGAATATAGGGAAACTTTTCAGCCGGCGTGCCGAATTGGACGATGCGTATTTTTTTGTCTTTCTTTTCACACTCCAGGCGGATATGTTTGCCGTTGCCGATAGATCTTATATCCGTCAGGGTCAAATTCATCAGTGCGAATACGGCGCGTTTATTGCCCTCGCCGTAAGGCTCCAGCACGTTTAACGCTTTTGCAAGATCCACGCTTAAATAAAGCGGAGAGATCTTAAAATCTATACCCACCGTCTGCACCGGCATGACGGGGTATTTTTCTGCCGCGAACGCATTGATCCGGTTTCTGAACAGATCAATATCCGCCGCGTTCAGGCTCAGCCCGGCGGCGCCGGGGTGCCCGCCGAAATGCGAAAGCAGATCCGAACAGGCACAAACCGCTTCAAAGATATTAAAGCCGCTGATGCTGCGGGCAGAACCGCGGGCGTTCTCCTCGTCATCCACGCCGATGATCACGGCCGGTTTTTTATATTTTTCCGTGATCCGTGACGCAACGATTCCCACAACGCCCTGATGATAGCCTTTGCCGGCAACCACAATGACCCGCTTTTTGGCAAGCGCAGGTTCTTCGGAAAGCTGCCGGATCACATCCTCATAGATCTCCTGCTCGATCTCCTGACGGTGCGTATTATTTATATTTAACTGTTCAGCCGTAAAATCCGCTTTTTGCGGATCGGAACAAACAAGCAGTTCCACCGCTTTCGCAGCGTGTTCCATTCTGCCGGTTGCGTTGATCCTGGGGCAGACGGAAAAAGCGATATCCGAGGAAGCGATCTCTTTTTTGGAGAGACCGGCAGCCTTTAACAGCGCCGCTATGCCCGGGCGGGGCGCGTCCTGAATACGCCGGATTCCCGTTTTTACAATACTTCTGTTTTCATCCGTAAGCGGCATAATATCCGCAATGGTGCCGATTGCCGCCAGATCGGCATATTGGTAAAGGATATCATCCGTATCGCCGTAAAGCGCCGCCGCAAGCTTGAATGCCACGCCAACACCTGCAAGATCGGTAAAGGCGAGTTCGCCGTCCTGAAGATGCGGATTGACGATTGCCTGCGCCCGCGGCAGAGTATCCGGGATCTGATGATGATCCGTAATCACAAGTTCCATGCCGAGAAAATAGGCATATTCCGCCTCAGCAACGGCGCTGATGCCGTTATCCACCGTAACGATCAGGCGTGTGCCGCTTTCCGCAATTTTTTTCAGCGCCCCCTGATTCAGCCCGTAGCCTTCCGTTTCTCTGGACGGGATATAATAATCCACCTCGGCGCCCATATCGCGCAAAAGGGAATACAAAAGCGCGGTTGCCGTAACACCGTCGCAGTCATAATCCCCGTAAACGGTGATTTTCTCGCCAAGGGAAACCGCCTGTTCAATTCTGTCCACCGCGCTGTCCATACCGGATAATTCAAAAGGATCCGAAATACGAACGGAAGAGGAAATGAATTCAGAAACTTTCAGTTCGTCATCAAATCCCCTTGCAACCAGAAGGTACGCCACAAAAGCGTCCATATTAAATTTTTCGCTGATGGCGGAGGCCTTTTCCTTATCCGCGTTTGCAATCAACCATTTTTTATGCGCCATTACGAATTTTTATCCACCACATGAAACGTTTTTAAATTGGAGCGTTTCTCCGCTCTTTTCTGAAGTTCTTTTTCAATATCTTCCGGCGTAATGCCCTGATATGCCATCATGACCAGAACGTGATAAAGCAGATCCGAGATCTCATAGACCGTTTCCTTTTTATCGTTATTTTTTGCCGCGATCACGGTCTCTGTGCACTCTTCGCCAACTTTTTTCAGGATCTTATCTATCCCCTGCTCAAAAAGATAGGCGGTATAGGAGCCTTCTGCTTTTTCATTTTTTCTGTCTATAATGACCTGATACTCATTTTTGATATAATCCATTTTGATCACCTGAATATAAAAAGTTTTTATGATTTTTCCTGACCGAAAACTTTAATCTTTTTAAAAAAACAGCTGTGGCTGCCGGTGTGGCAGGCTGCGCCGGTCTGAATAACCTCGATCAGGAGGGTATCATCATCACAATCGCCGTATATGGAAACGATCCTTTGAAGATGACCGCTTGTGGCGCCCTTATTCCAAAGCTCCTGCCTGCTTCTGGACCAAAACCAAGTATAGCCGGTTTCCAGCGTTTTTTTCAGGGATTCCCTGTTCATATAAGCAAGCATAAGCACCTGCCCCGTGCCGTGTTCCTGAATCACGGCGGGGATGAGATCGGATTTTTGAAAATATTTTTCAAGATCATTCTGCATTTGCCGCCACCTCCAAAGCCTGTTTCAGATCAAGGCTGCCGCTGTAGATACTTTTTCCGCAGATCGCGCCGTAAAGCCCGAGCGACTGAAGCGCCTTTATATCCTTTATATCGGTAATGCCGCCGGAGGCGATGATATCGCACGAAACGGCATGGTTGATCTCTTCTAACTGTTTCAGATTGGGGCCGGTTAACGTGCCGTCCTTAGAAATATCCGTAAAAATAATCGTCTGAACACCGCACTGCTCCATGCTTTTTGCAAGATCGGTAAAATAGACGTCTGAAGTCTGCGTCCATCCCTCCGCCGCGGCGTAGCCGTTTTTAGCGTCTATGCCGACTGCGATCCTGCCCCCAAACCGGGCAACCGCGGTTTTCACAAGATCAGGCTGTTGGAGCGCGGCGGAACCGAGAATCACTCGTTCGATTCCGGAAGAAAGATAAAATTCTATATCCTGTATGCTGCGAATACCGCCGCCGAGTTCCACTTTGAGGGAAGTGTTTTGGGCAACGCTTAAAAACACTTCAGCATTTACGCGCTTTTTCTGAAGGGAGCCGTCCAGATCCACCATATGGATCCATTCGGCGCCGTCTTTTTCAAAACCGAGCGCCGTTTCAAGAGCGCCGTTAGCAACCTGATGCGCGGTAGAAAAATCACCTTTATAAAGCCTTACGGGCTTGCCGCCCATAATATCCACAGCAGGTAAAATAACCATTATAAAACTCCTTTGGTAGAGAGAACGCCTTTGCCGTTTTCAGCAGCCGCCATGCTGAGGGCATGGCCGAACGCTTTGAAAAGCGCCTCTATAATATGATGGGAATTGCTGCCGTAGATCTCATTGAGGTGCAGCGTGATCCCGGCGTTTACGGCAACAGCGCAGAAAAATTCCACCGTGCAGCAGGTTTCATAATCGCCGCACTTTTCCTCTGCAAAATCCGCGTTAAACACCAGAAACGGCCGGTTAGAAATATCCAGCGCGCAATGCGCAAGCGCCTCGTCCATAGGGATATAAAAGGAACCGTAGCGGTTAATGCCGCTCATATCGCCGAGCGACTGCTTGATTGCCGTTCCGAGAGCGATGCCCGTATCCTCCACAGTGTGATGGGTATCCACATCCAGATCGCCCTTTACCGCAAGCACAAGACCGAACCCGCCATGCACCGCAAACGCGGTGAGCATATGATCAAAAAAGCCGATTCCGGTGCTGACGCTGACATCGCCGCCGTCCGGCGAAAAGGAAAGCTGAATATCCGTTTCCTTTGTTTTTCTGTTTACCTGCGCACTTCTCATATTTGCCCTCCGATTTCAATTGGATCTGCGAAACAGATCTTTCCGTTTTGCGGCGTTTTTTGCTTTGCGTGACGCCGTTTCTTCTTTATCCGCAATAATACGGAACACATCGCCCTGAGCAGCGCTGCCAAAAATACACAGCGGCGCATTTACGGTTTTGCCGTTTTCCAGTTCCAGCACGGCGATGTCATTTTCTATTCTGTTGATGATTACTTTCATTTTATTCAGGATCGCATATCCCGCACGGGGTATACCCTTTCTTTTCCAGTTCTGAAACGGATTCAGACGTATATTCTTTATTGCTGTCTGCCATGGACGAAACAGCGGAACAATCCGGCATGTGGATCTTTTTGGAAGACGTGTTCAGCACATACGTATACTGCGCGTCCTTTTGTGCGCCGCTTTCCGCCGCACCGGTCATCTGTGTAAAAGCCGCGTCTTCCTCCCCTGTTGTTTCGCTGACAGCATCTGAAGAATCGGCAACGGATACTGCCGTGCCGTCTGAGCGGATCACAATATTGCCAAGAAGATCCGTGCGCAGCACCTGCGCGCCCGCATTCTGCCAGCGTGCAACAACATCTGCGTTTGGATGACCGTAGGCATTCTCCGCGCCGACCTCGATCACAGCGTACTGCGGAGAAACGCGGTTTACAAAGCCTTGGGATGAGGAAGTATCCGAGCCGTGGTGCCCGACCTTAACAACATCTGCCGAAACGTCTGCCGTGATCTTCTGTTCCGAAACTTCTTCCGCATCGCCCATAAAGAGAAAAGAGACCTCGCCATACGTGAGTTTCAGCACTGCCGAAGCATTGTTCAGATCATCGGGATCCGGTGAACAAGGCGCAAGGAACTGCGCGGTCACTTCCCCATCCGCGATCACGCTGACGGACTGCGCCGCCTGACTGACGGTGCAGCCCTCTGCATCCACTTTGTCCAGAAAAGAACTGTATATGGCGGAGGAAGAGTCGGCGTCCGGCATATAAACATTTAAAACATCAAACGTATCCAGCACTTCGGGCAGCCCGCCGATATGATCCGAATGGGGGTGCGTTGCCACAAGATACGTGATCTCGCTGTAACCGAGCGACGAAATATAATCCGATACCGTTTTGCCGTATTCCTGCTCACCTGCGTCGATCAGCATGGTTTCTCCGCCGGGGAGTTCTATAAATTCACTGTCTCCCTGCCCCACATCCAAAAAGTGAACGGCAAGTTCGCCGTCTTTTGCTTTTTGCTGTGAAACCGGCGCGGAATCAGAATCTGCCGAAACAGAACAGGCGCAGAGCAATGCCATAAGCAGCGCAGTGCAAACGGCAGCCAGCCTTTTAAATTTCATCATGATCAAAACCGAACTTTAATACTGTTTGCGTGTGCGGTAAGGCCTTCCGTTTCCGCAAGCGTGATAATATCATCCTTTGCCTTTTCAAGTTCCGGCTGCGTATAATAAATGAAAGAGGATTTCTTAATAAAACTATCCACTGAAAGCGGGCTGAAAAATCTTGCCGTGCCGCTTGTGGGCAAAACGTGATTCGGGCCGGCAAAATAATCGCCGAGCGGTTCGGGCGACCAGTTGCCGAGGAACACGGAGCCTGCGTTATCGATCATGCCGATATATTTTAACGGCTCTTCCACGCACATTTCAAGGTGTTCCGGCGCAAGCTCATTGGCAAATTTGATTGCCTGCTCCATCGTTTCGCAAACGATGATCTCGCCGTAATCCTCCAGGGAGCGCTCAATGATCTCCTGCCTTTCCAGAAATTTGATCTGCTTTTCGATCTCTTTTACCGTTGCGCGGGCGATCGTTTCCGAGGTGGTGAGCAGAATGGCAGACGCCATTTTATCATGCTCTGCCTGGCTCATCAGATCCGCCGCAAGGAAAGACGGCTTGGCGGTCTTATCCGCAACGATCAGGATCTCTGACGGGCCGGCAACCATATCAATATCCACTACGCCGTAAAGAAGCCTTTTGGCGGTTGCCACAAAGATATTGCCGGGGCCAACGATCTTATCCACCTTGGGGATCTTTTCCGTGCCGTAAGCAAGCGCGGCAACTGCCTGCGCCCCGCCGCATAGAAAGACTTTATCCACCCCCGCGATCGCGGCGGCAGCCATAATATAAGGATTCGGATTGCCCTCCGCGCCGGGCGGTGTAACCATAAGGATCTCCTTAACACCGGCAATCTTTGCCGGAACGGCATTCATCAACACCGAACTCGGATAAGCCGCCGTGCCGCCGGGCACATAGATGCCGACCCGGTTCAGCCCCCTTATACGCTGCCCCATGATCACGCCGTTTTCCTCTGTTGTAAGCCAGCTTTGCTGCGCCTGCCTCTGATGAAAGCGCTGAATATTATCCTTGGCTCGGGTAATGGCGTTTATAAAATCTTCTTCCACAACATCAAGATACTGCTGTAGTTCTTCTTTTTCAATAACGGTTTTCTTGGGAACACTGCCGTCAAAGCGGGAAGTATATTCGCGCACTGCGGCATCGCCGCCCTCTTTTACGCCGTTCAGGATAGAAGTTACGATCTCCACGATCTTGGGATCGGTCTCGCCGCTTCTTTTTTTCAGATTTTCCACGATCGCGTATTCGGTTTTTCCGTTTGCTTTTGTGATTTTCATTCAAAGACCTCTTTTACACTTTACTTGCAAGTTCCAGATCAGAAAGAAAAGATTCAATCTCCTGCTTTCTGAGTTTCATGGATGCCATATTCACGATAACCCTTGCGGAGATCGGCAAAATCTCCTCCACCACCTCAAGACCGTTTTCCTTGAGCGTGGAGCCGGTTTCCACAATATCCACAATACCGTCCGCAAGGCCGAGCAGGGGCGCGAGTTCCACGCTGCCCTCTATTTTGATCACATCCACATCCATACCCTTGGAGCGGAAAAATTCCTTTGCCACCTTGGGGTATTTTGACGCGACTGTTTTTCTGGAATAGCCGCTGAAAAAATCTTTTCCTTTGGGGCAGGCAAGTGCGAAACGGCATTTTCCGATATGAAGATCCATCACTTCATAAAAGGAACTGCCGTGCTCAACAATCGTATCCTTGCCGACGATACCGATATCACACACGCCGTGTTCAACATAGGTGATCACATCCGGCGCCTTGGAGAGCACCGCCTCATAGCCGTCCACCGGGAGGATCAGGCGCCTGCCCTTATTTTCAAGTTGAGAAGTATCCAGCCCCATTTTCTGAAACAGTTTTACGCTGGATTTTTCCAGCCTGCCTTTGGTGAGCGCGATCCGAATAGGGCGCTCCACATTGATGACTTCATGCATTACATCAAACAGGGCGTTTATATCCACAGCAAAACCGATTGCCGGCGCATCCAGCCCGAACTTGCCGATCAGATTATCATATCTGCCGCCGGAGAGCACCGAAACGCCGGAGCCCTCGGCATAGCCCCTGAAAATGATGCCTGTATAATAATTTGTGCGGTTTACAAGGCCAAGATCGATCATAATATGATCCTGATGGCCGAGCGCGCAGAGTTTCTGATAAATATTTCCGAGGTAATCCAGCGCCGTGTCCGACTTTTCGGAGGAATACAGCCGCTTTGCCTGCTCCAGCACCTCTGCGCCGCCGAAAAGGCGCGGCAGCCTGCGCAGCACTCTGGTCTGCACCGTATCGCCTATGGAGGCGAGCAAGTCGCTGAGCGCGGCAAAATTTTTGCTTTCCGTTAAAGAGCAGATCTCTGCCTTTTGAGCGGGATCTATATCCATATCATCCAGAATGGCATTGAAGAAACCGGCGTGCCCGATCTCCAGAGAATAGGAATTCAGATGCGCGCGCCCGAGCGCTTCCAGCGCCATGGTAAGGACTTCCATATCCGCGTTTTCAGATCCGTCTCCGATCAGTTCTATACCGCTCTGGGGGATCTCATCCGTTCTGCCGGCATATGCCTTATTGCGTGTAAACACATTTTGATTATAATAAAGGCGCACCGGAAAATCCGAACGGCTGAGCCTGGTTGCCACCAACCGCGCGATCGGCATGGTATTATCCGGGCGCAGGACAGTTGTTCTGCCGTAAGCGTCCGTTAATTTATACATAATATCCGATTCCATGCCGCTGTCGTTTTCAAACACGTCTATATACTCAATGGCAGGGGTAATGACCTTGCGGTACTTTTTTTCCTTAAAAAGATCCGAAAGGGCGGTTTCTATCTTTTTTCTGTCGTCGCACTCCTCAAACAGCAGATCCCTGCTGCCCTGAGGTGTTACCTTTGCATAATTCTTCATCCGTATACTCCGTATAATAACTTTAGCGTGTTAACGCTTTAATATGCTACCATATTAAATTATACTTGTCAACTAAAAGCCGAAAAGCGAGATCTGATTACTATCCGGCAGATCGCCGAGCGCGCCGCATTTTCTGAGCGAATCCACAACGCTCTGCCCGATCCCCGCGCGCGCCATAAGATCATCGCACGAAATGAAATCGCCGTTTCCGTCATTGACGGCGGCAACGATCTGCTTGGCAGCGTTTTCGCCGATGCCGTCTATTGCAGTAAACGGAAGACGTATCTTTCCGTTCTCTATTTTATAGACACGCCAATCCGATTTATAAAGATCGACCGGCAGAAATTCCACGCCGCGGCACAGCATCTCAATAACGATCTGAAGGATAACATAGGTATCGCTTTCTTTCTGTGTGATCGTGCCATTATTTTTATGCGCTTTGATCTCTTCCATTCTGGCCTTTACGGCGTTTTTACCGGCGACCGCGGCAACAGCATCCAGATCGCCTCCGCGAACGGTAAAGAAAGCGCTGTAATATTCAACGGGATAATAGATCTTATACCAGCCGAGGCGCAGAGCGGCAATAACATACGCCGCGGCGTGCGCCTTGGGAAACATGTATTTGATCTTATAGCAGGAATCAATATACCACTGCTCCACGCCGATCTCACGCATTCGCTCCTCATACGGCGGCAATTCCTTGGGCGCCTTGCCCTTTCGGGTATATTCCATGATCTTAAAGCAGTCTTTCTTGGAAAGCGGCGACGGCTTACCCGTTTTTTGCTCATATGCTTCTGCCTTATGGATCAGATAGGTCATAATACCGTCTCGGCAGCCGATGACTTCAGAGATCGTGCAGGTGCCGTTATGGATCAGTTCCTGCGCGTTGCCGAGCCAAACATCCGTTCCGTGTGACAGGCCGGAGATCTGCAGCAGATCTGAAAACGTTTTAGGCTTTGCCTCTACCAGCATGCCGATAACGAACGGCGTGCCCATTTCCGGAATGGAAAGCGTGCTTGTGGGGCAGTCGATATCTTCCGGAGAAACGCCGATCGGCTCTGTGGAAGTGATCATCTGATACAGTTTCGGATCGCATATATCCACATCCATAACGGGAATACCGGTTGCGTCTTCTATAAACTTATAAAGCGTGGGCACATCGTGGCCGAGTTCATCCAGTTTCAGCAGCGTATCATGAAGCGCATTTTTGAAATCGAAATGCGTGGTGAGCGTGCCTTTGGACGCGTCGTCAGACGGATACTGAACAGGGGTGAAATCCTCCACCTCATATTCTTCCGGAACAACGACCATGCCGCCGGGATGCTGACCGGTTGTGCGCTTGATACCCGTGCAGCCCACGGTAAGCCTGTCCTCCTCCGCTCTGGGGACTTTCAGCCCGCGCTCTTCAAGATATTTTTTTACATAGCCGTAAGCGGTTTTATCCGCAACGGTAGACATGGTGCCCGCCTTGAAAACATGGGATTTGCCGAAAAGTTCTTCCGTAAACCGGTGAGACTGAGACTGAAAATCGCCGCTGAAATTCAGGTCGATATCCGGCTCTTTATCGCCGTCAAACCCAAGGAAAGTTTCAAACGGGATCTCATGGCCGTCCCTGTCCATCGGTTCGCCGCAGACGGGGCAGTTTTTCGGCGGCAGATCAAAGCCTGAGCCGACGGAACCGTCCGTGACAAATTCACTGTGTTTGCACTTGGGGCAAACATAATGCGGCGGCAGCGGATTTACTTCTGAAATGCCGCCCAGATGGGCGACAAGAGAGGAACCTACGGATCCTCTGGAACCCACAAGATAGCCGTGCTCCTCTGAATTTTTAACAAGCCTTTTGGCAATAACATATAGCACGGCATAGCCGTGTTTAATAATGGAATCCAGTTCTTTCTGGAGCCTTGGGCCGACTTCTTCCGGTACGGGATCGCCGTATTTTTCCTTTGCGTTTTTCCAGCAGGTCTCGGTAAGTTCCTCCTCAGCGCCGTCAATATGCGGCTGGAACGTACCGGGCGGGATCGGAACCACATCATCATCAATCAGATCCGCGATCTTATTGGGATTATAAATTACAAATTCCTTTGCGCGATCCCCTGCCCATTCAAAATCTTTCAGCATTTCCTCTGTTGTTTTGAAGTAGAGGGGCGCCTGCTGGTCTGCATCGTCAAACCCTTTGGACGCCATGATGATGGCTCTGAATTTTGCATCGTGCTCATCCAAAAAATGCACGTCGCCCGTTGCAACGGTCATTTTACCGAGTCTGTCCGCACAAGCAACGATGCGTTTATTGATATTGATCAGATCTTCTTGCGTTCTGACACGCCAATACACGTTTTTACGCTCTTCGCCTTTTTTGGTGAGCACATATTCCTCATTGCTGGTTCGGAGCATAAATTCATTGTTGCCGTTCGGCTGTATTTCAAGATAATCATAAAAAGAGGCGATCTCGTCCAGTTCCTCATCCGTTGCGCCGTTCAGGATTGCCTGATACACTTCGCCCTGTTCGCAGGCGGAGCCGATCACGATCCCGTTTCGGTGTTGCCTCAAAATTGACTTTGGAATCAGCGGACGGTTTTTATAATATTTAACATTGCTGGCGGAAATATGCTTGTAAAGCACCTTTCTGCCCTCCAGATTCTTAATCAGGAAAATAATATGGTTGCGCTTGAAATCGCGCGTTTTCATATGCATGAAATCCGGGTATTTTTCATCGTCAACCAAATACCCTTCCATGCCGCAGATCAGCTTGATTCCGGCACTTTTTGCCGCCTTGCTTGCCTCCGGCAGCGCCTGAACAACGCCGTGATCCGTTACGGCGATCGCCTTATGCCCCCACTTGGCGGCTCTGTTTACAAGCGCTGTAGGTGAGGAAATACCGTCCATAGCGGAAAGCGAGGTGTGCAGGTGAAGTTCCACTCGTTTTTCCGGGGCGTTATCCTCTTTTTCCGCCTTTAAGACGGAAGCAATACCATCCGGCAGGATCAGATATTCATTGGTGTATTTATCCAGTTGATAACGGCCGGTTACCATAACCGTTTTTGCCGAGGATAACCTGTTTACAATTGCATCGATCACACTGTTGGAATCAAACATCTTGCAGGTGACGGAAGACGTATAATCGGTGATATCAAAGGTAAAGATCTTGTTGCCGCCGCGCCTTGTTTCCTTAGCCTCGTGCTTGAGCACATCGCCCCAAACGGTAACAACGCCGTCATCAATACGGATATCGGCAATATTTTTGGGTGTTTCCTTAATATTTTTGCCGTATATATTCTTTTTTGTATCTATGTAAACAGGCAGATCGCCCAGCCTTTTATGCTGCACGTTCTTTTCCTGCTCTTTTTTCTCCTGTTCTTTATCCGTGCGCAGTTTTTCGTAAGCCTTTTTAACTTCTTTTTCTATATCATAACTTTCCGTTTCCACCAGTTGGATCTTAAGATCAAGGCCGAAAAGATCAAAGATCACGCTTTCGATCTCCTCGTTTACCTTTTGCGCCAACAGGATCTCCCGCCCGCCTTTTTTGAGCTTCACGGTAAGCGTATTGCCGTCATACTCCGTTTCGGCGCCGTCAAAAAAGCCGTTTGCCGCAGGATTGCCGCGCTTTACGAATTCCACAATACTTGGCAGATAGGACGGCTCAAACCGTTCGCTTACATACCTGGGCTTCAGAGATACTTTTTCAAGACCCATATTCTTTTTAATACTCTCTTCCGCCGATTTGAACACGGAATAATCCACAAGCTCATTAAGGGCGAGAACAACGGTCAGTTCCCTTTCCGCGCGTTTTACGGCAAAGCGCCTGATCACACCGGCGCCAAGAGTGGAAAGCTGAAAATCACTTACATAATCCGAAAAATAATCCTGAAACAAATTCATTATAACTTATCTATCTCTTTCATCAGTTCATCTAAAAGTTCATTTTCGGGGACTTTTCTGAGGATCTCTCCTTTTTTGAACAGCAGGCCGCAGCCGTCCCCGCCGGCGATACCGATATCCGCCTCGCGCGCTTCGCCGGGGCCGTTTACAATGCAGCCCATGACCGCCACTTTGATCGGCTTTTTACAGTCCCGAAGCCGTTCCTCCACCTGTTTTGCAAGGCCGATCAAATCGATCTTGGTTCTGCCGCAGGTGGGGCAGGAGATCAGATAGGGGCAGTCTTTTTTCAGACCGATCGCCTTTAAAATATCAAATGCCGCAAACACCTCTTTCACGGGCGTATCCGAAAGGCTGACCCGGATCGTATCTCCGATGCCGCGTGTGAGCAGGGAGCCGATACCGATAGCGGATTTGATGATGCCCATGCGCTCCGTGCCCGCCTCCGTTACACCAAGATGGAGCGGATAAACGCACTGCTCGGCAGCGAGTTCGTAGGCGGCGATCATCGTATTAACATCTGAAGATTTTATGGAGATCACAATATCCGTAAAATCAAATTTTTCAAGCAGAGACGCGTGATAAAGCGCGGATTCCACCATTGCCTGCGGCGTGGGAGCGCCGTATTTGGCAAGGATATGCTTTTCAAGGGAACCGCTGTTTACGCCGATTCGGATGGGAATCTGCTTTGCACGGCAAATATCGGCAACGGCTTTGACTCTGGATTCATCACCGATATTGCCGGGGTTGATCCGAATCTTATCAATTCCCCTTTCGGCGGCACCGACAGCGAGTTTATAATCAAAGTGGATATCGGCAACAAGCGGAACATCCACAGCCTTTTTGATAGGTTCTATCAGATTGAGCGCCTCTTCGTTCGGAATTGCAAAACGGATGACCTGACAGCCTGCTGCGGCAAGTTCCTTGGCCTGATTTACGGAGCCCTCGATATCGCTTGCGGGAATATTGAGCATGGACTGCACAAGGATCGGCGCGTCGCCGCCGATATATGTATCTTTTAATTTGATTTTCTTAGAGTTTCTGCGTTTGATCATAATGACCTGCCTTTCCGCACTTCCCGCTTTACGGGAAGCGCGCTGCCGCCGGAGCGGTATGGTTTATAATTCTGCGTTCATCAGAACAGCTTTGTTACATCGGAAAATGTGACGATGACCATGATACCGAGCAAGACCACAAGACCTGCGGCATTGATGGCATATTCCCACTTGGGCGGAAGTTTCTTTTTGAAAATGCCCTCGCCGAGTAAAATAAAGAAACGCCAGCCATCCAGAGCCGGAATGGGAAACAGGTTGAAGAGCCCGACATTGACCGTGAGCAGCGCCATGATGCGCAGCATGGAGGTAACACTGGTTTTGACAGCGGTGGAGACCACGGAGACTGTGCCGACCGGCCCGCTGAGATCGGAGAGTCCGTATCTGCCGGAAAGCAGATCCGCAACGGACAGAAAGATCATGCGCACATAGGAAACGAACATGCCGCAGCTGCTTTGCAAAACGCCGCCGACCGTTTTTTCCTTCCCAAGGAGCCAGAAATCCATATTGATAAACTGCCGGCCCTCATATTCCTGCATGGCAAAAGTAACATCCAGGGAGACATCCTCACCGTTTCGTTCGACCACCATTTGCACATTGCCGTCCGGCGAACGGCTGAGGCCCGTTTCCACATCTGTTGCGGTGTAGACGCGCATGCCGTCTATACTTTTGATCGTATCCCCCGCCTGCAGACCGCTTGCCGCGCTGACGGCATTTTCGTCAAATTTAGCAACGGTGGGCGTGCCGATCAGATCGCCGCTTGAAACGATGCACACAATGATCAGAAAACCGAGGATCAGATTCATCACGGCGCCTGCCGCAACAACAAACAGCCTTGCCCCAACGCTTTTTTTAGAGAAAGAACCGCTTTCCTCGGAATCCTCATCCTCGCCCTCCATAGCGCAGTAACCGCCAAACAGGATCCAACGCAGGGAATATTTCGTTGCGCCTTTTGTAAAGGAAAAGATCTTCGGCCCCATGCCGATCGAAAATTCGTTTACCTTGATCTTCATGAGCCGGGCGGCAACAAAATGACCGCCCTCATGGATAATGATGATCAGTTCAAAAAACAAAATCGCAATCAGGATGGGATAGATGGTGTTCCAAATTGAACTTAAACTCACTTGACCGCCTCACTGATAATTATGGATAACGAATTCGCGGGCAATTCTGTCCGCCTCAAGAACATCGCTTAACGTAAAATCGGTTTTATCCGGCGCATTAAGCATAGCCTCTTCATTAAGATATGCAATATCCGTGAATTTAATTTTACCGTTAAGGAAAAGTTTTACACTTTCTTCATTTGCGCCGTTTGCCGCCGCCGGGTGAAGCCCTCCGAGCGCAATGGCTTTTTTGCATACGTCTATACATTTAAAGGTTTTGTAATCCGGCTCAAAAAAGGTAAGTTTGCCGTAATCGGCAAGGGAAAGTTCCTGAACGGGGCTTTCCTCACGCGCCGGATACGTTAAGGCATACTGGATCGGTATGCGCATATCCGGCACACCAAGCTGGGCAATCACGGAATTATCCTTATACACGATTGCGGAGTGCACAACCGATTCACGGTGAACGACGATCTCAATCGCATCGTTCGGCATATCAAACAGCCACTTTGCCTCAATAAATTCAAGGCCTTTATTCATCATGGTGGCGGAATCAATCGTGATCTTAGCGCCCATATTCCAGTTGGGGTGCTTTAATGCGTCGGCAGGGGTAACATCTTCCAGTTCGGAAAGTGTTTTTCCGAAAAACGGCCCGCCGGAGGCAGTAAGTATGATCTTTTTCACCGCGTCTTTGGACGGGCAGCCCTGCAATGCCTGAAAGATTGCGGAATGTTCGCTGTCCACCGGGAGGATCGAAACGCCGTTTTCCTTGGCAAGCCGGATCACCAGGCTGCCGCCGGCAACCAGTGTTTCTTTATTGGCAAGGGCAATCGTTTTTTTCGCCTTGATCGCCTCAATCGTTGGCAAAAGGCCGATCATGCCCACAACGGAATTGAGAACGGTATCCGCGCCGGAATATGTTGCGCACTCGATCAAGCCCTGCATGCCGCAGGTTACTTTCACGGGGAGATCGGCAACTCTTGTTTTCAGATCCTCCGCCGCGTCCTCATTCATCATACAAACCAGTTCCGGGTTAAATTCGCGGATCTGCGCTTCCATTTTTTTTACGTCTGTATTTGCCGTCAGGCATTTCACGCTGTAGGCATGCATCCGGCAGACATCCAGCGACTGCGTGCCGATTGACCCCGTTGAACCGAGGATAGAAAGATTTTTCATAAGCAAACGCCTTTCCGCGCTCAGCAAAACGCAATGAGCGCCATGACATATGTAAGAAGAAGTGTGAATAAAGAAGAATCAAATCTGTCCATAACACCGCCGTGGCCGGGAAAGATCTTGCCGAAATCCTTAACGCCGAAATTGCGTTTCAAAACGGAGGCGGTAAGATCGCCCATCATGCCCAGGAAAGACACCGGCACACAGCAAACCAGGATGACTGTGGCGCCGAACGTATCCAGCGGCGCATCCGCAAGGCGGTTATAAATGACGAACGCGACCGCGTTTAAAACAATGGAAACAACGATTCCGCACGCCGCGCCCTCTATTGTTTTTTTAGGGCTGATATTCGGGCTCATCTTATGCTTGCCGAACGCCATGCCGCCGAGCTGTGCGCCCACATCCGTGCCCAGAGCGCAGATCAGGGCGAAAAAGATAAGATAGATTCCGAACTGTTCATTAACGAACATATCCCTGAGTTTTACAAAAACGGAAAACGCATACGGCACACACACGCTGCCGAAAAACGCGATTGCCACATCCTCAAACTTTGTGTGGGAATATCCCCGGAGCATGGCAAGGCAGAAGATCAGCCCTGTTGCAATCACATAAACAGCGGAAGGCACCGCCGAGATCACGCCGCCCCATACTTTTGCCGAAACAAGCGGCTCCAGCACTTTGGGGCTGGCAAAAAACGGGAAAGCCGCCGCAACAGCCGTGCCGAACACAAGAATAAATTTGTTGGAGATCTTTGCGCAGCGCATAATCTCGTTGGCTGCAACCGCGCTCAAAAACGCGATCACGATCACAAACAGCGGTGTATTGATCTGCCACACAACCAGTGCCAGCACAAGCAGCAGAACGATCGCCGTAATCACTCTTTGTTTCATAATTCAAACTCCATCGGCTCAGAAAAAGGAGAGCCGTATTTATAAAATAAAATTTTGTTGTAAAGCAGGCTGTTTTGCCTAAATGATCAGCCGCCGAATCTGCGGTTGCGTTTTTCAAACGCCGCAAGGGCAAGGTGAAGATCCTGCTCTGTAAAATCCGGCCACAGCACATCGCTGGACCAAAATTCGCTGTAAGCGGACTGCCAAAGCAAAAAGTTTGAAAGCCGCTCTTCTCCGCTGGGGCGGATAATCAGATCGCAATCCGGCGCGGTATAAACATTTTCGCTTATATCCTGCTCGGTTATGCTTGTTTTTCCCTGCGCGATCAGCCGGTTTACGGCGGAAATAATCTCCTGCCTGCCGCCGTAGTTGATGGCAATATTGATCAGCGTGCCCGTTCTGGATGCAGTCTCTTTCTCAGCATCCCGCATCAGTTCAAGCAGTTTTGGGTGCATGCCCTCTTCCTCGCCGATAAACCTGACCCGAAGATTACCGCTTGTCTGCAGATCATTTTTGGCCTCTATAAGATAATCATAAAAGAGGTGCATCAGCGTTTCCACCTCTTCTTTGGGGCGTTTCCAGTTTTCGGTTGAAAAAGCATAAAACGTAACTTCTTCTATGCCGATTCTGCCGCATTCCTTAGAGATTTTTTTAAACACGTCCGCCCCTACTTTATGGCCGGCGGTTCGCGGCAAAGCTCTTTTTTTTGCCCATCTTCCGTTTCCGTCCATAATAATGCCAAGATGGCGCGGCAAAACGGAAAATTCCGCCGTATTCGTTTCTTTTTTACCGAAAATTGCCATTAGAATCACACTGCCTTTCTCACAGCAAAGGGCGAACACCGCCCCATCCGTAAACGGAACATTCTGCGCCGGCAGGCAAAAGCGCCGCGCCGCCGGGCTGAAAATTCCTCTTAAAAAAACACAGAACGGCGGAGAGAGTTCCCCGCCTTTCATGCCCTGCTGCCGCCTGAAAGCGGCTCTTTGCTAAATGGAAAGAATCTCCTTTTCTTTTTTCTTTTCCATTTCCTCGATCTGCTTTACAAAATCATCTGTGATATCCTGCAATTTCTTTTCGCCGTCTTTCAGATCATCCTCTGTGATCTCGTTATTTTTCTTGAGCTTTTTGATATCATCCATCGCATCGCGGCGGACATTGCGGATAGCCACTTTGCCCTCCTCGGCACGTTTGGAAATATCCTTAACCAGTTCCTTACGGCGCTCCTCGGTAAGCGGCGGGAAAACCAGGCGGATCACTTTGCCGTCATTATTCGGGTTGATCCCGATCTCAGACGTGTTGATTGCCTTTTCAATCTCTTTGATTATGGAAGCGTCCCACGGCTGGATCATCAGCATTCTCGGTTCCGGAACGCTGATCGCGGCAACCTGATTGATCGGCGTTGCCGTGCCGTAGTAATCCACGGTAACCCTGTCCAGCACGGCAGGATTTGCCCTGCCGGCACGAACAGCTTTATAATCCCTTTCCAAAGCGTCCAGACATTTATTCATTTTTTCTTTTGTTTTACTGAATACAGTTTCCATAACATTCACCTTTCCTGCGGTTTTTTATAGTTTAAATTCAATTTGTAACGGTAGTGCCGATATTTTTGCCTAACACAACATCAACAAGATGATTCGGATCATCCAGATTGAAAACAATAATGGTCATATCATTATCCTTGCACAAAGAAAACGCCGTTGAATCCATCACTTTCAGATCTCTGTTAATCACTTCACGGAAAGAAACGGTATCATATTTCACAGCATCCGGGTATTTATTCGGATCCATATCGAAAACGCCGTCCACATTCGTGGCTTTCAGGAGCGCGTCCGCATTCATCTCTACACTTCTGAGCGCGGCCGCCGTATCCGTTGAGAAGAACGGTGAACCCGTGCCGCATCCGAAAATAACGATTCTGTCTTTTTCAAGATGGCGGATCGCCCTGTTTCTGATATAAGGCTCTGCGATCTGCCGCATTTCTATAGCGGTCTGCACGCGCACATCCGCGCCGAGTTGTTCAAGCGCGTCGCAAAGCGCCAGCGCGTTCATTGCCGTTGCCAGCATACCGATATGATCGGCTCTTGCTCTGTCCATTCCGTCGCTGGATCTTCCGCGCCAGAAATTGCCGCCGCCGACAACGATTGCAACCTCTACCCCAAGATCCGCAACCGCTTTGATTGATTTGCATATCGTAACAACGGTATCGTTATCTATACCTGTTGTTTTCAGGCCGGCAAGCACCTCGCCGGAAAGTTTAAGAAGAATTCTTTTATAAACAGCGCCCATAATCAACCTCCGTTTTTCTTTGGCTCTTTAAGTAATATATTAATATATTTTAAAAATAAAGTAAATAGATAAAATAAAAAAGGCAGTAAAAATTTACCGCCTTTTCATAATTTAGTTACCGCCGGTATTGTATTCCTGAATAATAGAATAATCCCGCGCGTTGATATAGCCGTCAAAATTCACATCATAAAGGTAACCATTTAAAACATCTTCGCGCTTATCATTGTAGCAAAGCATGAATCCGGCGGAAACGGTTGTTTTCAGTTCGTCATGCTCGTCCGAACATTCCGTGCAAATATATGCCAGATATGTTCCCACGGTGCCGACATAGTGGTGGGAATAACGGTAATCATGCCCCTTGGCAGGCAGTGTTACCTCCTGCTGCGCGCCGCAGACCCTGCACGTTTCAACCGCCGTGCCCTCTGCTTCGCAGGTAGGCTCTTTGGTTACTACCGCGTTTTCGTGGTCAAAATCGTGGCCGCCGGACGGCAGTTCCACCTCCACATATTCGCCGCAGCTGGCACACGTGCCCGCCGCCACGCCGGAACGGATACAGGTTGGCTCGGTGATCACTGTATAATCCTGCGCATCCGTTATATTATGACCGAGCGCCGGGATCTCATAGGTTGTGGCAGAGTCACATCTGGAACATTTTCTCTGACCGGTGCCCGCCTGTGTACAGGTGGGTTCCTGTAAAACGGATTCCACACTGTAATCATGACCGAGCGCAAGCGGGAGCGGCACATTCAGTTCATCGCCGCAGTTTAAGCAGGTATAGGTTGTTGTGCCGTTTTCCGTGCAGGTGGGTTCTTTGGTTACAACGCCTTCATCCCGCTGATGACCGGTAGGCATGATGTTTGTGGTTTCTGTTTTTCCACATACGGTGCACTTCTTTTCCGTAGTGCCCATAGAAGTGCAGGACGGTTCAGATACAACGCTTTCCGTATAATAGCCTTCCATCCACTCGTTATGGACGCATTCCGTGCGCTCGCTGCCGCAGGTCTTGCAGCGGTATTCGTTATAGGTATGGCCGTTATCCGTGGTTTCGGTGCTTATCAACTCTTCATTGTGCCCCGTTGCCGGGATCGTAACCGTAACCGTTTCGCCGCAGTTGCTGCACACGCCGGTTTCGGAACCGTCCTGCGTGCAGGTAGGCGGCGTCTGCTGGGTATACTTCTCAATATGATGACCAAGAGCGGGAATGATTACGGCGTAATTCACCTGGGTGCATATTGTGCATCTTCTTATTGCCGTGCCGCCTCTTGTGCAGGTGGGAGCAATCGTATAGTCATCTGTATAATAGCCTTCTACCCAGCCCTGATGCGTATACACCGTATTTTTCTCACCGCATCTGGAACAGGTCTGATACGTATAAATATGGCCGTCCTCAGCCGTTTTATCCTCCGTTGAATCGGTAATGAAATCATGGCCGAGCGCGTCTATGCTCTCCGTGCGGACTGTAATGCCGCAATCAGAGCAGATAATATCTTTTGAGCCGGGTTCGGTACAGGTAGGCTCAAGCGTAATATTTTCGTACATATTGAGATGCGCGCAGTCATCTATGGAAACGAAAGCATAGCCGCGTTCTTCCGCATACGTCTGCGCGGTAGACTGCGAATGGCCGTGGAAAACAACGCTCTGCTGGCTGCCGTTGAACGGATCACTGTCCAGCGCGCCGTTAAAAGCACATTCGCTGTTGTAAACATAAACGTCCGTAAGCGTGCCGATACTTGAAAACGCCAGTGTAGATACGGTTGTTACGTTTTCCGGCAGCACAAGCGTAGTAATAAACGTGCCGAGGAACGAGCTTTCGGAAATAGTTGTGATACTGCTGCCGAAATCTACGCGCCTGAGGTTGGAGCAGCCGTTGAAATTGTTGAGCCCTGTTGCAGTAAGACCTGCGCCAAATGTAACACTTTCCAGATTTTTGCAGTTAAAAAATACCGAGCCCACCTCGTATTCCACACCTAACAGACCCTTGCGCATGCCAAGGCTGGTCAGGCTGTCCGGAAAGACAATGCTTTCAATGCCGCTGCCGTAATACGCAAATTCTCTGATCGTGGTAAGCCCTTCGGGAAAATCCACATCGGCAAGGCTTGTACAGTTTTGAAACGCATATCTTTCAATCGTTTTCAAATTAGCGGGTAATTTGCAGTCGGAAAGAGAAGAGGATTCGGCAAAAGCGTATTCGCCGATCTCAGTTAGGGTGGACGGCAGCGCAGCGCGTTCAAGCGCAGTCATCTTATAGAACGCCCGGTTGCCGATTCGGGTTACGCCCTCCCCAATAACCAAAGAGGTGCATTCATCCCTGTAATCATACCACGGCACACGTGTAAGAATCGTGGAAACATCCGAATAGTCTTTGATTGCGCCGGTGCCGGTGATCGTGAGGGTTTTTGTGCTGCTGTCGTACGAATAGTTCACACTGCTGCCCGTTGCGCCGCAGCTGCCGCTGGAAGCCGCAAGCGCAGAAGTTGAAAACATGCTGAAAAATGACGTTGCACACAATAAAACTGACAAAAATAACGATAAAAATCTTTTCCTCGCCGTCATAAACTTTACCCTCTTTTCAGAATTTCCATCCATTTTCTGAGAAATGTATACAAATTTATTATACCATAATCAAGAATTTATGTAAATATCCAACAAGCAATTTCCGTGTAATTTTAAAGGTACCGATCTATAAATTCCCGGCAGGCAGCCAACAAAAAGGAAACGGCAGTTTTGCTTACCTTGGCGTAAGGCGCCATCATATCAAACGCGTGATACGCGCCTTTTGCCGTAAACAGTTTCACTTCCGTTCCCGCTGATCTGACATTGCTGAAAAAAGTTATATCTTCAAAATAAAACGGATCTGCCGTGCCGACTGCGGAAATAACCGGCGGCAGACCGGAAAGATCCGTTTCCCTTGCGGGCGCCGCATATACCGGCACACTTTGATTCATAACGCGATCCCCAAGATAGATGCGCCAGGCGGATCTGTTTTCCGCCGTGCCCCAGACAGGCGAGTCATTATGTAAAGATGTTTTTGTAACTCGGTCATCTAACATGGGATAAAGCGGTACCTGAAAGGCAAAACAGTTTTTACCCGTATCCCTTGCATAGATCGAAAGCGCAGCGGCAAGTCCGCCCCCTGCGCTCTCACCGCCCACGATGATCTTTTCACTTTCTATGCCGAGTTGTTTTCTATGCTCAAGCACCCAGTCCAGAGCCGTACAGGCATCCCGGAACGCGGCGGGATAAGGCGCCTTTGCGGAAAGCGTATAATCCGGTGAGACGATCACGCAATTCATATTTTCCAACAGTTTTTTCGGAAAGGAAATGGCAGCCATCTCCGGCGCGCCGAGCGAATACCCGCCGCCGTGAAACCAGAGAACACCCATGCGCCTGCCTGCATTTATATTGCTTTTCATAATGCAAAGGCGCATTTGCGAGCCGTCTTTTCGGCTAATATTCAATTTATTACAGTTCAGTTTTTTAAGCGAAGCGCCGAAAGGAATGTATTTGATATCGGCGACAGCGCTCTCTGTACCCGCTCGCTGCCAAGCGGACTAATTATCCGAAGCGCCATACCTTCAAGGCGCATATCTTTATCAAGTTCATTGAGTTTCAATCGTTTTATCTCCTCAGGCATAAAATAAACTGTTTCATCACGCTTGCAGCGGCTATATATCTTTAATAAAATGAACAAGCCTTGCGCTTTCCGAAAATTTATTTTTTAAATGCAATGAAATACTTTTCGAATTTGTGATATCGCAATCGCTTGCAAACTGCTTGCAGCCATTTGATCTTGCCCAATTTTCACAATACTCCATTAAATGGCTTGCAATTCCCAACTGCCTGAAATTCTCCTCAACATAAATCGCTTCCAAATAACCTACATTATCGGAATTCGCGCCTTCCACATATTCATGTCTTACCGAACAATGTGCAAAAGCAATCAAGTTTTTCCCATAGTAGGCGGTAAAAACGATATTGTTTTCCGACTGCACTGTTTTTTCAAAATCGTCTTTTAGCTCGTCATAATCTGCGTCTGCCCATAGTTTTACGCCAAGTTTTGCAACATGATAGGAATCCTGTTTTCTGCAATTATAAAAATCAATACAATTATAAATTACCCAGTCCTTTGCGCTGATGCCGTTTATAGATGTAAAATAAATATCACGCCAAAGATCTTTTATTGAACGGCCGTCAAACACTTTGGCGTTGAACATTTCCTCCGCAGTCTTAAAGTCATAGCCGTTTTTTCCGTCAGGCGTCAGCCCATACCAATAAGGCTCACTGAATTTCTTATTAAATCCCATCCAGCAATCACAATACTTATCACTGTTTTCAACATAAAAACTGTTTTCAAAAAAGTTTTTGCCCTCGCTAAACTTTTGGCTGAAAATTTCATAAGGTAGTCTTTCTCCAAGCATATCATCGCCTCCGCCCGGCATAACATAAAGAGAAAAATGCGCGAATAAAGAATAACCGTAGGATACGCGCCCCGGACCGTTCTAAGTGTGAAATCAGAAAATCAGTTTTTCCACTCTGTGCTTTCATGCGCAACATTATTTCCTTCGTTATCCGCACAAATTATCTCTATATGATCCGGAGAGAGTTTTATCAATGATGCGACATAAGTATTCGTTCCGTTTGCGTCCAATCCGCCGTCAACAAGTGTGGGAATGTTTCCCGATCGGTCAAATTCACAAATATGCTCATGACCGCTGATCAGTATGGAGGCGTTCAAAGAAATCAGTTTATTTAGAGCGGATTCCGACAAATCTTCTTCAATGCAGATTTCTCTGGAATGCGAAAAAACAACAGTTCTGTTATCATCATGATTTTGAAGATCTTTAAGCCAATCCACCATTTCCGTACGATACCGCTTGTAATCGACCATACCGCCATATTCAGGATGTGCATCCTCTTTATCCTCACAGCTGTCCAAAACAATGATATCATAAGGGCCGAGCGCAGTGGTAAAATAAAAACTATCCAAGCCCAAATAATCAGAAAGACGGATCGCCTCTGAACCGCGCGTTTCGTGATTTCCGCGAGTATATATAACGGGTATCGTTCCGCCTGTAAGGCTGTACCCAAACGCAAGAATATACTCCGCGATATCTCTTTCGCTCATCAGGCCCGGAGCGCAATCGCCCAAAAGCACTACCGCCTGATAGTCTTCCTGCAATGCCTTTACGGCTGTTTCCGCTTTCTTATTGAACGTATGCCAATCGGAAACAGACAACAAATTTATATTTTCTCCAAATGCATCATTGAAAGCATAAACATCGCTTTCAATCGTTTTTCCCAGTCTGCCGCCATAGCTCAGTTCATCAATCACGCGCGTTGAACCAACTTTATATGTATTTCCTGAAAGATGCTCCTTCGGCACTTTAACAGTGTGAATAATGCTTTGCCCGTTTTTTCTTCCGTTTTTTTCATCAAATGCTCGAATTTCTTTGCCGTTATAAATGTAATCAACATAGCCTGTGCCTTTGTCGTTTGTAGAAAACACAACAGAATAAGCACCCTTTCCATCATCAAAGACCACCGGTCCGGAGGTAAAAGAATACGGTGAAACCGGAAAAAGAGAAGCATATGTTACAAAAACCAAAGCGCAAACAGAAACGACAGAAACCGCTTTTCTTACTTTCGCGTTTTTCAAATTCGGAAATATGAAGATAAAAAACGCGCCCGCAACCGCAGCACACCATACAGGAAAGGCTTTTGCAAGTAAGGCTTCCAGAGTGGAAAAGCTCATGCCTCTGTCTACTATAACCGTTACAAAAGAATATACAATTAAAAAAATTCCGCATAGTTCGCTGAGAAATGCGCCAAACTTCATCCACTTACTGTTAACACAACTTTGGTTTTTCATTTTCATATACAGCATTGCAAATAAATATGCCGTGGTGAAGATTGAAAAAATGAAAAAAACAAGTGAGGCGTTTTCAAAGATAACATTATCAACATATACATAACCGTATCTGACGGAATAACTCAAAAGCAATCCAACAGCGGACAGTACTGTGAAAACAAATATAGACTTTTTACTGAATAACAATGTTTCTATTTTTCCTTTCATAACACTCATCCTTTTTCATATATCGAATTTAATATTATTATAAAGTAAAAACAGAACAGAATCAATAAAAACGCAGTTATTCACCCCATAAAAACGCAGAACAAAGCCAGAAACAACGCTCACATAACTTAGAATGCGGCGATTTATTTTATTGCCGATCTTATAGACTTGCTTTTCTGTTCTGTAAAACGTGCTGTAACCGCCCAAAACGAAAAACGGTTAGGGATTAACTTTCATTATTGAATACGCTTGAAACAATTCTGTATTGATCAAACACAAACCGTCTTTTAAAATCAATATAACCGTTTAATAAAAAAAAAGAGCAGGTCATTGACCTGCTCGCTGTATATCGAAAGCAAAGGGTTAAATCGCTTTATTGCTGGTTTTCACACCATTTTATAAACGCGTCATAGGATTCAAACCGGGGTTTTGAACGCATAAATTCATGTAAAGAAACATTATAATTATTCATCAGTTCCAGTCTGTACTTATATTTCTTCACACCGGCATTATTTCTTGGTGTAAACAGCCAAAAAAATTCATCAAGAAGATTCTCTTCCGGCATTCTGTTATACACTTTAAAATATTGAAGCACTAAATCTTTGGCTTCTTGAAGCTGCAAATCCTGCCTTTTTTTATAATAGTCCTCCAGTGAACAAATGACTTTTGCAGGATTACCGGCAACAACACAATTAGATGGAAAACTGCCGCCGGAAACCACGCTGCCTGCGCCTACAATAACATTGTCGCCTATAGTAGTGCCCTTTAAAATAATTGCGCCGACCCCGATAAAACAATTGTTCCCGATTGACACTTTTCCGCAGCTGCCGGTAACAGCACCATAATACGCCTTCGCTGTGGAATAAGAATAATCATGCGTCAAAATCTTAACATCCCGTGTAATCTGTACATTTTTTCCGATTTCAATCATCCAAGGACGTGTAAGATCCAACAGAACGAAAGCAGGATTTGAAAAAATTGCCGTTCCTTCGCCTATTTTCATTCCCTGTTCTCTTAGATATTGGATCCATTTTTCTGAAGAGGTTCTGCAATATAATTTGCGCAATATTTTTCGTGCTTTATTTAACTTTTCAAACATTTTAATCCTCTGAAACAGATAATAAATCAAATTAAATAAATAAACAGCAAAGACTGCAAAAGCGATCTTTGCTGTTCTCAATAATTTTAGCCGTTAATTTGCTTTGCGATTTCCTCTGCAAAGTTTTCCTGGCGCTTTTCAAGGCCTTCGCCTCTGGTCATGCGAATAAAACCGTTGATCTTGATCTCTGTGCCGAGTGCTTTGGCAACGGAATCCACATAGCCTTTAACATTGCCGTCATAAAGATCACCGCGAACAAATTCCTGATCCACAAGGCAGTTTTCTTTGTAATACTTGCCCATTTTTCCGGCTGCGATCTTTTCAAGAACTGCCTCCGGCTTAGAAGCCATTTTAGGATCTTCTTTCATCTGAGAAGCCAGAATGCTCTTTTCATGCGCGATAACATCAGCGGGTACGGATGCCTCATCCAGATACGGCGGGTTCATTGCAGCAATCTGCATAGCAACGTTTTTGCCCATATCCTTGAATTCGGCTGTTGCCGCCTTAGATTCGTCAGCCGCATCAAAGCCTACCATAACGCCTACAGAGCCGCCTGCATGCACATAAGTTGCAAGCAAGCCCTCCATAACCTCAAAGCGGCGGATTTTCATGTTCTCGCCGATGGCAAGGATAAGATCATTGAGCGTTTCGGAAACGGTTCTGCCCGTGCCCATATATTCGGCAGCGGTGAGTTCCTCAACCGTTTTTACACCGGTTGCAACGATCGTTTTTGCGCAGTCTGTAACAAACTGAACAAACTTATCGTTTTTGGCAACGAAATCGGTTTCAGAGTTTACTTCAATTACAACGCCCTTTTTAGCAGCGTCGTCCGCATAAGAGAGAACGATGCCCTCCGCTGCGATCCTTGCAGCCTTTTTCTGGGCAGCGGCAAGACCTCTCTCACGGAGATAGTCGATTGCCTTATCCATATCGCCGTCAGCCTCTGTAAGAGCCTTTTTACACTCCATCATGCCGACGCCTGTTTTTTCACGAAGAGCCTTAACATCCTGAGCTGTAAAATTCATTACGATTCCTCCAAAATATTAAAATCCGATAAAATACGATTATTCAGCGGCGGTTTCTTCTGCAGCGGCTTCTGCCGGAGCCTCCTCTTTCGGAGTTTCCGCCTCAGCGCCGTCCTCTGCAACATCGCTTCCGTCTCTGCCCTCGATAACGGCAGACGCCATAGCGCCGGCAATCAGTTTTACGGCGCGGATCGCGTCATCATTTCCGGGGATAACATAATCGATCTCATCCGGGTCACAGTTTGTATCTACAATCGCTACGATCGGAAGACCGAGTTTCATAGCCTCGGATACCGCAATTCTTTCCTTGCGGGGATCTACGATAAACATAGCATCCGGAACTTTCTTCATTTCGGTGATACCGCCGAGATACTTTTCAAGTTTTTCGATCTGAAGTTCAAGACCGGCAGCCTCTTTCTTGGTAAGAAGATCAAAAGTGCCGTCCTCTCTCATTTTCTTGAGCTGCGCAAGGCGGGCAACACGGCCGCGGATGGTTTTGAAGTTGGTGAGCATACCGCCGAGCCAGCGTGCGTTTACATACGGCATAGAGCAACGCTCTGCCTCTTCCTTGATAGATTCCTGCGCCTGCTTTTTGGTGCCTACAAAAATGATAGAGCCGCCTTCAGCAGCAAGATCGCGAACGAACATATAAGCCTCGTCCAGTTTCTTAACTGTTTTCTGAAGATCGATGATGTAGATGCCGTTGCGCTCTGTGAAGATATACGGAGCCATTTTGGGGTTCCATCTTCTTGTCTGGTGACCGAAATGAACACCGGCCTCCAAAAGCTGTTTCATAGAAACTACGTTTGCCATTCTAAAATTCCTCCTTTAGGTTATTCCTCCGCCGTGCCTATGGCAAAGCGCCCCGAAAGATCACCAAGGGGTGCAGACACTGCGTGTGGATTGCACAGGCTATATCCGTGCTGAAATATATTACCATAAGCGCAAGCCAAAATCAAGAAAAATTTTTATTTATTTTATTTAGATATACAGATCCCGAATCTGGCGGCGGGCAAGGATCTCCGCAGAAACGTCAAGCGCAGCAAGCGCAACAGGATCATACTTTGCGGAAAGCGCGGTTCGGATCAGCAGATCGGCAAGATCCGGATTCTTCGGCAGGAGCGGCCCGTGGCAGTAGGTGCAAAATGTATTTTTATACCGCGCGCCCTCCGTTTTATCCGCGCCGTTGTTGCCGTGCCCTTTCAGGACTTTTCCGAGCGGGGCAATACCGTCGCCCAGAAAGGTGCGCCCGGAATGATTCTCAAAGCCGATCACCCGGATCTTTTCCGCTGTTTTAAACTCGTAATTTCCGATCAGGCGTTTTTCCCCGGCGCAGGTATAAAAATCAAGAATACCTGTAAACTCCAAATGTTCGCCGGCAGCAGTTTCATAAAATCTGCCAAGCAGCTGATAGCCGCCGCAGATGGCGAGCAGGACTGTGCCGTTTTCAACCGCATGATGCAGTGAATCCCTCTTTTTGACTGTCAGATCACGCAATACCAGTTTCTGTTCCCGATCCTGCCCGCCGCCGATAAAAATGAGATCATAATCTGAAAAATCAAAATCGCGCCCGGCGATGAGCGGCGTTACGGAACAAGCGATTTCTCTCCACTCGCACCGCTTTTTTATGCACAGAATATTGCCGGAATCGCCGTACAGATTCAACAGATCGGGATAGAGATGTGCCACTTTCAGTTTCACTGCCAAAACTCCTTTTTGCCTGATTTTTTCGCAAAATACGGACGCAGTGTCATCATTGCAGTATAAGTTGGTATGATCACGGTGTCCGGCTCATCGGTTATGGTTTTGAATTCATCGTAATTTTTTATAATCTGCGCGTCTATATCCGCATATTTGAGCCGCAGCGCCATATCGCCGGAGCGTATGCCGAAAGCGTAGACATTTTCCACATTCTCACCAATACGAATCTCCGCATCCCAGATCCAGGAAACGTCTTTGCCGTCCGCATCATTATCATTCAGCACAAAGATAAGATTATGTATTTTGAGCGGTTTCAGGTAATTCACCGTTTGGGTGAAACCCGCAGGATTTTTTACGAGCAGCATGCGCACGTTGCCGAACGTTTCCATTCTGCCGAACGCGCCGCCAAAGGAAGAAAGGGTGTTTTCCACCGTATCCAGCGCAACGCCGCATTCGCAAAGCGCTGCCGCTGCGGCAAGCGCATTGTAAATATTGTAAATTCCGCCGAGGTTTACGGAAAGCAGTGCCGATTTTCCGCGAAGATTGGCGAAAACCGTCGAACTGTCCGGCGTTTGGGCAGTGATCTCCTCCGCCGAATAATCCGGTTCTTCACGCGCATAGCCGCATCCGGGGCAGGAAAAGCCGCCGAGCTGGCTGTAGGTTCGAAACGAATAGGCATACGGCGTGCCGCAGAACACACAGAACTCGCTTTCTCCTTTGCCGCCGAGGGAAAGCGATTTGTTCATGCCGAAAGAAACATATTGGTTTTCAAGGCGGCTGAGGCTGAAAGAAAGCGGATCATCCGCATTTAAAACGAGCCTTGCGTTTTTCATATTGAGAGCGCCCGTTTTTATGGCGGAGAGGGTGGAGGAAACTTCACCGTATCTATCCAGCTGATCGCGGAAAATATTGGTTACAACAAGGATATCGGCGTCAAGATACCGGCTGATCTTTTTCAGGGCGTTTTCATCACATTCTAAAACGGCGTATTCATATCTGCACCGGCCGAAAAGATCTGAATTTGAGATAAAGGCAGCCGTTACGCCGGTGATCAGATTAGCGCCGGAGCGGTTTAAAAAGCACGGCACGCCGGCATTTTTCAGGCCGGATTCTATGATACGTGCCGTTGTTGTCTTTCCGTTTGTGCCTGTTACGGCTATGATCTTTACACCGCGGGAAAGATCACGCAAAATATCTTTTTTGAAAAAAAGCGCCAATTTCCCGGGAAAAGTGGTTGCGCCCCTGCCGAAAAAGCGCAGTATTTTTTCGCATAACTTTGCGGCGGCAACAAGAATTGCAATCATCATAATAAATTATATTGCATATAAAATTTATTATGATAAAATAGTGGTAAAGAAACAGAAAGGCGGGAATTTGATGCTTGAGGAAATGATTGCGGCAGTGCGCGGCGCGCAGAAGATATACAAGAGCGCCCATGGCGACCTTGGCATAAAAGAAAAATCATCCGACGTGGATCTTGTAACACAATATGACGGCAAAATACAGGAATATTTGTTTGCAGAACTGGCAAAGGCGGTGCCCGGCTGCTCTTTTTTGGGCGAAGAAGGCGGCGGCGAAAAGAAATTAACAGACGGTTACTGCTTTATTATTGACCCGATAGACGGCACAACAAATTTTGTAAAAGGCTTTCAGCACAGCGCCATTTCCGTTGGGCTGGCGAAAGACAAAGAACTGATCGCGGGAGTTGTTTTGGACCCGGATCTGGACAATCTGTTTTACGCAGAAAAAGGCAAGGGCGCTTATCTGAACGGCAAACCGATCCACGTTTCTGACTGCGCGCTTAAAGAGAGCCTTGTGCTTTTCGGCACCTGCCCTTATGAGCACGAACTGGCGGAAAAGACCTTTAAACTGACCGAGCAGATCTTTTACAACTGCCTTGAGGTGCGCCGCTGCGGTTCCGCCGCGCTGGACATATGCTATGTTGCCGCAGGAAAGGCGGATCTTTACTATGAACTGATCCTGCGCCCGTGGGATCTTGCCGGCGCAACCGTTATTTTGCGCGAGGCGGGCGGCATTTGCAAAACCGTGGAGGGAGACGAAATAGACCTCACAAAAATTCGGTCTTACGTATGCTCCGGCGGCAAAAACCTGAAAGCATTTTATGAAATCGCAAATGGAATATTATAGTTTTAACAGATACCTGCGCAACCGATTCGGATGCAAGGTATATAAGATCAGTATCAACGGCGGCTTCACCTGCCCAAACAGAGACGGCACCTGCGGCACGCGCGGCTGCATCTTCTGCTCTGCCGGCGGCAGCGGCGATTTTGCAGAAGACCCCCGGCTTTCGGTAACGCAGCAGATTGAAAAGGGCAAATTGCGCGTTCAAAACAAGATCAAAAGCGGAAAATACATTGCCTATTTTCAGGCGTTTACCAACACGTACGCTCCGATGGAAGTGCTGCGAAAAAAATTTACAGAGGCGATAGAACATCCGGATATCGTAATGCTTTCCGTTGCGACACGGCCGGACTGCCTGCCGGATGACGTGATTGATCTGCTTGCTCAACTGAATACAGTTAAACCGGTATCGGTTGAACTGGGGCTTCAAACCATCCACCAAAAAAGCGCCGATTATATACGGCGCGGATATGATCTTTCCTGCTTTGACAATGCCGTTTGCAGGCTGAAAAAAGCAGGGCTTGAAGTGGTGTGCCACATCATCCTTGGCCTGCCGGGCGAAAGCAAAAGCGATATGCTGCAAAGTGTGGACTACGCCTGCAAGAGCGGAATAAACGGCATAAAATTACAACTTTTGCACGTTTTGAAAAATACAGATCTTGAAAAGGAGTACCGGGCAGGCGAATTTAAAACGCTGACTTTTGAAGAATATTTGGATATTATAAAAAGCTGCGTGGAGATCATACCGAAAGAGATTGTGATCCACCGCCTGACGGGCGACGGCGCAAAAAAAGACCTGATTGCCCCGCTCTGGAGCGCGGATAAAAAGAAAGTATTAAACGCGGTTTCAAGACTGTAAAAAGTCAAAAAACCGCGTTTTTTTATAGGATAATATAATTGATAATCGTTATTATATAAGTTTTTCATTGCTTTCTCTAATTTATTTTGTATAAATAGAGTAATCATGGATATCTGATTTTTTTATTAAGTGTTTTGCAGATGAGTATTACATGTTTTTCGTAATTATAACAATTAATAGCTAAATATATGCTATTTCTTGACTATTCTTCAATATGTGCTATAATATTTATAATAATATAATTTGAAATGGAGAACAAAATGAAGAATTGTCCAAGATGTAATGCACCTAATGAAGATAACGCTGTTATTTGCACTTCATGCGGTGTACCTTTTAATGAAGCACAGCCTCAACAGCAATACACAAACATAAATCCTCAGCAACCTCCTCAATATCAATCCTCAGCACCGCAGTACCAAATGCCTGGCGGTCAATACCAAACTCCTAACAATATGCCGCCTTACACACCACAAAAGAAAAAGAAAAAAGGCTGTTTGACTGCAATTTTAATTGCGATCGCCATATTTATAATATTGATTATAATGGGTGCAATCTTTGGTGACAGCAGTGATTCAAGTAGTAATTCATCAAGCACTAATAATGCGCAGGACTCAGCTACTGTAACAGCTCAAACAAATCCTGAAAACGAAAACAATGTAGGCAATTACAAAGTTGAACTTGTTGATTCTTATATTACTGAAGATTCAAATGGTGATGATATATTAGTCGTTACATACAGTTTCACCAACAACGATGACGAACCAAGGGCATTTGTATACACTATTGATGACAAAGCTTACCAAAATGGTGTAGAACTGGGTGATGTATATTCAAGTTACGGAATTGATGGATATGATTTCACTACAAGTAACAGTGAAATAAAACCCGGTGTGACTGTAGAAGTTCAGGAAGCTTATGAACTGTATGATACATCAACTTCTGTTGAAATTGACCTTTCAATTATATTCAGCGATGATGTTGAGCAAAGCTATACAATAGAACTTAAATAATAAAAAAAAACCTGTCTGAAATCAGACAGGTTTTTTTATGCAAATTACTCATAAAATCCTATTTCGGAAATCACGGGTGCGCTCCTGCTCTGGCGGATAATGACACGCGCGCCCGTGCATTTTTTGCCCTTTAATGTTGCGATCTTGCAGGAGCCGATAACCGTGCCGGAATAAACATGCACATAATTGCCGTTTTCTTTTTTTAGGAAGATATCAAACGCCTCCACACGCTGGGAATAGCGGATATCCTCTTTAAGAATGACATATTTTAACTTTTTTTCACTGTCAAACGTGAAATCCAGCATGCCGTCCGTTTCCTTAAGCATACCGAATTTTTCCACAAGCACCGGTTTGGAATACAACTCTTCTATCTTGTTTCCAAGGGAACGCAGCGCCACGGCATCGTTGATATGGATCGTGCCCTTATCGCTTGGCGGCACATTTAAAAGAAGTGTGCAGTTGTTGCCCACGGAATTCAGATAAATATTGAAAAGTTTTTTTGCGCTTTTAACCGTGAAATTCGTTTTTTTGGAATAGAACCAGCCCTTGCGGATGGAAACATCCACCTCTGCCGGATACCAGCAGAGTTCGGGGCAGTTTTTCAAAAGATCCCGGCTGCCGAGGTCTTCATCCGTTGAAGTGCGTTTTTTCATTCCGCCTGCGTCCGATTCCGCATGCTGGCTCTTTTCCGCAACTGTTTCCGCCATTTTCAGGTATGACGGCACAACCGAAAATTCAGATTTACGTGTTTTGCCGCCCTCATTGCCGACCCAGCGGATATCCGGCCCGCAGACGGCGATATTCGCATCCGGCTGCAGTTCCCGGATCAGTTTATAATATCTCTGCCAGTCATACTCAAAGGCTTTTGCGTCCGCGCCCTTGGCGCCGTCAAACCACACCTCTGATATGGTGCCGTAATTTGTTAACAACTCGGTAAGCTGATTGCAGAAATAATCGTTATAATCCGGGGTGCCATACGTTGGCTCGTGCATATCCCAAGGGGAAAGATACACGCCGAAATCCAGCCCTGCTTTACGGCACTCGTCCGACACCATTTTAACGATATCGCCCTCAAAATCCGAATACTTAACGGAAAACGAGGTGTAATCGCTGGGCCAAAGGCAAAAGCCGTCGTGATGCTTGCACGTTAAAATAATGCCGGTTGCGCCGCTGGACTGCGCGCATTTAATCCACTGCGCAGCGTTGATCTTTTTTATGGTAAAATCCGTGACTTTTTCATTTCCTACGCCCCATTCCCTGCCGGTAGCGGTATTCATGCCGAAATGCATAAACAGATAAAACGGTTTTTCGGCAAGGCGCTGCTGCCGTTTGGACGGCAAAACGGAGATCAGCCTGTCCACCTCAGGGGAATGCAGCGGCACGCCGTTATTCTCATTCGTCCAGTTGGATTCAAACGGATTTTTCATTTTTTCTACCTCTGTTGATCGCAGTTATAAATTCATCTTTATCGTTTAAATTCCACACGCATTTATACCAGCAATAGCGGATAAATTCGCCGAAAGTCATATAAAACGTCTGTTCCCGGTTTTCATCGACCTCATCAAATGTTTTTGACACGATCTGACCATGTTTTCCTTTGACCTCTGTTGCGGCGATAACAACAACATCCTGATCCACCGGAAGAATCACGGAATCTTTGCCCTTAACATCCAGTTCAACGATATAGAAGCAAAGCCCTTTAACGATATTATCCCTGCCCAGCGTATGGCTGTGGGTGGCTTCAAAGCCGAGTTTGCCGTGTTTTACAAAAGCAATGTCGCCAAGATCCGGCAGATCCCAGCCCGCGAAAGGCTCTGTGGCGCTGAGCACGGTTTTGGTTACGGTTGCTCCGTCCACATCAAAACGGACTTTTTTATCGCCGCCGAACGACGCGCACAGCAGGCAGAGTTTATCCGCGCTGCCGGTGAGTTTCACGGTCTGCCCTTTCATGATGCAGGCATTTTTCTCTGTTTTTGAGATCTCAAACCGAATGCCGTTTGCCGTGATCTGCTCGAGAATCAGTTCGCGGGGGATATTCTTTTCAAAATCGCCTGTTTGCTCTCCGTTTGCCGTAATGATATTCTTATCATACGCAAGCTGCGCCGGAACGGAAATCGGTTTTTCTGCCTGCACGCGGCTCTTTTTCAGAGTGAGCGCAAAACTGCGAATCTGATATGGGGTAAAAGACGTTACAAGTTTGCCGTCTTCAACAACAGCGCTGCCAAGCGGCTCCTCGCTTGCGTAAATTTCCCTTGCGCTTTCTATACCCTCGCCGAGCGAAAGCGTAAATTTATCAAGAGAACTTCCCGCGCCCTCGTTTAAGCGGACAACGATCTCCTCGCTGTCCTCCGCTTTTTTGACAGCGCGGAGAATGACCTGATTGGAAGAAACCGAACCGAAACTGTATGCCGAGCCGAGCGCGCCGGAGTGCTTGGCGCATGCGTAAGCCGTAAGCGGCTGAACGAATTTTCTTGCCTCCAGCTGCGTATCGGAAAGATCTGAGCCGGCATGGCTGAAGATAGCAAATGAATATCTGTTCAGACCGATATCCATCATGGACTGCATGGAATCGATCCTGTAATTCTTGCGCGGCGTATGCAGCACGGTAAGGCGCAGTGTATCATCGCTGAATTTATCCCAGCCGTATTTGCACTCGCTGATCACGGAAACGCCGTATTCGCCGCTCTCATCCGTAAGATCCGCCCATTTCTGCGCAGGCACTTCAAAGAGCTTTTCGCTCATATTGCCTCTTTTAATTGCGCCGAGACCAAGATCAAACGTAGCCTGCTTATTGGAACAGGTAAAAGAAAATCTGTGCTTTGCAAGCGTGCAAAGATTCTGCCACTCGATCTCAGAATACACTTTCACGCATTTTCCGCCGCTTGTAAGGGCGATATAATACGTAAAACGGGAACGGTTCTTATCCTGCTGCACAACCTTGAACGCCGCTCTTGCAGGGCCGGTCTCCTCCACGGAAATGCTGACAAGACGTGGGATCCTGTCCGCCTCTTTATTTGCCTCTTTAAAATTCATTTCCCAAGCGGGCCAGTCCTTGGAACCGGTATATTTGAACAGACCGAGAATCACCGGCTCTTTCAGAAGTTCTTTTTCGCCGAGGGTCTTATCCAAAATCGAGGTGATATTGCCCATTTTATTCAGGGTAACAACATATTTTTCATTTTCAAGGATATTTTCCGTGCTGATCTTAAGATCTGATTCCAAACGGCACGGAATATCGCTTGGGCGCACGTCATAAACGCGGTAGCCGAGGCTGCCGACCTCTGCAATGAACAAAATTTCCTTAACGCCGTTTTGCTCAGCATTAACCTGGCTTTTCACTTCTTTTCCGGCATCATCAAATACACGCACATACTGCGTTTTTATGCCATCAAGATAGATGGTTACAGCGGCTTTCGTATCCGCCTCAACGGGGTTAGAAACCATGACCGGCGTACCTTCGCAGAAATCTGTTTTCATCAGCGAGGCTACCCCGCAGGCGGCGTTCTCCAGTTCTGAAGTAAACTGATTGGCAGAGAGCGCAAGATCATTCCAGCTGCGGCGGTATACGCGCTGAACGCTGGTGCCGGGCATATCATCGTGGAACTGATGCGCGATCGCGCGTTTCCACGCTCTGTTGAGAACCGTTCTGTTGTAATCCGCGGCGCCGAGATATTCGGCGGCAACGCTGTTGATCTCCGCGATCGTTCCGAGTTCCTCACAGCGCCGGTTCCACCTTTTGCCTACTGCTCTTGAAGTATAGCCGCCCACGCCGTGGTTTTGCATAACCAGTTCCGTTTTCCACTGCGGCAGTTTCTCTTTTTGCTCCGGCGTGAGTTTATTTTCCATATCACGGAAGATCTCGTCCGCCTCGGCAACATACACTTCCATATTGCTGTTTGGATTGCCCGCCACTTCCTGCTCCACAAAAGCGACAGATTTTTCTTTCGGCGCGCCGCCGCGGTCACCGATCCCGTGGAAGATATAGGTCCAGTCCAGATCATATTTCTCATTGACTTTCAGTTTATTGCGGACAAAATCCCAGTCGCGCAGTTTGGTCAGCGTAAAATAATAATCGTGCGGATTGGTATTGGCATAGATAAAATTGCCGTCCACGCCGTACCACTTACCCAGATCAAACGGCACGCCGTAAGCGCTGCCCCAGGCAAGTTTCTGCGTTGTAAAACCAAGCAGGTTTGCATGGTGCGCAATGGACGGAAGCGCCCAGCCGAAACCGAAACAATCCGGCAAAAAGATATCTTTGCTGCGCTTGCCGAATGTTTTGTCAAAATAAGAATTGCCGATCAGAATATTTCTGAACAACGCCTCGGGCGACGGAATATTCGTATCTCCGTTCTCAAAAGCGGATCCGCAGACGTTCCACCTGCCCTCTTTAACATATTCCTTCATCTGCTCAAACAGTTCGGGATAATATTCCTGCATCAGTTCATAGCGGTAAGAACCTTCAAAGTTGAACTTATAGGTTTTATACTTTTTTAAAAGTTTAAAATTATCCACAAGGGTGTTATATATGTATTTGGAAACGGTTTTTTCAAAATCCCAGCTCCACACCGTATCCAGATGGGCGGTAGCAACGGTATAGATTTTCTTTTTATCCCTCATATCAGCACCTCATAAAAAGGCGCGGCGGATCAAGCGCCGCGCCGGTTTTTAAACAGCAACTATATTTACAAGTTTATTCGGAACGTAAATTTCTTTTTTAATGGTCTTGCCCGCTATGGCAGACGCAATCTTTTCATCCTGTTTTGCAAGGGCAAGCACCTGATCCTTGGGCATATCCACGGGGATTGTCATACGGGAGCGGACTTTGCCCATGATCTGCAAAACGATCTCCACGCTGTTTTCAACGGTTTTAGATTCATCATATTCCGGCCACTTTGCCTCATGAACGAATCCGCCGAAATGCATGTTTTCCCACATTTCTTCCGTTACGTGCGGCGCAAACGGGTTAAGAAGAATAGTCAGCGTGCGCAGTTCACCTCTGGTGATGCGCTTTTGATCATAGATCTTATTGAGCAGAGTCATCATGGAGGCGATCGCCGTATTGCACTTAAGATTTTCAATATCTTCGGAAACTTTTTTGATCGTTTTATGCATCAGCGGTTCCAGTTCCGTGCTGTATTCTTCTGAATTCGTAACGATCTCCTGAAGATTCCAGAAACGTTCCACAAATCGTTTACAGCCCTTAATAGAATCCGAATTCCACGGCGCCGCCTTTTCAAAATCGCCGATAAACATCTCGTAAAGGCGCATGGTATCCGCGCCGTAACGGTCTACGATCTCATCCGGATTCACAACATTGCCCCTGGATTTACTCATTTTTTCGCCGTTTTCGCCAAGGATCATACCGTGGGAAGTACGTTTTTTATAGGGCTCGGAAGTGGGCACCACACCGATATCATAAAGGAACTTATGCCAGAAACGGCTGTAAAGCAGGTGCAGAGTCGTATGCTCCATACCGCCGTTATACCAGTCAACAGGAGTCCAGTAATCCAGCGCCTCTTTTGAGGCAAGCGCCTGATCGTTATGAGGATCTGTGTATCTTAAGAAATACCAGGATGAGCCTGCCCACTGGGGCATGGTATCCGTTTCTCTTTTAGCGGGTCCGCCGCAGCAAGGGCAGGTGGTATTTACCCAGTCTGTGATCTTCGCAAGCGGAGATTCGCCCGTATCCGTAGGCTCATAGGATTCCACATTCGGAAGGCGGAGCGGCAGTTCACTTTCCGGGAGCGGAACATAACCGCATTTTTCACATTTTACGATCGGGATCGGCTCGCCCCAGTAACGCTGGCGGCTGAACACCCAGTCGCGAAGTTTGAAGTTCACTTTTTCGCGGCCTTTTCCCTCTTTTTCCAGCCATTCGGTCATTGCCTTTTTAGCATCCTCAACGCTCATGCCTGTAAGGAATCCGCTGTTAACGAGTTTGCCGGTTGCGCAATCCGTAAACGCCTCTTTCTGCACATCCTCGCCGCCTGCCACGACCTCTATGATCGGCAGATCAAATTTTTTGGCAAATTCCCAGTCTCTTGTATCATGGGCGGGCACCGCCATAATGGCGCCTGTGCCGTAAGAAGTTAAAACATAATCGGAAATGAAGATCGGAATCTCCTGATCGTTTACGGGATTGATACCCATAACACCGTCCAGTTTTATGCCGGTTTTTTCCTTATTGATCTCGGTGCGCTCAAAATCGCTCTTTTTCGCTGCCTCCTGCTGATACGCGCGCACCTCATCCATATTTTTAATGTTGGGCGCCCACTTTTCAATAAAGGGGTGTTCCGGAGAGATAACCATATAGGTTGCGCCGAAAAGCGTATCGCACCGGGTTGTATAAACGGTTAACGTATCGCCGAGCGTGGTGGTGAAATCCACCTCCGCGCCGTGGCTCTTGCCGATCCAGTTTCTCTGCTGCACCTTAACGCGGTCTATAAAATCCACATCGTCCAGATCTTTTACAAGGCGGTCGGCATACGCGGTGATCTTCAGCATCCACTGGCTCTGCTCTTTTCTGATGACCTCGGAACCGCAGCGCTCGCACACGCCGTTTACAACTTCCTCGTTTGCAAGCACGCATTTGCAGGAGGTGCACCAGTTTACCGCCATTTTCTTTTTGTAGGCAAGGCCGCGCTTAAAGAGCTGAAGGAAGATCCACTGGGTCCACTTATAGTAATCGGGATCCGTAGTATTGATCTCTCTTGTCCAGTCAAAAGAAAAGCCGAGCGCCTGAAGCTGGCTCTTGAAATGGGCAATATTATTTTTTGTTACCTCCGCCGGATGAACGTGATTCTTGATTGCGTAATTTTCCGTTGGAAGCCCGAACGCATCCCAGCCCATGGGATAAAGCACATTATAGCCCTGCAGCCTCTTCTTTCTTGCCACGATATCCAGCGCCGTATAAGAACGCGGGTGGCCTACATGAAGCCCCTGACCGCTGGGATAGGGAAATTCAACCAGGCAATAAAATTTTGGAAGTGAATAATCGTTTTTTGCGGCAAAGGTATTCTGCGAATACCAGATATCCTGCCACTTCTTTTCCACCTGTTTAAAATTATATTCCATATATATCCTCCTTCAGTTTTCAAGCAGCGTTGACGGATCGATCTCTTCCCCGTCCTCCCAAAGTCGCTCCAGCTGAAAATACTGCCTTTGCTCCTTATGGAAAACGTGAACAACAACAGAGCCGTAATCCAAGCAGATCCAGCCGGACTGCCTGCCTTCTATATGATGCGGTTCCTCGCCCGCCCCGCTGAGTTTAAACTCAACTTCCTCAGCAATGGCGCGGGTCTGAGTATTTGAATCACCGCTTACAAACACAAAATAATCCGCAAGCACGGAAATATCCCTTATTTTTATAACACGGATCTCGTGGCCTTTTTTACTGTCTGCCGCCTGCACGGCGATCTTTACAATATCAAGTGAAGTCATACTAATCCTTTATCTTTTCCTCCAGCAAATAATTATAGCATTCCAGTGTGTCCGGGTGGATTAAGGCGTTTTCACCCAAAAGTTTATTCATAGTATATTTTAACGAATACAGAATGGCTTCTTCCAAACTGACTTCTGCAAGGGCGCGCATTTCGGACACATCGGGATACTCCCGATCCGCCGAGATAAAATCCGCTGTATAAACAACCCTTTCCAGCAAAGTCATACCCCGCCTGCCTGTTGTGTGATACCGTATGGCGCCAAGAATTTCCGGATCCCCGATTCCAAGCACAGTGCGGCAATACGCCTCGCCCGATTTCTGATGGATAACGGCGGGATTATGAAGTTCCAGTTTAGAAAGCACATCTCCGCCCTTTGTGATATATTCATACTGTTCGGAAAGCGGCGTTTCTTTGGTAATATCATGCAGTATACCCGCAAGGCGCGCCTTTTCTTCCTCTGCGCCGTATCGTTTTGCAAGGTGCACTGCGGATTCGGCAACATTCAGGGAATGCCTGAATCTGTGGGGAGACAGGCGGCCCTTTAGGATGGCAGTATATTTCTCAAAATCCGTCAACATAAAGCCCCTTTTCTTTAATATAATCCAAAACACATGCCGGCACAAGACCCGAAATATCATAATTTTTTTTTATTTTATCCCGAATCTCACTGCTTGAAACAACAACCGGTTCAAAATCCGCAATATACACGCGGCTGCCGCTAAAATGCGATTTTGAAAAATCCAGCAGCCGTTTGCGCGCATTCTCTTCCCGCGCGGCTGTGCAGAGCGTTACGTTTGCAAGTATATCCGAATACCTGTACCACGCTTCAAACTTTAAAAACTGATCTTCGCCAACGATCAAAAACAACTGCGCGGCGGGATATTCTTTTTTTAGAATCTGAACCGTGTCGTAAGTATAACTTTTGCCGCTGCGCCGGAATTCCAGATCCGAAACCAAAACTTTTTGGTTGCCCGAAAACGCGGCTTTTAGCATAGCAAAGCGCGCCTGCGCCGGCGCAAAATCCCGGCAGGTTCTGTGCGGCGGATTCCCGGTTGGAATCACACAGAGCAGATCCAGATCCAAAAGATCTATATATTTTTCTGCAAGGTTGATATGCCCGTTATGGACCGGATTGAACGCGCCGCCGAAAATGCCCAGTTTCAATGCCGCTCTCCCCTGCTGCGCACGCCGCCTCTATACAGTTTACGGCTGCGGGTTTCTTCCTGTGCATGGCGGCTGCGCATGCCTCTGATTTTAACCTGCTTTTTTGCCGGCTTTTTCTTCTTCGCCGCGGCAGCCTTTTTGGCTTTGATCTTTTCCTCATCCGCTTTTCTGTAAAGCACGATCACGCCGCCGATGACCTGAATGACCTCCGCGCCGAGCAGAGACTGCAGTTCATCCGCCAGTTCGCGCGGTTTTTTCGGGGAGGTTTCAAGATGAACCCGTATTTTGAGCAGTTCACGGGCGTCCAGCGCGTCATCAAGCTGTGAAATCAGGTTTTCTGAAATGCCTTCTTTTCCGATCTGAAAGATCGGTTCCAGCGGATTTGCGGCAGCCCTGAGCGCCGCTCTTTCCTTTGAATTCATAAAATTTTCTCCAGTTCTTTTTTAAGGAGGCGTAAAGCGTTACCTCTGTGGCTTATCTTATCCTTTTCCTCTGCGGAATATCTGCCGAACGATCTGCCGTTTACCAAAAACAGCGGATCATAGCCAAACCCTGCATTGCCGTCCCGCTCAAAGCCGATAAATCCCGGGCACTCTCCGCGGACGGTGATTTCGCGCCCGTCCGGGAAAATGCAGCATACGGCGCAAACGTAATGCGCCGTTCTTTTTTCCATTGGAACGTCTCTCAGTTTTTCCAGCAGCAGATCATTGTTTTTTTCATCGTTGCCGTGTTCGCCGGAAAACCTTGCGGAATAAATACCGGGCGCACCGCCGAGAAAATCCACGCAAAGGCCGCTGTCGTCCGCAATGGACGGAAGATGGGTGATATCACAGGCAGATCTTGCCTTAATATGCGCATTTTCCTCAAACGTGGAACCGTTTTCCTCCACTTCCGGCAGCGTTATGCCGATACTTTTCGCCGTGAGCACATTTACACCGAGCGGGGATAAGATCCTTTGCAGTTCCTCCAGCTTTTTCATATTATTGGTTGCTAAAATAAAATCCATTATTTCTCCTCTTCATCAAACAGGCCGGCGGCAAAGGCGTCCGCGTCAAACGGCTGCAGATCGTCGATCTGCTCGCCCACGCCTACAAATTTTACCGGAACATCCAGTTCGTTATTTATGGCAAGAACAACGCCGCCCCTTGCAGTGCCGTCCAGTTTTGTGAGCACAATGCCCGTAATTCCGGCAGCGTCTTTAAAATCTTTTGCCTGATTTACGGCGTTCTGACCGGTGGTAGCATCCAGCACAAGCAGCACTTCTTTTGAGGCGTCCGGCAGTTCGCGGTCTATAACTCTGCTGATCTTATTCAGCTCTTCCATCAGATTTTTCTTATTGTGAAGCCTGCCGGCGGTATCAATGATGATTACATCGGCGCCCCTTGCCTTGCCTGCCTGAACGGTGTCAAACACAACGGACGCGGGATCGGAACCCTCCGCGGATTTAATCAGATCCACGCCGGCTCTGTCCGCCCAAACCTGTAACTGCTCAATCGCGGCAGCCCGGAACGTATCCGCGGCGCCGAGAATCACTTTTCTGCCCTGATCTTTCAGCCGAAGGGCCAGTTTACCGATCGTGGTTGTTTTGCCCACGCCGTTTACGCCGATCACAAGAATTACGGAAGGCTTGGTGCGCAGTTTCAGATAACTGCCGCCCCAGACGATACCGGAAACGATATCCTTTAGCGTTTCGCGCACTTTTTTCACATCTGTAATTCTGTCATTCTCCACCTTTTCACGCAGGCTTTTGATGATCTTTTCGGCAGTGGGGAATCCCACGTCGCCCATGATCAGGATCTCTTCCAGTTCCTCATAAAGATCATCCGTGATCTGCTCATAATTTTCAACGACCTCATTGATCTGGGCGGTAATGCCCTGCTCTCTTGTTTTTCTGAGGCCCTTTCTGAATTTATCAAACAATCCCATTTGACTGCACCTCTCTTTTGCGGTATGTATTACGCATCCAGACCCATTTTTGCCGCGAGTTCGGCGGACTGGAGTTCAAGCAGTTTGGAAACGCCCTTTTCCTGCATTGTAACGCCGTAAAGAACATCTGCCTCCTCCATTGTGCCGCGCCTGTGGGTTATGGAGATAAACTGCGTTTTATCCGTCATTTTGCGCATATATTTTGCAAACCGCTCTACGTTTACATCGTCCAGCGCAGCCTCTACCTCGTCATAAATACAAAACGGAGACGGCGTTACGCGCAGCACGCTGAACAGCAGCGCCAGCGCGGCGAGCGATTTTTCACCGCCGGAAAACAGATTGATATTCTGAACGGATTTTCCGGGCGGCTGAATTTTGATCTCGATCGGGCTTTCCAGGCAGTTATCGGGTTCTTCCAAAACGATTTCTCCCTTGCCGCCGCCGAAGAAATCCGCAAAGCACTGTTTAAATTCTTCGTTTATTCTGTTAAACTGGGTCATAAACTTTTCGCTCATAGAAGAAGTCAGATCCTCTATGATCTTGCTCAATTCGGATTTTGACTTTTCAATATCGTCGATCTGTTCTTTCAGAAATTCGTATCTTTCCGAAACCTCTTTATACTCTTCGATCGCGCCCACGTTTATGGAACCGAGTTTCTTGATGGCAACTTTGATCTCGTGCAGGCGTTTCTTTGCCGCATCCATATTTTCGATCTGAATGTCCAGCGCCTCTGCCTCGCGGCGTGTGAGTTCATACTGTTCAAACAGCATATCGTTCAGTTCGTCATACTCTTTGCGCATGGCGATCTTACGCTCATCCAAACGCACGATCTCCGCCGAAAGTTTTTCCCTTTCCTGGCTTTTATTTCTTTCCAGCGTGCGCAGTTCGGAAGAACGCTTATCCAAATCGTTTCTGCTTTCGATCAGCTCGGCAATCTCATTGGCGGAACTGCCGGATCGCTCACGCAAAGCCTGCGCTTGCTGTTTGATCTGCTCGATCTGCGTTTTCAGCACATCGCTTTTTTCCCGGATGGAAGCGATCTCTTTTTCTATCTCGCCCACACGATCAGTCTGTGTGGATTTTCTGGACTGCAATTCTTCAATGGAAAGGCTTGCCGCCTGAGAATCCTTGGCAAGCGTAACCAGTTCCAGATTGATCTCCTCCGCCGTTTTGCGCAGTTCCTCGCGTTTTTCCTGCGTGCCCTGCGCGTCTCCGGTTACACGGGCGATCTCGCTTTCCGTTTCACTGATCTTTGCCTGCACCTCGTCTGCGCCCTGCTGCGCGGATTCGCTTTCTTTTTTAAACTGCGCGATCCTTGCGCCGGCATTGTCTTTCTCAGACTGAAGCACAGACAGCCTGTTGCCGAGGGTTTCCAGTTTTTCACGGATGCGCTGTTCCTCACCCTCGGCGCGGATCAGATCTTCTTTGGCTGTCATCAGATCCGCCTGCGCAGCCTGCATACTTGCGGCGGCATGGTTTGCATCCTCAAACGCTGCCTTATATTCGGCGGAAAGCTTTTGCTGCTCCGCCTCCAGTTTTTTTGCCTCGGAAAGCAGATCTTCTATCATATTTGCGCGGGAAAGGATACCTGCCCCTTTCGCGCGGCTGCCGCCCGTCATGGAGCCGCCGAGATTGATGACCTGCCCGTCCAGCGTAACGATCTTAAACCGGTTTTTGTATTCCTTTGCAATGCCGATGGCACTGTCCATATCATCCGCAATCACAACGCGAGACAGCAGATTGCTGATGATCTGCTTATAGTTTGCATCACAATCCACAAGATCGCTTGCAACGGCAACAAAACCAAGGTGATCTGCCAGGTCTTTTTCATCCAGCGTTCTGCCCTTTATGTTGGAGATCGGCAGAAATGTGGCTCTGCCGAGGTGATTGGCTTTCAAATAGTTGATCGCCCGCTTGGCGTCTGCCTCCGTTGAAGTAACAATATTCTGCATGGCGGCGCCGAGCGCCACTTCCACCGCGGTGGAATACTCGTTTTCCACCTGAATCAACTGGGATAAAACGCCGTGTATTCCGCCCAGCGCACCTGACTGTGCATGGCGCACAACGGCTTTGACAGCGCCGGAATATCCCTCCATATTTTTTTCAAGATCGGAAAGCATTTTGGCGCGCGAGCGTTTTTCAGAAAGGGCGGATGTGATTTGATCTAACCGGGTTTTGAGCTGCTGTGCCTTATCCGTTTTGCCTTTCAGTTTCAAATTAAAACCGTTTAAAGCGTTTGTATTTTCCTCTATTCTGCTATTTAATGCAGCAAGGGTGCGCGCGCTTTGCGCCTGATTTTCCTGCTCTGCTTTGATCTCCTCTTGCAGTTCAAGCGCTGCGGCATCCGCTTCGTCTTTTCTGGATTCGATCTCCTCCATACTGGACTGCGCCTGCGTCAGTTTTACCCGGTAATCGGACAGCTGCATAGTGAGCGACGCAAGACGGCTGTTGAGTTCGGAAGCCCGTTTTGAAAATTCCTCGTTGGAATTTAAGATTCTCTGTGCTTCCTCCGTTACAGCCTGTAACTGCGCTCTGCGTTCCTGCGCTCTTTGCGCACACTGCTCGATCAGCGCCTGTTTTTCGGCAATGCCGGCATCGATTGCGTCATTGCCCTTTGCAACGGTATCGATATCGTTTTTGAGCCTGCCAACCGTTTCCTCGTTATGGCTGAGCGTTGCCTCTAAAACAGACGCCTCACCGTCTTTTTTTAGCGCCTGCTCGTCATATTCCGCAGCGGTATTGCGAATCTCGTCTATTTTGGCGTTGATCTTTACCGTTTCTTCCAGTGCGGACTCAATCTCGTTTTCAATGCTTTTCAGTTCGTTTTCACAGATAGTATAAGATTCGTTGGCGGCGTCTATCTTATGCTCCTGCTCACGCAGTTCGTTTGTGAATTTTTTGATCTTATTGATCCAAACACCGATCTCCAGCGTTTTCTTTTCGTCTGAGAGTTTGATGAACTGTGCCGCTTTTTCGCTTTGCACCTTCAAAGGCCCCACACGGCTTTCCAATTCGCCGAGTATATCCAGCAGGCGCACCAGATTTTCCTGCGCCTGATCCAGTCTGCGCTGCGCGTCCGTTCTTTTATGGCGGAAGCGGGATATACCCGCCGCCTCTTCAAAAAGTTCACGCCTGTCCTCATTCTTGGCGGAGATAATGGAATCAATTTTGCCCTGGCCAACAATGGAATAGCCGTCTGCGCCGAGACCGGTATCCATGAAAAGTTCGTGCACATCGCGGCGCCTTACAACTTCGCCGTCAATTTTATATTCGCTTTCGCCGCTTCTGTAATAGCAGCGGGAAACGGTGACCGTATCGCCCTTATCTTTCAGGGTTTTATCCGAATTATCCAGCGTCAGGCGCACCTGCGCGAATCCAACAGGTTTACGCGCCGATGTGCCGCCGAAGATAACATCTTCCATCTTGGAGCCGCGCAGGTTTTTGGTTGAGGTCTCGCCCAGAACCCAGCGCACGGCATCGGAAATATTGCTTTTTCCGGAGCCGTTCGGCCCCACCACGGCAGTGATCCCTTTGCCGAAAGAGAGCACGGTCTTATCGGGAAAAGATTTGAATCCCTGCATTTCAAGTGTTTTTAATATCATTTATACTATCCTCAGCTCATTGGGCTTTAACGCGTTGTTATACCGGATATCCAGTTTATAGCCTGCCTCTTCCAGTGCGGCAAGATTGGATTTTTTATTGCCCAAAAGTTTTGAAATTGATCTTTCGTTGATAAATACCTGATGTTCGCCTGGCGGCAGCTGCGTGATACGGTTGAACATCATTTTGGATATGACCAGTTCGCCCAGGCACTCGTGATAGCCGCCGGCAAGCATATTGTTTTTGATCTCCTCGCTTGCGTGCAGACCCACGCGGATAACTTCTATATCATGGCTCTCAAAAAACTCCACCAGATCCGCGCAGAGCGCAATGGTTTTTTTAAGCGGGCATGGCTTATACTTGCCGCTTTCATAAAGCTTTGCAAGATATGTATCTTTCAGCACAACGGTGGGATAGATCCGAACCGTTTTCGGTTTCAGTTTGGCAAATTCCCTTGCCGTTGCGAAATCCAGCCCTCTGGTAGACGTATACAGATCCGTCATCATCTGCAAGCCGAGATCAAAGCCTTTTTTCTTGATCAGGGCAGATGCGTTTCTGACGTCTTCCGCCGTGTGGCCGCGCATATTGGCGGCAAGAACTTTATCGTTCATATTCTGCGCGCCGAGTTCAATGGAGGTTACGCCGTATTTTTTGAGCAGCGCAAGAACCTCCTCATCAATGAAATCCGGTCTTGTGGAGATCCGGATGCCGGTTGCCTTTCCGCTTTTCACATAAGGATAAGCAGCCTCCAGCAGAGAGAGCATATACGCCCTGTCTATTGCGGTAAAAGAGCCGCCGAAAAACGCGATCTCATATTCGAAAGTATTGTTTTTATTTGAACGCAGTGCCGTTTCAACCGTATCGGCAACATCCTGAGGGGTGGGTGCTTTGGTCTGCCCCGTTATAGTGTTCTGATTGCAAAAAGAGCATTGATGCGGGCAGCCGATATGCGGCACAAAAATTGAAATATTGCTTTTTTTCATAAACCCATTAATTGCAAAGCCTGCTTTGCAGCCTCCTGTTCCGCCTGTTTTTTACTTCTTCCCTTTCCTTTTCCGATCACGTTTGAATTCAGGTGCACTTCCACTTCATACCGTTTATCGTGATCAGGGCCGCTTTCCTTTGTGATCACGTAATTGAGCGTTTCCTCGTGGCTTTCCTGCACGATCTCCTGCAGTTTTGTTTTATAATCCTTAAAACTGATGTGATGTGTTTCAACGGAATCATCCAGAAACCGAAGCACAAATCTTCTGGCTTTATCTATACCGCCGTCCAGATAAACAGCGGCAATGAGCGCCTCAAAAGCGTTTTCCAGATTGGAATCCCGCTCATTTCCGCCCGTGGCAAGTTCGCCTTTGCCAAGCAGAAGATAATCGCCCAGTTTGATCCGCCTGGCGTATTCCGAAAGCGATGCCGTGCAGACCAGGCTGGAGCGTAGCTTTGTGAGATCCCCCTCTGCCATGGACGGGAATTTTTTATACAGAAAATCCGCCGAGATCAGGGAAAGCACCGCGTCGCCCAGAAATTCAAGCCTTTCGTTAAAAGGGCCCGACCCCCGGTTTTCATTGGCATAACTTCTGTGTGTCACCGCCTGCTTTAAGAGCGATCGTTTCTTAAAAACATAACCTATTTCCTTTTCAAGAGAATTCAGATCTTTATTCATCTTTATCAAATGCCTTTTCCGTTTCGTTTATAAAATCATTTTCAAGGAACCACACCGCCTGTTTGATGGCGTTTTTAAACGTGCGCGCATCCGAACCGCCGTGTGCCTTGATGACCGGTTTTTTCACGCCGAGCAACACAGCGCCGCCGTATTCCTTGTAATCAAACTGCTTTTTCATTTTTCCGATGCCGCCAAGCACGCCGATTGCCGAAAGCATTGTAAAAATGTTCTGCTTAAACACGGATTTCATACCGTTCATGAGCACCTTTGCAACACCTTCGTACATTTTTAAGATTAGGTTTCCGGAAAAGCCGTCCGCCACAACAACATCGGCATCGCCGAACGGGATCTGCCGCGCTTCAATATTGCCCACAAAATGATAATCAGCGTTTTTCATAAGGGCATACGCCTCTTTAACCACGGCTGTGCCTTTGGTTTCTTCCGTGCCGTTATTTGCAAGGGCAACGCGCGGATTTTCATAACCCATAATATGTTTCATATAAAGGCTGCCGAGTTTGCCGAACTCATACAGAAACTCCGCCCTGCATTCGGCGTTTGCGCCGCAGTCCAGCAGCATAAACGGCTTTTTGGCGCTTGGCATAACGGACGCAATACACGGCCGCTTAACGCCTTTGATCCTTTTGGTGATCAGCGTTGCACCCACGGTGATCGCGCCTGTGTTTCCCGCAGAAACAAACGCGTCTCCGGCGCCTTCATTCAGAAGCCGAAAACCGGTGCCCATGCTGGAATCCGCTTTCTGCCGGAGCACACATTTCGCGTCATCCGTCATCAGAATATCTTCACCGGGCGCATGCGCAATCTCCGTGTTTCTGAGTTGAATATGATTCTCTTTTACGCATTGTGCGATCCTGTTTTCATTGCCGACAAGAAGTATATCCGTGTCGAACGCATCAACGGCCATCTGCGAGCCTTTGATGATCTCAAGCGGCGCGTTATCTCCTCCGAACGCGTCAACAATAATCCTCATCGTTTCTAATCCTTTCCAGCGCGCGCAGCGCTCTTTCAGAGAACGCGGCATAGCGCTGCTTTTTATCCCGAATCTTTGGCTCTATGGGCGGCAAAATACCGAAATTTGCGCCCATGGGCTGAAAATCCCGAACCGTTTCATCACTTATATACGCGCTTAACGCGCCGATCATGGTAACATCCGGCAAAGAGAGCGGAGCCTTGCCGCGCGCAAGGCGAACCGCGTTTTTCCCAGCCATGATGCCGGACGCTGCGGATTCCATATAACCCTCAACGCCGGTGATCTGCCCGGCAAAGAAAACGTTTTTCTGTTTTCTGAGCTGAAAGCCGGAACTGAGCAGGCGCGGCGAATCCAGAAAAGAATTTCTGTGCATTACGCCGTACCTTACAAATTCCGCATGCGCAAGGCCAGGGATCATGGAGAATACACGTTTCTGTTCGCCAAATTTCAGATTGGTCTGAAAACCTACCAGATTAAACATCGTGCCGGCGGCGTTTTCACGCCGCAGCTGCACTGCCGCCCACGGACGGTGCCCGGTTTTTGGATCCGTCAGCCCCACGGGTTTCATGGGCCCGAAACGCGGTGCGTCCGCGCCGCGCTTGGCGAGTTTTTCAATCGGCATACAGCCTTCATACACATCAAAATCATGGAGCACGGCGCCCTGCGCATTTACAAGTTCATGTATAAAATTTTCGTACTGCTCTTTATTGAACGGGCAGTTCAGATAATCACTGTTGCCGCCCCTGCCGTAGCGGGACGCGCCGAAAACGATATCCGTATCAATACTTTCCGCCGTAATGATGGGCGCGGCGGCATCGTAAAAGGAAAGGTAATCGCCGCAGAGCTTTTTTATGCTCTCGCTCATGGCGCCGTCCGTCAGGGGGCCGGTTGCAATGATGGTGATTTCCCCCTCACCGAGCGGAATATCCGTGACCTCCTGGCTGACCACGGTAATATTCGGGTGGGAACGTATCTTTTGCGTTACAGCGGCGGAAAACACATTTCTGTCCACCGCAAGGGCGCCGCCGGCGGCAACCGCGCAGTTTCTGGCAACGGGAACGGTAAGCGAGCCGAAACGCGCCATTTCTTCTTTCAGCAGACCCGCGGCGGAATCCAGCCTTGCGGCTTTCAGAGAATTGGAACACACGAGTTCTGCAAAATCGTCCGACCGATGAGCGGCGGATTTTTTCAACGGTTTCTGCTCAAAAAGCGTTACCTTTTCTCCGGCGTTTGCGATCTGCCACGCAGCCTCCGTGCCTGCAAGACCTGCGCCTATCACATTAAACTTCTTCATGATTCTTCGCTTTTCTTTTTCCGGGTTGCGGGTTTGGTAAAACCGCAGCCTTCCGTATCGGGGCAGTAGAGCACATTGCCCTTTCGTTTAAACAGCGACTTTCCGCAGCGGGGGCAAACCTCGTCGCTGGGCACATCCCAGGTCATAAAATTACATTCCGGGTAATTGGAGCAGCCGTAAAACGACGCGCCCTTTCTTGTTTTCTTTTCTATAACATCGCCGCCGCAACGGGGGCATTTTGCTTTTGTTTTCAAGATAAGCGGCTTGGTGTTTTTACATTCCGGATAACCGGGGCACGCAAGGAACTTTCCGAATCTGCCAACCTTTACAACCATATGCCTGCCGCATTTTTCGCAGATTTCGTCCGTTTCCTCTTCCTTTAACTTGATCTTGACGCCCTGCATCTCTTTCTTTGCTTTTTCCAGCGGCTTTTCAAAATCATCGTAATAATGGCGGATCATGTCTTTATAATCCTTTTCGCCGCTGTCGATCTTATCCAGATCCTCTTCCATTTTGGAAGTGTATTTTACATTTACGATATTCGGCATTTTATCCTTCAGCAGTTTGATGACCGCCTCGCCGAGTTCGGTGGGCACGAACTGTTTGCCCTCGCGCTTTACATATTCGCGCGCAACGATCGTTGAAGTGATCGTAACGTAGGTGGACGGCCTGCCGACGCCGTTTTCCTCCAGCGCTTTGGTAAGGCTTGCCTCTGTATACCTTGCCGGCGGCTGGGTGAAATGCTGGTTTCCGAGCAGGGACTTCAGGCGGAGCGTATCGCCTGTTTTGATCTCCGGCAGCGGTGCGGAAGTATCGCCGGATGAATCGTCCTTGGATTCCTCGTAAAGCGCGGTAAAACCGTCAAATTTAACAGTGTAGCCGGAAGCGTTAAAGGTGTAATCGCCGGCTGTGATCTCCGCGCGGACGGTTTCCTGATGGCAGTTTTCCATAAGAGAGGCAATAAAGCGTTCCCAAACCAGTTTATAGATCTTATACTGATCGCTTGTAAGCGAAGATTTTACCTGTGCGGGCGTTACGCCGGGCATAGACGGGCGGATTGCCTCATGCCCATCCTGCACATTGCCTTTGGATTTAAAATATCTGGGCTTTTTCGGCAGGTATTTTTCGCCGTACTGATCAAGGATGAACTGATTGCCGGCGGCGCGCGCCTCCTCCGATATACGCAGCGAATCGGTACGCATATAGGTGATCAGACCGACTGTGCCGAGCCCCTCTACATCCACACCTTCATACAGTTCCTGAGCGGCTTTCATCGTTCTTCTTGCCTGAAAAGAGAGCCGTCTTGACGCCTCCTGCTGGAGGGTTGAAGTGATAAACGGCGGCGTGGGGCTTTTCTTGCGCGTGCCTTTTTTAACGGCGGTTACAACATATTCAGCGCCCTCCAGATCGCTCAAGATCTGATCGCTCTCCTCTTTACAGGTGATCTTTACCTTTTTCCCGTTTTTGCTGTTGAGCGCGGCGGCAAAGGTTTTCTTTCCGGGGGGATTCGTAAATTTTGCGTCTATAGACCAGTATTCTTCCGGCTTAAACGCGCGGATCTCCTCTTCCCTGTCCACAACCAGGCGCAGGGCAACGGACTGCACTCTGCCGGCGGAAAGACCGCGGCGGATCTTTTGGCTGATGAACGGAGAAAGTTTATAGCCGATCAGTCTGTCCAATATACGGCGCGCCTGCTGCGCGTCCACAAGATCAATATCGATGCTTCTGGGGTGTTCCATGCCCTGTTCCACGCCGTGTTTTGTGATCTCGTTAAACGTAACTCTGTTTTTATCGTTCATATCCAGGCCAAGGATCGTTGCAAGGTGCCAGCTGATTGCCTCTCCTTCACGATCGGGGTCGGTTGCAAGATAAACGTAATCCGATTTATCCGCTTTTTTCTGAAGTTCCTTTACAAAATTTTCCTTGCCTTTGATAATGGCGTATTTGGGGGTAAAATCATGCTCTATATCCACGGACAGCCGCGCGGATGGAAGATCCCGCACATGACCCATGGACGCCACCACATCATACCCCTTTCCGAGATAACCTTTTATATTCTTTGCCTTTGCAGGCGACTCAACGATTACGAGTTTTGACATATATATTGAATTCCTTTCAGGATAATTTGTATCTTTTTCCGCCGGCGCTCTGCACCAGATCCGCTATTTCCAACGCGGTAAGCGCCGTTAGCACGCTGCCGGGATTCAAAGAGGTTTTGGCGCAGATCTCGTCCACATGCATATACACGTTTCCGAGCGCGCGGTATACCGTGAGCGTATCGCCGCTCAGCCCGGCAGCCGCGTTTTGCCGCTCAACACGCTTTGCTCTGCTTTTGCCAAGGTTTTCAAACGAAATGCTGCCGCTGTTTTCTTTTGCATTCACGGTTTTTGAAGCTGATTCTTTCATAATGGTGCGCACATCTTTTGCGCCGCTGAGATCCAGCCCGAAACGCTCCGCATACGGGAACACAAGATCCAGCGGTTTTGTGGCAACCACAGCGCCCTCGTCTATCAGTTTATTTGTGCCGGCGTATTCCGGCTCCAGTATGGAACAGGGAACGGCATACACGTCCCTGCCCTGCTCTACAGCGTAATTTGCCGTGATCAGGCTTCCGCTCTTTACACCGGCTTCCACAACAAGCACCCCAAGGGATAGCGCGCTGATGATCCGATTTCTGATTGGGAAAGTATATCTGGACGCCTTGGTAAACGGCGGAAACTCGGTTACAAGCGCGCCGTTTGCGGCAATCGCATCCCGCAGCGGTTTATTTTCCATAAGATAATTTGTGCCGAGACCGCAGCCGAGCACGGCAACCGTTTTGCCGCCGCTTAAAAGCGCGGCATTGTGTGCGGCGGTATCCACACCGAGCGCGCCGCCGGAAACGACCACAGCGCCCAGCCGGGAAATGCCCCGGCTCATCACATCCGCGGCTTTTACGGCGTAGTCGCTTGCCTTTCTTGTGCCGACTATGCCGATAACCACACTGGAATCAATATCGGGAAGTGTGCCCGAAACATAAAGCGCTGCCGGGGGATTCTCAATTTCATAAACACGTCGAGGGTATGCCGCATCCTCAGGTGTAAGGATCTGCCAGCTGTTCAGGCGGCAGACGGTTAAAACATCTTCGGCAACATCAAGCGGCGTATTTTTCAGGTGTTCCACCTGCCGGGGAACAAACACGGGGCTCATTTTCCATTCCGTTTCGCCGGCGTCGTACACTGCTTTTGCACCGCCGAAATATTCTATGATCTCTTTGATTCTTGCTCCCGCGCCGAGGGCGCTCTGGAGCCATACCCAATAGGGTGTATTCTTATTCAACTGAGCATCTCCCACATAATAATGGCGGCGGCAACAGAGGCGTTCAAGCTTTCCGCCCTGCCGAGCATATGAATGGTAAGCAAACCGGTGCACGCTTGTTTTACTGCCTGCGAAACGCCGTTTCCCTCGTTTCCGATCACACAGATATCGGAACCGTTAAACGCAATATGTTTGATATTCTCTGCCGAACGATCCGGCACAGAGGCATACGCATGAAAGCCTTGTGCCCTTAAATTTGTAATCTCCAAAGCAAGATCTTCGCAAAGCAGCACCGGCAGGCGCATGGCGCCGCCCATGGAGGCGCGCAGCACTTTTGGATTATAAAGATCGCAGCAGCCGCTGAGCAAAGCGCCGTCGATCCCCAGCGCCTCCGCCGTTCTGATCACGGCGCCGAGGTTGGACGGATCCTGTATCTGATCCAGCGCAATATATTTTTTTCCTTTTTCCGGATAAAACACATTTTTACGCGGAGAACACACGGCAAAAACGCCCTGCGGATTTTTGGTTTCGCTTAAATAGGACGCGAGCTCTCCGGTGATCCAAACCGTTTTTTCAAAGCCGTCTATCAGCTGCGTGCATTTCTCCGGATATTTACGGGCGGCATCTTCGGTAAGCAGCAGAAGATCCGCACCGCATTCGGAATGAAGGGCATCAAAACAAAGCCTTGCACCCTCCAGCGCGAACTGAGAGGACAGCGCGCGTTCTTTATGAGAAGTGAAAAGCTTTTTGGTATGTTTTATTAAATTATTGGATCTGCTTGTGATTTTTTCCATACCGATTTGCTCCACGGCTCCTAAAAATTTAAGTTTAAACAAAACCACTTTAAGCTGTTAATAACTATATTTTAAGTTATAAATTATAATACATTATTATGCAAAAAAGTGCAACACAAAAATATAAAATACAAAAATTTTTTATAAATTCGTAACTTTGCACAAAATTGCCCCGCCGAAACTATTTCGGCGGGGCAAAGCATTTTATAAACTTTAATTGAGATTAAAGAGCAGCCTTTGCGGACTCCACAAGAGAAGTGAACGCAGCCGCATCTGAAACAGCGATCTCAGCAAGCATCTTTCTGTTAAGATCAATGCCTGCCTTTTTCAGGCCGTTCATAAAGGTTGAGTAATTTGTGCCGTTTGCCTTGCAGGCAGCGGAAATTCTGGAGATCCACATTCTGCGGAATTCTCTCTTCTTCTGCTTTCTGCCGATATAGGCATACTGACCGCTCTTCATAACAGCCTGTTTTGCCGTTCTGAAAAGACGATGTTTGCTGCCATAATAGCCCTTTGCGGCTTTTAATACTTTCTTTCTTCTTTTACGAGTGGCCATAGCGCCTTTGATTCTTGCCATAACTTATTACCTCCGATAGAATTAACGAAATTAGGTTAATATTTAAACGATTCTGCGCAACATGCGCTGCCGAAATTATTTATAGGGAACGAGCCTCTTCATCTGCTTCTGGTTCGTTACATCACCGACAGTGGTTTTGCGAAGATTTCTTTTACGTTTTGTTGTTTTCTTTGTAAGAATATGAGAGGTATAAGCATGAGCGCGCTTTACCTTGCCGCTTTTCGTTGTTTTGAAACGCTTTTTTGCGCCGCTGTGTGTTTTGATCTTTGGCATAATTTATTCCTCCATAAATTTATATTTAATTATTTAGCCGGCTTTTTAGACAGGAACATAAGAATCTGCCTGCCCTCCAGTTTAGGGGCTTTATCAACATTGATCTCTTCGCCGAGCGCCTGCGCAAATCTTTGCATATTTGCAACGCCGAGATCTGAATGAGCCATTTCTCTGCCGCGAAGGCGCAGTGAGACCTTAAGTTTATCACCTTTATCCAGGAACTTTTTGGCCTGATTTACCTTTGTGTTGAAATCGCCGATATCGATGTTGAGCGACAGGCGGATCTCCTTGGTATCAATCGTTTTCTGCTTTTTGCGGTTTTCCTTTTCGCGTTTAGCCTGCTCATATCGGAATTTGCTGTAATCCATGATTTTAACAACAGGCGGCTTTGCCTGCGGCGCGATCTTAACAAGATCCTGCCCTCTGATCTCAGCCTCATGCAGCGCATCTTTTGCACTCATGATGCCAAGCTGCTGGCCGTCTGCAGTGATGACACGCAATTCCTTATCTCTGATCTCTCCGTTGAGCTGCGGAATATCTCTGCTGATAAATAACACTCCTTTAAATTTTGGTAAACACCTGCATGAAATAATTAAAAGCGCGAACAGATATGCCCGCGCTTCAATAAACCTACATCAAAAAGAAAGGATATTGCCCTTTTTGCCTGCGCTGAAGGGGAGAACGGGATAAATGTTCTTCTTTGTTGTGGAACTATATTAACACAGTAAAACGGCTTTGTCAACATAAAAAATTATTTTTTTGTGTAAAGCACATGGGAAAAACGGATGCCGTTTTCCTCATTTTCCCCAAGGACGGTTCGTGTATACTGTGATTTGTCAAACTGCGGAAAAAAGGTATCCGCATCGGGGCAATCCGCGTCAATCTCCGTCAGATAGATCTGATCCGCCAAAGGCAGAAACTGCGCATAAATGCGCCCGCCGCCGATAACGAAAATATTCTCGTTTTTTGCGCTCTCCAGCGCCTCGTCTACACTGTGAACAACTTCGGCGCCGTCGATCTTAAGATTCCGATCTGTTGAAATAACGATATTCCGTCTGTTTGGCAAAACTTTCGGCAGGGATTCAAATGTTTTTCTGCCCATGATTACGGTGTTTCCCGTTGTGGTCTCCCGAAAAAACTTCATATCCGCGTGGAAATGCCAGATCAGGTCGTTTCCTTTGCCGATCTCATTGTTTCTGCCTACTGAAAGGATAAGCGATATACTCATAATCTCTCCGTTTTTTTACTGGGACAGCGGGAAAGTGATCTTTCCCATATGCTGGTAATTGACAAGTTTTATATCTTTGATATCGCGGCTGTTATCAAAAGCAAAAAAGTCTTTCACTTGAGGATTGAGCCACAATTCGGGCGCAGGAAGATCGCCGTTTTCTTTGAACCGGCGAAGCTGTTCCCGGATACCGTCCGCCTGATTTACATAAATATGCGCGTCTTTAATGCTCCAGTCTATCGTGCCGGGTTTCAGCCCGGAAACATGGGCAAGCATGCAGAGCAAAACGGCATACTGCGTAACATTGAACGGCAGACCGAGGGGCACGTCGCACGAGCGCTGATGCACCCAGCAATTCAGTTTGCCGTTTGTAACATCCCATTCACTGCTCCACACGCAGCTGGGCAGAACGGCCGTATCCAGATAATCATTCTGCCAAAGCGTCATGACCATACGGCGGTCCTCGGGATGATGCTGGATCTTATCGATCAGTTCCTGCGTCATATGGAATTTTTTAACAATATAGCCGTAAGCCGTGCCGATCGTATGGGCAAATTCCTTGCCGAAAAATTTATGCACCTGCTGCTTTACAAGATTGCCGTTTTCATCAGGAAGAAGCTGCGTGGCATTCCAGTAGCCGTTTTCATCGATCTCCCACTGATCCCAGATCTTAACATCGCGTTCCTGAAGCCACCTTACATCATTGGACTGCGCCTGATAGATCCACAGCATCTCCAGCACCGCCTGCCGGATGAAAAGCTGTTTTGTGGTCAGGATAGGAAATTCCTGTTCCAGATCAAAATGAAAGTGGTGAGACGGTACTTTGATGGAATTCACGCCCGTTCTGTTTACAACTTCCGTGCCCTCTGTCAGAATCCTGCTGCACAGGGCAAGGTAATCTTTATCCCATTTAGACATTTACATTCCTCCAAAAAACGGTTACTGCCACGGGTACTGCTCTTTTAAACGCTCAAACTCCTCGCCCGTAACAGCAAAATGGAACTCCCCGTTTAGATCGGAAAAGAAATACATATAATCCGTATCGGGGTGGTTTATGACTGCGTTAATGATATTCATGCCGGAATTGGCGATGGGGCCGCTCGGCAGCGCCGGGCAGCGGTATGTGTAATAGGAATCATACGTATCACGCGAAAAGCCGTAATCCAGCAGATTTTTTGCATAATAATAAGTTACGTCACACTGCAGGCGTGTGCCGCTGTTCAGCCGGTTGATCAGCACAGAGGCGATATTCTGCGCACTGCTTTCGGTGAGCGCCTCCTTCTGCACGATCGAACAAAGCGTGATAAATTCGTAAAGCGTCATATCATTCTGCCTGCAATAGTTCAGCATATCGTCTGAAAGGCGGTCGTCAAAGGCGGCAAGCATTTTATCCACTACCACTTTGGCATCCGTATTCATACCCAGGTCATATGTTGCCGGAAACAGGAATCCCTCCAGGATAAAGCCGATATGCTCCCTGTTTTGCGGAAAATCCGCAAGCCAGTCGTAATCATAGCCGTCCGTTGTGGAAACGGCAGCATAAAAATCATCCTTAGAGCAGATGCCGTTTTCTTCAAGCGTTTCGGCAATATCAAAAACAGTATACCCTTCCGGGATGGCAACGGAAACAACCTGATGGCTGATATCCGGGTTTTGAAGCTTTTGCGCGATCTCTTCATAACTCATATGCGAATTCAGATAATACTCGCCGTTGATATAGGTGAAATCGGGGTAATGGCTGTCCATCCACATGGACCAGACCGAATCGTCCACAACGATATCGTTATCGCTGAGCATTTTGGAGATTTCATACTGAAAATCCTGCGGCTCGATCACCAGGGTATATTCCTTTGCCTCGCCCGATTCCGTGCCGTTTATATCTTTTGAGATGCGAGCGTAGACAAACGCCCCTGCTGCGATCAGCGCGATCACAACCACACACGCAAGGATCAGCTTTACGATCTTTTTATTCATTCTTAAACCTCTTTATTCAACAACATCCACCTTAAGCATATTCGTGGTGCCGCTCTGCCCGAGCGGTATGCCGGCAGTGATAACCACAATATCTCCTTTTTTGATATAATCGGTTTTCCGGGCAACATCCACCGCGTGCTTGAACAATTCATCTGTATTTGACTTTTCCTCGCACATCACGGGGAGAACGCCCCAGGAAAGATTGTTTTGGCGGCGCACCTTTTCGCTGGTTGTGGCGGAAATGATCAGGCAGTTGGGCCTGTATTTTGAGATCTGCCTTGCCGTATTGCCGCTCTTGGTAACGGTTATAATTGCCGCCGCGTTCAGATCATGAGCGGTTGTAACCGTTGCATGTGAAATGGCGGAAGTAATGTTGCCGGAAAGATGCTTTTGCGCCTCTTTTTCAAAGCGTTCAATATAATTTATATCCTGCTCCGTTGTGCGGGCAATAAGCGCCATCGTTTTCACCGCCTCTACGGGGTGCGCGCCCATAGCCGTCTCGCCGGAGAGCATCAGTGCGGAAGTGCCGTCATAAATCGCGTTCGCCACATCTGTGATCTCCGCTCTTGTGGGGCGCGGATTTTTGATCATGGATTCCAGCATCTGCGTTGCCGTAACCACGATCTTGCCTGCCGCAAACACCTTTTCAATGATCATTTTCTGAATGGACGGGATCTTCTCAAACGGAATCTCCACACCCATATCGCCGCGGGCAACCATAATGCCGTCCGCCTCGCGGATAATATCGTCTATATTCTCAACGCCTTCGCTGTTTTCAATTTTGGCAATGATGCGCACATCATTCCAGCCGAGCGCATGGCAGTAGTTGCGCAGATAGGCAATATCCGCACCGGTGCGGCAGAAGGACGCCGCGATAAAATCGAACCCCATCTGCGCGCCGAAATTCAGATCCTGCATATCCTTATCCGAGATATACGGCAGGGAGAGCGAAACATTGGGCACGTTTACGCCCTTATGATCCGTTACAACGCCGCCGTCTACAACCTTGCAGATAATATCGTTATTCCGGATCTCTTCCACTTCCATGGCGATCAGGCCATCGTCGATCAAAATGGTTGTGCCTTTCTTTACCTCTTTGGGGAGACCCTTGAACGAGACCGAGCATCTTTCATTGGTGCCCTGAATCTCATCGGTAGTCAGTATAAAAGTCTGCCCTCTTTTGAGAACGACGCCGCTTTCGTTCTCAAAAGCGCCGATGCGGATCTCCGGACCTTTTGTATCCAGCAGGGTCGCTACCGGAATACCGAGCTGTTTTCTGACCTCCACAACGTTTGAAAACCATTTTTCAAACGCGTCATAATCGCCGTGTGAAAAATTGAATCTTGCAACATCCATGCCGGCAAGCATCAGTTTTTTCAGCACATCTTTCTCGCACGAAGCCGGGCCGATCGTGCAGATAATTTTGGTTTTTCTTCTGTATTCACTCATAATTACAAGCCTCTTTGATCTATAGTTTGTTATTCAATGATATTATATCAGCAAATCAAAGAAAATCAATATGATTCCGTGTTAAAATTACGTAAAATATCAATTTCCGCTACAGTATTCTATTCTTTATTTCCCCCAAATCTGTGCTATAATAAGCATATTGAATTCACTAAAATCAAAGGATCTGTTTCAAACACGGAGGGTAAAAAATGATCATACGTAACGAAAACGAAAATGATTACAAAAAGATCTATCAGCTGATCAAAAAAGCATTTGAAACTGCCGAACACAAAGACGGCAACGAGCAGAATCTGGCAGAGGCGCTGAGAAAAGGCAGTTCTTTCGTTGAAGAATTATCTCTTGTTGCCGAAATAGACGGCGATATCGCAGGCCATATTATGTATTCAAAAGCAAAAATCGGCAAAAAGACCGTTTTGGTTTTGGCGCCGCTTTCCGTTGCGCCCCAGTATCAGCGGCAGGGAGTGGGCACGAAACTGATAACCGAATCCATGCAAAGGGCAAAAGAAATCGGGTGGGAATACATTTTTGTTTTGGGCAGTGAAAACTATTATCCCCGATTCGGTTTCATTCCGGCAGAAAAATACGGCGCTGAGACGCCGGACGGAATTCCCGCGCAGAATTTTATGGCGGTCAAGCTGCGCAAAGACGCGCCGATGCTTAACGGAAAACTTGTATATGCAAAAGAATTCGGTATCTGACACGATTTGAAAACACGCTGCCGGATAGCAAAAACGGGGCTGAACAAAAGTTCAGCCCCGTTACAGACTGTCGATAAAGTCGGCAGGAACGTGCAAATCGGAATTTAAAAATAGATTTTGTTTTCTTGCACATTAATGGCAATCATAAAATCGTTTCCATAAGACAGAATTTAGAAAAGAATAAAAACCGCACAGTTGTGCGGTTTTTTGCACTTTCTGCCTCGTCGGCACAAGTTGCATATCATTCGCCCTGCCCCAAGCGGCAGGTCTTATTCATTCCACTGTGCCTCCTCTCCCCAAAAAGTTGTAAAACTTTTTGGGGACCCCGATAAGGAAGTACCTATGTACGTCCTCCCTCGCAAAATGCAAAATCCTGCTCGCTTTCTCGCAGTCTCCTCAGCGTGTAGAACTGCATTTTTTTAAATGAACACCTTTTTCTACACGCTGAAACGGGGCCGAACAAAAGTTCAGCCCCGTTAAATTATGACATTTTCTTATTTTGCAAGATCGCCGACGATCATCATATAATCACCGATCATGGCGCCGAATTCGGGCGCGCCCTCCATAATCAGCTGCTTATCCTTTACCATCTGCAGCATATCGCCTGTGCCAAGCAGAATCATCAGCGCATGCTGCGCGGTATCAAACTTCATGCAGAAGAACGGTTTGGAGCGTTTGTATTCGCCCCTGCCGGCGCGGGATTTGCCCGCTTTGATACGAAGATATGCCGTGCATTCCGGGTGACCCTCGATCGCCCACTGATACACTCTGTCCGGGCTTTTCGCAGTCCAGTCATGAATCTCCGGATGGCCCATTTTATTGAGCTGGCTGATACCGCTTGAAAGCAGATAAAAATACAGTTTACACAGAAGAAGCGCAAGGGTTTCATCCTCCGGCGGCTCTTTTATGCCAAGCAGACTGCTCATTTTAAGCAGAACCGCCATAAATTTTATGAATTTGGAGAAAGACTTGATCTTCATCTTCGGCAGTTTGGACATATCGCCTTTCATAAAGGCGTTCATCTTTTCCATAGAAGAAAACTGAAGTTCGGCGTCTATCTTCTTCTGGCCGAAATACTCGCCGAGTTTGCAGGACCATTCGCCGTTTTCAACGATAAAGTGAACGGCTTCCTTATCCTGCGCGTTTGCCATAGCGGAAACCTGATAAACAGCATCCACGCCCTCAAACTTTTTGGCAAGTTCGGGCACGTCTGTGGCAATCGTTTTCATCAGCGGAAGCGCCGCCGCCATAAAGACTTTATTTGTGTAACGGGTTACATCGCTTGCCATAATAACACATTCCTTTCCTAATCAGATTTTAAAAAGAACAGCAGTTTAGAACTCATCGTCCCAAGCGTCATCCTCTTCAAAATCCTGATGCATTACTTCGGCAATTGCTTCTGCAATACCGTTTGCGTCTATCTTGGCGATGGACATAAGATCCTCGTGCAGACCGATGGTGGAGAATGCATCCTGATGACCGAGCATCTTGAACGCGCACGCCTTGCCGCTTTTCGCAACTACATCCGCAACCGCGGAGCCGAGGCCGCCCATCACGGTGTGATCCTCCACCGTTATGATTCTTCTTGTATCCATAACGGCGGACAGAATTGCATCTTCATCGATCGGCTTAATGGTGTGCATATTGAGAACGCGCACTTTGATGCCGGCATCCGCATTTGCCATCTGCGCCGCCTGCAAAGCCTGATATACGCAGGAGCCGCACGCAATAACCGTGATATCCGTGCCCTCGTTCATCACCTTTGCCTTGCCGACTTCAAAATCACAGTCCTCGATATTTTTGTAAATGATCTGGTCAAATCCGCGGTTGATCCTGATATAGACCGGGCCGGGATATGCATACGCTTTTTTAACGGCGTGGTAAGTTTCTACGCCGTCGCACGGGCAGATAACCGTCATATGCGGAAGGCTGCGCATACACGCCATATCAATAAGAGAATGGTGGGTGGAACCCGCCTGGCCGAAAGAAGTTCCGGCGTGGGTTGCTATGATCTTAACCGGTACGTTCTGATAGCAGATATCCGTATGGATCTGATCCAGCGAACGGGCAGCCGTAAAGATTGCGAATGTGGACGCAAACGGGATCAGACCGTTTTTCGCCATACCCGCGGCAACACCGAACATGTTCTGCTCCGCAATACCCACATTGAAAAATCTTTCCGGAAATTTTTCTCCGAACATACCGATCTTGGTAGACTTCGCAAGGTCTGCGGTAAGAGCAACGACTTCCTTATGCTCCTCGCCGAGTTCGCAAAGCGCCTTTCCGTAATACTCAGCTGTGGAAAGCTGGGTGGTTTCCGTCATGGTATAAGTCATTCCGCTTGCCATAGCTTACGCCTCCTTTTCCGCGCGCGCCACACGAGCCGCGTAATATTGATCAAGACTGTCATAGCATTTCTTTGTTTTTTCGTCGTCCAGCGCGCCGTAATGCCAGTGATAATCATCTTCCATAAAATCAATGCCCGCGCCTTTCACGGTATCCATAATAATGGCATAAGGCTTGTCGCCGCCGTTCTTATGGTTATTGATGGCGTTTTCGATGGCGCCGTTGAGTTCTTTCATATTCTGGCCGTCCACCCTTTCAACAAGGAAGCCGAAAGCCTCAAACTTCTTGTCGAGCGGCTCAACTTTCATTTCGTCGTCCACTCTGCCGTCGATCATGCACTTATTGTTATCCACAAGCACAACGACATTGGAGAGCTTGAACTGCGCGGCAGTCATTGCCGCCTCCCAGTTGGAGCCTTCATTGAGCTCGCCGTCACCCGTAAGAACATAGTTCATATAGTCGATGCCCTTCACTCTGCCCGCAAGCGCAAAACCGCAGGCAAGGGACAGCCCGTGACCGAGCGAACCGCTGGAGCAGTCTACACCTTTGATCTTATTGCAATCCAGATGCATACCGAAGAGCGAGCCGGTAAGGTTAAAGTTATGAAGACCTTCCACGTCCATAAAGCCGTAATCGCAGATGACCGGGCCATAACCAACTGCGGCATGACCTTTTGAGAGAACAAATCTGTCCCGATCCTCCAGATCCGGGTTATTGACGTCAAGTTTCATAAAGCGGTGATAAAGAATCGTCATCGCGTCCATTGCGCTCATCGCGCCGCCGATGTGGCCCGAGCCGCCCCAGACCGTGGTCTGAACGGCAAGGCGCCTGAGTTCATCCGCCTTTTTTTCCAGGCGGAGCCATTCTTCTTTATCAAATGGCTTGTAATTTGCTGGCATAAATTTTCCTCCTTAAATAAATAATCGGATCTATGTAAACGATTATTTGAGTCCTTCGATCTCCGGATGCCGTTTCGCCACTACGCCGAAAGCATCCTCTGCAATATCCACGGCAAGTTTGATATCATCCTGCGTTACCGCCGCATTTATAAAATGGTTGTGGTGGGAAGCGAGGAACAGACCTCTTGAAACGCATTCCGCGATCCATTCCTGGTGCAGCATCAAGCTGTCGTCATTCGCGATCCTGAGATAGAACAGCGCCGGCTCGCCGGATACAACAAGATTAAATCCGTGTTCCTCTGCCGCTTTGGTAAAGCCCTGGGTCAGTTCTGTGCCGAGTTTTCTGAAAAGATTGGGCACATCCAGTTTTTTCATTTTATCTATGCAGGCAAGACATGCCGCAAACGGCTCCGCGCTCATCCAGTAAGAACCTGTGTAGGTAACGGAAGAAGCAGTGGATTTCATATGCTCCCCGCCGCAGACAGCAGACATATTATAGCCGTTTGCAAGCGCTTTGCAGAAGCAGATCAGATCCGCTTTTATGCCGTAATAATGGTCTGAACCGGCAAGATCGAGCCTGAATCCCGTGCGCACGTCATCAAAGATCAGAACCATACCGTGCTCATCACAGAACTTGCGCACGGCCTGCCAGTAATCCTTGGTTGCGCATTCGTTATCCTTGAAATTGCCGTGATCATACGGCTGGGCAATCAGGCCGGCAACGTCCCCGCCGCATTCGTCATAAGCCTGCTGCAATGCCTCCAGATCAAACCACGGGATTACAACATTGTTTGCAACTTCCTCCGGCAGGATACCGGGATAATCCACTTTCTGCGCCCACTGGAAATCGCCGTGGTAATACCCCTGAAGGAAGAACATCTTTTTCTTGCCGGTATGCGCCCTTGCGCACATAACGGAAAACGTGGTTGCGTCTGAGCCGTTTTTCATAAAGAAAGCCCAGTCCGCGCACGCAACGGTGTCTTTCAGAAGCTCGGCGCACTCCACCATTTTGTAGGATGGAGAAGTGGTGCAGTTGCCGCGCCTTAACTGCTCTATAGCAGCAGCGTCTACATCATCATCGCAGTAGCCGAGCACATTGGGGCCGTAAGCGCACATAAAATCAAGATATTTATTGCCGTCCACATCCCAGAAATATGTACCCTTTGCATGATCGCTCATAAGGGGCCATTTTGTGATGGGAAGAAACAGGCCCTCACTGGGGCCGAGATGGCCGTATACGCCGGAGGGAATCGCCGCAAGCGCTCTTTTAAACCACTCCTGGCTCTTTTCATGTTTATATTCGGGAAATTTACTCATATCTGCAACATCCTCCTTATCAGCCGAGATAAACGGCAACTCTGTCCAGTATGCGGTTGAGATTATCTACCATGGAGATCATGCCCGCCATATAGATATTGCCCTCGCAGAGTTCCGCAATGGTGGACGCCGTGCCCGTGAACAGGCCGTGCGCAAGTTCTATATCCGCAAATTCCATAACCGCTCTCGGGTTGGACGGTTTTTCTTTTATTGTTGTAAAATGATGGTTTTTGACCTGGATCGCCGCATAGCATTTATCTTTGATACCCATGGAAACCACACCGTCCACCGTGCTTTTTGCGGTGAACATAGAAATGGAATCCGAATTGGCAAGCGCAGAGATGGCGCCGGCGATGGTATAAAACGTGAGGATGGTGGATTCTTCAAAAAACGCCTTGTTTTTCAGATCCTCCTCACTGGGTCTTAAAAGCTTGGTAAGCCGGTCGGTAAGTTTGGTAAATGTGCCGAGCAGGAAAGACAGAACCTGAACAACACCTTTTGTGGGAATACCGGGCTTGGCGCTGTCTATCAGCGCGTTAAATTTTTCAGGAGAGGAAAAATTCATCTTGCAGGTGCAGCCTGCCGAGCCCTCCCTGAATTTACAGCCGTCTTTTGTAAAATGGAATGTGCCGCACGGGCCGTTTGCCACGTCAAAACAGAGTGAAACGGGAGATTTCATGGCTGCAAGGATATCCTTTGCCTCTGCGTCAATTTCACACAAGTTTTCAAGCGTAGCCAAAACGCCGTACATATTCACATATGCCATTGCTTTTGCTTCAGTCAAAACAATTCCTCCTTTAAAGCAAGCATGAGAAATCCGGATCCGTTCGAAATGAGAGGATTTCCCGCCATACTTTGCCAAAATACACAAATTATTATACCACACTGCAATCAGCGGGGTCAATTACAAAGAGTTACAAAATTAACAATATCTTTTAGTTATATTTAATAACAGCAATAACAGACAGTATAATTTTTTTCGTTGCCGCGCCGCATCTTAAACACCCTGTTTTTCAAAAGGATAAACAAGACCAAGCTGACGGCGGCATTCATCCAGAATAAGCATACAATTTCTTGTTGCCGCAAACGGAATATATGCCGATTCCTTTTTGCCTGCACGAATCTCCTGCGCTGCGCGGGTAAATTCCGTTAAATAATCCGTTTTTCCCTTAAACACCTGCCTGCCGTTTTCATGTTTCAGAACGGCTTTGGACGCCATATGGAAAAAAGCCGGCAGGCTGACCGTGCCTTTTGTGCCTTTGATGATGCAGTTTTCCTTGAGCGTGCATAAAGACATATGCAGTGTGCAGTCAAAGCCGTCATATTGCAGTGTGACGGTCTCACTGATATCGATTCCGTTTTTAAGCCTGCCGCGGCAGCGGATATCTTTGGGATACCCAAACAGATTATAGCAGTAGGTAATGGGATAAATGCCGATATCCAGCAGAGCGCCGCCGGCGGTTTCCGGCATTAACACACGGGAATTTTTCGGCATCAGAACGCCGGGAAAGGCATAATTGATCACCACTTCCTTAACGCTGCCGATCTCGCCGCTCTGCACCCAGTTTTTCACCGTTAGGGCAACATCGGAAAACCAGGTCCACATTGCCTCACAAAAATATATGTTTTCTTCTTTTGCAGTATTTATAAGGGTGTCAACATCCTGAACGCTTACGCCCACAGGTTTTTCACACAAAACGGGTTTGCCAAGGCGCATGGCGCGAACGGCATAGTCCACATGTGAAGTGTGGGGCGTTGCGATATACACGCCGTCCACATCCGCCCGGCTGACAGCGCTTTCAAAATCCGTAAAACTCTGCGCGCCGTATTTTTGGGCAAATGCCCGCACCTTTTCCTCGTTTCTGCCGTAAACAGAAACAATACTGTGCGCACCGTGCAGGATATCGCGCGCCGTGGATTCGGCGATATTGCCGCTGCCGATATATGCCCATCTGAAGTTATTCATAAAAGACCACCTTTCCCGGATTCGTTATAAACACATTATAAAGCAAACCGAACCCTATAGCAACCGAAACAAAAAGGGAGCGGCAAAAAAGCCTGCTCCCCATTGAGTAGTCTGAAAATAAACTATGCCGAAAAACGGAACCGTCAGATCAGAAATCCCACTTTTTTCATGACTTTGCCAAGCGTGCGTGAAGAAACACGAAGCGCTTTTTCCGCGCCTTTCTGCTGACATTCCTTAAGATACTGCTTATCGGCAATGATTTCGTTATACTTTTTCTGGAACGGCTCCAGTTCGGCAACAACTGCCTCGCCCACGGCTTTTTTGAAATCGCCGTAACCTTTGCCGGCAAAATCGGATTCGATCTTTTCCAAACTGTCTCCCGTAACGGCGGAATAAATCGTCATCAGATTATTGATACCGTCCTTGCCCTCTGCATAGCGGACACACATCTCACTATCCGTCACCGCAGATTTGAATTTTTTCATGATCGTCTCCGGCGCGTCAGTAAGATAGATCGTGCCCTTGGGGTTGGGATCGGATTTGCTCATCTTGCGGGAGGGATCCTGCAAACTCATGACCCTTGCCGCGCCCGTTTTGGGAATATAGGCATCCGGCACGGTAAACACATTGCCGTAGATACCGTTAAAACGCGCCGCGATATCGCGGGTGATCTCCAGATGCTGTTTCTGATCTGCGCCGACCGGCACAATATCCGCCTGATAGAGCAGGATATCCGCCGCCATCAGGCACGGATATGTAAACAAACCGGCGTTTACGTTATCCTTATGCTGCGCCGCCTTATCCTTAAACTGGGTCATTCTGGAAAGTTCGCCGAACTGCGTAAAACAATTCAGAATCCAGCCGAGCTGCGCGTGCGTGGGCACCTGCGACTGAATGAAAACGATTCCCTGATCCGGGTCAAGTCCCAAAGCGAGGAGCATGGCAAAAAGCTCATTGGTCTGTTTTCTGAGTTTCTGCGGATCCTGGCGCACGGTGATGGAATGCAGATCCGCAACGCCGTAAACCGTGTCAAATTCCTGCTGAAAAGCCGCCCAGCCGCGCATTGCGCCCAGATAATTGCCCAAAGTAGGCACGGAGGTGGGCTGTATCAGCGATAAACTTCTTTTTCTTTTTTCCGCAACTTGTTGTTCTGCCATAATGAAATCCGTCCTTTATCCTATAAATTATAAATCTTGTATTTATTTTCTGAATTTTTCCGCAACTTCGCCCATGATCTGAACGCCCTTAACGATATCCGCATCGCTGGGGGTGGAAAAATTCAGGCGGATATAACTGCAAGGCGCCGTATCATCCGTCATAAACGCACTGCCGGGAACCACTGCCACTTTCCGTTCCAGCAGGGCGTTTACATATTGCAGCATATCCACATCCTCCGGCAGTTTTGCCCAGATAAAGAGACCGCCCTGCGGGCGAACATAGGTTATAAAACCGGCGCAGTACCGATCCAGACAATCACACATCAAATCCAGTTTGCGCTTATAGATCTTGCGGATATCCAGAATATGCCGGTCCACGTCATATTCATCAAACCAGCGGGAAACGATCATCTGATTCAGCACGCCCGTATGCACGTCCGACACCTGCTTGCCGATCGTAAAAGCGCCTGCCGCTTTTTTGGGGATAACGGCATAGGCAACCCTGATGCCGGGCGCAAGGATCTTGGAAAACGAACCGGCATAAAAAACGATGCCTTCGGTATCCATGCTTTTGATTGCAGGCACATCCTCCCCTGCCACACGCAGGTTGCCGTAAGGATCATCCTCTAAGATCACCAGATCGTTTTGGAGCGCCAGTTCATACATTCTTTTGCGCTTTTCCAGGCTCATCGTTGTGCCGCCGGGGTTCTGAAAATTCGGAATCGTATAAATAAATTTGGCGTTGGGATTTTCTTTTATAACCCTTTCCAGCGCCTGCATATTCATGCCGTCTGCATCAATAGGAACGCCGGCGAGTTTGCAGCCGTGGGAGCGGAAACAGTTTAAGGAACCAATAAAAGACGGTTCTTCGCAGATAACGGTATCGCCCTCTGACGTGAGCACACGTGTGGTAATATCCATGACCTGCGTACCGCCGGCGGTTATGATAACAACATCTTCATCCGTGCCGATGTTGCCGCGCCGTTTCAGCCATTTTCTTACGGTTTCACGAAGCGGCTCATAGCCCTCTGAAACGCCGTAAACAAGCGCGGAAACAGGATCTTCGCCAAGTATTTCCGCCGATATCTTTTTAACTTCTTCACAGGGAAAAGCCGCGGTATCCGGCGAGCCGCCGGCAAATGCGATCATGCCCGGCTCATTGGTGACTTTAAGGATCTCCCTGACCGCGGAAGGTTTTAAATTTGCGAATTTCGCTGATAAACTGTAACTCATTTTCCTCACTTCAAAATTTCATTAACAAATCTTGCACACGATTTTCCGTCACAAAGAGGAACAAACCGTTTTCTGAAAGCCGCAAGCTTTTCATTGCCGCGCTTTGCCCGTAAAACAGCGGGGGCAAGACTCTCAAAATCCGAGACGACCTCTCCGCACGAATAATCGGAATAATCATAATAAAAGCCCCTGCCGCCGTCATACTCCTTCAGATCGGGAGCGTAAAGCACGGCGGGGTTGCCGATAACGGCATTTTCAAAAATAACGGATGAATAATCCGTAACGAGCACATCCGTAATAAAAAGAATATCATTGATCTCCCGCTCATCCGAAAAATCAAAAACACGCTCCGAAAGCGCCGCGGGAACGGATATTTTTTCTTTAATAAACGGATGCATTTTAATGATCAGCGCCCAATCTGCCGGCAGTGCGCCCATAAATCTTTCCGCATTAAAAAAGACTGCGGGGTAATAGGCGTTATGCACATTTTCTCCCCGGAAAGTAGGGGCAAACAGGCATATTTTTTTGTCCTGAAGGCGCGGCTCTTTTTCATACAGCCTTGCCTTTGCGGAAGATACGTAAGCGCTGTCAAAAAAGCAATCCGTACGCGGAGTGCCCGTTGCCTTAACACGGCTTTCATCTATCCCGAATGCCTCGGCGTAAACCGGCACGATCTCCGGCGAGGAGACAATCGCATCCGTATAATTTTTATGGGTGATTGAATTTTTTTCCGCCGACGCTCTGCCGTAACCAAAACGCTTGAACGCGCCCATGGCGTGCCACACCTGAACCAGTTTCTGCCCCGGTCTGAGGCGCAGAACATACACAAGCGGCTCATAATCATCCACCAGAATGAATTTGCTTTGCGCCATTTCGGCGGCAAGTTCGCTTTGCGGCAAAGGTTCAACGGAAGTTACGGCTTTTATCTCATAATCAAGCCCGTTATTCTCTATATAATTTTTTATGGCAAGCAGGTTTCCGCCGAGTTTTCCCTTTGACGATGAATACATCAGTATTTTTTTACCGTTCATGGGAAGTTTTTTAGCCTTTTCAAATTCGGCGGTGAAACCCGCGTATCTTGCTCTTTGCAGAACAGGGTATAAAAACGACTTAATCTTGCTCATTGTCAGTTTCTTCTTCGTTTACGGCAGTTTCCGTATTAACAGCAGGATCGTCAGGAGACTCCTGCGCGTTATGATCATCAGCAGCGCTCTCCTGCTCTTCCTGAGGCTGAACGTCATCGGAAATAACGCCGTAATTGTAACGCCCGTCATAAACGCCGCGGGCAAGTTCATCTATAAGTTTACCGTATTCGGCGGTGATGGAATCAAAGCGCTTATTGACATACGCTTTTTTAAATTTTTCTTCCTTTTCGCTGTTTGCCCGCATGCCGGAAGCGATAAAATCGCATATTCCCTTGGCGTTTTTGGAATACAGGGCGGGCAGATCCGTCCAGAAATCAATATAAAAGCCGCGCTCGTCTATATATTTATCGCTGTCAAAACAATAGATATAGATCGCCAGGTCTTTTAAAAGCGCCTCATAGATAACGGAACTGTAATCCGTTACAACATAATCCGCAACACACATGAAATCCATGGCGGTAAAGTTTTCACCCTCCGCCATATTCATACGCGAATCGGTATAAATCTGCTCTTTGTTTGAATCCACAACATGGTGTTTTACTATAAGGTTAAAATCAGAATAGTTTGCCTTATTAACAAGTTCCTTTGTTGCGGCGGCAAGGGCAGCCCTGTCCTCATCCGTATCACGAAACGTGGGAGCGTAAAGGATATTTTTCCGCCCGTTATCCAGCTGCGGATATTTCAGCAGGATATTGCCGCGCACTCTTGCGTTTTCTTCCTTATCCGTAAGATAATCCATACGCGGAATACCGATAGGTATAAACCTGCTTTCAGGCTGGCCGAACGCCTCGGAAAAGAAAGGCACGCATGCATCTCCGCTTGCGGAGATAAGGCTGTAATTCTTGTGCATCTTAAACGCCTTTGCCGTTTTGGAAGATTTGCCGCCCTCCTTATCCAGCACGGATCTGCCGAATTTTTTGAACGCGCCAAGGGCGTGCCAGATCTGAATGATCTTCAGATCCTTTTTATGCCTGAGCATAGAGGCAAGAACACAATATCCGTCCAGCACGACCACCTTTGAAGTGGCAAAGGCTTTCATCTGGCGGAACATCTCCCCCAGATACTTTATTTTTCCGCCGAAAGAGGACGGTATCATTTTGCACAGCACCGTAACTTTATACTGCGGATAATTTGTTTTTATCTCATTTATAAGATAGCGGAAATCCGTTGACGGCGTTTCGCTCTGGCGCGATATGAACGCGATCTTATCTTCCGTTTTGCGGCGCTTGTAAAATGAATAGAAAAATCCCATAACAGCGCCGAAGATCTTTGCAAAAACACCTATCACTTTTACACTTCCCGAAATTAAAATTTATTATTACTCATAAAGCGGATATTTTGCGCATATATCGGCAACGCCGCTTCTGATATAGTCCTTTTTATTATCATAATCCGTGATCGCAAGATAGATATACTCTGCGATCTTTTCAAAATCTTCTTTCTGAAGGCCTCTTGTTGTTGCTGCGGGAGTGCCTATGCGCACGCCTGAGGTAACGAACGGTGAGAGCGGCTCATTCGGCACGGTGTTTTTATTGAGCGTGATATGCACTTCATCCAGCCTTGCCTCAAGCTCCTTGCCCGTAACGCCGGTGCCGATCAGGGAGAGCAGGATAAGGTGATTATCCGTGCCGCCGGAAACAAGATTCAGGCCTTTTGCGGTAAGCGCGTCTGCGAGCGTTTTCGCGTTATCGATGATTCTTTGCTGGTATTCCTTGAATTCCGGTTTCAGCGCCTCGCCGAAGCAGACCGCCTTGCCGGCGATCACGTGCATGAGCGGGCCGCCCTGCGTGCCCGGGAAAACTGCGGAATTGAGTTTTTTGATAAGATAAGGATTGTTGCAGAGGATGAGTCCGCCTCTCGGCCCTCTTAACGTTTTATGCGTGGTTGTTGTAACAACATCGGCGTAAGGAACGGGGTTTTGGTGAAGCCCTGCCGCAACAAGACCCGCGATATGCGCCATATCCACCATAAACATAGCGCCGTTCGCGTGGGCGATCTCACCCATGGTTTTAAAATCGATCGCTCTCGGATAAGCGGACGCGCCCGCAACGATCAGTTTGGGCTTTACTTTATTTACCTGCTTTGCGAAAGCGTCAAGGTCAATATAGCCCTCGTCATTTACGCCGTAAGGAACGAAATTAAAATATTTTCCGCTGATATTTGCAGGCGAACCGTGGGTAAGATGGCCGCCGTTGTCAAGGCTCATACCCATAACGGTATCGCCGGGCTTAAGCAGGGCAAGATAAACGGCCGTGTTTGCCTGCGCGCCCGAATGCGCCTGCACATTGGCATAACCCGCGCCGAAAAGTTCGCACGCTCTTTTGATCGCGATATTTTCAACGATATCAACATACTGGCAGCCGCCGTAATAACGCTTGCCGGGCAGACCCTCGGCATACTTATTGGTGAGCACACTGCCCATTGCCGCCATCACCTGCGGCGAAACAAGGTTTTCAGAGGCGATCAGTTCAATATTTTCCCTTTGGCGCTGCAGTTCAAGCTGCATGGCGTTTGCAACTTCAGGATCGGTCTCCGCCACCTTGGCTATGGAATCATAGTAATCGGAATACATAATTTAATTTCTCCTTTGGTAAAAATTATACACTGATATAATAACATAATCAGTATAAATATACAACAACGATTTTGTTAAAAAAATTAACCGCATGCCATAATTATGGACTGCGGTTAATGAACTAAGAACTCTTTTTTGGATCTAAATCAGCTGGCAAGCGCGAAATAGAGGATAACCGCCGCGCCGAGGACGATACGATACCAGCCGAAGGCGGTGAAATCGTGCTTTTTGATATAACTCATCAGGAATTTGATAGCCAAAATGGATACCACGAACGCGGATACTAAGCCGACAAACAGGATAATAAGTTCCTGAGAAGTGAAATCAAAGCCGAATTTAACAAGTTTCAGCGCGCTTGCGCCGAACATTACAGGCACGGCGAGGAAGAAAGTATATTCCGCGGCAACAGACCTGGAAACGCCGATCAAAAGCGCGCCCACTATTGTTGCGCCGCTTCTTGAAGTGCCGGGGAAAACAGCGGCTATAAGTTGGAATATACCAATTATGACTGCCGTTTTATAAGAAATATCATTTATGGAATTGATTTTCGGCTCCCTGCCGCGGTTGCGCTTTTCGATTATTATAAACAGGATACCGAAAAGGATGAGAGCGGCGGAAACGGTCTGCCAGTTATAAAAGACCGCCTCCAGTTCATCATCAAAGAACACGCCCACGATTGCCGCGGGAATGCAGGAAACGATGATTTTGAGCCACATTGCAAGGGTATCTTTTTTCCAGTGCAGTTTTTTATTTTGCACATCGAGAGGGATAAGTTTTTTGAAATAGAGCACAACAACGGCAAGGATCGCGCCGAGTTGAATCACAACGAGGAACATACTTTTAAATTCCTCGGACACATTCAGTTTCAAAAACTCATCCACAAGGATCATATGCCCGGTGGAACTGATGGGCAGCCATTCCGTTATGCCCTCCACAATGCCGAGAACGAGCGCTTTTATGATTTCTATTATATCCATAAGACCATACCTTTATATTTTGCCGGACAAATACCGGAAAGAAATGCCGGCGCAAAGAAAAACTTTTACTGTTAGAAAAGTATATTGCCGAAAAATTTAAGTTCCGTAAATTCTATGTAAAAAATACGCTGAATATTAAAATTATTCAATATGATTCTGAAGTTTTGCGGCGGTCAGCGTATTTTGCATCAGCATAGAAATCGTCATCGGCCCTACGCCGCCGGGAACGGGCGTGATGAACGAACACTTGGGGGCAACGGAATCAAAATCCACATCGCCGCAGAGTTTGCCGTTTTCATCCCTGTTCATACCAACGTCTATTACAACGGCGCCGTCCTTTACCATATCCGCCGTGACAAACTTGGCTTTGCCGATAGCGGCAACAAGAATATCCGCCGTTTTTGTTACCTCTTTTAAATTTTGGGTTTTTGAATGGGTGATCTCAACGGTGCAGTCCGCATGCAAAAGCAGCATTGCCATCGGCTTGCCCACGATATTGCTTCTGCCGATTACGACCGCCTTTTTACCTTTGGTCTCAATGCCGGTGGTGCGGATCAGTTCCATGATTCCGGCTGGCGTGCAAGGCAGCAGATCATAATCGCCTATCATGATTCTGCCTACGTTTACCGGGTGAAACGCATCCACATCTTTAACAGGGTCTATCAGTTCTATTACCTCTTTATCATTGAGATGCCCGGGCAGCGGGAGTTGGCAAAGTATGCCGTTTATTTCCTTTCTGGAATTGAGTTCCTGCACCAGATTATTGAGTTCCTGCTGCGTTGTGCTGGACGGCAGCGCGTATTTTTCGCTGTAAAAGCCGACTTCGGCGCACGCTTTTTCCTTATTTCTTACATACACCTGTGACGCGGGATCATCGCCCACGATAATCACGGCAAGGCCCGGTGTTACGCCCTGCTTTTTCAGTTCTTCCGTTTCCTGCTTAACGCGCGCGCGCACAGATGCGGAAACGGCTTTTCCGTCTATTAGTTGCATACCGTATCCCCTTTTTCAAAATTTTTGCCGCAAAACGCGGCATTTTTATTTCACGCTGAAAAAGAAATTGTTTTCAGCAGTCGTTTTGCAGTCTGAATACTTATAATCCTGCGCCACCGGGCAGTAAACCGGCGTGAGCGGCGGAGGATTGATCATATATTTTCTGGCAAGCGTGCCCTTTTTGAGTTTTCTGAAAAATACAATCAGCCAGATCGTGAACACCACAACAATAACCGCGGAAAGAAGCTGGCTGACACGAATCGTTGTAGAGCCGATATAAAGGCTGTCCGTCCTGAGGCCCTCTACCACCATTCTTTCCAGACCGTATCCGATGCCGTAAAGCAAAAAGATCTCGCCCTTGAACTTTCTTCTTTTCTTGATAAAGAAATGCAGGATCAAAAACAGCGCGATGCACCACACGCTCTCATAAAGGAATGTGGGGTGAACCGGCATATTCGGGTCAACCTCCATGCCCTTTTGCAGAAGATCATACTGATTTGCGGCAAGTTCATCCCGTATTTTTGTGGACCACATCCGAAACAGGGCGGTTTCGGTATTTGTGCCGAACGCTTCCTGATTAAAGAAATTGCCCCAGCGGCCGATGCCCTGCCCGATGAGCAGACCCAAAGCGCCCACATCCAGCAGGTTTGCAAAATCGATTTTGCCGATCTTGGCACCGATATAGCCGCCGATCAGCGCGCCGATAATTCCCCCGTAAATGGCGATACCGCCGTGCCAAATGGCAATGATCTCCCCGGGATTCTGCGAAAAATAATCCCACTCAAACACAACATAATATAGTCTGGCGCACACGATGCCAAACAGCGTGCCCCAGATCAAAACATCCGTCATACCGTCCAGGCTCATTTTCCATTTATACGCCGTGCGGCCGCCGTAAAGCACGGCAAGCGCAAAACCGAAAGCGATGATGATGCCATACCAGTGCACCTCGTACCCGCCTATGGTAAACGCGACGGACGGAATATTGAAACTGACGCCAAGTCCGTCAAAAAACACCTCTGTATAATTACTCATAAAACTTCTCCGTTACTTTTCTGATCTCACTACCGAAAGCGCGCTGTACTTTTCATCCAGCTTTTCCGAAAGCAGTTTTTCAACATCCTCTTTTTTTACGTTTTTATAAACTTCGAGCGGATCAAAAATACTGTATCCGGCAAAATAGCAACCGATAACAGCGTTGGCAACATCATCTGTTACATTATAGGACATGATCTCACGCCCGTAAAGACTGCGGCGCGCGGATTCAAACGCCTGATCGGAAATGCCCTCTTTTCTGAGCCGGGCCACTTCTTCTTTGATTGCCTGCGCAACGGTTTTTGCATCCGTGCTTTCGCCCTCAAAAATAACCGCCTCATACCCGTTTCCTGTAAAATATTCCTTAGAAAACGTGGAATTGATCAGCCCTTTTTCAAACAGTGCACTGTAAAGATTGGACGTTTCACCGGCAAGGATCTCCAGCAAAATCTCCATCTCCACCGTTTCCTGCACGGTGCGCTGCGGCGTTTTGCACGCCTCTTTATAACCGAAAGAAAAGACCGGCATGCTCACGGCAATGTGGTATTCTTCATATGATTTTACTATATCGCGCGGTTCTTCGTCAAACACGCGCTCAATCGTAACGTCTTCGGACTTTTTAAGCATTTCATCACACACTTTTATAACCTCTTCCGGCGTAACGTTGCCGACAACGGCAAGCGCCATATTATTGAGGTTATAGAAAGTATGGTAGCAATCGTAAAGCAGTTTATCGGTTATTTGAGAGATAGATTCAACAGTACCCGCAATATCTATCCTTACGGGATGATTTTTATAAAGGCAGCGCAGCAGATTGAAAGTGGACATCCAGCCGGGCACGTCATAATACATGGTAATCTCCTGCCCGATGATACCCTGCTCTTTTTCCACCGTTTCTTTTGTAAAATACGGGTGGGTCACAAAATCAAGGAGGATCTTAAGGCTGTCTGCAAACCGGTCTGAACACTGGAAAAGATAACACGTTTTATCAAAGGAAGTAAAAGCGTTTGCAGAGGCGCCGGTCTCTGCATATCTCGTAAACGCGTCCAGCTCTTCGCTTTCAAACAGTTTGTGTTCCAAAAAATGGGCAATGCCCTCCGGCACACGGGTATATTCCTTTTGATCGCTGCGTTTAAAGCACGTATCAATGGAGCCGTATTTTGTGCCGAACACGGCATATGTGGATTTATAATTTGCTTTGGGCATTACAAAGATCTTAAGCCCGGAACTGTGGTCTATTTCATGAAGGCGTTCTCTGAGTTCTTTGGATTCATGGATCATTGCGCATCCTCCTTTTCACAAACGAGTTTATACACCGTATCAAGTTTTACGCCGGCGGCACATGCCATGATCTGCTCCTTGGTAACGGCATCGTTGCGCTTGGCACTCTCCTGCGGGGAATCATAACCGTTTTCCGCACTCTGGATACCGTACCACGCCTCTATGGATTCCGGCGAATCATAAACCGAATCCAGAGCGTCCGTCAGCGCCGCTTTTGAGGAATTGAACTCATAATCAAAATTGCCTTTTTTGATTTCCTCAAGTTGATTAAGTATTTCATTTTCAGCCTTTTGCATATTTTCTTCCTCACAGCCGCTCTGCACCATGATAAAAGCCTTCTGGCGGGTGAACCTTGCCGAGCAGTAATAGCAAAGGCTCATTTTCTCTCTTACATTGGCAAACAGTTTGGAATAAGGCCCGCCGCCGAAAACATCGCAGAAAGAGCGCATGGCGGCCGCTTTCGCCTTATCATGCGGATCGCACTCCACTCTGAATCCCATAACGAGTTTTCCCTGGCGCACCTGCTGCCTTTCGGTAACGCTTTGCACCGTGCCCGCACCGCTGTTTAAAACCGCTTCGGGCAGCGGCGCATAATTTCTGTTTATAGCCGAAAGCCTGTCCGCCAGCATAGCGGCAATCTCCTGCGCATTCGCACTGCCGACCGCCGTGATCACGATCTTGGAGGTCTCCAGCAGTTCCCTCCATGCCGCGGAGGCGGACTGCGGCGTAACCGCTGAAACGCTTTCCCTTGTGCCGTATCGGTTCACGGCGTAAGGCTCGCCGGCAAACATGATCTCTTCCGCCCGATGAAGCGCATAGATCCGTTTTTCATTTTCCTCACTCTCAATCTTTTGAATGAGCACGCGTTTTTCCCGTTCCGTATTATCGGCAAGAAAATTGCCGTTTTCATCCAGCGACGGCTCAAACGCCATGGAAAGAAGCAGTTTAACACATTGCGCCGTAATCTTTTCCCCGTCCAGAGAAAATCGGTCGTCCAAGCAGGTTAAACCGATCTTAAGCTGCTGTATCTCCCCCGTTTTCAGAACAGCAGGCGCGATCTGCGCGCCGTAAAGCGAAGCCAGTTTGCGGTTTAACGCAAGGATAGACGGATACTGCGCGCAGGTTCTGGCAAGGATGAACGGAACCGCGGCATTTGCGGCAGCATTCTGCTGCGTGAGCGGCGTTATAAAAGAAATGGAGATTTCATTCGTTTTAAAACGATCCGCTGAAACGGCGATCACCTGTGCGCCGTTTGAAACATCATAAATTTTATAATCAGCCATTTTTGACCTCCGTATCTTTGTTTTAACTTATATATCATAGCATAATATTACAATTATTTCCATAACTTATTTATTTAACAATTTTTGAACGCAGAAAGCAGAAAAAAACTGCCCGCTAAAAAAGCAGATACAGCAAAGCGAGCAGAAGTTTATCATCCGTTTCCCCCTGAGAGAGCAGGATCAGCAGGATCAGCAGGATAAAGGTGGAATCCTGACTTTTTTCCGGCGCCGGATTCTCTTCTGGTTCCTGTTTTCTGCTGTCCTGCGCAGCGCCGCTGTTGCCGCCGCGCGGCGCATCCGGCTCACGGGTTCGTTCCTCATTTTGTTTCTCCGCGCCGTGCCCGATATAAGACGACGCTTTTTGATGCATTTCCCTGACCCTCTTTTTTGCCTCCTCAATATCACCGCGGGTAAATTCCGGCGTTTAAAACAGATCCTTCAGCAGCGGCAGGATATCAAACAGTTTCAGTATCTTTACTGCGGTATCCGCCTTATTTCGGTTTTCCGGCGAAAGATGCGGCTTAAGGGCAAGGATCAGATCTGTGTTTTTATTGGAGGCGGAATTCATTTTATCAAAAATGGTTTTGGCTTTCATCATCATTTTAAAATCCTCCGGTCCGAGTCCGAGCGGATTTGCATTGGGCGGGGCAGCCGCCGGGCGGACTTCTTCTTTCGGCTCGGCGCCGTCTGCATTTTCCCCGCCGAGTATGGACTGCGCCACGCCTTTGAGCATATTGATATCTGACGGGGTCAGATTTGCGATAATATCGTTTAAATTATCCATATTCTTTCTATTCCTTTCCGAATTTTTTCAGCAGTTCCTGCGCCTCCTTGCCGGAAAGCAGTTTTTTCAGCGCTTCTTTGTCTGACAGAACGCTGTTTATCTTTTTCTGCGCGTCCGGCGGAAGATTTTTGCTGAGGTAATCGTTCAAGTGGCCGCTCTGCGCAGCGGATTTCAGCCCGGACGCGTCTATTTTTGCCCCGCTTTTGGAATTTTTAAGCATTTTATCAAGATCTTTTTCATTCAATCTGTTATCATTCATTGTAATCCCCCGTTAAACAAAGTATAATAATATTTATGAACGCCAAAGGAGAGTTATGAATGAGAATGATCGTAACTTCAGACAGCCACGGAAACAGCGGCGGCCTGTTTGATATAATCGAAAAACATATAGACGACGCGTCTTTATTTGTAAATCTTGGGGACTGCAATTCCGGCAGGGATCTGGAAAACGCAAAACTGTATTTTGAGAGCAGGCTGAATCTGATCTGCGTCAGCGGAAACTGCGATTTTTCCGGGAACGCGCCGGACGAGCAGAGCATCCGTTTTGCCGGCAAAAAAGTGCTGCTCTGCCACGGGCATACGTACCGGGTAAAATTCGGCCTCTACGATTACCAGAGCAAGGCAGAAAAAGAAGGCGCGGATATTGCCCTGTACGGGCACACCCACACCCCCTGTGTTGAATATAGGAACGGTATTTATTATTTTAACCCCGGCGCGGTCAGAGACGGCGTTTACGGGATCGTGGACGTTACAAAAGCAGGGATCGTTTGCTTTAACGCAAAGATCTGATCAAACCGTTCCTTTTATACCGGTCAGATCGGAAAACACTTCAGCGGCTATGATCAGCCCTGCCGCGGCGGGAACGAACGCCGTACTGCCCGGAACGGTATGCTTGCCGGGAGGCAGTTCGCCCCGGATCCGGTCAGGATCGATCCGCACCGGCTTTTCCTTTGAAAAGACCACTTTAAGCGAATCCACACCTGCTTTTCGGAGCACCGAGCGCATCACGCGCGCAAGCGGGCAGACGGAAGTGCGGTAAATATCATCCACTTCCAAAAGATCCGGGCGGAATTTATTGCCCGTGCCCATGGAACTGATCACGGGAACACCGGCGGATTTTGCCCTTTTGATGATCTCCGCCTTGGCAGTGACGGTATCCACGGCATCCACAACATAATCAAAGTGCGAAAAATCAAACATATCGCTTGTTTCCGGCGAATAAAATAAAGCATGGGTACGGATCTCGGCATCCGGATTGATGCTTAAAGCGCGAGCCTTTGCGGCATCCACTTTCCGCATCCCGACCGTATTTTGCACGGCAATGATCTGCCGGTTGAGGTTGCTTTCGCTGACAGTGTCCGCATCAATCAGATCCAGCGCGCCGACGCCGCTTCTGACGAGCGCCTCTACAACATATCCGCCCACGCCGCCGATGCCGAACACGGCAATACGGCTGTTTTTCAGTTTTTCCACAGCGCCTTTGCCTGCCAAAAGCGCCGTCCTTTCAAAAATATCCATAGCCCAACCATTCCAAACGTGTATTCTTTTAAACAGATTTTAACACAATCCCGCAGAAAATACCACAGTGAAATGAATTTCTTGAAAACGCGCCGCGGCGGTGATATAATATTTTGGCAACAAATCACAAACCTGCTGAAAAGAGGAAGATATTTATGGTATACGATACAATTCTGGACGCCATCGGCCACACCCCGATGATCAGGCTGAACCGGCTCTGCGAGCCGGATTCCGCGCAGATCCTTGTAAAATACGAAGGGGTGAACGTTGGCGGATCCATCAAAACAAGAACGGCGTACAACATGCTAAAACGCGCCGAGGAAAAAGGACTGATCAACGAAAACACCATTATCGTTGAACCGACCAGCGGCAATCAGGGAATCGGTCTTGCGCTTGTTGGCGCCGTGAAAGGCTACAAGATCAAGATCATCATGCCGGATTCCGTTTCCGAAGAGCGCAGAAAACTGGTTCGAAATTATGGGGCGGAAGTGATTTTGATCCATGACGACGGAAATATCGGAAAATGCATTGAGGAATGCATGGAGACCGCCAAGCGCATGGCGGCAGAGGATCCGAATGTTTACATACCCGGCCAGTTTGAAAACCCGGATAACCCGAAAGCGCATATCTACCACACCGCCGTTGAAATTCTGGAACAGGTGGGCGGCGAGATTGACGGCTTTTGCAGCGGCGTGGGCACCGGCGGCACGATCAGCGGGATCGGCGAAGTGCTGAAAAGGCAGAATCCCTCAATAAAGATCTGGGCTGTGGAGCCTGAAAATGCCGCGATCCTGAGCGGCGGTTCCGTGGGCACCCACTTGCAGATGGGTATCGGCGACGGACTGATCCCCGAAAACCTGAATACAACGATCTACGAGCATATCTGCGTTATATCTGATGCCCAAGCCATAGAAACAGCGAAACGCCTGGCATCGGAAGAAGGCATTATGTGCGGCATATCCAGCGGATCAAATGTTGCCGCAGCGATTAAACTTGCACGCAGGCTTGGAAAAGGCAAAACGGTAGTAACCGTTCTGCCGGACACGGGCGAACGGTATTTCAGCACCGTTTTGTTTGACGACTGATTTCAGCGTTTTTTAGTAAATTTGACAATTTTTATAAGAAAAGCCGTGCATTGCGCACGGCTCTTTTTTTATAGTTTTACAAAATAATGCAATTTTTTGCAGGTTTATTGACACAATTCCAGCAAGGTGGTACGCTATACATAGAGAATCTATGCATAAGGTTCCAATCTATTTAAATCTATACAGCAAGGAGGTTTTGCTTTGAAAATCAGTAGAGAACTTATAAGCGGAAGTACACCGATAATGGTGCTTTCGGTTATAAAAAGTGAAGATATGTACGGTTACCGGATTATTCGGGAACTGGAAACAAGGAGCGAAAATGCCTTTTCACTGAAAGAGGGCACGCTCTATCCCATTCTGCACGCGCTGGAAAAGGAAAAGCTGGTAGAAAGTTACTGGGTAACGGCGGACGGCAGAAAAAGAAAATACTACCACATCACCAAGAAAGGAGCAAAGCGCCTTGCGGAAAAGAAAAAGGAATTTGAGGAGTTCAGCATTTCCGTATCCAAGGTACTTAACTATGCGTAATGAACGAAAAAGAATTTCTGCAGCAGGCAACTTCTAAAATATACAGTTTCCGCAAAAAGCAGATTATTGCAAACGAACTTCATGATCATATCCAGTTAAAAAAGAAAAGATTTGAAGAGGCGGGTTACACCGAAGAACAGGCAGAGGAAAAAGCCGTGGACAATATGGGCGATGCAGAGGAGATTGCCAAAACGCTTGCCGAACTGCACAGATCAAGATTTAACTGGATTGATTTGCTGGCTCTTCTTATAACTTTGGCGGTTATTTGCGCAGCGCACTACCTGCTGAACGGCTACGCATTCGGCGACCCGGGTGTAATCTCTCTTCTTATATGCGGAATATTTTTTGCAAGCGCCGTATATTTTTTATTTGCGGCATACACTGTTTCAAGAAAAAATGTGTTTGCCGCCTGCTATCTATTCAGTGGTGGAATGTGCATTGCTCTTATCAGAGAACTTGCGGCGCAAATCAGTGGGCTGACAGGCGGCAGTATTGAAAATCTTAAAACATATATCTTTAGCGGCAGTATTGATTTTTCAGAAAGTATTAAAGGCAATTCAATGGCAAACACAGCCGTTTTGATTTTCGGAATATTATTTGGCGTTACAGCCATTATTGCTCTCGTTCTTGCGATAAAGAAAGAACTTGATCGGCAGTCGAAAGCAGACATTATTATTACTAAATTCTTTACAGCAGTTTTCGTTATACTGTTTGCGGTATCCGCTGTAATTTCCGCATATTTCGGAATCAGCACGGTAAGCCGGGTGCAGGCGCTGCGAAGTGAATACAACAGCGCTTTTGAATTACTGACACAACTTGAGAAGAACTGCCGCACGCAGGAAGAGGCTGCGGAATTTATTGAAAATTCGGAATATGATTTTTACCGCAACGAAGAAAACGGAAAGATTGAGGGTTACGGTTTCGGCAGTAATCTATTTTATATTACCGTTGAATTTTACCATGAGGAAGATAAAATTCAGTATGAAGAAGTCGGCGGAATACCAGGAATATATCTTGATTTACTCCAGGATCAAAACGACGCGAAGGCGGCAAGTTATGTATATTCGGTAACTTTGGCGATTGATGACACGCCGTTTGAAAACGGATACGATTCAATTACTCTGCGGGATTTAAAATCTGACGAAGACGAGATTAAGGAATTATACAGTTTTATACCATATGAGCACACAACACAAGAAGAGATAGAATACTATACGCAGTACACGCCCGTAACATATAAATTCATCAAATATAAGCAAGGGCTTGCAACAAGCCGAATAACATATCAATATCTTGAAGATTCGGGCGCGTTCAGCGATATGCACTATTTTGAAATCAGCAGAGAATCGCAGGAACTGCTTGATTTTAAAGAAAAGGAATCCGAAATAACCGAGATCCTGAAAACCGCAAATCTGGACAACAGCGCTGAAATCGCCCGACTTACAGAAACAACCGCCGTTAAAAGCATATACACCCCGGAGGGATATGCCGCGCGGATAAACTTGATATGTAACTGGATAAACAAGAATTCCCTGGCGTACTATTACAAAGACAAACTTAAAGATGCTCACGGTGAACTGACTTCATATAAAATATCCGGCGACTGGCAGTTTACAGTTTTAAGATACAGCGATTTTGATATTGCAATATTTGAAAACGGTGTTCCGATAATGGATACTTTTGCTGTGCCGCTTGATATATATGTTAAAGAAACGGATTTAAACGGCAAGCGCCCGTTTGAAATTTATACCGATAATAACGGATTTATTAAATATTCGTTTGACGGCTGTTTCTTTGATAAACAGGGGCTTTGCTACGGCGATACGGAAAAAATTCGATATTACACTGAAGGCGGTGAAACTTACCGCTATTATTCAACAGTTGATAATGAAAACCCTGACCCTGAAACAAGAAAACGTTACTATCTGCAAAACATGGACGGCGAAACATATCCGAGCGATAAATGCTTTATAGACCAAAATGGATGGCTGGTAATAGACAAACAGGGCGCAATAAAAGAAAGCACAGACGGCACATATAAAAATTCCGCCGGTGAAGTATTTACCGCGGTATTTAAAACGAGCTGGGACGAAAACGGCAACTTGGTTGATGTGAATGCATACGAATAAAGCGGCACAAGCAAACGGGGCGGATACATGCGATCCGCCCCGTTTCGTCTTATTGCACAAAAACAGCGCATTAAATTATTCAATATTACTGGTTGATAAGATACGGGATTATGCAGTATAATGAGGAAAGCCGAATACGGCAATATTTATTTTATACGGTGATAGAAATGAAAAAAGTGATCGTAGTTTCAAAAACACATCTGGATCTGGGTTTTACTGATTTCGCATCCAGAATCAAACGGAAATACATTGAAGAATACATACCGGGCGCGATTAGCCTTGCTGAACAGTTGAACCAAAACGGCAGCAAAAAATTTATATGGACCACAGGCTCATGGATTCTGAAAGAGGCGCTTTTAAAGGGAGACCGTATGCAGCGGGAACGCCTGAAAAAAGCTATTGCGCAGGGAAACATTGTGCCGCATGCCATGCCGTTTACAACGCACACGGAACTGCTGGACGAGGACACGCTTGACTACGGACTTTCCATAGCGGACGATCTGGACAAACTGCGCGGCAGAAAAACAACGGCGGCGAAAATGACCGATGTGCCGGGGCACACCAAAGCGCTGGTTCCCCTGCTTGCAAAACACGGCATTAAACTTCTGCACATTGGCGTAAACGGCGCGTCCGCGCTTTGCAAGGTGCCGCCGTGTTTCCTTTGGAGATGCGGGGGCGCTGAAGTGGTTGTGGTCTATTCCGGAGACTACGGCGGCGCATTTCAAAGCGATCTTGTGGACGAAGTGCTGTATTTTGACCACACGCTTGATAACCGCGGTACGCCGGCGCCGTCCAAAATTATCGGCAAACTTGAAAAGATAGAAGCAGAATTTCCCGGCTATACGGTGGAGGCAGGCACGCTGGATGAATTTGCAGACGTCATTTGGGAAAAGCGGCATGAATTGCCCGTTGTAACAAGTGAACTCGGCGACACATGGATCCACGGCGCAGCGGCAGACCCATATAAAGCCGCGGCGCTGCGCGAACTGACAGCGCTGAAAAACAAATGGCTGCAAAGCGGTGAAATGGTAAGAAATTCCGAGGAATACATTGGTTTTACAGATAACCTGATGTGTGTTGCCGAGCACACATGCGGCATGGATATGAAAACCTATTTGGGCGATTACGAAAACTACCTGAAAAAAGATTTTGAAAAGGCGAGAAAAAAGGGCGTTTCCGCAATACGCCATCCTTTCCGCGATTATCCGCAAAACATGATCATTGCGCTCGGCAGGATCGCCGGCTGCAACAAGCCGGCGAATTACAGAACGATAGAAAAAAGCTGGGAAGAACAGCGCGAATATATTAAAAACGCCGTTTGCTGCTTAAGTGATACAAGAAAAAAGCGGGCGGAAAACGCACTGAAAAAACTGATTCCCGAAACGCCTGAAACCTGCGCCAAAAAGTTTGATATTGCAAACGTGCTTACGGCAGGCAAATGGCAGCTCAAGATCAGCAGCACCGGCGCAATTGAAAAACTCGCCTGCGGCGGAGACGAAATAATCCGGGAAAACACAGCGTGCGCCGCAGAGTATATCGGTTTTAATGACGATGATTACGATTTCTGGCTGAATCATTACAGCAGGGATATTGAAAAGAACGCGCACTGGGCGATTTCTGACTTTTCCAGACCGCTGCTCAAATATGTAAAAGGCAAATACCCGAGCGGCAGATTTCCTTACAGGCTGAACGGCGCTTATCAGACCGGTGCGGATCAGGTTCTGGCCGATCTGCAATGCGACCCGTCTGTTTGTGAGGAGCTTGGCGCGCCGAGGCAGATACAGATCCTGTATACCCTGAAAGAAAACGGACTGACCACGGAACTCTCCTGGTTTGAAAAAGACGCAAACCGCCTTACGGAGGCGATCTATTATCACCTGATGCCGGCAAACGGAAAATTTGAACTAAAGAAGATCGGTGAATGGATTGATCCGTATGATATTGTAGATAACGGCGGCAAAAACATACACGCTGTGCAGTGTGCGCGGCTTAAGACGGACAAAGGCAGTTACATCTTCAAAAACTGCCATGCGCCGCTGCTTTCACCGGGTAAAGGCAAGATCCTGCACTATGACAATAAGGTGGATAGCATTGCCGAAAACGGAATCACATATATTTTGCAAAACAATGTTTGGGGCACGAATTTTCCGCTTTGGTACGAAGAAAACGCCCGCTTTATCTTTCGCATAACGGAAGAATGATTCATCTAAAGATCCTATAAAATGCTGACAGCACACGGAACACCGTGTGCTGTTTTTTGTAACAAAATTTAATTGTGTATTCTGCCGGCATATTGTAATTGCCCCAAGGGTTGCTATAATGAAAGAAGAGGGTTTATGGCGAAAAGCCGTTTTCGCGTGGCGAAATACTAATTAATAACATATATTTTATAGTATAATAATATATATTGTTATTTTTAGGAGATTTTTGAAATTTATGATAAATATTACGATATGTGACGACTCACCCGCATACGGCGAAATACTGGAACACAAGATCAGAACATGCATGCGTGATCTGGACATGGAATATACCCTTTCCTACTTTAATGACCTGAACGGTTTGGAGGAAGGAATCAAGAAGAACCAAACGGATATTCTGTTTTTGGACCTTATGATAAACGGCCGCAATTCGGCGGACTGGGTATCCGCCTTTCAAAAAAGCACAAATGTGCAGATCATTTATATGACTTCTTATCCGGAAGAGGCATATTCGATCTCTGAAACAGAGCACACATATTACATCATCAAAAACCACCTCACCCCTGATATACTGAAAAGCGCGATCGTAAAAGCGCTTCAGAAACTATCCAAAAAAGACCCGAATCTTAAGATCATCCGTTTCGGCAGCAAAAGTTACACGGTAAACCTGCAAAATATCGTTTACATAGAAACATTCAACAACAATATCTCCATACACATGATCAATGCGCAGGTGCTGAAGATCTATATGCCGTTATCCCGGTTTTCAGAAAACCTGCCGCCGTATTTTTTGCAGTGCCACAAGAGTTTTATGGTAAACATGAATCATATCACCAGTTACGAACCGCATAAATTTACGCTTTTCACCGGCGGCACCGTACCGATCCCGGTTAAGAAATACAAATATGTAATTCAAAAATACACGGATTATATAAACAACATTTAAGGGTGTGACCGTTAATAGATGATAATCCAGCTTACAGAATTTTTCCCGTGGGGACTGATTATGAATCTGCTGCGCGGGGCAATATGCTTTAATATTACTCATGCGATACTGAAAGACAAATACAACGCGTTCGTTTCCTGCGGCAGCATTCTTGCGTTTTCACTGCTCTATTCTTTTTTAACCTATACATTTCTGGATTACCGAACGGAAATGCTGCAAATGGCGGGTTATTATATTCTTTTAACGGTGATACTGATCTTCACATCGGAAGGCGGTTTTTTTGCAAAGGCATTTTCCTCCGTCAGCGCGCTTTTGTCCTGGACCGGCGCTGCCCTGCTGTTTAGCGCGGCAACGCAATCGACGGGAAAAGATACTGTTCAATCCGGTATATCATATAATATTCCGCTTGTGGATTTCATGATGTATATCGTATTTATGTTTGCATTTTCGTTTATTGTGGCGTTCCTGTTCAAAATAATAAAAGCAAAGATCAGCAAAAAGATGAAATATGAAAAGAAATATGTGATCTATTTTATCTTTCCGGTAACGCATATGATGTACACAATGCTGATTGTTGTGATCCTGCGGGCTTTTGACGATAACACATATCATCATTTTATCTCCGAATATCCGGCATTTGAAACCGTTTTTTCCCTGTGTGCGGCAATCTGTGTGCTGGCTGATTTTTTGATCATCTTTATGGTGGACAGGCAATCTAAAACAGAAAACGAAAACAGCAGATATGAGCGGCAGCTGCTTAAAAATCAGATGGATTACCAGCAGACCAAAATGCTGGCGGACGAAAAAAACGAATTCAGAAAACTGAAACATGACCTTGCCAATTTGCTGACGACCGCGCAGGGCTTTATAGAGATCGGGAAGCCGGAAAAGGCTTTAGAAATCTTAAAAAGCACGGAAAAGGATATAAACGAACTTGCCGGAATCCCGATCTGCGCAAACGAAACCGTAAACACGGTATTTTACATCAAACAGCAACTGGCGCACGAACTGGGCGTTGACATGAATATTGAAGTGGAGCAGACGAGCGCGCTGCTTGTGGACGATTATTCCGTTTGCAGGATCATGCACAATATACTGGACAACGCTTTATACGCCGCAGCCGAAACCGATGCAAAACGGGTGCACTTAACCGTAAAGATTGATGAGGATGCCTTTGCCCTGGAATGCAAAAATTCCTGCGCACAAAGCAGCAAAAAGCGAAAGCGCAAAGGCGACCACGGGCACGGCATAAGCATTATAAAAGATATCGCCGGAAAATACGGCGGAATCTATACGGATCAAAAAGAAAACGGATTATTTTGTTCTAAGACCGAACTCAAAAACCTGAAGTTATCCGACAGTACCCCACCCCCCACCAGAAATTTGGCTTAACCACGCGGTTTTATAGACTTCTAAGCATAATTTTAAACGCAAATCTCATAAGCTCAGCAACAGCAAAATTTTATAATCCGTAAAAATTAACGCTATGATTTCAGGGGATCAAAAAAGACGAAGTGTACACTTCGTCTTTTTTGATCAACGCGAAAAGAGAAAATCTGCAAAGCGGTAAGATCATTTTTTGGATCTTGCCGCTTTGCGTTCCATACGCATCTTTTCCGCATACCGTTCTTTTTCCTTTACCTCTTTTCGAGCGGCGGCTTGTTCCAATAGAGTTTAACATCCTCTACACCTGTTTTGATTTTCTTTTTCAGATCACGCATACATTCGCCTTCTGTTCTATACTTTTTGCTTTTATTCTTCAAAACAGATCAATACGGCGCTTTTGGGATCCACTTTAAGGGATAACCTGCCGTTGAAAACGGGGATCTCTTTTAGAAACACATTGCCGTTTTCTGTGATCTGAAACAACTTTGCCTTGCTGTATTTACCGTTGATCGTATTCCAAACTCTGTTACAGCCATTTCGGCTGTATGCAATAAAACAGTTTTCCTGATGCACAAAAGGCAGGCACAGATCATCCCTATCTTTTAAAACATTGCCGTTTTGAACGATTCTTCCGCCCTGATTATAGGATATGATACCGTCTGAAAATTCACACCGCTCATTCACGCCGAACCCTTTTATGGCAAGCCTTTTATGCCTGCACAGAAAATGGTAAGGCACCTGCACCGTTGCAAAATCGTGAATAAAATCCTGCACCCAGTTTTGATTTTGCGGTTTGATAATATCCTCGCCGTGCATATTTCCGTAAAGATAATTTCTGTACCTTTTATTGCGAAAGATACCGCCCGAATAGATCTGAGGCGGCGTATCAATGATTTCTTTTCTTGTCATCCTGTAACACCACCAGCTTGCCGGAATCAGGCCAACCGTGTCCATAGGCGCAGAATGATGATGCTCCCTTGGCACGCCTAAAAACGGGCGGTTCGAAAGATCTTCCGTTTCCTTATAGGTAAATTCCGAAGTGATATCTATTCCCTTTTCACGCACATATTCGATCATTTTTCTGCGCCCCGCCTGCATTTCCTTAATGGAAACATCAGGGGCGTAATTTTTATAGCACTGAAAATTATCCACATGAATCGTTTTTGCCTCGGAAAGAAACGGCAGAGTATCCAGCAATCTGTTAAACTGCCTTTTAAAAAGCCCGGATTCCCAATACGCTTTATGGTCTGTTTTATAACATGCCCGTCCGTTATATTTTTCAATGGCATGAATCTTTCCGTTTTTCTTTCTGATCAGCGCGCCCGCCTTTACAAAATCCGGGAAAGACGGCGCGTTATCATACGCATCGTTAAAATTGATATGCACGCTGATAACGGAATTGTATTTTTTTGCCTCTTGATAGAGCCAAATAAAACGATCACGGGCTGTTTTATCCTGCGGCCTTTTGAGCGCTGCGTTGACTTCAAAAAAATCCGGATATTTATCATCATGGCCAAGATACTGCCAACCTACAAGATAATAGATCTTCGTGATCCCCTGCGTAATATGATCGATCTTTTTGACGGCGTCCAGCGCCTGCTCAAAATTCATAAGCACATGGCTTTTAGAGCCGTCTTTTTCCGGATATGCCATACCCAGTTTCATCATCATGCAATTTGTGTAATCATAGCAATACAAATTCTTCTTCATGTTTTTACCCCTTATGAAAGCCGTTTGAAACGGCAGAATACGCTATCATATTTACTATACACCCGAAAGCGGAGACAAAACTTTATATTTTCCGCCAAAAGATTTAGAAATGTGATCATAAAAAAGAGCAGGATTTCTAAAAAATCAAATTGAATTCTGTAGTTATCCGCTCAAATTTCATTATACAATGGAATCACGGCAAAATTTATAAAATGAAAAAACAAGCAAAAAGCAAGAACCTTGATGAAGAATGCTAGGAAAGCAAATCATGGATTTCCGTTGCTGTGGAGGTAATTATGACAGAAAAACAAATGAACGACTATCTTTTGCAGATTGACGAAGTCATTAAAAACGGCAAATACAAAGACGAATGGGAAAGTCTTGCAGAATATCCGGTTGCCAAATGGTACAAAGAGGCGAAATTCGGAATTTTCATTCACTGGGGCATTTACAGCGTGCCCGCATTTCTGAGCGAATGGTATTGCCGGATGATGTATTATAAAGGCAACCCCTGCCGCTGGCACCATGTATTAAAATACGGAAAAAATTTCAATTACAGAGATTTCATTCCTATGTTTAAGGCGGAAAAATTCAACGCAGACGAATGGGCAGAATTCATAAAATCAAGCGGCGCAAAATTTGTGATGCCCGTTGGAGAACACCACGACGGATTCAAAATGTATGATTCCGACCTGAACGAATGGACCTCCGTAAACATGGGGCCGAAAAGAGATATTCTGGGCGAACTGAAAGCCGCCTGCGAAAAGACAGGCATTATTTTCTCCACCTCAAGCCACCGTGCGGAGCATTTTTGGTTCTTAAACGGCGGTTCCACGCTGGGCATAAAAAATGAAACGCAGGATGAAAAATACCGGGAATTTTACGGAGAATGCCGCAACATACACAAAAGGAACAATCTGTTTACTATGCTTAAGCAGGAGCACGGGATAGAACCAACCGAAGAATGGCTGAAAGACTGGCTTGTTTCCTCCTGCGATCTGATAGACCGCTATCAGCCGGCGTCTCTTTTCTTTGACTGGTGGGTTTCCTACAAAGCGTTTCGGCCGTATATGAAAAAATTTCTTGCCTATTATTACAACCGCTCACTGGAATGGGGCAAAGAAGTGTGCGTATATTACAAATCCGACGCCGTTATGTATAACTGCGCCATTTTTGACCGGGAACGCGGTCAGCTTGAAAACATCAGCCCATACATTTGGCAGGGAGAAACCTCCACCGCGTACAACGCATGGAGTTACTGCACCACCAACCACTTTAAAAAGCCGGAGATCGTTGCCTGTAATCTTCTGGATGTCATCTCCAAAAACGGATGCTTTGTGCTGAATCTGGGTCCCAAGGCGGACGGAACATTCTGCGCAGAAGAAAAACATATCATCTCCGAGCTCGGCAAATGGACAAAACAAAACGAGGAAGCGATCTGGGGAACACAGCCTTACAAAGTCTTTGGCGAAGGCAAAAAGCAAAAGGGCGGATCTTTCACGGAACATTTCAGTTATACCTCTAAAGATTATCGCTTTACATGCAAAACGGGCGTTGTTTACGCTTTTGCGCTGAAACCTGCCGGGAAAGACAGATTCAGAATAAAATCGCTTGCGGACACCATGGATCTGTTCCACTGCGTTATTAAAAACGTATCCGTACTCGGAACCGGTGAAAGCGTGGATTTTTCACAAAACGGCAAATATCTTTCCTTAAAACTGAGCAAAAAAATAACCGGCACCATGCCGATATGCTTTAAAATTGAAGTAGACTGATCAACAGTACTATTCAGAGCAGGATGTGATCGTATGAGCGGCAAAGATCTGTATATACCCTATATTCCCAAAATGCCCGATCAGATCGGGGAGCATGAAAATCTGAAACAATGCATCACCAACCGCGTGCGCGGCGAATGGAAATTTCTGTTTCGGGAGATAAAGGACATTCCGTCTCCCTATGCAAAAGATCAGGATTATGATTTTGACACGATCAACGATACCGAATGGCAGGAGGTGATCGCGCCCTCCTCTCTGATCATGCAGGGCTTTGACATAGAAAACAACACGGAATACTATTACAAGCGAACGCTGAAACTGCCCAAAAGAAACGGTTCGGAAAAGTTTATACTGCGTTTTGAAGGCGTTTACTCCAACGCAAGAGTATGGGTCAACAACAGATACATAAAAACGCACTTCGGCGGCTTTACGCACTGGGACTGCGATATTACCGCCTTTGCAGACCAGAAAGAGATTACGCTGATCATAGGCGTTACTGATGCAGAGGGCAGCAAAAAAGGCATTTGGAACCCCGGTGGCGAAAAAATAAGCAACGCCGCCTGGACAAGTTATTACGCGCATTGCAACATAGGCGGAATCATAAGAAACATAACACTTTTTGCTCTGCCGGAGCACTATATTGCAAGAACGCATATCCATACCTTTTTACACGCAGACCATGCCGTTGTGGAAACCTGCATAGAAGCCGCGGCAAAAGGCAAAAAGGCTGCAGCAGAGATCTCCATCCAAGACAAAAACGGAAACACCGTTGCGCAAAAGACGGTTTTTCTTGAAAAGAAAATTCCCGAAGCCACGGAAAATACGTATAATTTTCCGCCGGATGAAAAATGGAAAAAAAGCCATAAAAAGGCTTTTAAAAATGACGAAAAGTACAAAGGACTTTTTGTTGCAACGCCAAATGATTTTTCAGCCGAACACGCCGCAAAAGCAACGCTTGCAATCCGCGAGCCTCTGCTTTGGGACGCGGAACATCCAAATCTGTATGCACTGCGTGTAAAGCTGCTGATCAACGGAAAAGCGCAGCAGGAAAACACATATAAAATCGGCATAAGAGAAATCACATACGGCGGCAGAAACGGCACGGCGGCAAACAAGGTATATGTAAACGGAAAAGAAATAAAACTGCACGGCGTCTGCAGGCATGATGTTTCCCACCGTTACGGGCGCTCTTTAACCAAAGAAGAGATCTACAATGAGATTCTGACTTATAAAAAGAACAATATAAACTTTATCCGAACATCCCACTACCCTGCCGACGACTACATGCTGGAAGCGTGCGACGAACTCGGAATGTATGTGGAACAGGAAAACGCCGCGTGTTTTAAAGGCGCCAATAATTTTGAGATCTTCAACGCGCCGCAGGAATTTTTGCAGTCTTTTGCCGAGATGATTGAAAGCGCAAGAAATCATCCCAGCGTTATTATATGGTCGCTTGCCAACGAATCGGGTTTTGAAAAGACATATGGTTTCCGGGCAGAATATAATTACGTGAAAAGTGTAGATACTACCAGGCCGGTGATCTTTAGTTATCCGCATCTTGTGCACTCAAAGCCGCTGCCTTATGACATTAAAAGCAAACATTACGCCAAAGTAACCGGCCCACTTGGCGACAAAAAAGCACCCCTTTTGCATGATGAATTTGCGCATGTAGCCTGCTACAACATCTCCCGCCTGCAAAGCGACAACAGCGTTCGTGATTTCTGGGGCGAAAGCATCCGCACAGGCTGGAACAGCATATTCCGTACGGACGGCGCGCTCGGCTGCGCGATCTGGGCGGCAATTGACGATGTGTTCTGCATCCCTGCGGGAACGCGGGAACGGCATCAGCAGCATTCCGAGGGGCCGTATGCCGGATACGGAGAATGGGGCTGTATTTTTGATCTGTTCAAGCGGGAAAAGCCCGAAGCATATCTTACAAAAAAAGCGTTTACCCCGGTATTTGTGGAAGAAAGCAAAACGGAATTTAAAGAGAATGTGATACTGCATGTTCAAAACCGCTTTGACCATACTGATCTGAACGAAGTAAAGATGGTTGTTTCCGACGTAACAGGTATTCTTTACAATGCTCACATCACTTCCTGTATTGCGCCGCATGAAAACGGCACAATAGAATTCAAAAACACGGGTGCAGACCGATACCGGATTCAATTTTATTTCGGCAATATTCTGGCAGACACATATTTAGTTGCGAAAGGCGGCACCGATAAAGGAACAGAACCCGAGCCTGCCGGCACGCAGGATATAACAGAATGCCTGGAACTGCCGGGCGATACCCTGATCTGCAAAAGAGCAAAGTATAAAATCGTAAAATATCTAACAAAAGACAGAATCAATATAAAAATCATTCCGAAAAACAATTTCGCTTTATTTGCCGACCCCAACAACTGCGTTTTGAAATTAAAACTAAAGCAAGGGGTCAAATCGGTTTCATGGGAGAGGAATGCGCAGTATTCCGTCTATCCGGCAGGCCATATCGGCCGCCCGGCCGGCACTGCCTATCCGCTTGGCACAGACAATGCATACGGCATTATGCCTGAATCGCCCTGGGAAAAGGACAATGAAAATTATTTTCTTTATCCGCAATCCCGCGGCAAGCGCGAAATATCGAACGATTTCATGACCCGGCGCAACAATATAAAAAAATACACCGTTTCTTTGGAAAACGGTAAAAGCATTCACATTTTCAGCAGAGACGCCGATATCAACGCCTGCGTATGCAGAGTGGCAAACAACCAGAACGACTTTGAACTGCAGATCACGAAGGGCTGTTATTATCCCGACCTGCAATGGGGTAATGCTTTCGGAAAAAGATTTCGCAGATTCAGCGATATGGTGATCGCCTTTTCACTGTGCTGTACAAACGAACAGCCTAACAAATCGGCTGCTGATGGTAACGCCTGAATCCGGCAATAAAAAAAGAGGTTATCTTTACGATAACCTCTTTTTTTTGGTGAAAGCGAGTGGGCTTGAACCACCGACCCCCTGCATGTGAAGCAGGTACTCTAACCAGCTGAGCTACGCCTCCAAAAAATATTAAACTGCGTGTTTCTCCGGCAGTTGGTGAAAAATGTCGCCGCGAGCGAATGGCTCACGGCGAATGGAGCTACTGGTCGGACTCGAACCGACGGCCTGCGCATTACGAATGCGCTGCTCTACCAACTGAGCCACAGTAGCATATTTAATTTTTTCTTTTACTCTGTTTTGGTTTTAAAACTATCCTTATCTTCAGCCTTTGGCCTGCGCATATACGGTCAGAAATATAGTCGCTCTGCTTGCTCTCGCTTCGCATTGCTCGTTATTTCTTCCCCGGCGAAACTCCCTTCCTCTGCCGCCGGCAGCGGTCGTTTCCCCGGCAAATGTCTGCTCTACCAACTGAGCCACAGTAGCATATTTGATTTTATTTTACTCTGTTTGGTTTTAAACCTATCCTCATCTTCAGCCTTTGGCCTGCGCATATACGGTCAGAAATAGAGTCGCCCTGCTCGCTCTAATCCTCATCGACCTGCATTTGCCATTATACAATAAAAACGAGATGAGGTCAAGCATTTTTAAAGAAGTTCATCAAGTTTTTCAAACACAAATTCCACACTTTTCTGCCTGACCTGATTTCTGCCGATCTCACCAAAATAAGTGGTAAACGTTTTAACAGAGCCGTTGACCGAAATTCCAAAACAAACCATCCCCACGGGCTTTTTCGCTGTGCCGCCGCTCGGGCCTGCAATTCCCGTTACGCCTACGCCGACCTCGCTTTGCGCAGTTTGCGCCACGCCGGCAGCCATCTCGTGGGCAACTTTTTCAGACACAACGCCGTATTCACGGATGGTTGCCGCTTTTACACCGAGAAAGCGCATTTTTGCCTCATTCGCGTAGGTTACAAAGGACACATCCAGCACTTTTGACGCATCCGCAACGCTGACAAGCGCGCCGCTGCAAAGACCGCCCGTGCAGCTTTCAGCAAAAGAGATATGCATGCCGTTTCGGATCAGCTTTGAAACAACACTTTCAAAAAGAGAAGTATCACGAAACATAGTTTATAACCTCGCTTAAACTGGCAATCACCGGAACATCGGGGCGCAGATCCTGATTTTTGAACCAGCCCCAGTTCATGCGCAGCGCATGCATACCCGCAGAGAGCGCACCCTGGATATCGTTTACGGGATGATCCCCAACATAGATGCAATCATCCGTTTTAAGGCCGAGTTTTGCGGCGGTATATTCAAAAATTTCAGGCTGGGGCTTAGCAAATTCAAGATCGCCCGAGACTACAAGTATATCCATATAAGGCAACAACCCGCTGTTTTCCATTTTTGTATGCTGAAGCACAGAGGGACCGTTGGTGATCACACCGGTTTTTATACCGCGTTTTCTGAGTTCGGTAAGGAGCGGAATCGCATCCTCAAAAATCACGTTGAAGAAACCGAATTTTTCATCATAGTGGCGCGCAAGGGATTCCGCGCCCGGCGAATCAACCCAGTGCCACATCGTGATCAGTTCTGAAAACCACGCAACGCGGTTTACATAGCCGCCGTTTCCGGTATCAATCATATCCTGTTTTTTCTTTTGCGCATCCTCTTTGGAGATGCCGGGAAAAAACGCCTGCAAAAAAGCGTCCGCATAATGGTCAAACGCCAAAGTTCTGTCCTGCAGGGTCTCATCAAAATCAAATAATACTGCTTTTATCATAATCCAGTTGTTCTTTTAACTCATCCACATTTTTAAATAATTTTTCCGGGCGCAGGTAATGCACGAGTTCCACCGTGATTTCCCTGCCGTAAAGATCTTCATGAAAATCAAAAATATGTGTTTCCGCAAGCGGAACATCCACATGCCAGGTAGGCCGCTCGCCTATATTTGTAAAGGCTTTATAGGATCTTTTACCGATCAGCACACGGCTTTCATACACACCAAAACGCGGAACGATCAGCCCGTTCGGCAGATGCTGATTTATGGTTGGAAACCCAATGGTTCTGCCGCGCTGATCACCTGAGATCACAGGTGCCTCAAAGGTAAAATTATAACCGAGCATTTCATTTGCGGCGTCAATCCTGCCCTCAGTGACTGCTTTACGTATACGTGTGGAGCTAATGGGCTTGCCTTCAAAATCCTGCGCTTCAAGAATGCGCACCCATACGCCGCGTTTTTCAAGGTATTCCCGCATATCGAGCGCAGACCAAGACGCGTTTTTTCCAAAGCGAAAATTAAAACCGCAGAGCACGATTTTTGCGCCGAACCTGCCAAGGATGATCTCGTTGATGAATTCCTCGCCGGTCATATTTTTAATTTTATCAAAATCCGCAAACACGGCATTCGGCCAGCGTTTCTGAAACAGGCTTTTTTGCAAAAGGGAAAACTTATTGTTTACACAGTAAATCACAACATTCTGCGCGCCTGTTACAACGGTTTTATGCGCAAGATGCATACCGTCAAAATCGCCCAAAGCAACTGCCGCTTCGCTTTTTAACTTCTCATAATCACTCATCATTATTCTACATAGACCCGCTTGACTGCGAGTTCGTTTTCCTGTGTTTCCCCAAGCCCGAGAAACGCATTTTGCGGTGAAAAAACACGCACCAGCGCGCCGCATTCCGGTCTTTTTCTCAGCCGGGCAAGTTCAAGCGCACCGCCGTTTTTGAACCGGACGCTCTGCGCGGGGCTGACTGTAATTTTGGGATAGGAGCCGAGCGCTGCCTCCACGGGAACCAAATACTTTTCAACACCGTTTTCCTGTTTTGCCGCGTCTTTAAGCTGCGCAAGCGTTACGCAGTCCTTTTGCGTAAATCCGTAAGCAAACGTGCGCTCAAGTGCTGTCATCACAGCGCCGCAGCCAAGTTTTTTACCCAGATCATCGATCAGTGTGCGAATATACGTGCCCTTAGAACAGAGCACATCGATCTCATATTCCTTTCGTTCTTCATCGAACGAGATCAATTCCAGCCGTTTGATCTCCGCCTGCCTGGGCTGCCGTTCAATCTCCTTGCCCTGCCTTGCCAATTCGTAAAGCCGCTTTCCGCCGACCGATACAGCAGAATACATGGGCGGGATCTGCGTGATGACGCCCCGAAACGAATTCAATGCGTTTTCCACATCCGCCGCCGTACAGCAGACCGGAAATTCGCCGGTAACCGTGCCGGTAATATCCAGCGTATCTGTTGTTTTTCCCAACACAAAGCGGGCGCGGTAACCTTTATCACTTTCCGGATAATACGCCAGAAATCTTGTGGCGCCGCCGAGCATGACGGGCAGCACGCCCGTTGCAAGAGGATCCAGTGTGCCCATATGGCCGCATTTTTTCTGCCCGGTGATCTTTCTGACCTCAGAACAGACAGAAAAGGAAGTTCTGCCCGGATCCTTGTTGATGCAGAGTATACCGGTCATCCGAGAATCTCCGCGCATTTTGCAATAATACGTTTTTTCGCTTCTTCTACAGAGCAGTCAAAACGGCACGCCGCCGCCTGCGCGTGGCCGCCGCCGCCAAAATATTTAGCAAGATCCGCCGCGTTGACGCTTTCATAGGTGCGCAGAGAAGCCTTGCACGTTTTATCTTTCTTTTCCCGAATGGTGATGCCGATCTCAACGCCCTCGATCTGCCGGGTGAGCGGCGCGAGCGCCTCCGTTTCCTGCTCATTGGAACCGGTCTTGGCGTACATCTCCTGTGTAACGGTAATCACGGCAACTCTATCTTGACAGAAAAGCTGAAGTCCGTTTAGAGCAAGGCGCTCCAGATTCACATAGGTTTTGGACTTTGTTTCAAACATTTTACGGTTGATCAGGCCGTTATTTGCACCGGCATCGATCAGTTTTGCGGCAATACGGTAGGAATGCGCCGTTGTTGACGCATACCTGAAACAGCCGGTATCCGTGGAAATGCCTGTATAAAGGCAGTTTGCGATCTTTTCATCGATCGGCACACCGAGTTCGTTGATCACATCATAAATGATCTCGCACGCGGCAGGCGCATCCCGCAGGAGCAGATTGCCGGCATACTCGGTATTGGTTAAATGATGATCTATGCAAAGATCCACCCTGCCGGAATACTTGTTTTGAAGATTGCCGAGCAGATTTTCCGTTGCAACATCCACGGCAACGATATATTCTTCCTGAAACGGCTTACAATGCAGATCTTCATAGAGATAACTGTATTTTGCCGGGATCTCATCATCATTAATGACCCGAGCAGTCTTGCCGAGTTTAAGCAGCGCACGCAAAAGCGCAAAGCCGCTGCCCAGCGTATCCCCGTCCGGGTGCGCATGGGTTAAGATCAGAATATTATCGTGCTCTTTTAACAGTCCGGCACAAGCCTTAACATCAATTTTCATTTGAAGTATCCTTTAACTTTTCAAAAATCTCCATTCCCTTTTGAATGGAATCATCCGCTGTGAACGTTAATTCCGGAGCTTTTCTTAAATGAAGATGATTGCCGAGCTCACGGCGCAGAAAGCCGGCGGCGCTTTTTAAGCCTTTGCACGCCTCTTTTGCATCGTCCAACCCGTCCATAGAACTCACATAGACCTTGGCATAACCAAGATCGTTTGAGACTTTGACATTTACGACCGTCAGCAATTTCCCCTGCACGCGCGGATCTTTGAGTTCACGCATCAGAGAAATCAGTTCGCGGCGGATATCCTCTGAAATCCTGTCTATACGATAACCTGCCATAATCAATCCCTGTATTCTTCAACAACATAGCATTCAAAGACGTCGCCGGGTTTCAGATCATTCCAGTCTTCCAGCGAGATACCGCATTCGTAACCGGAAGAAACTTCCTTAACATCATCCTTGAAACGCTTAAGATTTTTAATCGGCGTATCGGCGATCTGCTTGCCGTTTCTCATCACGCGGACTTTGCCGTTGCGGCGTACCGTGCCGCTTGTTACGATAGATCCGGCAATGGAACCGACGCTGGAAACGGTATAGATCTCTCTGACTTCCGCCGTGCCGGTATCCACATCACGGTATTTCACAGAACGCATGCCGCGCATTGCGGATTCAATATCCTCGATCAGATCATAGATAATGTTATACTGCTTGATCTCAATGCCGTCCCTTGCGGCGTTTTCCGCGGCATCCGGCTCAACACCCGTTGCAAACGCAACGATGATGGCGTTTGAGGCATTGGCAAGCATCACATCGGAATCATTTACGGCACCAACCGCGCCATGGATGATTCTGACTCTGACTTCATCGTTTTCGATCTTAAGAAGAGACTGTTTCACTGCTTCAACAGAGCCCTGAACATCTGCCTTAATGATGATATTCAGTTCCTTGAGCATACCCTCTTCCAGTGTGGAGAAGAGATTATCCAGCGTAACTTTATGATACTGCTTGAATTCCTCTTCCTTGGCTTTTTCCTTTCTCTGCTCAACAAGCTGCCTTGCAAGTTTTTCATCCGAAACGGCGTTGAATTCATCACCGCTCATCGGCGCCTCATCCAGACCCATGATCTCAACGGGAACGGACGGGCCGGCGCTGTTTAGCTTTTTGCCGTTATAATCCACCATGGCGCGGATCCTGCCGACAGCCGTGCCGGCAACCACGTAATCCCCTGCATGCAGCGTACCGTTCTGAACAAGGAACGTTGCGATCGGGCCCCTGCCCTTATCCAATTTAGCCTCTATAACAACACCTTTTGCGGTTCTGTTTGGATTCGCCTTAAGTTCGCTCATCTCAGCAACAAGGAGGATGGTTTCCAGCAGTTTATCAATGCCCGTGCCTGTTTTTGCGGAAACGGGAACACAGATCACATCACCGCCCCACTCTTCCGGCACGAGTTCCTGCTCTGTAAGCTGTTCCATCACTCTTTCGGGGTTGGCGCCCTCTTTATCCATTTTATTGATTGCAACGATGATCGGTATCTGGGCAGCCTTTGCATGGTTGATTGCCTCAATGGTCTGCGGCATAATTCCGTCATCCGCGGCAACAACAAGCACGGCAATATCCGTTGCCATTGCGCCGCGCGCACGCATAGCGGTAAATGCGGCATGGCCGGGTGTATCCAGAAACGTGATTTTCTCCCCGTTTACATCCACCTGATAAGCACCGATCGCCTGTGTGATGCCGCCTGCTTCGGTGGAAGTAACATCCGTATGCCGGATCGCGTCCAGAATAGACGTTTTACCGTGATCTACATGGCCCATAACGCAGACAACCGGCGGACGTGTAACCGCGTTTTCATCATCCTCGATCTCTTCCTCAATGATCTGCTCTTCAATGGAAACTTCCACTTTCTTTTCTACTTTTGCGCCGAGTTCCGTGGCAACGATTGCAGCCGTATCATAATCGATAACTTCATTCACCGTGGCCATAACGCCGAGCGCCATCAGCTTTTTGATGACTTCGGTGGCTGTCATACGCAGCAGGGCGGCAAGATCGCCAACGGTGATCTCTTCCGGTATCTGCACCTTGATCTGCTGCTTTTTACGCTGTTCCCTGATACGAGCCAGGCGCTGCTGCTCCGTTTCCTTTTTGGAATGCGCATGGATGCCCTGCGGTTTTTTCTTTCTGTATTGCTTGGACTTCTGATTCAGTTTCTGTTTTTTCTGATAATCGCCCATGGAGGACGCAGGCGCAATATCCTCATACTTCTGATTGTATTTTTCAAGATCTACGCTGTTTACACGCGTATCTACATGGCGCGTTTCGCCTTTGGTTCTTGCCTGGGGCTGCTGCGCGGCCTTTTTCTTGGCTTTTTCCTCCGCGCGCTTGGCCGCCTGCTGCGCCATCTGCAGGATCGCCGCCTGGCTCTGGCGCTTTTTATCCTTTGCCGTAACGGGCTTTTTCTGCTGCTTTTCAGTCTGCTTTTTCTGTTCGCCCGGCGCTTTATCCTGCGTTTCGTTTTGCTTGGTCTGTTTTCTTTTGGCTTCGCCTGCCTCAAAATATTCTTTCAGGCTTTTCACGCTGTTTTGCTGCGTAATTTTATCAAACAGAATGTTAAGTTCGTTCTCTTCGAGGACGGTTGACGCTTTTTTGGCAGGTCCGCCGCAATAATCACCAAGAAGATCAATGATCTCCTTATTGGATTTGCCGAAATCCTTGGCTACATCGGACACCTTTACCTTAATTACCATATATCGAATTCCTCCTTGAATGCGTTTCTTATTCGTTAATAAGAGAGATGATCTTTTTACTGAACTCGGGATTGCAGACCGCCAATATGCCCGCCTTATAACCGCAGGCAAGGAAGATCTCCTCCATAGTAATATCCGCTCTGAAAACACAAACGCCGCTGCCGTGCTTTTCAGCAAGAATACACATATCCCGTTCTGCTCTTTGAGAAACATCACAGGCAAGCACGATTGCCTCGGCTTTTTTGGAAAAAAGTGAATTCACAGCCGCATCGTGCCCCATGGAAAGCGCGCCCGCGCGCTTGGCAATACCGAGCATGGAAAGCAGTTTATTCTTTTGCATTCAGGATTTCCTCTTCCATTTTTGCATAAAGTTCATCCTCTATCTTTACGGAAAACGCCCTTTCGAGCGATTTCTTTTTCTTAGCCTTTTTCAGGCATTCGGGGTTATTACAGATATACGCGCCGCGGCCGTTTTTTTTGCCGGTAAGATCGATGCCGATCTCACCCTCCGGGCTTTTTACGACCCGGATCAGTTCACGCTTATCAAACATTTGCCCGCAGCCGACGCACATTCTTTTTATCTCTCGTTTGGCTTTCATTCGTCTTCACCCGAACCTGTGCCTTCATAGAAACCGGATTCCGGTCTGATATCGATCTTCCAGCCGGTAAGTTTTGCCGCAAGGCGGACATTCTGGCCCTTGTTGCCGATCGCAAGGCTGAGCTGATCATCCGGCACTGTAGCGCGGCAGGATTTTGCCTGTTCGTCCAGGATCTCCACAGAGCAGACATCCGCCGGGGCAAGCGCCGCCGAAATAAATTCGCTGATATCCTCGCTGTATTTCACGATATCGATCTTTTCGCCGTCCAGCGCGTCAACGATCGTGGAAACTCTCTGCCCCTTGGGGCCGATGCACGCGCCGACGGGATCAATCTCATCATCCTTACTGTAAACGGCAATCTTCGTTCTGGAGCCTGCCTCACGGGAAACGGATTTGATTTCTATCGTTCCGTCATAGATCTCCGGAACTTCCGTTTCAAACAGCCTTCTTACCAGACCCGGATGGGTGCGGGAGATCATGATCTTGGGGCCTTTGTTTGACTCCTTGACATCCACAACAAAGATTTTTATATTCTCTCCCTCATGCAGTTTCTCGCCGGGAATCTGCTCGTTTTTCGGCAAAATGGCAACCGACTTGCCGATCTCAAGAGAGGCGCTGCCCGTTACGGGATCGATCCGGTTTACCTTTGCGGTGATGAGTTCCTGATTCTTGCTCTGGAACTCTTCAAGCTGCTTGTTTCTTTCCGCCTCTTTGATGCCCTGGCGGATCACATGCTTTGCGTTTTGGGCAATGATTCTGCCGAACTCCTTGGTTTTGAGCGGAATATCGATCGTTTTGCCCACTTTTGCGGATTTGCGTATTTTCTGCGCGTCCTCCAGCAGGATATCGGTATCGGGATCTTCGATCTCCTCAACCACATTTTTTGTTACGTATACTTTGATCTTTTCTTTTTCCGGATCAATATCGCAGTGCACGATATCCTTGCCGCCGTAATTGTGCTTTGCGGCAACCACGATCGCCGCGGCGATCTTTTCATAAAGGTAATCCGCCGGGATATCCTTTTCCTCCACAAGAAGCCTTACTGCCTCAAAAAAATCCTTATTCATTTTCCTATCAACCTTTCTGTTTACTTATTAAAATCGTTTATATCGAAATCATCCAGTTTTACAAACGATGTTTCTTTCTTTTGAAACGTCATGCTCTCGCCGCCGTCCGCCGCAAGGGTAATCTGCTGATCTTCGTAATTTTGAAGAACACCTGCAAAATCACGCACGCCGTTTACGGGGCGGATCGTTCTGAGCATCACACGCGAACCGATATACTTTTTAAAATGCCACTCTGCTTTCAGTTCCCGTTCAATACCGGGCGAGGACACCTCCAGCGTATAGGACTGGGAAATGGGGTCTGCTTCGTCAAGCGGTTTGGTGATGAGATGCGTAAAATCCACGCAGTCCTCCACGCCTACACCGCCGTCCTTATCAATAAAGATCCTGAGATACCAGTCTGAGCCCTCTTTTTTATAAACAATATCCCAAATCTCCAGAGAAAGCTGCCGGGCATAAGGCTCTACGATCTGCCTGACTCTTTCCGCAACACTTTGCGCCATAAAACCACTCTTTTCAAAAAAGTTCTTTATAAGAATATGAGAGCGGCATTGCTGCCACTCTCACCTTTCGTTTGTATTCTTACGCTAATACTATAATATATAAATTAGAAATTGTCAAGCACTATTTTTAGCGCATTGCAGGATCAGTAGATTCCCTGCGCAAGCATTGCCTCTGCCACCTTTTCAAAACCGGCAATATTGGCGCCGGCAACCAGATTATAACCGAGGCCGTATTTTTCCGCCGCGGCTACCGAATGATTGTGAATATCAATCATTGCCTGGTGCAGTTTTCTGTCCACTTCCTCATAGGACCAGGAAAGGCGCTGGCTGTTCTGGCTCATTTCAAGGCCGGAGACACAAACACCGCCCGCGTTTACCGCTTTGGACGGCGCCACGATCATATTCTCCTGCTCCATAAGGAAATCAAGCGCGTCTGCCGTTGTTGGCATATTCGAAACTTCAATATAATATTTTACGCCGTTTGCGGCTATCGTTTTGGCGTCTTCCAGATCCACCTCATTTTGTGTGGCGCACGGCATGATGATATCCACATCCTGAATATGCCACGGGCTCTCATTCGGGATAAACACGGCGGACGGGAATTTATCGCTGTAATCCTCCACCCTGTCTCTTCCGCTGGCACGCATCTCCAGCAGATAATCGATCTTTTCCGGTGTGCAGATGCCGTCTTTATCATAAACATAACCGCTCGGGCCGCTTATGGTAAGCGGAATGGCGCCGAGTTCATTGAGTTTTTTGATAGCGCCCCACGCAACATTTCCGAAGCCGGATACGGCAACACGCTTGCCTTTTATGGTGTCGTGCTCATGTTTGAGCACTTCGCAAAGATAATATACAGCGCCGAATCCCGTTGCTTCCGGGCGGACGAGGGAGCCGCCGTAAGACATGCCTTTTCCGGTAATAACGCCGTTTTCAAAAGCATCCGTAATGCGTTTATACTGCCCGAAAAGAAAACCAATCTCTCTTGCACCGACGCCGATATCTCCGGCAGGAACATCTATATTGGGGCCGATATGGCGGTAAAGTTCCGTCATAAACGCCTGACAAAACCGCATCACTTCATTTTTGCTCTTCCCTCTTGGGTCAAAATCAGAACCGCCCTTTGCGCCGCCCATAGGCAGACCGGTGAGGGAGTTCTTGAAAGTCTGCTCAAAGCCGAGGAAATACATGATACTGGAATTTACGCTGGGATGAAAACGCAGTCCGCCCTTATACGGCCCGATGGAGGAGTTAAACTGCACGCGGTAACCCCTGTTTACACGTGTTTTACCGGCATCATCCACCCAGGCGATACGGAAGGTGATCAGTCTGTCCGGCTCCACCATACGGGTCAGCAGATCATCCTCCACATATTCGGGATGCGCCTCGATCACCTTTTCAAGCGAGCGGAATACTTCCTTTACACACTGTATGTATTCCGGCTTGGCATTATCCCGCCTTTCCACTGTTTGAATTACACTTTCAATATAAGCATTCATAAAATGAAATGCCCCCTTTCCTAATAACCATTATATAGGAAAAGGGGGACGGAATCTATAAGCATAATTTATAATTTTATAAGCCGTTTTTTGTGCAAATAACCAAAATATCGGCTCGTGAATTTTTACTCAGAGTGCAAACTGCCCAAACAAAATTTAAAATATCGTGAGCCGCTGCTCAGAGATCAAGGCCTTCAAAGGCGCTCCAATCTATCTTTCTGCCTCTAAAATACGTCTGCATATCTTCGTCATTGATCGCACGCAGAATACGGCACGGGTTGCCGACGGCAACCACATTTGCCGGAACATCCTTTGTAACCACGCTGCCCGCGCCGATCACAGAATTGTCGCCGATTGTGATACCGGGCATAATCAGCGCACCTGCACCGATCCAGCAGTTTTTGCCGATATGAACCGGCGCATTGAACTGAACGCCGTATTTACGCAGGCATGGCGCAATCGGATGGCCTGCCGTGGCAACCGTAACATTCGGGCCGATCATTGTGCAGTCGCCCACATAGATATGCGTATCGTCCACAAGGGTCAGGTTAAAATTCGCGTATACCCGGTTGCCGAAATACACGTGATGCCCGCCCCAGTTTGCGTGAAATGGCGGCTCAATATAACACTCCTCACCGATCTCGGCAAACATATCTTTCAGCATCTTTTGCCGTTTTTCGCCCTCTGACGGGCGGGTCTGATTAAAATCGTAAAGTTTTTCCAGGCACTGCTCCTGCAGCTGCATGATTTCCCCATCATCCGGCAGATAGAGCGCACCGGAATGCAGTTTTTCATTCATATCCATCGTTTCAGTTCCTCTGCCGTTTAATTGCCTTTTTCTATACTGATCCTGTCAAACACGGCAAGCAGGTCTTCCACTTGGGCTTTTTCTTTTTCTGCGCCGCGGATATCCACAACCGTATTGCCCTCATGCATCATGACCAGGCGGTTTCCGTACTCAACGGCAAATCTAAGGTTGTGCGTAACCATCAGCGTGGTAATTTTATGCTTTTTCACCAAGCGGTCTGTCAGTTCCATAACTCTTTCCGAGGATTTGGGATCCAGCGCAGCAATGTGCTCATCCAGAATCAGCAGATCCAGATCCGTCATATTGGCAATAACAAGCGCCAGCGCCTGGCGCTGACCGCCGGACAGTGTGCCAACCTGAACGCCAAGCCGGTTTTCCAGCCCCATGTCGCACTGCTCCAGCAGCGAGCGGTAATACTCGATGCGCTTTTTATTCACACACCTGCCAAGCCCGAAGGGCTTGTTTTTGTTGTCTGCAAGCGCCATATTCTCCAGTATAGTCAGATCCGGGCAGGTGCCCGTTTTGGGATCCTGAAAAACACGGCCTATGATCTTGGCGCGTTTATATTCGGAAACATTTGTGATATCCCGGTCATTAAAGATAATCTTACCTTCGTCCGGGTGCAGGGATCCGCAGATCAGATTGAGCAGCGTAGTTTTGCCGCTGCCGTTAGAACCGATAACGGAAACGAAATCGCCGTCTTCCACTTTAAAATCAAAGCCGTCAAAAACAGTGGTTTCATCCACCGTGCCGGCATTAAAACGCTTCGTTATATTACGGAGTTCAAGCATGCTTTTCCCTCCTTTTCGCTTTTTTGCCCATTCGGCTGAAAAGGATCGCCAAAACGAACAACACTGCCATCAGAAGTCTGTTGTAATCGCTCGGCAGACCGATCTCCACCGCAATCTGGAGGCAGGCTCTGTAACAGATGGTGCCGAGGATCACCATGGTTGTGGCTTTCATAAAGCCCACTTTCTTAAACAGGGAAAGGCCGATAATCACGCTGGAAAGGCCGCATACAACCATGCCGACACCCATTTGCGTGTTTGCCGTTTCATTGCTCTGGGCAATGATCGCGCCGCTCACGGCGGTTAAACCGTTTGCAAGCGCCAGACCAAGGATCTTGGAGAGCCCCGGATTCTTTGCAAGCATCACAACATACTGCTGGTTGGAGCCGGTGGCGCGCAGCAGCATACCGGATTTTGTTTTCAAATAAAGATCAATCAGGATTTTAAGAACCACAACAAACAGGAACAGCACGATCAGTTTTCTGACCGTTACGCCGCCGATCGTTTGCGGAAGAAGATCTGCCGCGCCGGTATTGAACACGGTCTTTTTCCCGAACACGGAAACGATGGACTGACCGCCCGTGCCCAGTTTGATCAGCACCAAATTGATGGACAGCAAAACGGTATATACCAGTATACCGGACAGCAACGGCTGAAGTTTCAGCTTAACGTGCAGCACTCCGGTTAAACACCCTGCCGCAAGGCCGCAGGCAAAAGCGGCAAGCAGGCTGATCCACGGATCTATGCCGTGAAAGATCAGAATAGAGGACACAATACCGCCAAGGGGCATTGTGCCATCCACAGAAAGATCGGGAAAATCCAATATGCTGTAGGACAGATATACGCCAAGCGCTAAAATGGCGTATTTAAACCCCTCCTCCAGCACAACTTTTATGATATTGACAGCTTCCATTTCATCACATCCGAAAAATAAAAATTTTTAATTAGGGGTATGCATAGGTTTTAACTTAAAAATTATAACAAAAAGCGAAACAATATTCAATAGAAAATAAAAAGCATTTGCCTGTTTTCCTTGGATGAAAAACTGCAAAACCTAATAAAGCAAGGCACAGGCAAACCGCCTTGGGCAGACGGATATCCGAGTCTTCACGGAAATACGCCGTGAAAAACCGATACGAAAAACCGCTATACGCGCAGTAAAAGTTGAAATTCCAACCGGCATATGGTAGTATAAAGTGTAACAGAATTTGCCGCATCATGGATAAGCGGCGCTTTGACCAACATAGATAAAAACGGAGGAATTATGGAAAATTCAGCGGTAAACATCTGTATGATAACGGACGACAATTATATAATGCCGACTTCCGTAGCGATCCATTCTATGATCACGAATAAGGGTGAGGAACAATATAATTTTTATATCATCACCTCAAACCTTTCGGAAGAATCTGAGAAGAAATTCAAGGATTTTGAACAAAACGGCGTTTGCATAAATATAATCAGAGAGGATGCGGAAAAAAGATTTAATGGGCTGCACCAGTTCCGCGCGGATTCCATCTGCGTGGCGTCACTTTCCGCCCTTCTGAAATTCATTATACCGGATCTTTTCCCCCAGTTGGACAGAATCCTTTATCTGGACGGTGATCTGGTTGTAAAAACCGATCTTCGGGAACTTTACTTTACCGAACTTGAGGAAAATTATGCAGCCGCGGTAGTGGACACCAGCAAGATGTACTGGAAAAGCAGTTTTAATTCCTGCGTTGAAAACTATTTTAACAGCGGCGTTATGCTGCTTAACCTGAAAAAGATGCGTGAGGATCACATAAGCGAAGTCCTGATTGAAACAAAAAGAAATCTTGCGGATTCCTCGCTTATGGATCAAAATGTTTTCAACCTTGTTTTTGACGGCAAAACAAAACTGCTGCCAATCAAATACAACTTTCAGTCTCTGGGGCTTGAACGGGCTGGAAACAAATGGGATGCCGAGGATATAAATAAATTTTACGGCACCGATTTCAATACCAAGACGGAAGTATTTCAGGACACAGCGATTCTGCATTACGCTTCCAAAAACAAGCCGTGGAAAGAGCCGGATGCTGCCCTTGCATATGAATGGACCCATTATTACCGTTCCCTTTACGGCAGCGGCCAACCGCCAAGAAAAGAAAAATACGGCATATCCGTAATCATGCCGTGCTATAATGCCGAGCAGTATTTGAAAGAAACGATCGACTCCGTTTTACGCCAGACCTTTAAAGATTTTGAAATCATTTTGATTGATGACGGCTCCACGGATTCCACAGCGGATAGGATTCGCGAATATGCTGACAAATATGAAAACATTTCAGCATATTTCGGAGAGAAGCGCGACACGGCATACGAGAGAAATTACGGTGTGACCAAAGCGCAGGGCAAATACATTCATTTTCTGAACTGCGGTGACCTGCTGGATCCCGGCTGCTATGAAAAATTATACACCTGTGCGGAAGACGGAGACTTGGACTGCATACTTTTTGAAGGAAAGGCGTTTTACGAATCAAAAGAACTTGAGGAAAGGGCGCCGCAATACAAAACAGGCTATGCAAGACGGGAAGTATTTCCAAACATCTACACCGGCGAACAACTGTTTATTCTGCTGCAAAGCTCCGTTGGGATGATTACGCACCCCGGCATGCAGTTTGCAAGGCGGGATTACCTGATTGAAAACGATGTTGCTTTTCCGCAGTTGAAAATCATGGAAGAGAATCTGTACACATATAAGTTGATTACAAGAGCGGGCAGAATCACCGTTTTGCCGGACGCTTTCTACCAAAAGCGTGTGCGTGAACATGCAGAAATGACCGCAGAAAAGAATATGAAAACAGTTCAGGCGCTCGCATACACCGTTCTTGAAGTGATCAAAGAATACGAAGCAAACAAAGACCGGTATGATTTTGCCACCGCGATCTTTAAGCACATTGTTGCACTGTGCAAGACTCTGCGGAAATATGAGACGAAAGAAAGCGGCGGATGCAGCCCGGAAGAACAGAGCGGCATTCGCGACACTATATCCCTCTGCTGTTTTATTGCCGCTGCCGGAGAACGCTCTGCCATGTGCAAATACACCACTGCGGAATACCGCAACATCAATTTTAAACTGAACAAGGCATACAGGGACAAATCCGAAATCAACGCTAAACTGCAGCAGACCTACAAAGAAAAATCAGAGCTGAACGCCAAACTGCAAAAGACATATAAAGAAAAATCAGAAAAAACAAAGCAGATTAAAAGGCTTGAAAAATGGTCTGTTTACCCGCTTTTAAGAAAAGTGAAACGGTTATTTAAAAAGAAATAATGGCGCATAGATTTTGCACAACAAAAACCGCCTGCGTTTAAGACGCAGACGGTTTGTTTCATGTATAATCTTATTCGGCAGAAGTGGTAACTTTCTGAACATCACTCATGGAATCCGGTATTGTTATGCCGAGTTGTGAGGCAACATCCGTATTGACCACTTTAAAACTATCCTCTACCGTAACAACAGGATAGGTTGCCGCGGACTGACCGCCGAGAACGTCAACCGCGATCTGCCCGGTTCTTTCGCCGAGCGCAACATAGTCGATCGAAGCGGAAGCAAGGCAGCCTTTCTTTACCTGCTCAATCTCCGAGCCGTAAACCGGTATGCCGGCAGCGTTTGCCTGCTCCAGAACCACGCTCATATTTTCAACAACATTATTATCCGTTAAATTGGTGATGGCATCCACCTCTGAAACCAAGGACGCGGAAACAGACGCCAGTTCGGAAGCCTCCGTGATACCCCTTTCCACAACGGTAATGCCAAGGGTTGCGCACTGCGCCTTAAGCCTTTCCAGCTGGCTGAGTGAATTGGATTCACTTGTGGTATAGATGACGCCGAGTTTTGTGAGATCCGGCTGAAGCTGTTTGATGATATCCACCTGACCGGCAACATCAAACGAATCCGCCGTACCCGTGCAGTTATTTACGGGCGCATCCATAGACTGAACCAGACCTGCGGAAACTGGGTCTGACACTGCGCAGAAAATAACCGGAATCGTTGAGGACGCGCTCTGCACCGCGGAATACGCTGCAAGCGCTGCGGGAGTGGCAACAGCGATGATCATATCGTAATCGCCGGCAACCATCTGCGCGGCATAACTCTGGCAATCCGCATCTGCGCTGCCGCTTGAACCGATCTGCACATCATATGCAATCCCTGCCGCATCCAACGCATTTTTTACACCCTGTGTACAGTTATCCAAGCTGGAATGCGTCATGTATTGCAAGATTGCAACTTTGTGAGCGGAACTCCCGGAACCCGAGCCTTCCGCGCCGCCGGACGAACAGCCTGCAAAGAGCGACACAAGCAATAAAGCGCTCAGCAAAACAGACAAAAGTTTTTTCAAGATCTATTCCTCCTAAATATTGATGAACACATTATATCACGAAATAAAAGATAAATTCAAGAAAAACAAAAAATCAATTTTGCTGCCCGTTTATATACTTCCAGTCAATAAATTTCATGACCTCTTCATAATCAGAACTGCTCAATGTGCGCAGTTTTCTTAGCAACAGCGCCTCATCTGTTGTCAACCCGGCCGATGAAGCGGTTTTATACTCTTCGGAATCAGCCGCAGTAAGCACTCCGGTATGATCCTTTCCGCTCATAAGATAATCAACGGATACACCGAAATAATCCGCAAGTGCAACATACACTTCATCTCTGGGTTTCGTATCGATCTCATACCTGCGGTATGTGGCACTTTTTATACCGATCGCATCCGCTACGATCTGGGATGTGACACCTTTTTCGCGGCGAAGTGCTTTAAGCCTTACGGCAAGGCCCGACTTTTTCTGCATATCCATCTCTCCTTTTTTTGATTATGTGATAATTATACACATAATTCGACATAATGTCAACAAAATTCACATCTGTTTTTTGTTAAAAAACTGTGTCCTATCTTTAACAAATCTATTTCAAAAGTTGACAGAAATGTTACAAAAATGTTATTATATAAAATATTAATTTATATTTAATTATATCTCTGAGCAAAAGATCACGGAGGGGAGAATATATGAAAAAGGTATTGAGTATATTGCTTGCGGCGCTCTGTGCCGCAGGAGCAATATCTGTTTGCGCTGCGGCAAGCGGCGCCGTTAGTTCTTATCAGCAGCAACTGATTGCTGCCGGTTTTCCGTCCGCATACGCGGCAAAACTTGCACTGCTTAAAGAAAAATACCCCAACTGGGAGTTTCAGCCTATGGAGGTTGGCGTTGAGCTGGAGGAAGCAGTTGCAAATGAAAGGACCCCCCATTCACAGCAGCTGATCCAGAAAACCAGTTCCAACAATACAAGAAACTTTTACTGCACCTGCTCTTCCTGTTACAGAAACGGAAATTATGTGATTCAGGAAGGCAGTTCATGGGTTTCTGCCTCTGAAAGCGCAGTGGAATATTATATGGATCCGCTGAACTTTCTGGACGAAAGATATATCTTTCAGTTTGAAACAACCGCTTACAGTTCCGCGCAGACCACTGCGGGAATTGAAACGATCATTAAAAACACATGGATGCATAATTCGCTGATTACCTATAAAGACAGCAGCGGAACCACCCGCACTTACACCAGTTCCGCTTATCCGAACGGTGTAAAATACGCGCAGGCAATCCTGGACGCGGCAAAAGAAAGCGGCACAAGCGCATATTACCTTGCCTCCCGCATTGTGCAGGAAGTGGGCGGAAAAACCAATTCCGCAGGCGGAGCCAGCGGCACAAACTCCACATATCCCGGCATCTATAACTACTATAATATAGGCGCAAACAGCGGCTACCTTGACGGGCTGAGATGGGCTGCCGCCTCCAGTTCCGGCGGCTATATGACCAACACGAACGCAAGACTCAGATCACAGCCAACAACAAATTCCACACATATCATAACCGTGCCGGAAGGGACAAGCGTAACCATCATCCGAACGACCAATACGCAGCCTGACGGATACCAGTGGTACAACGTTTCCGTTACGGTAAATTCCGAATCCTATACCGGATACATAAGAAGCGACCTGATAGACCACGGAGATAGATATAACCGGCCATGGACCAACCCATACGTTTCCATTGTAAACGGTGCAAAATACATTGCAAATAATTTTTCCGAAGACCAGAACACGGGATATCTTCAGAAATTCAATGTAAACCCAAACTCCTCCAATATGTATGCGCACGAATATATGGCAAACGTGCAGGCACCGTCCTCAGAAGCGAGCAATACCTATAATGCATATGCCGAGGCGAATCTGCTTTCCGCGCCGAAAACATTCATTATTCCTGTATACGATAATGTTGATCCCGGAATCACAGGGCTTCATGTTTATGCGCGCGGAGACGGCGGCACGGATCTTTATCTGGAATGGGATCCCGTTGCGGACGCCAACAGTTACAGCGTGTATATCGTATCCGGCGGGCAGAGCCTGCTGAAAGGCACAACAAAAGATACCCGGTTTGTATTTACGGATCTTACGCCGTCTTGGGAATATGATGTTCTGATCATTGCAAACAATTCCAAAAACACATCCAGCGGCATATTTACGGTTTGCGCAGCGCCGGCACCGGTAGAGGACTTTGATGTTCAGCTGCGTGATCTGAACACGTTTGCTGCAACATGGGATGCGCAAAGCTGCCACGGCTATTATCTGGAATGGGCAACAGATAAAAACTTTTCACAAAACAAAGGCTCCGTCTTTATTACCGGCAGTGCAACGGACGCCTATACGGCGAATCTGCCGAATGCAGGCAACTACTATTTCAGAATCAGAGCATGGAAAACGTTTAACGGTTCCAGCATTTACGGCGATTTTTCACCGATCAGCGATCTTTCGGACAATCTGATCCAGCCGCAGGGCTTCCAAATTACACAGCGCGGAAACGGCGGCGCTTCCCTTACGCTGAACTGGACGGACGTGGCGGAAGCAAACGGTTACAGGATCTATATTGTATCCGGCAACACCGAAACCTTAAAGGGCACGGTTACCGGCAGCCGGTTTACATTTACCGATCTTACGCCGTCTTGGGAATACGATATTAAAGTAGAAGCCTTTAATACGGGCAAATCTTCTCAGGCGATATACAGAATATGCGCGGCGCCTGCGCCCGTGCCGGGCTTTTCCGCAGAGATTCTGGATGAAAATACCGTTGAATTATCGTGGGATCCCGTAACCTGCCACGGATATTACATTCAGTGGGCTACGGATGAGGATTTTACGCAAAACACCGGCGGTGTGTCCCTGGCTTCCTCCGCAACCGATCACTACACCATGAACTTTGAGAACGCGCATGACTATTATGTTCGCATACTGGCATGGAAAAATTTTGAATCCGAAACAATTCGGGGGGAGTATGGAGAGGCCATCAATCTTACGGTACTTCTTCCATCGCCATCCGGGTTTCAAGTAACGGCATACGGAGATAACGGAACCGATCTCACCCTGGAATGGGATGACGTTGCAGGCGCGGACGGCTACAGAATCTATATCGTTTCCGGAGACGCAAAAACGCTGAAAGGCGAAAGCACAAAGAGCGTTTTTACCTTTACCGATCTGACACCCGGCTGGGAATACGAGATCCTTGTGGAGGCATACAGCCACAGCGGCAGAAGTTCTGACAGCACATATACCGTGCACGCCGGCACCGCAACCGTTACGGATGTGCAGCTGACGGCGCAAAGCGCGGGAAAAGTTACCGTTACCTGGAGCAGTGTAAACTGCCACGGATACCGTATAGAATGGGCGTCAAACAGCAGTTTTACCCAAAACACAGGTTCCGCCGATAGTACTACAGCAAGTTATACTTTCGGCGCGGAATACATCCGCGATTATTATATTCGTATCCGTGCGTGGAAAAATTACAACGGCAATATCGTTTACGGCGATTACTCCGACACGGTGAAACTGAGCGACGTGCTTTATGCCGCAGACGGATTTAACGTTTATGCGCGCGGAGACGGCGGAACAGACCTTTATCTGGAATGGAACGATGTTGCCGGCGCCGACGGTTACAGGGTATACATCGTTTCCGGCGGCAAGGACACACTTAAGGGAACAGTTAGCGAAAACAGATATACATTTACAGACCTTGTTGCGGCATGGGAATATGATGTAAAAGTGGTTGCATTTAACGAGGTAAGCGCCGCATCTGCAACTTACAAGGTATGTGCGGCGCCCGCCCCGGTGGATCATGTTTCTGCCGAAGCCGACGGAACGTCCATAACTGCCGCTTGGGATGTGCAGGCGTGCCACGGATATTACATCCAGTGGGCATCGGATGCGGCGTTCACGCAAAATGTTGGCGGCGCTTTTATCACCGGATCAGGCGCAACAAGTTATACGCTCAATTGGAATGAGGACGAAAGCTGCTATATCCGGGTAAGAGCGTGGAAATGGTATCAGGATCAACGGCTGTATGGTGATTTTTCACAAGCAGTAAAAGTGGGCGATTATCTTGCCAAGCCGGACGGATTTAACGTCTACGCACGCGGGGACGGCGGAACAGATCTGTACCTTGACTGGAACGACGTTTCGGGCGCAGAGGGTTACAGAGTATATATTGTTTCCGGCGGAACGGATCAGTTTAAGGGCACGGTAACGGAAAGCCGGTATACATTTACCGATCTCACTGCCGCTTGGGAATACGACGTTAAAGTAGTTGCATACGGCGCAGGCAAGACCTCTGAATCCACATACCGGGTCTGCGCAGCACCGGCTCCTGTGAACCACGTTTCGGCAAAATCAGACGGAAAGACCATTACTGCCACCTGGGATGTGCAGGCGTGCCACGGATATTATATCCAGTGGGCATCGGATGCAGATTTCACGCAGAATGTGAACGGCGCTTTCATCACTGGTTCCGGCGCAACCAGTTATACGATCGACAGCAGCGGTACGGAAACGTATTACATAAGGGTCAGAGCGTGGAAATGGTATCAGGATCAACGGCTGTACGGCGATTTTTCCCAGGGTGTAAAGCCTGCCGAAACCCTTTCAGTACCTGACGGATTCCATGTTTATGCGCGCGGAGACAACGGCACGGATCTGTACCTTGACTGGAACGATGTTCCGGGCGCGGACGGCTACAGCGTATATATCGTTTCCGGCGAAACAGACCAATTGAAAGGAATCGTTACCGAAAGCCAATATACGTTTACCGATCTGACTGCCGCATGGGAATACGACGTTAAGGTGGTGGCGTACGGCAAAGGCAAGACTTCTGAGGCGGTATACCGGATCTGCGCGGCGCCATCCGTTGTGCAAAACTTCTCTGTTCAATCCGGCGGAAATACCGCCACTGCCACCTGGGATGTGCAGGCATGCCACGGATATTATATCCAGTGGGCAACGGATGAAAATTTCACGCAAAATGTGAACGGTGCTTTTCTTACCGGATCCGGCGCAACAAATTATACGATTGATCTGGACGATCACGATACGTATTATATAAGAGTGAGAGCATGGAAGTGGTATCAGGATCAACGGCTGTTCAGCGATTTCTCAGCGCCCGTGCAGATCACAAAATAAGGATAAAAAACAAGGAGGCGGAAAATGCCTCCTTATTTTTTGCAAAAAAAGGAATTTACCGGTAAAATAAAATTGACCGAACACAACTTTGAATTGTTATATTAATGAAAGGGGGAATCAGATGAACTGCACGGATGAAGAGCGTTTCGAACAGAAATACAACGAATACGGAGAAATGCTGTACCGCATTGCCTTTCTGTTTGTAGCCAACGAAAGTGACGCGGAAGATATCTTACAGGAAGTTTTTATGAAACTGCTTTATGAACCGCCCGAATTCAAGAGCGGCGAACACGAAAAAGCATGGCTCATTAAGGTAACCCAAAACAAATGCAAAAACCTTTTAAAAGCAGCCCACCGTAAAAACCTATCCATCAACGAACTGATCATACCCGGCGTTTCGGCAGACGATGATCTGCGCATGGACGTTTTAAGGCAGATCATTCTGCTCCCCTTAAAATACAAATCCGCCGTGATCCTGTATTATTACAACGATTACTCTGTGGAGCAAATTGCCAAAGCGCTGCACATAACGAGATCGGCGGTAAAAATGCGCCTGAAAAAGGGCCGGGAGATCTTAAAAAAGGAACTGGAGGAATACGGTCATGAAGAAAAACGATTATAAAGCGTGTATAGAACATATATCGCCGGACCGCCATTTTAAAACCAGACTGAAAGAAAAAGTGCTGACCTCCGGGCACAAAGTGAAAAAAAACAAAAGAAAATGGAGCGTTGCGGCGGTTTCAGCCGTAGTATGCGCAGTTGTACTTGTCGTTTGCTTTGCCCGCTTTGCAGATTTCCGCCCGGCAGAGAGCCGCAGTAACGGGCAGGGTGAAACAAGTGCCGAAAGTCTGCATTTCGGGATGACGGTTTACGCTGCAAACGGAGACAGCAATAAAACAGAATTACAACTCGGCAGTAAACTTCCCCTGCTTTATAACATTGCCGTGGTTGATTTGCGCGGGCTGAGCGATAAGGCGGCGGAAGAGAAAATGAAAGAGGCAGAAAACGCCCAGATCCATACAATTAACCGCATGAACGAGGACCGATCTGCACTGATCCGGCAGAGCAGCAGCGCATTTGAAAACGCGTATATTCACATTGTGCAGCTGAACACCTTTGAGATCGAGCCGGACGGCAAAAAGCAAATCCGCAGCATACGGCTTCAGTGCGGCAGATACGGGCGGATCCGTTACTGGGACTGCAGAGAAAGCGTGCCCCTGCAAGACCGGTTTCCCGAAGGCAACGATCTGGAGATATCCGCGGACACATATTACGAAATCATGGACTCCTCCTCCGGCACGCCGCTTAGGATCTGGTGGAATCCGTCTCAGGAAATGCTCGATGCTTTGTCTCAAGACCCTGCAAGACCGGTTTCCGCCTTTACAGACACGCTTATTTTCACCGCCAATTATACGGACGGCAGCACGGAACGCTGCACCATAGACCTGCAATTTGACGAAAACGGAACCATGAACGCAACTTACACGGGCAACTGAGTAAAAGAGGCTTGGACAACAGTCCAAGCCTCTTTAATCACAGTATTTCTTAGTTTTTACAGAATCATTCTTCGCCGTCCTGCTGTGAACGCCTTTTTGCTTTCTTTTTATTGGCTTTATAGATAAAAAGCCCGATATAAACGGCAATTCCCACAACGATCAGCGCTATAATAATCTGTACGGCAGTCAGTGAAAAGAAATGTTTGATTGCATTCAGGATCGTCAGAAACGTGGAAAGTTCAACGGTATCCGCCGCCACAAGCTGCACCTCGGCAACGACCTGATCCGCATAGATGATCTGCGCTGTGCAAACTGCGTCCCCCTTTTCTATAGGGGCGTCCACCGATTCGGGTTTATCCTTTGCTTTGATCACAACATTGGATCTATCCAGTCCGTTCGGAACGATCGCCGTAACGTCCTCTTTTGCAACCAAACGGAGCGTATCGGCATCTTTTCCGTTTTCAACCGGGATCTCATCCAGCACTTCATTCTGCTCTATGATTGTGGAATATTTAAGGCTGCCGAACGCCCATTTAAACAATGTTGCGGCATCTATAAACGAACACTTTTCCACATATCCGTCATGATTATAATCTATGACCGGTGCGCCGAGAACGATGGCAAGATAGTTATAACCGTCCTTACTTGCCGTGGTGATCACGCAGTAACCCGCCTCGGAAGTGGATCCGGTTTTGATGCCTTTTGCGTATTCGTAGTAGTAGGACAGATAACCCCGGCGCAGCATCAGATTTGTATTATAATAATTCATGCCGTTATATTCATATTCCACCGTATTGGCAATCTTGGTAAACGTAGAATTTTTCAGCGCATCCAGCGTGATCTTAGCAAGGTCTGCGGCAGTGGTGTAATGATTTGGGTCGTGCAAGCCGTCCGGATTCATAAAATTCGTGCCCGTGCAACCGAGCGATGCCGCATAATCATTCATCATTTTCACAAAATTTTCCCTTGTGCCGCCCACATATTCGGCAAGCACTTCGGAGGCGTCACAGGCAGAATGTACCATATTCAGGTATAAAAGCTGTTCCACGGTAAGGGTATCCCCTATCTCCAGACCGGCCACCTGCGCACCTGTTCCGAGCAGGATATTGAACGCCGCCTCCGAAACGGTAACCTGCTCCTGAAGATCGGAAACATTATTAAGCGTTACGATTGCGGTAACAATTTTCGTAAGCGATGCGGGATACATTTTTTCATCCTGATTTTTCTGCGCCACAACCGGGTAGGAATCATCGTCCAGATTGATGAGCATATACGCCTTGGAATAGAGCTCCACATCCGGCTGGTAGATGGCTGCGTTTGCGGAAAACGCGCCGCAAAAAAGCGATACCGCGGCAATCACCACGGCAAGAAAAGTTGAAACAAACTTTTTCATATAACTTGACACCTTTTATAATAAAATATATTATATAAATATCTGTTTGATATTACACTCTGCTTACTATTTTATCATTATTAAGAGTAATTTAAAAGTAGAAATTTATTAAATTTAGGTGAATTTTATGATCTATGTAACGGGCGACACACACGGGGACATTTCCTGGTTTAAAAATTCCAAATTAAAAAAACTTGGTGAAAAAGACACACTGATCGTCTGCGGTGATTTCGGCTTTTTATGGAACGGCAGCGAACAGGAAAAGAAAAATCTGGAAACGCTGAAAAGCAAGAAATACACCATCTGTTTTGTGGACGGCGCGCATGAAAACTTTGATATGCTGAATGCCTACACCCCTTACAGATGGAAAGGCGGAAACGCGCACAAAATTGCAGACAATATCTTTCACCTGATGCGCGGTGAAGTCTTTACCCTGGAGAACAAGACCTTTTTTGTGATGGGCGGCGGCGAGAGCGAGGATCGCGATATGCGCGAACCCGGCGTTTCCTGGTGGGAAGAAGAGATGCCGAGCGCCGAAGAGATAAAGAACGCCGAAGACAATTTGAAAGACAATGATTTCCGCGTGAACTATATTTTAACTTACGAGGCGCCCGCCATAGCAAAGGACTTTTTAAAGCTGCACACAAATCAGGCGGCAAAGCTCTCCCCTTTAAACACCTATTTACAGGAACTTACCAAAAATGTTGAATACTACCACTGGTATTTCGGATCACTGCACACCGACATGCAGATCACAAGCCGGCTGACAGCCGTATTCAACCAACTATATGAACTGAAATAAAGAAGGGCAATACATGGCATACAAAACACCGGAAAGGCTGAAAAAGCAGCTTGATTTTATTCTGCAGGCGGACGCGGAAAAGGAAATCGAACGCCGCACGCTGATCTCCAGCGGCAAGCGGTTTGAAAACGATTCCGAACATGCCTGGCACATGGCGCTTATGGCAATACTGCTGAGCGAATACGCCAACGAAGAGATTGATGTGCTTAAGACCGTAACAATGATCCTGATCCACGATATTGTGGAGATTGACGCGGGCGACACATACTGCTATGACTATGAACTGGGCAAGAGCCAGCGCGAACGGGAAGTGAAAGCGGCAAACAGGATCTATGCCCTGCTGCCGGATGACCAAGGCAAAAAACTGCGCGCGCTGTGGGATGAGTTTGAGGCAAACGAAACGCCTGAGGCGCATTTTGCCCACGCGATGGACTGCCTGCAGCCCACGATGCTCAACAACGCCACAAACGGTGAGATGTGGAAAAAGAACGGCATAAAACTGAGTCAAGTGCTTAAAAGAAACGAATACACAGAAAAAGGTTCCAAAACATTGTGGGACTACCAGTTAAACGAACTGATCCTGAAAAATGTGGAAAAAGGCAACCTGAAAAACGAATGAGGCAGACAACGGATATGCTGAACATAATACCTTACCCAGAAAAAGTGCAAATCAACAGCCAAAGCAAAAGCGATATCCTTTGCGCGGCAGTAACATACACAAAAGATCCCGCGGCCGGAAAAGAAGGATACCGCATGGAATTTGACAGGAATACGGTTCATATTTTTTTTGCTGATGACGGCGGGAAATTTTATGCCGGCCAAACATTAAACCAACTTCGGCTCCAGCGCCGAATACCTCATTTCTCAATTCAAGATCATCCAAAATATGAATACCGCGGTTTTTCTTTGGACTGCGCCCGCCATGCTTTTAAAATAGAAGACATAAAAAAACTGATCGACGCGGCGGCTCTGTTTAAACTGAACCGGTTTCACTGGCACCTCACAGACGATCAGGGATGGCGCATAGAAATGAAATCACAGAAAAGGCTGAATGAAATCGGCAGTGCGCGCAGCTGTTCCGCCTTTGGCGGAAAGATAGATAAGCGGGAATACCGCGCTTTATATACGCAAGATGAAATCAAAGAAATTTTGGCATATTGCAAGGAAAGGCACATTGAAGTCATACCGGAAATTGATATACCCGGGCACGCCAGCGCCATTCTTGCATCTTACCCGAATCTGAGCTGCACCGGGCGGCCCGTTGATGTGCAGACAAAGCAAGGCATTTTCAACAACACACTGTGTGTAAGCAGGGAGAAGGTGTATTCTTTTGTTTTTTCCGTGCTGGACGAAATCTGCGAGCTTTTCCCATATGAATATATACACATCGGCGGTGATGAAACACCCACGAAAAGCTGGGAAAACTGCCCCGATTGCCGCCGTATGAAAGAACAACTCGGACTAAAGAATTTTCATGAGCTGCAAAGCGTGTTTACCAACCGTATAGCGGACCATTTGAAAAAGAAAGGCAAAAAAGCAATCGTGTGGAACGAAAGCTTAAAAGGCGGCATGCTGAATCCTGAAGAAATCTGCGTGCAGCACTGGCTTGGAGGGAACGCAAGTTTTCGTTTTGCCGAAAAAGGCGGAAAAGTCATAGAATCCGATTTTTTTCATTATTACTGCGACTACCCGTTTGGCATGACTCCGTTAAAAAAGACTTATGTTTTCCAACCCGAAAAAAACTATCAAAAATGCGCCGGTCAAAAGCCATACGGCATAGAGGCGGAAATATGGACGGAATATATAAGAGATTTTAACACGCTGTGTTACCGCTACTTTCCGCGTCTGCCTGCCATATCTGAAACCGCTTGGGGATATAAAACATCTTATGCCGCATTTACAGAAAGATTTCGCTGCATAGAGCCTATGTTGAAAAAGAACGGCATTTTTCCCGCACCGGAAAAGGAACGGGATCTGAACCCGCTGTTGCGTGTGCCGGATATTCTGCATTTTTTCAGCGGCTCCCTCTGCCCCCGAAAAACGAAGTGCAACACAGATATTAAATGACATGTAAGTTATTTATATAAATCCATTAAAACACCTCCGGAGAATTTTTTCTCCGGAGGTGTTTTTTGTTCACAGCAGAAAATGCCTGTTTTCATTCTAAACAAGCAACGCATATTTAAAATATTTATTGTGTTTTTTCTCAAAGCATCATCTGCATCACAAGCAGATACGAAAAATATGCTGCTCCACTGCTCTTCAGCTGTCCCGCGCAAGCGTCTGCTCTGCACCGGACCGGACAGGCAGCGGGTACTTTTATCCAGTTTCCCGACCAAACCATACTGCCGGTTTTGAATCTTATTAAACCATAAAATCACCTTGAATGGGCTTGCTCTGCATCATACACGTTCTATTTTAACGGCTTTCATCAGCAGACGGACGTAATCCACATACCAAACGCCGTTCTTGAAAAGCAGCGGACGGCAGAGTTCGGCGGCGCGCTGTACGATCTGTTCCTTATCCCTGGCGGCAACGCCGTTAAACGCTGAAGTGACGAACATGTTTATCCAGTTTTGCAGTCCGTTTTCCCCGTTTTGCGGGGTCGGGCGGTCATACAGGCGGGCATATTCCACTTTCAATCCATGCCTTTCGAGCAGCGGTGCAAACTCGCCGATAGAGCGGAAGTTAAAATCCATTCTGTATTCATAGCCGTATTCGGCAAACGCCTTGCCAAGCGCCTGATGTACGGTATCGGCGCATCCTTTTCCGCCGAATTCAAACACAAGCTCGCCGCCGCTTTTCAGATTTTCCGCAATATTTTCAATCAGTTTATCCTGATTTTCAATCCAGTGAAATACAGCGTTGGAAAAGACTGCGTCGGCTTTCTTTTCCAGTGAAAAACCGCAGGCGTCATCACACAAAAAGCGAATATCCGGGTGATCCTGTTTTGCTTTTCTGAGCATTTCGGGCGACGCGTCAATTCCGAGCACGGTATATTTTTCCGCCAGTTTTGCGCTGAGCGCGCCGTTTCCGCAGCCGAGATCCACAACGAAACTGCCGGCGGGAACCGTGATCAGATCCAGCAGTTTTTCACCGTACTGATGCACAAATTTAAAATTTTCAGAATAATTATGTTCATCCCATTCTTTTTTCATAATCCCACTTCATTTCAAATTTTTCAGTGTATAAAACGCAAGCGGCAATCCATCCGATTCGGTCTTGAGATTTTCAATTCCAAGCGGTATATAATACGCTTCTGCTGTACATGGATTCATACCTATTTTTTGCATAACTCTGCCCGAGCCGATATTTTCAGTTATATAACAGGCATAAAGCGCGCTGACGCCGATTTCATTAAACAGAAAATCACGAGCCGCAATGGCGGCTTCCGTCATTATACCGTGATTCCAATAGGCGCTGTCCAAAGTCCAGCCGAGATAGGCAGTCTCTCCAATGAGTTTTACCACCTCTATGCTGCCGATCATTTTACCGCCAAAGATTATTGCCCAGTGATACTTATCGCCGGTTTCATACTGTTTTACCCACATTTTGCAGACCTCTTTAGAATCGTTAAGGCTTTTGTGGGCATTCCACGAAACATACTTTGCCACCTCTGTTTTCTGGGCGTATGCATAAATATCTTTATAATCACTTTCCCTGATCTCTCTGAGCAGAAGCCTTTTGGTCATAATGACCTGCGTTCCCTTGTGGTTCAACATTCATATCACTTCCTTTTACATTTTTAAGCATTTTATAATACTTTCCATATTCATCCCGCGCTGTTTCAAATACAAAAAAGCCGTTATTTAAATACAACCGGTATGCAGCATGGTTATCACAATTTACACCAAGTGAAATTTCCGAATATCCAAACTGTGTTGCTTTATTTACAGCGAATTCAATAAGTTTATTTCCGATTCCTTGTTTTCTGTATTTTTTTTTTACAATAAGCCTTGAAAGATAAATTCTTTTCCCTTTTATTGTATAACCTTTTTCATTCATTTCGGTAACCAAATCAACTTCACCTAAAAACATATTATTCTTTTTGTATATATAAACAAAACGATTGCCCGCTTTAATTTGATTTTTAAAATCTTCTGTAAACGGGCATGTTTCCATATTCCAAATATCTGAGCATTTACTGTATTCATCTATACTGATCTCACAAATTTCATCTTTCATAACAAGAACCGCCATAAATAAAATAACCGCTGATAGATGTTCACCAGCGGTTTGATATATGGATAAAATATGTATCCGAACCCGTTAATGAACACGACAAATACGCCCCATGAGGATGAACTGCATAAGGCGGCTTACTCTGTTGTGTTCAAAACGTGATGAATCCATAGGCTTATATCCTTTTTGTTTATTGATTTGAGTGTAGCAAAAAAATCAGGATCTGTCAAAGGAAGTTTTGCTTTTGGCGGAAAAGTTTGCGTTTACAATATAAATGCCGATACATACGAACACAAGCGAAACCAGGTTTTTAACGCTGAACGCCTCTGCCGTTTCGCCAAGGAACAGCGCAGAAAGCAACACACCGAAAACAGGATTCGTAAACCCGATCACAGCAACGCGGGAAACGGGGTTATATTTCAGCAAAAGCCCCCACACGGTATACGCAACGGCGGAGATCAGGGCAAGATAGAGGATTGCAAGCACACTTTTCATCTCTGCCTGCATATGCACTCTGCCGCCGGCAAGCATGGCGCAAACAGCCATAACAATGCCGCCGGTTAAAAACTGCCAGCCGGAAAGCATAACGGGATCTTCCGTTGCAGAATACTTTTTGATCAGCACACTGGAAACGGAATAGGCAAAAGCGGACAGAATAATCGCGCCTTCTCCGTTCAGGGCAAATCCGCCGAATCCGCCGGACTCAAAATTGATCAGCACCACGCCGGCAAAACCGACCAGCACGCCGATGATTTTGGGCACAGTGAGTTTTTCCATTTTAAACACGGCTGCGGAAAGGATAAGAGACAGAAACACATTAAGCGCAACGAGCACACTGGATTTTACGCCGCTGGTATGGGCAAGGCCGATATAAAACGCCGTATACTGCAATATGGTCTGAAACAGGCTGAGAATCAGGCAATGCCCGATTTCTGTTTTATTTTTCGGGTAAAGCGGTTTCTTTGCGAGCAGCGAACCAAAGAGAATCACAAGGATTCCCGCAAGGGCAAAACGTATGCCTGCAAAAAGGATCTGCGAGGCAGTATCGTTTTCCCCGATGGAGAACATTTCATACCCGGTTTTGACCATGGGAAACGCGCTGCCCCATAAAAAGCAGCAAAGCAGCGCAAGCGGCACCATGATATAGATCTTTGAAAGTTTTGAATTATGCATGGATCCCAAACACCCTGTTATAGATTTCTTCCACGTCTTCCGTTTCCAAAACGGTGGGGTTGGAAAGCAATTTTGCCGGATTCACACTTTTTACGAATTCCTTTACCTGCGGCTTGGCTGCAACCGGCTTTTTGAGTTCAAATTCCTTTAGAACAGACGAAAAGACCGCCGCGCCCTCGCGCGAATCCCTGCCGCCGAGCAAAACGCCGATCTCATCCAGCGTTTTCAGCACATATTCCCGTCCTCTTGGATCATTTACACGCGCGTTATGCGCATTCATATAGTTCCAGATTGCAGCAAGACAGACGGCAACGGAATGACCATGCGCCGTGCCGCAGTTCATGGTGAGATTATAGCACATGGCGTGGGCGGAAGTGGTGGAAGTGATATTGATGGCTTTGCCGCCGTAGTAAGACGCCATCAGCATGCCGCGGTTTGCCGCGCTATCATTCGCTATGTAGCCTTCTTTGTTTTGAACGAAAAGCTCTATCGCTTTTTTTGCGTAGGTTTTGCTTTCGTCATTACTTTTCACGCTCCAGTAACTTTCAATGGCGTGGCTCAGAGCATCCAAACAGGTGGCGCGCCGCTGATAAGGCGGCACGGTTTTGAGAAAGTTTTCATCCAGCAGCACGTAATCCGGCAGGAAAGCATCATTGGAAACGGAATGCTTCATCGTTTCATGAACATAAAACACGGAATACTTTGTTGCTTCTGAACCGGTGCCGGAAGTGGTTGGTATGGCAAAAAAGCCGATCTCATTATCCGCCATCGGCTGGGTCAGCGCGGTGGCAGGATCATTCGTAACCAGCAGTTTGATCATTTTGGCGGAATCCAGCGGAGAGCCGCCGCCCGCGCCGATCATATAATCACACTTTTCTCTTTTGAAAAGTTCGGCTGCCGCAAGCATATCCTCATATCTGGGATTCGGGCGGATATTATCCCAAACCGTAAGATCAAAGGACGATTTTAAAAATGCAAAAGCAGGTGTGCTTTCAAACGATCTGCCGCAGCAAAGAAAAGGTTTCTTACAGGAAGAAACCTTTTCAAATTCATATATATCTTTTAAAATAACGCCTTTAGTCCGCATTTGCAAGCCACTCATATTCCTTAACATAGATTCTTGTTTTATCCCACGGATCGCCATCCAGGTGGCGGATCAGCCAAACGTAATACATTTCATATCCCGGTGCGGTAACCTGCTGATGCGCATTGCCGCCCCTGATGCAAAGGCAGTCGCCGTTCATGACTTTATAAGGCGTATCGCCCTCAAACCCTGCGCCGAAGCCCTCCGGGCGGTCAAAGCAGTAATAATAAAGTTCCGGCTGCGGATGGTAATGCGGCGGATAAGAAGTCCATTTACCGGGCTGGCCAAACACCTCACCCATAACCATATTGGAATAAGGCGCGTTATCCAGATCAAACATGGTGGAAACGATCCTGTGGCCGGCGCCGCCCCACTGGCCTTTGCCGAATTCCTGATACAGACAGTTTTCCGGATTATAGAAAACGGGTTCCCATGTTTTCTCATTATCCGTCTGCTGAACGAGGATTTCACTATCCGCAAGCGCAGTGATCACTGCCTTTACCTGTTTGGGGAAGTGCACGGCGTATGGCTTTTTCTCAAAGGGGTTTGCTCTTTTGCAGGTTTCATCTATACTGCTGCCGACTTTGAAATTCACTTCGCCGGAAAGCAACAAAACGGCGCATTCGTTTTTCTCCTCCAGGATCTCCAGCGTTTCACCCTTTTTAAGTTTTTTCACATAGATGTCCATGAGCATCTCCGGGTTTACCCCGTTCATTTCACACAGCACTTTTTTGCCGTTTTCATCATAATCAGGTCTGTAGATCATAAGAACAATCCTCCGTTATTTTATAATGTATGAATATAGATATTTATAAACTTCTTCTTTATTTCGTTCATTCAACACCTCGTGGCGGCATTCGGGATACAGTTTTTCCGTAACTGCCGTATGGCCGCTTTGAATCAGTTTATCATACACCTCATCAATGCCCTTGGAATACCCGCCCACGGGATCTTCCGCCCCGCTGATCAGCAGAATGGGCAGGTCTTTTCTTACCTTTTGATACCATTCGTCACTGTTGGCGGCGGTATTAAGATGCAGCAGATCCGCCATGCCTTTTATGGTAAACAGATAGCCGCAGAGCGGGTCCGCAATATACTGATCAACGATTGCCTGATCTCTTGTGAGCCAGTCATAGGAAGTGCGCTTTTCAAATGTATGATTATATGTGCCGAAAGCGAGTTTATCCATCAGTTTGGAACGGTGATGACCGCCTTTAACTGCCGCGATCAGATCCGCAACTGCCAAGCCGATTCCGGCAGCACCGTTTTTTCCGCCCGTGCCCATATAAACGCTTGAATCACTGAGATCAGGATATCTTGCATCAAAGCAGCGCACAATGAACGAGCCCATTGAATGCCCGAACGCAACATGCTTAACAGCAGGATATTCTTTTTTCATAAGCTCGAAAACGGTTTTATAATCTTTGATCAGACCGAGCCAGCCGTCTTTCTTCCCGAAATAGCCGAGATCACCGGGATCCTGATTTGACTTGCCGTGATTTGCCATATCATGCATAAACACGGCAACGCCGTTAGAAGTTAAGTAAGTTATAAAATCCGCATATCTTTCCATATGCTCCGCCATACCATGGTGAACGGCGACTGCGGCTTTCACATTTTCCTCAGGCAGAAAGGCGCTGCCATTTATCACACATACGCCGGTTGCCGATGGAAAGGAAAAACTTTTGACCTGCATAAAAACACCTCTTTTTTCTCGCCGAAACGGCGGAAGGAAATTTATGCCTATAAAATTATATTATCACATTACGCCCGTAAAATCAAACGGCGGAATATAATTTTCATCTGCCGAAGAACGTTCCTGAACAAACACATTTTCAAACCCGGAAGAAACGGCATAAGAAAGAACCTTATCATATTCCCTTTTTGTGATTTTTCGGCTGATCTCCGGGTATGGAACAAGATCACCGCAGGGCGTATACTGCGCCATCAGGCTTAAATACGCGCCGTTGAAATGATCTTTGCAGTAATCGATAATTTCGATTGCCGAATTTGTATTGCCCGGAAGAATTAAATGGCGTATGATCACGCCTTTTTTCATCATGCCGCCCTCAAACACCGCATTCGGTTGCTGACGCAGCATCTCTGCAATCGCGGCTTCGGCAACCTGCGGATAGTCCCCGGCACGGCTGTATTTCTTTGCCTTATCCTGCCGTATGTATTTAAAATCGGGAAGATAAATATCCACAATTCCGTTCAGCGCTTGCAGCGTTTCCACGCTTTCATAACCGCCGCAGTTATACACAAGGGGAACAGGGCACTTCCATTTTGAAAACAAGGCTTTCAACTGCAGGGCATAATGGGTTGGATTGACCAGATTGATATTTTCCGCGCCGGAATCGATCAGTTTTTCAAATATGCGGATCAGTTTTTCTTCGCTCACTGCCACGCCTTTGTTTTTCAGACTGATCTCGCTGTTCTGGCAAAATACGCATTTCAGATTACAGCCGCTGAAAAAGACGGTGCCGCTGCCGTTTTTGCCGCTTATGCAGGGCTCCTCCCAAAAATGCAGCGCCGCCCTTGCAACGCGAAAACCGCTTGGCGAATCGCAAAAGCCGGTTTTTTCATCCCGGTTTACCCCGCAGGCGCGCGGGCACATTTTACAGATCATAGCAGTTCCCTATAAATATCCGCCTTTTTGAACGGCGTTTCCGCCGCCGTTTCCTTTGCGGCGCGGCTGATGCTCATACCGCTGTCCACTAATTTTTTTGCTCTGTTTACGGCGTCTTGCAAAGAAATCTCCTGCTGTTCTTCTTTTTTGCCCTCTATGACCAGCACAATTTCTCCTTTCAGATTGCCGTTTGCGTACTCTTGAGCGGCGTCTTTCAGCGTTGTTCGTATCACTTCTTCGTGTATTTTGGTGAGTTCGCGGACGATGGCAAGTTTTCTGTTTCCGAAAGCGGCATACATATCCTTTAAGGTATTCGCCAGTTTATGGGGCGCCTCATAAAACACCATGGTGCGTTTTTCATCTTTCAGTTCATCCAAATGCGAAAAGCGGGATTTTTTTGAAACGCTTAAAAAGCCCTCAAACGTGAACCTGCCCGTATCCATTCCGGAAACGGCAAGCGCCGTGGCAAAGGCGGTCGGCCCCGGAACGGCGGCAACTTTTATGCCGTATTCGGCGCACTGGGCAACGAGTTCCTGCCCCGGATCGGAAATAGCCGGCATACCGGCATCCGTAACGATGGCACAGGACTCCCCCTGCAAAATGCGCGAGCAGATCACTTCCCCGCGCTCCCGCTTATTATGCTCAAAATAACTGACCATCTCTTTTTTTATGCCAAAATGGTTTAAGATCTTAAGTGTGACTCTGGTATCCTCCGCGGCAATAAAATCCACGGACGCCAGCGTTTCCGCGGCACGCGGCGACAGATCGGAAAGATTGCCGATCGGCGTGCCCACAACATACAATTTACCTTTCATTTATCATACCCGTCCGCATAGGAGCCGTAAACGGCAAGCATTTCCCGCGTGAATTTACCGTTTTCTTTTTTGATTTGCAAAAGCGGTTCCACACGGAGAAACGGTTTTGCATTCTTTTTCCCCTCAATCAAAAAGAGAAACGGCTCCTGACCCTTTTTATCTGTAACAAAGCGCAGCCTTTTCGGCTCCAGACTGTACTGCCGCATCAGGCAGACCGCATCCGCAAGCCTTTCCGGTCGGTGGCACATACAGAACCGGCCGCCGAATTTCAGCAGATACGCCGCCGCTTTGACGGCATCCTCTATATTGCAGCAGATCTCATGGCGCGCGATCTTGGCGCTGTTGCTTTTGGATTCTATACCCGTACCGACCGGTTTATACGGCGGATTCATCGTAACAAGGGAAAAGCCCTCCGCCGGAAATTCTGAGCGTATCTCCCGAAGATCACAAAGATGCGGCACCAGCCTGCCCTGCAATGCATTTCTTTCTATGCTGCGCTTTACCTGCTCTATGGCGTTTTGCTGGATATCCAGGCAGTGGACGGGACTTTGCTTGGAATTGCGTAGCCACAAAAAAGGGATGATCCCGCAGCCGGTGCCCATATCCATTGCTCTGTCGTTATTTTTGGGACTTGCGAAATACGCAAGCAAAAGCGCGTCCGTACCAAAGGTGTGCTCCGCGCTGACCTCTATATAAATCTCATCGGAAAGTCTTTCAAACTTATGCTCCATAAAAGAATATCCGCCTTATTCATCATCGGAAGAAAGTTTAAGAACAGCCATAAACGCCTCCTGCGGAACCTCCACGGAACCGAAACGGCGCATTCTTTTTTTGCCTTCTTTCTGCTTTTCAAGCAGTTTCTTTTTTCTGGTAACGTCGCCGCCGTAGCACTTTGCAAGCACGTCCTTGCGCAGCGCCTTCACCGTCTCTCTGGCAATGACTTTGCCGCCGATTGCCACCTGAATCGGAATTTCAAAAAGATGGCGCGGGATATGCTCTTTAAGTTTTTCGGCAATCTTTCTTGCCCTCGGATAAGCCTTATCCGCATGGATTATAAACGAAAGCGCGTCTATAATCTCGCCGTTGAGCAACACATCCACCTTAACCAGTTTACTCTGCCTGTATTCGGAAATCTCGTAATCAAACGAAGCATAGCCCCTGGTGCGGGATTTCAGCGCGTCAAAGAAATCATAAATGATCTCATTGAGCGGAAGTTCGTAATTGATATCGACCCTATCCGGCGTAATATACGTCATGTTTTTAAAGATACCGCGCCTGTCCTGGCACATATCCATAATGGTGCCCACAAATTCACTGGGCGCATAGATGCTGGCGTTGCAGAACGGTTCCTCACAGTAATCGATCGTTGCCGGATCGGGATAATTGGTGGGATTATCGATCTCCGCCATGGTGCCGTCCGTAAGATGAATTTTATACACAACGCTCGGTACGGTGGTAACCAGATCCAGATTATATTCTCTTTCAAGCCTTTCCTGAATGATCTCCAGATGCAGGAGGCCGAGGAATCCGCAGCGAAAGCCGAATCCGAGCGCGCCGGAGGTCTCCGGCTCAAAGGACAGGGACGCGTCATTGAGCTGCAGTTTTTCAAGCGCGTCGCGCAGCGCCTCATAATCCGCGCCGTCCGCCGGATAAACGCCGCAGAACACCATGGGGTTCACCTTTCTGTAGCCGGGAAGCGGTTCAGCGGCAGGATCATTCGCAAGCGTGACCGTATCGCCGACGTGCGCGTCATGCACCGTTTTGATAGAAGCCGTAATATAGCCGACCTCTCCTGCGGCAAGTTCCTCTGCCTTTTCCATGGAGGTGGCGCGCATATAGCCAACCTCAACAACGGTAAATTCCGCGCCGGTTGCCATCATGCGCATCGTATCGCCGGCTTTGATCCTGCCGTCCATAATTCTTACGTATACGATAACACCGCGGTAGGAATCATAGACCGAATCAAAGATGAGCGCTTTCAGCGGCTTATTTTCGTCTCCCTCAGGCGGGCGTATTTCTTTCACGATATATTCCAGAATCTGCTCCACATTCTCGCCCGTTTTCGCAGAAACACGGGGTGCGTCCAGGCAGGGTATGCCGATGACTTCTTCCACCTCTTGAGCAACCTCCTGCGGGTGAGCAGCGGGCAGATCTATCTTGTTGATGACCGGCAGAATATCCAAATCATGGTCAAGTGCCAGATACGTATTGGCAAGGGTCTGCGCCTCCACACCCTGGGACGCGTCCACAATGAGCAGCGCACCCTCGCACGCGGCAAGAGAACGAGACACTTCATAATTGAAATCCACATGGCCGGGCGTATCGATCAGATTAAATTCATATTTTTCGCCGTCTTTTGCCGTATAATCCAGCTTAACGGCGTGCGCTTTGATCGTGATGCCTCTTTCACGCTCCAGATCCATATCATCCAGAATCTGATCCTGCATCTCACGCTTTTCAACGGACTGCGTCAGTTCCAAAAGCCGATCCGCCAACGTGGACTTGCCGTGATCAATATGCGCGATAATTGAAAAATTTCTGATATTCTTCCTGTTTACGGACAATTTTCTTTACCTCTGTTATTTTGATTTTTTTGTTCTTTGGAAATATCTTTTACGGTTTTCAGTTCTGATTTGGCTTTTTTTATGCTGCGCCCGGATTTTGTGAACAGCCGAACCAAATAATAAAACCACAACAGATACGGTCTGTTGTTCAGCACCGGATAGACGATTCGCATAAAATCAAGACCTGGGAAAAGGCGGTAAAACACATAGGACAAAAAAGATTTTCTGCCTTTTTCCTCTTTGAACTTGTTAAAGGCAAGTTCCATGGCAACACGCTGGTTACCATACACGCCGAACCCGATTTTATCGTGAAAAAACCGGGCGTCCGCGTCACTCAGCGCTTTGCCCTCCAGAATGGAAAAGGAAATGCGGCGCACCTGCTCCTCAAAATCAGAAAGGGAAAATTCCGCTAATTTTTGATCTATATATTCCCTGTTCCAAGTGTTTTGCTCTTTGGAAACGATCAGATACGTATCTGCGAGAAAGCGCACGCCGAAACCGCCGAGAATGCCGTGCTTATACATATGCGCAATATGGTGCAGATACAGATCTTCCGCGCGCATCCGGTATGCAAAGCCATTGCTGCCGGAACATTCGGCATTGCGCCATACAAATGAAAAATCAGGATAAAAGCCGTACTGATCCTTAAAAAGTTCCCGGTGAAATTCAAACGTGTAAAACGGCTTTTTCGTAAAGTCATCTGAATTTTCGCCGTAAGTCATCAGTTCATAACCACGGCGTTTCATAAGATCAACCAGAATTTCCCGTTTGGCAGGGTCATACAGAATATCAATATCGCTCATCTGGCGCATGCTCTGTTTGGGATAATAATTGCGGATCACAGCGCCTTTAAGGAGCATATACTTTATGCCGTTTTCGGCAAGTTCATCCTCTATGGAATGCAGTTCATTCTGCATGGCGATCAGGCGCACAAGCTCGCTTTTTGCGTAATCATTGAGCTGCCGCGCAATATCCGGCGGCAAGTATTGAAAGTCTATGCTCTGCGCTATCATGGAATAAACTTCTTGCCTTTTGGAAAGTTCAAAAAACGCCTGCCAGTCCATTTCCTGCGGCGGCGCGCCGGCTTTTTCGCCTTTCACAGCCGCGCGCAGAACGGCAAGCAGATATTCCGTTTCCGAATTTTTAAGATCCATCATAATTACTCTTCCAAAATTCCCGCTTTTCTTATCACGTCAAGCAATTCCCGGACATCTGCCCGGATCACCTCTTCCGGAGCGTCATACTTTTCCAGCATCGCCTGCACGATGCTGTCCTCCGTCTGCTCGGTTTTGAGCAGATTAAAAATAAAATTTGCGCTGGGATTATTATTGATAATGCCGTTGAATGTTTTGGAGAGTTCACCCGTGGCAATGGCAAAATCCCTGCCGTCAATATTGCCCAGCATGATATCCTTGTTGAGTTTCATAGTTACGATCCTTTCCTTTAACATTTCAGTTTAACGAAAAACATATGAAGATCAGCAGTCCCACATAAATCTTTTCATATCCACACAGCCGTTTGGCTTGAATTCCACGCCCTCATTTTCAAGCAGACTTCTCTGTTGCGCCCATCCCGGCGCCGTTCTGCCGGCATGGTTTACAACACGATGGCACGGAAAATCACCGTAGAATGCAGACCTTTTAAGCACACGCCCAACAAGCCGTGCATTTTTCTCTCTGCCGATGAGCGCTGCGATCTGCCCGTAAGAGGCAACTTTGCCTTTTGGTATCTCCCCCACCGCGGACAAAATTTCATAAACCAATTTTTCATCAAGAATCTTTTTCATTACTGTTCTTTCACAATCAGGCTGCAACATTCCACATGCGCGGTGCGTGGGAACAGATCAAACGCTTTCAGGTGTTTCAACCGGTAACCTCTATGCTGCAGAATTTCCAAATCGCGCGCAAGCGTGGCGCTGTTGCAGGAAACATAAACGATTTTTTTCACTTTTAATGAATCGATCACATCAAAAAGTTCTTTTTGGCAGCCTTTTCTGGGCGGGTCAACAATAACCAAATCGGGTCTTACGCCTTTTTCGGTCAGTATTTTCGCACCGTCAAAAGCATCCGCGCATAGAAATTCGGCATTGCTTATGCCGTTTATCGCCGCATTCTCACGGGCGTTTTTCACTGCGGAATCCACGATCTCCACGCCGTAAAGGGCTTTGCACCGGTGAGCAAGGGTCAGCCCGATTGTTCCGGCGCCGCAGTACATATCCAAAACGGTTTCTGTGCCTGCCAGTTCGGCAAAATCGGCAACGCAGGCATACAGCTTTTCACACTGGTCATGATTGACCTGATAAAAACTTTCCGGAGAGATCACAAATTTTTTCCCAAGCAGAATATCCGTGATTTTCTCGCTGCCCCAAATGATTTTTGTTTCATTGCCCAAGATCACATTTGTTTTGCTTTTGTTGCGATTGACGGCAACACTCTGAAGCCCCGGCATAGCGTCTTTCAGCAAAGAAATAAGCAAATCCGGATCCGGGATCTGCTCCCCGTTGATCACAGCGCACGCCATGATCTGACCGGTTGCAAACGCCTTTCTGAAATAGATGTGCCGCAGCAGACCTTTCCCGCTTGCTTCATCATAAGAATCCGCGCCGCTTGCAAGCGCCCACTTTTCAAACGCCTTTAAACCCTTTGAAAACGCAGGCGGCTGTAACATGCAGGAAAACGCCGGAACGATCCGGTGGCTCTTAAACGCGTAAAAGCCTGCCGTAAAACTGCCGTTTTCAATTCTTACGGGGTATTCCGCTTTATTTCTGTAAAAGCGTGTATCCTCTGCCCCTATAATATCCTCTACATCAAAATCAATATGCCCGATCCTGCGCAGATTCTGCTGAACGAAATCTTTTTTCGCGGCAAGTTCCAAGCCGTAATCCATATTCCGAAAAGCACATCCGCCGCACCGGTCTGACACCGGGCAATCGGATTTCTGCCTTTCCGGTGAAGGGCGCAGCACTTCTTTTATAATTCCTACCGCGTAATTTTTGGAAGTTTTGATGATGTGGCACAGCACTTCATCGCCCGGAACGGCGTTTCTTACAAAAACCGCCATGCCTTCATGCCTGCCGACAGCGCTGCCGAGTGGTGTTACGGAATCAATATTCAATTTGATTTCATCGTTCTTTTTCAGCGCCAACATAAATCACCACCATATATAATAGCATATATAATTTAAAATATAAAGAAAAATTTTAAAACGCATTCGCAAGGCATAAAAAGTTCCCCCGCCGTTTTCAGGAGGGGGAACAAAACCGGTTATTTCTGTGATCTGCGTTTTTCTAAAGATCTTTGGATCAGTTTTACCAGTTCCACGATTGGGATCACCATAAAGGCAAGCAGAATGGAAATCAGATACTCCAACGCGGAGATCGCAGCAAAATCAAACGCATTCGCAAGAAACGGCACATAGATCACAAGCGTTGTGAGCACAAGGCTCAGCGCCATAGCGCCATAAAGGAATTTATTATGCGTTTTTAACCTGAATATGGATTCACGCCTTGCACGCATATTGAACGAATGGAAGATCTCCGCCAGAGAAAGGGTCAGAAAAGCCATAGTCATTCCGTTTTGGTGCACAAATTCATCCGTTCCGTGCGCAAGGTGCATACCCGCGTAATACGCAAGCAAGGTAACCACGGAGACCATCAGACCCTGCCAAACCACGTCAACACCCATACCGCCGGCAAAAATGCCGTCCTTACTGTTTCTGGGGGCGCGTTTCATAATATCCGGCTCGCCCTTTTCCACGCCCAGCGCCATTGCAGGGAAAGAATCTGTGATCAGATTGATCCAAAGCAGGTGCACAGGTTCCAGAACCACAAAGCCTGCAAGCGTGGCGATGAATATCGTAAGCACTTCCGAAAGGTTGGAAGACAGCAGAAACTGAATGGATTTTCTGATATTATCATAGATTCTTCTGCCCTCTTCCACGGCGGAAACGATCGTGGCAAAATTATCGTCCGCAAGCACCATATCGGCAACATTCTTCGTAACATCGGTGCCCGTTATGCCCATACCGATGCCGATATCCGCGTTTTTGATGGAGGGCGCGTCATTGACGCCGTCGCCCGTCATCGCCGTTACTTTGCCGTTTTTGCGCCACGCATTTACAATTCTTACTTTATGTTCCGGCTGAACACGCGCATATACGCTGTATTTTTCAATATCCTTTTCAAGCTGTTCATCAGATATGGAATTGAGTTCCACGCCCGTGATCGCCTGAGATGCATCCGTTGCGATACCAAGTTCTTTGGCTATGGCAACCGCAGTATCCTTATGGTCGCCGGTGATCATGATAGGCCGAATACCTGCCTCCTGCGCCTCTTTAATGGCGTCCACCGCCTCCGGGCGCACCGGGTCGATCATGCCGGCAAGACCAATGAAACACAAGCCGGTTTCAAGGGAAGCGGCAGACGCATCCTCCGGCATCTTAGGATATGCCTTCATGGCAACGGCAAGCACGCGCAGCGCCTTATCCGCCATTTCCTTGTTTTGAGCCAGGATCCGGTTTTTCACTTCCTCCGTCATCGGCACTCTTCTGCCGTTGATGAGCGCCTGATCACACACACTGAGCACCACATCGGGGGCGCCTTTTGTATACTGGATATATCCTTTATTGAGCGAAGAATGAACGGTGGACATCATTTTTCTTTCTGAGTCAAACGGCGCCTCAGCAACACGCGGAAATTCCAATTCCAGTTCATTTTTCGGCAGTTCCAGTTTTTTTGCCCATTCCACGAGCGCAGCCTCCGTCGGCTCGCCTTTGACAACGCCGTCTTCCAAAACGGCATCCGAACAGAGCGCCATGGCCTGCGCGATCAGTTTTTCGCTGTCGCCCTTAAAATCGGTAACGGTCATCTTATTCTGCGTAAGCGTACCCGTTTTATCTGAACAGATAATCTGTGTGCAGCCGAGCGTTTCAACCGCGGTAAGGCGGCGCACCACGGCGTTGCGCTTGCTCATTTTTGTTACGCCGATGGAAAGCACGATGGTAACAACCGTTGCAAGGCCCTCCGGAATGGCGGCAACAGCAAGCGAAACGGCTACCATAAAGGTATCCAGCATTGTATCAAAAGTCAGCGCCTGACCGCTGGTGATATTACGGATAATATCCAGAACGAAGATAAAAACACAGATGCCGAGCACCAGATAGGATAGCACCTTGGAAAGCTGATTGAGTTTGATTTGCAGCGGTGTTTCTCCCTCTTTCGCGTCATTCAGCGCACCGGCAATCTTGCCCATTTCCGTATTCATGCCTGTTGCGGTCACGACTGCCTCGCCGTGCCCGTAAACCACATTCGAACCCATATAGCACATATTTTTACGGTCGCCGAGCGGAACTTCCCCTTCGTCCGGCAGCGTTTCAGACTGCTTATCAACGGGTACGGACTCACCGGTCAGCGCCGATTCCTCGATCTTCATGGAGGCACAGTTCAGGATGCGGCAGTCCGCCGGGACGCTGTCTCCCGCTTCCAAAACCACAACATCGCCGGTTACCAGTTCTTCTGACGGAACGATCTGCAGTTTTCCTCCGCGCTTAACTTTGCTCTTAGCCGCGGCGATCTCCTGCAGGGCATCTATTGCCTTTTCCGCTTTTGTTTCCTGATATACGCCGAGCACGGCGTTGATCAAAACAACAAGCAGGATGATAATCACATCCGCCGGAAATTCTTTCTCATAAGCGGAAGTGATCGCCGAAACAACGGCGGCAACGATCAGAATGATCGTCATGGGATCCGTAAACTCCATGATAAACCGGTGCAGCAGGGATTCCTTTTTGCCTTCCTGCAATTTGTTTCTGCCGTTTTCCACAAGACGTTTTTGTGCTTCATCCGCAGAAAGCCCGTCTACGGAACTTTTTTGCTCGTTTAAAACAACTTTGCAATCCTGCAGATATTCTTTCATTTGATTCACAAGCCTTTCCGGCTGCCGAAAATACGATGCGCTTCTGCGGCAGCCGGCAGAGACACGCAAATGAGGGGGGAAAAGTAAAAAAACTCGTATATAGTATTCCTACCATATACGAGTCTCATTCTTTAAAACTAAACCAGCTAAAAAAGCATGATGTTGATTTAGCGCACACAAGAAGTGCGGAATTACTCCCTCATATTGATTTTATTATACCACAGACCGCCCAAAATTTCAATTTGCAAAACGATCAAACTGTATAATTTTTACAATATTTTCCGAGATGCGGATCATTTGTTGATCTGCTTAGAATATTTGGCAAGATATACCGTGCGCATAAGGAAACATTCCATTTTGGGAACATAATGCTCGCGGTTAAAGATATTCACATCCACAGCGGCTTCACAGCCCTTATCCATAATGATCTCCAGCGCCTGCATATCGCCCTCATTATTACCGAAAACAAGCGCGCCGTTTCCGTCAATAATAACTGCGTTTCTGCCAGATGCGGCTTTGCCGATCTTTGCGGCGCATTCATCCGTATCGCCGTCTATCCACGCACAGTTTTTAACATCCACGCCAACGATCTGGGCAAAATCATCGATCATAGGCAGCATATCCTCGCCCGTGCAGGAATAAGCAACGGCATATGGATCTGTAATATGCTTAATGATAGAAACATTCTGATTATCATAGATTGCCTTATGGATCTTTGCGCATTTCGGCGCAATGCCGTTGATACCGAGGCAGGTCTCCAGATCCACATCCACCGTTTCACCGCCAACCGTAAGCGTAAACATATTTCCGTTTCTTACGGATGAGCCAAGATCGCAGATGGATTCCGGCATGCTGCCCGCCTTAACTTTATTCAGATAATAATTGAGTTTATCCGCTTCGCTGTATTTATCCGCCCAGGAATAGCGCATATAATTGTCCTTGATCACGCGTTTGCAGCATTCCTCAAGTTTATCCGCAAGTTCAAAAGCGTGCTCATAGGAATCGCCCATACAAAGCGTGCCGTGGTGCATCAGCATGATTGCTCTTGCCGCGGGGTTCATCATAATGCACATCTCAACCTTTTTGCGCAGGGATTCCGTTGTGGACATCGCATAATCGGCAGCGGGAACCTTATCGCCGAGAACAGGCCTAAGATCCTTATACACATTTCTGATCTCCATACCCGTAATGCTGACGATCGTAGCATATTTCTGATGGGTATGAATCACAAAATCAACGGTGGGATGATGCCTGTAAGCCGCGGCGTGAACGCCTTTTTCGGAAGATGGTTTGATATCCCCTTCATAGGAGCAATCCTCAATATTAACAACAACCAGTTCATCCGGTGTAAGCGTTTCATAAGCTCTGCCGGACGGTGTGATCACAAACTGAGTATCTGATATACGCGCGGAAACATTGCCCCAGGTGCGCGCGATAAGGCCGGTCTCAATCAGTTTTTTACCGGCTTCGATTACAAGTTTTTTTGCTTCTTCAATTTCGTAAGCCATAGTATTCCTTTCCCCTTAAAAGAAGTGAACGCAAAATACGACTTGGAAAAGCCGTATTTACATAATATTCTTTAAAAGCCGATAAGGGCGGTAAACAGCCGTAAACCGCCCTTAGGATCATTTAATTAATAATCGATTTTTTCGCACTTGGAAAGAACTTTGTCAAAACGACGAACACATTCGTCAATGTCCTCTTCCGTGTAAGCGGCGGAAGTATAAAGACGTGAACCGGCAAGCGTTACAAGGCCTTCAGCCATATAAGCAGCGCCCATATACTGCATTTCTGTTTGACGGATACTTGTCTGCTTCAGAACATACGGAATGGTCCACGGCCTTCTCAGATCAACTCTGAAGTGCATAGTGGCAACCGTATGCAGGTGGCAGATAGAACCGATATTGTAGCATACGAACGGAAGATCATACTTCTTGATGGATTCGTTAATGCCTTTTACAAGACGGTCTGCCATCTGGCCGGCTTTCTGGCAAGCGTTTCTCTTTTCAATCTCGCAGATTACGGTATAACCCGCGCAGCAGGAGATCGGCGTAGCAGCCATTGTGCCGCCGCACATTGCCTTATGTATCTTCTTGCCTTCTGTTTTATCCAGACCTGCGCCGAGGTACTTCATAACTTCTTTGTGGCCGCCTATGCCGCCTGCGCCCGGATAACCGCCGGCAATGATCTTGCCGAAGATCGTGATATCGGGATCAATGCCATAATAACCCTGCGCACCGGAAAGGCCGATACGGAAACCTGTAACAACCTCATCACAAACAAGCAGCGCGCCGTATTTGCGGCAGAGTGCCTGAACGCCCTTCGGGAAGTCTTTATCAACCGGACGGGTTGCGGATTCAGGGCCGCACGGCTCAATGAATACAGCCGCAGTGCCGCCGCGGAATTTGTTGAGGATCAGTTTTCTTTCCAGGCTCTTCAGATCATTCGGGAAGAATTCCTGGGTGTGCTTGAAAACGAAAAGCGGAACACCGTGTGACTGTGTGTTCATTGTTCCGGGAACACGCATGCCCCACGCAAGCTGATCTGACCAGCCGTGGTAGGCGCCGCCCATTTTAATAATATTCTTATGACGGGTGGCAAGACGGGCAACACGAACTGCGCACATGCAGGCCTCTGTGCCGGAGCCGAGCATACGGAACATCTCTACAGAGGGCACGCATTCGGAGATCTTCTTGGCAAGTTTGTATTCATACGGATGGAAAAGACCTGTTGAAGGGCCGCAATCCTCCAGAAGTTCTATAACTTTATTTTTAACAACATCATCATTGGAACCGATAATGGTGGGGCCGCCTGCCTGCAGGAAGTCAAAATACTCATTACCGTCAATATCATAGAGTCTGTTGCCTTTTGCCTTTACCATTACGATCGGGAAAGGATAGTTGAAAGCAAGGTTATGCTGCACGCCGCCGGGAATGATTGTTTTGGCTTCTTCAATCATTTCCTTAGACTTTTTGCACTTCTTGGCAAAATATTCATCCTCATATTCTTTAAGGGCTTTTCTGCTGATAGAATAGATTGGCTTTTTGATGAGCGCGTCCAGCTGAGCTGTAAGCACGGCTGCATCAGGATACTCTGTGATGGCGAATCTTGTATCCATTTATAAATTCCTCCTTAAAAAATGCATTGTGAGCGGTTGCTCACCTTTTTAGACGTGAGCGATTACTCACACAAATTACTATTTAAGTATATCACTTTTTAATGATTTGTCAAACCTCAATTCTATTTTTTTTGTGAAAATTTGTTCAAATTCTTGCAAGATTCATAAATTCGTGTTAGTATATTTACAATATATTCTTAGATAGGCGGGAGGATTTGTGTGTGTTGCACAATCAAAAAGCAAATGCTTTGTGCAAACATACAAAATTTAATAAAATGGCAGGCACATATCATAAAGAGGCGTTTGAAAAACTTTCCGAAAAACGCCGGAAGGAAATACTGGAAATCGCCATTGAAGAATTCTCCTCCAAGGGTTATAAAAACGCAAATATAAACATCATTGCAAAAAACGTGGGCATAAGCATAGGCCTTATGTATAAATATTTTGCAACGAAAGAAGATCTGTTTCTTGAATGTATTTCAATGGGAATGGTGATCCTGCGTGAAACTCTGGAAGAGATCATGAAAAGCAACAACAAACTTCTGAAAAAAGCGGAAATGGTGATCAGGGCAACCTGTGAACTTTCCAGAGAATACAAAAACTATATAAAGCTTTATAATGAGATCACCGCGGAAAAAGACGGCGAACGCGCCGTTGCCTACGCACGGGAAATAGAGGGGCAGACAAGCCGCATCTATATCACCGCGATCGCGCAGGCGCTTGCAAGCGGCGATGTGCGGCAGGACCTGAATCCGCGGCTGTTTGCCTTTTTCCTTGACAATCTGCTTTTGATGCTGCAATTTTCGTTTACATGCGAATATTACAAGGAACGGCTTTCCATCTACACGGGCGTAAATATTGACGAACTGAATGACGACGAGATCGTAAACCAACTTTTAAAATTTATTGAATCGGCATTTACTTTTTCTAAAGAGTAGGGCTTAACATCTGCTGTAAGCGGAGAATATTTTTGCGGAAAGGCTTGGAACAAAATGGCAAAATACGTTATTACTTATGACATTGGCACCACAGGAATCAAAACCTGCCTGATCGAGATTGACAAAGAGATGAAGATTCTAGGTTCCTCTTCACTCGGCTACGGATTGTATGTAGACGATGAAGTAGGCGTAAAAGGCGGCGCGGAACAGAATGCGGACGAATGGTGGAACGCCATGTGCGTAACCACAAAAACCGTGTTTGAAAAAGTGCCGTACATAAAAAAAGAGCAGATCGACGGCATTTCTTTCTGCTCGCAGATGCAGGGTCTTGTGCTGGTTGACAAGGAAGGCAACTGCGTGCGCAACCCGATGAGCTATATGGATCAGAGAGCGCGCGAAGAACTGAAAAACGGCATTGCGCATGGTTTTAAGATCGCCGGCGCGGAAGTTACGAAACTGCTGAAATATCTGAGATATACCGGCGCCGTAAGTTCTTCCGTTAAAGACCCGATCTGGAAATACAAATGGGTAGAAGCGCATGAGCCGGAAATCTTTAATAAAGTATACAAATGGCTGGACGTAAAAGAATATCTGATCTGCCGCGCAAGCGGAGAATTTGTTATGACAAGAGACAGCGCTTTTGCCACCCTGCTCTATGACACAAGAAAAGGCCACGAGGGCTGGTGCAAACCGATCTGCGATATGGTGGGGGTAGATATCAAACACCTGCCGGAGATTAAAGAATGCACCGAAAAAGTAGGCGAAGTAACAGAAAAAGCGGCAACGGAGCTTGGCCTTGCTCCCGGCACTGCCGTATTCGGCGGCGGCGGAGACGCCTCTCTGATCGGCGTTGGCGCCGGCTGCACGGAAGTGGGAGACACGCATATCTACAGCGGCACATCCGGCTGGGTAGGCACCATCGTTGACAGGCAGGTTGTAGACGCCAGCGCAATGATGGCTGCCATTGTGGGCGCCGATCCGAAAACATACAATTATTTCGGTGAGTTGGAAACCTCCAACAAATGCGTGGAATGGGTAAAAGATCACCTTGCGCTGGATGATATCGGCGTATATCTTCAGGATAAGAACATTTCCGATTCGGTTGAGGCGCTCAATATTAACCTTTACGATTATATGGAAGAAGTGATAGATCAGATCCCAGCCGGTTCTAACGGAACAATCTTTACACCGTGGCTGCACGGCAACAGATGCCCGTTTGAAGACCCAAACGCTGCCGGAATGTTCTTTAACATAAAAATAGAAACCGGCAAAACCGAACTGATCCGCGCCGTTGTGGAGGGCATCTGTTTCCATATGCGCTGGATGCTGGAACGGCAGGATATCAAAAAAGAAGTCAGCATATCCAACCCGATCCGTTTCTGCGGCGGCGGCGCGCTTGGCGCAGTCACCTGCCAGATCCTTTCCGATATCCTGCAAAGGGATATAGAAGTGGTAGACAGCCCGCAGAATGTGGGCGCGGTCGGCGCAGCGGCGTGCATTGCCGTTGGTCTTGGCCTGATCCCCGATCTGCAGCATGTTAAAACGCTGATCCCGGCAAAATACACGTATCACCCCAGTAAGGAAACCAAAGCCGTTTATGACAGAAACTACAAAGTTTTCAAAAACCTTTATAAATCCAACAAAGAAAACTTTGCGATCCTCAACGGCTGATCATTCAGATTTAATAAGCATGAAAAGTGTTAGATCCCGCGGCCATAGGTCGCGGGATCTTTTGGTTCCTTTTTTATTTCATGCATCAAGTATTCTTACGCCCCCAAACCTGCGATTAGATCTTCCTGACCGCTCTTTGCCGGGCAGAATGCTTATTCAGAAACAGGCTGGTGTGCGGATTTTCTTTATCGCCTGCCGAGATGTGCATATATCCAATATACTCGATTCTGTTCACTTTGCGTAAAGCAATCCGGAAGGAAGATACAGTTCCTCCCTGACTTCCGATTCAAAGAAGCTTAGCGCATGACCGAAGAATTTCCGCTGCCGGTTGACAAACAAACAAAGCGACCCGGAAAGAACAATCCGAGCCGCTTGATATAAATGATTTAACCTTTTTATGCTCTGGCAACCATTTCGCCGTATTTTTCCTTGCTATCCTTAATAAAGAGTTCCACCTGTTTTGCAGACGGCATTGCGTCTGAACAGCTGTGTGCCGAGATCAGGATCGACGCAGAGGCGGAACCGAATTCCAGCGCGTCTATGATTTCCTTGCCCTGAAGCAGACTATAAAGGAAAGCGGAACCGTAACCGTCACCGCCGCCGAAGCCTTTAAGCACAACCGCCGGGAACGGTTTAATCGTATAATATTTACCGTCATTCGTATAGGCGGTTGAGCCTTCTTTGCCGTGCTTGATCACGCAGATGGACGCGCCGAAGGACTGCCAGTACTGCGCAGACTCCTTATCCGACGCTTTTACGCCAACAATACCCTCTGTAAGATCAAATTCTTCGCGCGAGCCCATAATGATATCCGCATACTGCGCGGCAAGGCTGTAATAAACAGCGATCTCATCCTTGGACTTCCAGGTATATTCCCGGTAATCGATATCAAAGATGATTCTGGTATTATTCTTTTTGGCAAGCATCATCGCTTTAAAGCATGCTTCTCTGCTGGGGCTTTTTGCAAGCGCCGTGCCGCTGATCACGATCGCCTTAGCGCTTTTCACATATTCCTCGTCCACATCCGCCGGATCAAGGCAGAAATCGGCAACGTTATCACGGTACATAAGAATAGAGGATTCCTCTTTGGAAAGGATCTCCGTAAAGGTGAGCCCGATCTTTTCGCCGTTCTTGGCGCGGGTAACGTGGCTGGTATCAATCCCCTCTTTTTCAAAATAATCCACAACGAAATCGCCGAACTGATCATCAGAAACACAGCCCAAAAAGCCAACTTTGCAGCCGAGACGAGCTAAGCCGATGGCGATATTTGCCGGTGAACCGCCAACATATTTATTGAAATTGGAGGATTCGGAAAGCGGCATATACATATCCGTTGGGTTAAAATCGATTGCAATTCTGCCAACAGGGATAAAATCTATAGGTTTTGTCATATCAAATTCTATGTATTTCATAATTTTTACTCCTTAAAAACTTGCAAGATTTGGAAAACAGCACCTGCCTAACGCAGACCGTTTGAGGTGTTTTGCATTTCCCTTGCCGAAGATCTGTGATTACGCTTTATGCTCTGTGCCGAAGATCAGGATGTGGCGTTTTGCGTTTTGATAAGCGCCCTCAACTTCCGCTGCCTGCAGATCATAATACCCGCTGATCTGCTTATCATTATAGCAATCACGCACGGATTTTTCAACCGAATCAAAGGTTGCCGTGGCGATATTTATCTTTTTTATGCCTGTTTTTGCGCAGCGTCTGAAATCCTCCGGGCTAATCCCCGTGCCGCCGTGCAAAACAAGAGGCGCGCGGACTTTTTTCGCGCATTCTTCCAAAATATCAAAGCGGAGTTTCGGCGTGGATTTATAATTGCCGTGTGCGTTGCCGATTGCAACGGCAAGCGCGTCCACAGCCGTTTCAGCCGCAAACCGAACAGCGTCAGCCGGTTTGGTGCAGTTGATCGCAATATCCTCACTGCCGTCCTCAGAGCCGCCCACACAGCCGATCTCCGCCTCCGTGGCGGCGCCGTATTGCTTTGCCATGGAAACAATTTTTTTCGTTTCGGCTATATTCTCCTCCAGCGGCAGATGGCTTCCGTCAAACATAACGGAAGTGAAACCGAGTTCAAGCGCTGTGCGGATCATCTTTTCCGTTTTTCCGTGGTCAAAATGAACGGCAACGGGCGTTTTTGCATGTTTTGCAGCCGCAACCATCAGCGGGCCGATCAGTTCCAGCGGCGACTGTTTGAGCCGCACCTCCGCGATCTGAAGAATGACGGGAGCGCAGAGTTCCTCTGCCGCTTTCAGCACGCCGAGCACCATTTCCATATTGGCAACGGAAAACGAACCTACGGCGTAATTCCCCTTTTGCGCGTCTGAAAGCAGATTTCGCATATTCACAAGCATAACAATTACTCCTTAAAATCATAGAACGGGTCGGTCTGTAAGCCGAGTTCTGTTATCGGCAGCCATCTATCTCGACGCGCCATTGCTGACGCGCTCCAGCCACATTTCGGGATTCTGTGTCGAGCAAACAACCTCCCATTCTGTGTTGCAGCGGATAGGGTTTACATGGCAGCGGATGTCTCCACCCGCTCGGTGAGCTCTTACCTCGCCTTTCCACCCTTACCGTTTTCACGGCGGTATATCTCTGTTGCACTTTCCCTAGGGTTGCCCCCGGCGGCCGTTAGCCGTTATCCTGCTCTGCGCTGCTCGGACTTTCCTCACATTAAAAATGCGCGGCTGCCCGACCGGCCCGTTTCTTAATATTGTAAAATATAAATTAAAAAGTGTCAATAATTTTATTAAGGCTGTTGCAAAGAAAAGTGAAATATTGTAATATGGTTAGGAGGTGATTGCATGGCGCCGAGGAATTTTAATGATGACAGAGACCGCAGCGTGCCGCCGGAAGAAGATTATTACGGCAAAGTACCTGTGGATCTGAATTTTAACAGCAGAGAAAGCCGCAACAGTTTTGAAGATGAGGCCGGCATAAATCCTGCCGAGGAATACAACAAATATTACAGAGAGCAAGAGCAGCGCCGCACGCAAAGCGGAACCGGCGAGATTCCGATTCAGCGTAAAACCGAAGATAAACATTCTTACAGAAATGCGCCGCAGCGCCAAACCTATTCGCGGGACGATCTTCGGTATTCGCCGGACAGGCCTCCACGCGCAAACGAGAAAACTGCTGCGCCGAAAACGGGTAAAAGTAAAAACAGAAAAAAGAAAAATCCCGTGCCCAAGGTGCTCACCGGTATTTTGGCAGTGGTTCTTGTGATTGTGATTGCCGCAGCGGCGATGGTGGAATCCGTTTTAGGCAAAGTAAATTATGACGAGAAAGAAGAAAATCAGTATGTTTCGGCAAGCGAACTGAGATCTTCCGCCAAAGTAACAAATATACTTTTGCTTGGTGTAGACGCAAGATCGGATGATGGGGACGAGGCGAGCCGTGCCGATTCCATGATGCTGATCTCTTTTGACAGAGAACACGGATGTATCAAAATGACTTCTTTTTTACGCGACTCCTGGGTTTATATTCCCGTTGCGGATAAGAAGCAGCGCTTGAACGCGGCCTGCACCTACGGCGGATACAGCGGCGTAGTAGATACGATTGAATACAATTTCGGCGTAGATATAGACGGCTATGTAGTTGCCGATTTTGAGATGTTTAAGGTGATGGTGGACAGCATTGGCGGCGTAGAAGTAACGGTTACGGAAGAAGAGGCAAAAGAAGTTACCAATCATCCGGGCAGATACGGAAACGTGGAACTTGATTCCGGAACCTATACTTTGACCGGCGAACAGGCGCTGGCATATTGCAGGATCAGAAAAATAGACACAGACTGGAAACGAACCGAAAGGCAGAGAACCGTGATTGAGGCAATCATAAAAGGCGTTGTTTCCAGCGGACCTGTTGGGGCTTACAGAGCGGCAAGCAATGTGGCGCCTTACATTGAAACGGATCTTTCCAAGGGCGAGATCCGGGGGCTTGTGCTGGACGCACTGATGTGTGTTGGCGGAGGTTTCCAGCAAAATTCCTGCCCGTTTGACGGCACGTGGGAATATGCAACGCACGGCGGCGCGTCCGTAATTGACCTTAACGAAGAGGAAAACAAGAGCAAACTGATTGATTATATCTATAACGCAGATAAAAGCGAGGAAAGCGAGAGCGAAAGCCAATAGCAATCACCAGGTAGAATTTTAAAACTGATTACAGCAAAAACAGCGTATCGGAAAGCCGATACGCTGTTTTTATGATGATAAGAATGCTCTTAAAAGAAGATGGCAATAAAACTGTTCAGGTATTTCAGGCGCCAACGAACTGCACAAACACATAAAACAGAAACTCCCCTCTTCTCAGAGGGGAGTATGTGATTTTAGCCGAAGATGTCGCCGAAATCATCGCCGTCGCCAAGATCCGGCGGCTCCGTCACAGATTCTGTAAACAAAGCATTCGAAGGAAAATCATATTTACGAATACTGATTTCCGGTTCTTCGTAGAATAACTTCATAAATCGACTCCTCCTTATTGTAACGCTGCATCTGTAATCACATCAGAATAAGTATAATACTGATTGCCGGCATTGTCAACATAAATTGCGTAAGCAACAACCGTTCCTCTTGGATACATCCTGTTTGAATTAAAGCTTACAGTAAACTGATTTCCGTTTTGGCCTTCATTTGTATACTTTGAAGCGGAAAGGTTATAGATCTGGTTGCCAGCACTGATATCCGCAAGGCTCAAATCCGTATCATTAGAATCAAGTCCGTTAAGAACAAAACCGAATGACTGGATCGTTGCGCCCTCGGGCAACGCAAATGAACCTACAAGATATACTTTTCCGGCATCACTATCAATGATCGGACTTGCCATATCTACGCTTGCGGTCTGCTCTTCAACCGATTTAACCGCTTTAACGGTGATATCCTGGCAAGCATAGAAACTATATTCCGAACCGTAGCAGAGCGCTTTGCCGTTTGCATTGTTAAGGTATGCAACCGCATCATCTGCAGAAAGGGTTACCAGTTCATTGTATGACGCATGCTGCATATCCAGCTGGCTGCCATCTTCATCAACAAGCGTGATCGTGTAATCAGTTGGTGAAACCGTTGTAAAATCAACCAGAACATTCATATCACCGTTAACCGTGATCTGCGCTCTTGAACCGGTACCGAGAACTGACATATCCGCACGATTATAGAATGTATCTACTTCATAGAACGGAAGATTATAATACAGGTTCAAGTTATTCGCCCTGATTTTTGAGCCGTTTTCAGCATACTGAACGTCAATTACTTTGTTGGTGGGAACACCGTCAAGGGACAGGAAGAATGTTACCTTTTGAAGTGTTGCATCAGCTTCTGCGCCGGAAGTGGTTGAGATTTCTGTGTAACCTCTTACATTAAACGTATATTCTGAGCCGAAATACTGATATTTATTGTTAACATCCGGTTCAAGATTATCTGTGTAAACATAGGAAATCCAAGCGCATCTTTCATCTGAGCCATCCGGATTCTGAACTGTAACACTGTCACCGTAATGGAATTCGGAAGCGTTGCGTTCATTGTCTGTATAGCTAAATGTGCCGTCGCCGTCGTCTACAACCCAATACTCATCGCCGGCCTGATCCATAACAAGAATCGTATACGGAATCCAATTTTCGGTTAAAGCCGTGCCAAGCGCCATATTATAATTATCATAATCATAGCCGGTATAAACGTTACCGTTTACCTCAACAGGTGTTTCCACATTTATACCCTGCACTGCGCTCTGAACAGCAGCAACATTATAAGCATCCGCGTTGAGCGTGCTTACCTTGAACTGGTTGGCTTCATATACGCTCTCATCTGCAAGACCGTTGCGAAGAGCGGTTACAGCAGCATTGATCATCTGCGTCTGCTGATTGATTGCATCCTGCATGGTATCGGCTACCGTTGCCTGATCCTCTGCAGTGTAATTATAATATCTGATCTCAATGATGTTGAAGTTTGCATCTTCAAGCGCAGCGGATGTAAATTTCATAGAGCCGTCTGCAGAAGCACTGAGAAGGGATTCCATTTCCGCCTTAGCAGCATTAAACGCTTCCCAGTTTGCAGGTGTGTAAAGTGCCTGTTCACAAAGATCGCAATAAAGATTGCCGTCCTCGTCTACGCAAGCCTCTGTTTCATTCACATCGCCGCGTACACATGTTTTGGTATGCGTTGTGCCATTATTGTTCGGTGTATATTCAAACGCATGACCAAGCGCGGTTTCAGGAGTCTTAACATCATAGCCGCAAACTGAGCAGATATAATGGGCAATACCGTCAGCAGTACAGGTTGCATGTGTGCTGTCCGCCTGCTCGATCAGGTTATGAGAGCCTTCCGCTGTGTTCTGCTGCAGTCCGGTCATTGCGGTCTGAAGTGTATTATATCTTGACTGTGCCTCTGAAATGATCTGATCAGCAGTCATGGATGTATAGTTCAAATCTGCCTGCGCAGCGCCGAGTGCATCGCTGAATGTTGCCCAAGACTGCGGCGTGTAGCAGTTAAACGCATTGTTCTGATACTGACCAACGATGTCGGCAGCCTGCTGAACAAGCTCAATCAGATCTGAAATATCAACTACCGTAACCGTCTGATGAAGGTTTGTGTTGGTACGGTCTCTGGTCTGGAAACCATCCCAACCGCCTGCTTCAACACCCAAATATTCATGGATATCCGGCGTTGTGAAACTTACGGCTCTCATTCCGAGATCGCCTACTGTAACCGTGGTTTCACCAAGAACAACCGTGCCGTCTGTAGCGGCGGGAAGATTAACATAATCATTACCGGATGATACACTGCTGGGCTGCTTCATAAGTGCGTCATGATAAGAAGCGGATGCGGGGCTTACCCACGCTGCGGCGCCCTCTTTCCAGCGAACGGACATCGTGCCGTTGGAATCACTGATGGAATCCTGACCATACGCGCCGAAACCAAGGGAGTGAAGCTGGGCGCCTCTGTTGCTGAACCAGCTGTTCCAGTGGTTATTGAACGTAATATCATATTCCGTTACATAAGAACTGGTACCGGGCTGTGTTTTCAAATAAGTGATATTTGTAATCTGGTTATAAAGATAGGAATAAATATCGTCCGCGCCCTGCGCCTCTGTAGTGCCGGTGGTGGAATTCACTACAGAGCCGTCTTCCGTGCCGGTAAATGCCGTCTTGAGGTCAAGCAGCGCATTCGCAATATTTGTGATCAGCGTTGTATACTGAGATACAAGCGTAGCCTGATCCGTAAAGGTGGTATTATCCAACTCTGTCATGGTATGGGTTGCCTCTGCAACAATATCCATAACATCAGTATAGTTTGAGTATTTATAACCGTCTATACCCTGAACATAAGCTACGATCGTGTTATAACTTTGCTGCGTGCTGAGAACGGGAACAACTGCATCATGGCTGATGCGAAGACCTGCCATTGCCTCTTTTACACCGGAAAGGATCGTATTATAGGTTGCCTCATCCTCTTCATTCTGCCTAAGGGTTATACCGGAAGTGTAACTGCCGTTATTATAATGCTCCAGAGCAGCATTGACCGCTTCTGTAGCAGCCTGATAAGACTCTGCAGTATAGTAGCCCTGCGTCAGACCGTAATACTCTGCAAAATAAGTCTGCAATTCACTGTCGTCAATATAAGCCTCTGACGTAACAAGATTGTTGTACGCATTCACAAGGTTATTATTATTTGTGGTTGCATCCGTGAAACGAACAGATTTGTTTGCAAGCTTATTTATAGCAGATCTTGCAATCTCATAATTTCTTACAAACAAAGAATAGGAAGTGGAAGTATAATACTCGTCTCTATTTCCGCTCTCATAAATCGGCGTATAAGCCGCAAAGTTGCTTGCAAAGGTGAAGTAACTCTGCATATTAACCGTTGTGGTAAGCGCTCTTCTGGTTGTTGCTATGCTGGAGATGGCATTATCAATTGCCGTTACGCATGAATCAACCTGATCTGCAACCGTAGCCTCATTTGCTGAAGCAAAATAGGATTGCGGAGCAATACCCATAGCTGTATCAAGCGTTCTGAGGTAACTGCGAACAAGCTTATAAGAATAATCACACAAATTGGTTGGCATATTGCCGAGCGCATCCACAAGAGCCGAATAATTAATTACATAAATATTGGCATTCTGCGTAAACGTGCCGGAATTACGGTCGTCATTATACGTAATCCAATCCTGTGAAGGATAGTGAATCATATATTCATCACCGAACGTATCCGCATTACCGTTCCAATAAAGAGTGTTGGAATATCTGTCAGGACTGTCATTACTTGCATTCAGATGTGAAAGGAAATCTGAATTATCCTGATAACCTACGAAAGACGCAACACCCGTCTGATAACCAACGGAATTGCTGAAACCGTGCCAGTTTTTAACAAGGCCGAAAGGTTCGGTAGTTGGCCTCATACTTCTTGTGCCGGAATTTGCAAGCAAGGTACGTCTTGCCGTATACATGGAAACCGGAAATGCAAGCGGCGTACCGGTGCCGTCATACATAAGAACCGTAGTGCCGTACTGAACGCCTGCGCGAGTCAGCGTGCCGGCGCCGCCGTCATCCGTTTCAACATCGGCAAAATCCGTATCCGCGCCAACGCCTTCTGCATACAGAACGCCGGACATTTGGTCATTATCTACAAGACCGGCAGCGGTATAAGAACCGTCTGCAGCAGCATTTGCAGTTGCCTGAGCCGGAGTCCATCTCTGCATGGCAGTAAACTGCGTGTTCAGGTTGTTGTACGCGTTATCTACTTCATCTGCATCCCGAACGCCCGCCGTTACGAGAAAATATGTAAGATTCGCGTCATACCAAGCCTCATAGGTATTGACAAGGTTGGTATACGGCGTGCCGCCTTCAAGCCTTGTTTCCACCTGATCAATGAGGTTTTTAAGTTCCTCAGCACTATGCTCCGCAGCATAAGAACTGAAAGGCATTGCGGCAAAGGTGGTGAGCACCATAATTGCTGCAAGGAACGCAGCAAGAAGCCGCCTGGACTTTATTGTTTTCATTGAATTACCTCCTTAAAACTTGCCGAAAAAGCATTCTGTGCGGATATGCACTGACCCAACATATAAAACCCCGCATGAAATTTACTTTTTTTGCAATCGGTTCAAAAGGGTATAACTGCCCTATTGAATAGTATTCTACAGGGTTAATAATACCATATAATTGAATATCTGTCAACGTAAATATATAAAAAAAAAAATATCCACTAAAAGTTTACATTTTATTTACAATCTTCCATTCGGGAATTAATTTTAAAATACATTGTTATTTTTCACATGGTTCCCTGTGATTTTTTATAACAGTGAAAATATATACAGTATATTCCGAATAATTTAATCATATTTGTATATTTATACAAATATTTCTAAATCTCTTGACTCTGCCGGATGATATGTTTATAATGTTTATCAGTTAGGCGGGCGGCAATCAATCTTATACTGCATGCATCTTGCCCAGCTATATATTTATTACATTATATACAGGGTTTAACGGAGGAATAGACTATGGCAAAAGAGATCAAAAAGGTGGTTCTTGCTTACAGCGGCGGACTGGATACTTCCATCATCATTCCGTGGCTGAAAGAAAATTATAACAACTGTGAAGTCATTGCCGTAAGCGGCAACGTTGGTCAGGGCACAGAGCTTGACGGGCTGGAGGAAAAAGCCATCAAGACCGGCGCATCAAAGCTTTATATTGAAGATCTGACGCAGGAATTTGTTGACGACTATATCATTCCCACTGTTCAGGCAGGGGCAAAATATGAAGATCAGTATTTGCTGGGCACCGCATTCGCGCGCCCGATCATTGCAAAAAGAATTGTTGAGATTGCGAAAGCAGAGGGAGCGGACGCGATCTGCCACGGCTGCACCGGCAAAGGAAACGACCAGGTAAGATTTGAACTTGCCATAAAAGCCTTTGCGCCGGATATGCAAATCATTGCGCCGTGGAGAACCTGGGAATTCAAGAGCCGTGAGGAAGAGATAGAATATGCGGAAAAGCACAATATTCCGCTTAAAATAAATCGGGAAACAAACTATTCAAAAGACAAGAATCTTTGGCATCTGAGCCATGAAGGGCTTGACCTTGAGGATCCTGCAAACGAGCCGAAGTATGACGAGATTCTGGAGATGGGCGTTTCTCCGGAAAAAGCGCCGGACAAGCCAACCTATGTTACAATCCACTTTGAAAAAGGCGTTCCCACTGCCCTTGACGGCAAAGAGATGAACAGTGTTGAACTGGTGGAAAAACTGAATGAACTTGGCGGCGCAAACGGCTGCGGCATCATTGATATGGTGGAAAACAGACTTGTGGGCATGAAGAGCCGCGGCGTTTATGAAACCCCGGGCGGTTCAATCCTTTACAAAGCGCACGAAACGCTGGAACAGATCTGCCTGGACCGCGAGACGCAGCACTATAAATTCCTTGTTGCGCAGAAATTTGCCGAGGTGGTTTACTACGGCCAGTGGTATACTCCCCTGCGCGAGGCGCTTTTTGCGTTTGTGGAATCCACGCAAAAAACGGTTACCGGCGATGTTAAGATCAAACTTTACAAGGGCAACATTATCAACGTAGGCGTTCAATCTCCTTACAGCCTTTACAGCGAGGAATTTGCCACGTTTGACGCGGACGAGGTTTATGATCAGAACGATTCCGCCGGATTCATCAATCTGTTCGGACTTCCGATCAAAGTGAAAGCGCTGCTGGACCAGCAGAGAAACAATAAAGACTGATCCGATTTGTGATCTCAGGCGCGTTCTGCGGCAGCAAGGCGCGCCTGTATTTATATATTAAAGAAAGACGTGAAACTATGGCTCAACTTTGGAAAGGCAGATTCAAAAAAGAACTTGCCAAGGAAACGAATGACTTTAACTCTTCTATCAAATTCGACCAAAGAATGTTTGAAGAGGACATAAAAGGCAGCATGGCGCACGCGACAATGCTGGGCGCAACGGGCATTATTGATAAAAGCGAGAGCGAAAAAATCGTTGACGGCCTTGAGGGGATACTGGATGACATCCAGAGCGGAAAACTGGAGATAGACGAAACGGCGGAGGACATACATACCTTTGTTGAGGGCGAACTGACAAAGCGGCTTGGAGACACGGGAAAAAGGCTGCATACCGCCCGTTCCAGAAATGATCAGGTTGCGCTGGATATCCGGCTGACGCTCAGAAAAGAGATCGGCAAAATTGAAGAAAAGATCAAAGAACTCATTGGCGTGATCTGCAGCAAAGCGGAAGAAAACGAGGATACAATCATGCCCGGATACACCCACCTGCAAAGGGCGCAGCCGATCACCTTTGCGCACCATATTATGGCATACGCGGCAATGCTCTGCCGCGATCTGGACCGCCTTGCGGATGTAAAACGCAGAATGAACATCTGCCCGCTCGGATCCGGCGCTCTGGCGGGAACCACTTATCCGCTGGACCGCGAAAGCGTGGCGAAAGAGCTGGGATTTGACGGCATTACGCTCAATTCCCTGGACGGCGTTTCCGACCGTGATTTCTGCATGGAACTGGCGGCGGCGCTTTCCATAATCATGGTACATCTTTCCAGATTTTCCGAAGAGATCATTATGTGGTGCAGCTGGGAATTCAAATTTGTGGAACTGGATGACGCGTTCTCAACCGGTTCTTCAATCATGCCGCAGAAAAAAAATCCTGATATTGCGGAACTGGTACGCGGCAAGAGCGGCCGTGTATTCGGCGACCTGACGGCACTGCTGACGGTGATGAAAGGCATTGCGCTTGCGTACAATAAAGATATGCAGGAAGATAAAGAGGCAATCTTTGACGCTGTGGACACGGTAAAGATGTGCCTGAACGCATTTACGCCGATGGTGGACACCATGACCGTTCTGAAAGAAAACATGAGGAACGCCGCGGCAAAAGGCTTTATCAACGCAACGGACTGCGCCGACTACCTTGTTGGAAAAGGGCTGCCGTTCCGGGACGCGTACAAGGCGACCGGTGAACTGGTGGCGCTGTGCATAGATAAGGGACTGACGCTGGAAACACTGCCCCTTGACGAATATAAAAAGATCTGCCCGCTGTTTGACGACGAAGTTTACAAAGCGATCAACCTTGAAAAATGCGTTGCGGACAGACTGGTTCCGGGCGGTCCAAGCAAAGAGAGCGTTGAAAAGCAGATAAAAGAGGCAAGAAAAGTCATTTCCTGACTTTACAAAGCAGTTAGTTTGTAAAAAACTTAAGAATTGGTTGACATACGGCGAATGATTCGTTTATAATGGGTTTGCATTTTAAGCAAAATAAGGAAAGGCCTGTGGATGGATTATGGCATATAAACTGGTAGTTGATTCCTGCTGCGATATTACGGAAGATATGAAATCATGGCAAGATTTTGAGATCGTGCCGCTCACACTGCAGATCGGCGATTATGTAATTCAGGATGACGCCGATTTTGATCAGGACAGTTTTATTTCAAAAATGGTGGCAAGCAACGAACTTGCAAAATCTGCCTGCCCCTCCCCCGAAGCATTTGCCGAAGCATGCGAGGGCGATTATGACGAGGTCTACCTGCTCACCATAACAGACAAACTGAGTGGCAGTTACAACAGCGCTATGCAGGGCGTTGATCTTTACCGTGAGGAACATGACGACGGCAAAAAGATCCACGTGTTCAACTCCCTTGCCACCTCCGGTCTTGAAACGATTATGGCGCACAAGATCAAAGAACTGGCAGACAGCGGCAAGCCATTTGAAGATGTGATTGCAGAAGCTGAAGAATACTGCGTAAAAAACTGCGGTCTCTACTTCTGTTTGGAAAGTCTGGACGCCTTAAAAGGCAACGGCAGGCTGTTTAACCTGGCGGCAAACGTGATTGAGGCGCTGCGTGTAAAACTGATCTGCAGAAGAACGGATTACGGCAATATCTCCGTTGCCGGCAAGGATCTGACCCAAAAACGCGCGCTTTCCAAACTGGCAAACTTGGTTGCGAAAGACACGGAAGGCTGCGATCTGAAACAGAAAGTTTGCATTATCAGCCATGTATGCTGTAAGGATAAGGCGGATTATGTAAAGGAACTGATCTGCGGCGCATGCAGTTATCCGCCCGAAAACGTGATCGTGATCAAAGCGAGCGGGCTCAATTCGCTTTATGCCTCAAACGGCGGAATCATCGTTTCTTTCAGCAAATAAATTCATTATATGAAAAGGACTTGCTCCAAACGAGCAAGTCCTTTTTTGCTTGTGTTCATTCGATATTCCGGATCGGGGCAATGCTGCGCGCAAGAATTCCGTTCATATACGCGATTGCAGTGCCGTAATTTGTAAACGGCACGCCCTGTTTTTCCGCCGATCTCATTCTATATTCGATCTCGGCGGGATTCAGCATGCAGCCGCCGCAGTGGATCACCAGTTTAAACGCCGAAAGATCCTGCGGAAAGCCGCCACCGCTGCTCCACTGAAGATCCAGCTGCGCGCCCGTGCGCGCTTTCAGCCAGCGGGGCAGTTTGACCGTGCCGATATCCTCACACTGCCGGTGGTGCGTGCAGCCTTCGCTGATCAAAACCTTATCGCCGTCTTTCAGGGTATCTATTATTTCAGCGCCTTTTACGGCGGTGCCAAGAAAGCCTTTATACCTTGCCATAAGTATGGAAAAGGAGGTTAGCGGCACGGATTCCGGAACGATCTTGGACACATAGCCAAATACCTGTGAATCCGTGATCACCAGTGCCGGCGGTGCTTTCAGGGCTGAAAGCGTTTTCTCAAGCTCCGTTTCCCGCGTTACAACAGCAACTGCGCCGCTGTCTATAACATCTCTTACCGCCTGCTGCTGCGGCAGGATCAGCCTGCCTTTCGGCGCGGCGGAATCAATGGGCGTAACCAGAACGACCGTATCGCCGGCAGAAATCAGATCGCCAACAAATCGTTTTTGCTTTTCGGGCGGTGCATAAAGCCTGCCGAGGGTATTTTTAAGTTCCGTTATCCCCTGCTTTTTCAGCGCGCTGGTATAAACCGTATCATCCGAATTCGGCGGAATCTTATGGAGCAGATCCGCTTTGTTTTTCACGGTGAGATAAGGAATTTTACGCTCATGAAAAAGAGAGATCAGTTCATTTTCACAATCGTTTAAATCCCTTGAGGCATCCGTTACAAGAACGGCTATATTGCACGAACGCAGGATCTTGCGCGCAGAATCCACACGCTTTTCGCCCAGCGCGCCCGTATCGTCAAACCCCGGGGTATCTACGATCATAACCGGGCCGAGCGGCAAAAGTTCCATCGCCTTTTTTACAGGATCCGTTGTTGTGCCGCCGATCTCGCTTACAACGGAAAGATCCTGCCCCGTCACGGCATTGACTAGACTGCTCTTGCCCGCGTTCCGGCAGCCGAAAAACGCGATCCATATTCTTTCCCCTGACGGGGTGCTGTTCAAACTCATAAGATCATCTCCGCATCGGAAAACAGATTAAAACCTGAAATCCCGCTCTCCGTTTTCTATTTTGACCAGACGTTCACGCACGATCTGTTTTACCTTTTCGCTGCCGATATTTTCTATTTCTTTTTCAATGAGCGCCTCGCCTTTCTTTCTGGTATCCTCGCTTGCGTAATCCATAAGAAATTCCTTTAACGTCATCAGCGCGTTGGGATGGCAGCAGTTTTGAATCTGGCCGGATTTGCAAAGGCTCATAAAGCGGTCGCCCGTTCTGCCCTCACGGTAACACGCCGTGCAGAAAGACGGTATATATCCCGCGCCCATCAGCCAGTTTACAACTTCATCCAGAGTACGGTTGTCCGAAACGTCAAACTGCTCCGTATCGTGCGGCCTTTCCTCCTCACAATAGCCGCCGACGGAAGTTCTGGAACCGCCGCTGATCTGGCTTACGCCGAGACGAATGATCTTTTCACGCACGGCAGGCGTCTCACGCGTGGAGATGATCATACCGGTATACGGAACGGCGATGCGGATGCACGCTGCGATCTTGCAAAACATCTCATCACTGAGGGAATTGTCAAAATCATTCGGGTCAATATCATCCGCACGTTTCACACGCGGAACGCTGATCGTATGCGGGCCGACGCCGTGCACCGCCTCCAAATGTTCCGCATGCATCAGCAGACCGGCAAATTCGTATCTGTATTTATCCAGACCAAACAGCACGCCGATGCCCACATCATCAATACCGCCCTCCATCGCTCTGTCCATCGCCTCGGTATGATAAGCGTAATTGTGTTTCGGGCCGGTCGGGTGCAGGTATTCATAACTTTCCTTATGATACGTTTCCTGAAACAGAATATAAGTACCGATACCTGCCTCTTTGAGTTTTCTGTAATTTTCCACCGTAGTGGCGGCTATATTTACGTTTACACGGCGGATGGCGCCGTTTTTGTGTTTAATGGAATAAATGGTTTTAATGCAGTCCAGTATATACTCGATCGGGTTGTTGACCGGATCTTCGCCCGCCTCTATTGCAAGGCGTTTATGACCCATATCCTGAAGGGCGATCACCTCTTTTGCCACTTCTTCCTGGGTCAGTTTTTTTCTTGCGATATGCTTGTTTTTCTGGTGATACGGGCAGTAAAGGCAGCCGTTTACGCAGTAATTGGACAGATAAAGCGGCGCGAACATCACAATTCTGTTGCCGTAAAAATCTTTCTTGATCTGCTCCGCAAGGTCATAGATCTCGTTTACTTTCTCTTCGTTGTCGCACGCAAGGAGCACGCTCGCCTCGCGGTGGCTCAGCCCTTTTCTTTGCTTTGCCTTTTCTATGATCTGATCCACAAGTTCCAGATCGTCTTTATGCTCATCAGCATATTTCAGCGTTTCCCGAATCTCTTCATCATTGATAAATTCCTCCGCTTTCAGCGATTTCGGATCATATTTTATCATTTTCTCATACCCTTTCGTGAAAAGTGTTATTTGATTTTGTTTCACTTTTTGTAGAATCAGGGGATAAAATCGCCCCTGCCCACAACGATTTCATAGCCGGCACGGCGCATTTGTTCTTTTAAAAGCGCAAGACCTTCCGCCGATTCCGCACCCGTATTGGCCTTATTGTTATAAAGCGTATATTTTGCGCGCTCACGCTTTGGCGTAAGATTTGGCATGATCACATTTGCCCCGGCGTTCATGCCGTTTTCATGGCCTTTGCCGTCCACGGTTGCAAGCGCGGTTGTCGCCGGGAGCAGCACATGCGGCAAAGTCAGACGGATCAGCCCCAGCATAAAAAGCGTGAGTTCCGCTGTGCCGCCTGCCTGATCACGAAACGGTGTATCGCAGTGCGCAACAAACGGCCCTATACCCACCATTTCCGGCTCAAGCGCCTTTAAAAACGCAAATTCACCGGCAAGGTCATCCACGGTCTGATACGGGGAACCCACCATAAATCCGGCGCCCGTCTGGTAGCCTAAAGCTTTCAGATCACGCAGGCAGCGCACCCGGTTTTCAAAAGACATTTGCGGCGGATGTAGTTTTTTATAATGTGCTTTGTTCGCCGTTTCGTGGCGGAGCAGATATCTGTCCGCCCCGGCATTTCTCAGCCTTTTATAACTTTCAAAACTGCGTTCCCCCAAAGAAAGGGTAACGGCGCAGTCCGGGTGATCCGCTTTGATCCGGCCGATGATCCGGCAGAGAACCTCATCCGTATAATAGGCGTCTTCCCCGCCCTGCAAAACAAAGGTGCGAAAGCCGATCCCATACCCCCGCTTTACTGCTGCCAAGATATCGTTTTCATACAGGCGATAACGCTGGATCTTGCCGTTTGCACAGCGTATGCCGCAGTAAAAGCAGTTGTTTTTGCAGTGATTTGAAATTTCGATCAGCCCGCGTATAAAGACTTTTCTGCCATACACACGATCCCTGACCTGCCTTGCGTTTTCAAACAGATAAGCGGCACAAGCGCTTCGGTTTTCAATCAGGAATCTGTATTCATCCTTATCCAGAAAAGTGTTTTTCCGCAGTTTGTTGATCAGCGTTTTACACATTGGCATAAGCGGTTTTCGCGGACACACCGCTGAGCCTGCCGATCTTGCCGCCAAGGGTGTTGATCACATCCTGCGGCGCGTCTATTGCAATCGAAATGATATTGATGTTTCTCTTGTGGTACGGCACGCCCATTCTGCCGATAATATAATCGCCGTATTCACTCAGTATGGCATTGAGCGACGCGGCGGAATCCCTGTTTTCTACGATAATGCCGATCACGGCTACACGTGTTTGCGTAACGATCCCCCCTAAAATGAAAAATCCGCGCAAAAAAGCGCGGAATAAAGCAATCTTGCTGCGCGCTTTCGGTTAGGATAACGTGTATGCTTCCCGTCAGTTTGCGTTATTGTGAATAGTTTAACACGGTTTTGCCGTATTTTCAATAGCCTATTGCTTTAAAATCAGCAAAAATGTATAATCTAACTATGAGAACGATTGATTTTGTGATCACAGACGAAAACGCGGGAAAAAGGATCAAAGAATTTCTGCGGGCATTCGGCGTTTCCGGCTCTTTGCTGAAAAAGCTGAAAAACACGGAAAACGGCATATGCAAAAACGGCGCGCCGGCACGAACGATTGACACGGTTTTCTGCGGAGACCGACTGCAGATCAACATAGAGGATTCGGGGAAAGCCCCCGAAAGTGCGGACATTAAAATAAACCTTTTATATGAGGATGAAGATCTGATCGCGGCAGAAAAGCCTGCGTTCATGCCGGTGCATGAGAGCAGAAACCACCGGGGAGATACGCTGTCAAACGCGGTTGCAGACATCTGCGGCGGCGCTTTCCGCGCGATATACCGGCTGGACAGGGATACCAGCGGCATCGTTCTGATTGCGAAAAACGAATTTGCCGCGGCAAAACTTGCCGGCAGGGTCAGAAAAGATTATTACGCCGTGGTCTGCGGAAAAATAGAAGGCAGCGGCGTTATAGACGCGCCGATAAAGCGGGAACGGGAAAGTATTATCAAACGCTGTGTTGCGCCGGACGGCGAAAGCGCCGTTACGCACTATACCGCCTTAAAACACAGTGAAAAATACACATTGGTAAAGCTGAAACTGGAAACGGGAAGAACACATCAGATTCGAGTGCACTTTGCCCATATCGGCTATCCGCTTGCGGGGGACACGCTTTACGGCGGCAGCACGGAAGAGATCAGCCGGCAGGCGCTGCACTGCCGGGACATTTACTTTTCACACCCTGTTTCAGAGGAAGAGATCCATATCTTTTGTGAGATGCCGCAGGATATGAAAAAACTGATTGGGGAGATGGTATAGTGCCGGCATTTTCAACGCACTACCTGTTTGCAAAGGAAATGATGGAAGATCTGCGGCGGGCTGCGGATTTTCCGCTGAACAAAGACGCCGTGCTGATCGGAACGCAGGGGCCGGATATCTTTTTCTTTCACCGCGCCCTGCCGTGGCAGAAAGGAAAAACGCTCCGAAAAGCGGGTTCTGCCATGCACAGGGCAAAGTGCGGAGAGATTCTGGACTGTTTCAGGCGCTGCTGTGACCAAAAAAAGGATAACAGCGTTGCAAAAAGCTATGTGTACGGCTTTATTCTGCACTACGCGCTGGACAGAATCTGCCACCCGTACATCTATTTTGTGCAAAACAGAATCACGCAGAAATTTCCAAAGCTGAATGCACATTCGGTTCACAATATGATTGAACTATCGCTGGATTCCGTTTTGCTGAACGAAAAAGAACACTGTGAAAGCCCGAAAGCATACCGAACGGAAAATATGATAATTTTTACAGAAACGGAACTCCGCGAAACAGCGGAAGTGATCGCATCCGCCGGAAAACTTTTTGCGCCGTATGAGATCACGGCGCAGGACGCCGCCACAGCCATAAAGGACACATGCGCGGCGCAGCGGCTTTTGTATGACGGCAGCGGGCGCAAGGAAAAATTTTTAAAACATGCCGAGCGGCTGTTTTTTCCGCTGACGGGAAATTTCAGAATTTCCGCTTTTCTTAGAACAGATGACTTGGAAAAAGCAATAAAATATGTTAATATGAATAACAGGAACTGGAGATCCCCTTTCAGCGGCGAGCGCAGAAACGAAAGTTTCACACAGCTTTTTGAACTTGCAAAAACCGATGCCGCAAACATGATACGGCGTTTTAACGCCGGCATGAGCGGTGAGGAGATCACAGGCAATCTATCATTTTTAACGGGAGTGAAAGTGCAGTGAAAACAATACCGAGTTTTCAGGTAGACCACAATAAATTAAAAAAAGGAATTTACATCAGCCGCATTGATGACGATATCACCACATACGACATCAGAATGCGCGAACCGAACAAAGAGCCTGTCATGACCAATGCCGCGATGCACACCATTGAGCATATCTTTGCAACCTATGTGCGCAACACCGAATTCGGCGACAATATCATCTATTTTGGCCCCATGGGGTGCAGAACGGGATTTTATTTCCTGACCCGTTCTCTTTCAGACGGGTATTCCATACAACTTATTAAGGATGCATTTCAGTACATTGCAGACTACTGGGGCATGATCCCCGGCGCAACGATGAAAGAATGCGGCAACTGCAAGGATCACAATCTTGCCCAGGCAAAGGAAGAGGCAAAGGAATTCCTGGAAGTGATAAAGAACTGGACGAAAGAAGACCTGAAATACCCCGAATAAGGAGGCAGTATGGAACCTTTATTCCGGATCAAAGCAACAAACACGCTGGAAGAATACAAACGCTGGAATTTTGAACTCAGCGGAAAAAAGCAGATCATTCTTATGCTCGTTTTATACCTGCTTTATGCGCTGCTGATCACAAGATATCTGCTTTTATATAAGCTCAATCCCCTGCTTTATGCTGTGTGCATGCTTTTTATGGCAGTGTTTCTCCTGTTTTTATTTCTCTATAAAAACAAACTGATCAAAACCGTGTATTATTCAAACGGCGCAAACCTGAAATGCCCTATTGCAGAGGTGTCATTTTATGAGCAGTTTCTGGAGATTAACAACGAGCGCAGTTATTCCAAATTCTTTTATGAAGATATTTACACCATAAAAGAAACCAAAACGAATTATTATATCCTAACTGCTCTGAACCAGGGAATTATCTTGCTGAAATCAGACTGCCCGCCGGAATTTGCGCCGTTTTTGCAAAGCCTGAAGTTCCGGAGCAGAAAGCCGTAAATATCTGTTAAACAGATCTAAGATTTATAAAAATAATCATAAAAGAGAGGGTTTATGTATTATGAATAAAGGGTTAAAAAACGCAGTGGCGCTTTTAGCGGTCTTTGCCCTGCTGATTTGCTGCTTTCCCATGAGCGCGCTTGCCGCGGATGACAATACTTTACAGTTTCAAAACGGCAAATTCAAGATTCTGATCTTATCAGACCTGCAGGACACGAATGAACCTCAGCAGGAAACAACCGATATGATCACAGCCGCCATCACCAAGACCGAGCCGGATCTGATCGTTTTGCTGGGCGACAATATTGCGGGCTGGTGGAAAGGCGTAGATAAAACGCAAACCGACGAGGCAATTGCAAAAGTAGCCGAGCCGATCGAAAACAGCGGTATTCCGTTTGCACTTGTTTTCGGCAATCATGACCATGAAGGGCTGGCAAGCGAAGAAAACGGCTATGAAGAAGAAGCGGCAAAGGAATACATACTGCACCGCTTTCAGCTTTACGGCGGCTGCCTTGCCACCGAAGGCGAGGAAATGACCGGCGTGGGCAACTACAACCTGACGGTGAAGGACAGCGCCGGCGAAAAAGACATCTTTAACCTTTGGTTTATGGATTCCAATCCCTACACGCCGGATGAAGAAGGCGGCGGTTACGGATATGTGCACGAAGATCAGACCGAATGGTATAAAAAGACTTCTGATGCGTTAAAGGCGCAAAACGGGGGCGCACCCATGCCGTCACTTTTATTCCAGCACATCATTGTGCCGGAGGTTTATGATATGCTGACCGAAGTGCCTAAGGGCACAGAAGGCGCAGTGAGCGGCAACGGCGGCCACGAGGGAAAATATTATATTGCAAACAAAGATTATATTTACCAGGGCAATGTAAACGAAGGCCCGTGCCCGCCAAATACGAATCACGGCCAGTTTGAAAGCTGGGTGGAACAGGGCGATATCATCGGCGCCTTTTTCGGGCATGACCACACCAATGATTTTGCCGGAGAATATCAGGGCATCAAGCTGGTTGCCTGCCCGGAAACGGGATTTTACAGTTACGGCGGCGTACATGGGGTGCGCACGATCACTCTGGATGAAAAGGATCTTTCCGATTTTGAATCAGAAGTGATTCTGTATACCGATCTGCTGGATTATGAGGTTTCAAACTCCTATAAAGCGGATTACGGCTACAGCGCATATAAAAGCACGTTTTTGCCGATTGTGTTCGGCATTGTCGGCGGCGTGGTTGCGGTTTGCGCCGTGCTTGCCATTGTGATCGTTATTGCCAAAAAGAAAAAAGGCAAAAAGCAAGGTGAATAATTCATAAAAAAGCGGCTGATTTCTCAGCCGCTTATTTTTTATGAACTTGGCGCTATAGGGTGGGAGATTCTAAAAAGCGAATGGTTTTTTGATCGCAGTTCAGTTCGGTTTCAATCCCGTAAGGGAGAATGCCGATCGGTTTTGCATGGCCGAAATTTACATTGTAAAATACAGGCAGATCCGTTAAATGCTCTTCCTGCGCAATAACCTGCCGGATCACAGCCTTATATTCCTCATAAAATGTTTCCGATTGAGGCTTGCCGACCAGGATGCCGCTGATCACATGCAGAATCCCCTGCGCCGCCAGATTCCGCAGTGCCCACAGCACAAAACCGGGAGACGGTTTTTCCTCGCTGGTTTCAAAAAACAGAATTGCATCTTTCCATTCGTTTAAAGCGGGCCAGATCGAAGTGCCGTTTGCCATCATAAACACGTCGATACAGCCGCCGAGCAAGTGCCCTTTCACGGTTCCTTTTCCGTTTAGGATCTCATACCCGTGCCGGTCTTTTTTCAGGGAATGCGGCGTGTTTATATTGCTTTCATCCCACTGGATATAATCATCAGACCATTCCGGGCTTGGGCGCAGTTCATATTCTTCCCATGCGCCGAATAAAAGATCTTCCACTGCTTTTTTGGTATAATCAAACATTTTCACATATTCGCCGAATTCGCACAGAACACACGGGCCGTAAAAGGAAACCAAGCCTGCCTTGTGCATCATAAAATGATTGATTGTTGTATCCGAATACCCCATAAAAATTTTCGGGTGATTCCGAATGGTATCCAGATCAATATAGGGTAGTATTCGTATTGTGTCATCCCCGCCGATGGCGCTGATAATTGCCGAAACAGAAGGATCCTCAAAGGCCTGCATTAGATCCTGTGCACGCAGCTGCGGGTGTTCCGCCACAAAAGCGCTCCCTTTTAAAGCATGCGGCATACACACAACCTCTAACCCGAAATCATGTTCCAGTCTTTCCTTGGCGATAGAATATTTATGAATAAGATTCGGATCGCCTAAGCCGCCCCATGACAGGCTGACGACCGCAATCTTATCCCCTCGTTTCAGTCTTTTCGGTTTGATCACACAAATCCCTCTCTCGATTCAATTTAACAGATAAGAATGAGTTGGTTGACCGCCGTGCCAAAGCCTGCTTTCGAAAGGAGCGGATTCACGTTTGCGCATGATTTAGTCTATGTCCGCCGCCACGGTTATGCCGTAACCTTATTTGGCTGCACCGCCGTATTCACTGTGGTATGCCGCAACCGAATAGATAGCGGGAAACATGAGGCACAGCAAAATCACGGCAAACGGCGCCGCAAGCGAGCCGAGAAAGGAAACCGCCATTAGGATACCCGAGGCACACACCCACGCCGTGCCGGCGGCTTCCTGCGTTTTAAAAAGCACAGCGCCGTTCTTCAGCGTTGGCAGCACTTTCAGAACCCAATTCGGCGTTTTGCCGATGCGGGGAATAACCGCACCTGCTAAGAGCATCAAATACGCAAAAACAGCGCAGACGATAAAACCCGGATCACGCAGAACGCCGAGCGCATTTCCGATCACGATAAAAAACAAAAAATAATCGATTGCAGGCAGCAGCAGTTTCAGCCAGACAACATCCGCGTGCAAAGGATCCTTCACCGCCCTTGCCGCGATGGAACCAATTTCCAGCAAAGCAAAAATAACGGGAACTGCAAACAGAAAAACATTCTTATTTACAAAGGAATCCGCATCCAGCCCCGAACGAAAATGCACGGCAAGATCTTCCGGCAGTTTTGCATAAAACAGGGCGCCTGCCAAAACGGGGGCAAGACATACCGCGGAAAGAACGATATCAAAAAGCGATAAGCCCTTTTTGACTTTCATGATCCATACCACCCTGATTCAGACAAATCTGCCGCTGAAATCCGGCTCCAAAACCGGCAGACCCAGATCGTGGACTGCATTTTCTATAAACTTTTCTGCTGTTTTCGGCTTTGCCGGCAGACCCATAAACGTAAGATAATAAATGGTGAGTTCCTCAAAGGTGGGGCTCATTTCATTTTTGATCTTCACTTTATCCGCTGAAAACGCGAAAGTAAATTTTCTGACATGCGCGGTTTCAACAGGCCGTATCCAAAGTTTCAGTGTGCCGTCTTCCTGCCACGCCGCCTTGGAATAGGTGTGATAGTGCAGATCGCCGAGTGTGATCTCGCTGACTGCGTACTCGCCGTTCATGCCTGCTCGGATCACATTGGTGTATTCTTTTTCCCGCCAGGTAAAAACAAGCCCGTCCGCGTCAAACTCAAATTTCATAGCGTCAATATTGCCGGGTTTTCTGAACAGCATATTGAGTATGGAAATGGAGATTACGGAAGTATACTGGTTGCTTTTGCACTTGATGATCCTGCCGCTGATTGCCTGCTCCGCCGAAGCGTTTCTCGGCTTTGCCGGCAGATCTTCTACCGCGCAGTTTGCTATGGTTTCCAGCAGAACGCGGTGTGCCGTTTCGTTTTCCGGCAGCGGATCATTTTCAAAACATTCCGGAAAATACTTCCAAAACACCTTCATAACTTTATAATCTTCAGATTCACCGCAATTGAGCACAACAAGCGCGTCATAACCAGGAAACATAAAGCATCTCTGGCCGAAAAGGCCGTCCGCCCTGAAACTGTTTGATACCGGATTGCGCCAAAACTGGTAGCCGTAGCCGCACATATTATCAATATAGCCGTCGTGCACGGAATCTGTGTGTTTAGCAGTTGCCGTTCTCACCCATTCAGCGGGCACAAGCTGCGTGCCGTCGATCCATTTGCCGTCATGGATATAGGGCAAAAAGAATTTTGCCAGATCCTCAGACTTCATATAAAGCCCCCAGCCGCCGGCGCAGTAACCGTTTCCATCGCTTTCCCAAAACGGCTTTTCAATGCCGAGCGGGGCAAACATCTTTTCATTCAGATACTCCGCTATACTTTTCCCGGTAACGCGGGAAACGATTGCGGAAAGCATAAAGGTGTTTTCCGAAACATAATTGAACTTGGAACCCGGCGGCGCGAAAAACGGCGCGTCAAAATACTGTTTGATCCAGTCGTGCTCATTTTTTTCATCCAGAAAAGTGATCAGTTTATCCGAACGCATTGTCAGCAGCATCTCAACAGTCAGTTTATTATTGGGAGGCAGCTGCGCATTTTTATATTCAGGAAAGAATTTACAGATCTTATCCTCTGTATTCAAAAGTCCGTCCGCAACGGCAAAACCAACTGCCGTGGAAGTAAAAGATTTGCTCATGGAATAGAGCACATGCGGATAATCCTTGGCATACGGGCTGAAAAACCCCTGAGCGCAGACTTTATCGTGCCTGACAACGGTAAAGCTCTGAAGGCCCAGTTTTTTTTCATTGATCTCATCCAAAAACGCTTTGATCGCGGCGCTTTTGATGCCTACGCTTTCGGGAGTAACATGCTGAAGCTCTGTGTTTTTCAGTTTCGTCATAACGATCTTCTCCTTAACAAGCAGATTCTAATTCCATATTAGCCGATACGGGAAATATTTGCAATAAAAACTTTACGAATATTATTTTTTTGTAATTTTTTCCGGCTCCAAAACACGGGTTTTCCAAAAAAATATAGAATGCGTTTTTTAGGAGGATATTGAAAAAAAAGTAATGATGTTATAAAATGTAATATAATAGTATGTTTATCAGAAACCCTGCATGATAGAAACACCGTTATTTGGAGTAGTTTGATGAAAGAAGAGAAAACGTTAAAGATCACAGCGCTTTGCAAGAAAGCGGTTTTTGTGATCGTTGATTTTATCCTTTATTTTCTGGCAAACACCGCCATCGTATATCTGACGATGGGCGGCCATGTGCGCGCAACGGATTACAGCAGTATTCTGTTTAGTTATCTGCATCTGTTTGCAACGCTTGCCGTGCTTTACGTCATAAACAAATTACTGGATCTTTACAAAAGCGTCTGGACTTTTGCGGGAGTGGACGAGATCGCGCGCACGATCGTTGCGGCGCTGCTTTCGTCTTTTTCCCTGTTTTTCTTTGACAGGATCATTTTCACCGAACTGCTGCACTACTCCGGCTGGATCCCGTTTTACGCCTATTTTCTTATGTTTGTGCTGGAATTTGTGGCGTTGTGTGTGCCAAGGATCGGATTTAGGCTTTTTAAGAGATACCAAAGCCGGGCAACGAGCCTTTCCGGCAAACACAAGCGCGTTATGATCGTCGGCGCCGGTTTTATGGGCGATTTCTTTATAAACGAACTGATCATGAATAATTATAAGGACGGCTATCCCGTGCTTGCCGTTGACGATAACCCGGTCAAACTGCATAAAAGAATAAACGGCGTAAAGGTGCGCGGCACCTGCGCCGAAATACCGGAACTGGCGCAGAAATACGATATAGACATTATTATGATCTGCCTGCCTTCCGCATCACGCGCACGGCAGAAAGAAATCATTGATATCGCAATGCAGACCAAATGCGCCATAAAAATTTCCCCCTCTGTGAATGAATTTCTGGAGGACGGCGCAAAGGCAAGAAAGATCCGAAATATAGAGATCAAAGATCTGCTTGCCCGCCCGGAAGTGAAACTGGATAAAAAAGTGTGCCGCTATCTGATTGGGAAAACCGTGCTTGTAACGGGCGGCGGCGGTTCCATAGGATCCGAGCTCTGCAAGCAGGTGGCAAGATATTCTCCGAAATCCATCATCATTTTTGATATCTACGAAAACTGCGCATTTGAACTGGAAAACGACCTAAAAAACAAATACGGCGGCCAAATCGATGTGCATATCCGCATCGGTTCCGTAAGGGAGAAAGCAAGACTGCGGGAAGTGTTTGAGGAGTTCATGCCCGATGTTGTTTTCCACGCCGCGGCGCACAAACATGTTCCGCTTATGGAAAGCAGCCCGTGCGAGGCTGTGAAAAACAATGCGTTCGGCACACTGAACGTTGCCGAGATCTGCGATGAATTTAAAGTTTCCAGAATGGTAACCCTTTCAACGGACAAAGCTGTGAACCCAACAAACGTAATGGGCTGCACCAAGCGCATTACGGAACTGATCGTGCAGTATATGAACAACGTAAGCGAAAGCACGGTCTATGCGGCTGTGCGTTTCGGCAATGTGCTCGGTTCACACGGTTCTGTAATACCGATCTTTAAAAAGCAGATCGAAGAAGGCGGCCCCATAACGCTGACCCACCCGGACATAGAACGGTACTTTATGACGATACCGGAGGCGGCGCAGCTGGTTTGCCAGGCGGGCGGCCTTGCCAAGGGCGGCGAAGTATTCGTGCTGGATATGGGCGAGCCTGTTAAGATCAAAGATCTTGCGGTCAATATGATTAAACTTGCCGGGTATGAAGTTGATGATATCGGCATTAAGATCACGGGTCTGCGCCCCGGTGAAAAGATGTATGAAGAACTGGCGCTGGAAAGCGAAATGGAAACCAGAAGCAAAACCGCGCTGGAAAAGATATTCGTTACCCAGCCGATCGAGATTGATAACGAACGGTTCCGCCATATGATCAGCGACCTGCACAACGTGACCGAATCAAACGTGAGGGAGACTTTGGAAAAGTATGTGCCGAACTATCACCCGGCGGAAAATTCCGGTGAGGATTACTGAGATACAATAAAGAAAAAGGCAGTCTGCGCATGACGCGCGGGCTGCCCTTTTATTTATCACGGCAAGAAATATAAATCCGAAACCGCTTTTACGGGCGGACTTATTTCTCTTTTTTTATTCATCAGTATTTCCAGAAAACGGTATCTTTCAAGCCGCTGTCTGACACAGCCTTGATCTCGTTTTCACCGCGCCGCAGTTTTACGCCTTTAAAAATGAAGATGTGTTGCTGCCGCGTTTTGGAAGCGCACTTTTGACCGATACGAACGCCGTTTACATAAAGCGTAATTTCCTCTTCGTTAGAATAGATCTTTACGGCAACATGCTTTTTTTCTCTCTTCTTAAACCGGCGGGAAGTAATATACAAAACGCTTTCCCCGCTCCAGTAAGATTTATAAAGATAGAAAGCGTCTTTTTTGATCTTCCGGTCATACGTAACAAGGCCCTTATCGTTCCTGCCGGGAATACCGCCCTCGTTACGGCTGTCTATCGCAAAATCAAACATATTCCAAACGAACGTGCCCCAAAGTTTATCCGCTTTCTCAGACATAAAATACCGCAGCGCATGCTCATGAACAATGGACTGCCATTCCTCTGAATGGAATGTGCAGACCGTATCTTTCGGCTGTTTTGGGTGTTCCGTATGATGATCAACATTTGACCCCGCGCCGTATTCGGAAACGGCAACGCCCCTGCCGCCGTTTGCCCGGATATGTGCCGCCGCCTGCGAACGGAACAGACGCGGACCGCCCCAGTACCAACCCGGGTAAATATTGCACCCTTTTATATCTGATTTCCATTTATCGCCGCCGTAATGGTTGGTGGCAAGCGCCGTATAGCGATCGGGATCCAGCGAATGCGCAAGGTCATGCAGTTCGCGCATCATGCGGGCGGCGGTGTCGCCGTATTCCCTGCGCACCTCGTTTGACATGCTCCAGCAAAAGACGGACGGGCGATGCATCTGCTGCAAAATCAATTCCGTATACTGCTGTTTTGCATTCTCCAGCAGACGGCGTGTAACGGTTTCATCCGTTTTTTTATCGGTTTCAAGCGGAGAAAGACCCATTCCGCCAATATTTTCCACAAACGGGATCTCCGCCCAAACCAGCAGCCCGTATTGATCACACAGATCATAAAAATGCGGATGGTGGGGATAATGCGCAAGGCGGACTGCATTGGCGCCCATCTCGTAGATCAGTGCAAAATCCTCTTCGTGTTCCCGGTTGGTAATCGCCCAGCCCATATTTTCCCTGTCCTGGTGGCGGTTCACACCCCTAAGCGGATAGCGGCGTCCGTTCAGGAAAAATCCCTTTTTCGGATCTATGCGGAAATAGCGAAAACCGATATACTTTTCCACACAATCACAAACGCTGCCGTTTTGCAGGATCTCACACCGCACTTTATAGCGAAACGGTGCTTTTCTGCCGTTCCAAAGGTGGGGAGACGCAACGCAGAGTGTTAACGCCATCTGTGCAGACGTGATCTCCGTTTCAGCCTCGGCAACCGTTTGCTGCGCTGGATCCATCATCTGTTTCGTATCAAAATCCGGCTGATCTATACCCACGCAGGGCACAAAAGTATCTGCCTGAGAAATCGAAACACGCAGCCGGCAGCCGATTCCCGCGCCTTTGATGGCTGCACGCACCGTTACCTGCGCGCTTTTTGCAATCTGCGGCGTATTCGGGTATGTAACCAAAACGCCGTCTGAGCCGAACTTCTCCAGCGAAAAGTGCGCGCCCGATACTTCTATAAAATTCACTTCCCTGTATATTCCACCAAAAAAAGTAAAATCTGCCGTCAGCGGAATTACATCAGGAAACGGGAAATTGCTTACGGACACGATAATTTCGTTTTCGCCGCTTTTCAGCGCACCCGTAATATTAAACCTGAACAAAGTATAGCCGCCTCTGTGTTCGCCGATATGAACGCCGTTTACATAAAGATTGCACACGCTGTTTGCGCCGTAAAATGCAAGGTAATACAGCGTATTTTCCTTTTTTTGCAGACGGATCGTTTTCACATAGCAGCATTCACCGCGAAAATAATCTCCGCCGCCGTTCTGCCCGTCCACGGCATTCCAAGTGTGCGGAAGATCAACCGTTTGCGTCTCCGCGCCGGGCGGAACAGGATATGCGCCGCGGTAAAATCGCCACCCCGTCTGTAATGGTGTTATGGTTTTCATATGCAATCCCTCTCTTTAGCATATTGGATAATTATACTATAGCAGAAATCCGCCTAAAAATATAGGAAAAACGAAAAATGATCTTAAAATAATATTTTATTGTTGAATTTTACTTTAAATTGGCATTTCGTTAACAAACCGTTAACGCATAATAAAATAAAAATAAAATTAGCACTCTACGCTTGACAGTGCTAATTTTTGTGCTATACTAAAGATGAACTTGAAAGAGAGAAGATCTCCAAAAGGTTCATAAGCCGGCAAAAGCAGGTAACAAAAGCTCGCCACCGCGAGGAGCAGATCCCCACAGCTACGAGTAAAATCAATAGTTTGAATGGAGGAATGACTTATGTTGCCAAGCATTTTCGGTGAAAATTTATTTGATGATATGTGGGACGATGTTTTTGATTCCATGTCCGCTTTCAACCGCAGGAACCCGCTTTACGGAAAACACGGTAAGAACATGATGAAAACAGATGTTCGCGAAACCGATAATTCCTACGAGCTGGATGTTGACCTTCCGGGATTCAAGAAGGATGAAGTTAAGGTGGATCTGAAAAACGGATACCTGACCATCAGCGCCTCCAAGAGCCTGGATAAAACAGGCGAAAAGAAGAATGAGCGTTATATCCGCAGAGAGCGTTATTCCGGTCAAATGGCAAGAAGTTTCTATGTTGGCGAGGACGTAGAGTCCAAAGATGTAAGCGCGAAATTTGAGGACGGTATCTTAAAGATATCTCTTCCGAAAGCGCAGCAGAGAAATCTGCCGCCCAGCGGTTCAATCAGCATCGAATAAAGATTTTAAGGCAGTCGGATCTTCCGACTGCCTTTTTGTTTACGCACACAATGGCGGTATCCGCAAGGCGGTAACCATACTTAACCGCTACACACATAATGCGCCGTCTGATCACACGTGCGCATAAACGTGTCCATCCCGGCGGACGGGATCTCCGCATTATTTGAAAATTCACAAGCTGCCGCATCCGCCCCGCTTTTATTCATTCAATAACATTCTGTGTTTCCAGCCAATTTTTGATTACCTGCGCGGAAGAGGAAACGCGGCTGCCGATCAGTGAAAGCCCGTCCGCAACATGCGCACCCGGGCAGACCGCTTGAATATCGGAAACGCTTTTGCCCATCCCGCTGCCCTCGTTCGTGCAAAGCGGCAGGATCGTTTTGCCGGTAAAATCATAGTTTTCAAGAAAAGTGAACACAGCGCACGGCACGGTGCCGCAGTAACTTGGATACGCCAGTATCACGGTATCATAGCCGTGGATATCTTCAGGCGGATCAATAATTTCAGGGCGAGCGGACGATTTGAGATCACGTACCGCTTCACTTACGCACGTTTTATAATCCTGTGAATACGGGGTCTTCATTTCTATTTTATATACATCCGCATCCGTAAGTTTTTGAATGAAATTCACCGCAATTTCTGTGTTGCCCACTTTTACCGTTCGTATGGCGCCGCCAAAATAATTTTCGCCGGCCCGGGAAAAATAAGCGATCAATATTCTACTCATATCCGATTACCTCCATAATGATCTATATTTACCAAATAAGGTTCAAATAAACGCCGCAGAGCAAAACGGCAAAACTGCTCCGTCCGCGCCTTTAGGCTGTAATTCCCATTTGCCATACACCGGCATTTTCAACAATAACGGATGGAAAAATGCACAGTGTAATAGGTAAGCTTTTCAAAAAAAAGTGCCATTCTTAGCTTCTGTTTGCCTTCCTTTATTTCAATCTCATCATAGCACAAAACGGACTTAAATTCAACGACCTCAAGTCGGTTTTACCCATTACAGCCCGCACCAAACGGAAATATTTACCTTTTTTTAATTTTGTTGTATAATAAGGCGGAACTTGAACGGAAGTGATAAATATGGCGGATCAGATAACATTCGGGCAGAACAGCAGCGCGCCTTTGGCGGCAAGGCTGCGCCCACAAACATTGGATGAGTTTGTTGGGCAGACCCACCTTTTAGGTAAGGGAAAGATCTTGCGTAATTTAATAGAAAGCGACCGCATTTCATCCATGATATTCTGGGGGCCGCCCGGAGTCGGCAAAACCACGCTTGCCAGGATCATAGCAAACCAAACAAAAGCGGAATTTATAGATTTTTCCGCCGTGACGAGCGGGATCAAAGAGATTCGCAGCGTGATGCAGCAGGCAGACGAAAACCGGATCTACGGCACGCGCACCATCGTTTTTGTGGATGAGATACACCGGTTTAACAAGGCGCAGCAGGACGCATTCCTGCCGTTTGTGGAAAAGGGCAGCATTATTCTGATCGGCGCAACCACGGAAAATCCCTCATTTGAGGTAAACGGAGCGCTGCTTTCACGCTGCAAGGTATTTGTGCTTAAAGCGCTGGAAAGTGATGAACTGGTTACATTGCTGGCCCGCGCAATAAAAGATTCGCGCGGCTTTGGCGATATGGAAATTCAAATCGAGCCGGATATGCTGAAAGCCATCGCAAACTTCGCAAACGGAGATGCGCGCAGCGCCCTTTCCACGCTGGAAATGGTTGTTTTAAACGGAGAAACAAACGGCAATACGGTAAAGATTACGCCGGAAACACTGGAACAGTGCATCTCTAAAAAATCCCTGCTCTATGATAAAAACGGCGAAGAGCATTACAACCTGATATCAGCACTGCACAAATCCATGCGAAATTCAGATCCGGACGCTGCCGTTTACTGGCTGGAAAGAATGCTGAAAGGCGGCGAAGATCCGCTTTATATCGCGCGCAGAGTGATCCGTTTTTCCAGCGAGGATATCGGCATGGCGGATCCCAAAGCCCTACAGATTGCCGTTGCGGCGTATCAGGCCTGTCATTTCATCGGCATGCCGGAATGCTCAGTCAATCTTGCCGGGGCGGTAATCTATATGTCCCTCGCACCGAAATCCAATGCCGTTTACATTGCAGATGAAAAGGCAAAGCGCGATGTGCGCAGCAAACCAAACGAACCTGTGCCGCTGGTGATCCGAAACGCGCCGACGAAACTGATGAAAGAACTGAACTACGGCAAGGGCTATCAGTATGCGCACGATACAGAGGAAAAACTGACCGATATGCAGTGCCTGCCGGATTCACTGACAGGCACAGAATATTACAAGCCTACCGAACAGGGTCTGGAAGGGAAATACAAAGCGCGACTGGAACAGATCAAGAAATGGAAAAAGCAGCACACGAATCCAGAATAAATTCCGCCGTGCAAAAACGCCCCTTAACTAAATGTTAAGGGGCGTTTTACTATCCGAATCATACTTACAGGGAAACATGTTGAAATAAAATATAAACAAGAAACAGCAGTATCAAAAATAACACATTGAGAAAGGTAAAGAAGAAAAAGTATCTTTTTTTCATGCCGGGGTATTCCCGGATCACGATTTTGTATGAGATCAGACTTGCCATGGACGCAATCAGCGTACCGAGGCCGCCGAAGTTACAGCCGATGATCAGGCTCTGCCACTGTGACGTAAACCCGGAAAGGAGCAGAGCGGCGGGCACATTGCTGATGATCTGGCTTGTGATTACGGAAACGATTTCCACCCTGCCGTTTAAAACAGAAAAAAGAAAATTTCTTACCGGCTCTATTCTTGCAAAATTTCCCACAAAAATGAAAAACGCAAAGAAGGTACCCAGCAGGGCATAATCCACTTTTTTCAGTATTTTCCTGTCCAACACCAACAGGGATATCGCCACAATTACCGCCACCAAAACGGACGGCAGCACTTTAAATACCGCCAACAGGCATAAAACAAAGCCGCCGGCATAAAACAGCAACGATTTTCTGTTTTTTATTCCGGAAGTGAAAGGAACGCCGGAAAAGTCTGAATTCTTAATGAAGAGAATCGCTGCGGCAAGAAACAGCGCAGATGCCGCAACATAAGGAAGCATAATCAAACAGAATCTGCCGAAATCTATACCCGATTGATTGTAAAGATAAAGATTTTGCGGATTTCCCATAGGCGTAAGCATGCTGCCAAGATTTGCGGCAACCGTCTGCAAAACGACCTGGGGCACAATCAGCCTTTCCATTTGCGCCATTTTCAGTATGGCAATACCAAAAGGAACAAACGTGATCAGCGACACATCATTCGTGACCACCATGCTGAATACAAACGGCATAAACACCAGCAAAAACAACATTGTTCGCGTTGTTTTGATTTTTTTAAGCATATTGCCAGCCATGCAAACAAAAAAATCCGCTTCCTGCAACCCTTTTATGACCGCCATCAGGCTAAACAGCAACGCCAGTGTGTTCCAGTCAATATAAGATAAGTATTCCTTATCCGGCGACACGAAAAAGCAAGAGGCAACAGCCAGAAGAACGGATACGGAAAGCACAACTTCTTTTCTGATATAAGAAAAACATTTTTTAAGGATTTGACTTTTCATAACTAAACCCGTTTGAAACAAATTTTGCCCAAAATGCGTAATGGGCAGACGCAGATCTCTTTGCCCGGCGCATTTTGTTTTTAACAGAGAAAAAATCCCACTCAAAAGAGTGGGATCTCGTTACACCGCCTTTCGGCGATTGGTGGGAGAGAGTGGATTCGAACCACTGAAGCTGAATAGCGACAGATTTACAGTCTGTTCCCTTTGGCCGCTCGGGAACTCTCCCATAAATATGGAGCTGGTGAACGGACTTGAACCCCTGACCTGCTGATTACAAATCAGCTGCTCTACCAACTGAGCTACACCAGCGTTTCTCAACGCTTAAATAATATAGCATAAGTGGGGCGCATAGTCAAGCCTTTTTTTCAATTTTATTGCCGCAAATTGCGATTTTGCATATAATAGCAGTGAACATAATTTTAGAGGTGATACTATGTGCGGAATCGCAGGAATGCTGTCTAAAACCATAGATCTAAGGGAAAGAAGAGACCTGATCGAAAGCATAAGCCAAAGCCTGAAAATGCGCGGACCGGACGGATACGGAGATCTTACAAAGCCGTATATCTCGCTAATCCACAGGCGCCTTGCGGTAATTGACCCCGAACGGGGCGCCCAGCCGATGACTTTTGGCAAATATACGATCATTTATAACGGCGAGATCTACAATACGGATGAAATAAGGCAAGAACTGATCTCTGCCGGCTACGCGTTTGACACGCATTGCGACACCGAAGTCATCCTGAAAGCCTACCATTTTTGGAAAGAGGAAAGTTGTAAAAAACTAAACGGGATCTTTGCCTATGCCGTTTGGGACGATGAAACAAAAGAGCTCTTCCTCTGCCGGGACAGAATCGGTGTAAAGCCGTTATACTTTACGCATAAAGACGGTATCTTTGCGTTTGCAAGCCGAATAAAAAGCCTGCTGCTGATACCGGAAATAACGAGCGATGTGGATGAAAACGGATTGAACGAGGTGTTTATGCTCGGCCCGGCAAAAACGATAGGTTCTGCCGTTTTTAAAGATATACAGGAACTTCCACCAGCCGCTTACCTGAAATTCCGCCAAGGGAACTATGAAATTAAAGAATACTGGCGGCTTGAGGCAGCGGAACATACGGAAAACGAGAACGACACCATTGAACATACACACGATCTTGTAACCGACGCGATCCGGCGCCAGTTGATTTCCGATGTGCCGCTGTGCACCTTTTTAAGCGGCGGGCTGGATTCCTCCATCATCAGCCGTGTTGCAAGAGACGATTACAAAGGTAAAGGTAAAACACTTGACACCTATTCCGTAGATTACACGGACAATGACAAGTATTTCAAAAAAAGCCTGTTTCAGCCGAATAAAGACAGCGACTATATCGGAATGATCTCCGATTATCTGGGCACGGATCATAAAAATGTTATACTGGATAACAAAGACGTTGCCCACGCGCTGATTGAAAGCACCTATGCGAGGAATCTGCCGGGATTTACAGATGTTGATTCCTCCTTGCTGCTGTTTTGCCGCGAAGTAAAGAAGGAGCAGACCGTTGCGCTTTCCGGCGAATGTGCGGACGAGATCTTTGGCGGTTATCCGTGGTATCATAACAAAGATATTTTATTTGAAGAAACTTTCCCGTGGAGCCGCTCAACCGATGTGCGCCAAAGTATTTTAAAAGACGGGTTGTTGCCGAATGGCGCAGAATACGCGCACGCGCGCTATCTTGAAACCGTTGCCAAAACATCTTACCTTGATACTGACAATAAAACGGAACGCAGAATGCGGGAAATGTTCCGGCTGAACCTTGACTGGTTTATGCAGACCCTACTTGTGCGAAAAGACGTAATGAGTATGGAAAGTTCGCTGGAAGTGCGGGTGCCGTTTTGCGACTACAGAATAGTGGAATACGCATACAATATGCCGTGGAGCATAAAATCACTGGACGGGCGCGAAAAAGGCGTTTTGCGCAAAGCGTTTGAAAACGAGCTGCCGTATGAGATAACCTGGCGCAAAAAAAGCCCGTATCCCAAAACGCATAACCCTATCTATTTTAAAGAGGTGTGCAAAATGACGGAAGAGGTTTTAAAAGATAAGACTTCTCCATTGCACGATATGCTGAATTTAAGCAAAATCAGAGAACTGATGAATAACCCGGATGCACTCAGCGAACCGTGGTACGGCCAACTGATGCGCGGCCCGCAGGTGCTTGCATATATCGTGCAGATCTATTACTGGATCAAAGACAACAATGTAAATTTCGTATAAGGCAAGGGGGTGGTTGAGTAAACCGCCCCCCTATTTTGTAAAGTTGTTTAACTTTACGCGTTACCAATATATAAAGCCGTATGGTTTGGCATCAGCAAAGTATCATGATCCGCCAATACATCAAACAGGGCATATAACGCATTTATGAAACTCTGATAGTTTTTATCGCCCTCACGCGGCGCATAAGACGAGGAAAGCATACGTTTAACAAAGGTATCACGGTTATAACAGAGATTGTTTTTAAAAGTGAAAACTTCACACTTTTCGCCGAAAAACGATTCCACATTATTGCTTTTTACGCCTCCGCTGAAACCTTTGAATTTCGGGCAAAGCCTTTGGCAAAGACCTGAAAGTCGCTTTGTGATCTCCGCATCTTCATCGTGGGAATTGTAAAGTATAAATACTTTACTGTTTGGCTTTATTATTCTTTTACATTCGGCGGCAAAACGCGCAGGATCAAACCAGTGAAACGCCTGCGCAGCAGAGATAAAATCCACACAATGATCCGCTAACCCGGTATATTCGGCGCTGCCGTTTACGGATATAAAATTCTCATATCCGCCTAAAAGCAATTCTGCTTGGCGGCGCATATCGTCATTCGGCTCAACCGCATACACTTTGCAACCCATTTGAACGAGCGGCTGCGTGAATTTCCCCGTACCCGACGCTATATCGGCAATGACCGTGCCCGCGCCCAAATGATATTTATTTTTAAGAAATGTAAAAAGTTCTTTTGGATATGACGGCCTTGCGGCAGCATATACATCTGCCTTCCCGCTGAATTTCTGCGTGTTATTCATAACTGCCCCTTATTTAATAAATCTTACCGTTACCCATATACCTCAAACAATTTGTCAAGATAGGGGAAAACATTTTGCGGAACAAATTCGCCGTTTTCAACAAGTTGTTTTATTTGGGCAGACGTTGCCCAAATTGCATCGCAGGTTTCTCCCGGCTGAAGAGTTACACTTTCTATATCACAATCGTGCGCAAACACCCAAACGTCAAGGAAATCGGGAAATTCCTTATACTGCCTTAAAGCGGTAGTGAAAAGTTCGCCCTTTTCAGGGTCAAGTTCCACGCCGAGTTCCTCACGTGTTTCACGCAAAGCGGCGTCAAAACTGCTTTCGCCTGCCACTGCCGAACCGCCCGTAGGCTCCCACAAAAACGGAAAATGCTTGTTTGCGGTACGTTTTGAAATGAGCCACTGCCCTTTTGAATTCCTTATCCAAACATTTACAACAATATGGTACTCGTCCCTGCCCATGGGTTTACCGCGTTCAACCGTCCTGCCCGTCAATTTCCGGTCTTTATCATAAATATCCCAAAATTCACTCATAAAACTTTTCTCTAATAAATGCCGCGGCGGGCAAGTTCACCAATCAAATGCGGTTGAATGCCCGGGTAAGTCCAGTTTTCCGGCAGTGTATCGGTAATAATCGTTTTTTCTATCTCACTGTGAAGTTCCGGTTCAAAACTTTTCACCTGCGCAAAGCAAAGCAATCCAAAGGTTTCTTCACCGCCAAAATTATTTTCACTTTTAACAGAATAAATACACACAGAATCTATTGTATATTCAATCGCGCCCGTTTCCTCATGCAATTCCCGTTTTGCAGTTTTGGTAATTTCCTCTCCCGGTTCCCTATGACCGCCAGGACACTCCCACGTATCTCTGTTTTGATGCTTGCAAAAGACCCATTTTCCACTTTCTGTTTTGGTAACGATAACCGCAAATTTTAACCGGAAATCTTCTATTTCATGCAATTCATAAAATGTGACCATAACTTCTCCCTATTCCACAGAATCTAAAAACAGTCTTTTTTCAAATTTGCCGTTTTTTGCGGCTTTTGCTTCTTTGATGGAAAGCACAGTTTGAAAAGAACTTCCGGCAGATTTCGCCAGAGCATCAATCACTTCGGCAATATCAGCAAGTTCCTCCGTTTCGCCGCTTTCCAGGTATTCGTTTACCTCTTCCACCAATTTTTTGCGCAGCGCCTGTTGATAGGACACCTCATCCAAAACGCTGGTATTTGCCTTTTGACCGTTTTTTGTGCAGATCTCCGGAATGCGATCCCGAACCAGTTTTTGATAGACTTTCATAAGAACTTCCTTATTTACCTGATTGAATGAAAAGGTAAATCTTCCTGCTCTTACTATAGCATATCGGGCAAATAAAAGCAATAGAAAAACGCCGTTTAAACAAATCGTTTAAATAGCGAAAAACTCCCAAGGCGTGGGTAATGATCTCCGTCATTTCCCGTGCCGGGCTGTATAAAAATATACCGAAAGCAGTTACACGAAAAGATATTCGAAATTATTATATTCCGTCAGCTCATAATCATCCGGTGTTTCATAAAACTTATAGCCCAAGCCGTAAGCACAGAAATCCACGGTTTCATATTCATCACTGCCGGGCTTAAACAGTTTAAGTGTGTGGATATATCTTCCGATAACCAAACGGTCCGTTTCATAAATAAAGTCACCATCGCCCTCATTGCGTTCGGCATCCATCACATCATAATCCACATGATTGATGCCAACATAATTTGGGTATCTGTTTTTAAGTTCGCTAACAAATTCGCCAAAAGTCATAATGTATCACTCTCTTAAAAAATATTTAATTAAAACAAACCGTTGTTTTCTGAAAGAATAACTATTTTTCAAATAGCATATTCAACGGCTAAAAACAACTGTATGCTAAAAGAATACCATACTTTAAATAAAATTTCAACACTTATATTTTTACAAAATACAATTATATTGAAAAAATATAGCAAAATAAGACAAAAACAAAATCCCGCCGGCAAAAGCCGACAGGATAATCTGGTGGGAGTAACAGGGCTCGAACCTGTGACCCTCTGCTTGTAAGGCAGATGCTCTCCCAGCTGAGCTATACTCCCTCAGTGCTATTTATTTTACCACAAATTTGGATAAAGTCAAGCATTTTATAAAATTTAATGCGGGCATATTGCGCGCGTTTAAAAAATATGTTATTTTAAAAACAGCACAAACAACACAAACAGGAGTTTAGAATATATGAAACTGATCAGCTGGAACGTAAACGGCTTGAGAGCCTGTATGAATAAAGGATTCGAAGATTTTTTTAAAAAAGCAGACGCGGATATCTTCTGCATACAGGAAACCAAACTGCAGGAGGGGCAAATTGATTTTGCGCCGGATGGTTATTATGCATTCTGGAACTATGCCGAAAAGAAAGGTTATTCTGGAACGGCAGTTTTTACGAAGAAAAAACCGTTAAAAGTGAACTATGGCATGGGGATCGATGAGCATGACCATGAGGGCAGACTCATTACGCTGGAGTTTGATAATTTTTATTTTTTAACGGTGTATGTGCCGAATTCACAGCGCGAACTGGCGCGCCTTGACTACAGGATGAAATGGGAAGACGACTTTTTCGGTTATATTAAGGCATTGGATCAGAAGAAACCCGTTGTTTTTTGCGGAGATCTGAATGTTGCGCACGAGGAGATTGATCTGAAAAACCCGAAAACGAACCATAATAACGCAGGCTTTTCCGATGCGGAAAGAGCAAAAATGACAAATATTCTGCAGAATGGATTTACGGATACATTCCGGTATTTTTATCCGAACCGCGAAGGCATCTACAGCTGGTGGAGTTATATGTTTAAGGCAAGGGAGAAGAATGCCGGCTGGCGCATCGACTATTTTATAACATCCGCCCGGCTGAACAGCAAACTGAAAAACGCCGATATACTGACAGATATATATGGCTCTGACCACTGCCCCGTTTTACTTGAGGCAGACCTGTAAAAGAATAAAGCGTATCTTAACGCGGCGGATATTTTAATCCGCTGCGTTTTTTCTTACAAACACGGAAAAAGAACTGCCGTTTTTATCAGACCGCACTTTTATATAACCATGCTGTTTTTGAATAATATCACGGGTTAAATACAGCCCGATTCCCACACCGTCAATACCGGCAGAGTATTTTCCCCTGTAAAAGCATCCAAAAATCTTCGCCTGTTCTTCTTCAGGAATCCCGATCCCGTTATCGGATATATCCAGCCGCAGATAGGACGGATATTCTGTGATCTCTAATCCGACAATCCCACCGTTCGGCGTGTATTTCACAGCGTTGTCGAGGACATTCGCAATGGCTTCTGCTGTCCAGTTGAAATCAAGCACCGCTTTAAAGTTCTGCTCGCAGTCAAAGGTAATCGTTATGTTTTTCTCTTTTGCCTTTGCATAGACGGTTTTTACTGCTTGCAGAATAATATCGTTTAAGTTGTTCTTTTCGGGCTTCAGGCTGATCATGCCGCTTTCCAAACGGGACATTTTAATCAGGCTGTTTGTCAAAAAGGTCAGCTTTTCAAGAGAAGTCTGCAAAGTGGCAATATATTCGCTGCGTTCTTCATCGGACAATTCTTTATCATCAAGTAACTGTGCAAAGGTATTTGCCGCCGCCACAGGCGTTTTGATTTGGCGGGAAATATCGGAAATCAGCGTCTTGATCTGCTCCTTTTCCTGTGCCAGCATTTGATTCTGCGCTGTTAAAATGTTGCGGAGCTTCAAAAGTTGATGTTGCAGGCGGGCAGTCAGCGTGTCCTCGTTTTCAGGAAAAACAATCCGTTCCTGCTGCTCCACCAAAGCCTCGATCAGCAGCGTGATCTGCTGCAACAAATCATCATGATAGCGGTTATGCAGGAAGTCGAACAAAAACAATAAGCCGCATAAAATCCCAAAGGCACAAATGACAAAAAGCATAAAGGAAGAAGTGTTTTCCATAAAAAACACAGCGCCAATCGATACCGCCGCTATGACAGTACCTGCAATCAAAATCAGTTTTCGATAAACTCCAAAATGCATCATCGTCATTCTCCAAAGGTATAGCCCATACCAAATACGGTCACAATATATTCCTGCTTTTCATCTTTTAACTTCTGCCGCAGCCGCTTAATGTTTACACGAATGGTATTTTCATCAACAAAATTACCGTCTATATCCCAAAGCTGTTCCAAAAGCATGGCTTTCGTTACGATCCTGCCTTTGTTCTCTATTAAACAGCAGAGCAGTTTGTACTCCGTCGAGGTAAGGTGTACTTTTTCTCCGTTCAGCAGAACAAGGCATTTATCCGTATCAACTTCCAAATTCTTATACCGTATTCGTGCAGTATCGTTGATTGTCCGCTTTAAAACTGCCTGCACCTTCTTACGCAAGACTTCAATCGAAAAGGGCTTGGGAATATAGTCGTCACAGCCAACGCCGAAGCCCTCCAGCATATCCTGCTCCGTATCATTGGCGGTCAAAAACAGTACCGGGATTTCAGCCGTTTCCCTGATCTTTTTACAAAATTCCATTCCACTGCCGGAAGTGCCGACCACAGCAACAAATTCCCCCTCGTCCACGGAAATAGATACACCGTCCAAAGCGTGGACTTCATTTTCTCCGCTGCCATATATCTTTCGTAAATCCTTTGTTTCAAGTATCGCCATAACTAAAACCTCCAAATCTGTTTTGTGATTTTAGTATACAATTTACTTCTTACAATCTTATTACAATAAATCATGTATTAAAACACTCCTGATTCAAGTTTAATATAAAACAGTAAAATTTGTATTAAAGAATTTATATAAAAAATAAATTTTATATTTACTTTTAGAAAGTTTTGTATTAGAATAAGGTTTGGTGGGCAACGGCGCTGATCAAGGCAACGTATGCCCTTTTTTAATAACAAATATTTTTTGGCAAGGAGTGCTGACATGAAAAATCTTGGCTATTATAACGGCGAATACGGACTGATTGAAGAAATGAAGATACCGATGCTGGACCGCGTGTGCTGGTTTGGAGACGGTATATATGACGCAACTTACGCACATAACCATAAAATCTTTGACCTGCAGGCACATCTGGACCGGTTTTACAGAAGCGCAAAAATACTGGATATCAATATGCCGATTGAAAAGGAAGATCTGGCAAAGCTGCTTCATGAACTTGTGCCGAAAGTGGATGACGGCGACCAGTTCGTTTATATGCAGGTAACACGCGGCAGCGGACTCAGAAAGCACATTTATGAGGAAAATATGCAATCCAACCTGTGGATCACACTGACCCCCTGCCCCGTTGCGGACACATACAAGCCGATAGACGTGATTACATATGAGGACAAACGCTTTTTATACTGCAATGCGAAAACGCTGAATCTGATTCCCTCCTGCCTTGCGGCAACGGCTGCGGACAGAGCAGGATGTGACGAGGCAATCTTCCACCGCGGCGATATCGTTACGGAATGCGCGCATTCCAACGTTTCCATATTTAAAGACGGCAAAGTGATCACACATCAGCTGGACGATAAAGTGCTGCCCGGCACCGCGCGTTTGCGGCTGCTTGCGTTTGCAGAAAAACTTGGTTTTAAAACCGAAGAACGCGATTACACGCTGGATGAACTGATGAATGCTGACGAGATCGTTGTGCATTCCACCGGTTCATTCTGCATACCCGTAAAGACCGTGGACGGAAAACCCGTTGGCGGCAAAGCACCCGAAATGCTCAAAAAGATTCAGGACGCGCTGGTTGCCGATTTTGAAGAACAGTGCAGGGCGGACTGACGCGATTTTCATTACAATTTTAAGAGGTTTGCTATGACAAAAGAGGAACTTACCATTTTTAATGTGGGCTGCAATCTGGACACACTGATGAATCTTGACCCCAGAGGATACGGCGTTTGCCGTATTCTTTACGACGGTGCGCGTAAATTTACGGGCGAACCGCTTTCAACAAACGGCGCAAAAGGGCTGATTAAGCATATCAAAAAGGGTAAAAAAGTATTTATCTTTACCGGTTTTGTTTTGCTGCCCTGGAACGAGGCGGAAACGGACGGGATCATATCCAGCTGCCTGTTTGCGAAATTTATTATGAAAGCGTTTGGCGCAAAACCGGTTATGCTGATCCCAAGCCAGTGTGAAAAAGCGATTAAAGCCATTTCCAACGTGCTTGATTTTGCTGTTACGGATGATATAGATGACAAAAGTGAAAACACTGTTACCTATATTATATTTACAAAAGAGCGCGACGAAGCGCCGGTTCAGGCAAAAGAGATTTTATCCCACGGCAAGCCGTGCGCCGCAATCAGCATTGAGGCGCCGGGGCGCAACAAAAACGGCTTTTACCACAACGCCGTCGGCGTGAACACCACCGGTGTGGAGGCAAAATATGACGTATTGTTTAAAATGTGCAAGGATGCGGGGATCTATAATCTTTCCATCGGTGATCTCGGAAACGAGATCGGCATGGCGGCAATAGAAGATCATATACGAAAATATGTGCCCTACGCCGAAATGGGCGGCTGCAAGGCAGGCAGCGGATTCGGTATTCTGGCGGATACGGTTGCGGATAATATTATTACCGCAACGGTTTCGGACTGGGGCTGCAACGCACTGATGGCGGCAACTGCATTTCTGCTGAAAAAGCCGGAACTGTTTCATGACACGGAGGAGCAATCCGCCGCGATGGACGCTGCTGCCGCTGCCGGCATGCTGGATATGTACGGCAAACCGCGCCCGTATATTGACGGAATCGGAAAAAATATAAACCTGCCGCTTGTTGCCATGATGCGGGCGCTGATCGAATACCCCGCCACGGTGGAGGACAAAACACAGGAATGGTTTACCCACACACTGGAAAAAGGATATTTCACACGATGAGAGCAAAATTTCTGCCCTGCGGCGACGGCGGTATTACCGTAAACTTCGGAAATGAGATCAGCGAGAAGATCAACGCAGAAGTAACCGCGTTTACGGCGGCGGCACAAAACGCGAAAATTAAAGGCGTAACGGAATACATACCCGCTTTTTGCAGCGTTACGGTACTGTATGACCCGTGCCAAACCGGCAGCAAAAAACTGATTAAAGCCCTGAAACAGGCGCAAAAGCACCGGTCCGGCATTGGAAATTTCACGCCCATGCTTTATAAGATACCGGTCTGCTATGAGGGCGAATTTGCGCCGGATATGCAAAGCGTGGAAAACATGACCGGCCTTTCCAAAGAAGAGATCATAAAAATACACACGGGGCGCGATTACCCGATCTATATGCTTGGGTTTCTGCCCGGTTTCGCGTATCTTGGCAATATGGATAAACGCATTGCCGTTGCACGTCTGGAAACGCCGAGGGTAAAAATACCGCGCGGCAGCGTGGGCATCGGCGGCGATCAGACCGGCATTTATCCCTCTGACTCACCGGGCGGCTGGCGGCTGATCGGCAAAACACCCGTAAGGGTATATGACGACAGAAAAGAAGAACCGATCCTGTACCGCGCGGGAGACCGGATCCGATTTTTCCGCATCACAGAAGAGGAATTCATGCGCATCGACAACGCATGTGAAAAAGGCGAATACACTGCCGAATGTACGGAGGTGCGCCGTGGGAATTAAGATCGTGCGCGGCGGGATCCTTACGACTGTGCAGGATCTTGGCCGATACGGATATATGAAATATGGTTTTTCACAGTGCGGCGCAATGGACGCGCGCGCGGTGAAAACAGCAAACATACTGCTTTCCAACACGCAAAATGCCGCGGTGCTGGAAATGACGCTCAGCGGCATAGCCGCTGTGTTTACAGAAGACTGCGCCATATGCATAAGCGGCGCACAGATAGAGGCTGCCGTAAACAGAAAGCCGATTCGGATGAATAAGGTTTATGCACTTTCCGCAGGCGATGTGCTGATCTGCGGCAATGTGAAAAACGGCGCAAGGGCGTATCTTGCAGTGAGCGGCGGCATTGACGTGCCTGTTTTTCTGGGCAGCCGCTCAACGGATCTGAAAGCAAAAGCCGGCGGATTCCATGGCAGAAAGCTGAAAACCGGGGACGAGATCGGCATACTGCCGCACAGCAAACTGAATCACATTGAAAAGCGGGAAACAAAAGCGTTTTCGTACAGCCAAGAAACGGTTTTAAGAGCTGTGCCCGGACCGCAGGACTTTATGTTTACGGCTGAGGATACAGAACGTTTCTTTTCCGCAGCATACAAGGTAACAGCCGAGGCGGACAGAATGGGCATCCGCCTGAATGGCGCTGTGCTGAAAGGCAGGCACGGCATGAACATCATTTCCGACGGCATTGCGCCCGGCAGCATTCAAGTGCCGGAAAACGGGCAGCCGATCCTTCTTTGCGCGGACAGACAGACGACCGGCGGTTACGCCAAGATCGCCTGCGTGATCTCCGCAGATCTGCCGCTTGCGGCGCAGTTACTGCCCGGCTGCACAGTGCGGTTCAAAAAAGTTTCCGTAAAAGAAGCGCAGGCAGCGGCAAAAACGCAGCGCAGTGAACTTGCATCATTGCAGGCGTACATCCATAAACTTTAAAAGGGGAAAACATGGACTATTCATCAGCAAATCCAAAAGAAATAAGAAATCTGATCAGAGTGCAGAAGATCACCGGCCAAACCAGCGGCATGTGCGCCGGGTATGCACAGGCAAATCTTTGCATACTGCCCAAGGATCTGGCATTTGATTTTTTACTGTTTTGCACAAGGAACCCGCGCCCCTGCCCCCTGCTTGAAGTGGGCAACGCAGGCTCCCGGCAGATCCGGGAAATGGCGGAAAACGCCGATGTTGCAACGGACTTTCCGAAATACAGGATCTGGAAAAACGGCGTGCTTACGGAAGAAGCGCATGATATTTCAGATCTGTGGCAGGACGACTTTGTTTATTTTCTGATCGGCTGCTCCTTTTCTTTTGAGGCGGAATTAATCGAGGCAGGGATCCCGGTCCGCCACATAGAAGAAGGCAGAAACGTACCGATGTTCAACACCAATATCCCGCTGAAACCAGCAGGAATATTCGGCGGAAACATGGTGGTATCCATGCGCCCGATACCGTATGACCTTGTGGTTAAGGCGGTCAACGTAACGGCGGCGATGCCGAGGGTGCACGGCGCCCCGATTCACATCGGCAGCCCGGAACAGATTGGAATCAAAGATATCTTCAGCCCGGATTACGGCGACGCCGTTACCGTGAACGACGGCGAGGTTCCCGTATTCTGGCCCTGCGGCGTAACCCCGCAAAACGCGGTGATGAACGCAAAGCCGCCGATTGCGATCACCCATGCGCCGGGGCACATGTTTATAACGGACGTAAAAAACACAAGCCTGAAATACTGAGAGAGCGTGATATTTTGTTTAAAATTAACCTGAACTGCGACCTTGGCGAAGGCGCGGGCGCGGATGAGATCATCATCCCCCATATCAACAGCGCCAACATTGCCTGCGGCTTTCATGCCGGCAGTGCGCAAATGATGGCAGAAACGCTGGAACTTTGCAAAACATACGGGGTTGGCGCGGGCGCGCATCCCGGATACCCGGACAGGGAAAATTTCGGAAGAACAAAAATGGATCTTTCCCCGCAGGAAGTATACAACATTACACTTTACCAGCTTGGCGCTATAGGCTCTATCGCAAATGCAAAAGGCGTAAAGCTGGATCATGTAAAGGCACACGGCGCGCTGTACAACACCGCCGCGAAAAACAGAGCCGTTGCAGACGCGATCGTAAAAGCCGTTTATGACTACGACAAAGATCTGATCTTGCTTGCGCTTTCCGGATCTGAAATGATCAAAGCCGCAAAGACGGCTGGAATACGATATGCCAGCGAAGTGTTTGCGGACCGGGCGTATGAGGCAGACGGCACACTCAGGCAGCGCGGATTGAACGGCGCTATGATAGAGGATGAAAACGAGGCTGTGGAACGTGTGATCCGCATGGCAAAATGCGATATGGTTACCGCATACACAGGCGAGGATATTGAAATTGAAACCCACTCCGTGTGCGTACACGGTGACGGGCCGAAGGCAATAGAATTTGTAAAAAAACTGAATGAAGCTTTTAAACGAAACAACATAGAAACCGTTTCGATTGCAGAAGCAATTTGAGGTAACAAATCATGTTTTTCAGAACAGATGCCGCGATAGATCTGGACGCGGCAGAACACAATTTTGAAGTGACGCGGGCAAAACTGCCAAAAGGCGTAAAACTGCTTTGCGTGATTAAAGCAGACGCTTACGGCCACGGAGCGGTGCCCCTTGCAAGGCTTTTTGACGGCAGGGCGGATTTTTACGGCGTTGCCTGCATAGAAGAGGCTATAGAGCTGAAAAAGGCAGGCATTCAAACGCCGGTGCTGATCTTAGGCACTGTGCCGCGCGCCTGTTTTAAAGATGTGGTTGCATATAATATCCGCATTCCCGTTTTTCACTTTGAAGACGCAAAGGCACTTTCCGAAGAATCTGTAAAGCAGGGCAAAGAAACACCGTTTCACTTTTGTGTAGACACGGGTATGAGCCGCATTGGTTTTCAGGTGAATGAAAGCGACGCAGATATTTGCGAAAAGATCACAAAACTGCCCGGCATCGTTGCGGAGGGACTTTTCTCTCACTTTGCGACGGCGGATGAACAAGACCTTTCCAAAGCCATTGCCCAGCGGGAAAAATTTAAAACCTTTATCCAATTGCTGGAGGCGCGCGGAATCAGCATTCCCATAAAACACATTAACAACTCCGCAGGCATTATGAATTTTGACGAATATTTTGATATGTGCCGCATGGGCATTATTTTATACGGACTGTACCCCTCCCACGAAGTGGATAAAAACCTGCTGCCCATCACGCCTGTTATGGAATGGCGCACGCATATCTCCCACATCAAAGAACTGGAACCGGGGCGTGAGATCTCTTACGGCGGCACATACACCACCACAGAAACGCGCCGGATCGCCACCATTCCCGTTGGTTACGCAGACGGCTACCCGCGCTGCCTTTCCAACAAAGGAAAAGTGCTGATCCGCGGAAAGTTTGCACCCATCGTGGGCAGAGTATGCATGGATCAGTTTATGGTGGATATTACCGGTATTGACGCTGAGATCGGCGACACAGTCATTTTGGTGGGAAAGAGCGGCGATAAGCAACTGACGATGGAAGAAGTTTCCGAAAGTGCCTATTCTTTTAACTATGAACTGCCCTGCCGCATCTCCCGCAGGGTGCCGCGCACTTATTATAAGAACGGAAAATTTATGTTTTCCACAAATTATATGTACTAAAAGAGGCTGAAATATGGAATTACAAAGCGGAAGGCCGGCTGATCTGAACGGCAGGCAGGAAAAAGAAGCCCGGGTATACGATCTGCTGGACGCACTCGGGATCCGGTACAAAAGAGTGGATCACCCTGCTGCGCAGACGATGGAGGCATGCGAGGAGATCGAAAAAACATTGGGCGTTGAGATCTGTAAGAACCTGTTTTTGCGAAACAGGCAGAAAACGGAATTCTACCTGCTGATGATGCCGGGCGCAAAACCGTTTAAAACAAAAGATATCACCAAGCAGCTTGGCTGCGCGCGTCTTTCTTTTGCAGAGCCGGAATTCATGCAGGAATTTCTGGATATCACACCCGGATCCGTATCGGTTTTAGGGCTGATGAATGACAAAGAAAACCGAGTCCGCCTTGTGATAGACAAAGATATTTTAAGCGGTGAATACATAGGCTGCCACCCGTGCATCAACACATCCAGCCTGGCGATCAAAACAGCGGATATACTGCATACCTTTCTGCCGGCAGTCCGCCACGAGGCAACAATGGTGGATATGCCCCGGTATGAGGAAAACTAAATGGGAATCATGATCTGCCCGGTCTGCGGCGGTGAACTGAAAGCCGGAGAAAAACGCCTTTACTGCGCAAAAGGGCACAGTTTTGACCTTGCCAAAGAAGGATATGTTAACCTGCTGACAGGCAGCAAAAGCGGAGACAGAACCGGAGACAGCAAAGAATCTGCCCGCGCACGGCATACCTTTTTGGAAAAGGGGTATTTTGCTTTTCTGAAAGACGAGGTTTCACAAAGGTTACGCGGCACAGTGCTGGATATATGCTGCGGCGAGGGGTATTACGACGATTACGGCGGCGAACTTTACGGATTTGACCTAAGCAAGGAAATGGTGCGCCTGGCGGCAAAACGCAAAAACGGCGGGCGTTACTTTGTTGCCAATCTGAAAGCGATCCCCGTAAAAAGCAGGAGCATTGATACGGCCATTCATCTCTTTGCGCCGTTTAACGCCAAAGAATTCGCGCGCGTGCTGAAACCGGGCGGCAGGCTTTACAGCGTTGTGCCCGCTCCTGAGCACTTATTTGAACTGAAAGAACTATTATATGAAAAACCATATCAGAATGATACGCGTTACCCGGGCGGCAGCGAACTGACACTTGCCGGCAAGCAACTGATCAGCCGCACGGTAAACATACCGCAAAACGATCTGAAAACGCTGTTTTCCATGACGCCGTATTTTTACCGCACAAGTGAAAGCGACAAAGCGAAAATCAACCGTGTTGACGCGCTGAAAACCACCCTGGCTTTTATGATTCTTGAATATAAAGCGGAATGAACAAGTTCATTCCGCTCAGACTGTCGATAAAGTCGGCTGAACCGCGCCGACATATCGTTTGAAGATACAGACAACGAAAAAACAGCAAACGGATGAATAAAGTCTTATCAGCAAAACCGAAGACTGCAAAATGATAAAATGCCGCATAAGCACTTTGTTTATGCGGCATTGCGCTTTCCGTTTTTTGCTCGGGGGCAGTACCGTTGTACGGCGCCCACTCGCAAAAAAACGGAATTCAGTTCGATTTCTCGCAGCCTACCGAACTCATGGACGGCAGATATGGCGAGGTTGTGGAACTTTGGTTTGACGGGGCATAGGATAAGCCCTGCCGCGCATGGCAGCTGGACAGATTATATAGCCATGTGAAATCCATGCAGCCGATGTGCCAGATCGGTGTAAACCACACCGTGGAAAAATACAGTGAAAAGAAAGGAATGCCAAAAAAGCGGTATGAACCGAAAAATTACCGCGACCGGGATCCGCTTCGTATGTTTCCCTCCGATTTCAGGTTGTGGGACCCAAACATGTGCCGTGAAGACGACCCGAAGATATACACTTTTAACGGCAAAGAATACTATCTGCCCTTTGAGCAGACAATCTGCTCACGAAAAGAATTCAGCTGGTTTTATTCAGACACCTATGCGCAAAAACCACTTATGGATCCGGAAGAGATCATAAAGAATTACCGTATTCTTGAAAAAGCAAACAATGTTATGGTGATCAATCTTCCGCCCGATCAAAACGGAAAACTGGTTGACGGCGACATAAAAAATCTTATGTATATTGCGAACAGGCTCGACATAAGCAGAAAGTGATGACCCAATAATACTATTTTCATATTTACATTACTTTTTCCTTTTGTTACAATAAAATTGCGGCACAGTTTAATTCTTTTTAGAGCAGGCATGCAAATGTGTGCCGGTCTGCATTTTCCGCGTTGAAATAAACTGTGCTGCAACAGCCCGAGCCGCGTTGTTTATGCGTGGCTTCGGCCACGCATTTTTAACGGACGGAGGAAAATATGCAACTGGAACTGAAACACATCACCAAAAGCTTTACGGGAAAGGAAGTGCTTAAAGGCATTTCCCTTTGCGCCGAAAGCGGCACTGCATTTGGCCTTTTAGGCCGAAACGGCGCCGGAAAGACCACAACCATAAGAATCCTGATGAATGTTTTTCCGGCTGACGGCGGTGAAATCCTGATTGACGGGCAGAAGATCGATTACAACACCATAAAACTCGGCTATCTGCCTGAAGAGCGCGGACTCTACCCCAAGAAAAAGATAAACGACCAACTTTTGTATTTTGCCGAATTAAACGGCATGCGGGCGAAGGACGCCCAAAAATCCATAGACCGCTGGCTTGACCGCCTGGGCATGGCGGAATATAAAAATCAAAAGCTGAACACGCTTTCCAAAGGCAATCAGCAGAAGATACAACTCATCACCGCGCTTGCGCACGACCCGGATATCATTATTTTGGACGAGCCGTTCTCAGGACTGGACCCCGTGAACGCCATGCTTTTAAAAGAGGTTGTGAAAGAAGAGATCGCGCGCGGAAAAATCGTGCTGTTTTCCAGCCACCAAATGAATTATATAGAGGAATTTTGCGACTGCATCGCCATTTTAAACGGCGGTAAAATTGCGCTGAGCGGCGCTCTGAAAGAAATCAAGCACAGTATGAGCGGCAACAAAATTGCCCTGTGCACGCCGGAAAAAGAAAGAATTTTTGCCGAATACGGCTCACGGTGCACGGAGAATGAGGACGGCGAACTGATCATACAGCTGGATGAAAAAGGCGCTTTGCAAAGCGAGATCCAAAAGATCACCGCCGAATATGAGATTGAATCCGTAAGGGTTTATGAACCGTCTTTAAACGACATTTTTGTTGCATACGCAGGAGATCAGGTATAGGGAGGGCGGAAAAATGAAACAGTTTAAGACCATACTGAAATTTGAACTGAACAATTATTTTCAAAACAAAGTTTTTATCGGCCTTACGATCTGCCTGGTTCTGGTCATCGCCGTAATCATGTTTTTTCCCAGATTCACCTCAGATTCCGGCGCAGGGGCAGAACAGGCGGCAGACTCCGCCAATCTGCCGGTTATGTATATACTGTTTGACGGGCCGGAAAACACAGCCGTGGAAAGCGCGTTTCAGGCAGTTTTTCCTGAATACAGGATTGAAACCGCAACGGACGAAACCAGCATAAGAAACGAGATCTCTGCCGGAAACGCGGACTGCGCATTCCTCCTGCACAGCCTTACGGAGTATACGTATCTTGTGGGCAACCTGACGATGTATGACACCAATACCGCGGCGGCAGACACCGCTTTACAGCAGGTATACAGAATAGACGCGCTTTCACAGCGCGGGATCACGCCGGGCGAAGTGCAGGAAATCCTTTCCGTCACACCGCAAAGCACGATAGAAAGCCTTGGCAAAGACCACACACAGAATTTCTTTTACACCTATATTATGATCTTCGCGCTTTATATGATGATCATTATGTACGGCCAGCTTGTTGCAACCAGTGTGGCAACGGAAAAAAGTTCCCGTGCAATGGAACTGCTGATCACAAGCGCAAAGCCGACGGCGATGATGTTCGGCAAGATCACTGCTGCGTGCCTTGCAGGATTTACACAGCTTGTTGCAATATTCGGCAGCGCATATCTCTTTTACAATCTTAACCAAACCTACTGGGCAGGGAATGCCATAGTTGCATCTATCTTTGATATGCCGCTCAGCCTGCTGCTTTACATGATTCTGTTCTTTATACTGGGCTTTATGATCTACGCCTGCCTATACGGCGCCCTCGGCTCCACCGCCAATAAAGTGGAGGATATCAATACGCTGTCCATGCCGCTGACCTTGCTTTTTGTGGCGGCGTTTATGGTGGTCATCTTCTCCATGAGCAGCGGAGACGTGGATAATCTTGCGCTGAAGATTTGTTCATTTATACCGCTCACCTCACCCATGGCAATGTTTACAAGGATCGCCATGAGCACGGTTCCGCCCCATGAGATCATCATTTCTGTTGTGATCCTTGCCGCAAGCGTGATCGGAATCGGCATTCTGAGCGCCAAGATTTACAGAGTGGGCGTGCTGCTTTACGGCACAACGCCGAAACTGCGTTCCATTATAAAAGCACTTAAAAATTCATAAATCCTATAAAAAAGTTCCGCCCGATACAGAACCGGGCGGAATTTTTTTATGCGTTTATATGGCTTTACATGATCTGCTCAATCATAATATCGGAAAAATTCAGGCGTTTGGAGAGTATATATTTCACTTCTTCGTCTGTTTTTCCGCTGTGACGCATAGCCTGGACCGTTAAAACGGCAAGGTTTATGAGCGCCTGTTTATCAGAAGTCTGCAAAACGTTCACCCCCATTAAGAAAAATTTTCCTCACTTTTTTAGTATTGCCATAAACGATCTTTTTGATGCTTAAAAACGGATCCTTTATATTTTTAATTATAATAGTGATTTGTTTTAAAATTACTTATAAAATGTTGTCAAAATGTTAAATATAAAAATCCGCCTTACGGTAAATCCCGTTTCGGCGGATCAAATTCAGTTCTTATGCTTCGGTCTGTAAACGCCGAGGCGGCGGATCAGTCCGCGGTAGTAATCCCACTGCATGGAAAAAGACCACATCTTCTGTTCATTGCTTTGTTTAAAAGAAAGGATATACCGTTCCCGCTCATCCGGATTGCTTACCCTGAACCGGTCAAGCACATCGGGGTTTTCTTTGGATCTGACGGTGATAACAGCTTGTTCGCCCTCAGGGCAATACACATTTATATCCCCGTTTTCCACTGCGCAACGCACACCTTCGTCGCTGCTTTCAGCAGTAATCTCCAGATCCTGCTGTTCGGGGAAAGAATATACCGTAAACACTTCCCTGCCCGATTTATTCACAATATAATCATAACAAAAATCGCCGTTTTTATTCTGCGCTTTTATAAATTCCGCTTTTTGACTCTCCGGCTGTGTAAACGCCTCCACTTTTAAAAGCGCGCAATCGCCCGTGCCGCTTTTGATTTTTATTCCGATCATATCCGTATCCACCGCCGGGAACGAAAACACCGTCGGCCCGCCGTTATGCAGTTCGCCGGTATTGTAGGAAACTCGGCCGATCATCAGCTGGGCATTTAGAATATGGCTGTTTGGCGCCGGGCTTTCATAAAGGACAATGCGGCAGATCTTTTGCCGTGCCGGCAGCCGAAACGCAACGATACGCTGCGCATCGTCAGCATCAGCAACCCACATACCCTTAAGCGGAAGACCGGTATCCTTACAGATATCCGCGCAATCCACCAGTTTAAAATCGGCAAGATGAGACGGATCGCCGCTGGAGGCAGTGATCTGCGCGTTATACAGGACACTGTCTGTTTTTCTGAGCCAAAACACCTTATCCGAATTCATGATTGAGTTTGCGTGATCCGTTGCCGTTTGGCTGGAATAGCGCTGCATTGCCCTGTAACCGGAAGTATTCTGCATAACGCGCGAAAGGCTTTCTTTTGCCACAGGGAAACGCACCCTTTGATTCCAGGCGTAAACATTGCTTTCACGCATAAGTTCAGACGGCGCTTTCAGTCTGGTGGAAAGCGCGTTCAGGCTGTAATAATCTGCGGTGCCGTCCCACGCCGTGGAATAGGCAAAGCCCTTAAACACAAGGGGCGTATAGTACGGCTTGCGTTTGCGTATATCGCCAAGCGCCTCTTCAAAAAACAGGCTCAGCGCGCGATGGTCCGCATGGCCGTCATAATCACAGCAAAAGATCGTATCCGGGCTGTATTTTTCGATTACATTTATAAACGAACGCAGAGTATTTTGCCTTGTAAAATCACACTTTGCAAAAGGCGGCTTGCTTTTTGTGCCATAGGTTTCCGTATATCCGGCGGCGGAGCGAATGACCTCATTGCCGGCGGCATTGTAAATATGGCGGCCGTTTTTATCCGTAATACTGTCACTGAAACCGAGGAACAAAACGTGATCTTGATCTATGCCATAACTTTCGGCAACGGAAAGCGCCTCCCGGATCCGGCACTTTCCCAAGCGATAAAAATCCCCGTTGGTTGAAAAAACAATTCTGACTTCAGAGCCGCTTTTGACATACTGCTCGATCACGCCGCCGTAAAGATTGATCTCGTCATCTTCATGCGGGGCAAAAAACATAACCTTTTTGCCCGAAAAAACATTCTTTCGCTCCGTTTCGGGGAAATCATAAAGCGTCTCTTTTGTAAAAAATACGCCTGCAAACAAAGACACGCCCGCCGACGCGATTGCCGCTATAAGCGAGGCGATAAAAAAGAAAATCGTAAGCCCGGGCGGAAACGGCATCAGCACCGCGGCAAACATGGAAAGATCCAAAACACCAAGCAGCATATAGATCTGCAGCATGCGGGATTCTATATGCACGCCGAAAGCAACCGTAATAAAAGCAAAAACTGCCGTAAGCACCTTAAGCGGCATATACAAAAGCGGATTGATAAACGCAATTCCAACAGCCGCCAAAAAAAGCACCAGCAAGGCCACAATAACGGGTATGGCAAACGGCGCCTTTTCATATGGTTTAATCTTTTTCCAGTCAACATGGATCACAATGCATTCTCCTTATCCCTAAAACGGCTGAGGCCGAACATTTTATTTTAAAAGCTTTTACTTAAGATACCAAATCTGTTTAAATTAGTCAAATTTTTTTAAAAAAGGTGTTGACAAATCTTTTTTTTATGCTATACTTAAATTGTACTTGGTACAAGATAATAATTAATGCAAGGTGGTGCTCGATGCAGAACGAGCAGATCATTTCCCTTTTTAAAGAAAAGCATTTCCGCGCTACGCCGCAAAGGATAGCCGTTTATAAATATGTATACCGCCACAGAACACACCCGGACGCATCCCGGATCTATGAAAACGTGCTGAAAAACAATCCCAGTTTTTCAAAGACCACAGTCTATAATGCGTTAAGGTCTCTTTGCGAAAGCGGATTTCTGATTCCCGTTACCATTGACGGAGATAAAACACATTATGATGCAAATGTGCATTTTCACGGGCATTTTATTTGCAGCGAATGCGGTGAGATCTATGATTTCAGCGTTCCTGAGCCCGTGGGGAATGGGCTGGACGGATTTACCGTTACCCGAAAAGATGTTTATTACAGCGGGATTTGTCCCGATTGTAACAATAAATCAAAAAATTAATTTTGAAAAGGAGTATTTATTATGGCAAAGAAGTATTATTGTCCCGTATGCGGATACGAAAGTGACGAACCGATTGAAAAGTGCCCCATCTGCGGCGCTGCTATGAAAGAGCGTGAAGAGGGCGGCGAAATGGCTTGGGCTGCTGAGCACATTGTTGGCGTTGCACAGGGCGTAAGCGAAGAGATCCTTCAGGGCCTTCGCGACAACTTCAACGGCGAATGCAGCGAAGTTGGTATGTATCTTGCAATGGCAAGGGTTGCCCACAGAGAAGGCTATCCTGAGATCGGCCTTTACTGGGAAAAAGCGGCTTACGAAGAGGCAGAGCACGCTGCAAAATTTGCAGAGCTTCTTGGTGAAGTTGTAACCGATTCCACAAAGAAGAATCTGGAAATGCGTGTTGCTGCGGAAAACGGCGCAACACAGGGCAAAACAGATCTTGCGAGACTGGCGAAAGAGCAGGGTCTTGACGCAATTCATGACACCGTTCACGAAATGGCAAGAGACGAAGCCCGCCACGGCAGAGCGTTTGCAGGTCTCCTTAAGAGATACTTCGGCGAATAATCAAAAGAATATACATAATTTGCGGCAGTGTTTTTCTGCCGCATTTTTTTACTTTTCATTACTTTAAAGGAGAGATGAAATGAACAAATCCGCTTTGTATAACTTATCCTACGGCGTTTACGTTGTAACCACCTGGAATGACGGAAAACCCACCGGGTGCACGGCTAATTCTGCAATGCAGATCACCTCTTCGCCGGCAACGGTTGCCGTTTCCATAAACCATGATAATTTCACAAACGAATGCATCCGCAATTCCGGCGTATTCGCGATCAACATTTTGGGAGAGCACTGCGACCCCATGGTGATCGGCAATTTTGGATTTAAAAGCGGAAGAGACAGCAATAAATTTGCCGATTATGCGCCGGCAATCAAGAACTTTATGCCCATTGTGCCGAAAGCAAGCGGCTACATCACCTGCAAAGTTATAGATAAAATGGAGACCTCCACACACACGGTCTTTTTGGGCGAAGTGACTGACGCCGATATTCTGAACGACGATGTGCCGATGACCTACGCATATTACCACAATGTGATCAAAGGAAAAGCCCCGAAAAACGCACCTACCTATCAGGGCGAATAAGGGCTGCTTCAAGGATATAAATAACCGCCGCGGCGCGTATGTTTTGCGCTGCGGCGGTTTTTTTGCCCGTGCTTTATTCCGTTTTTGCATTTCCCTGCGCGGCACGGCGGGCGGCAAGCTCTGTTTCCACCTTTTGCCTTTGAGCGGGCGTATATCTGATAAACAGCAGCGGCACGATATAAAGCAGGCTGGCAATCGCCGGGGTAAGGATCACGAGCGGCCAGATCCACTGATCAAATGCGGCGGACTGCGTGCCCACATACACCGAAGCGCCCTCTACCGCCTTATAATCCAAAAGATGCAGTGCAAGCGCGGCAAGACCGGCGGTTATCCCGCTGGAAATCTTGGTAAACATCGTTTGCATAGAAAACGTGATGCCCTCCGTGCGCTTGCCTGTTTTCCATTCCATATAGTCAATACTGTCGCAAAAGATAGAAGTCTGCGCAATGGAATTGGCACCCATCGGAATACAGCCCAAACCGATCAGCGCAAGAGCAAACCAAAGATTGTTGCCCTCAAAACCGATGAAATACGCAATTACGCGGACGATCACATTCGCCACCTGCATCATGATCAGCGCATTCACATAACCATGGCACCACTTTTTAAGTTTATCGGCAAAGATCATACCGATGAAACCCGGCAGTCCGGTTATGGCGGAATAGATGGTAGTAAGCCCAAGCGCGCCGATGATACTGTTTTGACCAAGAAAATCGGCAGGGATTTCATATTTAAACAAATACGTAACAAGATTTGCGCCAAAGCCGAGCGAGCCGAGCAGATTTGCCACAGTTACGAGCAGCAGCATCTTGTTTTTAAAAAGAAGAGAAAAACTTTCCCTTAACGTGGCCTGCTGCTGCGCCTTAACGACCTTTACCCTTTCCTGCGCGCTGCTGCACCGGTAACTGAGCATTGCGCCGCCGAGTCCGAAAATGATGGAGAACACAAGAGTGAGCAGCGCCATGCTGCCTCCCGTGGCATTCGCGATCATTTCAAGCACCATGGGGATCCCTGCACTGAGCGCACCGTAAACGCAGGAACCGAGCGTTCTTGCCCACTGCACAAAAGAATCCCGCTCCTGTGAATCAGGGGAAACACTGGAAGTAATGCCCCAAATGGAAACATCCTGCAAGGTATAGCAAAGATCCCAACAGATATACATAATGATGAAATACGAAACACGCAGCCAGAGCAGATCTTCTTTTGTGGAGAAAACCACAAACATCAAAACGGTGAAGATTCCAACGGGCAGAGGCGTATATTTTAAAAACGGGCGCAGTTTTTCGCCGCTTTTAAAAGTATGCTTATCAATATACGAGCCTACCACGGGATCATTAACGCCGTCCCACACTTTCATTACGATCAGCAGAACGGAAACCACAATGGCCGGAAACAGCGCAATATCCGTTAAAAAGTAATTGAAAAACGATCCGCCGATCAGCGAATAGACCATATTCTGGCCGCAAAGGCCGGCATAATAGTTTATCTTTTCCTTTTTGGAAACATATTTCATAACAGCCCCTCCCCTGCCATGCTACAATTTCATTCTATCACAAAACCAAATTTAAAAACATATGTAAAAATAACAAGAAAAAGCCTTCGTTTTTGTACAAATTGCCGCTTTGCAGATAAAATTAAAATAATTTTCAAATTTATATTTATGTTTATGCGTGTTTTTGCTATAATGTTTTCAGAAAATTTTTAGCAAGCATCATCAAAATTTTCATTGTTTTCAAAAGGGAGGATATATATGGGCGGATTTTTCGCAACCGCGTCCAGAGAGGACTGCGTATTTGATCTGTTTTTCGGGGTGGACTACCATTCCCATCTTGGCACAAGGCGTGCGGGCCTTGCCGTCTATGATGAGAAAAGTGGATTTGAAAGGGCAATACATAATATAGAAAACGCACCTTTCAGAACCAAATTCACCAAAGAATCCAACGAAATGCACGGCACGCTCGGCATTGGCTGCATCTCAGATTTTGAGGCACAGCCGATTCTTGTTCGCTCGCACCACGGCACCTTTGCCGTTACAACGGTGGGCAAGATCAATAACGCGGCAGAGATCGTGGATCAGATCATAAAATCCAACGTGCACTTTTTTGAAATGAGCAACGGAGATATCAATCCGACGGAACTGGTTGCGGCGATCATCAACCAAAAAGAAAACTTTATTGACGGCATCCGCTATGCGCAGGAGATTATTGACGGATCGCTGAGCATGCTGATCCTGACCCCGAAAGGCATTTACTGCGCAAGGGACAAGCTGGGCAGAACACCCATCGTGATCGGCAAAAAAGACAGCGGTTACTGCGCAAGTTTTGAGAGTTTTGCCTATCTGAATCTGGGCTACACGAATTGCAGGGAACTTGGCCCCGGCGAGATCGTAGTCATGACGGCAAACGGAGTTAAAACGCTTGTAAAGCCCGGAAAAGATATGAAGATCTGTACATTCCTTTGGGTGTATTACGGTTATCCCTCCTCTTCCTACGAGGGAATCAGCGTGGAAAAAATGCGCTACAACTGCGGCAAACTGCTTGCCCGAAGAGATAATGTAAAACCGGATATCGTTGCCGGTGTTCCCGATTCCGGCACGGCGCATGCCATCGGCTATGCCAATGAATCCGGATTCCCGTTTTCACGCCCGTTTGTAAAATACACGCCGACCTGGCCCAGATCCTTTATGCCGACGCACCAGAGCAAGCGCAACCTGATCGCTAAGATGAAACTGATCCCGATCCATGATCTGATCGAGGGTAAGAGTCTGCTGCTGATAGACGATTCCATCGTTCGCGGCACACAGCTTAGGGAGACAACGGAATTCCTGTACGCCAGCGGCGCAAAAGAAGTGCACATCCGCCCGGCGTGCCCGCCGCTTCTTTTCGGGTGCAAATATCTGAATTTCTCCCGCACTTCATCGGAAATGGAGCTGATCACAAGGCGCGTGATCAAAAAACTGGAGGGCAAAGACCCGGATGACGCAACGCTTAGGGAGTATGCGGATCCGGACAGTGAAAAATACCAGAAAATGGTGGATGAAATCGGCAAAGAACTGCATTTTACATCTCTCAGATACAACCGGCTGGACGATCTGATCGAATCCGTCGGCATTGGGGAAGAAAAACTCTGCACCTATTGCTGGAGCGGAAAAGAATAAACCCGTGATGCGAAGAGCGAGGGAAAACGGCAATGTATGAATTGATCCAAATTTCCGAAATCAGTTACTATATCCAGTGCCCCGCCAAGATCGGGCTTGTAAAACTGAACGATCAGGAGGTTTGCCTGATCGACAGCGGAAACGATAAAGACGCCGGGCGAAAGGTGCGGCAGATTCTGGATGCGCAGCATTGGAATCTGGCCGTGATTTTAAACACGCATTCCAACGCGGACCATATTGGCGGCAACCGGTATCTGCAAGGGCAAACGGGCTGCAAAATATACGCGCCGGGGATCGAGTGCAGTTTTACCAGGCACCCGGTTTTAGAACCCGCTTTCTTATACGGCGGTTACCCCTGCAAAGATCTGCGGCACAAATTTTTGATGGCGCAGGAAAGCCCGGCGGAAAATCTGACAAAACAAAACCTGCCGGACGGCTTTGAGATCATTGAACTTCCGGGGCATTTTTTTGATATGGTAGGCTTTCGCACACCGGATGACGTTGTTTTTCTGGCGGATTGCCTGTCCAGCCGTGAAACACTGGAAAAATATCAAATCGGATTCATCTATGATGTTGCCGCCTATTTGAACACCCTGGAAAAAGTAAAAAAACTAACCGCCAAAATGTTTGTGCCGGCACATGCCGAGACAACCGCCGAAATTTCCGATTTGGCACAATACAATATAGACAAAGTGTATGAAATTGCAGAAAGAATAACATGTTTCTGCTCCGAGCCGATCTGCTTTGAGCACCTTTTGCAAAAGCTTTTTGCGCAATACAAACTGACCATGAATTTTGAGCAGTATGTTTTGGTTGGCAGCACAGTACGTTCTTATCTGTCCTGGCTGAAAGACAGCGGAAAAATCAGCGCGGTATTTCACAACAATCTGCTGCTGTGGCAGCGGATATAAAAAAGAGCCGCGCCGTTCAGATCAAATATAACAGATGCGCTTGGGCGATTTTCTCCGAAAACCGGCAAAGAAATCAACATCCGTTTTTCTAAGCAAATGGGCAACTTTAAGTACCTGCGGCATAAAACCATGGTAAAGATAAGCAATGGATAAACGGCATGGCAAAGGATAAAAAAATGGATATCACATTCAATACAAGCGAAGGCGTTTTTAATTACCGTGTTTGCGCAGTGATCCTGCATGCGGAAAAAATACTTGCCATGCACGATGAAAGATCACCGTATTTTTATTTACCCGGCGGAAGGGTGAATTTAAAAGAAACAGCCGAACATGCCGTACTGCGCGAAGTACGGGAAGAACTGAATACAAAACTGAAAATCGCAAGACCGCTTTGGATCAACCAATCATTTTTTACGGAAGATGTTACCAAACGCAGTTATCATGAATTGTGCATCTATTTTCTTATGGATATTTCAGATTCAAATCTTCTGGCTTTGGGCGAGCAATTCACTTTATATGAAAAGAAACATACACACAAATTTGAATGGCTGCCGTTTCAAAGTTTGAAAAACGAATATTTTTACCCGGAATTTTTAAAAGAGAAAATTTTTGATCTGCCCGATGAGCTCACTTTAATTACGGAATATGAGTAAAAGCGGAAAATATAAATTAAAAAATTCTGAAATAAGCATAAAAAACGCGCTCTGTAATTTTACAAAGCGCGTTTTTTATATGTAAACGAATGAAACAAAAGAGCCCGCTCGGAAAGACCCTCTCCGGCAGAATCGCAATGGGTGAACGGCTCTGCCTCTTTCCGCGCGGGCTGCCGCTTATAACAAGCGGCGCAGCAATAGGAAAGGAAGTAACATCCTTTACTGATATCATTGTACCATTTATAAAAAATTAGGCAATACAAAAATCGGAAAATACATTCTATAAAACGGAAAAACGACAAATTTTTTTTGCTGTTTTCACCGCCGCCCAAGATCATCCTCAGATCTCCAGATCGGTATAGATCGGATAATGATCGCTCATAGCATTCATATAAGGATGGAAAGCATAGTAAACCGTTTGGCCGTTGCCGTGCCATTAATAAAAATATGATCGTATGACGGATCCGTAAAACTGCTTTCCGCGCCAAAAGAACACTCTTCTGCCGCATATTTGCTGTCTGCCAGTTCACCTGCAAGGCGCTCATAGATCTCCGGCGCATCTATAGCGGGAGTTTCAGGCGTATCTTCTTTTGTATTAAAATCTCCGGTTGCAAATACGGGGCAGTCATATCCCGCATGCAGCGAACGAATCAGTTCCAGCAGTTCATCACACTGCGCCTGCATCGTTTGCATCCCCCGCTCTTCCTGACCCTCACGCAGCAGATCAAAATGCGTATTCGTAACGGCAAAGCGTTTTTTGCTCTGCTTATCCTCAAACACAGCCCATACCGCTCTGCGAAGTCGCGGATTATCGCCTTTTTCATATTTGACCTGACCGCTCTGCACAACATCCAGCCGATCCGCATTATAGATCATGGCAGTCATGCGGACAAAAACACCCGTTGAAAACGGATAAAGCATTTTATACCCCTTAGGCAGATTATTGCGGATCGCACAATACCACCCGTCACACATTTCCTGCACACCGATCACATCCGGTTTAACGGTTTGTATGAGAGAAATGTACATTGCGGCGCGCGGTTTTACCGGAAGACCGCCCCAGCTTTTATAACCGACCAGAAGATTGGAACTCATAATGCGGATCTCGCCATCTTGCGCTGGTTTCACATTTTCTGAAAGTTTAGCGGCAAAGCCGTTTCCATGCCGGATCTTATTCTTTTTCAAAAAGATCAAGGGAATGACTGGTCATGCCAAGCATATCCCGCCGCTCACAGATTTTGAAATGGAAATCCATATAATCGGAAAATGTGTCCTCATCCATATTATCTATGCATTCTTCTAACAGGCAAGAAATCATATCCGTTGCCACAAAATGAAGACGTTTTACGTTAAAACCTGCCATGAGCGAATCAATACCCTCTGTGCGGTATAACTGAAATATGAGTTCGGGTGCCGGATTCGCGTGAAAATCCGAATCAATGTATTGTTTTTGCTTATATTCTTGAATTTTTCCACGCACAAAAAGATAATCATAAACCGTCAGATCGTTCATAACATACGCTGCAAAAACTTTTCCGCCGCGCTTTGTAACGCGCAGCGCCTCGCCCAAAGCACGCAGCGCATCTTCCCTGCTGAACAGATGATACATCGGCCCCAGCAGCAGCGTTATATCATAGGTTTCACTTGCAAGCGGCAGACTGACCGCATCTCCCTGCCGAATTGTTACATTCTGATGCGGTTTCATTTTGCTTTTAAACACGTCAATATTATGCTGCACCAGTTCAACCGCGTCCACGGTATAGCCCCGATCCGCAAGCGCAAGCGAATACCTGCCTGTGCCGGCGCCGATTTCCGCAACGCGCATACCGGGGCGCAGATACTTTTCAATATACCGCATGGTGGTGATATATTCAACGGCGTTGAATCTGCGGTCAAATCTGCTTTCCTCGTCATATGCATTATAATACTCTTTTACATAGTCCTGCGCGGTTTTCTGATCCATCTTCTTTCTCCCACAGCATAGCGTACTCATCCGCAGGGGCGGATCCAAGTTTTTCTTTTACGGAAAAACCGTTTTTGATATAAAATGCAACCGCATTCTGATTTTCACAATACACATGAAGTTTCAGACTGCTTTTTTGTTTTTTAACGTGATCCAAAAGGGCGGTGCCAATGCCCGAAGATCGAAATTCTTTTTTAACGAAGAGACCCTCAATATAATTACCGTTAAGCCCTATAAAGCCGGCAACAATGCCGTTTTTTTCATAAACATACGTTTCGGCTTTCGGGATCTGCGCTTTTGCGTATTCAAAATTTTCATGCCAGAAAGCGGCGGAAACGAATGGATGCGCGTCCAGATTGGCATCCAGCCAAATGCGCATAACACGATCCGTATCTTTTTTGCTGAATCTTCTGATCATTTATGATACCTTGCATGATTTAAGATGGAAAAAGCGCGGTAGATCTGTTCCAAAAGAACAAGGCGCGCAAGCTGGTGCGGCAGGGTGATCCTGCCGAATGAGAACTTGATCTTACCAAGGGATTTTACCTTTTCCGAAAGACCGAAAGAACCGCCGATCACAAAAACGATCTTAGAATTTTGAAGGCTGATCTCTTCGATCCGGGAGGCAAATTCGGGCGAGGAGTATTCCCTGCCCTCAATGCAAAGCGGAATAACCGCCGCGCCCTTCGGAATCTTAGCCAGAATTCTTTCGCCCTCTTTTTCTATGATATTGCATATCTCCGATTCGGAAGGCGAATCCGAGGCGCGCTCCTCGGCGATTTCTGTGATCTGCACCTTGGCATATGCGCCGAGCCGCTTTAAATATTCAGCGCACCCGTATTTTAAATACTGCTCTTTCAGTTTACCTACGCAGAGAATGCTGATATGGATCACAGAACGATAAGCCCCCCGTCATTTTCAGGCTTGGAAACATAAAGGCGGTAATCCTCATTTTCCTTTGCGCCGAGTTCTCCAAGCGCGCAAACCGCGGATAGGCGGGCAACCTCCGGCACATTATTTTCTCGGCTCAAATGGGAAAGCACAAATCTTGTGGTACCGCTTTCCAGCAGTTCTTTTGCAAATGAATCCGCCGCATGATTTGAAAGATGCCCTTTTTCGGAAAGAATACGCTGCTTGAGCGGATAGGGATACGCGCCGTTTTGCAGCATGGAAATCTCATGATTGGATTCAAGAAACACCAGATCCGAACCGGTCACCGCTTTTTTTGCCTCATCCGTAACATAGCCCGTATCGGTGCATACGGATACCGTTCGCCCGTCTGACAATTCAATTTTATACCCCACGCAATCCACCGCATCGTGTGAATTATGAAAAGCGGAAACATACATATCGCCGAAATCCAGCACGGAATTTATCTCATAGGATGTTACCGTATTATTGGCAATGCCGCTGAAACGCAGTTCCTCCAGCGTGGCAGGCGTCGCAAAGACCGGTGTTTTATGGCGAGAGGCAAAAACACGCACGCCGGCAACATGGTCTGCATGTTCGTGCGTTACCAAAACCGCCCTGATCTGATCCGGATCTACGCCGATATTCCTGAGCGCGGCGGCGCACCTTTTGGCAGATACACCGATATCAACCAGAATCCCGCCGTTTCTGCCGCCTATGTAAATTGAATTTCCGCTGCTGCCCGAAAAGAGCTGACATACTTTTGCCATAGATAATCTTCCTGTTAAATATGATTTTAAAATACGATCTAAAAAATAAATATTCAAAAAGGGGCGATGATTCGCCCCCCGTTTTCTTTGTGTGATCGTGTATCAGCCGGCGTGCGCAACACTGCCGCTGACTTCGGCGCGAACCCGTTTGATATCCGCTCCGAGTTTTGTGAGTTTTTCAACGATATTTTCGTAGCCTCTGTCCACATACTCTATTTTTTCCACAACCGTTTCGCCGGAGGCGATCAGCCCTGCAATAACCATAGCGGCGCCTGCGCGCAGATCCGTTGCCTTAACGGTTACGCCCGTTAAATGATCCACGCCCTCAATAACGGCAATCTTACCGTCCACCTGAATATTGGCGCCCATTCTAAGGAGCTGACCAACATATTGAAACCGATTATCCCAAACCGATTCGGAAAGAATGGAAGTGCCTTTGGCAACGGAAAGCAGCACTGCCATCTGCGGCTGCATATCCGTTGGAAAACCGGGATGCGGCATTGTTTTCACATTGCACCTGGTAAGCGGTTTAAATCTTGTAACACGAACGGCGTCATCATACTCTATGATCTCCGCCCCTGCTTCTTCCAATTTTGCGCTGATGGATTCCAAATGCTTTGGAATCACGTTTTTGATCAGCACATCTCCTCCGCAGGCAGCGGCAGCCACCATATAAGTGCCCGCCTCAATCTGATCCGGAATAATAGAATAGGTGCAGCCGTGCATTTTTTCCACGCCGCGGATCTTGATCACATCCGTGCCCGCGCCGCGGACATCAGCACCCATAGAGTTTAAAAAGTTTGCCAGATCAACGATATGCGGCTCTTTGGCGGCATTTTCAATAACAGTAAGCCCTCTGGCAAGCACTGCGGCAAGCATAACATTGATGGTTGCGCCAACGGAAACAACATCCATATAGATCGTTGTGCCAACCAGTTTTTCTGCCTCTGCGCAGACCATGCCGTTTACGATATTGACATCCGCGCCGAGCATTTCAAACCCTTTGATATGCTGATCTATCGGTCTGTCTCCAAAATCACAGCCGCCGGGCAGAGCCACCTCTGCCTTTCTGAATCTGCCGAGCATGGCGCCGATCAGATAATAACTTGCCCTGAAACGGGAAGAAAACGCATAAGGCACGCTCTGGCATTTGATTGGGCGTGTGTCTATCTCTATAGAATCTTTTGAAAGCAGTTTGATGCTGGCGCCCATCTGGCTCAGTATCTCTATAATCAGTGAAACATCGGAAATATTGGGTATATTTTCTATCTTAACTTTATCATCCGCAAGCACAGCGGCGGGGATAATCGCAACGGCTGCGTTTTTCGCGCCGCTGATATTGACTTCGCCGAACAGCTCTTTGCCGCCCTTAATCACAAAATTTTCCAAATTTCTTTCCCTCTTTAAACCCGGAATAACAATCTATTGTAAAAAAGTAGTATATAATATAAGTACGGTTTTCCTTAACCTTGCATATTATAGCAGAATGGACTGTAAAAATAAAGACCTTTTAATAATTCGATACACTTTTGTAATATATAAATTTGCCAAAAAAACAACAAGATATATGGTAATACTGCCTAAAACCGTGCAATATAGAGGGGTGTAAAAATTTTAAAAAAATTTTTAAATTTTCCCTTTTTCCCATTAATTACAAAAATATTACAATATTTTCAGTGCAAATCAACAAAACATTTGTTCTGTTTTTTACCTTTAAAATGCGGCGCAGAAAAAGCAGCAAAAATAGTATTTGAAACAAAATGCTGATTATTTACAACATTGCAAAGTATTTTGTGAAACAAAATCTGCAAATGTTTTATCCTGAATATACATAGAATATTGACAAATCGATTTACATATTGTATTATAAGCGTAAATATACATTTTTTATTAATTTTTTATTTTTTTACGGAGGATTAATTTTGGACGACTCTATATGGCCTCTGCTATTACTGCAGGTAGTATTGATCGCGCTCAACGCCGTTTTTGCCGCTGCGGAAATAGCAATCGTCAGCATGAATGACAACAAAATGGCAAAGATGGCAAAGGAAGGGAACAAAAAGGCTGCGCGCCTTGTAAAACTGACGAGCCAGCCCTCCAGATTCCTTGCCACCATTCAGATCGCCATAACGCTTGCGGGATTTCTGGGAGCCGCTTCGGCAGCGGAAAGTTTCTCAGACGTAATTGTAGAGGCTGTTATAAAAACGGGAATCGGAATTCCCGAAAATCTGCTGAACAGCATCGTTGTATTTCTGATCACGCTGATCATTTCGTTTATCAACATCGTTTTCGGCGAACTGGTGCCGAAACGGATTGCGATGCGCAACTCGGAATCGTATGCGCTTGGCATTTCGGGGCTTATCTACGCTATCTCAAAAATTTTCAAGCCGATCGTTTGGTTGCTTACGGCATCCACAAATCTGGTTTTGAGGCTGTTTAAGATAGACCCCAACCAAAACGATGAAGAGGTCAGCGAAGAAGACATCCGCATGATGGTGGATGTGGGCAGCGAAAGCGGCGCCATAGACCGCACGGAAAAGGAATTCATTCAGAATGTTTTTGAATTTGACGATCTCACTGCCGGCGAAATTGCCGTTCACAGAACCGAAGTTTCCCTGCTGTGGCTGGAAGAGAGCCCTGAGGAATGGGATAAAACGATTCACGGCAGCAGGCACAAGATCTATCCCGTATGCAACGAGACCGTTGATAATGTGGTTGGCATACTGAATGCAAAAGACTACTTCCGCCTTGGCACAAAAGACAGAGCCACGGTAATGAAAAAAGCCGTTCACCCCGCATATTTTGTGCCGGAAAGCGTAAAACTGGATGTGCTTTTCCAGAACATGAAAAAAAGCAAGAATTCATTTGCCATTGTTTTGGATGAATACGGCGGCACAACGGGAATCATTACGATCAACGACCTTGTGGAACAGCTGGTGGGCGACTTTGACTATGATGACAGCAATGAGCCGCGCCCGATTGAATCCATAGAAAGCCTGGATTCAAAAACATGGAAGATCACAGGCAACCCGGCGATTGACGATATTGAGGAAGCGCTGGATATTTCCCTTAAGAATGAGGAATGCGACACCTTCAGCGGTCTTGTTTTCGAGGCGCTCGGCTCCATTCCGGACGATGAATGCGACCCGTTTGAAGTGGAGACGGACGGCCTGGTGATTAAAGTTACAAAAGTCAAGAACCATCAGGTGCAGACGGCTATCGTGTGCAAAGCAAGCCCGAAGGAAGAAGACAGCGAGGACGAAAAACAAAATACCAAAGGGAATCAGGAAAAAGAAAACAACAACGAATAATGCCGCAGATGATTTCTGTTAAAAAACGAAAAGGCGCTGAAACAGCGCCTTTTTTCTTTACACATTTAATATATAAAACAACTCTGGCTTATTGAACGCAAGTCAGGGCTGTTTTTGAGCAGTCTGCACACCGATATTTTCTCTTGCCTTAAATCACTGCGTTTTGATTATTGATCTCGCCGCCTGTAAGGATATGATCTGCCGCAAGCGTAAGTTTTTTAAGATCTTCATTCTTTTTAAATAATCTTGACGGGGCGCGCATCGCGCACATAACCACACGGTAATAAGCGCTGTTTCTGGAATGCGGCGTTCTTGCGCCATCCAGTATGGAGAGCCATATTTCGCCGATCATTTCACGCAGCGGCTTATATCTGAACTGCATGGCATCTGCTTTGGAAACGCCCGTTGCAAGACCGCACGCACGCAAAAGTTTATATGCGTCCCAAACGAGAGCAGTATCGATCTTGTGTAAAAGCGGTTTAAACAGGAACCAATATCTGCCGAGTGCACGCCCGTTCAGCTGCAAAGCGTCCGCACGCTCCATAAATTCATTTTTATCCCGGCACTTTGTTACATTAAAGAGCAGATCACAGGCGTGCTTTGCAAGAAACTGCTGCGCATCCGTTTGACTGCCGTTGAGAATAAAAGTTTTCAGATGCTCCACCTTATAAGAAAGCCTGCCGTCCTCCCGAACGGTGACGTTCACGATTGGTGCGGGATAGCCGCACAGGGAACCGACATTGACTTCCGTAATTTTATTGCCGGAGGGGCTGACAAAAAAATCCGTATCCTGAATATGGCTGTGCCCGACGAACATATACCGAAGTCCGTTATCGGCAAAGAACGAGGCAACCTCTTCCCGGTTTTCAACGCACGTGGAACCGCCTGTGATCAGCGGTGAAACATGGGGCATAAGCAAATGATGCTCTATACCGATCATCAAAGCGCCGTCCGCCTTTGCCTTTTGAAGCTGACGAACGATCCACGTTCTGCACGCGGGCGTAAAGCCGGCGTGATCGTTTTCATTCTTATCATCATTCAGGCACAGTACCCGTATTTTATCTGAAAGTTGGATCGTGTAGCAGACCGTTCCGATATCCGTAATAAAAGAATCCGCCGCCTGCGCGGGACCGAAATCTTTGTAAAACGCAGGAAGATCAGAACTTTTCATAACCGGAACATCGTGAAATGTTTTATTCCCTTCAAAGCGGCGGGGATTTTCGTCACAGCACCAGTCATGCGTTGCTGTAATCAAATAGACCGGCTTTTTCTTTTTCAACTGATAAAGTTTTTCCCGGAATTCAAGGTGGGACACCATTTCGCCATCGTTTGTAACATCACCGAGAATAAAAACAGCGTCCGTATCACTGTTTGCGATCTGCTGAAATGCGGCGTCTATGATCTCCCCGGTTTCGGCAAGACATTTCTGATCCGATCCGGAGCGGAGCTCATAGGCCTTTCCGCTTGTTCCCAAGGATTTTGAATAATAATGCGTATCCGCAATAAAGGTTATTTTCATTGTATCACCTACTTTCATTATACTTAGACGGTAAAGGTTATGCAAGCGCTTTACAAAAGAACAGGCAGATCCCGCATAAAAGGATCTGCCTGTTTTCTCTCTTTCAATATAATTATTCGTTTACAGCTTTGGCGGTTTCTTTTTCCGCTTTGCGCGCCGCTCTTCTTTCCATGATCTCTTTCATCATCTGTCTGTGGCCGTCTCCGGTGATGTTATAGAAATGCATCGGAATCAGCATGAGCAGATAGCCGATCGCAGGAACAAGCGTAGTAAGCAGGAAGAGCGCCCAGTTGGTTTCCGTATTCTGAATGAGCGAGCCTTCGGTATGCTGCACATAACCTGTAAAACCAAGGATCGCAAGGCCGATTGAAGAAGAAAACGTATTCTCGATCTTGCCGGTAAAGCTCATGATGGAAAGCATGATACCCTCAACACGGGTGCCGGTCTTCCACTCAATATAGTCTACGGTTTCCGCTTCCATTTCCTTTTGGATCAGGTTTTTGAATTCCAGCGGAATGGAGGTGAGCCCGGTAAAGAGCACAACCAGTATGCCGGTAAAGAGCGGCACACTGTCTCCGGCAGCTTTGTTCATAAGCCCGTTATAGCAGGTGATCGCAAACAGCGCATGCAGGATGATGGCTGCGATACAGCAAGCCTGATAGAACTTTTTGCTGTCTGCCTTTCTGCCGAGCCTTTCAATGATCTTCGGAACGAGCAGACCTGCAATCAGGAATCCGGGGAATTTTACAACATCAATAAAGATATTATACTGCCTGTTAAACATAAGATCGGCAACGAAATAGAAAGATACCTGCTCCGCAATCTTGCAGATCACAAAGAAGATGTTGCCAAGGAAGAGCATCAGCAGCGGCCTGTTTTTGAAAAGAAGCATTACGCATTCTTTTACGGAAGGCACATCCTCTCTGTGCTCCGCCCTTTCCTTTGTGTTCTTAAAGGTAAATCTGGTTAAAAATACAATGCCGATGGCGGAAATGATAGCAGAAGTCAGGTAAGCCTGCGGCGTGTGATCCTTAAAATAAGGAAGAAGCGCGGCGCCGGCAACAAACACCTGCGGCAGCGCGCCCAATACCGAACGGATAATGGAACTCACGCCGAAAAGCTTTGTTCGCTCTATACCGCTTGGTGTAATGGAAAAAGCAAGCGCGCCCATCGGGATATCAAAAGCAGTGTATGTAACATCCAGCCCGATAAACAAAAGCGTTGTATAAATAATGTTAAAAACAGGCGATGCGTCCGCGCTGCCGATAAAAAACAGGATCATAACGATCGAAACAAAGATCGGCGCCCATTTGATATACGGCCGCATCTGGCCGTCTTTGGTTCTGGTTTTATCCACGATCACGCCCATCATCGGATCGTTGATCGCGTCAAAAATGCCGCAGAAAAGGCGTATTTTGGATGCAGTGCCCATTGGGTCTTTCAGCTTTTTGAACAGAACATTCGTTAAAAAGAAGTTGATGTATTTGGACGAAGTCATGCTGGTATTCATACCCTGCGCGCCGCGGCCGACAGCGTAAGACAGCGTTTCTTTCCAGGTAAGGTAAGTTTCTTCGCCGACATCGGTTTTAATGATCTTGCTGTTCAGAAATTCTTTTACATTAAACTTCCCCATGATTCTCCCCCTAAAGTTTTATTTGATTTTTGTAATCCTGTCCTTTTTCACAAGATAAACATGATCGGCAATATCCATCATGGCTTTATCATTCATACTGTCCGTATAAAAATTGGCAATATGTGCATCCGGATATAGTTCACGAAAGATCTTTACCTTATTTTCAAGGAAACAAAGGCGGCGGAATTTGCCTGTTTTCTTATCTATGCTGGAACCGACATAATGCTTTATACCCATTCGTTTCATGATCTCATCCAATATGAAATCCGTAGTGCCGGAAACGATGATATCGCTGTCTTTGCGTACTGTTGCATACCACGGTTTGATCTTTTTCTCATTTTTGTTCCAGAAATCGACCACCACGCCGGAAAGATCGCCGGCATTTACGTAATAACCCTCCAAAAAGGAAGCATACGCCTCTACGGCATCCTCCACCGTGAATAGGTGAAGCATATCCTTAAAGGCGATCACAATCAGTTTGGGCAGATATTTCCATATTTTTACATCTCGGCGCACAAAATACAAAATAAAATCAACAAGTGTTTCGCCGTCATAGATTGTATTGTCAAAATCGTAGACATTAACGTCCATACTATAAACCCCGTTTTTCAAGTTCAAGTTTAAACAAAGTCAAATTTATGTCAAACGCCGGAAGAAAAAATACAAATTTCAGAAGTTTTGCAGCATAAAGCCATTTCCATATTAACAAAAAAACCGCGCGCTGGCAAGACATATGGATTTATTTTCTTGACTTTAGCGGGAATTAATTATATATTAATATAAACATGTGGGAGGAGTGCCCGGCACAACGGGTATAGTTATGAAAAGAGATTTTATTAAAACTGACGCAGTAATCGTTGGCAGCGGCGTTGCGGGCCTGTTTGCCGCGCTGTGCCTGCCGGAAAGCAAAAAGGTTCTGGTTATAACAAAGGAAGACCTGAAAGAATGCGATTCCTACCTTGCGCAGGGCGGCGTATGCGTTTTAAAAGATATAAAGGATTTTGACTGCTATTTTGAGGATACGATGCGGGCGGGGCACTATGAAAACAACCCGGAAAGCGTTCGGGTGATGATAGAATCTTCGCCGGATGTGATCAGCACTCTGATTCAGCTGGGCGTGCAGTTTGACACGGACAGCAGCGGTTCTTATGATTACACGCGCGAAGGCGCGCACCGGCGCAACCGGATTCTGCACCACAAGGATGAGACCGGGAAAGAGATCACCGCCACACTGCTTTCCATTGCAAAAAAGCGGAAAAATATTACCTTTATAGCGCAAACCACGATGATAGATCTGATTGAAAAAGGCAATATCTGCTACGGGATTGTTTGCGAAGACGAATACGGCGAACGCGGCGCCATACTGGCAAAGGATATTATACTTGCCACTGGCGGTATCGGCGGGCTGTTTAAAAACTCTACAAACTTTCCGCACATCACCGGCGACGCTTTTGCCCTTGCGCTCAAGCACGGCATTGAGATGAAAGACATCAATTACATACAGATCCACCCCACCACGCTTTACAGCAAAAAGAGCGGCAGGCGTTTTCTGATCAGCGAGAGCGTAAGAGGAGAAGGCGCCATACTGCTCAACGAAAACGGAGAAAGATTTACGGATGAACTGCAGCCGAGAGATGTGGTAACCGACGCGATCTGCAAGGAGATGGAAAAATTCGGAACGGATCACGTTTACATCACACTGCCTACCATGACGAGCGAGCAGGCGCAAAAGCGGTTTCCAAATATTTTTGAGGCGTGCATGGAAGAGGGGTACGATATTACCAAAGACAAAGTTCCCGTTACCCCGGGCCAGCATTATATGATGGGCGGGATCAAGACCGACATCAACGGCAGAACTTCCATGGCGCATCTGTTTGCCGTTGGCGAGACCGCATGCAACGGCGTGCACGGTAAAAACCGGCTTGCCTCCAACAGTTTGCTGGAAAGCCTGGTATTCTCCAAACGGGCAGCGGATCTGATTGCTAAAGACAGCAGTGAAAAAGAGACCTATGCGCCGCAGACGGACTGGGATTCCCTGCCGCCAAAAGCGCAACGCGAAAAGGAATTCAGAGACCTGATTATGAACGAGATCAAAAGAAAGGACAGGGCTTTTTATGATAAGTGGTGTAACGATGAAGATTAATATGGATGAGTATATCCTGCACGCGCTGAAAGAAGACATTACCAGCGAGGACGTTTCCACAAACGCCGTTATGCCGGAGAACCGGCAGGGTACGGCACAGCTGATCTGCAAGGCGGGCGGTATCCTCTGCGGGCTGGAAGTATTTGTGCGGACATTTGCCCTGCTGGATCCGTCTTTCCGCTTTGAAACAGAAGTAAAAGACGGAGAACCGGTAAAAAAAGGCGAGTTGATCGGAACGCTTTACGGCGATATCAGGGCACTGCTCTCCGGCGAACGGACCGCGCTGAATTATTTACAGCGCATGAGTGGCATTGCAACCATCACAAACGAATACGCAAAAGAACTTGCGGGAACAAAGACAACGCTTTTGGACACAAGAAAAACAACCCCGAATATGCGCCCGTTTGAAAAATATGCCGTAACCGTAGGCGGCGGAAGAAATCATCGTTACAACCTTTCTGACGGCGTACTGCTCAAAGACAACCACATCGGCGCGGCGGGCTCCGTTACGAAAGCCATAGAAATGGCAAAGGCCTACGCGCCGTTCGTAAGAAAAATTGAGATCGAAACGGAAACCCTGGAACAGGTGCAAGAGGCGCTGGACGCCGGCGCCGACATCATTATGCTGGACAATATGGATAATGATACGATGAAAAAAGCCGTTGCGCTTATCAACGGCAGAGCCGAGACCGAATGTTCCGGCAATGTAACGAAAGAAAGGCTGAAAGAAATAGCCGAGATCGGCGTGGACTATGTTTCCAGCGGCGCGCTGACCCATTCCGCTCCCGTGCTGGATATCAGCCTGAAAAATCTGAAGCCTGTTGAATAAAACGGCGCGGCAGCCGTTCATAATCCGCATAAAAGCAAAAAAGATAAAAAAACGAGTCCGCTTTTTTAGGAACGCCAGATAAGGAAGCTTGTATGTAATAACATGGTGCGGCATCGTATTTTACGGCGCCGCACCATCTTTCTTTGTTTTTGGAAGCTGTCAATACAGTTTCCTTGCTTGTTACGGTATGAAATATATTGATAGAAAAAGAGGGCTTAACGCTGTACTGCACATTGAAAAAATGAAATCACGAAAACATGACATAATATTGAAAAATCTGCCCTGCTATGCTATACTTTTCGATGGATAATTGTAGCCGTGTACAGGAGGGTTATGATTTACAACTATAACAGGCTTTGGAAACTGTTGATAGATAAAGGTATGACCAAAACGCAAATGCGCAAAGCGGCGGGTATCAACACAAATATTCTTGTCAAGATGGGCAAGGGCGAATCTGTGGCTATGGACAGCCTTGCTAAGATAGCAACAGCCTTGATTGCGGACTTGACGATATTGTAGGTATCGATACAGATAGGACTGAAAGCAAATGAGTAAGCCAAAAGTATTAGATTTATTTTCTGGCGCAGGTGGTTTTAGTTTGGGCTTTGAAATGGCTGGATGCGAGATCATCGGTGCGATTGAACATGATAAGTGGGCTGCGGATACATTCCAATATAATCATAAAGGGGCAAAAATGCTGTTGGGTGATATTGAATCGTTTGAAAATGATTATATCAAACAAGAAATTACAGCGCCTGATATAATAATTGGTGGGCCACCCTGTCAAGGTTTTTCCGTATGCGTAAAAAATGCCGGAGATCCCAAAGACCCGCGCAATTCTCTATTTGTTGAATATGTCCGTATAGCAAAACTATACACTCCCCCCGTTCTAGTCCTTGAAAATGTGCCTAATATAGTTAGGGCAAAGACAAAATCTGGAGAAAAAGTTGTAGATATTATTCGAAAAGAATTTGAACGGTTGGGGTACCATGTGTATGATTCTGTATTGACAGCAAGCGATTATGGCGTTCCACAAATGAGGCAACGATTTGTAATGATAGCATCAAAGCAAGAATTAGCTTACCCATTTCCCAAAGCTACACATTATGTAGAAGATACAGACATTTCAGAAAGTGAAGAAAACCATTTCAATGTGAAGGATGGGCTAACGAGATGTCCTACCTTGTGGGAAGCTATTTCTGATTTGCCGGAAATAGAAGCTAGACAAGGTGCTGAAATTATGGACTATACATATGCGCCGCGAAATAGTTATCAAGAATATTGCAGAAATACATCGATCAATCTTCACAATCATTTAGCTATGAAGCATACGAAAAGATTGGTAGAGAGATTCAGTCAAATGACATGGGGACAATCTATTTCTGATATAACTGATGAACGATTAAAACAAAGAAAGCGGAACGGAAATGGTGAGGTTTCCGATTCACCTTACGACCAAAACAACCGGAGAATGCACCCCAACAAGATTTGTCATACGATAACTGCAACGTTTTACGGAAATTTTGTCCATCCATATAAAAACCGAAATTTTACCGCTAGAGAGGGCGCACGAATCCAGTCTTTCCCGGACACATATGTGTTTTTAGGAAAGCCGACCGTTGTTAGCAAAAAGCTGCTAATGAAAGAAGGACGCACCGGAGAAGCATATCTTTGCCAATACAGCCAAATTGGAAATGCTGTTCCGCCTTTAATGGCAAAAGCCATTGCCGAAAATATTATTCACCAAGTAGATTTTAGCAAGGAGGAGTAAGAAATGAGCCAGTTTGTTCACGGCGATAATATTTATAAAAAGGAACACCCACAATCTGCAAAAGACAAACGTAAATATGGCGGTGACTTGTCAAAGCAATATCTTTGCGAAATCCGGGAAAAATATGAGGAATGGAAAGCTGCAAACTTAGCTTTGATTGGCCCCGGAAAAGAAGTACTGGCGGGTGACGAGGTAATTATTCGGCAACGTGTACGGTTGTTCAATATGTATAAAAATTTCATTGACCAACAAAGGTATGCAGAGCATTTTGATTCCCGCTCTAATCTGCATTCAACGGCACTGGAAGAATTTATGTATTACTTGTTTAAGGATTTAACTGCCGATTATTCTACCAGTGCCCTTATAGGGAAATCACGAGCATTCAAGGATTTGTCTTTCATGAGTGATAGCTACGGAAGTATGCTTACATTACCCGGCGCATTGCTTGAAGTGAAAGACTATGATTTTGTCATTGGTGCAACGATCAACGCTGAGTTCAAATGCAAGGGAGAAGAAAGCGGAGATTCTCAAAGTTTTGATATGCCCGCTATTGCGATTGAATGCAAAACATATTTGGACAAGACAATGCTAGAGTCCTGTTCAACTACAGGAGAACAGTTGAAAAAGAACAATCCCAACGCCCTATACATCGTTGTTGCTGAACGGTTAAAGTTAAGCGAAGCTGTAAATTTGAAAAACTGCAAGATTGACCAAATTTACATTTTACGCAAGCAGAGAAATACAGACCGCGAAGATAGGTTCCTTGATGGATATGTCGCTAACCCTGTATATGAAGATGTTGTTTGGCACCTTTTTTCAATGGTTAGAGATTATCTTGCCGCCGATTGGGGCGGTAAAATTGCAGATGGTTTGCAACGTGGCTATTTAATCTAATAGTTATTAAGCGTCTGTCGCACTATGCGGCAGGCGTTTTTCTCTGTCGCTTGCCCTGTCCTGCTGTCACTTATCAAATGTTATTTTGTAGTAGCTTGCAGATTTAAGCGACAAATAAGCGTCAAGCCACAATGTGCAGGTTCAGAAGCTCCAACAAAACCACAATATACAAGGATTTGCTCTGTATTTGGTGTCAAAATCAAATACCGGGCTGTTTCGATATACTCTTTCTCAAAGAATACGCATACTACACCATTCTGTCAAATTACTGCCTTATCTGGCGTTAGTATTAAAGCAGACCCGTTTTTTATTATGTTCCTATATACGGTAATTAAAAATACCCTGCGGTCATTCAGGCTTCTTCATGGTGAGGGAGATACGTTTCTTAGCCGTATCCACAGAAAGCACCCAAACCGTAACGATCTGACCGACTTTGAGCACCTCCGACGGATGCCGGATAAATTTATCGGAGATCTGGGAAATATGCACAAGCCCGTCCTGATGAACGCCGATATCCACAAAAGCGCCGAAATCAATTACATTTCTGACGGTGCCTTTAAGTTCCATACCCGGTTTCAGATCTTCCATGCCCATCACATCCGTTCTGAGCATCGGGGCAGGCAACGCCTCACGCGGATCCCTGCCGGGTTTGCTGATCTCTGAAACGATATCGGCAAGCGTGGGCTCGCCGGTGCCGAGTTCGGCTGCAAGCGTTTTGATGCCGCGTGATTTTACTGTGTTGGTAAGCGCCGCTACCTTTCCGTTTGCAACATCGCTTTTGGAAACGCCGCAGATTTTCAAAAGATTTTCTGCCGTTCCGTAAGATTCCGGATGCACGGCTGTATTATCCAGCACATTTCTGCCGCCGGGAATTCTTAAAAATCCGGCGCACTGCTCATACGCCTTGGGGCCGAGTTTGGGGACGTTTAGAAGTTCCGTTCTGGAAGTGAACGCGCCGTTTTCTTCCCTGTAGCGAACAATATTTTCCGCAACGGAAGCGGAAACACCGGAAACCCGCTGCAAAAGAGACGGAGACGCCGTATTCAGATCAACGCCAACGGAATTTACGCAGTCCTCCACAACGGCGTCCAGCGCATGATTGAGTTCCTTTTGCGGCATATCATGCTGATACTGCCCTACGCCTATGGATTTCGGATCTATCTTAACCAGTTCTGCAAGCGGATCCTGCAACCTTCTTGCAATGGAAACGGCGCTGCGCAGCGAAACATCATACTGTGGGAATTCCTGCGCAGCAAGTTTGGACGCTGAATAAACAGACGCGCCTGCCTCGCTGACCACCATATAGGTGATGCCGCAATCCAGTTCCCGGATAACATCCGCCGCGAAAACTTCTGTTTCGTGAGACGCCGTTCCGTTTCCGATGGCAAACATTTGAACACCGTAGCGCTTTACAAGATCTTTAATGGTTTTCTTTGCTTCTTCTATTTTGCTGTGCGGCGGCGCGCAATAAATCACCGCGGTATCCAGCACCTTGCCCGTTTCATCCACAACGGCTACCTTGCAGCCGGTGCGGTAGCCCGGATCCAAACCGATCGTAACCTTGCCGCGAACAGGCGGCTGCATCAACAGCTGTGCCGTGTTGGCAGCAAAGACCTTAATGGCGTCCGCACTTGCCCGGGCGGTAAGATCATTTCGTATCTCCCGCTCCACCGCCGGATAAACAAGACGGGAATAGGAATCCTCCGCCGCCTCGCGCACGAGATCCGCCGAGGCATTTGCGCCGTTGACATAGAGCCCTGTGAGCACGCTCATACCGATTGCTTTATCCAGTTCTATGCTGACCTTAAGTATATTTTCTTTTTCGCCGCGGTTGACCGCAAGGATTCTGTGGTTTGCGATCTTGGAGACCGGCTCTTTATAATCCGCGTAATTTTCGTAAACGCCCGGGTCCTCAGCAGCGGCTTTTACGGTAACCGCGCCGTGGGCACGCAGCATATATCTAAGCTGGCGGCGTACATTTGCGTCATCCGAAATGATCTCCGCAAGGATATCGCGCGCGCCGCTGACTGCCTCCTCAGCGGTTGCAACTTCATCATTCAGGTACTGCGCGGCAGAGCTCAGCGGATCAAATGTATCGGATTGTTTCAGTATATCTTTTGCCAGCGGCTCCAGGCCTTTCGCCTTGGCAACGGAGGCTCTTGTTTTTCGTTTGGGTCTGTAAGGGCGGTAGATATCGTCCAGTTCCGTTAAGGTTTTTGCCGAATCGATCGCGGCGGCAAGTTGAGCTGTCATCGCGCCCTGTTCTGTGATGGATGCCGTTACCTTTTCTTTTTGCTCTTCAAGGGAACGCAGATAATCCAGTCTGTCACTGATAGAGCGCAGGATCTGATCATCCAGCGATCCGGTGGCTTCCTTTCTGTAACGCGCGATAAACGGGATCGTATTACCGTCGTCCAGAAGTTTTACGGTGTTTTCGATCTGGTGGATCTTAACGCCGAATTCGTTTGCAAGTGTTTCGATGATATTCATAAAATTAACCTATCCATTTTTTCTTCTTTCCTATAATTGCCAGCACTGCCACAACGATTACAGACAGCGCAATCACAAACACATACCCGTATTTCCACTGCAGTTCAGGCATATATTTAAAGTTCATGCCATACCAGCCCACGATCAGCGTAAGCGGAAAAAAGATGGTGGAAACAACGGTAAAGATCTGCATGGTATGATTCGTTTTCAGATCTATAAACGACTGGTACGCATCCTGCAGATGAACAACAGAACCGCGCAGAAGTTCCACATCATCACGCAGGCGGACTGTTTTTTTAGTAAAGTTTGCAATATATCTGAGGTAATTTTCATCAAAGATCTCGTTTTCGTTATCCTCCAGCGCCTCGCCGATATCGATCAGCTGTTCATAATAATTGCGCATGGAAAGCAATTCTTTTTTCATCTGAAGCAGATCCAAATTAAAATTATCGCCGGCGTTGCCGTGCAGAACGATCTCTTCCAGTTTCGTGATCTCAAAGCCCTTATCCTCTATGGCTTTATTATCTTTATTCGTAAGGTTATCCAAAAAAGCATAGATTAGTTTTTCAAGCGTAATGTTAATCGGAGAATACTTATCCAGGCTTGCCAAAAACTTATCCCTTGTGGAACAGTCCTTATCTTTCACATCCACAACGATCAGCAGATTTTTCTTGATATACACGGCAACCACATCCCGTTCGCCGTTCACATCCAGCGCGTTAATCACGCTCATTTTCGTAAAGCAGTAATCGTCGTAGACCTCCACACCGAAGCGCGCGTGAAAAAACATGTTATCAGATTTGACCGCCTCCACGGTTGACGCCGCAAAGCCGAATTTATCATAGATCTTCTCAAACTGATCCACCGTTACATAACCTGCCGTAACATAATGGCTGTCTATCTCATCCACATCCACAGTGGTAACTTCATCCTGAAACTGATAAAACATAGTTTACCTCTCGCTTTTAAAAGTGCCCGACGGCTTACGCCGCAGGGCACTTTCAGGGCATAAATCAATAATTTTCCGCTTTAATCTCAAAATACGCTCTGGGGTGTGAGCATACCGGGCACACTTCCGGCGCCTCTTTGCCGATCACAATATGGCCGCAGTTGCTGCATTTCCAGATTTTGTCCTCATCACGGCTGAACACCAGTCCGCCCTCAACATTCTCCAGCAGTTTCAGATATCTCTGCTCATGCTCCTTTTCGATCTCGCCCACTTTTTCAAACAGAAAAGCAATATCTTCAAAGCCTTCTTCCCTTGCCTCTTTTGCAAAGGTGGCATACATATCTGTCCACTCATAGTTTTCACCTGCGGCAGCGTCTTTCAGATTGGCTGCCGTATCCGGAATGCCGCCGTCATGAAGAAGTTTAAACCAGATCTTGGCATGCTCCTTTTCATTGTTGGAAGTTTCCGTAAACAGATTCGCGATCTGCACGAAACCATCCTTCTTGGCTTTTGACGCGTAATACTGATACTTTGTATGCGCCTGGCTTTCGCCGGCAAAAGCCGCCATAAGATTTGCCTGTGTTTTTGTTCCGTCAAGCTTTTTCATAAAATTCAAACCTTTCTGCCCGCTTTTCTTTTTTAACAAAACGCAAAGCGGCGGGCTGTTTGCGTTTTGCCGCGCGGCAGATGCACTGCGCGCAAAATGCCGTTATGCTCCGCTTTTCAGCCGAGCCGCTGCCGGGCATAAGGCAGCGTAATTTGCGCAAGGCAAATAATACCTTGATCAAAAGCACCAAGCAGACGGCAAAATGCGTTACAGCACACATCTTCTGCGATCTGCAAGCGATATAAATATTATATACCGTTTTTCCGTAATTTAGTAATGATCAGCACAAAAACAGACCAAAGCGCCTGAAAGAGCACAATATTGACTGCGTTTAGCTGACCCAAACCGTTTGCGAACGCAAGCAGAGCGGTAACGCCAAAGCCGATCGCCGAGCCGAAAGAGGCAAGGGCGGAGATGATTTTTTCCGTCATTACCAGCTTGTCCGCGCCGAGAATCGTGGAAATAAACGCATTGGTTGTGCCGTTATGAACGGCATATGCCGGGCTTTTCTCCGCAACAGCATTGCTGTATTTTTCAAAACTTCTGCCGTTGGAGGCATTCATAACCCGGATAAAGCCTTCCGGCAGTTCAAAGAGTTTTGTCACACTTTCTTCATTGATATACGGGTCACAACTTCTCAAGATCACCGTCATACCGCTTTTTTCCAGGCGTTTCAGGCTCTTTTTCAGTGCGGGATCAGCCGTGTAGCTGACGATAAACATAGCGGCGATCTTGCCTGCCACTGCCAAATAGAGCGCTTTTCTGCCCTTGCGGGTATATTTTCTTTCGTATTCGATCTTGGGAACGGCAACACCGTGGTGTATGAGCAGATCCCGGTTGCCAACCAGCACTTTCCTCTGATAGATCCAGGCGGAAGTGCCCATTTTATCCTCGTAAGTAATGCCCTCCGCCGTGGGCAGGATGGAATTTCTGCCCACAATCACGGAATCAAACACGCCGGCAAGCGGGCTGTTTGTTTGAATGATCACTGCCGCCGTTTCAAGAAGCGCGTCATCTATCTTTGCGCCGTTAAACGTTTTATAGCCGTGAAAACTGCAGGCGCGCGGGCCAAACAGTTCGGACGCCTCCATTACAATAGCGTTGGAATTGTGAATATAATGCGCGCCCTCATAACCGCATATCATGGCGCCGCGCTTTTCCAAAACCTTAGACGCATCGCAAAGCGCATTGTTGGTTGCCGTAAGCGTGATCACCGGGCACGAGATAACAAGCCCCGCCGCAAGGATGTTAAACGCGGCAAGCCAATCTGAATAAACCAGGCCGTAAATCACAAACAGCGCCGCATTGAACCCGAAGATGACGGGGAAAAGAATCTTTGCGATCTTATCCGCCGGTTCATTGGCAAAAGAGATCTCCAGAAAACTGGTTGGAAAATCGGTTTTTACACTGTATTTCAGATAAGGCGTGCCGTCTATCATATTTTTGGAGATGATCTCGGCATCCACTTCATTTACGATATCCTCAACAGTATATTTATCCTCGCTGTTCGTTAAATACTCAAAATTACGTATGATCCGAACCAGCGCTCTGTACCTGCCCACGCCGCTTAAAAACAGGCCGAATACGGCAGCGCTCGGCAAAAGGGAGCCGCCGTGGGAAAGAAGATCCACTCCGGCAACGGCACAGATGCTGTGCGCCAGCACAAGCGCGCAGGAGACCGTGACAGGAAATTCAAAATTGATGCCTTTTTTTAAGTTCAAACCGTGCAGCAGGGAATTCAAATTCGTTACAAGCGCCGCAGCATAAAGAACCGTAACGGCAAGAGAACAGGCAAACTCGTTGTTTAAAAACGCCGGCAGATACCCGGTGCCGTTCAAAAGGGTAACCGCAAGCAGGAGCGCGCCGAACACCACGGTAAAAATCATTTGCAGCTGAACGGAAGTTTTTCTTTTGAAAAGCTGCTCAAGCGTAACGGTGCGTTCACTGCGGTCTCTGTAATCGCCGTGCTTGATCCGCTGCGCGTAACTTTTTTCATCCCCGGAGAGTTCCTCCGGCGCAAAAAGGCGAAACTTGTTTACTTTTTCTTCTCTGCGCAGCCTTAACTGCTCTTCCGCCAGTTCCTCGTCAATATCCGGCACTTCGTCCATTTCATCGTCAAAACCGCTGAGCTTGATCTGATCGGAATTGTCATACTCCTCCGCCTGCCCCGAGGGATCTTCGGCTCGTTCGGAAGAAAATACCCTGCGGGTTTTATCCAATTCGTCCACAGCAAGAATGGTGGGGATTTCCTGCAGATCGGAAGTTTTATCAAATTTAGATTTGCTTTTGATTGTGGCGGCTTTTTCTATGATCTGCGGCGGTGTGGCACTGTATTCCTCATCCACTGAATTTCGTTTGAAGAAGCGGCTTTTTTCCGTTTTTTTCGGCGGAACGCGCATCGTTTTATCACTGACTGCCTGTTCACGCACGATGCCGGGCATCGTTTTGGTCTTATCATCCGCCGGGCACGCAGAATCCGTCTTTTCCTTTGCAGCGCGAACCGGCACAAACTCTTTTACCGGCTCTTCTTCCCTTTCCGAACCTCCGCTGCTTTGGTTCTTTTCATCCGCTGTTTTTCTCCGCGGCTCAAATGTTTTCACATCATCCGGGTCATCTTTATGCTCTTTTGCACCGCCGTCTATGCTGCTGAGAACTTCCTGCGCCTCACGCAGAATCTCCTCAACAGACAGATTGTTGTTATTGCTGTTGTTATTATTCTGACTCATTTTATCACTCTATCACTCTGTTTCACGGATTAGTTACCAAGTCTTTGCCTAACGATCTCATACATTAACACAGACGCTGCAACGGATGCATTCAGGCTGTTTACCTGCCCGCGCATCGGCAGCGAAACGGTAACATCGCATTTTTCTTTTATAAGCCTGCTGACGCCCTTGCCCTCATTGCCGACAACCAGCGCAACGCCGCCTGAAAAATCCGTTTTACACCAAGACTGCCCGTCCATATCGGCGGCATAGACCCATATATTTTTCTTTTTCAGCTGATCGATAACGGAGGCAAGATTTGGAACGCGCGCAACTTTCATATATTCCACAGCGCCGCAGGACGTTTTGGCAACGGCAAAATTCAGCCCTGCGCTCCGGCGCTTCGGAATAATAATTCCGTGCGCGCCGCATGCCTCTGCCGTGCGGATGATGGCGCCTAAATTCCGGCTGTCTTCTATCTCATCACACAGAATGATAAACGGATCTTCGCCTTTCTGCTCTGCTGATTCCAGAATTTCCTCCACCGTAGCATACTCATGCGCCGGAACAGAGGCGGCAACGCCCTGGTGATTGGCGCCGGCACACATATAATCCAGTTTTTTTCTGTTGACTTCTTTTATGACCAGCCCTCTTGCACGTGCATCGGCAATAATTTTATTGATGCTGCCCTCTTTTTCCCCGGCGGAAACATAGATATTTTCCACCGGTCTGCCGCTTTTGAGCAGTTCCAGCACTGCGTTTCTGCCAATCACGATCCCATCGTTTTCACTTTGCTGCCTTTTTTTTGTATCCGATTTCACTGGTTCCTCCGTAACATCCGTTTAAATAGTATTTTTATTTATATATTATAACATTATAAAAACGATTATTCAATCAGATACACACAAGTTTAAAAGGAATTTACAATCCTAACCCCGTTATTTTTCCGGCAAAGAAAAACATTGCTGTTTTAAATATCCCGGCAAAATGCACAGAAAAAGATCCCCCGAAATTCGTTACGGGGGATCTGTTCTATGTTGATTACTGCGCGCTTTCTTCCTGTGCATACGCCGTGTTGATGCCGTCCTCTATGGCATTGAAAAGGGAGGCGGGATAATCCGCCGGAGCATCGCAGGCATAATGCCACACCATCACGCCGCCAAGACCGCAGTTCACGGCAAGTTCGGTCTTTTGCCTGATCAGATCATATGTATTGAATGAAAAGGTAAGGCCTGTATCCTCCGTATCCACAAAAAGGCCGTTTTCATCAATACGGTCACAATAGGATTTATAATCATACCAATATGCCTCCTCCGTTGTGGGGCGGGCGTAAAACGGAAGCCCCAGCGTGAGTTTAGAGCGCTCATATCCTTTTTTCAGCAATGCCTCTATGCTCTTTTCCGCATTTTCATACGGAGCGTGATTGCCGTTTTTATCCCAGTTGTCATAAGCCATGATCTCTATAAAATCCGTTGCCGCCATCGCTTCTTCAGACTGACCGAGATCCCAGTCTGACATTGCCATGCCGATCTTGTAATCTTCGCCCAGGCAGGAATCCAAAGAAATGATGAACGCATTGAAAGCATCCCAGTTTTCCTGATTGATCGGATATTCATAATCAAAATATACACCGTCAAAGCCATAGGTATCCAGCAGGTCTTTAATATTCTGTTCCAGTACGCCGCTTTGAAACGCCTGCGTATGCAGTTTGCCCTGCTCTTCCATTTGGGCATTCCAATCCTCAGTTTGCAGGGTGCTTTTCGGGCCGAGAAGATTGATATAGAAATTTGCATCCGCCGGAAGATACGGCGCAATATTATTATAAGCGGTCTCAAAATCTTCGCTGAGCACGATTTCCCCTGCCGTATTAAAATCCGCCATGCCCATAAAGATAAAATCCGTTACCTGATCAAAATGCGAATCATCGATATCCGCAGGATTCAGAAAGCGGTCTCCAACCATATACGCCGTTACCCGGAAATCCGCCTTCGCAACCGGAGTGACCTTTTCATCCAAAGGGGAGGAACATGCCGCGGCACCCGCAGCAATTATAAACGTAAGTGCGCCGGCAACCGCGACCTTTGCCATTTTAAGCAGTTTTTTCATAAAGATTCCTTTCCGGCAAATGCCGACCATTTATTTGTTTTCATCGCTGAAATACGGTTTATATGTGATCTTATATTTACTGTTCGGAAACAGTTTTTTATGCAGCGCAATAAAATAATCATCCGTCATGCTTGCGATATAATCCGTAACGATCTGATTTGGCTCCTCATCCAGATAATCCGAACGGTCATAATATTTGCGCGTTTCATTAATGAAACGGATATGATGGCGGTATATAAGCGAAGATCTGTCTTTTTTGATCACATCATCCAGAAGTTTATAATACAGTTCTTCAAACATCGGCATAATGATCTCGTTATACTGATCGTTGATCTCTTTATTGCGGTAGATCACGGCGTTGTTTTCCTCTTTCATGCGTTTCAGATCCTGATAGGCTTCTTTGCTTAAAAGAATGTAATCCTTGCCGTAACTGTTTTCAATGATATCCACGGTCAGATTATTGATGATCTTGGCGTTTTGATCGCCTATGAGTTCTGTGGAAAACTTATAATCCGGCGGGATGATCTTGGCAACATAAGCATCCTGCCTGTCTTTCCCGAGATACGCGATCATATCACAGATTCTGACAACACAACCCTCCAGCGTTTTCGGCACAAGTTTTTCGATTGCGCCCTTGCCCTGCACATAGCAGTCCTCCACGCTGCGGTCAAATTCGTCAAAAGTCTTATCATACCGCGGCCTGTATTCCATCTGCTCAAATTCACCGTTGTGGCAGAGGATCCCGTCCAAAGTCTGCAGGCTGATATTTCTGTGAAAAAGCGCGTCCAGCACGCGGACGCTGTGCACATTATGATTGAAATGCCTGCCCGTTTCCTTATGCAGCAGACTGCTCAAAAAGCGTTCGCCTGCATGGCCGAACGGCGTGTGCCCGATATCGTGACCGAGCGCAATCGCCTCAATCAGATCCAGATTCAGGCCCAGCACCGCCCCGATACTTCTTGCAATCCGGGAAACAAGCTGCACATGCAGCGCGCGGCGGGTGATATCATCATTGTTATAAAATGAGAACACCTGCGTTTTATCCGCGTAGCGGTTGTAATACGGCAGATGAATGATCTTTTCCGTATCCCTTACGAACGCAGGGCGCCAGAGATTTGCCTTATCCCTTGACGGATCGCGCCGGATCACTGCGCTGTTCGCACAGCGGCGGGGATTTTGATAACCGTTTTTTCTGTCCTGCCGGATTCTGGTCTGTAAGGAATCGCTGAGTTTGTTATATTCAATCTTTTTATCGCTGCTCATAGAATCACCTGTTATAATCAAGCTGATTTTCTTTTGTGAAATAACGTGAAAAGCGCTGCGTGCTGCGCATGGAGAGCGTTTCCCGCTCACCCACGATAATATGATCCGTAAGTTTCACATTAACGGAAGAAAGAATGTTTCTGACATTTAAGGTAAGATCCACATCATTTGCGGACGGTTCCGCTCCGCCCGCCGGATGATTGTGCGCAATGAGGACCCGGCTGGCGTTATCCAGCAAAACGGTTTCCATAATATCCCTTGGATTAATATCTATGTGGTTGATATCCCCCTCGGCAATCGTGTGGCAGGCAATCAGCCGGTTTGAATTATCCAAGCTTACCAACAGGAATTTTTCCTTAGACTGATCTGCCAGCAGATTTTCAAAATATTCCGCCGCCAGATCTGAAGAGGAAAGAGATTTGATGTTTTTATTTTTGCTTTTGGCGCACCGGATCTGAAGATCTTTTACCAGCGTGATCAGAACGGCTGTGTTCTGCCCGACGCCGTTTACGGCACACAACTGCTTTTCTTTTGCCGCAAACACGTTTTCCAGTGTGCCGAAATGCTCCAAAAGCGCTTTTGCGATCGGTTTTACGTCCCTGCGCGGGATCGCATAGGTCAAAAGCAGTTCCAGCGCTTCGTAATCGTACACCAGATTGGCGCTGTTTTCAATATATTTTGCTTTTAAGCGGTTTCTGTGCCCCGATTTGTGATCCTCCAAAACTGCAGCGCCCCTCACTGATGAATTAAAATATATTCTGTAAAATATTTTATCAAATAGTTTACTTTCTGTCAATTTCAGGCTGCATAATTCTATTGCCGAAAAGCTGCTCTTTCTTTGAAATATTTGATTTTCAGGGGATAATAGTTTTGGCAGGTATACCAAAACACGAATTATGAATAAAAATGTTGCTTTGGATCGGTTTTGCTGTTATAATGTTCTAGTTATAATGTTCTAACAGAAATTACCATAAAAACAGAACGACTGAAAGGCTGTGAAAAAAATGAAAGAGGCAAAACGAAGCACCTTTTCCGGCAGGATCGGATTTGTGCTTGCCGCGGCAGGCTCCGCGGTCGGGCTCGGAAACCTTTGGCGTTTTCCGTATCTTGCCGCAAAATACGGCGGCGGGATCTTTTTGCTTATCTATATTCTTTTGGCGGTAACCTTTGGTTTTACCCTGATGATCACGGAAATCGCCATCGGCAGAAAAACCCACAGAAGCCCTATGGAGGCTTACGGGATCCTGAATAAAAAGTGGAAATGGCTCGGAACGCTCTCCACCCTTGTGCCCGTTATCATTCTGCCGTATTACTGCGTGATCGGCGGATGGGTTATCAAATACGCGGCTGTCATGCTGATGGGAAAAGTGCAGGAAGCCGCGGGCGCGGATTACTTTACGAGTTTCATCTCCCAGCCCATTGAGCCTTTGATCTGGTTTTTCCTTTACGCAACGGCAACGGCAGTGATTGTCTTTTTAGGTGTGGACAAGGGGATAGAAAAAATGAGCCGCTACCTGATGCCCGCGCTTTTGCTGCTGACCGTTGCGCTGACGATCTTCGTGGTTTGCCAGCCCGGCGCGCTGGACGGCGTGATCTATTATATCAAGCCGGATTTCAGCAAACTGAATGTGATGACCTTTGTGGCGGCGCTCGGGCAGCTGTTTTTTTCCATGTCGCTTGCCATGGGCATTATGATCACTTACGGATCCTATTTAAAAAAGGACAGCAATATCACAACTTCCACAAGGCAGATCGAGGCGTTTGACACAGTTGTGGCGTTCCTTGCCGGGCTGATGATCGTGCCGGCTGTTTTCGTTTATTCCGGCGGCGACGAATCCGCGCTGGGGCAAGGCCCGAGCCTGATGTTTGACACCTTGCCGAAAGTGTTTGCCGGCATGCCTTTCGGCTCTGCTGTGGGCGCGGCGTTCTTCATTCTTGTGCTCTTCGCGGCGCTGACCAGTTCCGTTTCCGTAATGGAGGCGATCGTTGCCGGAATGACGGATAAATTTAAAATGGAGCGCAAAAGAGCCGCGCTGATCGTTTATGCTTACGCGCTTTTGATCGGCATCTTTTGCGCATTTGGTTTCAGTATCTGGAAGAATTTTACGATCATGGATCTCAGCATTCTGGATTTTCTTGATTTCATATCAAACAGTGTTATGATGCCGATCGTGGGCATGCTGACGTGTATTTTTGTAGGCTTTGTGATCAAGCCCAAAGCAATCACGGACGAAGTGGAGCTGAACGGCAGATTCAAGGAAAAGAAATTTTATTCCATCATGGTTAAATGGATCGCCCCGGTATGTATCTTCGCCATCCTGGTAAGTTCCGTTTTAAACACACTTGGCATCGTTACCATCTGAGAATAAAAAACAAGTTTAACAAACAACATCCGGTTCATAAAACGAACCGGATGTTGTTTGTTTAGCGCTTTATTTTTTTAAGAAACCGAACAGACCTTTCTTTTCATAAGGTTCGCTGTAAACGGAAACGAGCGTATATCCTGTTTGATCAATGGCTTGTTTGAGCGCGGACGGATCCGGCTCTTGTTCCGAAAGAATCACGGTTTCGTGTTTTGTGTGGGAAGAGGTAACTTTTTTAACGTCAAAAGCCCTTCGGATGCAGTCGTTAATATGCGCCTCACACATGCCGCACATCATTCCGTCTATTTTAAGAATTGTTTTCACCATAATCTCAGCATCTCTTTTCTGCTTGATTTCATTTTTCAAGAAACGGCAACTGCCAGCTGCAAAACGGATCTGCCGGCAAGCCAGTGCTTTTTATAGACTGCGCGGCACTTATTAAACTTTTTAAAAGTGCGCTGTGCCTCCTGTTCGTTCCCGTAAGCCTGCCAGCAGCCGGAACACTTGCAGTTTCTGCCGCCGTAGGTGATAAACCCTTTTACGTCATCAAGCGGGTAACCGAGGAAAATGCCGATCTCGTGCGGAAACGCACTGCAACAGGCAAGCCGCGCGGAAAGCCTTTGCAGCGCCTGATCGGGATCTGTGCCGGCATAGCCGTATTCGCTTAAAAATTCCGCCACGCCCGGCTTTTGCAGATCCGCTTTCAGCATAGAACGGCGAAAGACATAGATAAGCAAATCTTTTTCACTGCGCCGGAGCACATAAAGTGCAATACCTTTGGGGGCAAGCAGCCGGCACCACTGCAGGATCTGCACATCCGCATTCTCTTCTGTTTTAAGGGAAAGCGAAAAAAGATTGGCCGTTTTCAGCGACGCAAGTGTTGGCGAGCAGTGCTCGATAAGGTATTTTTCTATCATGGGATCACCGGGTTTTTTTAAATAATAAAGGGCGCCGAAACGTTTTTCAAAAGGCAAAACCTGAGGGAGAGTGTAATTTTGCATTTCGGGTACAAAGAAGTTCTGAAGGAGCATTTCCGGCGCCCTGCCTATTTCCGCTGCGGTAACAACGGTTTAAGAAGTTAGTTTTAGCTAACCAATAGACTAAAAATTTAGTTAGCCTTAACTAACCAAATAAACAATACCATATCTTTCGCAATTTGTCAACCATATTTTTCAAATTTTTTATTCAACCGGCTCCCCGCAAAGCTGTTTTGGGGGAACCGGTCACTTTTTTACTGCAAAAAGCAAAGCGGTCAGCCGATAGACCAATTTGCGCCGCGGTTTTGAAGATCCACCATATGTTTATAAACACCGCCTTTTTCCATAAGCTGCTGCGGCGTTCCCTGTTCCGCAACAACGCCGTCTTTCAGCACAACAATCTTATCCGCACCGGCAACGGTGCGCATTCTGTGGGCGATGATCAGCACGGTTTTATTTTGAATCAGGCGTGAAAGCGCTGTTTGGATCAGCGTTTCATTTTCAACATCCAAAGACGCGGTTGCCTCATCCATCAAGATAATAGGCGCGTCTTTCAGAAACGCCCTGGCAATCGAGATTCTCTGCCGCTCCCCGCCGGAAAGTTCACAGCCGTTTTCACCGATTCGGCTGTTCCACTGATCAGGCAGACGGAGCGCAAACTCATCCACATTTGCCAGTTTTGCCGCGGCGATCACCTCTTCATCCGAAGCGTCTTTTTTACCGATGCGGATATTTTCCAGAATCGTATTATCAAAGAGCGTAACATCCTGAAAAACGATAGAATAAAGCGACATCAGCGTTTCCGGATCGATCTTGGATATATCCATGGAACCCACGGTGATCTTGCCGCCGTTGATATCCCAGAACCGCGCGGCGAGGCGGGATACCGTGGTTTTACCGCCGCCGGACGGGCCGACGAGCGCCGTAACCTCGCCCTGTTTTGCCGTAAAGGAAACGTCTTTTAAAACGGTTTTGCCGGTATTGTAAGCAAACTGCACATTCTGAAAACAAATATCGCAGTTTTGATTGGTCAGTTCCTTAAAACCGGTCTGGAGCGGATGATCCAGAATCTCATTCATTCTGGAAACATTGGTATTGGTTGCTATGATTGCCGCCAGATTTTGCAAGGCGCTCTGCAGCGGATCATACAGGCGGGAGACGACGAGCAAAAACATAAACAGATCCAGCACGCTGAGTTCACCTTTCAAAAGCAGCGCCGAGCCGGCGAGCGCAACGGTAGCGATGCCGAGTTTCAGGCAAAGCCCTGCCGAAACCACGAACACCGCTGTGCCGAGTTCGGTTAGGATCAGCCGCTGTTCCACCGCGCGGATCTTCTTTTCAAGCCCGCTGAGATAACGGTACTGCGCATTGTTTGCCTTAAGATCACTGAGCGACTCTATGCATTCCTGAATACCGTCCGCGCACGCCATTTTGGCATCCATGGATCTCTGATTCAGTTTTTCCTGCACTTTTGCGGACAGCGCTACAATCAGAAAGGAAACGGGCAGCACCCAAAGCGCCGCTGCCGCCATAACAGGATTATAGATGAGAAGCCCGATCCCCACAAGAACAGTGGAAACGATTGCTCCAAAGAGTTCCGGCACAAAGTGAGAAAAGCTCTGTTCCAGAAACGTGCAGTCCGCCATAATGGTGCTGGTAAGATCCGCAAGATCTTTTTTACCGAAGAACGAAAGCGGAATCTTTCTCAGCCTTTCCGCCAGCGTGATCCTGCGCACACCGCTTTCTTTATACGTTGCAAAATAAGTGGCGTTATACTGAAAATAAGTGGTCATGATGATCAGCAGTACACATATAACACAGCCGGCAATATAAAACGCCGTTCTGCCCCTTGAAATGCCGCCCGCATAAAGATCGCAAACAAGATAATATAAAATACCCACCGGCATCATAAACGAGATATTCTGCGCGGCGCAGGCAAGGCAGCCTTTGATCAGATCTTTTGCGCCCTGCTCAGACAGTGCAAATTTTCTTTGCAGTTTTTTGATCATTTTTCAGCCCTCCCTGCTACTTTCCAGTTCACGGAAGTACAGTAATCCTTCCACATCTCGGCAAACAGACCGTTACTGCCGCTGAGTTCTTCAAAAGTGCCGCTCTGCGCGATTTTCCCGTCTTTCACAACATAGATCTGATCTGCGTTTACAACGGTGGAAAGCCGGTGCGCGATCATAATCACCGTTTTGCCTTTGGCAAGATTAGAAAAGGCCGCCTGCACTTTTGTTTCATTATCCGGATCCGCAAATGCGGTTGCCTCATCCAGCACAATGATAGGTGCGTCTTTTAAAACGGCACGGGCGATCGCGATCCGCTGCTGTTCCCCGCCGGAAAGGTAGACGCCCTTTTCGCCGATCACAGTATACATCCCGTTCGGCAGCTTTTCTATAATATCCAAACACTGCGCGGTCTCCAGCGCTTTTCGCACCTCATCTTCACTTGCGGCAGGCCTGGCAAGGCGCACGTTTTCCAAAACGGACGCCTTAATGAGTCTGCTGTTTTGAAACACAAAAGAAACCGCGTTCATCAGTTCGCTTTTCGGTATATCCTTTGCGTTTACGCCGCCGATCTGCACACTGCCGGTTTGGGGATCAAAAAATCTTGCAATCAGATTTGCAAGCGTGCTCTTTCCGCCGCCGGAGGGGCCGACGAGCGCCACGGTTTTGCCGGCAGGCACAAAAAGGGATACGTCTTTAATCACATCAGTCTTTCCGTCATAACTGAATGTTACATGCTGCAGCGCAACGGAAGAATCACGCATAAACGCCGGTTTTTTCGTTTGGGGCAGCGGCTGCAGATCCAAAACGCTGTCTATTCTTTGCAAAGCGTCGCTTACGATCATGGCATTCTCACTTTGAAACATGATTTTCGTAAGCGTTACGGAAATCACCGGCGTTATGATGATATAAAAGATCAGGTTCACGAGAAACGCACCCGTAATGCCGTTTTGGGTAAACAAAAGCGCCCCTGCGGTAAGAAAAACAAATACGCCGTTTACCGCGGCAGTATAAAAGATCATCGGGGTTCGGAGCTGTTTGGTGTAAGCAATGACCCAAACGCGGTATTTTTCTATGGAATCCTTAAATTTTTTAAAGGAATACACCGTTTGCCCAAATGTTTTAACAACCGGTATGCCCCGCACATACTCAACCGCCTCGTTAGACATATCATCCAGCGCGTTTTGATATTCTTTCATTTTGCGCGCCATGCTTTTCCCCGTCATAAACATCATAATGATAAAGGCAAGCGCCACCGGCGCAAGACTGAGCAGCCCGAGCCGCCAGTCAAACACAAAGAGCAAAACAAGCAGGCCAAGCGGCGTTGCGATTGCGCCGGCTTTATCCGGCAACTGATGCGCAAGATAATTTTCCGTTGCGGCGCTGGATTCATTCACAATCTTTCTGAGCCTGCCGCTGCCGAATCGCTCCGCCAGACCGAGCGGCAATTCCACGATATGGCGCATGGCGGCAATTCTGATATTAGTTGCCACGCGGAATGCGGAGATATGCGAGCACATCAGCCCCGCGATATAGATCAGAACGGAAAGAACGGCAAAAAGCACAGCGCTCCAGCCATATTGCGTTAAATGCCGCGCCTGTGAAAAATCCGGCGCCACCCGGATCACTTCATGGATAATGCGCCAGATATAAAGGAACGGCACAAGGGCGACCAGTGCGCTGACGGCGGACAGCGCCCACGAAGCGTAGGTAAGGTATTTATGATTCCCTGCATAGCCCATCAGGCGCTTTAAATCAGATTCTTTTTTCATTCGTATCCTCCTTATTTAGTTAGGGATGCCTAACTTATGGCTTTAAAAACAGAGGCTGCTCGCCCCTGAAAAAGTGAAACAGATCTTACGGCGCAAGCCCCATGATCTTAAACCAACCGGCGGTATAAAAAGCGCGCATTTCTTTTAAATATTCCTGAGCCTGCGCCCTTGGCATATCATGAATAATCATTTCAAAAAAAGCATTAAACATGCCGGTAATCAGAATATGTTCCAGCACCGGATCAATATCCGGCACGTTTTTGCCCATACTGCGCAGCACTTTTATGTATTCATGCGTGGCATTCACCTCGATATCCACCATATCATCGATCAGGCGCTCATATTTGGTGCCCTTTGAACAGCAGAGGATCAGCTTAAACGCGTCTATATGATCATACGCGTAATTCAGCAGATCCACCATACATTCGCCGGATATCTCACCCACGGAGACCGCCTGCTTTTCATAAGGCTGATCCGCAAATTCCTTTTGCGCGCGGCAATACCTTTCCAGAAAATCATGATACGCATTGCTTACAAGCGCGTCAAAAAGCTCCGCCTTGCTTTTAAAATAGCCGTAAAAAGCGCCGGTGGTAACGCCCGCCTCACGGGCAATATTGCGCAGAGAAGCGCCGGAATAGCCTTTTTCCATAAATTCGTTTTTACCGGTTATCAGAATAACCTGAAGCGTTGAAAGTTCTTTTTCCACTATATTTCTGCTCCCTCAAAAAAATATAACAGCGTTATATTACACTGTTATATTACTCCTAAAGCGTGCGTTTGTCAATACCAAAAAAGAAAAGATCCGCCCTCTTTTCGGAAAGCGGATCTTGCAGATCATTCCACATTGATTTCAATACAGATTGGAATATCATTTTTCATTTTAGACGGCAGGGTGATCTCAAAACGTTTTTCGCTTTGTTTATAGGGCAGTTCCCGGCTCTGCCCCAGAATCCTGACGGATTTTATATCATACCTTATGCCGCCCTCGCCGGCAAACCGCAGGCTTTTGATTTTAAGGATCTGCGGCAGTGTTTCCGCCAGGGGAAACACAAAGATTTTTCCCGGCTTTACGGTAAAGCAGTAATCGCCGTTGCGAAACGTTTTGTTTTCCTTAAACGAGCCGTTTTTGCTTTTTCTGCCCTCAAACGCGCACACCTCAAACGGATACGAACCGTAGATCGCCTCACCGTTTACCCGGAGCCATTTGCCGATATCCAGCAGAATACGCTTTTCCTGATCGCATATAGTGCCGTCCGCCTTGGGCCCTATATTCAGCATAAAGCAGCCGTTTTTGGCAACAACTTCAATCATATTTCTCAGGATCTCGCCCACGGTTTTAAACTGATTGCCCTGCGTATATCCCCAGGAATTTTTTGCCGCGGCGGTATCGTTTTGCCAGATCTTTCCTAGGGCGCCGTCCGTCTGCCCGCGTTCAACGTCAAACACGGCGCAGCCGTCAAAAATTGCGCCCACCTTATAAAAGACGCACACCTCTTTGCCCCATTCTATGCCGCGGTTATAGTAATAGGCAAGGAACTTTTTTACATACGGGCGGAATTCGCTTTTTTGAATCCACCAGTCAAAATAGACAGCGCTCGGGCGGTTCCGGTCAATCATTTCACAGGCGGTGGCAAGCCAGTCTCTGAGCCACTTTTCCGTAGCGGTGATCTCCTTATCCGTTTTATGAATATGACCGCTGGGCGGCACATAAGCCGGCCCGTAAAGATCCGGATAAAGCCCCTTGGCGCACTCAGACTGCGGATAATATCTGCGCGCGCCGTTCATAAACCAGTAATGTTCCGCGCGGTGATTGCTGATCATAAAGCCGAGCCCTTCCTGATCGCACGCATCGTGGAGTTCCGCCATATAATCCCTGCCGTTAAGTTCCATCATATTCCAGCGGTTCAAATCGCTTGCGTACAGTTTTACGCCGTCATGATGCTCGCCGACCGGCATAATATAGCCTGCTCCGCTGGCTTTAAAAAGTTTGGCCCATTCCGCGGCATCAAACTGATCCGGCCTGAATCTTTCAATAAAATTCCTGTATTCAAAATTCATGCCGTATGTTTTGGCATGGTGGAGATTGCACGGATCGCCTTTTATGTACATTCTGCGCGGATACCATTCGTTGCCGAACGCGGGAACGGAATACACGCCCCAGTGAATAAAGATGCCGAATCTTTTTTGACGCAGAAAAGACGGCGTTTTAAACTGCGAAAGGCTTTCCCAGTTATCCTTAAATTTGCCGTTTTTTATTACCTCATCAACCTTTTCAAGGTATTCGTCTATTTTGCTCATAGAAAACGCCCCCAGTTTATGCTTTCACTTCCAAGATCATACCTTTTTTTGCGCCCAAACGCAGCCCTTTGTGCAGATCCGCTCTGCCGCCATGCTGGATCGTGCCGATATGCGGCCGAAATGCCGTGCGCGGAGAAAATCCCAAAAGGGTTTCCTGGATTCGAGGCCTGATATAAGCAGCGTGTCTGCCGAAATTATACATACAGATCAGGGCGCTGCCTTTTTTGAGATAGACGGTTGCCTTTACCTCGTCATTTCCCGTGCAAACGGGATTCTGCGAATGCCACCAGCCACGCATCTCACTGTCTTCTATACCGAAATCATCCCACAGTTTATAGATATGGTGCGCGTTTTTCACACCCCAGCCATAACGGTTGTTCATGGCATAGAGCATGCCGATAAACGGCTCGCCGCCGCCCTCCAGCATTTGGCTGGCATTGCCGTAAGGAATGCCCGAGACCTCCATAAGCAAATATTCGGGAGAAAGTTTTTTATAGGCATACCCCTCGCCGATCCAAAGGGAATCCAGAAACGGCAGGATCTCCGTATACAAATTCATGCAGCTGGTGTCTCCTGCCCGCGGCTCCTCGTGATTCCACATATGCATATCGATCATGCCGCCGTTTTGCGCAAGCACTTTCTTGGCCCGTTCCACCGTAGTTCTGTCCAGCGAAGTATCATCAATATAAATTCCCTTGATCCCGATATTTTTAATGAGCCAGTCCAGCCCCTCTATATAGTAGTTATCCAATCGGGAATCCGGGCGCACGATAAAGGAGATATCCGCGTCGCCTTTATATTTGCCGTGTTTGTAATACACGCGCCAGGCGGGAAGGATCGTATCGCCGAAATATTCCGTAAGCCATTCCGGAACACCTTTCCACCACGAATGGCCGTCCCCGTTTTTGCGGTAAATGATCTCATCGCCAAGCGCTTTATACGCAAAGACCTCCGCCATATGATTGCTGTGTTCCCGAACGGTGTAATACACATTTACGCCTATATCCTTATACGCGGCATACTGCACCAGATGTTTCAGATTTTCCGTTTCTATAAAAGGATAATTGATAAAAGGATGGTATTCGCTGCCGTGGTGGATATTTACATAATTGAGCCCAAGTCCGGCTGCCTCATCCACCTGTTTATACCCGTTTTTCAGATTATTATAATGGCTGTGCCGAACGGCATAGTGCTTTTTGTAATCCACGGGTTTAAACGGTGTAAAATGCAGTTCAAAATCAAAACTGAGGCTCTCCCCTGCTTTCATTCTGAAAGCGCCGGTATACGCGTCCAGCACGCAAACCTCCTTGCCGGTTTCAAACCGGATGCCGCCCCTGCCGCCGTTATCCCAGGTTTCTGTCGGAATATGCAAGGGCAGATTTTTATAATAGATATTTACCAGCGGGCGCACATAATCCTGCGCTTTCCATTTAAAGCGCACGCCGGCATTGACTGCGCCAACATAAAACGTGTCCTGCTGCTTCGTTTCCTCCCACTTATAGCGGATATTGTGCGCATACGAGCCGTAAGCGCCGAGCCCGTTTATAAACTGCGCGCACGAAGCATTGATCTTGGCTTTCAGGCTGATGTTGCTGCAAGAAAAATCCTGCTTTGCCGTAACCAAGATCTTGTAATCCACAGATCCCTCATAATGCAATATCCCGGCAAGTCTCACTTGAAGACCGGCAGATTCGCCGCTCGCGGAAATCGAAACGCTGCCGCCGTTTTTCTCCAAAGTCATGCCGGAATAGACGATCTCCTCTTTCCCGACGCTGAACTCCAATGGCGAAGCAAAAAGCGAGCCGCGCACATCATTCGTAAGATTCACGCCTTCATCAAAATAATATTCCGCATTTTTTACAAGACCGCTTTCCGCTATGTATATCTCTCTGCCGAGAATGCGGATCTTACTTCCCGTGATTTCCGGCTCCGTGAACGGCTCCACAACCGTATTGTCCAAAAACCGTGAAGAATTGAGCCAAAGCAGGCGCGAAAGGCGGGTAATATCGTTAAAACCGCCGTTCGGCACATATTCGCCCGTAAAATCCACCGTCAGTTTTATCTTTTGGGCGCCCTGATCCGTATCAAAGACCACTTCGGCAGTCTTGGTGCTGCCTTCGTTTGCCGGATCCGCCTTTATAATCACAAAAACGGGCTGGATATGCTCTTTTCGCAAACAGATTTTTTGCGAAAACGGTTTTCCGAATTTATCAACGCCCTGCGTATTCACGCAAACTGCGTCCATTTCACCGTTTACCGAAACAGAGCGGATTGCTTTTTCCTTTTCCGGCAGAACAATAAACTGAATCACAAAATTTTCCTGCACCGGCACACGCAATTTCAGATCTTCGGCAGAAATCAGACCGTTTAAAGCCGAAAGATCGGAAAAATGGCGGAATTGAATCTTTCTGTTTGCATAAAAAATTTTCATAAACAACCTCTTTTAAAAATTAAGCCAAGATTTTTCGTTTAATTATAAATTTTTTCTAATATCTGTGTTCATTTTGAGCAAATTATGCTATAATAAAGCGAAATTGAAAATCGGATTCAATTTCCAGACCGATTTTAAATTCATATATCATAATTGATGCTTTAAAAGGAAATTATCTGTAAAAAACAGAATTTATTTTATGTTTCAACTTGAAAATGTTAGGTTTTACAGATTATTTCATCCTTTACTGCGCTTTTATAATATAATATTTGCCGTGATCAGGCAATACAAAAAACCGTATAAAAAATATAAAAAGCGGAAATACGGGCATATTCTTCATTTTGATAAATTTTTAAGGGTGATAAATATGTATCAATGCACATGGTTTTACACTTCAAATCTGATTCTGCCAAAAGATAAAAACGCCGTTGCCGCAGCATGGTGCGTTGAGGCGGACGAATTTTACAGATATGAACTTCAGGAAGACGCCCTTTCCCTGAAAAACATGTATTGCTTTGTGCGCACCGTGGACGGGGAAGGCTGCCTTGAAACGATAAACGGCAGCAAGATCATTCTGCCTGAAAACACCTATATGATTATCAAAAGAGACCGCATCAAGGAATACAGAAGCACAAAAAAGATCTGGAATTATTATTGGGTGGATTTTCTTTATCAGACCACACCGGGCATTAAAACAGAAAAAACCTACCCAGCGGAATTTTCAGAACACGAAAGGGAACTGTTCACCGAACTTCTTGACATAGGCAGGCAGTTTCCGAGCGAGATAGAATATATTAATTCCGTATTCACACATTATTATTACAGCCTTACCCTGAAACGTATTGAAAAACCGAGATCGGCAACACACAGTGTAAAGCTTTCCGAAGTGTGCGCCTATATCCAGCAAAAACTGTATTCGCGCCTGACCGTTACGGAGATCGCGAATTTCTTTAACGTATCCTCCCGCAGGATTCATCAGATCTTTAACGATACGCTGCATGTTTCGCCCAAGCAGTACATATCCGATTTAAAAATAGAAAAGGCAAAACAAATACTTGAAAAAACTTCCATGCCCATCATTGATATAGCGGACGCGCTCGGCTATTACAGCGCTTACCACTTTTCTTCCACTTTTCAGAGAAAAACCGGCTGTTCGCCCAGCGCATACAGAAGAAAACTGCTTTCCAAACCCACCGACAAATAAGAAAACCAAACGCACCATAAAACACACCATTTTGAATAGTATAGTACGCAAAAAACGTTTCGCTGACGCGGGGCGTTTTTTTGTTTGCCTTAAAGCGCAGCGCATTAAATTTGCAAAAGCGAAAAATAGAATGTTTCATCTAAAGATTATTGGCAATATTAAATATGAAAGGCAAACGAAACCTATACTTTACCATTCAGGAAAGCAGACGAGGGATCCTTATGAAAAAAGTTTTAGCACTGATTCTCTCTTTATCGCTGGCAGTATTCTGCCTCAGCGCATGTTCCGGCACTCCGGCGCAGGGAGAGATATCCGTACTGTATTACACGTTCAGCGACACCTATATTTCCGGTGTGCGCGCATCGCTTGACAAAATTTTGAGCGACGCCGGGCTGAATTATAACGACTATGACGCAAACAGCAACCAGACCACACAAACGGAACAGGTGCACACAGCAATCGCGAAAGGCGCCTCCGCTCTGGTTGTAAACGTGGTGGACACCGGTTCTAACGACGCGGCGCAGAATATCGTTGACCTTGCAAGAGCGCAAAACATCCCGGTAATCTTCTTTAACCGCTCCGTGGACGAAAGTGTGGTAACAAGCTATGATAAATGTGTGTTTGTCGGCACGGATTATGAAATGGCCGGCCACATGCAGGGCGAGATGATTGGGAATTACCTGCTGCAAAATTATGACGCTTATGACCTGAACGGCGACGGCAAAATCAGTTATGTGCTGTTTAAGGGGCAGGAGGGAAATCTGGAGGCAATCGCGCGAACACAGTATGCTGTTGAAGACTGCAATGCAATTTTGGAAAATGCCGGAAAGCCGCCAATTGAATTTTATGACGCCGCAAACGAAAACCAATACCTTGTGGATCAGGACGGCAACTGGTCCTCCGCCGCGGCTACAAATTATATGAGCACCATATTGGCACGCCACAGCACGGCAAACAACAATATGGTGGAACTTGTGATCGCAAATAATGATGAAATGGCGCTGGGCGCAGTATCCGCGCTGCAAAGCGCAGGCTATAACAAAGGAGACGGCAGCATCACCATACCCGTTTTCGGCGTAGACGCAACAGACGCGGCAAAAGCCAAGATTGCAGACGGAGCCATGGCAGGCACGATCAAGCAGGACGGCGAAGGGATGGCGCAGGCAATCAAGACCATTCTGGATAATTTCAACACCGCTTCCCCGCCGCTAACCAATATAGACAGCAGCAATATCGTGGGCAGCTGGAGGGTAAATGTGCCCTATTCGGCATATACGGGAGAATAAAACGGAAGTGTTTATGAAATGAGCAACAGCAATATACTTCTGAAAATAGAAGGGATCACAAAAAGCTTTCCGGGCGTAAAGGCACTGGACGGCGTTTCGCTCAGCGTAAGAGCGGGCACGGTTCACGCCCTTATGGGGGAAAACGGCGCCGGAAAATCCACGCTGATGAAATGCCTTTTCGGGGTGTATTCCAAAGACAGCGGCAGAATTTTTCTGGACGGCAAAGAGATCAGTTTTAAAAATTCAAAAGAAGCGCTTGAAAACGGCGTTGCCATGGTGCACCAGGAGCTGAACCAGGCGCTGAAACGCAGCGTGATGGATAATATGTGGCTCGGCAGACTCCCGACCGTATCTAAATTTTTACCGTTTACCAGCGAGAAAAAAATGTATGAAGAAACGAAACGGGTGTTTGACGCGCTTGGGCTGAATATAGACCCCAAAACCATTATGGGGAAACTATCCGTTTCCCAAAGGCAGATGGCAGAAATTGCAAAAGCCGTATCCTACAATGCCCGCGTGATCGTTTTTGACGAGCCAACTTCCTCACTGACAGACACAGAAGCCGAAAAACTGTTTCAGATCATTGATTCGCTCAAGAAAAAAGGCTGCGGGATCATTTATATTTCACATAAAATGGAGGAGATCCTGCGGATATCTGATGACGTGACCGTTATGCGGGACGGAAAACATATCGCCACAAGACCTGCCGAAGAACTGACCACAAACGAGATCATAAAACTAATGGTGGGGCGTGAACTAAAAAACAGATATCCCCAAAAAACGAATGCTCCGGGCGAGACTCTTTTGACCGTGAACAACTTAAGCGCGCAGTACAAAAGGCTTTATCCTGTTTCTTTCACAGCGCGGCGGGGAGAGATACTGGGTATTGCCGGGCTGGACGGCTCCGGCCGCACGGAACTGCTTGAAACGATCTTTGGAATAAACACAAGAAAAAGCGGAAACATATACCTGTGCGGCGCCGAAGTGAAAAACAGAAACGCCAGGGAATCCGTAAAGAACGGATTCGCGCTGCTTACGGAGGAGCGCAGGGCAACGGGTATTTTTGCCATACTAAATATCCGCGAAAACGCCGTTATATCCAGCCTGAAACGATTTGCGGCAGGTCCGTTTCTGCGCGATAAAAAAATGAAAGAAAGCGTTGACGAACTGATCGGCGCCTTAAAAATCAAAACACCGGGGCAGGAAACGAAGATCGGTGTGCTATCCGGCGGAAACCAGCAAAAGGTTATTCTGGGCAGATGGCTGCTGACCGAGCCGGACGTGCTGCTTTTGGACGAGCCGACGCGCGGCATAGACGTGGGCGCAAAATACGAGATCTACAAACTGATCAATGATCTTGCCGCGCGCGGAAAGATGGTTTTGATGGTATCCTCCGAAATGCCGGAACTGCTTGGTGTGTGTGACCGAATTCTGGTTATGAGCGGCGGCAGGCTTGCCGGAGAAACAAACGCAAAGACCGCCACGCAGGAGGAGATCATGGCGCTTGCCGCAAAATATGTGTAAGGAGAGATCCATATGCCTGAATCCAATAAAGATACGCCTTTAGGCGCACTCAAGGCAATGCCTGCCGCGGACAGGCGCCGCAGCATCCTTGATTTTATTTTAAACAACGCCATGTATATCATCATTGCCGTTGCGATCATCTTTATAGCGATTAAAGTGCCGTCCTTTCTTTCGCTGTCTTCCGTCATAAACATCCTCTCCCTAACGGCATCCAAACTGCCCATCGCGTTAGGTGTGGCGGGCTGCATCGTTCTGACCGGCACAGATATTTCCGCCGGCCGCGTTGTGGGGCTTACCGCCTGCGTGGGCGCGTCACTTTTGCAGATGGCGGATTATCAAAACAAAATGTTCCCGAACTTAGGCGTAATGCCGCTTTGGGCGGTTTTTTTGATTGTGATTGCAATTGGCGCTGCCGTGGGGCTGGTAAACGGCTTTTTCGTTGCCAAATTCAAACTGCATCCGTTTATCGTTACCCTTTCTACGCAACTGATCGTATTCGGCCTGGTTCTGATGTATCTGATGATCGGCACCAACAACGGGCAGACCCTTTCCGGGCTGGACAGTTCCTATACGGAATTCATACGCGGTACGCTGTTTACGATCGGCGGCGTGGCGGTTCCGAAATATGTGCTGTATTCCGCCGCATTAACCGTGATCATGTGGGTAATATGGAACAAAACAAAATTCGGAAAAAACATGTTTGCCGTGGGTTCCAATGAGGAGGCGGCAAACGTATCCGGTGTAAATGTTTTTGCAACGATAGTGGGCGTATTTGTGCTTGCCGGCGCGCTTTACGGCATAACCGGTTTCATAGAGGGCGCAAGGATTGCCTCCTGCTCCGCAAACACCGGGCTGACCTATGAGAGCGACGCGATCGCCGCCTGCGTCATAGGCGGGGTATCCTTTGTTGGCGGCACGGGAAAAATAAGCGGCATCGTGATCGGCGTGCTTTTGCTGCAGCTCATATTTGTGGGGCTGAATTTTCTTTCCGTTTCGGCAAACATGTTGTATGTGATCAAAGGCGCAATCATTCTTGCAGCGTGCGCGATCGATATGCGCAAATATCTTACAAGGAGATAAAGCCGGTTATGGAAAACAACAGTAAAAAGAGCGAAAAAAAGAACGGCGGTCTGTACGCCGGGGTAAACCTTTCGCCGAAAGCGGCGGATCTGCTTGCCGCCGTCTGCGCCGGGATTCTGGCGCTCAGCCTCGGCGCTGCGATCCTGTTCGGGTAAAGGCAAGTGAAAAGGCGGGAAAGATGCAGCAAACATCTTTCCCGCCTTTTTTAATTTAGAGTTTAAAGATCGTCCGCGTCCTGCTCCGGCTCTTCATATTCGCCCGTTTCATACGTATTGCGGGTGGTGCCGGTATAACTGCCGAACGTATCGCTGTTTACCATATCCGGGCTGATATACGAAGTCAGATCAATCACTTTTTTGCTGTTTTGCACTTCTTTGCCGTTATGGTTTGCGTTTTGCTTTTTGTTTTTTTTCATAAAAAATCACCTCTCACTGCTATTTTTCGTAAAGGTGATTTTTTTATTCCGCGGTTTTAAATTTTTTCTACATCTATCACAGCAATTTTATCCATAAACTGCTTTGGCGTAATGACTTCGCCCATATCGAAAAAATCATCCATATTGAGATTAAAATTATTTACGAAAACCGGCGTGTTCTCATATTCAATATCAATATGCAGGCGTTTGGCATCCTCTTTGATACGCTCTGTATCATAAGTGTTGCAGTCGTAATATCTGGACGCCTGGATCTCATTGTTTCTGATATACTGCAAAACGATATTTCGGCTGGATTTGGAAACGGAGATATACTGTGTAATATCCTTTTGCAGGGCCTGCCCCATCGTCATCTGCGCCACTGCTTTGCACGCACCGGAATTTACGAAAAATTCGTTGATGAAAATGCTTTCAAGCGGGCTGGTATCATCCGGCACAATGATCGCAAGAATATTTTTTGACGGTTTGCGCTGATAGTATTTCTTTACGAATTCTTTAAAATAATGCTGGCCCTCTGCAATTTTTTTTGCGTAAAAATGATAAAACGGAATATTCGGCCGGCTTGCAACCCCGGGCAGGGAAAACGGCTTAAATTCCCCGCTTTCCTCATCATAAAGCAAAACATTTGAATTTGTAATGATTACAGGTATGGCTTTGGACATGTTTAAAACTTCCTCATATTTATTGATATAATTTTACTATATATTGTGTATAAAATCAACAAAATAAAAAAACATAGTGCAATTCGGCTTAATATATGTTATGATGTAATAGACTGGTAATTCTATTTTGAAAAGAGGAAACAAAATGGCAGACAAAGACGATGAGATAGACAAGATACTCAGCGAGATCAAAGGCTCTAAAGCATCTTCCGAAGAGGAAAAAAGCGCCGCGGAAGATACCGAGAAAGCAAAGGAAAGCAATGTAAAGGAAGAGGAAAAACCGCTGGAACCGGCATTAAACGAACTTCCGGTAACGAATAAAAAAAGCATAAATGATTATAAAGACGAATACGAGGAAGAAGAGGTGGAATACGTGAAAAATCCCGCAAAGAAAAAAATACTGATCGGCGTGATCGCGGCTGTATTTGTAATTGCCGTGGCGGTTGCCGTTTATTTCGGGGTATTTTACGAAAAGGAAGAAGAAACCACCGCTGCGCCCGAAACAACCATTACAACAACGGCCGCGCCCGTTGTGATCACCAATCCGCTGACAGGCGAGGCGAACTACAACGAATCCGCCGTCGGCAAAAGACCTGTTGCGGTTGTGGTTGAAAATTCCCCCCAGGCGCGCCCGCAGTATAATATGGACACACCTGACATTATTTTTGAAGGCGAAGTAGAGGGCGGCATCACTCGAATGCTCTGGTTTTACGCGGATATGACTGATCTGCCGGACCAGGTTGGGCCAACACGTTCCGCAAGACCGAGTTTTGTTGAATTTTCACAATTATTTGATTCCATTTTTATTCATTTCGGAGAGAGCCACAGCAAAGGCAGCTACACCGGCGCGGATGATGTTATAGACAGCATGAATGTGGATAATATTGACGGCATGAGCACCTCTTCCTGCTTTACCCGCACAAAGGATAAGGCAAGCCCGCATAACGCCGTGCTGGAGGGCAAAAACCTGATGGCGGCAATCGAAAAGAAAGAGTACAGAACAGATCTGGACGAGAGCAGATTTTCCGCCCTGAAATTCAACGAAAAAGACGCCGCCGTTTCCGCAACGGCATGCAACAGCATGACGGTGAAATTCTCCTCCCGCACCAACAGCCACACGTTTACATATAACACGGCTGAACAGGTGTATCAGAATCAGGCTGATTTTGAGCAGCAGGTAAGTTTTAAAAATATCATCGTTTTATTTGCAGACACAAAGTATATAGATAAAGACAATTATAACGGCACCGGCAGAACGGAAACCTACTGCAACTACGAACTGAGCAGCGGTACGGGAAAACTTGCCTCCGCCGGAACCGTTGTGGATTTTAACTGGAGCGTAAACAACGGCAAACTGACCTGCACCGCCACAGACGGCAGCGAGATCAAACTCAACCCCGGCAGAAGCTGGATCGGTATTGCCTCCGCAAACAACGGCGGCAGCGCAGAGGTAAAATAATCATCTGAACTGAAAGAGGAGAAACCTATGAACAAAGCAAAAGGCGGCGTCGCATTTATTGTAATCGGGATCATCCTGATCCTTTTCGGGGCATTCGTTACTTTCGGTCTGCTGATATCCGGCAGTTCCGAACTGAAGCCTTATACCGGCGTTGTCTCTTCAGACATAAACGATGTATATGATCTGGGCAATGTTCTTGTTGTGGATAAATACAGTTACGTGGAAAGCGATGTAGATATTGATATCGATTATTATCTGATTGCGTTCGCAGGTGAAAATAACGAAGATATACGCTTTGCATCTCTGTATGTGGATGAGGGCATGGATATCTATGAAAAATTAGATAACTATTCCAACGACGATACGCAGTATATAGGCGATCTTTATATTGAATTGTGCGCAACCGCGGATTCCATGACAACGCTGGACTCCGATGTCATTTCATTTTACCATGACGCGATGGACACCTGCAGTGATATTTTGCCGGGTATCACAGATTCGGGCGTTGCATTCACCTATTATTGCGAAGGCCCGTCCGCATTCCCGAACGCGCTTGCCGAAGAAAAAGCATTCAAAAACATCATAACGGTGATCTTTGCCGCTGTTTTCGCTGTTGGTATCGTGCTGCTGATCGTTGGGATCAACAAGCAGGTAAAAGCAAAAGCATACGCGGCTGCCATGCCGCAGAATCCGTATTATCCTGCAAACCAGCCGAATGTTTATTATAATCCGCAAAACCAGCAGGCGGGAGCGGGATATCAGCCCGCGCCGAATCCGTGGACAAACGGTGGCGCAGGAAATCCGCCCTCTTATACCCAACAGCCGCAGCCGGGCAGCCATATGCCGTTTGAGCCGCAGAACACGAATACGGCGCAGTGGAATAACGGCGCGCCGAACGCAGGCGTTTCCGGCAAAGAAACCGAAGTTTTAAACAACAATACAAATCCATATTACACCCCACCGACGGAAAATAAGAATTTCAGCCAAGCGAACGCGCCGAAAAACGACGCGCCCGGCAATCAGCAATAATTTCTTTTCGCCGGTGCGGCAAAGCACGGCGGAAGAATGACCCTGCCGTGCTTTTTTCAGCCTGCTGGCGGGAATCTTTTATCCTGAGCAGTAAGCGCATGAGCCGCTGACAGATGGCATCGCGCTTAATCAGAATAGTCGGATTGCCATTGATGCCTTGTTCTGCCACGCAAAGGCGTTGATGATTTTATAAAAATTGTGGCAGAAAGGCTAAGGTGATTCACATTATGAAATTCAACAAAGGCAAAAAATTCAAGATCATGCAGATCACCGATATGCAGGAGATCCCTGCGGTATCGCCGGACACAATAGCGCTGCTTGAGGCGGCAATAGAAACGGAAAAACCGGATCTGGTTGTTTACACGGGTGATCAGATCAAAGGCTACGGCATAACCTACCGCGGCAAGGGCAAAGAACTGGAAAATGCCGTGGCGGCAACGATCAAAAAACTGCTGGAACCGGTAACGAAACGCGGCATACCGTTTGCCGTTACGTTCGGAAACCACGACAGGCAGGTGGGTATCTCAAACAAAGACCAGTTTGAACACATTTATAAATCCCTGCCAAACTGCATAGGCGAACAGGCAAAGGGTATTGACGGCGGCGGCACCTGCTGTATTCCGATCCAATCCTCTGACGGCAGCAAAGACGCGTTTTGCCTGTATCTGTTTGACAGCGGCACAGACGCAAAAGGCGGCGGATATGAGCCGTTTGACACAAAAATCATTGACTGGTACAAAAAGACAAGAGAGAAACTCAAAGAAAAGAACGGCGCGTATGTGCCTTCAATCGTATTTCAGCATATTCCGCTGTGTGAATACTATCATGTTTTAAAGCGGGTTAAAAAATCGCACAAGGGCGCTATACGCGCATTCCGCACCCATAAAAACGAATATTATATTCTGGGCGACACCTGCCGCAAAGGCGATATGCTGTGCGAACCGCCCTCCATTCCCAATGAAAATACAGGCGAGTTTGACGCAATCGCCGAAAAAGGCGATGTGATGGCCGTTTTTGTAGGTCACGACCACAAAAACAGTTTTGTAGGCAGATATAAAAATGTAGATCTCGGATTCACGCAGTCCAGCGGATTCAATGTGTACGGCAACAGAACGAAACGCGGGGTTCGGATCATCACGCTGGATGAGGACAGACCCGGCGAATATGAAACCTATACACGCACATTTGAGGAACTGGTGGGTACCAAGGTAAAAAGACCGGTATATGATTATCTGTCCAGCAAGGCGCCGGAAACAGTGGACGCGGCAATACCAATGATCGGAAAAGCCGTGGGCATTCTTGCGGCAGTCATCATCGTGATCGTGCTTTTGATTCGATTTTTATAAGGAAGGATTAAAACTATGGCAGACGAAAACAAAAAGAACGCATTTAAAAAATGGACTGAAAAACACGCTGAGATCTGGAAATTCATTAAATTCAGCATTGCGGGCGGCGGATCCTCCGTAATTGAGCTGATCGTACACATGGTGCTTTTAAACACTGTTTTCGCGGCGATGACCACACAGGAGATTACCAACCCCACGCTGAATATGATCGGCATTAATTCAAAAGGTTATCTTTTTACATATCTGATCTCCACAACAGTGGGCTATGCCATTGCGTTTATTCTGAACAGAAAAGTAACATTTAAGGCAGACGCGAACCCGGCGCTGAGCATGGTGCTTTATTTCATCATGGTTGTGTTTACGATTTTTGCAAACGGCTGGATCGGTTCTGCCATGCAGACTTTTGCGGCAGATCATAACCTGACCGGCAACATCTGGGATCTTGTTTTTAAAGTGATCGGAATGGCAATTCCCATACTTTGGACCTACCCCTGCAACCGTTTCATTATTCACAGAAAGAAAAAAACGCAGGCATAAATATAACAAAAATGCAGCCGGTTTAAGGCTGCATTTTTTCTATCTTTTTACGGTTTTCACGCCGCTTATATGATTCTCCGTGCGAAAAAGAAAACAGGGAACTTCATTTTAAATTTCTTATATATTTAAAAGTTTCCTTTTCCCCTTTTTCTTTCAGCATAACAAGCAGTTTTTCAAGCAGGGCGGCGGTTTCCGGGTGCATGATGATTCTGGATTTCGCATTTGTGTAATACTGAAGAGGGTGCGCATCCGTATACTTTTTCCCCTGATAGATCTTGCTTGCCGCAACACGGTCACAAAACATTTCCTTAACATATTTAAGCGGCATTTTAACCGGTTCCATGCGTTTCGTTTTCATGCTGTAATCCATCCAATATTCATAATGGTGGCGGTTTCTGCCCTTGTGGTGGAGCCAAGCGGCGGAATAGCCTTTTTCCGCCCGTTCCGCCTCGTTAGGCGATCTGTCACCCAGATAATATTTCGCGCCGGGGATAAATTCCGTAAGCGAATATTTGGAAAGATCATGAAAAAGCCCCTGAAAAGGGATCCCGGCAAGAAAACAGTGCCGCATCACTCTGTGGCGGTGCTTTGTAATGGTTATAAAATGCTTTACGGGATGCGCCATTTATACATTACTTCCTTACATAAAAATACATGCGGCTTTTGAGATCTGAAACATACCGTTTGAAAGCAGATAAAAAAAGCCTGTTTTGCAACAGACTTATCTTAACACCAAACCGCCTGAAAGTCAAAAGATATTATCCGAACCTGCCGGAGATATACGCCTTTGTTCTTTCATCTTTCGGCGAATGGAAAATCTTTTCCGTTTCATCAAATTCCACGATCTCGCCGAGCAGGAAAAATGCCGTTTTATCCGAAACGCGTGCCGCCTGCTGCATATTGTGCGTTACGATCACGATCGTGTACTTTTCTTTTAACCGGGCGATCAGTTCTTCTATTTTTGAAGTGGAAATCGGGTCAAGAGCAGACGTCGGCTCATCCATAAGTATGACTTCCGGCTGAACGGCAAGCGCACGGGCAATACAAAGCCTTTGCTGCTGCCCGCCGGAAAGACCGAGCGCGGACTTTTTCAGCCTGTCCTTGGTCTCTTCCCAGATAGCGGCATCGCGCAGGGATCTTTCCACGATCTCGTCAACCGCATTCTTTTTGTGTATGCCGTGCGTTCTGGGGCCGAAAGCTATGTTGTCATAAATGCTCATGGGAAACGGATTCGGTTTCTGAAAAACCATACCCACCCGTTTTCTGAGTTCATTAATATCCGTATCACGGGAATAGATGCTTTTTCCGTCCAGCAAAACATCCCCCGTTATACGGCAGGAATCCACAAGATCGTTCATGCGGTTGAGCGTTTTCAGCAGTGTGGATTTTCCGCAGCCGGATGGGCCGATAAACGCCGCAACTTCCCTTTCCTCAATATCCATATTGATCTTTTTCAGCGCCTGAAAATCGCCGTAATAAAGATCCAGATCCTTAACGGAAAACTTGGGCATCAGTTTTTATCCCCCTCTCTTCGGGTAATTCTGGAAGCAATGAATCCCGACACCGCGTTTATGATTATCACGGCGAGCAGCAGAATAACTGCTGTGGCATATGCCTCGTCCATATAAAGCCCCTCGGAAAGCAGGGCATACATATGAACGGAAAGCGTGCGCCCCGAATCCGTAAATTTCGTAACAACACCGGCAACCGTGCCCGCGGTATAGATCAGCGCAGCCGTTTCCCCCACGATTCTGCCGATTCCGAGGATCACGCCAGAGAGTATGCCGGGCATTGCGCTCGGCAGGATCACTTTAAAAACCGTTCGCAGCTTGCCTGCGCCAAGGCCGTAACTTGCCTCCCGGTAAGAATCCGGAACGGCGCACAGTGCCTCCTCCGTTGTGCGCATGATCAGCGGAAGAATCATAACGGCAAGAGTAAGCGTGCCGGCAAGCATGGAATAACCGAGTTTAAAATAAACGCAGAACATAAGATAGCCAAACAATCCGTACACGATGGACGGTATGCCGGAAAGCGTCTGCGCCGTTGTGCGGATCAGACGAACAAAAACATTGCCGCGACGCGCGTATTCGGCAAGATACACAGCGGCAAACACGCCGGCAGGCACCGCCATAAGCAGGGATACGGCTGTATAGATCAGCGTATTAAGAATTGCCGGCATCATGGAAACATTTTCAGAATTATACTGCCATGCAAAAAGGCTTGGAGTCAGATTGGGAATACCCTTAACGAGGATATACCCGATCAAAAAGACGATAACGGCGCAGCAGACCGCAGCGCAAAGCAGAACGATCAGCGCCAGCAGAAGCGATTTCGGGCGTTTTTTATACATCCTGATCTTCTGACGAAGATCGATTTTGTTAATACTGTTTTTCATATAAAATCTCCATACACTTAAGAAATCAGCAATGTTGCAGCCGCGTAAAACAAAAGCGGATTTAACTTGTTTTCTTAAGCGCGGAAAAGAGCAGATTGATTAAAAGAACAAAAATAAACAGAACCGCCGCCGTTGCGATCAGCGCCTCCCGGTGCAGATCCTGTGCGTAGCCCATTTCCAGTATGATATTGGTGGTAAGCGTTCTGACCCCGCTGAATATGCTGTTTGGAATAATGGGCTGGTTTCCAGCAATCATAACAATGGCAGTTGTTTCTCCGATTGCCCTGCCGATTCCAAGGATAATTCCGGCAGATACGCCGGATCTTGCCGCAGGCAGGGACACGCCAAAGATTGCCCGTTCCTTTGTTGCGCCAAGCGCAAGCGCGCCCTCATAATAACTTTGGGGAACCGATCTTAAAGCCGCCTCTGAAATACTGATGATCGTGGGCAGGATCATGATCGCAAGCAGCAAAGCTGCCGTAAACACGCTTTTTCCGCCGCCGAAAAGCTGACGGACTGCCGGCACGATCACAACCAGGCCGAAAAAGCCGTACACTACGGACGGAATACCCGCCAAAAGATCCACCGCCGGCCTTAAGACCTTATAGAGCCGTGCAGGGCAGTAACGTGCCATAAACACCGCGCACATTACGCCTACGGGAACGCCCATGGCGATGGCGCCCGCCGTAACGTAAAGGCTGCCGATGATCATTGGGAAGATCCCAAATTTATCATTGAGCGGTCTCCATTCCGTGCCGAAAAGGAACTCGGTAACGCCGATCTTTCCGATTGCCGGAAATGCGTTTGAAAAAATAAACCAGCAAATCAGCAAAACGGCAATAATGCTTATGCACGCCGCCAAAAAGAACACGGCGCGCATTATATTTTCTTTGATCTTGTTTTTTACCATTCGGTTTTTTCACCTGTATAGATTGCTTTAACCTCTTCACTTGTAAGTGCGTTTACGGGGTTATCCAGATTTACAATTACAGCAATGCCGTCCAGAGCGATCGTAGTCGGCGTAAGCCCTGCCGCGATTTCACTTTCTTTCAGTTCCCGGGAAGCCATGGCGATATCGCAAACTCCGTCTATTGCAGAAGTAATACCCGTTGTGGAATCATTTTGCTGAATCACGATTTCCGCGTTCGGATTTACAGCCGCATACGCCTCTTTCAGTTTTTCCATAACCGGCGTTACGGACGATGAACCGGCAATATTCACCGTTCCGGACGGTGCACTGCCGCTGTAAGCGCCGTTGCTGCCCTGGGAGATATAGCCGTTTTCTTCAACCACTTTCTGCCCCTGCTCGCTCATAATGAAATCTATAAAATCCTGTGCGGTCTGGGAAAGATCTGCTCTGACCGCTATATTAAAAGGTCTTGAGGCTTTATAGGTTCCGTTTTTAATATTTTCAACCGTTGCGTCCACGCCGTCTATCTGCACCGCCTTAACGGTATCGTTCAGCGAGCCGAGAGAAATGTAACCGATCGCACCCGGATCTCCCGCAACGGAAGTCATCATAACGGAGGTACTGTTTGTAGTTTCTGCCGATACGATCGTGTTATCCATTTTTTCACCGTTTTCATTTTCCGTTTCAATGCCGAAAAGTTCAATAAAAGCGCTTCTTGTGCCGGATCCGTCCTCCCGGGTCATAACATTGATCCGTGAATTCCCAGAACCGCCCGCGCAGCCTGCAAAAATGCACGCAACCACTACGAATACAGCAAATAAAGATATCCCTTTTTTCATAATAATCTCCTTTTCAAAACCGTATAAGTCTTGCGGAGGGCAAAAAATTATAACTTTAAAAGACCGATCTTATTTTCCTCATGCATGATCAAATTTATTTTTCCCGCCGCTTCATTTAATATAACAGCCGTTTATGAAAGAAAAAATAGAAAAGTGTAAAAGCAAAGTCAAATCATATCCGTTTTTTGTAAAATATAGCCCCTGTTTTTCACGTGATTTGACACAAATATAAAATAGCAAATAAATAGCAAATAAAAAACGGCCGCCTCAGCGGATACACTGAAACAGCCGTTTTATACAAATATGAAATTTTAATCCCGGTTATAGATATCTCTGGTATAGACTTTATCTGCAACGTCATCCAGTTCGCTGCTCATTCTGTTTGCAAGGATCACACTGCTCTGCTTTTTGAACGCATCCAGATCATTTACAACCTGATTGCCGTAAAAATAGCTGCCGTCCTCCAGAGTGGGCTCATAAATGATAACATTTGCGCCCTCGCCCTTAATACGTTTGATTACGCCCTGAATGGAACTCTGGCGGAAATTATCCGAATTGGATTTCATGGTAAGCCTGTGCACACCGATCGTTGCAATATGATCTGCGCTGTGGTGCGCCTTTTGCAAAACGCGGGAGGCAATAAAATCTTTTCTTGTATCGTTTGAATCCACGATTGCGCGGATCAGATTTTCCGGAATATCCGCATAATTGGCAAGCAGTTGCTTTGTATCTTTCGGCAGGCAGTATCCGCCGTAACCGAAAGACGGATTGTTATAATGCGTGCCGATCCTTGGATCAAGTCCAATGCCCTCTATGATCTCCTTGGAATCCAGGCCGTGGATCTCCGCATAAGTATCCAGTTCATTAAAATAACTTACGCGCAGTGCAAGATAGGTGTTGGCAAACAGTTTAACCGCCTCTGCCTCCGTTGGTTTCGTGAAGAGCACGGGGATCTCCTCTTTGATCGCGCCCTGCTGAAGGAGGGAGGCGAAAAGATGCGCCGCCTTTTCCAGTTTTTCATTTCCCTTATCGAAGCCGACAATGATGCGGCTGGGATAAAGGTTATCATACAGCGCTCGGCCCTCTCTTAAAAATTCCGGGCTGAAAATGATGTTCGCACCCGGATATTTTTGCGCGAGCGATTTGGTATAGCCAACGGGCACCGTGGATTTGATGATCATGACCGCGTTTTGATTTACACTTAAAACAAGATCAATAACCGCCTCTACGGAAGATGTGTTAAAATAATTTTTCTGCGCGTCATAATCCGTTGGGGTGGAGATGATGACCAGATCCGCCTTAGCATAGGCGGCAGCACCGTCTGTTGTTGCCGTAAGATCCAAATCTTTTTCGGCAAGATACTCTGAGATCTCCTTATCCACGATTGGAGATTTCCGTTCATTGATCTGGTTTACTTTTTCGGCAACGATATCAACGGCATAAACCGTGTTGTGCTGCGCAAGCAGCACTGCGTTTGAAAGGCCGACATAACCTGTGCCGGCAACTGCGATGGTGTATTTTTTTTGGTCCATAAAAATCCCTCTCCGAAGTATTGCGCGCAAAACGCTTTACACGGTAACTAATATTGCCCGTGCGCCCGGTTTTATAACCGCCGGGATCACTTCTTTTTAAATTTATCGAAAAATCCCTCTTTGCCCTGGTTTTTGGGCGGTACATAGGATTTATCAAACTGTTTGAGCAGCTCTTTTTGCTGAGGGGTAAGGTTTTTCGGAATATCTACGATGATTCTTATAAACTCATCGCCGCGCCCGGTGGAATGAAGCCGCTGAACACCTTTGCCCTTAAGTTTGAACACTTCGTTCGGCTGGGTGCCGGCGGGCATATTATACTTCACATCGCCGTCCAAAGTGGGCACCTTGAGTTCCGCGCCCAAAACAGCCTCCACCATAGAAACATGCTTTTCGTACCAAATATCATATCCCTCGCGCCTGAAATACTTATGCGGTTTGATCCGAACATTGATCTTCAGATCACCGGCAGGGCCGCCGTTTGTGCCGCTGTCTCCCATGCCGCGAAGATTGATGATTCTGGATTCGTCGATTCCTGCAGGAATATCCACGGAAATTTTTTTCTTGATCCTTACCTTGCCCTTGCCTGCGCATTTATGGCAGGGGGTCTCTATTATTTTACCACGACCACCGCACACATTGCAAGTGCGTTGTTGTGTAACAACGGTAAAGCCCATTCTGTTTTGCACGTTGATGTAACCTTTGCCGCCGCAGTTGGAACACGTTTTTGCCGTTGTGCCCTTGGCCGCGCCGGTTCCGCCGCACTCGCTGCAGTCCTCCACGCGGGGAACTTCAATTTCTTTTTTGCAGCCCTTTGCCGCCTCTTCAAAAGTTAGGCTGAGATTGATCTGAATATCTCTGCCTTTGCGCGGCGCGTTCGGATTGGCACCGCCGAAACCGCCGCCGAAACCGCCGCCGAAAAACGACGAAAATATATCTCCGAGGTCTATATCGCCGTCAAACCCGAAACCGCCGCCATAGCCGGCGCCGGTTCCCTGGCCTGCGCCGTAACTGGGATCCACGCCGGCAAAGCCGAACTGATCATAGCGCGCCCTTTTCTGGGGGTCTGAAAGCACTTCATACGCCTCGTTGCACTCTTTGAATTTTTCTTCCGCCTCTTTATCATCCGGATGCAGATCCGGGTGATATTTTTTAGCGGTCTTTCTGTATGCTTTTTTGATCTCATCCTCCGTTGCGCCCTTTTGAACGCCGAGGACTTCGTAATAATCCCGTTTTGCTTCTGCCATATTTTCCTCCTTATAAACAGTTATTTAAGGTGGCGGAATGCAAAATCCCGCCACCTGGAGAAAAAACGTTTTTATCAGTTATCGTCTACTTCTGTAAAATCAGCGTCCGTATATCCGTCATTGCCGCCCTGCTGCGCGTTCGCATCCTGACCGGGCTGTGCTCCCTGCGCGCCCTGAGCGCCCTGCGCCGCCTGATACAGTTTCTGTGATACTTCATAGAACTTATTCTGAAGATCATCCTGGGCGGATTTGATTGCGTCTAAGTTATCGCCTTTCAGCGCTTCTTTCAGCGTGCTGCACTTGGTTTCCAGAGCAGATTTATCATCTGCGGAGAATTTATCTCCGTTTTCGGAAATCAACTGTTCCGTCTGGTAAGCGAGCTGCTCAGCGTTGTTCTTAAGATCAACCGCCTCACGTCTCTTCTTGTCTTCCTCTGCGAACTGCTCTGCCTCTTTAACAGCTTTATCAATATCTTCCTTGCTCATGTTGGAGGAAGAAGTGATGCTGATATGCTGTTCCTTACCGGTGCCGAGGTCTTTTGCAGAAACGTGAACGATGCCGTTTGCGTCAATATCAAAGGTTACCTCAATCTGCGGCACACCGCGGCGTGCCGGCAAAATGCCGTCCAAATGGAACATACCCAGCGTCTTATTATCCTTTGCGAACTGTCTTTCACCCTGAAGAACATGGACTTCAACGGAAGTCTGGTTATCGGCAGCCGTGGAGAAGATCTGTGATTTCTTGGTAGGAATCGTTGTATTTCTTTCAATAATAACGGTGTTTACGCCGCCCATGGTTTCAATACCAAGGGAAAGCGGGGTAACATCAAGCAGAAGCAGACCCTTTACATCGCCGCCGAGCACGCCGCCCTGAAGCGCAGCGCCCATGGCAACGCATTCATCCGGGTTAATGCCCTTAAACGGCTTTTTGCCGCTGAATTTTTCAATGGCTTCCTGAACAGCGGGGATACGCGTGGAACCGCCTACTAAAAGAACTTTATCAATTTCGTTCATGGAAAGGCCGCTGTCCTGCATAGCCTGACGAACGGGACCCATGGTCTTTTCCACAAGATCCGCAGTCATCTGGTTGAACTGGGCTCTTGTAAGCGTCATTTCAAGGTGTTTCGGGCCGGTTGCATCCTGTGTGATAAACGGAAGAGAAATTTGCGCAGTAGTCATGCCGGAAAGGTCAATCTTTGCCTTTTCTGCCGCCTCTTTCACACGCTGCATGGCCATTTTATCATTGGAAAGATCAATGCCGTTCGTCTTTTTGAACTCAGAAACGATCCAATCCATGATCTTCTTATCAAAATCATCGCCGCCAAGACGATTGTTACCTGCCGTAGCAAGAACTTCCTGAACACCGTCGCCCATTTCGATAATGGAAACATCGAATGTGCCGCCGCCGAGGTCATAAACCATAACTTTCTGATCTTCCTCTTTGTCAATGCCGAAAGCAAGCGCGGCAGCAGTCGGCTCGTTGATGATTCTCTTAACATCAAGGCCTGCGATCTTACCGGCGTCCTTTGTTGCCTGACGCTGGGAATCCGTAAAGTAAGCAGGAACGGTGATAACCGCCTCTGTTACAGGCTCGCCGAGATAACTTTCCGCATCTGATTTCAGTTTCTGAAGAATAATGGCGGAGATCTCCTGCGGCGTATATGCCTTGCCGTCTATATTCACTTTATAGTCCGAACCCATATGCCTTTTGATGGAGCTGATGGTTCTTTCCGGGTTAGTGATTGCCTGACGCTTTGCAACGTTGCCAACCATTCTTTCCCCGTCTTTGCTGAACGCAACAACGGACGGTGTGGTTCTTGCGCCTTCCGCGTTGGGGATTACGACCGGCTCGCCGCCCTCAATAACGCTGACGCAGCTGTTTGTTGTACCTAAATCAATACCTATGATCTTTGACATACTATATCATCCTTTCGAATTTCTGATTTATTTAATTAGCTGATTTTACCATAGCGGGGCGGACGATCTTATCGCCTATCTTATACCCTTTCTGGAAAACATCAACGATTTCGCCTGTTTTATAATTTTCATCCTCCACATGCATAACCGCGTTGTGCAGATTCGGATCAAATGTTTCGCCCGGCTCGCCGAACACCTCTATGCCGAGTTTCTGAAGTATGGTGGAAAGATTACTGAACGTCATCTCAACACCTTTTTTCAGCGCGTCGTAATCTTTGGTTTCATTCGCGAGCGCCCGTTCCAGATTATCTATAACCGGCAGCAGTTCTTTAATGGTTTCGGCTTTTGCATAAACATACGTTTCCTGCTTTTCTTTTTCGCTGCGCCTTTTATAGTTGGAATACTCAGCGGATAAACGAAGCAATCTTTCCTTTGTTTCATCCAGTTCCTGCTGCAAAGGATCTTCTTTCTTTTCCTCTTCGTTCCCCTGCGGCTCTTTTGCCTTTGTATCCTCTTTCTGTTTCTTTGGGTTTTCCGCCTCTGCTTTCTGCTTTGGCTTTTTTTCGGTTTCCTTATCTTTTTTATTCAAATGTAGCGCCTCCCTCTCGGAGATATTTTTTAACGGTATTCATTATATATTCAGCCCGCGGAAGAACCGACGCATAATCGATCCTTGTTGAGCCGATAATGCCTAAAACAGCAGTCTGACTGTTGTTATAAGTAAATTTGGAAACAAGCGTTACCGTATCTTTCAGCATGGGATGCGGATTTTCATTTCCTATAAACAGCTGCGTTTCGCGACCGCTTTTGGCAAAAAGCTCCAGCGCGGAGCGCACCTGTGAACGTGACGCCAAAAAGGAAAGAATCTTATACACCTGACTGCCGAGTTCCTTGTGCGAAAGCAGATTTGTTTCGCCCTCAAACTCAAGCGAGCCGTTGGCAGCCTCTGCACAAAGGGAACAAAGGCTTGTGAGCGCCGGGAGCATATCAAACACCCTTGCGCCAAGATCCACCACTGTGTTTTGCAGCAGCGCGGGATTGACATCCTTAAGCGCCGTGCCGATAAAATATTTACCGGTTACGTAGTAAAACAGTTTTCTGAATTCCTCATCGGCAGCACAGGTGAGCCTGCAAACAGAGGATTTGATCTTGCCGCCCACAGAGAGCATAACGATCATCGCCTTGTTGTTTCCGGCGGGGATCAGTTCCGCGCCCTGCACGCAATCTAAACTGTCCCGCACTGTATTATACAGCGCCGCGCAGTTTGTTTCCCGCGCCAAAAGGCTTGCGGCATCGTGCAGCAGCCGTTCCGGATCGCCCGAATTAACGGAAAGAAATTCTTGAATCTGCTCCTTTTCATACTCGCCGGGATTTTGGGGAATCATCAGGTTATCCACAAAATATCGGAAAGACGCTTTGCTGGGAACACGACCGCCGCTTGTGTGCATTTGCTCCAGCAGGCCGAGTTCTGAAAGATACGCCATTTCGTTTCTGATTGTGGCACTGGAAATTTTATAGGGCAGTAACCCTGCGATGGTTTTTGAACCGATAGGTTCGCCTGTTTTGATATAACTGTCAATAATCAGTGCTAAAATTGCCGCCTGCCTTTCACCTATCAATTTTTCCACCGTCCTTTTCACCGGTTAGCACTCTAAGTGCCTGAGTGCTAACTACATTCATATATTATAACCATTTTGCCCATTTGTCAACACTTTTTTTGAAAATAAATTATGAATAAGCAAAGATTTCCGCCAAATCAGACAATAAAAAAGGCGGGCTGCTTTCTGCCCGCGCAAATTAACCTATATATAATGTTTTTAATATAAAGTTATTTAATATTCAAAGCGTTCTTCAGCATCTCGCTGTTGATCAAAACCGCCTCATCCCTGCGCAAGAGTTCCACCTGCGAAAAATCCGGATCTTTCTTTTCCGCCGGAGCAACGTAGTTCATGTCTTCCACTTTTTCGGCCAGGCGCGCTTTGATCTCCTCTGTATTTTCCTGTTCCTGTTTTTCGAAATAATCCTCGCACATATAAATGTAACCATAAAATTTCTGGCCAAAACGGTCTGTGCCGCTTTCAAAAACAGTGGTATCAAAATACCTGCCGCCCCAGTGGGACTGCGACGCGGTAACTGTGTTGCCCTCTATCTTTTCCACCACAGCTACATGATTGCTCCAGCACGCAACTGCGCCGAGTTTTGGTTCCTGACCATATGCATAATAGCCGTTTTTCTTGTTAATAGACCACCATTCGCCGGCACTGCCGCGGGTGATCAGCGGTTCTTCGCCGGTGATTTCATAAATTCTGCCGAAAACATAAGCAACGCAGTTCGGCATACCGTATCCCGTTTGGGAATAAACATTCAGTTCGCTGTTATAATATGGATTGGAGCGGTCGGGAGAAGTAAGGCGCGGTTCAAAGCCATCCGCCTGTGCAGACGCCGTTACCGGAAATGCCGTTATCAAAATGAGAAAAGACAGCATCATCACCGCCAGCGATTTTATAAAAGTTTTCATGCTAACCTCCAAAATGGCATAACACCCCGGGAAAGACGCCCGGCATGCGCTGCCATAGCCGGAGAATTCCCCTTTTCACGCTTAACAGTAAAAATTGTAACACATTTGTAACTTTTTAATCTATGTGAAATTTACACAAGCGTTTTGTAACCATTTTGTAATAGTTATGCACCTTTTACAAAATTTTATGAAAAGTGTTGACAATTATGTTTACATATTTTAATTATTGTAAAATCATTGCTTTTTTGAATTTACAAAATTTAGCATTTTCAATATAAATATATAAAATTAACCACTGATACAATGCAAAAACAAACGCATACTAATATTGCCGCGGTAAAAGAAAGGATGGTTTTATGCCGGATATTTTTAATCTTACAAACGAAATGAGCGCCTATTTTGACTCCCTGCCGAAAAGTGTGCAGGGCGCGCTGATCTACAGCGGCGCAAAAGCGAACAGCCTTGCGGATCTGAAACAGCTTGTAAACGGTTTTACGGGCAATGGAACAGCCAAAAAAGAATAAGGCGGTTTCTTCCGCCCACCGCTCTTACCGGCGAAAATACAGACTGAATCCGCGCATAACAAACAAATATTGCGTGAATATGAGCAACCCTACTGTTCAGCCGGACGAGCGCACGGAAATGGGCATACCGATTCCAAGCACGGAAAACGTTGAATATTCCAAAGAATATCAAGAGGAGAATAAGCTGTAAATCAGGCGCAAAAAAAGACGGCGTTATACACGCCGTCTTTTCCTTTTATGGATACACAAATTAAAGATGGAAGATCAGATCATCGCTCTTTTTATTGAAGATCAAAATGCCTAAAAACAGAGTGCCGAACGCCCACGCAAGCGCATAGAGCAGCAGTTTCCAGCTCATAGGCTGACAATACAGCACACATTGCCTAAAGAGTTCCAGCATGGAGTAAAGCGGATTGATCTTGATCAAAAATTCCGTCCAGTGCTGGGTGATATTCTGAAGCGGATAGATAATGGGAACACAGTAAAACAAAAGTGTGCAGAAAACATCCCATATATATTCCACATCTCGGAAATAGACCTGTAAAACAGAAAGGATCAGCCCGACACCGATCACGAATACAAGCAGGATCGCCATAGGGATGAAGAACAACAGCGCATAGGCATTGATCGTAAGCCCATCGCCGCCGCTCACGCCGGAAACCTTAAAAAAGATCCAAACGCATATATAACAAAGTATGGAGATTGCAAAAGTTACAAAATTGGAAAGCACGCCGGAGATCGGGTACATATACTTTGGAACATATACTTTTTTAATGATAGGCGCATTGCTTCTGAACGAAGTCAGCGCCTTTTTGGTAGAGGACGTAAAGAAATCAAAAAGGAGTCTGCCCGTAAACAAATAAACGGGATAGCAAACAATATGTTCCCTGTTGGATCCAAAAATATTGCCGAACACAACAGAAAGTACAATCATATTTAAAAGGGGCTGAAGAAAGCTCCAGAATATACCAAGCCAGGAGTCCCTGTACTTCAGTTTCACATTCTTGCGGGTCAATTCACCGAGGAGGTTTCGGTATTTGCTGAACATTTCAAAGAAATGCCTTAACCCGTCATTTTTTATTTTATCCATTTTATACGCTCCAAAAAGTCTAAAAAACTGTGTTATAAAACGCAGTCATTATAGCACACGCGTTTTCATTTGTAAATAATAGTAACAATTATTTAACCAAATCGGCAATCTCAAGCGCAATTTTTTTTACACTTTGGCTTCCGTTTACAACAAAATCCGCTGCTGCAAGATATTTGCCGCGGCGCTCTGAAAACAGTTTTGCGGCATTTTCCTTGTTTTTAAAAAGGGGTCTGGTAGCGCCGCTGCCCACTCTTGCGCAGATCACATCAAACGGCGTGTCGATAAACACCACTTTGGCGCCTTTTTTCATTGCCGCCACATTGCGTTCAAACGTCATGGCGCCGCCGCCTGTGGAGATAACGGCATTCTGAAGTTCTGCAGCGCTTTTGCAAACTTCATATTCAAGATCCCGAAAATAGTTTTCGCCTTTTTCCGCAAAGATCTGGCTGACAGCCATACCCTCTTTTTTTTCAGCCAGTTCATCGGTATCCACAAATCTCCTGCCGGTGATCTTAGAAAGTTCCCTGCCAACGGAAGTTTTGCCCGCGCCCATAAAGCCGCACAATGCAATATTCATCGGTTTAGCAGCTCCTTTTCTGTTTTTTGGATCACCCGTTCCACATCTGCATTTGAAAAATGAACATCCATCCAGATCTCCTGTGCAACCGCTGCCTGCCAAACAAGCATGGAAAGCCCGTTGGAATATGGGATTCCCGCCTGCTTTGCCAATTGCAGAAACAGCGTTTCGGCAGGATTATAAATGACGTCATACACCGCCCCTGCGCTGCAAACGATATTTTTCGCAAGCGGCGACGCATCCACATTGGGAAACATGCCGGCGGAAGTGCCGTTTACAATCAGATCCCACCCTTCGGCAAGATTCGCATATTCCGCGAGCGTGATCGTTTGATGCAGTTTATTTTTTATCTCATTCTGAATTTCTTTTGCTTTATCCAAAGACGGTTTTCTGTATGCCACCGTAAGATCGCACCCGTGCAGCACCGCCTCAAATGCGATCATCCTTGCAACACCGCCGGTGCCACAGAGCAGCACCCTGCCGGAAAGGCTGATTCCGGCGGCGTCAAGCGCGCGCAGAAATCCTGCGCAGTCCGTATTATAACCAACGGACTTTTTGCCGTTTTTCACCGTGTTTACCGCGCCGAAAAGGGCGGCCTTTTCATCCAGCTCGTCTAAATACTGAATAATATTGATCTTATGTGGGATCGTAACATTGAACCCGCCGAGTTCCTTAAGGGCGGCCGCGCGGGCGGGAAGATCATTTTCGCTGATCTCAAACAGATCATAGGAACACGGCTTTCCCGACGCCTCAAACAGGCATTTGTGAATAAAAGGGGAAAGCGAATGACCGAGCGGGCAGCCAAGCAGACCGTATTTTTCCATTTGCACCTCGAATAAAATAACGCAGTAAAAAAATCCCCCGTGTAAAGTATTGACAACACGGAATAAATTTTATAATATAATAACACAAACGACTAATTTTAACAACTGTATTTTAGGAGTGTTTCTATTATGGTATTTGAAAAAGTGGTTCAGATTCTGGCAGAGCAGTTAAGCGTGGACCCTGATAAAATCACGATGGACAGCATGCTTGAAGAAGATCTTGACGCAGACAGCCTTGACGCGATTGATATCGTTATGAGCATTGAGGATGAATTCGGAATCGAAGTGCCGGATGAGGCAATAACGGATATGAAATCCGTGGGCGATATTGTGAATTTTATAGAAAACAATCAGTAAAAAGCGCCTGATCTTGTGCAAAGTTTATTCAAATTGTTTAAAAAATGCCGTTTTACAAGTATAAATTGACAGAAAAGAAAATAAATATTAAAATAAGAGTAAGTAGTAATGCTTGCTCTTTTTTATTGTATAGTTTATAGGAAATTATACAAAAAAGTCTCAAAAGGGTAAAAGGTTCGATCACGCGTTTGCCTGAAACCGAAAACGGCAAACGCGGCAAAACCGGAAAGGCTTTCATTATGGGTAAAAAATATGTGTTGGCGCTGGATCAGGGCACAACAAGTTCGCGCGCAATTATATTTAATAAAAAGGGCGAAATCGTTGCCAAGGCGCAAAGAGAATTTGATCAGCATTATCCGCAAAACGGCTGGGTGGAGCATGACCCGAACGAGATCCTGTTTTCCGAGCTGGAGGCAATAATTGAAGTGCTGCGTTCGTTTAAGGGGGATCCTGGCGAGATTGCCGCAATCGGCATCACCAACCAGCGGGAAACCACGATCGTTTGGGATAAAGAAACAGGCAAGCCCGTTTACAACGCTATTGTATGGCAGTGCCGCCGCACGGCGGATTACTGTGAACAACTGAAAGCGCAGGGGCTGGGAGATTACATAAAAGAAACCACCGGTCTGCTGATTGACGCATATTTTTCCGGCACCAAGATCAAATGGATTTTGGATCATGTGGAAGGCGCTCGCGAAAGGGCGGAAAAAGGCGAACTTCTTTTCGGCACGGTAGATACCTGGCTGATCTGGAACCTGACCGCCGGAAAAGTGCATGTTACCGATTATTCCAACGCATGCCGCACCATGCTTTTTGATATAGACAAACTGCAGTGGGATCCCTGCCTTTGCGAAACACTTGGCATACCGATGAGCATGCTGCCGGAAGTGAAGCCATCCAGCTGCATTTACGGCGAATGTGTGAAATTCCCGGGAATGGATCAGATTGCCGGCGTACCGATTGCAAGTTCGATCGGCGACCAGCCGGGCGCGCTGTTCGGGCAGGGATGCTTTGAGCAGGGGCAGGCAAAAAACACATACGGAACCGGCTGCTTTTTGCTGATGAACACAGGGGAAAAGCGTATCAATTCCCGCTCCAACCTGCTTACAGGCATTGCCTGGGGGCTGGACGGAAAAATCACCTATGATTTGGAAGGCTCCGCATTCAACGCCGGATCGGTAATCAAATGGCTCCGGGATGAACTGGAACTGATCAAAAGCGCCCACGAGTGCGACATCCTTGCCGAAGAAGTGGAGGATTCTAACGGGCTGTACTTTGTGCCTGCATTTACCGGGCTCGGCGCGCCGTACTGGGATATGTATGCGCGCGGCTGCATGATTGGCCTGACGCGCGGCGTAAACAAAAAACACATGTGCCGCGCCGTGCTGGAAAGCATTACCTATCAGGTAACGGATCTGCTGGAAGCCATGATGAAAGACAGCGGCATTCTGCTGAAAGACCTGCGCGTGGACGGCGGCGCCTCTGTTTCAGACATCATGATGCAGATACAGGCGGATATGACCGGAGTAAACGTAAACCGCCCGCTCAATAAAGAAGCCACGGCGCTTGGAGCGGCATACCTTGCAGGGCTTGCAGCCGGCGTTTGGAAAGATACGAATGAGATAGAAGCGAACCGGCAGGTTGAAAAGATCTTTATTCCCTCTATGGAAATCGAAAAACGCAACCGCCTTTACACCAACTGGAAACGCGCGGTAGAGCGCTCCAGAAACTGGGAAAGATAAAAATGCAAAAAGATTTACCGCGGCGTAAAAACCGCGGCAAATTTTTGAATACAGGAATTTGAAAGAGGACAGGAATTATGGATTACAGAAAAGAATCACTGAAACTGCACGAGCAGTGGAAAGGCAAGGTAGAAGTGGTTGCCCGCGCGAAAGTGGACAATAAAGACGCGCTTTCGCTGGCATACACGCCGGGCGTTGCGCAGCCGTGCCTGGAGATCCAAAAAGATTACAACAAAAGCTGGGAACTGACCCGCCGCTGGAATATGGCGGCGGTCATCACGGACGGCTCCGCCGTTTTAGGCCTCGGCGATATCGGCCCGGAAGCCGGCATGCCGGTCATGGAGGGCAAATGCGTACTGTTTAAGGAATTCGGCGGCGTGGACGCGTTTCCGCTCTGCGTGCGCACGAAAGACGTGGATGAATTTGTGCAGACGGTTTACAACATCAGCGGCTCTTTCGGCGGAATTAATCTGGAAGATATTGCGGCGCCGAGATGTTTTGAGATAGAGGAAAAATTGCAGAAAATCTGTGACATTCCCGTTTTTCACGATGACCAGCACGGCACGGCAGTTGTTGTTTCCGCAGCGTTGATCAACGCCACAAAACTGACCGAAAAGCCGCTGAGCGAATGCAAAGCCGTGATCAACGGTTCCGGCGCGGCAGGCATTGCCATTGCAAAACTGCTGATGACGCTTGGGCTGAAAGACGTGATCCTTTGTGACAGAACCGGCGCAATTTATGACGGCAGAGAAAACCTGAATCCATACAAAGCGGAGATCGCCAAGATCTCCAACAAAGGCTTGGTAAAAGGCACACTGGCAGACGCTGTTTGCGGCACGGATATATTTATAGGCGTTTCCGCGCCCGGCGTGCTGACGGCGGATATGATCAAAACCATGAACGAAAACGCCATTGTGCTTGCCATGGCGAACCCGGTGCCGGAGATCATGCCGGACGAGGCAAAGGCAGCAGGCGCGGCTATCGTGGGCACGGGCAGATCGGATTTCCCGAACCAGATCAACAATGTTGTGGCGTTTCCCGGTATCTTTCGCGGCGCGCTGGACGTTAGAGCCAGCCGCATTACAGAAAACATGAAGATTGCGGCGGCATATGCGATCGCCTCTCTGGTAAGCGAGGACGAACTGAAGCCGGACTACATTCTGCCTTTTGCGTTTGACAAACGGATCAAGGACACCGTTGCAAACGCGGTTGCCGAAGCCGCAAGAAAAGACGGCGTGGCAAGAATCTAAGAAAACCGGAAACCCAATCAAATATAAAATGAAACCGGACGGCAGGCACTGTGCCTGAGACCGTCCGGTTTTTTGTTTAGTTCAAAGCGTTATTTCAGTTTTTCTTCCCATTCCTTTTCACGAAATCCGGTCAAAACACAGGAATCCGTAACAACCACCGGGCGTTTTACAAGCATGCCGTCCGTAGCCAAAAGCTGCAACTGCTCTTCTTCACTCATCTGCGGCAGTTTCTCCTTAAGCCCCATGGATTTATAGAGCATGCCGCTGGTATTAAAAAACTTTTTGAGCGGCAGGCCGCTTTTTTCATACCATGCTTTCAGTTCTGCATAGGTTGGGTTCTGCTCTTTGATATGCCTGTCCGTATAGGCAATGCCGTTTTCATCAAGCCACCTTTTGGCCTTTTGGCAGGTGGAACATTTCGGATATTCAATAAAAAGCATCAGATTCATCCTTTCTTTCAATTTAAAATTCAGCGGTGTATCTTTGGCACCAGTGAAATAATAATGCAAGATCTCTGCCGCTGTCAATATCCGCTGCGGATCTTACTGCAAGCGAGCGTTTAAAAACGTCTTTATCTTCACCTGTAACCGCATTCAACAATTTCTTTTTTGTTTCGGGGAAAACCCCGGTATTCAGGTAACAGATATTCTGAAGAATAAAGAACAGCGATTTAAAACACGCGCATATTCTGGATTTCTGCTCCGTTTCATCGGAATGGATCCGGGCATGGCACACTTCATGATACAGAGTATTTATACTAAACTGAATATACTTTCTTTCATCCTGCTCTGTATAAACAGGCACAAGATCTTTCAAACTGCCAAACAGATCTTTCGTAGTGTGCGTAAGATGGCATATCTCCAGCGGATTCCAGTTCGCCAGCTCATCTTTCCCGCAAAGGAAACCGCAGGACAGTTCATAATTGCCCGCTTTTTCAAGAACCGATCTGTAACGATCCAGATCGGCAAAGTCAAGATCATCTATAACCGCCATAATATCTATATCGCTGGTATCCGTTGCCTCTTGCCGCAGATAACTGCCCTGCAGCCCCACATAAACAAGCCGATCGGAAAATGCATGTTTCAGCAGACCAATCAATTTTTGGGTATATTCTTCGATACGTATCATACAGGCCTCCTGTTCAGATCAATTCGGAAAGGATCGTATTTGAAACGAGAAATCCTTTCGGCGTAAAGGCAAGACGCGAGCCGTTCTCTTTCATGAACCCGGCTTTAACATACGGCGTGTAATCTTTTTTGACAAGTGTTTTTTCAATTCCTTTGGCAAGGCGCAGGCCAAGCAGGATCCGTTCTTCCCGACCGCCGCCGGCGCCATCGTCCACAATTCGGAAATCGCGGTCATAGTAAAAGCGCCTGCCGCCCCAAAACGAATGCGCGCTCTTTCCGATTCCAAGATAGGGTGCAAGTTCCCAATATTTGCTGTTATGGCGGCTTTCAAACCCCGGTTTTGCAAAATTGCTGATCTCATACTGAAACAGCCCCTGACTTTGCAAAGCGGAAACCGTTTCCAAATACAGATCTGCCACTTCCTCTTCGCTTGGCAAATCCAGCTTATCACGCAGTTTAAAGAACGGGGTTCCCTGTTCGATCTTCAGCATATACGCGGAAATGTGCGGCACATCCATACGCCGGATAAAATCAAAGGTCTGACACAGACCGTCCGCAGTCTGCCGCGGTGTGCCGAGCATAAGATCCAGGCTGATATTGAAAATCCCTGCCGCGCGCGCATCCTGCACTGTTTTGGCTACCTGTTCCTGCCCTGCCGTTCTGCCCAGCGCAAGCCTTTCCGCTTTTACAGCGCTTTGCATACCGATTGAAACGCGGTTGATCCCTGCCGTTTTATAGACCTTAAAATCATCATGCAGGTCTTTTGACGGATTGCATTCAATCGTGATCTCGCTGTTTTCGTCTATAAAAAACGCCCGGTTCACGGCGGAAAGTATTTCCGTGATCTGATCCGCGTCCAAGATACTCGGCGTGCCGCCGCCAAGATAAACGGTATCAAACGCGGCGCCCCGATACCGGTCAAACTCGGCGTAAAGGCGTTTCACATATGCTGCCGCAAGATCCCGTTCATATTTAACGGAATAAAAATCGCAGTATGGGCATTTTGACGCACAAAAGGGAATGTGAATATATAATCCGGCTTTTTTCATTTTATCCTCTTTCCTGCTCTTGGTAATCTTATAGTATTTTAAGACGCGTTAAAAGTCAAGAAATTGTGCAAAATCTTTCAGGATCTCATTTGGTTCAACAGACAAGCATTTGCAAAAGCAGGCAAGTTCATAATCCGTAACCTGCCGCTGATTTTTTTCTATTTTGCTGATCATCTGCTGATCTATATTTACATTTAAAGTCTGCATGCGCGCCGCAAGATCACTTTGCGTAATGCCTTTTTCCTTTCTTAAAACGGAAAGACGCTTTCCGATCACGTTTTTATTGCCGCCGAACGTTATCTGTTTCATCCGATCACCTTTACGTTATATTAACGTATTAACAATAGCACAAATCGATGATATAATTACGTTACATTAGAGTATTTGAAGGCAATAAGTTTTATATCAACAAATAAAAGCAGGATGAATGGGATGAATGAATACGATTCTGTAAACAGACAGGCGCTTCTTTCACATTTATATGACGTAAGAGCGCTTGAACTAACAAAATATAAATTAACTTCTGAATTAAATTATAATGCAAACCGAATAAACCATTTAGGTTACAAATTACCATTAGTCAAGCCGAACATAATAAAGAAAAGCATGATTGCCTTTTTCATTGCGTTTCTGATTACCCTTGTGCCTTTTGTTATATACGGAATAGCGGAATCCTATGAGATCACAGATGAAGTGCGCGTCCATATGTTTTTAGATGATTTTGGCGGTTTCTTTTTATGGAGATATCGTGAGTTTGATCCATTAAGCGATCCTTATTATGTTTATATCGTACCAATTCAACCGGCATTTAACCATTATCTTCTGATCTCCGTTAGTCTATCAGCCGGGGCGGCAGTTATTACGGCTGTAATCGTCTGCATGCTCAATCTGAAGAAGCTTTCCACATACAACCGGAGAAAAAAAGAAGATGAAATGAGAGTTCGTTCGGAACTTAAGCAAAAACAATCGCTTATACAAAAAAATGAGAAACTGAATCAAGAGCTTGGCGAATTAAACAAAATCTTGGCGCAGAATTACGCTGTTAATTTGATTCCCGGGCAATTCAGAAATGTTGAGGGCGTATGCTATCTGTATGATTATTTGAGCACTTCCAGAGAGAGCTTTCAGTCCGCGCTTATCAACTTCAATATGAACAGGCTCAATAGAAATATGCAGCAAATGATACAGACGCAATGCGATATGCTGATACAGCAATATATAACCAATGCAAGGCTGGCGGATGTTAAAAATCAAAACAGCGCCATGCTTGGCAGATTGTCCGCTATAGAGCAAAACACGGAACTCGCCGCCAAGTACGCCGCCATGAACGAAATGAATACAAGAACCATTTCTTTTTTCAAAGCATACGAATTTTTCAGGCAGACTTAATCGATTAAAGAAAACACGGTCAAAAAAGGAGCAGAACCGGAATCGTTCTGCTCCTTTTCTTCATCCTATTATTTCTTGCGGCTTTCGGCTTTTAAACGCTGGCTCTTATCCAGAATGGATTTTCTGAGCCGGATGGATTTTGGCGTGACCTCCAGCAATTCATCATCCGCAAGAAATTCCATGCTCTGCTCCAGAGAGAGCGTGGTTGGCGGAACGAGTTTGAGCGCCTCGTCCGATCCGCTGGCACGCGTATTCGTAACATGCTTTTTCTTGCACACATTGCAGATGATATCTTCATTTTTATTGCTTTCGCCAACGATCATTCCCTCGTACACATCCACACCGGGGCCGATAAACAGCCTGCCTCTGTCCTGCGTGTTCCAAAGGCCGTACCCCGTTGAAACGCCGGTTTCATGGGCAACGATGGAGCCTCTTGTTCTGGTTGCGATCTCGCCCTTATACGGCTCGTAGCCCACAAAAAGCTGATTCATGATGCCGTTTCCGTTGGTATCCGTTAAAAATTCACTTCTGTACCCGATCAGCCCGCGGGAAGGTATTTTGATCTCCAGGTGGGTCATACCCGTTGTGCGGGTATCCATTTTTTCCACCTCGCCTTTTCTGGAACAGAGTTTTTCAATTACGCTGCCGACATATTCCTCCGGCACTTCCACAATGGCAAGTTCAATCGGTTCCAGAGTCTGCCCCGTCTGCTCATCCTTTTTGAGAATGACCTGCGGGCGGGAGACCTGAAATTCATAATTTTCGCGGCGCATCGTTTCGATCAGGATAGAAAGGTGCAGTTCTCCCCTGCCGGATACTTTGAAGGTATCCATAGAATCCGTTTCCTCCACGCGCATGGAAACATTCGTTTCCACCTCTTTAAACAATCTATCCCTAAGGTTGCGGCTTGTAACGTATTTGCCCTCTCTGCCGGCAAACGGTGAATCGTTTACAATAAAATTCATGCTGATGGTCGGTTCGTCTATCTTAACGAACGGCAGCGGTTCCACGCAGTTCGGATCACAGATCGTCTCGCCGATATTGAGATCCGGAATGCCGGCAACGCACACGATATCGCCAAGATCCGCCTCTGTGCAGGGCACGCGTTTCAGCCCTTCAAACTGATAGAATTTTGTAATATGTATATTTTCGCGGCTGCCGTCCTGCTTGCAGAGCACATACGGCGTATTCACTTTGATTTTGCCGCGCTCTACCCTGCCAACGCCGATTCTGCCAACATAATCATCATATTCCAGAGAGGAAAAGAGCATCTGAGCAGGGCCTTCCGGGTCTCCGGACGGTGCCGGGATATGTTCAAGGATCGCGTCAAACAGCGGCCGCAGATCCCCTTCACGCACATCAGGGTCCTTGCTTGCGTAGCCGTCTCTTGCAGAGGCGTAGATAACCGGAAATTCGATCTGATCGTCATCCGCACCAAGTTCAATAAACAGATCAAGCACCTCATCTATCACTTCTGCCGGGCGGGCGCCGGGCCTGTCTATCTTATTTATAACAACAAGCGGGGTCTTTTTCAGACCAAGCGCTTTTTTAAGCACAAAGCGTGTTTGCGGCATGCAGCCCTCAAATGCGTCAACAAGCAGCAAAACGCCGTCCACCATGGTGAGGATACGCTCTACTTCTCCGCCGAAATCCGCATGCCCGGGGGTGTCCACAATATTGATCTTGGTATCGCCGTAATGCACGGCGGTATTTTTGGAAAGGATTGTGATGCCCCTTTCGCGCTCCAGGGCATTGCTGTCCATCACTCTTTCATCCACCACTTCGTTTGCGCGGAACGTGCCGCTCTGGCGCAGCATCTCATCCACAAGTGTGGTCTTGCCGTGGTCTACGTGCGCAATGATTGCGATATTTCTTAAATTTTTAACCTGCATTCTACCACTCTCCGTCAAAATTCAGTATTGAAAACGCCCGCGTCAGGGCAGGCAAAAGGGATTTTGCGCCTGCAGCCGCAAAGCGCTCCCAAAACAATTTATTCTATCTGCGATAATCCGCTTGTATTTTACCACTAAGCAGGACATTTGGCAAGGCTGAATCTGCGGATAAAAGAAAAAAAGCAGGTTGGGCGCATTTTCTTTACAAAATGATCCGGGTTTGGTAAAATGGATTTATAAGCGCCGAAAGGCGCGCAATCCGATATACAGAGAGGGACAGTTTATGAACGGCAGCAAAATTCAGATTCTTTCATCGCTTGAAAAAGTATTTTCTGATTCGAAAAACAATTACAAAGAATACGGCGGATTTTCCATGCTGAAAAATGAGAAGAAATCCTTTCAGGTTGTGTTTTGCGCAAGCAAAGGGCAAAAAATCCGGTTTGACGTAGATTCTCCGCTGGAGCAATATTTTACATACAGTTACGTAAAGCAGATACCGGCAAAACTGACACGGCCGAAAAAATGCGATGAATATTACATAGACGGGAACCGGCATGCCTTTCCCGACCTGCTGATCCCGCTGGAGGATCACGTATTTACTGCGGAATACACCGGTTTCAACAGCGTTTGGGTACAGATTGCCGGCGAACCGGAGCCGGGAACTTTTGCAGCAGAATTTACCTGCGGCACAGAAAAAGCCAAGCTGACGATTGAGATCATAGACGCCGTGCTGCCAAAGCAGGAGCTGATCTACACAAACTGGTTTCACACGGACTGCCTGATGAGTTATTACGGCTTTCCGGCATTTTCGCCGGAATACTGGCAGTGCGCGGAAAACTTTCTGCGCCGCGCAGCGGAATACGGCATGAACTGCGTTTTAACGCCGCTGTTCACCCCGCCGCTGGACACCCGGGTGGGCGGCGAGCGGCCGACCGTGCAGTTGGTTGACGTAACGGTGACAGGCAGAAATTCGTATGCCTTTGGTTTTGATAAACTGGACAGATGGATCGAAATGTGTGAAAAATGCGGCATACAGTATTTTGAGATGAGCCATCTGTTTACACAGTGGGGAGCCAAACACGCGCCGAAGATCATGGCGCAAAAAAACGGAGCGCAAAAAAAGATATTCGGCTGGCGCACAAAAGCATCGGGGGAAAAATACACAGCGTTTTTGCAGCAGTTTGCCACATCGCTCAAGAATTACATAGATAAAAAAGGAATAAAAGACCGCTGTATTTTCCACGTTTCAGACGAACCTGCAAAACGGCAGCTGAAGGCTTATTCCAAGGCGTCCGAAATCATCCGAAAGAATTTTAAAGGCTTTAAGATCACAGACGCGCTTTCAGACTTTTCATTTTACAAAAACGGAGTTGTTGAAACGCCTGTTCCATCCACAGACCATATTGATCCTTTTATAAGCAAAGTGCCGGAGCTATGGGCATATTACTGCAGCGCACAGAGCGAAAAATACGTGTCAAACAGATTTTTCGATATGCCAAGCGAAAGGAACCGGGTCATTGGATTTCAGCTTTATAAGTTTGCTGTTAAAGGATTTTTACACTGGGGTTATAATTTTTATTACACCAGATTTTCCAAGCGCCTTGCAGACCCCTTTACCGAGCCGGACGCAGGCGCAAAATTTCCCGCCGGAGACAGTTTTGTTGTTTACCCGGGCAAGGACCTGAACCCGCTCGACTCGCTCAGGCTGCATGTGTTTTACGACGGATTGCAGGATATGCTTGCGCTGCGGCTGCTGGAAAACCTGGCGGGCAGAGATAAAGCGATTGCCGTGCTGGAGAAGGGAACGGACAAACCGATCACTTTCAGCGAATATCCGCATTCCGCCGAATGGCTGCTCAGCACCCGGGAACGCATCAATGCCGAGATTAAAAAATATCTTTAAAACACGGAGTTGATCCTATGAAAAAAATTCTTCCTTTTATATTGCTGACGGTTTTGATTGTATGTTTGGCTGCGGCTTGCAGCGCGGGGAACGAAAGCAGCGAACTTTCCACCACCGCCGTAACCGACGCCGCCGGGCAGACAAGATATTATGAACCCGTTACGAACGAAAACGGAGAAACCGTTACCGATGAAAACGGCGGCGCGGTATTTGCCGAGATCGAGACAGACACGGACGGCACAGCCGTAACCAACCGCAGCGGCGAATACGTTACCGCTGACAAAACCACGGTCTTTCAGCCGCAAAACACAGAAAACAGTTCTGCCGGCAACACAGAAAACAGCGGCGCCGGTTCCGGCGCGGACAACGAGATTCCGTTTGAACCGGGCGGCGAAGATACAACAGCGACCACGGCGGAAAGAGCAACCACTACAACTGCGCCGCAAACAACGGATCCGGACGTTACGACCACGCAATCGGCAACGGATTCCGAAGGCTGGATCAACAAATGGTATTGATACCATACACATGAAACAAACGAACCGGAACTGTGAAAAACACAGTTCCGGTTTTGTTATACCTAAGAAAAGGTTAAATCATTTATACAACGGGCCGTAAGCGGCGCAGGCGCGGTAATCCGCAGACTGCAGATCCTGCGTGCCGAAACCGCTCCAAGAATGGGGGCGGAAAATGCGTGAGGAATCCACATTATGCATATTTACAGGAATACGGAGCATGGAGGCAAGCGTGATCAGATCTGCGCCCACATGGCCGTATACCGTTACGCCGTGATTCGCGCCCCAGTTTGCCATAACGCTGTAAACATCTTTAAACGCGCCTTCACCTGTAAGATTCGGCACAAACCATGTTGTTGGCCAGGACGGATCGGTTCTTTTATCGATAACCGTATGTATCTCATCCGGCAGATCCACCGTATATCCCTCCGCAAGCTGAAGCACAGGGCCTACTCCGTCCACAATATTGACTCTGAGCATTGTGACCGGCATCTGTGCTCTGCACCTGAAGTGGCTGGAGAAACCGCCGCCGCGGAAGTATTCATAATTTGCCCTGCACCAGTCCGTAGCGTTCAGGCAGGCTTTGATATCCTCATTTGTGATCTTCCAAAACGGTTTCATGCAGTTTTCGCCTTTTTCATTTTTGCAGGCGCCACAGCCGTCCAGCGCGGTGGCGCCGGAATTGATCAGGTGGATAAATCCGTTTGCGGCAAGGCCGTCCGGGCGGACGCCCGTTACCCTTTCGCACGCATCGGGGCTCCAGTAGGTTCTGACATCATGAAAACAAGGCGCACTGTTTGCAATGAACGAACCGAGCATCATAGCAACGCCGTTCAACGTATCGTTTTCCGTAGCAAACGGGGTGGGCATCTTCGCGCCGTTCCAGTCAAAAGAGGACGCCATGATGGATTCCGTAAAATCAGCGTTCGGGAGCCAGTCCGTCCAGTTCCTCTGGCCCTGGAAACCTGCGGCAACGGCATTTTTACCGAGCGCCTCTTCATGCCAGCCCATTCCATCCAGTTTTGTGTTACCGTTCAGGATATCGCGCACAACAAGAGTCATTTTTGTAATAAACTCCCAGTCCTTATCCGGGTCTACCACTTTGGAGCGCCGAATGATCTCCGGCAGATCTTTGCCGGCATTCAGGTCAAAGCCTTCCTTGCAGTTTTCTTTTACCCAGCGGATCGCCTTTTCATATTCCTCATGGTCATAGATCTCCAGCGTGATACGTCGCAGAATCTCCGTCATATCCACCCATTCGGCACGAATGCCCAGATATTTCTGAAACATATCCGCGTTGCAGTAACTGCCTGCTATGCCCATGGCAACGCCGCCGAGATTCACATATGCCTTATTCTTCATCCAGCCAACCGTTACTGCCGCCTTGGCAAAGCGCAGGATCTTTTCCGCAACATCTGCCGGGATCTCTGTATCGGTAATATCCTGCACATCATGGCCGTAGATAGAGAACGCAGGCATGCCCCTTTGCGCATAAGCTGCCATTACGGCTGCAAGATAAACCGCGCCGGGACGCTCTGTGCCGTTAAAGCCCCAAACTGCCTTGATCGTGTTGGGATCCATATCAAAGGTTTCCGTGCCGTAGCACCAGCATGGCGTTACGGAAAGCGTGGCAACCACATTCTGCGTTTCAAACTGCCTTGCGCATGCAGCCGCCTCCGCGCCGCCGCCGATCGTTGTGCTGCTGATCACGCACTGCACCGACTCGCCGTTTGGATAGCGGAGTGTGCCCTCAATCAGTTTTGCGGCAGCCTGCGCCATGCCCATCGTCTGTTTTTCAAGGCTTTCACGCACACCGCCCCATCTGCCGTCAATTACAGGGCGGATCCCTATTTTCGGATAATTCATAAATCTTTACCTCTCTTATTATTTATTTAATAATTTTAAATACCTATTATATTGCTTTTCCCAAAGATCTGTGTTCTCAGGCTCATAAATGCTGATCTTTTCGCTTTGCCTGATGATTTTTCTGCCCGATTCAATATTGTTTATATCGCCAAGGGCAACCAGCTGAAGCAGAATATTGCCAAGGGCGGTTGCCTCCGCAGGCCCTGCCGCAACAGGTATGCCCGTGCTGCAGGCAGCCATTTTGCAAAGCAGCGGATCTTTGGAGCCGCCGCCGAGCAGATAAAGTTTTTCCAACCTGCGGGAAATGTTATCCTCGATCTGCAAAAGGGCAAATCTGTATTTCATGGCAAGGCTTTCATATACCGTTCTGATGATCTGCCCGTCACTTTGCGGCACTGCCTGCCCCATTTCCCGGCACCTGCTTATAATTTTATGCGGCATACCGCCCGGCAGGGAAAAAGCCGGATCATCCGCATCTATAAAGCACAAAAACGGTTTGGATTCTTTGGCAAGGTTTTCCATATCAGAATAAGAATAGGTTTTGCCCTGCGCCTGAAAATCTTTTTTCAACTGCTGGATCAGCCAAAGGCCGCTGATATTTTTTAGATAATTGATCTTGCCGTTTGCGCCCAATTCATTGGATAGTTCATCCTCCATGCTCTTTTTCGTCATTACGGGAGCATCGCACTCACAGCCGATCAAAGACCACGTGCCGCAGGATAAAAACGCGGCGCTTTCCTGCTGCGCGCTCGGCATGGCGCACACGGCGCACTGCGTATCATGCCCTGCCGCCTTAATGATCTGAATCCCTTTATATTCGCCGGCAGGGGTTGCACTTTTTACAACGGGCGGCAGAATATGCTGCGGCATACCCGTTAAAGAAACCACTTGGGGATTCCAGTTTTTCGTTTTCGGATCCAGCATCTGAGAAGTGGAGGCAATCGTCTGCTCTGCGCTGACCGCGCCGCAGAGTTCATAAACGATCAGATCCGGAATAAACAGGAATTTCGATATATTTTTGTGTTGCTCCGCCGCAAGCTGAAACAGCGTGTTGATCGGCATGATCTGTATACCGGTAGCGGAATACAGTTCCTCCGGCGGCATCTGTTTAAAGATCTGTTGGGGGAGGCGCTCCGTTCTTTTATCCCGATAGTGAAACGGCTGCGAGATGAGTTTACCGCTGTCATCCAGCAGACCGTAATCCACACCCCAAGTATCAAACGCCATGGAATCTACGCCGCCCAAATCTATGGCAAGATCTATGCCTTTTTTGATCTCCCGCATCAGATAATCAAAATCCCAGCGCAGCGTGCCGTTTTCGGAAACGGGCATATTTTCAAATCTGTGTATCTCTTTATATTTGATCTTTTCTTCGGCGTATTCGGCAAGCACCGCGCGCCCGCTGGACGCGCCGAGGTCAAACGCGAGGACTCTGCTCATTCCGACACCTCCGGATCACTGGTCTTCACCGGCATGCAGCATCTTGTCTTCAGGGTTAAACACCTTATAACCGGGATGGCGGCCGGTCACTCTGTAAAATCCCCTGAGGTCAATCAGTTTCTGAATATTATCTCTGCTGATATCGTGGCTGCCGCCGAGGATGACTGCATTGATGGTGATCTTTGCCCAGAGTTCCAGGCTTTCCATTCTGTAAAACGCAGTGATAACATCACTGCCGACCGCCAGCGCACCGTGATTTTCAAGCAGCATCACATCATGCTCTTCCAAATACGGCTCGATCGCATCCGGCACCTCAGTGGTGGAGGGCGTGCCGTAAGGTGTTAGCGGAACACTGCCGATCACGGAAACATCTTCGATCATATTATACATATCCATCGCCTTATGCGCCACGGCAAACCCCGTTGCTCCCGGCGGATGCGCATGGATTACGCTGAAAACATCCTCTCTTTTTTCATAACAGCGCAGGTGCATTTTGATCTCACTGGACGGACGCAGGCCGGGCGCCGCCTCCAGCACATTGCCTTTTGCATCTATATGAATCAGCTTATCCGGCGTGATAAAGGATTTGCTCATGCCCGTGGGCGTAGCAAGGATCGTGCCGTCCTCCAGTTTTGCGCTCACATTGCCGTCGTTTGCCGCTACCCATCCAAGCTGCCACATTTTATGGCACACATCGCATATCTGATCTTTGATCACATCCATATTCATCTTTCAGATCTCCTTTTAAATTAATATCTTCCTACTTTGTATTATACTGTTGATTCACTGCTCTTACTTGGTGTATAATGTGATATATTAGTACGATATTCACTTTTTTTTGGGGAGCATTCCGCCTTATGAAATATTCTGATTTTCAGGAAAGAACCACACGCGGCACATTCGGGTTTCCGATCCAGTTATATTATGTTGACCGCGATCATCCGCAGTATGAGATGCCGCTGCACTGGCATATGGAGTGCGAACTGATACTGGTGCTGAAAGGCGTTTTTAACCTTTACGTAAACGGCAGGTCTATAAAACTGAACGGCGGGCAGAGCGCATTTATACCCGGCGGATTTATACACGGCGGCATTCCAGAGAACTGCGTATATGAATGCGTTGTTTTTCAGATGGAAACCTTTTTAGGATCCAGCGCCAAATGCCTGGATGAATACCGCAACGCCTGTGAGAACGGGCAGATCCGCGAACTGATCTTTGAGCGCAACAGCCGAAACGGAAAACTTGCGGACAGCATTTTTGAACTGATGGAAACGGAAAGCCCCGGCTATGTGTTTAAGACAACCGGGCTGCTGTGGCAACTGACCGGGAACCTGATAGAAACCTGTGAAAGATCGGATATCAAAATCAATACAAACAAAATCTACAAGCAAAACGCAAGGATAAAACACGTGCTTGCCAAGATCAGAAACGACTATTCCAAACCGATCAAACTGGAGGACCTTGCGCGCATTGCGGGGCTGAATCCGCAGTATCTTTGCAAAGTCTTTAAACAGGTAACGGGCAAAACACCCATAGACTACCTGAATTACTACAGGATAGAATGCGCCGGGGAGATGCTGTGTTTTGAGTACATGACGGTAACGGAGACCGCGCTGCAATGCGGTTTCGGCGACCTCAGTTACTTTAACCGCCTGTTTAAACGGCAAAAGCACATGTCCCCCACAGAATACAGAAAAAAGCACGCCGGGCTGTGGTCAAAGCAGGCGGAAAGGAAAGAATAAAATGGAAACCGATGAACTGGTAACCGCCTTGCGCCGCAAAAGGGAGATCCTGTTTTCAAAGGACGGCAACCTGCTGCGCGCGCTGAACCGGGAACTGACCGCATGCGACAGGCGCATAGCCATACGCTGGGCGCTGGACGGCGCGAATATATGCGCAAAACGGCTTTTTGAAAAATACCCGTTTGAGGATGCGGCAGCGCAGGCAATAAAAGCGGCGGAAAGCTGGGCGTGCGGAACCATAAAAATGCCGCAGGCAAAGCGGGCGATTTTGGAATGCCACGCGCGGGCAAAAGAGCCGTGGGCGGACGCGGAAGGAAAAGCGCTGTTTCACGCCGTTGGACAGGCGTGCGCAACCGTGCATTCCCAGCGCCATGCCATTGGGCTTGCCGTTTACGAACTGACAGCCGTTGCCAGAAGATACGAACTGAAAACATGCGGCCGGCACATATACGGCAAGATAAGCGAATACAGAGAAAGGCTGAAAAATCTGGAAAAGGATCCCGGCGCTGTGCAGGGGCAGTGGGCGGATTTCATAGAAAGATCGATAAAAAAGCAGAAAGATTCTAACAATATTGTAATATAACAAGGATCTGCTTGAACGAAACGCCGTTATTTGCTAAAATGTATGCCGGAAAGGCTGTGGACTGTAAGACATGTACAAAATACTGATTATTGAGGATGATGAAAGGATCGCCCGCGCGATCAAAAAAGAAGCAGAAAGCTGGGGATTTGCGGCAAAGACCGCAGATGATTTTTCAAATATTTTAGGCGAGTTTTCTGAATACGCCCCGCAATTGGTGCTGCTGGACATATCCCTGCCGTTTTACAACGGCTATTACTGGTGTGAAAAGATCCGCGCCGTTTCCAGCGTGCCGATCCTGTTTATCTCCTCCGCCGCGGACAATATGAATATGGTGATGGCAATGAATATGGGTGCGGATGATTTTATTGCAAAGCCGTTTGATCTGCATGTGCTGATTGCCAAGATGAACGCCCTGCTGCGCAGGGCATATGATTTTGCACCCGCCTCCCCTATCTTGGAACATAGAGGCGCGCTGCTGGACACAGGCAGGGGCGTGCTGGAATATAACGGAAAAACGGTTGAGCTGAGCAAGAACGAATACCGGATTCTGCTGGAACTGATGCGAAACAAAGGCAAGGCGGTGAGCCGTGAAAAACTGATGCAAAGCCTTTGGCAGACGGACAGTTTTATTGACGACAATACCCTGACGGTAAACATTAACCGTCTGCGCAAAAAACTGGACGGCGCAGGATTGCAGAATTTTATTAAAACTAAATTTTCCGTAGGCTACATTGTTGAATAAGGTGATCTATTGAAATTCTTTTTAACGTATTTAAGAAAACGCAGAGCGCTGATTTTGACTTTTCTTTTATTTTGCCTGATCTTTCTGTGCGCGTTCGTTTTATATCATCTGCCCGCAGGCGCGGTGGTCTACCCTGCCATTGTATGCCTGTGTATCGGCTCGGTGATCGCGGCAGTGGATCTTTCCAAAGCAAGGCACAAGCACAAAACGCTGTGCGAGATCGAAAAAATGCGCGCAGAACTGATAGATAATCTGCCGGAGCGGATTACGCAGGACGATGAAGATTACCAAAATATTATTGCCAGCCTGCGGCAGGAGATCAAAGCAGAGGAAGCGGCGTTCAGCAGCAAATTCAGCGATATGGTGGAATATTACACGGTGTGGGCGCACCAGATCAAAACGCCGATCGCCTCCATGCGCCTGACCCTGCAAAATGAAGATTCCCCGCTTTCCCGAACAATCAGTGATGATTTGTTCAGGATTGAGCAATATGTTGAAATGGTGCTCTGCTATCTGCGCCTGGGCAGTGAGAGCACGGATTATGTGATTGCAAAACAGGATCTGGATAAACTGTTAAAACAGGCGTTTCGGCATTTTTCCGGTCAGTTCATTTCAAAAAAACTGAAACTGGAATATGAAGAAACACCATTTAAGGCGCTTACGGACGAAAAATGGCTTTTGTTTGTGATTGAGCAGATCCTTTCCAACGCCGTAAAATACACGCCCTCCGGCGGCGAAATCAGAGTTTCCATGAAAACACCGGGTATACTTTGCATAAAGGACACCGGCATCGGCATCGCGCCCGAAGATCTGCCCAGAATATTTGAACGCGGCTACACCGGTTTGAACGGCAGGGCGGATAAAAAAGCAAGCGGACTCGGTCTTTATCTGTGCAAACGGATCTGCGATAACCTGAACCACCGCATATGGGCGGAATCCGGCGAAGGCACCGCGGTTTATTTGGATCTGAGAAGCAAAAAACTGGAAACGGAATAGTTTTTTCACTTCTTACAACACCGTAAGAAATGCGCGGGGAAATGTAAGCACATTCGATGGCTTGCATTTCCCCTTCCTGCTATAATGACAGCAGGAAAGGAGAGATACGAATGAGTATTCTTGAAGTAAAACAAATCAAAAAGATCTATCAGACCCGCTTCGGCGGAAATCAGGTAACGGCGCTGCGCAATGTTTCATTCAGCGTTGAGCAGGGCGAATATGTTGCGGTAATGGGTGAATCCGGCTCCGGAAAAACAACGCTTTTAAACATTCTTGCCGCGCTGGACAAACCCACATCCGGCACGGTCAGAATCGCCGGGGAAGACATTTCCTCTATCCGGGAAAAGAATATTGCCGCATTCAGAAGGCAAAACATCGGCTTTGTATTTCAGGATTTCAGCCTGCTGGACACGTTTTCCGTGGAGGACAATATTTATCTTCCGCTGGTGCTTGCGGGCATGAAGTATGAGGAGATGCACCGCCTGCTGCCGCCGATCGCCGCCCAACTGGGCATAACGGAGATCCTGAAAAAATATCCTTACGAGATCTCAGGCGGCCAGAAACAGAGAGCGGCAGTTGCCAGAGCCGTAATAACAAATCCGAAACTGATTCTGGCAGATGAACCCACGGGCGCGCTGGATTCCAAGGCAACGGACGAACTGTTAAGGCTGTTTGAGGAGATCAATGCCGCCGGGCACACGATCGTGATGGTAACCCACTCCGTTAAGGCGGCAAGCCACGCGGGCAGAGTGCTTTTCATTAAAGACGGCGAGGTGTTTCACCAGCTTTACCGCGGCGGCTGCACGGACGAACAGCTTTACCAACGCATTTCCGACACGCTGACCATGCTTGCTACGGGCGGTGATGCCGTATGAAAAAAGCATTTTACCTGCGCCTTGCATGGGACGGCATAAAAAAGAATAAAAAACTGTACCTGCCGTATATTTTGACCTGTGTGGGAATGATCGCCTTGTTTTACATTGTGGCGTTTTTAAGCAAAGACGAATCCATGCTTGAAGTAAAGGGCGGCGAACAGATACAGGGCATTCTGGTTTTCGGCACCTATGTGCTTGGAATTTTTTCTTTGCTGATCCTGTTTTACACCAATTCCTTTTTAATACGCAGAAGAAAAAAGGAATTTGGCCTTTACAACATTCTGGGAATGGATAAAATCAATCTTTCCAGAGTTCTGTTTTGGGAAAACGCCGTAATCTTCTGCATATCCATGGCAGCGGGTCTGGCGTGCGGACTGCTGTTTTCAAAATTCGCCCAGCTTTTAATGGTAAACATTTTAACTGCCGGCGCAGATTTTTCATTAAGCGTTTCGCCGGATTCCATAGGCACAACGTTTTTATGGTTTGCCGTGATCTTTATTTTGATCCTGCTCAGTGCGCTGCGGCAGATCCATATGACCAACCCGGTTGACCTGCTGAAAAGCGAAAGCACCGGCGAAAAGCCGCCGAAAGCGAACTGGGTGATTGCCGTACTTGGCGCACTGATCCTTGCCGGCGCCTATGTGATTGCCGTTACGATCACCAACCCCATGGCGGCGATCTTTATGTACTTCGTTGCCGTCATTATGGTTATCGTTGCAACCTATATGCTGTTTATCTCCGGCTCCGTTGCGCTTTGCAAGGCGCTGCAGAAAAACAAGCATTATTACTACAAAACCAATCATTTTATATCCGTTTCCACCATGGCATACCGAATGAAAAGAAACGGTGCGGGGCTTGCCTCCATCTGCATACTCAGCACAATGGTGCTTGTTATGATTTCCTGCACGGTGTGCCTGTATACCGGCATGGACGACAGCCTGCGCGCACGCTATCCCCGCGATCTGGTAATAGATATTACCGCTGCGCAGGACGGCAGTATTGATGACAGCATCATAAACGGCACAAATGATATATTTGAAAGAACGGCAAAAGAAAGCGGCGTTACCCCGCTGAACAAGATCAGTTACCGCCTTTCAGATTTTACCGCAAATGTCAGCGGCAGCGATTTTCAGATCGTTACGAACGGATTTTATAACAGCAGCGCATATAATGTGCTGATCGTGCCGCTGGAAGACTACAACCGCCTGATGGGCAAAAACGAAACGCTTGGGGAAAACGAGGCTATCGCCTATACAACAAAACTTTCGGACTATGACGAAAGCACGATCAACATCAACGGCACCGGCGAACTGAAGATCAAAAAATATGTGGATGACTATATCGGCTACGGAATCGATACCAGTTCTGTAAACGACAGTATTTATCTTTTTGTGCCGAATTACGACGAATATATTGCCCGGTTCGCGGATATAACAGAACCAAACGGCAGCAAGGTCATGAGCTCACATTATATCATAGGTTCGGATTTTGATTGTGAAACAGAAAAACTATACGATCTGACCGATGCGTTTGACAAAAACATACATGCAAACACAACGCTGACCGCAGCAAGCTGCGGCTTTTCCATTGAAAGTATTGCCGGCAGCTTAGATATGTTTATGGGGCTTTACGGCGGGTTGTTTTTCCTGGGGATCCTGCTCGGCATCGTATTCGTTTTTGCCGCGGTGCTGATCATGTACTACAAACAGATTTCCGAGGGGTATGAGGACCGCTCGCGGTTTGATATTATGAAAAAAGTGGGCATGACGGAAAAAGAGATCAAAAAGAGCATTAACTCACAGGTGCTCACCGTCTTTTTTGCGCCGCTGATCATGGCGGGAATCCACCTTGCATTCAATTTTCCGCTGATCAACCGAACAATCACGCTGCTCGGTTTCACAAACCCGGCTCTGCTGATCGGCACAACGGTTGCCTGTTTCCTGGTCTTTGCGGTTTTGTATGTGATCGTTTACCGCATTACTTCCCGATCCTATTATACGATCGTTACCGGCGGAAGGGAATAACAAACACAAAAGCGCCGAATATCCAATATGGGTATTCGGTGTTTTTTCTGAAAAATGCACAATGTATTCTGATTCTTTTGGTCTGCTCTGTTTTTTAAGGATTCTCTTTCCGTTCAACATATAACTTTCAAAATAATTTAAAATCGTGCAGGGAATAAACAGTGACAAATCGGATTTATTATTGTACAATGGTGGGGCAATACAACATTTTACACCGCTCTGCATACGGCAAACCGGAATGCAGCGCACCGATTCTATGGAACGATTTTCACGGAGGTCACTATGCTGGAGATCAAAGACAAAAAATTTTATATGAACGGCAAGCCTTTCAGCATCTATTCCGGGGCAATGCACTATTTCCGCATCCTGCCCGAATACTGGGAGGACAGATTAACCAAACTGAAAGCCGCCGGGTTCAACACAGTTGAAACGTATGTTTGCTGGAATCTGCACGAGCCGAAACCGGGCGAATTCTGCTTTGACGGAATGCTGGATATTGTAAGATTTATAGAGACCGCAAAAAAAGCGGGCTTATACTGCATTGTGCGCCCCGGGCCCTATATTTGCGCAGAATGGGATTTCGGCGGTCTGCCGGCATGGCTCTTGAAAGACAAAAACATGCAGATCAGATGCTGCTATCCGGATTACCTGAAAGCCGTGGAACGGTTTTACAAAGCCCTGCTCCCAAAGCTGGCGCCCCTGCTTGAAACAAACGGCGGAAACATTATTGCCATGCAGGTGGAAAACGAATACGGCTCATACGGCAATGATAAGGAATACCTGAGATACATAGAAAAACTGATGCGCGACTGCGGTATAGACGTACTTTATTTTACCTCTGACGGGAACTGGAAAAACATGCTTTCCGGCGGATCGCTGCCCGATATTTATAAGGTGCTCAACTTCGGCTCCAAGGCAAAAACGGCTTTTGGCTGCCTGAAAGATTTTGAAAATAACGGCCCGAACATGTGTGGCGAATTCTGGTGCGGCTGGTTTGACCACTGGCGTGACAAACATCACACAAGAGACGCCGGTTCCGTTGGCAAGGAGATCCGTGATTTTCTGGATACCGGCGCAAGTTTTAATTTTTATATGTTCCACGGCGGCACGAATTTCGGATTCACCGCCGGTGCAAATTTCAACCCCGGAGAGGGGTATCAGCCCACCGTTACAAGTTATGATTACTGCGCGCTTTTAAACGAATGGGGCGATTACACCCCGGCGTATCACGAGGTTAGAAAGATCCTCTGTGAACATCAGGGCATAGAAACGGGTGCTCTGCCGCCTGCGCCGAAGTTACAATCCATCGGCACGGTAGAACTGAATGAATTTGCCCCGCTGTTTGATAATCTTTGCAATATTGCAGAAAAGCACAGGGCAGCCGTGCCGGAAAGCATGGAATACTTTGGTCAGAATTTCGGCCTGATCTATTATGAAACGGTACTCAGCGGAAAATATGACCTATCGCCCATAGAATTCCGAAACGTGCACGATTTCGGCTACGTCTACTTTGATGGAAAACTGAAAAAGCGAATAGACAGAACACAGTACACCGTAAAAAAGAAAGGGATTCAATCCCTTTTTGGGCTGAAAAAGGAAGAAAAATTTTTGATGCCCGCGCTCAGCGGCAACCGAAAGATCGGCGTTTTGGTAGACAGTATGGGTCGTGTAAACTACGGCGATCAGATAATGGACCGCAAGGGCATGACGGATATTTACATAGGCAATCAGCGGCAGATGGGGTACGATGTGTACACTATGCCGCTGGAAAATTTGGATAAACTGGAATACACCGCAAAGGCGGATTCCCTGCCCGTATTTCTGCGCGGCAGATTCAAAACATCCTCCAAAGCGGACTGCTTTGTGCACCTGAGCGGATTTCAGAAGGGTTATGTATGGGTAAACGGTTTCAACCTTGGAAGATACTGGAACGTAGGCCCGCAGAGGTCGCTTTACCTGCCGGGCGCGCTGCTGAAAGAGGAAAATGAGATCATTGTGCTTGAAATGGAAAGTTTCTCTAAAAATCGAGTAACCATAACAGACCGGCATGACCTGGGTTAAAAACCAGAAACAAAGCAGAGCCTTGCAAGGCTCTGTTTTTTCTATATTTAATTTGGAAAGCAATAACTTCCGCAACCGTTATATGGTTAGAGCAAGCCATCGCAAAGAGTTATTTCGCATAAATAATTCAAGATAAAAATGGAGCGAGCGAAAAAGAGAGCAGGTTTTAAAACCTGCTCTAAATGGCCGAAGTGACTCTGATTTTCCACTCTTTATCGGAACCTCCTCAGGAGGTTCCTCCCGAACACCTGCGCCGCTTCGCGGCTGTGTGTTCGGAAACTCGTCCGCAAGTTCAAATCTTGCTGCAATAAAAAAACAGGATACCAAACGGTATCCTGCTTCTTTTGGTCGAGGTGACAAGATTTGAACTTGCGGCCCCCACGTCCCGAACGTGGTGCTCTACCAAACTGAGCCACACCTCGATTGATTTTGCACTTGATATTATTACACATTTTCAGGAAATTTGCAATAGTTATTTTTTTGAAATTGTAATATTTCTGTTTTTTGACATATTCACCGGGATATGGTAACATAATTTTATAACTATTTACCAAAACGGGGGTCAAAATTATGAAAAAATGGATCGCTGCCGCGCTTTCTGTGGTTATGGCGGTTACTGCGACGCTGCCGGCATACGCTGCCGACAATGCGCAGCTTAATATATCCGCAGACAAGATTTCCCATGATGTTTCGGATATGCTTTACGGAATTTTTATTGAGGACATTTCCAAAGCGGGCGACGGCGGCCTGGTTTCCAACCTGGTTTACAACAACAGCTTTGAATACAATGACACCAGCGAGGAAAACGCCGCTCTGAACGAATCCTACTGGACTTTTACCAACATAGACCACAAGATTTCCACGCAGGATCCGATGAACGAAAACAACACCCACTATGAAGAACTTTCCGTTTCCGGAACAGGGCGGATCACAAATCTGGGCTGCGTTGAACACTGGGACTACAAAACATATGACCCGAACAAAAAATTACAGCAGACGGCAGATATGGGCTTTAAGGAAGGCTTGGAATATGATTTTTCCTGCTACATAAAAAATGTTGATTTTGACGGCACTGTGCAGGTTTATCTGGACGGAGACAAAAACCCTGCTTCCGCCTACCAGTTGGACATTTCCAACACGCAGGCAGACTGGCGCAAGATCGAGACGACCCTGAAATCCGCCGCAACGGAAGACGGCGGGCTGACGATAGAATTCAGCGGCACCGGCACACTTTATATGGATTTTGTGCAGCTGATTCCGCACGACGCCTACGGCTACGGGCAGGACGAGTGGCAGTACACCACGCTGCGCGCTGATCTGGTTGACGCCATTCAAAAGCTGGATCCCTCCTTTATCAGATTCCCCGGCGGCTGTTTCTGTGAAGGAGATTCACTGGAAAGGCTGTTTGACTGGAAAGCAACGATCGGTCCGCTTGAGGAGCGCGAGCAGAGTTACAACGTCTGGAGAAACGATGACGCCGGCGATTATTATATCAATTCAAACGCCATGGGCTACGGCGAATATTTCAATCTTTGCGCAGATCTGGGCGCAGAGCCGATCCCCTGTCTGAACGTGGGCCTGACCTGCCAGGGCAGAAACGGATTCGACATCAATGTGGACGCGCGGGAAAAACTTTCCATGACGGACGATCAGTTCAGGCAATATCTGATTGATGTGCGCGGCTATGCGCAGGACGATACGGACGGAATAGAGAGCAGGATTGAAGAAGTAAACGCCCTTGGCTACACGAGCGAAGCGGATTTTGACGCTTATCTGGAAACCATTGCGCTGACCCCGGGCACAGCGGAGTGGGAAAATTACGTGCAGGATATTCTGGACCTGATTGAATACGCAAACGGAGACGCCACCACCACATATTGGGGCGCCATCCGAGCGGCAAACGGGCACGAACAGCCGTATGATCTGAAATACATAGGCCTTGGAAACGAAAACTGGGGCGACGTTTACTGGCGCAATTTTGACGCGCTTTACAAAGAAGTTAAAGCCGTTTACCCGGATATTACTGTGATCACAACTTCCGGCACATGGCTTGGCGGCGCGGATTTTGACCGCGCATGGGAAGAGGCAAATTCCAAATACAGAGACTGCTATGTTGACGAGCATTATTATACAAATGACAGTTATATGTATGAGATCAACAACAGATATGACAGTTATGACCGTGACGGAGCAAAAGTATTTGTTGGCGAATATGCTGCCACATCGCCTGGTATAGGCACCATACAAACAAAGAGCAACCTGCTGGAGGCAATAGAAGAGGCAGCCTATATGACCGGCTTTGAGCGCAACAGCGACGTAGTTGCCATGACGGCATACGCGCCGACCTTTGCAAAGATCAATTCCCAGAACTGGGCGGTAAACATGATTTGGTTTGATTCCCAGAAAACGGTGCTTACCCCCTCTTACTTTACACAGATGCTCTATGCAAACAACATTGGCACAAACTACGTTGACGCGTCCTTTGCCGGTGATATTCCCGTAACCGAACTGGCGCAGTCCGTAACTGTAAATGAAGAAGAACAGGCAATTTATATTAAACTGGTTAATTCAAGCGGCAGTGAACGAGCCGTAGACCTGAATCTCAGCGGATTCGGCAATATCAACTACGCGTCCAATCAGTATATCTGTGCCGATTATAAATCGGCATGCAATGAGATCAACACAGAATATTACGTTGCGCCGCAGGAAGAGCAGCTTGCCGTAAACGGAGAGACCGTTACGGTAAACACAGGCAAATACAGTGTAAACGTGATCCGCATTGCATACGGCAGCAATGACGGCAGCACACTGTATCAGCTGCCGGAAGATCTGCCGGAACAGGTATCGGGCTATCTGCCGCCTGCGCTGCGGGTTGCCATTCCCTGCGTGATCGGCGTTGTGGTGGCCGGCGCAGTGATTGCGGTGATCGCGGTCAAGATATCCAATAAAAAGAAGAAGAGAAGTTAAATGAAAAAGATTACAGCAGTATTTTTGGCATTGATTCTAACTATGTTTTCCTTTACAGCCTGCTCCGCCGAGCCGGTCTATTCCGGCATAGAACGAACGGCAAGCGCCGGTGTGGCGGCAGTTACATTCAACTGCGCGGCGCCATGGGGCAGTTTACTGAAAGGCACACAATCCTCTGCCCGGGTTAAAAAATTTGCGGCATATATGAACGCCGTGAAACCGGATTTTATCGGCACGCAGGAGATGAACAACGACTGGCTGAGCGAACTCAGCGAACAGATGGCGGATTATGAATTCTACGGCGTTGCCCGCGGCGGAGACAAAAATGAAAAGCAATCCGAGCTGAACGCCGTTTTCTGGCTGAAAGACAAATACACACTGATAGACAGCGGCACATTCTGGCTTTCCGAAACACCGGAAAAAGAGAGCCGCTACACCGGCGCCGGCTGTAACCGGGTGTGCACGTGGGTACTGCTGCAAAACAAAGAAACCAATGCGCAATACCTGCATATGAATACGCATCTGGACAACATGAGCGAAGAGGCGCAGGGATACGGGGCAAATGTGATTTTGGCAGAAGAGCGAAAGCTGACTGCCCAATACCCCAATGCGGCGGTGATCCTGACCGGCGATTTTAACCAGACGCGCGGTATGCGCGCGCACAGTGCAGTATCCGCCGTGCTGAATGATTCGCTCACTGCCGCCGAAAGCGGAGAGATCAAAGGCACCTATCAGGAATGGGGCGAACAGGAGAATGCCGAACCGATTGATTTTATCTTTTCATCCGGTGATCTGACGGCTGTAAATTACGAAGTTTTAGATGATCTGTCAAACGGTTATGTAAGCGACCATTATGGTGTATATACTGAATTCGTTACAGTTTGAGAACAAGTGATTTATAAATCAGTCAGGGTTTTACTTATATTTATTTTAAATCACAAAATTTTTAACAATTGATTTTATATAAAGCAATAGGAAGTCATCTCTCACTTATGCCATTGCTGTTCCTCTCAACAAAACATTTGTTAATGCTTTGTTGTATCAATAAAGTTAAAAATAAATAATATGTGCAGAGACGGATACCCGCATCTGTCCAAGTTAAAGACACTTGTTATAAAGAGTAAATGCCGCATAAACACTTGGTTTATGCGGCATTACGCTTTCCGCATCGTCAGCACAAGCTGCATATCATTCGTCCTGCCTCAAGCGGCAGGTCTTATTCATTCCGCTGCGCCTCCTCTCCCCAAAAAGTTGTAAAAATTTTTTGGGGGCACCGATAAGGGCAGTACCGTTGTACGGCACCCGCTCGCAGGAAAACGAAATTCAGCCCGGGTTCCCGCAGTCTCTTCAGCGTGCAGAACCGCACTCTTTTCTAAAAGAACACTTTTTCTACACGCTGACAGCGGCATCGTCATGCCGCTGTATTTTTTATGAAAAAAAGATTGCTTGTGACGTTGCGTAATGATTTATACTATAAACAGAACAGAAAGGGTGATGATCATGGAAAAGCACGGGGCAACCCCGCAGGGCTATTTGACGGTTGGCGAGGCGGCAAACAAAATGGGCGTTACCGTTCGCACGCTGCAATATTATGACAGGGAAGGTCTGCTTGCCCCTTCCGCACAAAGCGAGGGCGGACGCAGACTATATACGGACAAAGACCTGATAAAACTGCATCAGATCCTATCCTTAAAATCGCTTGGCTTTTCTTTGCGCGATATTAAACACAGCGCCTTATATCGCTTGAAACACCTGCTGAAGTCGCGAATGCGCTTACGGAGCAGGCAAAAGCTATACGCGAAAAAATAAAGCAGCTTCAGACATCTTTAAAAGCAATAGAACAGCTAAAAGCAGAAGTGTTGCAAATGCAGACCGTCAATTTTAAAAAGTATGCCGATATTATTGTGAATCTGCAAATGAAGAATGACTCTTATTATTTGATTAAGCGTTTTGATGATGATACGCTGGACCATATACGCAGTCGGTTTGATAAGGAAAGCGGCTTGGATTTTATGGACAGATTTAACCGCCTGAGTGATGAAATCGTACAGCTCAAAACGGAAAACATACCGCCTGAAAGCGAAAAATGCCAACAGGTTGTAAAAGAATACTGGAATTTAATTATGGAGTTTACCAACGGCGACATGCGTATGCTGCCGCAATTAACGGAAATCGGAAACATTGATACCGCCGCAAACCCATGGGAGGAACGGCAAAAGATCGTAAACGAGTATTTAGAGCCTGCTTTGCAGATCTATTTTTCCAAACTGGGAAGCAATCCGTTTGAGGGGGAAAAGCAGTGAAAAGCGCAATACAGGTATGTGCATTAAAGAAAAGTTATGACGGCCATATGGTTCTTAAAGGGCTGAATCTTCAAATTGAAAAAGGGGAAATTTTTGCCCTGCTCGGTATTAACGGAGCAGGAAAGACCACTGCGCTTGAATGCATGGAAGGCCTGAGAAAATATGACAGCGGCACGATCTCCGTAAACGGCAAAACCGGAATCCAGCTGCAGTCCGCCTCCCTGCCGGCGCACATAAAGCCGCTGGAAGCGATAAAACTTTTTTCCAAATGGAACCGGACAACGGCGGATGAGCCTATGCTTGACGCACTTGGCATCCGGGAAATAAAAAGCAAACAGTATTGCCAATTATCCACCGGGCAGAAACGCCGGCTGCACCTGATGCTTGCCCTGACCGGCAATCCGGATATCGTTTTTTTAGACGAACCGACCGCCGGGCTGGACGTTTCCGGCAGGCTGGAACTGCACAAACAGATACGAAATCTCAGATCTCTTGGAAAAACCATTATTTTGGCAAGCCATGACATGGCGGAAGTGGAAACCCTTTGCGACCGTATTGCGATCCTGAACGAAGGGCTGATCGTATTCTGCGGCACGCCTGCCGAACTTACGGAAAAGATAGGGATAAACTATTTGATCCAAATCAAAACGCAAGCGGGGAATCGCACTTTGAAAACAGACAATATTACAGACACTTTGCTTTCCATGCTTGGAGAACTCAAGCAAAAGGGAATCAAAGTAACCGATATCAAGGTGGACAGGGGCACGCTGGAACAGCACTTTCTGGAAATTGCAGGGAGGAAAAGAAAATGAGCGGCTTTTTATACAGCATTGCATTACAGCTGAAACTGGATATCCGTAGCAGATCTTTACTTGTAACCTGTTATATCGTTCCGCTGATCTTCTTTTTGCTGATGGGCGGCATATTTACCTCCGTAATGCCGGAAATGAAAACCACGCTGACACAATCCATGACGGTCATGAGCGTTTCCATGGGCGCGTTTATCGGGCTGCCGCCATCGCTGACAGAAACTTATTCCGGCGATATCAAAAAAGTATACAAAGCAAACGGCGTGCCGTTATATTGCGGCGTGCTTGCCATGTTCATTTCCGCTTTTGTGCATTTAATGATCATGAGCCTGATTCTGCTGCTGCTTGCGCCTGCCGTGTTTGGTGCGGCGGTGCCCGGCAGTTTACCGCACTACTTTGCCGCGCTGGCGGTATACATCGCCGTTTCCCTGGGCATAGGTTGCGTTCTGGGGCTGACCGTAAAGAGTCAGTCAAAACTGACTATGGCGGCGCAGCTTATATTTTTACCCTCCATCATGCTTTCCGGCATCCTGTTTCCGGCAGACCTGCTGCCTGATTTTTTGAAAACTGCGGGAAAACTGTTTCCGGCGCCGTGGGGCTACGCATGTATGTTAAACGACGGATTGCGGCCGGAAAACCTGTGGTATATGCTTCTTTTGCTCTGCCTTGCCGCTTTCTTATGCGCAATACTTTTAAAAAAACAATCTGCCGCGTAAATGAAAAAGGCACAAAATGCAAACCCATCAACCCCATAAGTTTAACACTTTTGTATCTTGCCTGTGGCATAAGGCAAACTATGACATAGAATAGTTAAGGCAGGATCAGTAAATTTACCTAAAATTTAAAAATTGACAGGGGCGGATCTATTCTTTATAATATGATTAGAGTTAGTTCATTCTAACTACTACGAAACAGCGGTGATAAAATTGTATATCAAAGTCATTCAGGGCTTGCTGCTGCCGTTTTTGGGCACGGTGCTCGGCGCGGCGTGCGTATTCTTTATGAAAAATGAACTGAATCAAAAGATTCAGCGCATTTTTACGGGATTCGCAGGCGGCGTAATGGTTGCGGCAAGCGTTTGGAGTCTGCTGATCCCCGCAATGGAACAGGCAGACTATATGGGAAAATTATCCTTTATTCCGGCAGTGGTGGGCTTCTGGGCAGGCGTGCTTTTTCTTCTGCTGCTCGACAATATTGTTCCGCACCTGCATCTGGACAGCAATGATGCCGAAGGGCCGAAGAGCGCGCTTTCCAGATCGGCAAAACTTGTGCTTGCCGTTACATTGCACAACATACCCGAAGGCATGGCTGTTGGCGTTGTTTACGCTGCGCTGCTCTCCGGCAGCACGGATATCACAGTTACGGGAGCACTGGCGCTCTCGCTTGGAATTGCAATACAGAATTTTCCCGAAGGGGCAATCCTCTCCATGCCGCTGCACAGCAGGGGCACCGGCAAAGTGAAATCTTTTATCGGCGGCGCGCTCTCCGGCATTGTGGAGCCGATCGGCGCGGTCATTACCATACTTGCGGCAAGTTTTGTTACGCCGATACTGCCTTACCTGCTGAGTTTTGCCGCGGGCGCCATGATCTATGTGGTTGTGGAGGAACTGATACCCGAAATGAGCAGCGGCAAGCATTCCAACATAGGCACGCTCTGCTTTGCGCTTGGTTTTACCCTGATGCTGGCGCTGGATGTTGCCCTTGGCTAAAAACAAAAGGCATGCAGACCTTAAACGGTTTGCACGCCTTTTATTATGCCGTTTTTAATAGCCGAATGTATTTGAATTCTTGGCAGCCGCTTTTGCGGACATGGTATTTGCTGCTGCATACCGGCTTTCGGTTGGGGCGACGGGGCACATCAGCACCTTACCCGTTCCCCTGTACACATTCACAAGCCCTTCCCCGCTGACCGCCGAGCCGGCAAGTGATCTTGTGGTTCGCTCTACGGTGAATTTCAGGGAAGAAGTCCAGCAAACGGCAAGATTGCCGTCAATCTTAAGTTCATCATTATCCAGCTCCACCTCTATCAGCTCATCAGCCGGAACATTGCTTTCCAAAACGGCAATTCCCCTGCCCGCAAGGCTTAAATTGAACAGCCCTTCGCCGCCCGCTACAGCGGAGGAGATATTGGAACGCGCCGTGATATTGCGCTGCACGGTGCCCTCGCAGGCGAGGAACATACCGTCCTCCACCGTCATGCCGCACCCCCACTCGGACACCTCCTGCAAAACGATAAATTTATAGGTAGGCTCCAGCACAAGCAGGCCTGTTCCTGTATATTCCGGTTTGACTGCGGATTCTTTGGTTACAGCGCCTTTCACCAGTTTCCCAAGCAGATCGCCTACGCCTTTAATGCCGCTTGTTGCCCGCACCGCACCTGCGGTCCACTGCATGGCACCCGCCTGTGTGATCACGGAATTTCCGTTCAGCTCTGCGATAACCTGCCGCCTTCTGACGTCCATTTTGCTCATAAAATATTCCGTTTGGGCATTAAAGGCAGATACGCTGAGGTCTTTTTCATATTCCAGCACTTTAAAGCACCCGAGCGCATGGATGATTCTGCGGTTTTGATTGCTTAAATTGTTTACTTTTACAGACATCTTTCTTCTCCTTTTACAGTATAAAGCGGCAATGCGCCGTTACATTTTATCCTGATATGCCGCGCGGCGCATTGCCGTTTTGATATCAAACAGGCATTCGTATTCATACCAGGGCGCCTCTTCCCTAACGATTTTGGCAAGTTCGGGGCAAAGTTCGCGGCTGATGATATATTTTTTGATCAAAAACTCTTTTCTTACATTTTTGGTGAGATAGGATTTATGGATCAGTGAAAAATCGGTAAGCAAAAGGAAAACACCCTGCTGATATTTGGTAAAATCATTGGTGGGAATATCGATCAGCTTTGCCTGCGGCGAAGTTTCCAGCATATTGCCGTCCATCAGATCTTTTACCCGGCGCAATACTGCCGGGGCAAGTTCTGATTTTTTGATTCTTTTTATATTTTGCGGGCTGTTGTAAACGGTTACGTTATACATATTCAGCCAGCATTCCGCCGTTACGATATCTTTTGTGTAATTATCGGTATCCGAGAGCTCCGCCGTGTAGAGCACAATATCCTCCTCAAAATGATCCCTGCCTTTCAGCGCAAAAGAAAGCGCCACATACAGTGATTTCGTAAAATCAATAAACGGCGATACATCCAGATAATGCTGAGCAAAAGCACACAGTTCATAAAGGCGATAGCGTGTTACACTGCCGAACACACGCTGAAAAATATTATAAAATTCGCCCATATTTTTATAATAATCCAGCAGAAATTCGCTGTTGATATCGGCAACCGGCTCATCGCTGCGCAAAAGTTTTTGCTTATCCCGCAAAAGAGTCGGGATCAGCGGGCGGGAGAGATCATTGATCCTCTCGCCCCGGTAAAAGATCTTTCGGTTTGGATTTGAAAAATCCTGATCAAACGGTTGCTTAATACGCTGATAAAAGCTTTGTGAATCTTCGATTCTGATCTCGCTTACGCTGAAATCAAAATCCAGTTCATCCTCTATTTTCCTGCCGATATCGTTAAAAAGGTTTAATTTTCGCTCCATAAATAACCACCTGTTTCATTATACTATAGAAAGATTGTGAAAAAAAGAGCAAATCTTAATCTTTCCATTGATTTTAAGAATATAAAATGTTATTATAATGGCGAAAAAACAAGAAGGAGCATTTTAATATATGAGAGGTATTAAAACAACCAAATCCAGACTCAGAAAGATCATTTTTACGGAAGTTGCAAAAATGGCTTTTGAGGGATGGGATGAAAAGAAATTTGAAAACCTGCCCTATAAGATCATTCAGGGCGATGTAGCCCAGTACAGAGACAGCGTTTTCGTTGAACGCGAGGTAGTTGCGGAAAGGCTTAGAGCGGCAATGGGCGTTTCCCTGAGGGATTTTAATGATTTTGCCTCGATCTGCGAGGGCGTGGATGAAAGTTTGGTGGACGAGAAATACTATGAACCGCCGCTGATAGATATTATTAAATTTGCCTGCAACAGATGTCCGGAAAACCGGATTTTCGTTACGGACGCCTGCCAAAACTGCCTGGAGCACCCATGTGTGGAAGTATGCCCCAAAAAGGCGGTTTCTATTAAAAACGGCAGGTCCTTTATTGACGAGGAAAAATGCGTGAAATGCGGCATGTGCATGAACGCGTGCAGTTATCACGCTATCGTAAGGCAAGAGCGCCCCTGCGCAAAAGTATGCGGCATGAACGCCATTAAATCCGACGCTTTGGGCAGAGCGGAAATAGACCCGGATAAATGCGTATCCTGCGGCATGTGCCTTGTAAACTGCCCGTTTGGCGCCATTATAGACAAAAGCCAGATCTATCAAACGATAACGGCTCTCAAAAGCAAAACGCCGGTTTACGCTGCGATCGCTCCTGCGTTTGCAGGCCAGTTTGGCAATGTAAGCACCGGCAAGATCAGAACCGCGTTTAAGGAACTCGGCTTTGAGGACGTTGTAGAAGTGGCGGTCGGCGCCGATCTCTGCACCATAGAAGAAGCACAGGACTTTATGAAAGAAGTGCCTGAAAAACAGCCGTTCATGGCAACTTCCTGCTGCCCGGCATGGTCTGTTATGGCGAAAAAACTTTTCCCCGAATTTGCCTCCTACATCTCCATGGCGCTGACGCCGATGGTGCTCACCGCGCGCCTGATCAAAGAAAAGCACCCGGAATGCAAAGTGGTTTTCGTTGGCCCGTGCGCCGCTAAAAAACTGGAGGCAAGCCGCAGAACGATCAGAAGTTATGTGGATTTCGTGCTGACCTTTGAGGAATTCAGTTCCATTTTGGAGGCAAAGAACATAGATATTGCCCAGTGTGAGGAAGACGAACCGCTTGGCAGCGAATCAAGCGGAGACGGAAAAGGCTTTGCCGTCAGCGGCGGTGTTGCCAAGGCCGTTAAAGACGCGATCAACAAGCTGGATCCAAACCGTGAAGTGCTGACCGCCAGAGCGGAAGGTCTGCCGGAATGCCGCAAGATGCTGCAGCTTGCAAAAGCGGGCAAATATAACGGCTATCTTTTGGAGGGCATGGCTTGCCCGGGCGGCTGCGTTGCCGGCGCGGGAACGATTGCACCGGTCAAGAAATCCACCGTTGCCGTTACCCAGATGGCGCAGAATTCCGAAGAGCAGAATGTTTTGAGTTCCAAATATAAAGAATATCTGCGAATTCTGGAAGAAAAATAAACAAATAAGCCGTAAAAAGCGCTTTTCTGCCCTGCCTTTGGATAGAAAAGCGCTTTTATATTGCACAATATATCAAAAATTTGTTTACCTACCGCACAGATCTTTCAGAAATTATGAAATATTTAAAAAAATTGTTACAACAATTTAAATATTGTCATTACAAGATTGCCACAACTGTAATAATATGTTATGATTTACAAAGAAAGGCGGTGCGGGTATGGCAAAAGAAACCAAAATGCATATACTCAGAGGATTTTCCCAGCTTTTGGATCATAACGATTTTGATAAAATAACGGTTACGATGCTTGTTGAAAAATGCAATATCAGCAGGCAGGCCTTTTACTACCATTTTGCAGATATTCAGGCGCTGATCAACTGGGGTGTGCAGCAATATACGCACGGCTGTGTGGAAACAGCCAAAAACGCAAAGGATATGAAAGAAGCCACCATCATCTACCTGAATGAAATTGAAAAAAACAAACTGTTTTTAAAGAAATGCCTGTCCTCATCTCTGGGGCAGTATATGACAAAACTGATCCGAAACAGCATTATTGAGTATTCCACCGAATTTTACTACCGCTCCATCAAAACGGAATACGCAAGGGCGGATATTGCGCAATTCATTATAGAATTTACCGCAAACGGCGTTGCCGGTTTTATATTATCCCATATGCTGGACGATGATAAAGTAGATATTAAAGACCTTGCCGAAAAAATGTATGACTGCGTTTTTTCCAGGCTTGCAAACGGCAATACTCCATACGACAGCAACGAATGACAGAAATCACAAATTTCACCCGAATGATTAAGATCCCCCGGCTCTTTTACTGCCGGGGGATCCTGCTTTATACAAACTGATTGATTTTTGGATCATACCGGTAGCCGATGGAATCCAGCTTTTCCGTAATCTCCTTTTTGCTGTAACCGCCGGCTGCACACAATGCATCCAGACTGTTGTAATGATCTCTTAACTGTGTATTGACTGCGCTGAGCAGCATAACGGGATCGCTTGGAAGTTTCATGAAAAATCCTTTCTGTTTAGAAAAATAAGCGGCATAATTTGTGTATCTATTCATTAAAATAGCACAAATTGTGCGTGTTTTCAATAAAAAATAGCAAGTAAATATTGAATATTTATTTAAGTTATGAGATAATATATTGATTATATTATGCATAAAACGGAGAAAAAAATGGAAAACGGCAAAAGGCTTGCGGAGCTTTTATTCCCGCATATCACAAAAACACCCGAATACTATGAGGAAACATACCCGCAGAGAGATTTAAAAGAAGGCGCGCGGGTTACACGATTTGCCCCCAGCCCCACGGGTTTTCTGCATTTCGGAAATCTGTTTACCTGCCTGATCTCTTACAAAACAGCCAAAAGCACGAACGGCGTTTTTTACGTTCGTGTGGAAGATACAGACCAAAAACGCAAAATTGAGGGCGCCGTTGGCGTTATGCTGAACGGGCTTTCCTATTTTGGGATCGTGCCGGATGAAGGCGTAATCGGCGAAAACGAGGAAAAGGGCGGTTACGGCCCTTATTACCAGAGCCAAAGAAAAGAGATCTATCAGACCTTTGCCAAAAGGCTGGTGGAGGAAGGCTATGCATATCCCTGCTTCTGCACCGCGGAGGAACTGGAGGAACTGAGAGCTTCGCAGGAAAACGAGGATATAAAAGGCTATTACGGCAAATACGCCAAATGCCGGGATCTGACTTTTGAAGAGATCAAAGAAAAAACGGGCGCCGGAATACCATGGACTCTGCGCCTGCGCTCTCCCGGCGAAGAAGGCAGAAAATGCGTGTTTGAGGATATGATCAAGGGCAAAATAGAAATGCAGGAAAACGTGCAGGATATCGTGCTCTTAAAATCAGACGGCATACCCACCTATCATTTTGCCAGCGTAGTGGACGACCATTTGATGCGGACAACGCATATCGTGCGCGGCGATGAATGGATCGCAAGCTGCCCCATACACATCCAGCTGAACAAACTGCTTGGATTCAAAACGCCGAAATTTGTGCACGTGGCGCCCATCATGAAAACCGAGGGCGACGGGAAACGCAAACTCTCAAAACGAAAAGACCCCGAAGCGGCGGTTTCCTACTATTCACAAGAGGGCTACCCGGCGGAAAGCGTAAACGAATACATGATGACCCTTGCCAATTCCAATTTTGAGGACTGGCGCCGGGCAAACAAAAATGAGGATCTGTCCAAATTCCCATTCAACATCAAAAAAATGAGCGTTTCGGGCGCGCTTTTTGACATTGCCAAGCTGAATGACATTTCAAAGAACGTGATTTCAACCATGAACTGCGAAAAGGTATTTACCCTGTCTTACGAGTGGGCAAAAGAATATAACAAGGCGCTTGCCGCCCTTTACGAGCAGGACACACAGCGCGCCAAGGCGATTCTAAACATAGACCGCGAAAACAAAAAGCCGCGTAAGGATATTGCAAAATGGAGCGATATTCCCGATTATATCAGCTATATGTTTGACGAAACCTTTGAACCGTGTTACGATCTGAACGGCAACGCCACGCCGGAACTGGCGGTAAAAGCGCTTGAAAAATACAAAGAGATCGTGGATCTGAACGATTCCAAGGACGAATGGTTTGAAAAAATCAAAAGCATATGCGAACCGATCGGCTGCACGCCGAACGTTAAGGAATTTAAGCAGGATCCCGAAAAATACAAAGGCCACGTTGGCGATGTTTCCACAATTATACGCGTGGCACTGACCGGGCGCACCAACACACCGGATCTTTACGAGATTACAAAACTGCTTGGCAAAGAAAGCGTGGCGGCAAGGCTGAACGCTGCCCTTGCGCATTACAGGGAGGAAATCTGATGGCAAAAGAAGACAGCAAAGAAATCAAGGAAACTTCAAATTTTATAAACGATATCATAGAAAAGGATCTTGAATCCGGCGCGTATTCCCGCGTGCAGACCCGTTTTCCGCCTGAGCCGAACGGCTACCTGCATATCGGCCACGCAAAAGCCATATGCATCAACTTTGGCGCAAAGGAAAAATTCCACGGCGTTTGCAATCTGCGGTTTGATGACACGAATCCCACAAAAGAGGACACGGAATATGTTGACGCCATTGCCGAGGACATTAAATGGCTTGGTTTTGACTGGGACAACGCTTATTTTGCATCCGATTATTTTGATTATATTTTTGCATGCGCGATCAAACTGATCAAAAAGGGCAAGGCATTTGTCTGCGATCTGACACCCGAACAGCAGCGTGAGTACAGGGGCACCCTGACCGAGCCGGGTAAGGAAAGCCCTTACAGAAACAGAAGTATAGAAGAAAACCTGGATCTTTTTCAGAGAATGGCAAACGGCGAGTTCCCGGAAGGTTCCAGAGTGCTCAGGGCAAAAATAGATATGGCAAGCCCCAATCTGAACATGCGTGATCCGATCATTTACCGCATCATGTATGCGCATCACCACCGCACAGGAGACAAGTGGTGCGTTTACCCGATGTATGATTTTGCGCACCCGCTTTCAGACGCCTGCGAAAAAGTGACTCACTCTCTTTGCTCGCTGGAGTTTGAAAATCACCGCCCATTATATGACTGGGTCGTAAACGAGTGTGTGGACGGCGAAAAGCCGAGGCAGATCGAATTTGCCAGAATGAATTTGAATTACACGCTGACTTCCAAACGCAAATGCCTGAAACTGGTTGAGGACGGCATTGTAGACGGCTGGGACGATCCGAGAATGGCAACGATCAGCGGTATGCGCCGCAGAGGCTACACCCCTGCCGCCATTCGCGATTTCTGCGACAGGATCGGCGTTTCAAAGGCGTACAGCGTCATTGATTTTGCGCTGCTGGAAAGCTGCGTCAGAAACGATCTGAATCTAACATCCAGACGCGCCATGGCAATCCTGGACCCGATCAAACTGGTTATAGACAATTACCCGGAGGGCAAGACGGAGGAGATCAGCGTGGATTACCACCCGGATCACCCCGAATACGGCGCACGGACCATGACGTTCAGCAAAGAACTGTATATTGAACGCAACGATTTTATGATAGAACCGGTTAAAAAATATTTCCGCCTGTTCCCCGGCAATGAAGTCAGATTAATCAAGGCGTATTTCGTTACCTGCACAGGATATGAAACGGATGAAAACGGCAATGTAACCTGCGTGCACTGCACATATGACCCCGCAACTTTCGGCGGCGACAGCCCGGACGGCAGAAAAGTAAAAGGCACGATCCATTGGGTATCCGCCACGGACAATGTAAAAGCCGAGGTAAGGCTTTACGAAAGGCTTTTCAATGTGCCCAACCCGAGTGACGAAGAAGGCGTTTCCTCATTTGAGGACAACCTGAACCCCGATTCGCTTAAAACCGTTACGGCATACTGCGAAAAGAGCCTTGCAAACGCCGAACCCGGAGACAGATTCCAGTTTATGCGCAACGGGTATTTCTGTGTGGATAAAAACAGCACAAAAGAAAACCTGATTTTCAACCGCACGGTGCAGCTGAGAGATAGCTTCAACGCAAAGAAATAATTGTTTGAACACCTTGCATAGCTAAGGCATGACAATAATTTATAAAACCATATGACAAAACCCCTTTTGCGATTTGCAAAAGGGGTTATTTTTTATACTGTACTTTTAATTTTGAGAAGTTACGCTGTCAATACACGATATTGCATTCAAAGTACGCGGAAAGCCGATAAACGGCAGGCACTGTGTTATTGCGTCTATAAGCATTTCTCTGGTATTTCCTACGCTTATATTTGCGGCTGCGTGCGCCTTTGCCTGAGGCTCACATCCGCCGAGCGTGCAGATAGCGCAGAAAGTAATCAATTCACGCATTTTTAAATCAAGCGTTTTTCTTGTATAAAAATCGCCAAAGCAGTAGGCGGAAAGATAATCCTGAATATGCTTTGTTTCCTGCGGGGCGGAATCACGCATATTATTTATATTGTCTTTGCCGAAAATTTGCTGCTGAACGGCAAGGCCTTCACTGAATCTTGTGTTTTCATCAACAGTGCCCTGATCAGTTACCGTATCGGCAACACCTGCTTTTTCAAAAGCTTTATATGCTTCTTTCAGCGCAAGATTTACCTTTTCCATACCAACATACGGTGTGCAGTGGATCAGCGTTTCCCGAATCTCATTTGCCGAAACGCCGGCTCTGAGAGCGGCAGACGCATATTTTTCAAGCACCTCATATGTGCCGGAGGCGGTAAGCGTTGTAAGAATCACAATCGCCCTTTGCTTATCGCTTAAAGCCCCGTGTTCCGACGCATCACCCCAAAGAAAGTTCTTTGCGATACTTTCAAATTCAGCATCCGTATAACCGTTTGTAAACGTTTCGCCGCCAAACCATTTTTCAAAATTTTCATTTGCTTTTTGTGTTCTGCTCATTTAAGACACCTCTTAATCGTTAAATTATATTTCCGAAAAGCGAAAAACGAACTGCACTGCCGTTCAGATCTTTTGATCTCCCGTTGACCAAACATGTGTTTCATCTGCCGAAGCCGCTGTATTCTGCGCCATTACGCCAACCAGCTTATGCGGCACATACGGTTCATCAAGATACGCGATTTCAGCAGCAGTAAGTTCAAGTTCCGTGGATTTGGCGGCGCCGAAAACGTGGTTAAGCTTTGTTGCGCCGGCAACCGGCGCTGTTACACGCGTCAGCAGCCATGCAAGGGAAACTTCCGTCATGGTAACGCCGCGTTTATCAGCAATTTCCGCAACCCTGTTTATGATAACGGCATCCTGCTTTGCCGTTGAATCATATTTAAGATGCGCGTAACTATCCTCCTCCAAGCGTTTTGAAGTCTCGCCCGGGTGCTTGGAAAGTCTGCCGCCTGCAAGCGCGCTGTAAGGGGTCATTGCAATATTATCCTCGCGGCAGAGTTTTGCCATTTCACGCTCTTCCTCACGGAAGATCAGATTATAATGCCCCTGAACGGAAACAAACTTCGCAAAGCCCTCTTTTTCAGCAAGGTCATTTGCCTTTGCCAGTTGATAAGCAAAACAGTTTGAAATTCCTATATAACGTACTTTGCCTGCTTTAACAACATTGTTGAGCCCTTCCATTATATCATACAGCGGGGTCTGGTGATCCCACATATGGTAGATATAAAGATCAACGTAATCCATGCCCAGGTTTTGAAGGCTTTTATCCAGCATGCGTTCAATGTGCTGCTGGCCGGATATGCCTGCCGCAATCTCCTCCTGTGTTCTGGGCAGGAATTTCGTTGCAACAACAACCTCATCCCGTTTTGCAAAATCCCGGAGCGCCCTGCCGAGATACTGCTCGCTCGTGCCGCTCTGGTAAGCGATTGCCGTATCAAAAAAGTTGATCCCAAGTTCCAGAGCGTGTTTCACGATCTCTCTGGTATGCGGTTCATCCACCGTCCACGAATGCTGCCCGTGTGCGGCGTCGCCGAATCCCATGCAGCCAAGGCAGATTCGGGAAACATTCAGATCTGAATTACCAAGTTTTGCATATTTCATATTGATTCCTCCGATCCTATTTATTTTTTTGAGCATCCGATGCGGCACACAGATTATGCCTAAGATAATCAATGCTCTGAAGCTGTTTTTCCTTAAAATGGATCTCATCAAGAATGTTGTTTCTTTTTTTGCTGAGTATGCTTTTAAGTTTTTCACAGGAACTGCCGCTGAGTTTGAGATTCATAAACTCTTCGATCTCCTGCGGCTTAAAATTCAGATTGTGCAACGTCATGATCAGGCTTAAATTTTCTATATCCGTATCATCATACTGCCATGAGCCCATCACTTTTTTCACTGCGGAGCACAGTCCCCAACTTTCGTATTCTTTCAGAATCTCAGGCGGAATATTATATTTTTCACTCGCTTCAAAGAGAGTCATCGTGCACAGTCCTTTCAACCGAAATGTGCGGCGGGCAAACCAAACGCGCCCTGCCGCGAAACAGTTCTCAGCCCTTTTAATATCCATACAAAAAGGCGCCCTTTCGGTACGCCTTTATTGTAACGCTGTATTGCCTTTATGTAAAATACTTAAATTGCATTATCAGATATTCCTGAAATACATTTCTTAACCTCATCAATGAATTTTACGGACGCCGCCGAGGCGGGCTGCTCTTTTTTCCACGCTAAAACTGCGCCGACATCCAGTTTTGGCGCAAGCGGAATGATCCGTATGCCGGGGAACACATCATCCAAAACATAGCAAAGCGCCGATCCAACGCCGTTTTGCACCATATTCACGGCATTTCTTACAAGATTATAAGTTGCCGCGATCTCAAGATTATCATAATATTTTCCAAACCAGCCGGCAAATGTGTCTTTAATAGACTGGCGGTGCACAAAAATCAGAGGAAGCCCCACCAGATCTTTCGGCGTTACAAATTCCTTTCCGGCAAGCGGCGAATCCTCTTTCACCATAACTGCCCACTGCTCGCGGACCGGCATTCGTACAAATTCATACTTGCTAATATCCACCGGTTCCATCATAAGGCCAAGATCAAGCAGCCCCTTTTCTATGCGCTCCTTGATATCATCTGCATTTGCAGTATAAATCGAAAACCGAACGCGCGGATATTTTTCCCTGAAAGCCGCAATTCTTGCGGACAGGAAATCCATATTTCTCGTTTCACCGCAGCCGATTGCGATCTCGCCTGCAAGTTCGCCGTTACTGCCTGAAAGCTCTATCTTTGTTTTTTCTTCAAGGGAAAGGATCTCCTGCGCGCGGCGGCGCAAAAGCATACCCTCCTCTGTAAGGCGGATATTATGATTACTGCGTGTAAAAAGTTTTACGCCGAGTTCCTCTTCAAGCTGCATCAACTGGCGTGACAAGGTGGGCTGTGTTATATGTAAAAGCCCTGCCGCTTTGGTTATATTTTCCTCACGAGCCGTCATTAAAAAATATTTTAACACTCTCAGTTCCATAGATCACGCCTCCCTTTCTTTAATTTTATCATACTATTAAAGCCTTTGCAACATATCTAAAAACAAGAAATAGCGCATAAGCATTATAAACCATTTCTATTTCAACTGCTTTTAAAAAGAAAGATCCCCCGCGCAACGAGGGATCTGTACACCGCAATTAAGATGCTGATTTTAAAGTGAGCCTGAGTTTATCCGCGATCATGGCTATAAATTCCGAATTCGTGGGCTTGCCTCTCTGGCTCTGAATGGTGTAACCGAAATAGGACGAAAGCACATCCACGTCTCCTCTGTCCCACGCAACTTCAATTGCATGGCGAATAGCTCTTTCCACTCTGGATGGGGTTGTGTTATACATCTTGGCTACTGTTGGATAAAGCAGTTTCGTTACTGAAGACAGCATTTCCGTATCCGAAACGGATAACTTGATTGCCGTGCGCAGATACTGATAACCTTTAATGTGCGCCGGAACACCGATTTGCCGCATAATATCTGAAATCACAACCTCAATATCCACATCATGAACGGCGCTTCTGCCCTTTTGCCTGCTCTTCCAAACGGAAAGTTTTTCAATCTTTCGTGCAACGGATTGCGCGCTGATCGGTTTCAGCAGATAATAATCTGCGCCCTCGCTCATAAGCTGTTCCTCAAACTGCGGATTATCCACAGAAGAGAGAATAAGTACAAGCGGCTTTTCGGTATCTTTACCCGCAATATGCTCCAAAACATCAATCGCATCCGCATTCGGCATGAACGCATCCATCAATACAGCGTCAAAATGCTGTGAATCTATCGCGGAAATGATCTTGTTTCCGTCTTTTGCGCAAGCGGTTGCGTCAAAACCTGTTTTTACAAGTTCTTTTACGCATTCCCTGCCGAATTCATCATTTTCTCCTACTAAAACTTTAAATTTACTTTCCATACGTTTACCTCCGTTTGTGTATTTCTTTCACATTTTATCATTATGCGGTAATATTTTCAACTATTTTTCACATATTTTTTCATTTTTTATAATTTAATTCACAAACAATCTATTTCGACAATTTTTTACAACTAAATTTTACATTTTGCACAAAAAATTACAATTTATATTTAAACTCGGCTAAAAATATGGTATATTTAATTTATGAATACGAAGATTTTAGACGAATTATTTTTAGAAACCGTTAAATATTTTGACGGTGATGTAAAAAGAATACAACATTTCATAAAAGTATACACTTTTGCAACTCTTATAGGCAGGCTTGAGAAGCTGAGTGAAAATGAGCTGTATATTCTTGAAGCTGCTGCAATAGTTCACGATATAGGAATAAAAAATGCGGAAAAGAAATACGGCAGCTGCGAGGGAAAACTCCAGGAAAAAGAAGGCCCTCCGGTTGCCAGAAAACTACTTACAGAACTGCAATTTAACGAAAGTGATGTTGACAGAATTTGCTTTCTTGTTGGTAACCACCACACCTATAAAAATATAGACGGGTTGGACTTTCAAATTCTTGCCGAGGCGGATCTGATCGTAAATTTCTGCGAGGAAGACACTGCCGTAAGCGGAATTAAAAACGCGCTTGAAACCATTTTCAAGACTAAAACCGGCATGGAGTTTTGCAGATCAATCTTCACGATCTGATCATAGGAATACATATTTTGACCCATCGCATAAAGAAAACGGAGCAACATATTGAAGAAAAAGGTTTTGGTAGTCATTCAGCTTTTGCGCCGCGGCGGCATAGAAATAGCGGCTGTGAATTTTGCATCCCATTTAAACAAGGATAAGTATGAGATCACATATTATCTTCAAAACGCGGATGAAGGGCAGGACGAAGATCTTGTGCAAAGCGTATTAAACAGCGGCGCAAAGATCATAGTCAGGGACCATTCCAAACAAGGATACGTGAGCGGGCTGAAAGACGCCGTAAAAATCATGAAGAAAAATAAATACGATATTGTGCATTCGCACGTTGTATTTTATAACGGAATCATCATGCTGGCAGCCAAGATCAGCGGTATAAAAAAGCGCATTGCGCATTCCCATGCCAGGATGTGGAACCGAAAAGAAACGCTGCCTTTTAAGTTATACCGTTTTATTATGCGCATTTTTATCAATGCCTTTGCAACGGACAAACTTGCCTGCAGCACAGCGGCAGGCTGCTACATGTTTGGCAAAAAGGCGTTTGAAAAACACGGCCAAATCATTCTGAACGGGATCGAAACTAAAAAATATGCCTTTACGCAAGCAACAAGGGAAAAGAAAAGACAGGAGCTTGGAATCACGGGCAGCGAACTGCTGATCGGTCATATCGGTTCCGTTTACAAAATCAAGAATCAGGTCTTTCTTACAGAAATCTTTTCTGAAATGCTGAAAAGCGAACCGAACATGGAACTCATGCTGGCAGGTGAAAAATTTGATTCACAACCGGTTGAGAAAAAGGCAAAAGAACTTGGCATAGATGAAAAAATTCGCATGCCGGGTCAGCGGAATGACATTTCTGAATTATTGCAGGCATTTGATATCCTGATTTTCCCTTCCTTGGTCGAAGCACTGCCGGTCGCCCTGATTGAGGCGCAGGCGGCCAAACTGCCGTGCCTTGTTTCAGACCGGGTTACCTCTGAAGTAAAATTCAACGAAAACGTGGAATTCATGCCATTGGAAGAAAGCGCGGAAAAATGGGCGCAAAAGGCGTTTGCATTACTGGCGCAAAACAGAGAAAAAATAAACATAACGCAACTGACGGATCACTGCGATATTTACAGAATCGCACAAAAACTGGATAAGATTTATACAAACGGAGCAAATGAATGATCAGTATAATCGTGCCTATATATAAGGTTGAAAAATATATAAATAAATGTGTGGACAGCATTCTGCACCAAACATATGATGAACTGGAAATCATACTGGTTGACGACGGCTCGCCGGATAACTGCCCGGCCATCTGCGACGAATATGCGAAAAAAGACAGCCGTATTCAAGTGATCCATAAGCAGAACGGCGGACTGATCAACGCGCGCAAATCCGGGCTGGAAATTGCAAAAGGTGAATATATCGGATTCGTTGACGGGGATGACTGGATAGAGCCGGAAATGTATGAATTTTTTGCACGGCAAATCAAAAAATACTCTCCGGATATGGTGATCAGCGATTTTTATTATGACAGCGGAACGAAACCGGCGAACAGTGAACAGCTTTTTGAACGCGAATACTATGATAAGTATGCGTTGGAAAATGAAATCTACCCGCACATGCTGTTCAGCGGCACATATTATAAATTCGGAATCAATCCCTGCTGCTGGAGCAAAGTGTATAAAAAAGAACTGCTCAAAAAAAATCTGTTTCCCGTTGACGACAGAATCAAACTGGGAGAGGACGCAGCGTTTACCTATCCCTGCCTGCTGGATGCCCAGAACATTGCAACCGTGAAAACGCCGTGTTATCACTATATACTCAACCCACAAAGCATGACGAAATCGTATGACAAAGATCTGCAAGATATTATTTTTCTTCCCTATGCGCACATAAAAGAAAAGTGCCGCGAAATCCATACGGATCTCGGCACTCAGCCGGATTATTATCTTTTGTATCTTGCAAATTTTTTGATCCGCAATGAAACAAAATCAAAAAATCCGGGCGAAGGAATGCAAAAGTTGCTTGCAAACGCTGACGTAAGAAACGCAGCAAAACGGATTGACCGCTCCATACTTCCGTTTCACACAAAACTTTTCGCTTTTGCGCTTAAAATGCGAAGCAAGATGTTATTAAGATCATACATGACACTGCTCAAAACGGTCGTTTAAATGAATCCAAAAAATGCGGCTTTACCGCCGCATTTTTTATTTTATACTGTGAAGCACCATATCCACTATATCACCATCAACAGTTAAATTAAATTTACGTGCAAACATCGCAGGAGAAGATTTTATGAGAGCAAAATCTTCTTTTCTGAAGACGTACGGATTGCCTCTTTCCCAGTCAATCAGCCGTGCACAAGCAAGATGATTATCATTACAATCCGGCATATACAGATGATCTTTAAACGGGCTGTTTACCAAAATCGTTTGCACAAAGACTTCGTCAGCGCAATAAGAATACTTAAAAATTTGTTCCCAGCGGTTCATATTTTCAACAATATAGCGGGCAAAATCACCTGTTATGCTAAACCAATTACAGCCCTTTTGAACCTGAATGTTATTTTTTTTAAGCCGATCCACGCCAAAAAGCATTTCTACTTTTAATATGGCATATGAAATCAGTTTGCGTGCAAAAGTACGCTTGCCTCTGAAAAAATGATAATATTTTATTCTTGCCACAGAAGAATCCGAAACCGGATTGGAGGAAAAATGAAGAAATTCTTTTCCATTATGTTCCCCAAAAAATTTATGTATCTCCTCATTGGATTTGATTGGGAGATCGCATCCGGAAATCAGGTGAAAATAGGAATATTTCTTATTCTCCTTTTCGTTTTTTACAGCGGCGTCAATCAGCAGCATTTCTGCTTTCACTTGGCTGTAATCGCCCCAAGTTACATTGACTCGTTGTGTGAAATGAATTTCCGAAAACTTTGGAATTGCCTTGAAACGCTCGAAATCAAAATCTTTAACTTTCGCGTCAATATGTATAAAGATATCGTTTCGTTTATCGTCAAGCGCAGTAATCAGCTTTTCAAGCAACGCAAACTGATCATGCGCGATAATCATTATGGCGTGCACAGCGATCCCCCTTTAACTCAAATTTTTTATATTTTCACACTTTTAAATATTTTACCGTCAACAAATTTCAAAACTTTTTTAAATAAGAATGCAAGCGCCACCGTTACCGCAAAACTGATCAAAACAAAGAAATAGGTATTGGTTATATGAAAATGCAGCAAAACGATCATTGGAATACGCATTAAAATATAGATTTCAAACAAATGCGTTCCAAAAAACTGAAGAATCTTATTATGAATATCGATTTTCATGGTAGCCGCAACAATAACTGCGCAAAGAGAAACCTGAGAGATCTCGTAAAACAATATATTCCGGCGGAGCAGATGCGAAACAACAAATACAACTGCGCACAATGCAAACAGCAGATAATAATTTACAGGCTTTTTCCGTACAAAATCTTCGATCTTATTTTTGCCCAAAGAATACCATATCCCAAGCGGATAAAGAAGAACCGTATCAAACCACCAGGCGTCTTTAAAGAAAGCAAGAACGGCGATATACAAAACCGTAAAGAAGGTAATCAAAGCTGCTGCCCGCGGATACTTATCTTTACAGATTTTAAATGAAATATAGGTGATGAGATATAGAATCAGCACGGCAAAAATATACCAGTTGCTGTTGCCGACGGATTCCCAGCCGGTAAAGGACAGCAACACGTGCAAAACGCTGTAATCTTTTAAAGTGCCCAGACACAGATCAAGTATCACAAATAACAAAACCGCTATATCAAAATGGAGCAATGTTTTGGCAAAACGGTTTTTCGGGAAGGTATGGATATAGTCCGATCCTTTTTTCTTTATGGATTCCATAACGCCGTAACCGGAATAGAACAGAAACATAACGACTACGCCCTGACCCAAATGATCCTGAAAAATATTATATAACATATTAATCGGATCTGATGTGTATTCAGGAACTGCCGCAAGATAGTTTCTTATATGGCTTATAAAAACGAGTAAAACGAAAATACCTTTGATAGAATCCGTTCGCTCTATAGATATATAATTTTCATGAAAAGCACAACTAACAGGCTTTACAAGTTTAAGCCGCCAAAAACAAAGAAGAATAATAAAAAATAAAAACAAGGTCATTATGTATTATTTCTCTCGAGCCTTTTAATTAATTGGTTGATTACCCAAGTTATTGTGTTTTGAATAAATTTAAACGGTAAATCAAAAACAGGAAGCGCTAAAACACAAGTCAATAGCACGGCAATGAAAAGCCATATGATAAATCCTAAATTAGAAAAATGATCCGCAAGTATTATATTCAGATTCATTGCAACAAGTATTCTTATAACAAAATAATGAATTGTATAGACCGAAATTGTTCTTGAGCCGGCATTGGAAAAGAATTTTATATGTTTCTGAGACACTATTGCGCCTATTCCTAAAATGGCAAAAGTCACAATAATGTATTGAAGCAGCCTCAGTAGTACCCCGTACTTAGGAAACGGCATTTCTGAATACGGAAACCTTGAATAAAACACAGGTCTCAATATAGGTGAAACATAATCGTTTAAAATTAAAAAAGTTACTCCTAAAACAAGCAGTGATAAAATTCCCGTAATTCTTACAAATTTTCTTTTTAAAAAGTTTTGCACCTTTTCGGGTGATAAGCAATAACCAGTAAAGAAAAACGGGAAAAATACAATAAACCTTGATAAGCAAAGAAAATTTCCCATAAAATCCGCATATCCTGCTAATAATGAAATAATTATTGAAACAGGTAACACAATTTTAAGCGGTACTTTTTTCAGAAAGTATACTAAAACCAAATAAACCGGCAGTAACAAACAAATACCACGGGACATTATTTTCACTGAACCAATGCCATTTCGGTTCTCCTCCAGCAATTTTTCCATAAAATATATTGCCGCTTTCATAGCAAAACCGATAAGCAAAAAATATATTACTTTATCGACCCGAAATTTATGCTTATCATCATATTTCAAACACAATCCTGAAACCAAAAAAGCATGGGCATATGAAAAGAATATATAAATAAAACCATTGCGGAAGCAATACGCATTGAAGATAAATAATCCGCAAATAAAGAAGAACACATATATGTCAATCTATATAATTTTTTTCTATCCATTCTTTAGCAACCGTTAAATCCACTTTTTGGTGTATATCTAATGATTCATCAATAATATAGGGCAAGATCTTATCCCCCATAAATGACCAAGGCGCCTGCCCTCTTTTACCGGATAATACATACTTAGTATTTAAGACCCATATATTATGCGATACAAAATAGCACGGTTCTAAATCCTGCCTGTTTGTTGAAACAGGCCCATTAACATTTTCAAACATTTGCACCATGCCGTTTGAATCAATTTTCTTTGCCCTAAGAGGGTGATGGTCATTATCCTGATATACAGGAATAACCGAAGTGACGGACATATCATTTGCCATCATATTTACGCAATCGTCAACCCAATCAGACTTTACTGTAACATTGTTTGCAAGCGCCACAACAAGAATATCCGGCAAATCATTTCTGTTTTCCATGAATTTTAAACCATGTAAAATGCAGTCAATATGCTGAGAAGTAGGTAATGCCAATTCAGGTGGACGCTTGATTTTTATATATTCTAAAGATTCTGCAACACTTAAAATCTTATCATCATCACTGCTGCAATACAGATTTTGCGTTGATTTTGCTTTTGCGCATGCATTTGCTGGATAATACATAACCGGTTTGCCCAACACGTCCAAAACATTTTTATCTTTTAATGTATTATTTCCCCTACCTGTAAGTAAAACATTAACTTTCATTTGATCTCCTTTAACACATCATCAAAATTTACTCTTTCAAATACTTCTAAATGTCCTCCTCTTGTAGCATTATAAATTTTTATGTTATGATGCTCTGCATACATTTTTGCAGACTGATAAGCCAATGTAGATTTATCCGTTTCGGGAATATTGGTACATAAATCTTCTTTAGAAAAATGATCATTTTCTCCTCCCGCATAAAAATGATCAACACCTAACAAATACATTTCATTAAATCCCATATATGTTGCCAATTGTAATATAAAATAAGTTACTGTTAAGCCCTCATATAATCCATTGAGAGGGTTATCAGAAAATACAGGATATCCGTTAGAAAAATCATCATTAATCAGTTTGATTTTAATACTATTATTCATTAAATTGGGGTAATACCAGTTTTGAACCAATCCAAAAAAATTCACATTTTTACAGTTTGCCTTAATTAGACTGGATCTTTGATTAATGAACTTCGCATCCTGTGCACAATAAAATGTTGGTCTCCAATCAGTTTGATCATAGATATAATATATTCCATGGCTGCCAAAAGTAATTTCTGATTTTAATTTTTCCAAATCAGAAACTTTTAAAGACGGACCGTTTCCAATAATAAAACATCTTTGACCCTTATATTTATTTTTATACTTTTTAATCTTAGGCATAGATAACACAAATCTATATTTGTTAATACCTGATTTCAAAAAAGCCTTAAATTTTGTTTTTATATGACTCGACATGATTACTATTCCTCATTTTTTACTTTTCACTAAAAGAAATAAGTATATTTTTTACATAATTCACAATTGTTTTTCTGTCATTTTTATTTGTGCATATCAACAAATATACAATAGATGAAACCACAACAACAATTATTGCAAATAGAATTAATTCAACCCAATTATTTATGTTAAAAGGAAACGTGACAATGAAACCTATCGCTATTGAAGTCAGAATAGATAAAATACATTTTACAATTTGTGGATAAAAAACTGTAACTTTGAAATTTAAGCATTTGCTTGCATAAGGAACAATTATAATCAAATTTTTCAATATGGCAACTATGCTGCTAACACCTGCAACGGCATATATTCCTAAATCAGTAACATTAACTAATACTAACACAGTAATTGTGTTTACTACTCCTGAAGCAATTTGAACTAATGCCGGAATTTTCACCTTATTTGTGACTGTAAAAATATTAAAAATCACATTAATGGTTCCGCTAACCATAAAGCCGCTTACAGTCAATATAGACAGTATCTGCAACACTTTTGCATCAAGAGTTGGTTGCCATAAACTGTAAAACTCATTTCCTAAAACAACTAATACACTGATTGGCAAGCAAGTTACAAAACCACATAGTATCATGGAAAACGTGATTTGCCTTTTGATGGATAAGAATTCGTTTTTTGCAAAATCAATCGTTAAGCCTGGAACAAAAATATTAACAATAGTGCCTATCAGCGAAGACACCGCAGACGGTATTGTTTTAGAAACAGAAAGAATACCCATCGCTGTTTCTCCAACAAAAAGATTTGCTATTAGCAAATCCAACGCTTCAAGTAATATGCTGCCTAAAGAACTTATTGAATTCCATATTCCGGATAAGAAAATTTCTTTGATGTGCACAAAACTAAATAAGTGCCTTTTAACTTTTAATTGGGGAGTTAATTTTTTTGTATACCAATAGTTAATTAAGCCTGTATATACTGTAACAGAAATACTTGCAATGCCAATATACCAAATATGCGTTGGAAAGAAAGAATAGCACAATATTATTATTAATGCTCTTATACATTGTCCAATAATTGTTTGAATGGAAGACAAATAAAGTCTATTTGTTGCGAATGTTGCAACAGAAAAAATATTAAATAATAAACCTATAAAAAATTGTAAAAATAATATAGCCCACAGAGCACGAACATCACTTACAATTTCAGTTGAAATATTAACTATGCTATCAATAAAAACAACCACTAGAACAGCGGGAATAAGCAGAATCAAACTCATAGCTGCATTTGCAACAAAAACGGATGAAAAATACTGATTCGCTTTTAAATAATCTTTTTTGGCAAATTCAATAGTTACAAATCTACTTGCCATAGAGTTAATTGTTCCTGTAAGCAAAGTAACATAACTTATGAAATTATTACCAAGAGAAACAAATCCGTAAGTTTCGCTGCCTACATTTTTCACTATAAACGGCGATAGAAAAAAACTTATTCCCATACTAACAGCAAAACTTAAAATTTGCGCAGTTAAATTTATAATAAATGTTTTCGATTTACTCATTTTCGTCCTGATCCCAAACTGAATTTGTAAATGTTTTAAAATATTATGACTATACACTTTGACATTCTGTAAAATACCTTCAAAGACAAATTTCAAGGTTAATTTTAATAAAAATAATATATCCAATATTAATCATATTGTTTTTATCAGTAAACCCATTTTCTAGAAAAATAATTCTTATATACTTTTGTTGAATACAATTTGAATGGAACGAAAAGATATAACAATTTTATGGGCACTAAAGCACACGACATTTTCTTATAAATTTCATTTAGATCACTTCTTTTGTAAAGTACAGATATTGATAGTATGAAGCAAAATCCAGAAGCCGAAAACAATATATGCAACCGCACTTTTCCCTGCTTTAAGGGATTTTGATAAAAATGCCAGCAGCAACCAAATGAATTTAAACGCATTTTTGCTGAACGAAAGTATCTTTACAGCAGTTTTATGTTTTTTTGAAATAAATGGATTATTTAAAATATCCTGTTTATATTGAAGAACAGCATTTGAGATTTCATTAAAATACTTTTTTCTAAATTTTTTAACGTTAATAACTCTGCTTAAAACAGCGAAAATATATACAGTAAATCTATATATTGCCGCAGCTTTTAAATCCCGGTTTTCTTGGCATTTGTTGAAAATATCATAAAACATCTTCCAACTTGTTGCACGGGCATCTGTTATGTAAGGAGTTGTAATGGAATTACCACTGTTTTGAAGATAATGATAACACGGTATTCCCGTACTGAAAAGTTTTTTAGCTTTCAGCATTAAATAAAAATTATAGGGCAAATCCTCTGCATATTTTATCGTTTCATCAAATCTGAACTGCTTCACAAGTTCGGATCTATAAAGTTTGCTGCAAACTTCTGGTCTGATGGAATCCAGAAGAAGATTTTGAGCAATTTCACCATCTATATATAATCGTTTTGAAAACGTCTGAACGAAACTGGTACCATCTGTACTTTCAAAATAAAATCCGCCTGACACAATATCTGCATCATTTGCTTTGGCAAATTCCAGCATGGATGCGATCATATCGAGATCTATCCAATCATCACTGTCTACAAAAGTCACGTACTCGCCGCTTATAATATCAATAGCCGCGTTTCTGGCGGAAGAAAGCCCGCCGTTTTTTTTATGTATAACTTGAATGCGGCTGTCCATTTTTGCCCATTCATCACACAGCGCAGGGCAATGATCTGATGAACCATCGTCTACAAGGATTATTTCCAGATTTTCATATGTCTGATTCACAATACTTTGAACACATTTATCAAGGTATTTTTCCACATTGTATACCGGAACAATTACACTGATTAATCCTTTTACTGAATTCATTTAAATCCCTTTCACTTTTTTATTATCATTTTGTAAAGGTTTGGAAAGATCCACAAGATTAGTGCTTTTATTCTTTCACGGATGCCGAATGAACCGTGGCAAAGAATTTGTTTTTTATATTTTAAAATTTTTTCTCTGGAATTCCAAAAATATTTGCTGTCCGCTGTTTCGCGGGCTGCGCAGCTTACTATAGTAAATGCCGAAAGGATAAATTGCTTTAATAATTCTAAATATATTTCAGAATTATTTTTTTCTCGTTCCAAAATATACTGTTTTACATCTAAATAATCCTCACTGCTAAGAACAAATTTAGAATTCATTGCTGAATCTTCTCTTATAAAGTAATGATATTTACATTCAGATGTAATCAACAACTTTATATCCTGATCATATATTTCATAATTGAATAAAAGATCTTCACACATTGCAACGTTTGTTTTAAACCTTATACCGCCGATCGCCTTGCGCCGATATAGTTTATTCCATACAGAACCGCTTAAATAGCCATTTTTAAAAAGATCCGTTATACGCTCTTCCCTTGATAACAGGCAGGGTTCAACAGACCAGTTTAACGGATAACTGGCTTCGTTTTTTGCAGTATAATATGAACAACGTGTAACATCAGATCCAAAAAGTTTAGCATTGTTTAACAAATAGGCAATCATACTGTCATCCATCCAGTCATCGCCGTCTGTAAAAGCAATATAGTCTCCTTTTGACAGATCTAACCCTGCGTTTCTGGCAGATGACACACCTGCGTTTTTTTGTGTATTACTTGAATACGGCTGTCTTTTTTTGCCCAAGCATCGCACATCTGAGGGCAATGATCCGGTGAGCCGTCATCCACAAGAATGATTTCCAGATTTTTATAGGTTTGATCCACAATGCTTTGAACGCAGCGGTTCAGATATTTTTCAACATTGTAGACCGGAACGATTACACTTATAACAGGTTCCTGCATAAACATCACTTACTCTTTCTTATAATAAACCGGTAAAGCGCGGGCGAAAGCAGCAATACTAACGTTTTTATTTTACTTGCCCGATCAAACATTTTTCCTATAAGAATATTTTTTTTGTATTTCAAAATATCCTGCCTTAAGATCTTTTGCATTTGGGGAAATGCGTTATTATGGATACATCCGGATAACACAATAAACGCAGAATGAACAAGACTCTTGACCGCATACGGATAAACCGTTTCATTTTTTTCAAAACGCTGCAATATGATCTTTTTGGCTCTGACAATGGAATATGCCAGCTCTTTGAATTCGGACTGAACAATCGAATGATCGCGAACCGTATAATGATATTTCGGAAGATCACAAAAAACCGCTTTGGTATCTTGCGCATAAAAACGGAAATTGAACATGATATCTTCCGAACAACCATCATCATCTAAATATCTGTGGTTTTGAATTTTATCTGCCTTAAATAATTTGTTCCAAACCACGCCGCTTGTGTATTTGCAGTTCAGCAAATCTATAATCAATTCGTTATAATTGGGTAATTTAACGGAATCATCCTCTGTTTCTTTTTTCAATGTTCCGTTATCGTCAAAATAAAAGCCGCACCTTGAGATATCCGCATCATATTTAACGATAAGGCGATATAAAAATTCAGCCATATCCGGCTCCATCCAGTCATCGCTGTCAGCGAACATAATATAATCGCCCGTTGCGGAATCCAGCCCTGCATTTCTTGCCGAGGACAGGCCGCCGTTTCTCTTATGAATCACTTTGATTCTTTCATCTTTTTTCGCCCATTGATCACACATTTCCGGGCAGTTGTCAGGTGAGCCGTCATCCACAAGAATGATCTCAAGATTTTTATAGGTTTGATCTGTTACGCTCTGAACACAGCGGTTCAGATATTGTTCTGTTTTATAAACCGGAACGATCACACTGATTTTGTCCATATATTCTCCTTAAAATGAAACATTCAGCCATATCAGACTGCTGCCCGTAAAATCATACCAAAAGTGAACCGCAGAATATGCAAATAGGAAAAACGATGTTATCCCTTTATTCATTGCCCGTATTTTTTCAGCTTTAGGCGTATCGGAGTCATAATAAAGGTTGATGAGTTTCCCATCAATCCTGTTCTTTTGGATCTGCATGCCCACCATATAAACACAAGCGATCATAACCGGCAAGATCCAGCGCGCAACTCTGTGGAACAGCATATTGCTGACTATTGTGCCAAGCATAAAGAAAAGTACAATCTCTGCAAAGCGGAAAAATCTTAAATCGCCTTTATTTTCAACATAATTTTTTAAATAGGTATAACAATAAGTAAAGATTAAAACAGAAACCAAATAGGTTGCAACATTAACAAGAAAATTGGTCTGCGTTGAAATATTTAAAGTATCTGTGACATTTTCGGTCTGCCCAGCAAGATTCTGAATAAATTCATTATCCGTAAGATTGGATAAGACCGTTATTGCAACGCTCCCGGCAGCAATAACAAATATCATCAGTATATTTACAAATTTGCTTGAAGTTTTATAAGAAAGCCATGCAAATGCGGCTAAAACAATTATGATGATACCGGTGGAATGAAGACCTATTGCAAGAACATACCCTACAAAACAGAGCAAAATATTTTTCTTTTCAACAAAATGATAATATATGCACGCAACAGAAATGGCAAAAGCCAGCCCATTTCTTGTGCCGCTGTAAAGATCGTAAAACCAATACGTTGAAATAAAGAAAAACAAGGCGATGGCAAGATAAAATTTATCAACGTCAAACCGCTTAGCCACTTTATATATGACATTCATCAAACAACCATATGCAATCAAAACGGTGAAAAACGGAAGAAAATGATTGTCCGGAAACAAACTGATAAAGTAAAAATAGTAACCTGCAACCGGCAGTGCGCCAAAATTAAATTCGTTGCTGTCCAGCATTTCCTGAAATCTGCTCCACCCGCCGTTTCGCATAGCGTCTATAATTCTGAAATATCTGCCGAGATCATCATTCTCATTCGGCACTGCAAAAAACGCCAGAACAGCCAAACCTAAAACAAGGAAAGTAAAAGGTATCCAAGCCTGCTTACGCGGAATAAGAAAATAGAGCAAAAAGAATACTGCCACCACAGCAAGATATACCAGCATTTAGACGCCCCCCTTTTTAATTGATTTTACCAAACAGCTATACAAGGCATTAGAAAAATATAGCCCGCATGAATTTTAAATATGAGAGATTATAAAATATTTTGCGGCAAGCACTGAAAAAAGATTTGCGCCCAAAAGTTTAACAGCTGCAAAAGTTATTTTTGGCTTAATCCAATACGCATACTTTAAAACAGCTGTATATCGATTCATGATTTTTAATGCGTCTTTTCTTGTTTTGCGTTTCATTCTGCCGCAGATCACGAATCCCGTTGAATAAATGAATGCAACATAATTCAAAACATCTTTTTTAATCATTTCATTATGGATCTTTTGGCTTTGTTCAAGCCATTTGTTAACGGTATATTCAATTCCGCAGATCATTTTTATATTGGATGAGCCTGTAACGGAATCCAGGCGGCCTTTTCTGTAAGAATAAAACGGGTCATTGATTGCGCCTATACTTTGACAGGAAATAAAAATGCTCAATACAAAATCATAATCCTCGTCCTGTATTCCCTCTTTAAAATGTATATCATTGTTAACAATTATACTTTTTTTAACACAAAATATCGTTGGCCCGCCCGGTATCATTTTGCTGGATAAAAGATAATGAAGCGTATCTATATAATTGTGTTTTCCTATAAGATCCAGATCATAGCCGGTTCTTGAAACAATGGTTTTTCCGGTATTCATATTAAAATCCGTGCAGCCGAAAATCAATACGTCTGTTTCATTTTCTTTTAGTTTATCGTCAAAAGTTTTTAAAGCATCTTTATCATTATAGAAATCATCGCTGTCCAAAAAGAGAATATATTCTCCGCCGGATTCACGAATACCCACATTCCTTGCCGAAGACGCGCCGCCGTTTTTCTTATGAACAACTTTTATTCTGGCATCCTTTCCCGCCCACTCATCGCACAAACGGGGGCAATTGTCCGGCGAGCCATCATCCACAAGAATCATTTCCCAGTCTGTAAAAGTTTGGGCTAAAACACTTTCCACACATTCCGCAAGATATTGTTCAACATTGTAAACCGGAACGATAATGCTAAATCTTGGCATAAACTAACCTCTGTAATAAGCAACAAGTTGTTTGGATGAATCATATATATCCCAACCTGCAGATTTCATTTCTTCAAAGCGATTTTTTCTTTCGGCACAGCCAAGTTCAACAACTTTACAAGCCCATTCATGCACGGAAGAAGAAAGAGAAAGCCTGCACACATTCTCCGTTACGCAGACCTCATCCGTAACAGAATCAGACATAACAACAGGGAGACCGGCGGCCTGTGCCTCAACAACAGAAACCGGCAGACCTTCTTTTGTTGACGGGAAAAGAAACACGTCGCAAGCCTGAAGCAGATCCGGAATATCCGTTCTGGCGCCGAGAAACAAAACACTGTTTTGAATTTTCAATTGCTTGCACAGCAAAGAAAGCGCATCCGTTTCTTCCGCGCCCATAAGCAGCAGTTTTGCGCTGCTGTTTTGCTTTTTGATCTTCGCAAACACTTCCAGAATAAAAGGATGATTCTTTTGAGGAATATCGGTTTTGCCGATATGGCCAACTACAAAAGCGCCGGATAAATGCATTTTTTGCCTAACCATATTCCGTTTTTCTTCATCATAGGAATACGCTTTGCAATCTATCGCGTTATTTAAAACTATAAACATTTTGCTGCCGTACCAGACTTTTCCCGCTGCCTCGCTGCACGCAAAACGGGTTTTGATAAAATATTTCGAATACAGGCTCAGCATTCTGTTTCTTACCTGATTGCCTTTTAAAGAATAGACTGAAGAATGGCAATGGCAGCAAATCTTTTGGATGCCGGCTGCTTTTGCCTGCGGCGCCATAAAAACCGAAAAATGCGGGGCATGGATATGCAGCGCCTGCCATTCGCCTTTATGATCCGCAAAAAAGCGGTTCATATCACGCCGAAGCAGCCCTTTCGGCGACGGCGCCGGAATCTTAAATACACGCCCGCCGAGTTTTTCTATATCTGCCTGCCGGGTCTGCGGCTTTTCCGCAAAATAGCAGACATCAAATTTTATATCCTCCGGCATGGCATTGAAGTAATTCAGCACAACGCTCATTACCCCGTTTGCGATGCCGATATCCGGGATCATATGTAAAACTCTCATTCAGATACTTCCTGCAAAATTTTATATATATCGGAAAACACACTGTTTCTCTCAAAAGGTTGCAGAACACTGCCGTTTGCAGAGACCAGATCATTCTTACTGTTTGTATTTATAACTTTTTCTATTGCCGTTACAAAATCTTGCACATTTCCGAGTTCGCAAACAAAGCCGCCTTTACCGTTTGCGATTAGATCCGTAACGCCTCTGATATTGGAAACAACACAGGGCAGCCTGCAAGACATAGCCTCCATAACTGCAACCGGAAGACCTTCCTGTTGTGAAGTAAAAAGAAAAATATCGGCGGCGCAATTCATTTCCAAAATATCTTTGCCATAACCAAGCAGAAAAATATTTTGTTCAAGGTTGTTTTTCTTTATAAAATCACTCATCTGCTGAGCGAGCGGACCTTGACCGCGTATAAAATATTTTATACTTTTGTATCCTTTTGATACCAGTACTTTTATAATCTCAAGCGCGAACAGAACATTCTTTCTGGTTGTAAGTTCATTAGCAGAAAAAATCATTATATCATCGTTGTTCACGCCCAGTTCTGTTCTTTTTTTATTTCTGGTCTCTTCGGAAAATACAAATTCAGAAAGATCAATCCCGATTCCGTGAATATATTTTACCTTTGCACTTTTAAAATGATTTTGCGCAAAATGGTAATCCTCCCTGTTCATCGTTACAATCACGTCCGTGAACAAAGAGGTGATTTTTTCGATAGGATAAAATATGACCCAATTATGTGCGGGAGCGCCTTTCCAAAAATGGAATCCATGTGCAAAATATACAACCTTTGTGCCTTTTTTTCTTTGCCGAAAAGCGGCGAGCCGCGTGACAACACCCATAACGGGTTCATTGGTAATAATTACATCATATTTCTTTCTATCAAGCAATTTCCTCATCTGAAAAAAGCCGTGCAGATTATGAACGGAAACCGGACTCCTTTTTAAATCCACCACCGTTAATTTAGGATTTCCGGCGTTTCCCAAGGCGTCTTTTAATTCATTTAATTTACCGCCAACATGCGAACAAACCAGATCCACATGATAACCTGCTTGAATCAGTTTTTCAATATGGGATACCCAAAATTGAATTAGATTCAGTTCAGTAGCCGTGATCAGAATTTTTTTAGCCATACGTTTCAGATCCGTTCACTTCATTTATGGATGAACAGCTTTTTTGATTCTGTTAGCAATTGCAATACTGTCCATGCCGTACTTTTGCCTTAAAAATTTTTGAGTTCCTACAATTGAAGAATAGACATCATTTAAGCCGATTCGCAGCAATTTAGTCCCACCCAATTCCGCAAGAACTTCCGCAACGGCGCCACCGAATCCACCAACAATATTGTGTTCTTCAACCGTTACGATAAGATCATAATAATCAGCGCAATCTTTAATCAAATCTGCATCAATCGGCTTAACAAAAGGAAAAGTATAAAGCGCAGGGTAAATACCCTCTTTATTTAAAATTTGAATTGCCTCTTTTGCCTCTTCAAAAATAGCGCCGGCAGTAAAAATGGCAACTTTTTCGCCTTTCTTAACTTTAATGGCAGAAAATGGCTTATAGCCTTCAAGATTACCATGTATACGAGGTTCACCGCCTCTTCCGAGTCGCAAATAACAAGTGCCAGGTGTATGATATGCTGCTTTTGTACACATCTCCGCCTCGGTCAAATCGCCGGGCGCCATAACGGTTACGTTGGGCAAAGCTCTCATCACGGCAATATCCTCTGTTGCGTGATGACTCATACCCAGAGAACCATATGTAAACCCTCCTCCAACACAGACAATTTTAACATTCGCATTATGATAAGCGCAGTCATTTCTGATCTGTTCAATACATCTTAGTGTAGGAAAATTGCCAATAGAATATGTAAACACGGTTTTTCCAGAAAGTGCCATACCTGCCGCAAATCCCGTCATGTCCTGTTCTGCGATTCCGGCATTGATAAACTGATCCGGGAATTTTTCCCAAAACGGTTTGAGCACACCAAAGCCTAAATCTCCGGTTATCAAAATTACATTTTTATCTTTTTGCGCTATATGCATAAGAGTTTTTACAAATGTGTCTCTCACGGCAAAACTCTCCTTTACTCATTTTCATACAGGTCCGTGACTCCGTTGGGCATTGAATCATGTAATTCTTTTACAGCATCATCGTATTCCCAGCCATCATGTGGAAATCTGTAATGCCACAAAATATCATTTTCCATGAAGGATATACCCTTGCCTTTTATTGTGTTTGCAATTATAACTGTGGGATTACCTTTGTTTTGCAAAGCATTTTCAAAAGCGGCTCTCAACGCATCGTGGTCATGACCGTCAATATCAAGCACATTCCAGCCAAATGTTTTCCATTTATCTGCAAACGGATTTAATTTTATAGTATTTTCACAAAAATCAAGGCTTTGCATTTTATTATGATCTACCACTGCAATCAGATTATCAAGTTCATAATGGTGTGCAACAAGTGCCGCTTCCCAGACAGAGCCTTCATCGCACTCGCCATCTCCCAAAATAACGAAAGTTTTATAATTTTTGGAATCTTTCTTTGCTGCCATAGCCATTCCGGCTCCAACCGGAAGACCGTGCCCAAGTGACCCGGTTGAGAAATCCACACCCGGAACACCTTTATGTGACACGTGCCCTGAAAGCCTTGAGCCGTTCTGATAATGCGTTTTAAGTTCTTCAATATCAAAAAAGCCTTTTTCCGCAAGAGCCGCATAAATAGCCGCCCCCGCATGTCCTTTTGAAAGAATAATTCTGTCTCGTTCATTGGAAGAGGGATTGTCCGGAAAAACAGTTGCTATATCGGCATAAAGAACCGCTATAATATCCGCAACGCTCAATACGGATGCTATATGAGAACCGCCTGAAAGATGAGTCATTTCAATCCCATGCCGTCTGATTCTCCATGCAAGTTGTTCACTATTCATTTTTGCTTTTCATCACCTTTTCGTTATTCGTTCCAGCAAAACTCAATTACTATATCCATCTGAAGAAATGATTAATAGGCTGTCCATTTCCTCTTTCGTTAAATGCCAATCCATTGCTTTTATATTTTGGCGTATCTGTTCTGGTGTTTTGATACCTACCATAACTGCGCAATTCGTAATATAATCAAGAATAAATCTGACCGCCACTGCCGAAATCGGCACACGGTGCGTATCTGCAATTTTTCTGAGAATTTCAACAATCTTTAAGTTCCGCTTTAATTTTTCGCCGTGAAAATTAACATAAATCTCTCTGGAACGTCTGTCATCACTTGAGAAATTTACATTGTTTTCATTATATTTTCCGCTTAAAATGCCCTGACCGAGTGAACCCCAGGTCAGAGGGGTCAAACCGTATTCATCACGAAGTTTAAACATTTCCTTTTCATTTTTTCGGCAGGCAAGCGAATATTCATCCTGAAATGTTACAAATTTATCTTTATATTCCAGCAATTCAGCATCATTTTCATCATAAATATTAGAAAGGCCAAAGTAACGGATTTTACCGCACTGTTTTAAATATTCAAGCGTTTCCACAACATCGCCCAGCGGTGTTTTTCCATCTCTGTAATGGATCACATAAATATCGATATAATCTGTATTAAGGCGTTTTAATGATGCTTCGCAGGCTTTAATAATATAGTTTCTTGAATTATCATAAGAGGTAGGCTGACCGGCAGCCGCTTTTACACCAAACTTATCTTGAATAACAACATCGGCTCTTCTTGCGCCAAGTGCCTTTCCCAATAAGCGTTCAGAAGTTCCAAGTCCGTATGTATCCGCGGTATCAAAAAAATTCACACCGCAATCTAAAGCTGTTAAAACAGAGCGGATAAGATTTGCCTCGTCTGTTTTTCCCCATCCGTATCCGCCAAGCGGACAACCGCCCATACATAATCTTGACACCTTTAAACTAGAATGTTTAATATTGATAAATTCCAAATGCTCACCGCCCTTTCCGAAGCAAAAAAGAAGATGTTTTTTTTAGCACATCAATAACCGTTTTAAAAAAAATATGAACATCCGTAGGAAACGATACCTCTGCCGCATATTTCACTCTTAGCGCGTTTTTATTCTTCAAAACATATTTTTCATACATTTCATCCGCATTTTCACTGCCGACTATTTCATCAAGGTTAATAAATAGATCCGAACTGAAATCGGTTATACCGGGACGCACTTCAAATATGTATTTTTCATTGCCGCAATACAGATTAGTATACCGCAAAAGTTCAGGTCTCGGCCCAATAAAGCTCATCTCACCCCGAATAATATTAATTAAATTTGCAATCTCGTCCAGTTTCGTTTTTCTTAAGAAAGCACCGACTCGAGTTATTCTTGCATCATTTAAAGCGGTAGTACCCCCGCCGATTTGATCGGCATTTTGTACCATCGTTCTGAATTTATAAATTTTAAAAGGCTGATTTTTATAACCTCCGCGCTGCGCACGATAAAAAACAGGGAAACCACTGTCTGCCGCTATAGCAACCGAAATAATGAGAAAAAGCGGTAGCAGCAAAACAAAAAGGAAAACAGAAAAGAAAAGATCAAGTATTCTTTTTATGTAACGATTATAAATACCATTGTAACCCGATATGTTTTGAACATCGGGTACATCTATATTCAGTTCTTTGATCTCATCAATCGTTTTCATTCAAATTCACCGAAATCGACCTACTATTGCATACTAATTATATCTAAATACTAAATTATTATAATATAAAAATAATAAGTAGTCAATAAAAGGGCGATATAAAGAGAAAAGGAAGAAGAACCGCTTTATATTGATTTTAACCTGCATTTAAGATAAAATAGGGATGAGAGGGCGGCGGGTGCACGCTTATACGTAATCAAAACACACGCCGAAACAAATCATGGAACTTAAATTCAGGGAAAACGGCACATTCAAAATTCTGATCCTTGCCGACGCACAGGACACGGATGCGCCGCAGAAAGAAACAACGGACATCATAAACTATTCCATAGAAAGGGTTACGCCGGATCTGATCGTTTTGCTTGGAGACAACACGGCAGGGGATTTTGAAGGCGTAACCCCAAAGCGCACCAAAGAGGCAGTGCGGAAACTGCTTTTCCCGATTGAAGAAAAGGAAATACCTTTTGCACTTGTGTTTGGCAATCATGACCACGAAGGGCTGACGCACAAATGCGGATTTGAGGAAAAAGAGGCAAAACTTTTTTTGCTGGAAGAATTTCAAAAATCGCCGCTGTGCCTTGCCGTAAAAGGCGAATGCCGCTCCGGTGTGGGCACATACAACCTGCCCATACTCAGCTCAGACGGCAAAAAAACAGCTTTTAACCTTTGGCTGATGGATTCCGGCACATATGACTGCAACGGCGGGTACGGATTTGTGCAGCCGGATCAGACGGAATGGTACAGAAAAACATCCGACGAACTAAAAGCGCAAAACGGCGGCATACCGGTTCCGTCTTTTCTGTTTCAGCATATTCCCGTTGCAGAAACATACCGGCTGATGAAACAGTATCCGTTTTACGTTCCGGGCAGCGTTACAGGCGGCTCAAAACGGTTTCCGGGATTTTACAAGGGATACAAAAACCGGCAGGGAAAATTCAGGGAGGCGCCCTGCTGCTCCAACACGCCGAATGATCAGTTTGAAAGCTGGAAAAAGCAGGGAGATATCCTTTGCGCGTTCTTCGGGCATGACCACACAAACGATTATCTCGGCCGCGTGGACGGGATCGACCTCTGCGCTGTGCCTGCTGCCGGATACTACAGTTACGGCTGGAATCACGGTGCAAGGAGCGTAACGATCCACGAAAACAGCCCGGAAGATTATGACACGGAGATCCTTTCTGAACACAGCCTTTTGCCGTATCCCGTTTTGCCGAAATACAAACAGCGGCACGGCTACTGCGAATACAAAAACAGGAAACCGTGGCAGATCTTTTAAGGGGGGCGATTTTACGGCAACCTGGGGCATCCATTTCAGAATAGCAGACGAGATTTTAAAACATCTGCATCAGATTGACCGGGAATATTTTATCATTGGCAACATTGCGCCGGACTGCGGAAAACGTGTTGAAAACGGATATGACCCGCCCACCGAAGTTACGCATCTTACAAAAATGTGGAACAAGAGCGACTGCAACTGTGAATTTATTTTTGAAAACTGCATAAAAGATGAAACCGAATTTAAGAAAAAATCCTTTTTTGCAGGGTATTATACCCATCTGCTGACCGACCGGCTTTACAGCCGCCTGATCAGCATGCCGATTGAAGAAGAATTCGGAAAATACAGGGAGCATCCCGGTTTTTCCAAACTGGTAAAAAGAGAATGGTATGACGCGGACTTTAAATTTTTTGCAGAAAATAAAAGCCCCGCTTTTGAAGATTTCAAAAGATACAGGGCGTTTAAAGAGGCGTATCCGTCCATCTACAAACACGGAGAAATCGGCAAGCAGATGAAATACATTGTGCGCTTTTATAAAAACAAGAAACCGGAAAATGTTGCGTTCCTATATACGAACAAGCAGGATTTTGATCATTTCGTTGCAAAAGCGAGCGAAATCATTTTGGAAGAAATGCACAAAAACGGCATGATCAAACTGTTTAACTGATACAAAAAAAGAGAGCCTGAGCGGCTCTCTTTTTGCTTTTTATGCTTTGGCTTTCCAAAGTTCATGAATATTGCAGTAGGCAACTGCCGAAACGGGCTTTTCGCCGTCCGCCACATAAAACACGGCGTGCGGTTTATCCTCATGCGAAAGATATTTGATCTGAAAGCCTTTATCGGTGCTGAGCACGATCCAGGAGATCAGATGTTCCTTCGTCATCGGGTGCTCCGCCTCACCGACTTTAACCGTTACCTTATTTCCGTCCTGCTCAATCACGGGCACATGTTTTTCAGAAGCGCCGTCCGAAGTGCACGGCTCCATCAATTTCATATTATGGCCGCAGCAGACGACGGGCATATTTTTATCCTCTATTTTCGTGATGATATTTTTGCAGGTTTCGCAATAATAAAATTTAGGTTCCATAATTCTACTCCTTTAAACTTTTTTATTATATTTCCCGAAATTCTGTTATTTAAGCGTAATACCGCAAAAATAACGGGTAAAAATAGTAAAAAGGAAGGAAATGTTTTATGGACAACAACGCATTATTCAAATTCACTTACGGACTTTATATCATCACTTCAGAAGAAAACAAAACGGACAACGGCTGTGTGGTGAATACCGCCGGGCAGATCACGGATTCGCCGAACCGGATAACCGTTACCATTAATAAAAACAGCAAAACACACGATATGATCAAAAATACGGGTGTGTTCAATGTTTCGGTATTATCCGAAGACGCCGATTTTGAACTGTTTAGGCATTTTGGCTTTCAAAGCGGATGCAGCACGAATAAATTCAAAGATTTTTCCGATTACAAACGCGCGGAAAACGGCGTTTCCTACATTACCCGGGGAACGAACGCATATATTTCGGCAAGAGTTGAAAATGAGATAGACGAGGAAACGCACACAATGTTCGTGGCACTGGTGGAAAACGCCCGAATCCTTTCCGGCACGCCATCCGCAACCTATGCCTATTACCACAGCCATATAAAGCCGAAACCGCAGGAGAAGAAAACAGACAAGACCGTTTGGCGCTGCAAGGTATGCGGCTATGAATATGTTGGAGAAGAACTGCCGAAAGATTTCATATGCCCCATCTGCAAACATCCTGCGTCTGATTTTGAAAAGATCAATTAAAATAAAAAAAGGCTGCCTCGGCAGCCTTTTTTGTTGCGTAAAGTTGTTTATGCAAAAGCGTTAACCCGCTATCTTTCCTGATAAACGGCACGGTAAAAGCATGGCTCGGGAGACACTTTGATGCGCCGGAATCCGGCTTTTTCATAAATTCGGATCGCCGCCGGATTTTCCGAAAACAGGAATGCCGGCCGGTCGCACAAACGCACAAGATAAGCGATCAGTTCGCTCGCAAATCCCCTGCCCTTAAATTTTTCGGCAGTTTCCACCAGATCAAAGCAATCCATACCGAACGGCGTTTTGACCAGCATGGCGATACATGCCGGCTCATTTTCAAAAAATCCGCAGAAAAGGCGGCAGTCTTTACTTTGAACGACCCGGCGCAACAACGCTCTGCTGCGGTTTATCGTATCCGGATCTTCTGCCAGATAAGTGTGATAAAGATTATTCAGCAATTTTTCGGTTATATCGTTTTTGCTTTTTAATTCCCGGATTTGCAGCTGATCTGCCGGGGCAAGCGTGCAGGAATCCAAAAGAAGAAAATGCTGAAAATTCCCGAACCGGTATACGCCGAATCCGCAGGATGCAAGATCAGATTTATGATCCCGGTGTTGAAAACCGGAAAGATAAATTCTTGGCGTGATACCTTTTTCCGTATAAAACGCCCGGATCTCCTGCAGAGCGGGCACAAAAGATTCGTCTTTTATAATGCAGGCATGGTTGACGTCATGCATCGTTTTATTCTTTTCATCATAAAACATAACGCCCCATTCCGTTTCCTTAAAATCTGCATACGCCTTTGGAGCATAAAGATCCGAGAGCACAATGAGTTCTTTAATATTCATAACAATACCCTAAATCAGTTTTGAGGCAGGCGGCTTTGCCTGCTCTTTCTTATATTCCGCGGCTTTTTCACAGTAATGCTGCGCGTTTTTTGCGATCTGTGCCGCAGCGTTATCATCCAGAGTTGCTTTTGCTTTGGCGGGAACGCCCATAAGAAGAGTATTATCATCAAACGCTTTATTTTCCGTTACGAGTGCACCGGCGCCCACCAGGCAGTTATTGCCGAGTTTTGCGCCGTTCATCACCGTTGCCTGCATACCGATCAGACAATTATCGCCGATCTCACAGCCATGGACCAGTGCATTGTGCCCAACGGTTACATTATTGCCGATAACAACGGGATAACCGGGTGAACAGTGTACAGTGCAGTTATCCTGAATATTGGAGTTTTCGCCGACGATGATCTTTTCATCATCCGCTCTAAGCACGGCGCCGTACCACACGGAACTGCCTTTTTTAAGCGTTACATCACCTATGATGACGGCATTATCCGCTATAAAAGCCGCATCCTTTATATTTGGCGTTTTGCCTTTATAGGATTTTATAATCATTTTTTTATCACCTGATTTAATCTGTTTATAATCATGCGGGACACAACGCCGATGATCGCCCCGGTAACGGCGCCGGCGAGCAGCAGAACCGGCAGATAATACGCGATTCTGTATGTTTCCATGACCACGGCAGCGGCAGCGATCTGCCCGATATTATGCGTTGCGCCGCCTATTATTGACACACCTGTTACTGAAAGTGATTTGCACCTTTTTGCAAACAGCATGGCACAGAAAGAGAGAATGCCGCCGGCAAGGCTGTAAACCAGCGAAAACACGCCGCCGAATGTGAGCCCTGCAAGCAAGATCCGAATCACGGACACGGCAAACGCCTGCTTTTCGCCAACCGCATACATTGCCGTAACGACAACCAGATTCGCAAGGCCGAGTTTTATGCCGGGAACACCGAAATTAAGCGGTATCAGGCTTTCAAGATAGGAAAACACAAACGCGAGCGCAACGAAGAGCGCGAAAAATGCTGTTTTTTGGGAAACATTTTTCATCGCGCCACCCCGTCTATTCCACTCTCTCTGCCGTCCCGCTCAACTACCGAGACAACTACTTCATTCGGCAGGCAGATTATGCTTTCGCCGCTTAAGTTTACAGCCGCGTGGTTTACACATATCTGATCCGGGCAATCGGCATAAGTAACGCTTACACTGCCGTTTTTCACCTGAACGGTATTTGTTACTTTCCCGCCCGACTCAACATTATAAACGGCATCGGTATCAAGCGGCATAATGTGTATTACGGCGCCGTTTTGCTCAATCTCAACATAATTTCCCGTATTGTTATTAAAAACATAAAGCGCAAGAAAGAGCACGGCGCAGACGGCAAGAATCACAGCGGCAACGATCAGATCGCCTTTTTTTAAGAACTTAAGTTTCATTGCGCCATATCCTCAAATCCCTCAGAACGGTAGATTTCTCCGTTCTGATCCATAATGACTGCCTCACAACCTTCAACCGTTTTCAAAAAAGCAAGCGCATCCTGCGGATGCATCTGAAACAGTGTGGTAGACAAAACATCGGCAAGCGCCGAATCCTCAGAAATAATGCTGACGCTGCGTATACCCTGCGCCGGCATAAGCGTATCCGGAGAAATAATATGACAGTATTTTTCGCCGTTTACGGTATAATAGCGCTGATAATCGCCGCTTGTAACAACGCTTACGCCGTTTGCTGCGTTCACAACGGCAAGATAGCCGCCGTTCGGGTCTTCTATACCAATATTATACGGTGTTTTCCCGTCCGCATTTTTAAAACCAAGCGTTTTCACATTGCCGCCCAGATTAATCAGAGCGGACTGCCATATCTTGTTTTCCGTTATAAAACCGGATATTTTTTCGCATATATACCCCTTGGCAACGGCGCCTACATCCAGGCTCATTTCAGCATCCGCAAAATAAACGGTGGACGCTTTTTCGTCTATAACAAGATCATTTATATCGGTATGGGCAGATTTTTCCTTTAAGGTTTCCATATCCGGCAGATTGGCGGAATCCGGGTTTGCGATACCGTATTCGCGCGCATCATGCCATATAGAAAGCACTGCGCCCATGGCGATATTGACCCTGCCGCCGCTTATTTCATACGCCTCTTTGCCCCACAAAAGCAGATCTATAATCTTCTTATCTGCCTTAACAGGGGCTTTGGCGGCGTTTTCATTGATATATTTAAGATTTACAAGATCGCCGTATGAATTATAAATATCAAAAAGTTCGGAATATGTTTTCAGTTCATTATAAACAGTTTCATAATGCGCATCAAACGCCTGCTGCGAGGAATCCGCAGCCGTGATTGAGGACGCCGTATCAAACAGATCCAGAAAATCGCGCGAATAAGAAGCGCTGCCGCTGCCTGCGCAGGAGGCAAAAGACAGCAAAACAAAAAGGGAAAGAAGTATGGAAACCAATTTTTTCATAGCATTCTCCCCTTTATAAAATCAATTGTATTTTCTGATGACCTTTGACGGGCACTTTTCCGCGCACAGACCGCAGTGCACGCATTTGCTGTAATCGATCTTAGCAAGATTATCCGTAACCTTGATCGCGCCCGTTGGGCAGTTTCTTTCACAAATGCCGCAGCCGATACAGCCTGCCTGGCAGTTGACGCGAACCGCTTTTCCCTTTTGCTTATTGGAACACTGCACACGGTAAACGGAAGCTGCCGGCACGATCTCGATCAGTTCCTGCGGGCACGCCTTTACGCATTTGCCGCAGGCAACGCAAAGATCCGGCTCTACAACAGCCTTGCCGTTTATGATGCGAATGGCTTTACTGTCACACACAGCAACGCAGCTGCCGTAACCCATACAGCCGTAGGAGCAGGACATATCCCCTCTGCCAAGAGCGAATTTAACGGCAGTGCAGGTTTTCGTGCCGTAATAATCAAACTTTTTGGTTCTCAGATCCGTTGTGCCTGAACAGCGCACAAACGCCACCTGCTTTTCCATTTTGCCTGCCTCAACGCCCATAATAGCGGCAATTTTATCCGCGCCTGCCTGACCCGCAACCGTGCAGGCGGTAACCGGCGCCTCGCCGTTTACAATGGCTTTGGCAAGTGCGTCACACCCGGCATAGCCGCATGCGCCGCAGTTGTTGCCCGCAAGGCATTCGCGCACGGCGGATTCCCTTTCATCCACATCCACGTGAAACAGTTTTTCCGCAATGCTGAGCAAAACGGCAATCGCAACACCAACTGCCGCAACAACCACCGTTGCGATCAGAATATTTTTTATATCCATATTACTACACCAACCTCCTTATGCAAGCGAATTAAAACCGTAAAACGCAATTGCCATAAGGCAGGCGGTAAGAAGTACGGCAGGCGTGCCTTTAAACGCCTTGGGAACATCATTGCTTTCTGTTTTTTCACGTATGCCGGCAAGGATAATGATGGCAACGGCATAGCCCACAGCCGTGCCGAACCCCGTTACAACGGAGGTGATAAAATCATTGCCGTCCTGCACATTGGTGAGCGCAACGCCGAGCACCGCGCAGTTGGTTGTGATCAGCGGCAGATAAATACCGAGCGCCTGATACAGTTTTGGCACATATTTTTTCAGGAACAGTTCTATAAACTGCACGAGCGCCGCAATAACAAGGATAAAGATGATCGTGTTCAGATATTCCAGACCAAACTTTTGGATCACGCCCGTGTAAAGCAGGTTGGTTACGGCGCTTGCGATGGTGATTACGAAAATAACCGCGCCGCCCATGCCTGCTGCCGTTTTTATATTTTTGGATACGCCGATAAACGAACATATGCCAAGGAACTGGCTTAAAACAACATTGTTGATCAGCGCTGTGGTTAGCACAACAAGAAACAGGGTTTTAAACATTATGCCTCACCCTCCTTTTTGCCGTTGCAGGAAAGCGAACAATGCATACAGTCACCCTGGCAGGCATCGTCCTTTACATGGCGGTTGGCGCCTTTTACGCCAAGTTTGTTCTGAAGCGCGCATAAAAATGCAAGCACCAGAAACGCGCCGGGCGCAAGGATAAAGATGGAAACGCCCTCATAACTTTCCGGCAGCACCTGCAAACCAAAACATTTGCCTGTGCCGATCAATTCACGGATTGCGCCGATGGCAACAAGACCTATAGTAAAACCAAGCCCCATGCCAAGGCCGTCAAAAATAGACGGGATCACCTTGTTTTTAGCGGCATAACTTTCCGCCCTGCCAAGGATGATGCAGTTTACAACAATCAGCGGAATGTAAATGCCCAGTGCGTCATAAAGCGATGTTACATAGGCGTGGAGCAAAAGCTCCACAATGGTTACGAAGGACGCAACAATCACGATATAAGCCGGCATTCTGACCCCGTTTGGGATCACTTTTCTGAGTGCAGAGATCATAAAATTGCTCATCACAAGCACAACCGTGGTGGCAAGACCCATGCCGATGCCGTTGATTGCGGAAGTGGTTACGGCAAGCGTGGGGCACATGCCGAGCATAAGCACAAAGGTGGGATTTTCCGTTATGATTCCGTTTTTCAGTCTTTCAACAATGGGATTCATACTTTAACCCTCCTTTAATACACTGTTGTAAACGGCAAGCGCGCTGTTTACAGCCTCTGTAACCGCATTGGTGGTAACGGTTGCGCCGCTGATGGCATCGATCTGATTGCCTGTTGCACCGCCGCCCTTTACATATTCAATGGCTGACGCCTCTTTACCGGCAAACTGCGCAGTGAATTCATCCTCTGTGCAGCGTGCGCCGAGGCCTGCCGTTTCACTGTTTGACAAAACAGAAAAACCGGTGATCTGATTGGTTTTGGCATCTATACCGACAGCCACGGAGATATCGCCGCCATAGCCGTTTGGAGAAACGGCGGCAACCACATAGCCGACCCTTTCACCGTTTTGATCTTTTGCAAAAAGGATATCGCTGACCGTACAGCCGGAATATCCGGCCGCGTCTATTGCCGCCTGGCCGCCCTCCAGCAGGAGTTGCGCATCCGCCGGCGTTTCAAACTCTGTATTCGGATAAACCGTTTCATAAGCCTCCAGCCTTGCGGTCTCTTCCGCATTGGCGATCGGCTGTTTTGTAATTTCATTTACTGCGGAAAGCGCAAGCCCCGCCACAAGGGTAATGATAAGCAGCGCGGCGCAGTTTTTCAGAAAAGAAGATTTTGACTTTGCCACTGCTTACGCCCCCTTTTTCTCTTTTTTCTTAACGCCGAACGGCTTGGGAACCGTGATCTTTTCAATGATCGGCACAAAGAGATTGCTGATAATAATGGCGTAGGAAACGCCCTCAGCACTGGAGCCGAGCACACGAAAGACAGCAGTTAAAAAGCCGATCAGAACGGCATAGATCACCTGCCCCCATTTGGTGATGGGGCTGGTTGTGTAATCTGTTGCCATAAAGAACGCGCCTGCCATAAGGCCGCCCGTCAGGAGTTCGCCAAGCATAAACTGCCATGTTGGCATTCCCGTTGTGGCAAGCGTAAATAGAAAGATAAACAGCGCCGTTGAAAGGATGTAAACCGCCGGGATCCTGATGGAAATCACTTTTCGGATCAGGAGATAAGCGGCGCCGATTAAAATGGCAAGAATGGAAACCTCGCCGATACAGCCGGTTTTAAAGCCGAGAAATGCATCCAGCAGATCCACACTGCCGCCGGATTTGAGCACGGCAAGCGGCGTTGCCGAGGAAACGCCGTCCACGGAAAAATCCGTCATTCTGGAGGCAAACGAGATCAGCAGGAAGCAGCGCGCCGCGAGCGCCGGATTCATGATATTCTGGCCGATGCCGCCGAACAGCATCTTAACAATCACAATGGCGAACACACCGCCTACTGCGGGTACCCACCACGCAATATTCGGGGGCATATTCAAAGCAAGAATCAGCCCGGTTACGACCGCGCTGAAATCAAACACGGTTATAGGTTTTTTTATGATCAGTTCAAACACCGCCTCAGAAACGACACAACTGAGCACGGAAGAAAGGATCACAAAAAGCGCATTGATGCCAAAGTGCCATACGCCGAAAGCAAGGGTGGGCACAAGGGCAATGCACACATCAATCATGATCTTTCTGGTTGAACTTTTATCCCTGATATGAGGGGAAACGGAAACATGAAACATATCAGCTATTCCCTCCCTGCGTTTTCGCCTTGGCTTTTGCCGCTCTGATCTCCGCCTTGGCAAGTTTAAAGGTCTGCGTCAGCGGTCTTTTGGCGGGGCACACATAGGTGCAGCAGCCGCATTCTATACATTCCATACCGCCGATTGCTGCAAAGCGCTCCAGATCTTCCGCCTTAACGGCGTGCGCCATAAGCTGCGGCACAAGATTTTCCGGGCAGACGCCCACGCACCTGCCGCATCGGATGCATGCCGTGGTCTTCATCGCCTCTACATCATCTTTGGTAAGGGCAAGAACGGAAGAAAAGGTTTTGGTGACCGGATAATCCAGATCCGGCAGGGCGGTGCCCATCATGGGGCCGCCCGAAATGATCTTTTGTGTTTCTTCTTTTAGCCCGCCGCATTTTTCCACAAGGAAAGACACCGGCGTGCCAAGCAAAACATCCGCATTGCAGGGGGCGTTCATTCCCTCCCCGGTCAGCGTTACGATTCTATGTATAAGCGGCTTACTTTCACAAAGCGCTTCATAAATGGCAAATGCGGTTGCAACATTCAAAACAACAACGCCTGCATCCGCCGGCAGCATGTGCGAATTGATCATTCTGCCGGTAACGCTTGCGATCAGCCTGCGCTCGCCGCCCTGCGGATATTTCGTTTTCAGGGGCATAACGCTGATCTTATCCAGCAATCTGCACTGCTCCTGAAACGCCTCTATGGCACGGGGCTTGTTATCCTCTATGGCAACAACTGCCTTGGCATTCGGGAACAGGCGCAGCGCAATGGAAACGCCCATAATGATATTGCCTGCCTTTTCCACCATAAGGCGGTAATCCGAGGTCAGATACGGCTCGCACTCAGCGCCGTTCAGAATAAGATAATCTATATTTTCCGCATTTTTGGGGGTTAATTTTACACCCGTAGGGAAACCGGCGCCGCCCATGCCGACGATGCCGGCATCAGAAATTGCCGCGGCGATCTCTTCGGGCGTCAGTTCATTCGGATCCCGGACCGCGCCGTACTCTTCCGTGCACGCATCCTCGAAATCATTTTCAACCACAACGCATTTGGAAACGCTGCCGTTTGGATTTTGCCGGTCCTCCACCGCCTTTACCTTACCCGAAACGGAAGAATAAACCGGGCTGGAAATAAAAGACGCCGCTTTGCCCAGCAAGGTGCCTCTTAAGACCCTGTCCCCCGCCTTAACCACGGGCACAGCCGGCGCCCCGATATGCTGGCTCATGGGGAACACCATAAGTTCGGCGGAATCAATTTTAAATGTTTCTTTATCTTCGGAATATTTTTTGCCCTCAAAAGGGTGGATTCCGGATTTGAAAGGAACTTTCTTCATACCTTACACTCCTTTCTCACATTCTATCATAAATACTGCCTCTTTTCAACAAGGATTTCATTGAGAATTCTCCGTAAAACAGCCGGTTTTCCAAAATGCACAACTCATGAAAAAAACAGCGTAAAAGAATCCTGTTCCAAGATCATTTTACGCTGAAAAAACAATCAATTTGCTGCAGACGAACTTTCGGTTTGTGAAACCGTTTGAGAAAAAGACGCCTGCGTTTCGCTGCCTGTTTCAGCCGCCGCCTGAACTTCTGAGAGCGGGGTATAGGTTTCATTTTCCGGGTCATATTTCAGTATGGTCTGCCCGTCATAACTGATCAGATAATGACCGACGATATCAAAATCCAAAGTGCCGTCGTCATTTTCGATCTTATTTCCGATGCGAACCTCAACATAATATCCGTCATGCTCGCCGTCTTCCACCTTAACGCCGCTGTTGTTATAACCGGCAAAATTATAATCGCTCCACGCGCCGGGAAGACCAAGCTCTGCCGTTGAATAACTTTTGATCAGATCCACTGCCTGCGCCTCTTTGATCACGGCATCATCAGTTGTAATATTCGTGCTGTCATCCCCTGAACAGGCGGCAAACAAAACGGAAACCGCTGCCACAAGCATAAGCAGGACTGCAATGTATCTTGTTTTCTTCATCTTGATCCCTCAAATTCTTCAAAATATACCACAATTATATCTTTATACGCCAAATTCGTCAAGCAGTTTGCGGATTTCGCTTTCGCCGTACACGGTAATTCCGCTTTTCATCAGCAGATCCGCCGTAATGCCGTTTCCTTCGGTAAGCGCGCCGGAAAAAGAGCCGTCATAAATTACACCCTTGCCGCAGGACGGACTGCGTTCCTTTAGCACAGCGCATGCAGCGCCGCATTCTTCGGCGATATACAAAGTCTTTCTTGCGCCTTTTAGATATTCGGCGGTTAGATCTTCTCCGTTTTTGGAAATCGCTCTGCCGCCGATGATCTCATTCGGCACACGCGGTATTTTGAGCCCGCCGAAACATTCGGGGCATACGGCAACGAGATCAAAATATTCCCGCAATCCGATAACGCCTTCATTTTTGTTGTTGCCGCCGTTATATTTGCAGTTTTCACCCAGCAGGCAGGCGGAAACGATCAGTTTGGGCTTTTTGCCCAGAGCATATCTTTCCACAAAAACGGCAACGCCGTCCTCCTCATTGGAAAGCGTAACGTATTTTGCCTTTTCCTTGCAGATCTCGGCAGCGTTCGCCATGGCAGTGCCGTAACCGGCAAATTCAAGCATGCCCAGATCGTTATCCGCATCGCCGAAAGCCATAACCTCCGCTCTGTCTATGCCGAGTTCTGCGCAGAGTCCGGCAAGTGCGTTAGACTTATCCACGCCCTTGGCGGTCATTTCAATATCGCCGGCAACGGGAGAGGTGCAGTCAATGCCTTTATGACTGAAAAGATACTTTCTGATTTCATCATAATACGTATCGCCAAAATAAAACAGATTGATCTTTTCCACACCCATATCGGCAAACGGCATAATCTCATCATGCATAAGGGTTGAGGCAGCGTAAGATTCCAAAAATTCGCGCGGCAGATCCATGCCCGTAAAGTATTTTTCACGCCCGTTTTGGGAATGCTGCTTTCCGTTTTGATAAAATTCAAAATAAACCGGATAGTTACTTAAAAAAGTAAAAATATCCTTTACCGTATCCGCCGGCATATAGTTTTTATACACGGTTTTTGCCGTTTTCAGATCACACACCGCCGCGCCGTTTGAATAAATCACGTAATCCAGAAACGGGATCTGTTCCATCACGTTATAGATCACGGAAAGTGTACGCCCCGTTGCAACGGCAATCTTCATACCTTTTTCATGCGCGTCTGCGAGCGCCTTTACCGTTCTTTGAGAAACCGTGATATGATCCGCACCGAGCAAAGTTCCGTCCAGATCACAGGCAATTAATTTTACCGGCATAAGATCCTCCTTGATAACACGGCAGGGTTTTCCCGCCTGAAACAAACTGCGGGGAAATCCGAAAAAGCGGAGATCCCCGGTGTATACATTTATATTTGATGTCTGTTTTTCACTTTAATTCTTTCCATTGCACGGGAAAGATTTGCCTTGGTAACGTAGAAATCGAACTGGCTCATCTTTTGGCGCAGTTCTTCCTCTGCCCTTTCCTTTGCCTCTTCGGCACGCCGTTTATCGATCTCTTCCGGCAGTTCAACGGAAACGCAGATCATTGTTGCCTCATTGGAAAGAAATTCCAAAAAGCCATCGCTGACAAAGGCTTCCTTCACTTCGCCATCCGCCGTTTTCAGCCGCATTTCCCCCGCCTCGATCGGAACAACCGCATTGCAGTGGTGGGCAAGAAACGTAAACGAACCGCCGTCTATATACGGCACGGAAAGGCTCTGCGCCTCGCCGTCATAAAACACTTTGTTGGACGCCACGATCTTTATCTTGAACGTATCCATTACTTCATTTCCTCTGCTTTTTTAAGAACATCATCAATCGTGCCGGCATTAAAGAATGCCTGCTCCGGAACATCATCCACTTCGCCGCTGATAATGGCTTTAAAGCCTTTCACCGTTTCCTGAACGGGAACGTAAACGCCTTTTAAGCCGGTAAACATCTCCGCAACATGGAACGGCTGAGAAAGGAATTTTTCAATCTTTCTGGCTCTGTAAACAGTGGTCTTATCCTCCTCGGAAAGTTCCTCCATACCAAGGATAGCAATGATATCCTGAAGTTCATTATACTTTTGCAGATATTCCTGCACGTGCCTTGCAACCTCGTAATGCTCTTTGCCCACAACATCCTCTTCCAGATTACGGCTGTTGGACTCCAGCGGATCCACAGCCGGGTAGATACCTTTTTCCGCAATCTTTCTGGAAAGAACGGTGGTTGCGTCAAGGTGCGCGAAAGTGGTGGCAGGGGCGGGGTCCGTAAGGTCATCCGCCGGAACATAGACCGCCTGCACGGAAGTAATAGAACCGTTTTTGGTGGAGGCAATTCTTTCCTGAAGCTCGCCTACGTCCGTAGCAAGGGTGGGCTGATAGCCTACCGCGGACGGCATTCTGCCAAGCAGAGAAGACACTTCTGAGCCCGCCTGAATAAATCTGAATATATTATCTATGAAAAGAAGCACATCCTGATGCTCTACATCACGGAAATATTCCGCCATAGTCAGACCCGTTTCCGCAACACGCATACGCGCTCCGGGCGGTTCGTTCATCTGGCCGAACACAAGCGCCGTTTTATTGATAACACCGGATTCTTTCATTTCATTCCAAAGATCGTTACCTTCTCTGGAACGCTCACCTACACCGGTAAAGATAGAATAGCCGCCGTGCTCATTGGCAATGTTTGTGATCAGTTCCTGAATAAGAACCGTTTTGCCTACACCGGCGCCGCCGAACAGACCGATCTTGCCGCCCTTGGCATAAGGTGTAAGCAGGTCTATTACCTTGATACCCGTTTCCAGAATCTCCACGCTGGCGCTCTGGTCTTCAAATCCGGGCGGACGGCGGTGGATCTCCCAGTGTTCTGTATCTTTCAGATCCTCCATCCCGTCGATCGTTTCGCCGGTAACGTTAAACAGCCTGCCGAGGCATTTTTTGCCTACGGGCACGGAAATGGAACCGCCGGTTGCCGTTACTTCCATATCTTTATAAAGTCCCTCTGACGCGGCAAGCATAATACACCTTACCGTGCCGGAACCAACGTGCTGGGCAACTTCCATAACCAGTTTTTTTCCGTCCACAGTTGCCTCAAGGGCGTCTTTCAGTTTCGGAAGTTCGCCCTCAAACTGAACATCTACAACAGGCCCCATGATCTGAACAATTTTACCTTGATTCATATTTAGGATTCCTCCTAATTCTTCTTTTTCTGCGCTTTGGCGCCGGCAATGATCTCCGTGATCTCCTGCGTGATCGCCGCCTGCCTTGCCCTGTTATACTGCACTTCCAGCTGTTTGAGCATATCGGACGCGGCGTCCGTAGCCGTTTCCATTGCCATCATTCTGGCATTGTGCTCGCTGCAGTAAGATTCAATGAGCGCGCCGTATATAAATCCCGCAACATACGCGGGAACGATATTGCCGAACACCGTTTGCGCATCCGGCATAAAATCCACGTTTTCATAATAATTATTTTCATTGCGGATCTCCAGATGTTCCTGCTTAAGCGGAAGCAGTTTTTTGGTAACGGGTTCCACCGTCATGGAATTGATCATTTTGGTATAAACCACATAGATCTCGTCTAACTTTTCCTCCTCAAACAGTTCCACAAGGATCTTGGAAATATGCCTTGCCCTGTTCATGGTTGGGTTTTGCGCAGTATATTTAAAATTTATGTCTATCGGAATATTCTTTTTCTCAAAATAATGCCTGCCTACCTGGCCGACGATGAAAAGCATATTCTGCGCCTCTATGGCTGCGCTTTCCTCCGTTGCCTTGATAACATTATGGTTATAAGCGCCGGCAAGCCCTTTATCCGCCGTGATCACAAGGAATCCCTTGCGGCGTTCGCGGCCTTTGCGCTGGGGGCGTTCATCAAAGAATTCGGTGCCGGCGTCCGGAGCAACATCCAGAATCTTTGCAAGCCCATCCTGAATCATGTTAAAATACGGTTCCGTATTTTTCTGATCCCGGCGCGCCTTTTGCAGTTTGGAGGAGGACACCATATACATCGCGTTTGTGATCTTCATTGTGTCCTTGATAGACTTCATTCTGTCTAAAATCTCTCTTGCGTTAGCCATTCTTCGCCTTCCCGAAACTGTCTATATCTTTCAGGATCTTCTCTTTTAACTCGTCTGAAAGCGTTTTCTTTGTTTGTATCTCCTGCACTACATCAGCGCAGTTATCGTTAAAATATGCAAGAAGTTCCACCTGATATGCTTTTAATTCATCCGCCGGCACCTGAACAAACTTTTTGCCGATCGCGCCGACCAGCGTGATCACCTGATCCGCAAGCGACATGGGATGACCGAGCGGCTGCTTTAACAGTTCCATAAGCCCTTTGCCGTAATTCAGGCCCGATTTTGTTTCCTCGTCCAGATCGGAAGAAAACTGAGTAAACACTTCCATTTCCCTGAACTGTGCAAGATCCACACGAAGAGAGCCGGCAGCCTTTTTCATTGCCTTTGTCTGCGCTGCGCCGCCTACACGGGAAACGGAAAGTCCTACGTTTACAGCCGGGCGCTGGCCGCTGAAAAACAGATCGCTCTCCAGAAAGATCTGACCGTCCGTAATGGAAATTACATTTGTGGGAATGTATGCGGAAACGTCGCCCGCCTGCGTCTCAATAATAGGAAGCGCCGTAATGGAGCCGCCGCCGCGTTCATCCGAAAGCCGGCTGGAACGCTCCAGCAGCCTGGAATGAAGATAGAAAACATCGCCGGGGTACGCTTCACGGCCGGGTGATCTTTCCAACAAAAGAGAAAGCGCGCGGTATGCCACGGCATGCTTGCTCAGATCATCATACACGATCAAAACATCCTTGCCCTGATACATAAAGTATTCGGCAAGCGCCGTTGCTGCGTAAGGCGCAATATACTGAAGAGACGCCGAATCCGCCGCACCGGAGCAGACCACAACAGTGTAATCCATGGCGCCGCTCTTTTTCAGCGTATTCACCAGTTTTGCAACGGTGGATGTTTTCTGACCGATGGCGTTATATATGCAAATACAATTTTTGCCTTTTTGGTTCAGTATGGTATCCAGCGCAATAGAGGTTTTACCGGTCTGGCGGTCGCCGATGATCAGCTCACGCTGACCTCTGCCGATCGGGAACATGGAATCAATTGCCAAAATACCCGTTTCAAGCGGTTCTGACACGGATTTTCTGTCCACAATAGAGGGGGCGGCATTCTCCACCATCCTGTAATCATCAGACTGGATCTCACCCTCGCCGTCAATCGGCTCGCAGAGTGCGTTTACAACCCTGCCGACAAAAGCGTCCCCAACCGGAACACCGGCTTTTTTGCGCGTGCGCCTAACCTTTGTGCCCTCATGGATCTCTGCCTCGTCGCCAAAGAGGATACAGCCCACCTGATTGCGCTTGATATCTTGGATCATGCCTTTTACGCCGTTTTCAAACACAACGATCTCGCCATACATAACGTGTTCCATGCCATAGATCGTAGCAATGCCGTCACCGACGCTGATTACCGTGCCAACCTCTTCGCTTTTTTCGCTGAAATCAAAATCAACGATCTTTTCTTTCAGTATTGAAATTATTTCATTAGAATTAATGGTACTCATTTAATCAACTTCTCCAACCAGATTCCGCCGTAATTTTTCGATTCTGCCTTTCAGGCTTCTGTCATACACGGTATCCCCGCACTGAATGATAAAGCCGCCCAGAATATCAGGATCTGTTTTGATCTCAATATCCGCGGAACCGGTTCCTTGTTTTTTGCAGATAAACTTCTTGATCTTTTCAAGCTGTTCTTCATCAGGAGGATGAACACAGGTCAAAACAGCCTGTGCCTGCATAGATCTTGCTTTCAGCAGTTCATCATATGCATCGCACACAAGCAGGATTTGGGATATGCAGCCGTTCTGACACATAAGTTTTACAAGATTTGCCGCTTTGCCGGTAAAAATCTGATCCACAGCATCCAACTTTTCTTTTAGCGGGATGACCGGCACTGACAGCAGTTTGCCAAGATCGGGGCAGCCGGAAAAAGCAGATCTTACATCGGCAAGCTGCTCTTTTGTAAACTCTGCCTCATACATAGCCTCGGCATAATTAATTGCCGTCTGGGTCAGAACCATCATCATCAACCTCGTTTATAAAGTCGTTATAAATACGGCTGTCATTCTCCGCGGAAGTGTTGCCCGCGATTACTTTTTTAGCCGCTGTCATGGCAATATCCGCAATCTCGCTCTGGGCGGACTGAAGCACCCTGCGGCGTTCGTTTTCAACGGATTTATGCGCATTCTCAATCATGCGGTCTGCCTGTTCAGACGCGTCCGCAAGGATCCGGTTATACTGCATATCGGCATTTTTCTTGGCCTTACTGATGATCTGATTGCTTTCCTCATTCGCGCCTTCCAAAATATCCTCATACTGCTTTTTGAGTTTGAGGGCATCCTGTTCTTTTTTATCCGCCTCTTCAAACTGCCCGTTAATGCGCTTTTTTCTTTCCTCCATTACCTTAAGGATACGGCCGAAAAGAAATTTTTTAGCAAACAGGTAGAATATCAGAAGATTTACAGCTGTCCATAAAATATTCCAAAAGCTGATATCGATCATATTTACATTTCCTTTCCGCGCCGAATAAAAGCGCAAGATCAACCAAGCATAAAGATAATCAGAATGCTTGCAACCAGGCCGTAAACCGCAGTTGCCTCTGCAAGAGCGCCGCCGAGAATAAGAGTAGTTCTTATATCTCCTGCTGCCTCAGGCTGGCGGGCAATAGCGTCTGCTGCCTTACCTGTTGCCATAGCGATTCCGAAACCGGCAATAACGCCGCCAAGCGCTGCGATTGCCGCAGCAATAGCAATAACTGATGTAGACATAAAAATTTCTCCTTCGTACATTTTAAAATTATTTATTCTAAAAGGCGGGCGCTATTCGCTGCCGATGGCCTCTTGAATATAAACAGAATTTAAAAATACAAATACATACGCCTGTATAAAGCCGTCAAAAAGATCAAAATACAGGCTGAACACCATAGGCACAACAACGGGAACCACCATTTTAATGAGTTCCATAAGGATATAAGCGCCTATGATATTGCCGAAAAGACGCACGCAAAGTGAAAGCGGCTTGATGCCGAGTTCCAGCACATTGTTGAACACAACGATCGGCGACGGCTCTGCAAAACTCTTGAGCCAGCCCTTTACGCCGCGCGCATTGATGCTGGCATACTGAATATAAATGATACTGCAAAGTGCAAGCCCTATCGTTACGTTGATATCTTTGGTTGGCGGCTTGAAGCCGAAGATGCCCACCATGTTTGACGCACCGATCACAACGGCGAGCGACATGAGCCAGGAAAGATGCTTTTCAGCGCCCTTGCCGATGTTTGCCCTGAAAAAGTTTGCCATTTTTTCAACGCACATTTCAAGAAACAGCTGCCGCTTGCTGATCTCGCCCTCCACTTTCAGGTTTCGCGTAAGAATGAAGGCAAGGATCATAACAACTGCCATGATGATCCACATAACCACAATGGATTCTTTGATCGTTACGTTTAAGCCGAAAAGATGGAATGAAAAAATGTCTTCACAATTCAGTTCATCCACAAGCCTTTCGCCTATATCCAAAGCACTCGCCTCCCATTCACAATTTCACGCTCATTATAGCACTTATTGCCCATTTTGCAACAGTTTATTCTTAAATTCAAACTTTTGAATAAAAAAGAAACCGTAAAATCGCCCTTTTTTATCAAAATGTTATATTTACATACACAAACAGATAGGTTATAATATTTTTGCTTAAAACTAATTTATTTATTATATAAAGCAACAAAGGAGCAACTATGGCAAAAGAGCAGAAAAAGATGGTAGACGAGATCACCTCTATGGATGAGGATTTTGCAAAATGGTATACCGATATTTGCAAAAAGGCGGAACTGATTGAATACACCAGCGTAAAAGGCTGCATGGTGATCCGCCCGTACGGCTATGCCATTTGGGAAAATATACAGAAAATTCTGGACGGCATGTTTAAAGCAACCGGGCATCAGAATGTCTGCATGCCGATGTTCATTCCGGAAAGCCTGCTCCAAAAAGAAAAAGACCATGTGGAGGGCTTTGCCCCGGAATGCGCATGGGTAACGATGGGCGGCAGTGAAAAACTGGAAGAAAGGCTTTGCGTGCGCCCGACTTCCGAAACGCTGTTTTGCGAGCATTTTAAAAACATTGTGCATTCCTACAGGGATCTGCCCAAACTTTATAACCAGTGGGTTTCCGTTGTTCGCTGGGAAAAAACCACAAGACCTTTCCTGCGCTCCAGAGAATTTCTGTGGCAGGAGGGGCACACCCTGCACGCCACTGCCGAAGAGGCAATTGAAGAAACGGAAAGAATGCTGAATATCTACACGGAATTCTGCCAGAAATATCTTGCCATGCCGGTGGTTCAGGGCATGAAAACAGACAGCGATAAATTTGCCGGCGCGGAGCGCACCTATTGTATAGAAGCGCTTATGCACGACGGCAAAGCTTTGCAGGCGGGCACCTCACATTATTTCGGAGACGGATTTGCCAAAGCATTTGATATTCAGTTTTCAGACAAGGAAAACAAACTTCGGTATCCTTTCCAGACCTCTTGGGGCATGACTACACGCCTGATCGGCGCGATCATCATGACCCACGGAGACAATAACGGCCTTGTTCTGCCGCCGGCTGTGGCGCCGGTGCAGGTGATCGTTGTGCCCATTGCGCAGCATAAGGAAGGCGTGCTGGAAAAGGCAAACGCCGTTTGCGACAGGCTGAAAAAAATCTGCCGCGCGGGCATTGACGTTTCCGAAAACTCCCCGGGCTGGAAATTTGCGGAATATGAGATGAAAGGCGTGCCCGTAAGAGTGGAGATCGGCCCCAAGGATATTGAAAAGAACCAGTGCGTGATCGTAACGCGCCACAACAGGGAAAAAACCTTTGTTTCGCTTGACGAGTTGGAAACCGTGATCCCGCAGAAACTGGAAGAAGTGCGCAGCGGCCTTTATGAGGCGGCGCTGGAAAACAGGGAAAAGCGCACCTATGCCTGCAAAACTATGGAGGAGATCACAAAAGCGCTGGAGGAAAACGGCGACGGCTTTGTGAAAGCCATGTGGTGCGGCGATGAAGCATGCGAAGACAAGGTGAAAGAGATCACCGGAGTCGGCTCACGCTGCATTCCGCTGGAGCAGGAGCACATTTCGGATGTTTGCGTTTGCTGCGGCAAGCCGGCAAAGAAAATGCTTTACTGGGGCAAGGCTTATTAATAGTAGAAACTTAAAATATATAGGCATAAAATTATTACGGAGGTATTCTTATGGCTGTATTGGTAACAGGCGGCGCCGGATATATCGGCAGCCACACCTGCGTTGAACTTCTGAACGCAGGAAAAGACGTTGTGATCGTAGATAACTTCTACAACTGCAAAAAATCAAGCCTGGACAGGATCAGAGCGCTCGTAAAAAAGGATTTTAAATTCTATGAGTGCGATATCAGAGACAAAAAAGGGCTTGACGAGATCTTTAAAAAAGAACAGATCGATTCCGTGATCCATTTCGCCGGGCTTAAGGCAGTTGGAGAAAGCGTGCATAAACCGCTTGAATATTTTGACAACAATGTTAACGGCACACTGGTGCTGCTGGACGTTATGCGCAATAACGGATGCAAAAAGATCGTTTTTTCCTCTTCCGCAACCGTTTACGGCATGAACAATATCTCTCCCCTTACAGAGGATATGGAAGTGGGCGGCGTAACCAACCCTTACGGCAGAACAAAATATATGATCGAGTGCATTCTCAAAGATCTGTACACCTCTGACAACACTTGGTCTATCTGTCTGCTGCGCTATTTTAACCCGATCGGCGCGCATAAGAGCGGCACAATGGGCGAGGATCCGAACGGCATTCTAAACAACCTGATGCCTTATATTACGCAGGTTGCGATCGGAAAACGCGAATACCTGAATGTTTGGGGCGATGATTATGACACGCCGGACGGAACCGGTGTGCGCGACTATATTCACGTAGTGGACCTTGCGCTCGGGCATATCAAGGCTGTTGAAAAGGTGGAGGGCAGTGAAGGCCTGTTTATCTACAACCTTGGCACAGGTAAGGGATACAGCGTGCTGGATGTTGTGAAGGCGTTTGAAAAAGCCTCCGGCGTTAAGATTCCGTATAAGATCGGGCCGCGCAGAGACGGCGATATTGCCACCTGCTATTCAGACCCGGGCAAAGCATATAAAGAACTGGGCTGGAAAGCCGAGCGCGACATTGAAGAGATGTGCGAGGACAGCTGGCGCTGGCAAAAGCAGAATCCAAACGGCTATCCCGATTGAAGTTCTCTTCCGGATCACAGCAGGGAATTTGTTGTGAAAAAAGCCAAAGGTAAATATGCTATTATAGAATTTTTCAGAAAGTTGAAAACCAAAGCAATCAATTTCTGCAAATGGATCTGGAATGAGTGCAAGGACTGGCACACGCTTGTGCTGCTGCTGATTGTTGTGGTTGTTATGTATACGCCGGTATGGGGCGGCTATCTGCTGCACATCATATTTGGCATCAAACTGGGTTCTGTGGTTGCAACGGCGTATCTGGCGTTTTGGGCAGGTCCGTTTACACCGTATTTTCCGCTTTGCATTGCCATTACATTCGGTATCAAAAAGATTATTGAAAAAGTAACGGGCAGAAAAAAGCAAAAGCAGCAATAAGGAAACAAACCTCTTTTTATAAGAAAAAAAGAGGTTTGTTTTTTATTCCGTTCTTTCTTAAACGATAAAACAAGGGCTGTTCCTTTCGGAACAGCCCTCTTAATTTTTGATCTTTAACAAGATCCTGCGCACTGCGCATTTATGGCGTTATAAATCATTCTTTAACGATTCTTTTTCTGAGAACGAGCCAAACGATTGCGCCGGCAGCAACAGCAAGGATAACGGTAAGAACGCTCATACCTGCAATTTCCTGCGCACCGGTATTCGGCAGGTTCGGATTGCCGTTATTTACAGTTGGGAGTTTGCCGCCGTTGTTGGTGCTGCCGGTATTTCCGGTGTTACCCGTATTGCCGCCGGGCGTATTCGGATTATCCGGTGTATCCGGATTATCCGGAGTGTCAGGATCTGTTCCCGGATCCGGACCCGGCTGTACCTGACCGCTGCCATCTGCAAAGGTTACGGCGATCGTTACATCTGTTGTGTTCTGGTTTGCAGGATCGTTAGAAGTTACGTCTGCGCCGTTTACGGTGTAATCATAAGCCGTTTTGCCTGCCGCAGCAGCAACAGCCTGACCGTTTACGGTAAGAGAACTGATGGTGTGACCTGCATCAGCTGTGATGGTAAAGGTTCTGGAATCTGCCTGCTTAACAGCAATATCGCCGCTCGGGCTGATCGTGCCGCCTGCGCCGGCAGCAGCGTTCACTCTCCAGATCTCATTGCCGGTTGGCACACCGCCGATCAGACCGTTATCCAGGATCAGGCCATAGCCTGTGTATTTATCACCAGCAGCCTGTGCCGGATCAAGAGCAACCGAGAATACAGTGTCAATCAGAGATGCAAGATTATCCGGAACTACGCCCTTTACAAGAGTCTTGATTGCATTGTAGGTGTCTGCATCTGCAAGCGCCACATCATACAGGAAATACATAACGGTTGAAATGCAGCTGTCTGTCTCCCCTGTTCTGAGAAGCGTGTATGCGTTTGTGATCGTGGAGCTCGGAACCGCGCTGAGTGTTGCGCAGTTTGCAAGCGTTGTCCACGGAAGATCGCCGATATTGAGCACAAGTTCTGTGCCGTCACCGACAAGTGAACCGATATCAATGGAATCCGGGATCATGTTATTGATCGCCTCTGTGGAAAGATCCAGACCAAGCGTGGTAAGATCAAGCAGCGGGCCTTCGCCGGCAAAGGAAGCAGCGAGACCTTCAAGGGAAACGATCTTGCCCTGATCGGAAAGAACTTTCTGAATATAGGTATTGAGTCTGTCTCCGTCTACCACATAAGCAAGACGCGGAAGAATCTTGATCAGGCCGTTGAGCGGATCCGCTGCGATCGGATCAACAACATTTGCAAACAGTGAATCCAAAATGGGTTTTAAGAATTCATCGGCAGCAACAGCGGCGCCGGATTCTTCCTTAACCGCGTAATAATTTGCCTTGTATTCCTCTGTTGTAGGCAGATCGTTCATGCCAAGCTGCTCCAGAAGAGGAAGAAGATTTTCATAAATGCTTGCGGCATAATTGCCGTCATCCGTTATCTGAGGATCAAACATTCTGAGACCGATATTAGCGGTTACAGTGAGGAATCCTAAAGCCTTAAACGAAATCTGTGCTTCGGGATCCAGCAGCTGTGTAATCGGGCGGAGCGCTGCAAGAAGCGCGTCAACAAATCCGTCTTTATCGCCGGATGTGAAGCCCCAATCTTCTGCTGTAAAGTCGATTGCCGCAATCTTATCCAAAATATTTGTGCCTTCCGGATCACCTTCTGCAACTTCCGCCGCGTTGATTTTTTCAACTACTGCGCTGAATTTGCTCTCCGGAAGAGAAGAAGTGAGATATTCCGGTGTAATAACGCCGCTGATGATCTCGCCAAGCGTGATGAGCCCTTCGATATCCGTGGTGTTATGAGAAAGCGTTGCGTAAAGATCATAGATCATGTTTACGATATCCGCAGTATAAAGATTCTGGCTCAGGATATCATTGATGTTTACGAAACCGCCTACAAGTCCGCCGAGTTTATCTACGAAAGACTGAATACCGCCCTCCGTCCAGGCAACCTTGCTGTTGATCGGGCGAACAAAATCCGTTGGCTGGAACGCCGCGATCTCATCTGAAAAATCATTTGTATCTTTGATCGGGGTAACGATCTGAACGAACTTATTATAAGTTTCCTCCGGGATAGTGCCTTTACTGTCTGCGCTGAGCTGCGCATACTTGCTCTTTGCTTCCGTAATAATTTCATCGGTAAGCGCATCCAGATCTAAACCGTCTATATACGCAATAAAATCATTTAACTGCGCCTCATTGATATAAGCGGTCGCCTGGCTGAGCAAATCAGAACCTTTGTAGGTGCTTACTTCCGGACGATTATTATATGCCTCTAAAGCATCTGTATTCTCATCATAAACAATCGGAACAGAAAGCGTGGCAGCAAACTTCAAAGTAGAATTACTCAGAATGCTGTCTGCCATGGATTTGGCATCTGCGCTCAGATTATTGTATGCTTCTACGGCTGCTTTTATTTCATCTAAATCAGCGCTGTCCGCATCTTCGATAAGCGTTTGACCAACGGAAATAACATCCTGAACCGCTGTTGTGATACCAGCATATTTGGATTCCAGCATTTCCAGAAGCATATCGCTTGTCTGTTCTGAAACCGCAACCTGGTCAGACTGAACAAGGGCATAATAATCCTGATATGCTTTCAGCATGGTAGCGCCGTTCTGATCTGCTTTCCACTCAGCCGTCTTACTTGAATAACTATAGGAAATAAACGTGCTGTAGGATACGCTGGACGGATTCTTTCCGGCTTCCGTTTCATTATCCTGAACATTATTATACGCGTACTTGATTAAATAGCCGGTAGTTTTGGATGTTGTATCAAGGCTAGTGTGATAGAAATAGAATCCGCCTTCGCCGGAACTGGTTGCGGACAGATAGTTTGAAAACTCAAACTGCTGTGCATCAAATCCGATAACTGCCTTTGCCCAGGTCTCAAACGCAGCCTGCGCCTCGGCATTATCTTTCCAGCTGAAGCTGCTGGATTCGAAATTACCTACACTGAAAAACGTTTTGTACACATCGTAAACTTCCTGATAAGACTGAGGAAGCGCGCCTGCGGCTTCTTCAATAGCGTCCAGATGATTCATAGTTACATCTACATACTGGGTTGTGCTCCGGTTCAAAAGCAGACCATTTGCACATACAATTATATATATATGAAGTCAATATTTTTTTGAATTTTGAAAGACTTTATTTATAATTTTGTTAGTTTTTGATATTTTTTTATATAATTTTGGATATATTGCACAACTTTATTTTTCCAAAATTCACAGACCGTTTTTAACATTTCTGTTCTGAATTTAATGTAAAAAGCAGAAATATTCATATAAAAACAGGAAATATCCGTTAAAATAATAACAATATGTATTCGTGTGCTGTACAAAACGTACTTTTTTATGAATTCGTCTTTTAAAACGATTGCAAAAGGAAAAACCTGCTGTGAACAGCAGGTTCAGGCGCCCCTATATTACACACAGATAGACAAAGCGCCCCCCTTACACAAGGGAGACGCTTACTGCATTGAAATTGCATATTTTTTAGAATTTATCTTTAAACAAAAGCACGAGCACAAGATCCACAACAAACAGAAACAGCGCAATGACGCCGCCGATCAATGCCTTTTTGTTTCTGGACTGCGACTGCGGCGAGATCTGCACCTTTTTCTTTTTCATCACCACGGGAACGGCGATGCCCATGGCGGCGAACGCTGGGCAGATGCCGATGGTGCAGATGCCGATGATGGACATGGTAAACGCAAACTGAGAAAGTTTTTCCATAGGATCCGTATTTTTATTCTTTTTCATGATTTTCACCTGCCAAAACACCGTATTTTTCAACAACACGGTTTATTTTTTTTATAAACGCCTGCCCAAACAGGAATAAAAACAAAGCCGTTGCGGCGCCGAACACTGCCGAAAACGGCGCGCCTGCCGCATACACGGCAATCACGCCGGAGAGCGTGTATTCGCTGAGCATGGTAAGCACAGAACTGAGATCGGCAACCAACCCGTAAAGCACAAAGGAAAGCAAAAAGCCGATCACGGCAAGGCTCCATCTGTTTGCCTTAATTTTTTTAAACAGAATGCCCGCGGCAAAGCCGACCAGACCGAGCGCCACCATCTGAAACGGAGTCCATACGCCCTGCCCGAACAGGAAATTAGAGATAAATGCCGAAAGCGCGCCGATGATATATCCGCGCCGCGCGCCGAGACACACAGCGGATACGACCACAACCGCGCCGATAGGCTTGAACTGCGGCACAAGATAAAACACCGCCCGGGACGCCACCGCCAGCGCAATAAGTGCGGAGACCAGAGCAATCTCCCTTGCCGAGGGGGCGGACTGCTCAAACCCGATGAAAAACGGCAGCAGAGATAGTACCAGAACGATCGCCGCCGCAAGATAATAAGACGTAACGCCGGAAAAGAAGATCTGCCACACAGCAAGAAACACCACGGCAATCACGATAAAGACGAAAAACAGAATGTCCGCGCGGCGTTTCATGGCGCCACCTCCGCATCATCCTCACAAACAAGCCTGCCGCCCGTGAGCGCGGAAAGCGCGGTTGTATAGATATCCAGCGCGGCAAAGAACTGCCTGCGCGGCGCCGAAGAAACAATCTTGGAATGGAACAAAAAAGAAACTTCATCCGTGTATCTGCCGGCAAATTCCAGATCATGTGTTGCAAGGATCACGGTTTTGCCGCCGGCGCACCAACCGCGCAGGATCGCCGCAAGGCTGGATTTGAACACGGCATCCATTCCCTTTGTAGGCTCATCCAGCACAAGGATATCGGCACCGGTCTGCTCCATTTTGGCAAGGGCAAGGCGCTGTGCCTCTCCCCCGCTGAGATCAAACGGATTCCTGCAGGCAAGATCTTCCAGCAAAAAGCGGCGGATCAAATCTCTGCTGTTTTGCAATTCTTCAGCAACCGTGTCGCAAAGAAAAAGAGAAGAAACATTTTGCGGCATATATGCCGTTTTGCCGGATTTCTTTATCTTTCCGCCGTAAGGTTTTAAAACGCCGGCAATGCATTTGAGCAAAGTGGTCTTGCCGCTGCCGTTTGCGCCTACAATTCCATTGATCCTGCCTGCCTGCGCCGTATAATCCGCACCAAAAAGCACATCCGGCGCTTTTTTTTGATAAGCGAACGCAAGGTTTTTAACCGTAACGGCTGGAGGCATAGCAGAATATTTTGCAAAGTTTTTTTCCTTTACGCTCTTGATTTCCTCCCTTGCGGCGGCAAAATCAAGTGTTCTGCTGGGGAGCAGACGGGTATACGGCGGCAGCATCAGCGCCATATCGTTTTTCTGCTCCGTTAAAAAACGTGCCAGTTCATCCGGCGAGCCGCTGAACAGCGCCGCGCCGTTTTCCAGAAACACAGCCTGATCCGCCCGACTGAGCAGATCCGGCGAATGCTCACAAAGCAGCACCGTTACCCCGCGTTCCCGGTTCAGGCGGTACACGGCATCCCGAAAATGCCTTGCGGAAATCGGATCCAACTGCGAACAAGGCTCGTCCAAAAGTAAAACCCGCGGATCCGTGGAAACGGCACAGGCAAGCGCAAGCAACTGTTTTACACCGCCGGAAAGATCGTGCGTTTTGGCATCAATATAGGGATTCAGATTAAAGAAACTTGCCGTTTGGGCAATTTTAAGAGATATCTCCCGGCTGCCCAGCCCTTTATTTTCCAGCGAAAAAGCGAGTTCGCCCAGAACGGTATCCGTAATGATATTATTTTCCACATGCTGGCCGACAAAGCCGATCTCTTCTTCAGAAATATGTATGCTTCCGCCTTGTTTGCCGAACGGGGCAATCTCTTTTTTCAGCAGGCGCAAAAGCGTGCTTTTACCGCTGCCGGATCTGCCGCAGAGCAAAACAAGTTGCCCCGGCTCCACCTTCATATTCACGCCGCGGAGCGCGGGCTGATTACTGCCGGGGTACTGAAAGGTCAGATCTTCAATTTCAATAACTGCCATTTTATATCCTCCGACAGGTCTAACGCAAGCGGCAAAAGGCACATCAGCGCCCATAAAAGCGGCACCGGTATGCTGATATTTAATAGCCGCAGCTGATCGTAATACACAAAATCAAACGCGCCGCGCGCGAACGCCGCAATCTGAAACACAAAAAGCACAGTGAATAAGAAAAGAAGCACGCCGTCCGCCGCTTTGAACCGATAAGGCGAATAATGCCGCCTGCCTTTTTTGAAACCGCGCGCGCGCATTGTATCCGCCGTTTCAATACTGCGCTCCAACGATACGGAAACCAGCGCGGAAAAGCGGCGCAGTGTATTTTTTAACCCTTTTGTTTCCTTTCCGATGCCCTGCTGCGCCTCTTTGATCTCCCCCGCCGTTTTAACCATCAGCGGCAAAAAGCGCAGCACCATGGAAAAGATCAGAACCGTATTGGGAGCAAATCTGCCGAAAAGGGCAGTGAATTTTTCGCTTGTAATGATCTCTGAATACGCGGAAAACCAAACGAGCACAGCCGCCAGCATGGTGCCGAGGCAGGCGCCGTAAGCAAGCGGCTCCAGCGAAAAACCGATTTGGAAAACGGAAAACAACACCGTCTGCCCATAGCGGCAAAACAGCATATTAAACAGCGCCGCGATCAAAATGAGCGGCAGGCTGAATTTCAGCTGCGCCGCCGTGCGCCGAACGCCAAACAGGCGCAAACTGTAAAGCAGGGCGCAAACAAGGCTCAGCGCCGCATGCACGGGATTGATATAAACCAGCGTGATCACGATAACAAACAGAAAAAAGAAAAGGCAGACTGCGGGATGAAATTTTGAAAACCGATCCATATCTGCCCTCCGATCCTGCTATTTAATACTCAATGCCGCGCCGCGCGGAAACGCCGGAATCATACGGATGGCGTTCCTTACGCATACACGTGATATAATCCGCCCGATCAAACAGCCAGGCGCACTTTGCGTGACCCGTGATCACATACTCTTTTTTCGGGTCAAAAACAAGCGTTTGCGCAAAACCGCTGCCAAGCAGGGGCAGCACATCTAAAAATTCATCCAGAACGATCACATTGGCGCTGTCTGCAAACGCGCTTTGTACGGCAGTTTTCACCCAAGCGGCATACGCCGCCTTTTGCGCATCCGTCATTTTAAACAAAAACGGCAATCTTTCAGGATTTTTATAAAAATGTATATCACAGCGCGCCTGCCGCTCTGCGGACTGATCATCCTTTAAAAACGAATAAAAGGAAACGGCTTTGCCGGCGCCGCAGGCGCGCAGCGCAAGCCCAAGCGCGGCGGATGTTTTGCCTTTGCCGTCTCCGTAATAAATATGGATCATCGGATTCTGACATCCTGTTTTGTTTGAAAACGGTAGCCGTACTGATCCAGAATATGCATTTTATTCAGCGCGATCATCGTGCCTTTTGAAACGCAGAGTTCCGCGCGCGGCGCAATGGAAACATCCAGATCCAGCGCCTGGGAAAACAGTTTATCTATACCATAAATCTCCGAGCAGCCGCCGGTGAGGATCACGCCGGAATCCTTGATATCCGCAACAAGCTGCGGCGTGGTGCGCTCAAACAAAACAGACGCCGCGTTCGTAAGTTCCTCAAACAGCGGTTTCAGGCATTCATGAATTTCATTGCCGCTGATCTCCACAACGCAGGGCATGCCGGAAAACATATCGCGGCCCTTCGCCTGCATGCTGACATCCTCCTCGCGCGGCACAGCGCCGGAGATGCGGTTTTTGATCTCCTCCGCCATGCGTTTGCCGATAAGAACGCCGTATTTTTCACGCATATGGCGTGTGATCTCCTCATCAAAGGTATCGCCTGCAACGCGCAGGGTATCGATCTGGCTCATGCTGCCCTGACTGATCACAGCCATATCCGTTGTGCCGCCGCCGATATCGATCACAAATGCGCCCGTGGGCTGAAGCGGATCGATCCCCGCGCCGAAAGCGGCGCAGAGCGGCTCCTCAACCAGGCAAACGGATCTTGCCCCCGCCGTGATAATAACGGAAATGAGCGTGCGCCGCTCCACATCCGTTGCAAGGGCGGAAACCGCCGCCACAACGCGGGGCTTGAAAATGCTTTTTTTAATGATCTTATTAATAAAAAACTGCACCATGCGGCACGCGATGGAATAATTGGTGATCGCGCCGCCGACGATGGGCTGAATTACGGACACGCCGCTCGGTTCCCTGCCCTCCAGATAATACGCGCGCCTGCCGGCGTATAAAATCTTTTCCGTTTCCGTATCATACGCCACATAAGAAGGCTCGTTTACCACAACGCCTTTTCCGGGCACGGAGATCACGATAGAACTGGTGCCGAGGTCTATTCCCAAATCATAACCGAACATAATTTCATTCCTTATATACCAAATTGCGCAAAGCGCAAATCAAAATCTTAAAATCAAAACCGCTTTGAAAGCCGTTTTCAGCAGTTTTGGCGAATCTGATTTTTATATATCCATGTTACTGTATAAAACCGTTATTGTCAACAGTTAAAAAGTGAAGAAGGGCGCTGTAGCGGCGGCTTTTTTTATCGTTTTCCACCATAGCGCGCACATTGTTTTCCGTGCCCACCAAAACGATCAGTTTTTTGGCTCTGGTGATCGCCGTGTAAAACAGATTTCTGTATGCCAGTTTCTGCGGCGTTGCCACAACGGGGATCACTACGCCGTCAAATTCCGAGCCCTGGCTCTTATGCACCGTCATGGCATAAGCCAGTTCCAGTTCGCCGATATTGGCAACGGAATACATCGCCTCGCGGTCATCAAACCGCACGTTTATAATATCCGCGGCGCGGTCGATTCGGGTAAGAATGCCGATATCGCCGTTAAACACGCCCATGCCGTTGTCGTTTGCCTTAAACCACGGAATATCGTAATTATTTTTGATCTGCATTACCTTATCGCCCTCGCGCAGGGTATACCCGCGGGAGATGATCTCGTTTTTGCCCTTTGCCGGGGGATTCAGCTGCTTTTGCAGCATGATATTGATATTCTGCGCCCCAACTTCGCCTTTTTTACTTGGGCAAAGCACCTGCAAATCGGTAACCGGATCCATGGAATACGCTGCCGGCAGGCGGCGCGTGACCAGATCCACGATCTTGCGGCACGCCGAAATCGGCATGCTTTCATGCAGCATAAAGAAATCGGAATCCGCGGCGTTATCCGTGATCACGGGCATTTCGCCTTTTACAACCCGGTGGGCGTTGGTTACGATGCGGCTCTGCATCGCCTGGCGAAAAATCTTATCCAGTTCCACAACGGGTATCAGTTTGCTTTTTATCAGATCGCTCAAAACATTGCCGGCGCCGACCGGCGGCAGCTGATCTTTATCTCCCACCATAATCAGGCGGGCGCGCAGCGGCAGCGCCTCCAACAGGGAATCAAAAAGAAAAATATCCACCATGGAAAGTTCATCCACGATAACAGCGTCCACATCCAGCGGATTTTTGCGGTTGTGAACAAAAACCGGCTCGTCACTGCCGTCCCTGTACTCCACTTCAAGCAGGCGGTGCACCGTTTTTGCCTCCTGACCGGTCAGTTCGGTCATACGCTTGGCGGCTCTGCCCGTGGGCGCGGCAAGCGCAACATCCAGCCCCCTGTTTTTCATCAGGGAAATAATGCCTTTTACGGTTGTGGTTTTGCCGGTTCCGGGGCCGCCTGTAAGGATCAGCAGCCCTTTGTTGACCGCAATCTCTATGGCCTGGCGCTGTTTAGCGTCAAACTCTATGCCGTTTGCCTTTTCAAACGCATAGATCTCCGCGCCGGAGATCTCGCTTGGCTGCGGCGGATACTGCACGGAAACCTGAATGCGCTGGGCGATCGCCGCTTCGGCGTCATAGGCTTTTGGGAGAAAGAGAAACGGGCGCCCGTCTATCTCCTCCTGAAAAAGGCGGTTGTACTGCAGCGCGTCATCCACGGCAATCTCTGCCGTATCTTCCGAACAGTCCAGATAATTCCGGGCTGTTTTTATGACCGATTCCCGCGGCAGACAGGTATGGCCGTTGGCAATATTATATTCCACAATATGTTCAACAAGCGACTGGGCACGCAGGTCTAAGGCGACGGGGGTGCCCAAGCTGTCATTGATCTCCTCCGCGCGGTCAAAATTATAGATGCCGGCGGTAACAAAATCATACGGATTGCTTTCAAAGGTATCTACGGCGGTTTCGCCGAAAAATTTATAAGCGTCAAACGCCTCTTTTTGGGTAAGGCCTTTTTCTCTCAGTTCAGCAATCGTTTGGCGTGAGGCGAACTTTTCAATAAAACTGCGCTGGATCTTTCTTGCCATAGGGCGGCTGATGCCTTTAACGGAGGCAAGCCGCTCCAGATCCTTTTCAATAACGTCAAACGATTCGGCGCCGAACGCGTTTACGATCTTTTCCGCCGTGGCGCGGCGCACGCCTTTAATGATTCCGCTGGAAAGATAGCGCAGAATGCCGGCGGCGTCCTGCGGCAAAGTTTCCGTCAGCGTTTCCGCCTTAAACTGCCTGCCGTAAGACGGGTGAACCACCCACTCGCCTATTGCCTCAATCTGTGAGCCAACGGCAAGCTGCGGAAAATTGCCCACAACGGTAACGCCCTCGCCGCCGCTTAAGATCTCCATAACGGTATAGCCGTTTTCCTCATTGTAAAACGTGATATCCTCTACGGTGCCTTTTAAATTTTCCAGCTTTTTTTCAGCCATAGCCCGCACCTCTCTTGCTTTAAAATTGTACCACAATCCGGCGCAAAAGGAAAGCCGCAGCACACGAAATTCAAAGGAAATTAAAAAAATCCGCCCTATATAAGGGCGGATAAAAATTTGTTTCTACAATTTATTATTTTTTCTTCTTTAAGAATATCAAAGCAGCTCCGGAAAGAACAGCAGCACCGGCTGCAGCCGCAATTCCGGCATATGAAGCACCTGTACTAGGTGATTTTGTTGAGTTGTTCGTAGCTGAATTTACTGCCGAACCTATAACATTATTTAAGCCTGTAGTATTCTCTGTTTCGGCATTACTTGTTGTCTGCTCGTTGCTATCAGTCGTAGGCTCATCCGGAACAACTGTAGTCTCTTCCTGAACCGCTTTAATCGTCAAAACGGAAGTAGCCGTTTTATCTGTGTAATTCAAAGCAACCGTATGATCGCCTACAGTGAGAGTATCAAGATAGGCCGGATTGAAGGTGAGAATGGTTGAACCATCATCAAGCGTGTAATTTGACGGATCAACTGTTTCACCATCCATAGCTACGCTTACAAAATCAGCTAACGCAAACTCACAATGAATCTTTACTGTATCAGCAGAATTTTTTAGATATTCCGTATCTGTATCCGCGGCAATAATCGGTACAAAGGTATAGGATGACGCAGGAGACGAACCATCATTATTCCAAAAGTCAACATATTCCTGCGTAGTCGAGCCGGAATAGCCATAAATAACAGAGTTTTCAGGTAAAGTGAATTCACCGCCCTCGCGGTAAGCATCAATTTCACAGTCAGGATTTAATACGATAACACTTTCCAAAGAATTACAATCTTCAAACAATCCAACACCTATATATGTAACGCTTTCGGGAATTATTGCATTTTTCAAATTACTGCATCCTGAAAATGCGCCTTGGTCTATATATGTTACGCTGTTGGGTATTGTAATTTCTATAAGATTGCTGCAATTATAAAATGCAAACATATCTATTTTCGTAACGCTATCCGGGATTTCATATGCAGTACGATCATCACCTGCCGGATACGCTATTAATTCTGTTTTATCTTTATTAAACAATACACCATCTTGTGAACAATACGAGGTATTATCTGAATCTACAATAATTTTTTCCAAACTGGTGCAACACCAAAATGGTGTTCCCCATATTTTTGTAAGACTTGCTGGTATCGTTATGTTTTTCAGATTAGTGCAAAACTGAAAACACGACTCTATCTCTGTTACACCTTCTGGTATAACTACTTCGGTCAAAGCAGTACAACTGGCAAATGCTTCCCCACCAATATTTTTCAAGCCGCTACCAAAAGTTATATCCGTTAAAGCAGTGCAACCGTCAAAGGCTCTTTGTTTTATATCAGTTACATTATTTCCAATAGTAATATCTTGCAAAGTTTCATTCCCTACAAATGCAGATTCACCAATAATAGTTACACTATCCGGAATGATATATGAAGTGTACTGACTATCGGCAGGATACAATAAAAGTTCAGTTTTATCTTTGTTAAACAAAACACCATCCTGTGAAGAATATGCTGTATTGCTTTCATCAACATTTATTTCCTGCAAACTGGGGCAATCATAAAACACTTCATATGCACTTGTTATATTTGTTACACCACTGCCGATATTCACTTTAGTCAAGTTTTCACACGAGGAAAAAGCCCATGCGCCAATGCTAACTACACTATCAGGCACAGTAACTTCTGTTAGGCTGGAACAAAACTCAAAAACTTCACCCTGAATTTCGGTAACAGTATAGCCATCAAATTCAGAGGGAATTACCAATTCCGATGCAGAACCTGTGTAATCAAAAATGGCAACCGTACCGTCCTCAAGCACAGCATAACCGAAATCGCCGCTGTAATCGGAATATCCGGTCTCGACATCTGATTCAGCGGATGCGGTTAGCCCTACGCCAACTGATATGCTTGCAAGCATTGCAAGCGACAAAATTAAACATAGAATTTTTTTCATAATGACCTCCTTAATGAAAATAAAAATAATATATTTACAGTTAATAACTGTAGTAGTTCTTATTTTACACCATATTTAGTGTATTGTCAATACACTAAATGAAATGTATCGTAAAATTTATTTATTAATACTAAGGAGTGCACTTTATGAAAGATTATACGGAAAGAATAAGAGATCTGCGAGAGGATCATGACAAGACCCAACAAGAGATTGCAGATTATCTTGGTACTACACAACAAGTTTATTCCCGCTATGAAAAAGGAATCAATGAACTGCCGATCCGGCACCTGATTGCACTTTGCCGATATTACAATGTATCATCAGATTATATACTTGGGCTCAAAGAGGAAATGAATTAAGTATACCCGTTGCAATATGCATATATGATCGCTTGATTCGCTTTAACTGTTTTTATATGGCTTGCATACATACGACACCCGCTACAACAAGTATGTTCAAAAAAATCCGCTCCATAAAGGAGCGGATTTTTACATAAGCAGAATTAAAATAGATCCTAAAAATAGGTTAGATATCATTTTAATCTTTTAAATTCATCCGTAAGGCCTAAAATGTAATCGGCGGAAACATTAAAGAATCTGCATATCTTCACGATCTCATCCGTAGTTAGCTCCGTTGAGCCTGTTTCCAGCCTGCTGACTTTTCTTTGGGTCATGCCAAGTTTTTCGCCAAGATCCGCCTGCTTTAATTTCGGCTCACTGAACATTCTTAGTTCTCTGAATCTATCAGCAAACACAATGACCACCACCTGAAACGATTTTAGCATAGTCAATAATTGAGTATTGCCTGTAGATATTATTTGACTATAATTAAAATTGTATTCCAACCCGACAGAAAGCGGGGGCAAAGCATGGAGAACAGGCTATGGACAGTATGAGCATAAAAAGGATGAGATTAAGATTTGAAAACAATTTAACCATAAAAGAGGCGGCGGAAAAACTGGGGTAAGCCCCCGCACTTACAGCAATTACGAGCAGGGCAAAAGCAAGATCCCGGTCAAAAAGCTCATTGAAATCTGCCTAATATACAATGTTTCCGCGGATTACATACTGGGATTTGAAAGAACAGAGCAATAAATACATATAAAAAGAGCAGTCCAAAGACTGCTCTTTTATATACCGAAGTCATTTGATTTTTTTCAACACAAAATTGACGAACGGAATGCACAAAACAGACACAACAAAGGAAAGAATGATGTTCAAGCAAATAAACAAGGCGGAAGTTTCCGGCAGCAGAAACGCGAGAACGGCGCCCACAAGCGCCATGATCTCCATATGTACTGCCATAATGACCAAACTGTTTTTTCCGCAATAATTGATCAGCCTAAGTTTCGGCTTTTCTATCCATTTGCAAAACAGAAGGAGAAACAAACTGCCCACAACGCCGTTTATTAAATAAAGAACATAATTTTTGCCAAAATTGAATTCAGAAAGGCTCACTTTGCCGTTTAGCACGGTGAGCAGCACATTCAATGCAAGAAAAACAAATGTAAAGGGCACTTTATATTTTTTAATAAAGCGCAATGCCTTTTTGCAGTTGCTTTTGCATTCTGAAATCATAACGCCAACGCAAACGAAAAGCGCGGCTACACAACCGTGAAGGAGGACATTCAGAAGTCTGCTTTCTTTTGGAATAAAATACGCTGCCACGGCGACGCAAAGGATTGCCGCGGGATACAGGATTTTATTGCCCCGAAACAATTTAAAAACCAAAAGATTGATTAGAATGGCAAAGAAAAGGCAGGGCAAAAACCAATCTGCCTTAATGCCGATCATAAACGCCCATTCGGATAAAAGCGACAAAGCATTTTGGCGGCTGAAATCCTTTTGGATCAGATCTTTCGCCAACTCAACCAGCAAAACCGCAAATGCAATCAGGTAATAAGGCAAAATCAAAGATTTCAAATATTTTTTCAGCAGTTTTCCAAAAGGCTGCGCCATTTTCCTGTAACTCAAAAGAAGGCCGCTTAAAATAAAAAACACAGGCAAATGAAAAGAATATGCCCAGATATTAAACCAGTTTGCGCCTGAGAGCGCATGTGCCACAAGCACAAGAATGATGGCAATTCCCTTGGCATAATCTATCCACCTGACTCGTTTGGCATCTGCCGGAAACACCAGCAGATCGGCATATAAGGATTTTATCTTGTTCATAATGACCCCTTTTTTATTGCACACACAGAAAAGAGCAGTCTTGCGACTGCTTTCAGACTGTCGATAAAGTCGGCAGGAACGTGCAAATCGGAATTTAAAAATAGATTTTGTTTTCTTGCACATTAATGGCAATCATAAAATCGTTT